>OLQK01000010.1_pt1 | contig 237683 bp, 214 predicted proteins | sample 1672501 | NCBI WGS metagenome assembly OLQK01 (sample SAMEA3136693, study PRJEB25190) | human gut metagenome | biome: human gut; feature: human-associated habitat; material: faeces | place: Austria | collected 2013
TTTGGCTTAGCAGCTGCCGCACCTCGCTCGCCGTATCGGCACTTAGAATTATGCGATATTGCCTTAAAGAAAAAGCCCACTAAAGGAGTGTGTGCTATGCCAGAAAAACACATCGGAAAGGTCGTACAGGTCATGGGACCTGTACTGGACATCCGATTCAGGGACGGTGAACTGCCCGCCCTTCTGAACGCCGTTGAACTGGAAAACAACGGCAAAAAGCTGATCGTTGAGGTTGCCCAGCACATTGGCGATAACGTCGTGCGCTGCATTGCCATGGCGGCCACTGACGGCCTTGTCCGCGGTACGGATGCCGTGGATACCGGCGAACCGATCAAGGTGCCCGTTGGTGACGAGTGCCTGGGCCGCGTGTTCAACCTGCTGGGCGAGCCCGTCGACGAGCAGCCCGCGCCGGAGAACATCGAGCGCTGGCCCATCCACCGTCCGGCTCCTGCCTTTGACGAGCAGGAGTCCGCCACGGAAATTCTCGAGACCGGCATCAAGGTCGTTGACCTGATCTGCCCCTACGCCAAGGGCGGCAAGATCGGTCTGTTCGGCGGTGCCGGTGTCGGCAAGACCGTTCTGATTCAGGAACTGATTTATAACATCGCCACGGCCCACAACGGCTATTCCGTCTTTACCGGCGTCGGTGAGCGCACCCGCGAGGGCAACGACCTGTACGGTGAAATGCGCGAGAGCGGCGTTCTGAACAAGACAGCGTTGGTCTACGGCCAGATGAACGAGCCGCCGGGAGCCCGTATGCGCGTCGCCCTGTCCGGCTTGACGATGGCGGAATACTTCCGCGACGTCAAGCACCAGGACGTGCTGCTCTTCATCGACAATATCTTCCGCTTCACCCAGGCCGGTTCCGAGGTTTCGGCGCTGCTGGGCCGTATGCCCTCTGCCGTCGGCTACCAGCCCACGCTGGCCACCGAGATGGGCGCCCTGCAGGAGCGTATTACCTCCACCCGCAAGGGCTCGATCACGTCGGTGCAGGCCGTCTATGTGCCCGCGGACGACCTGACCGACCCCGCGCCCGCCACGACCTTCACCCACCTGGACGCCACCACGGTTCTGAGCCGTGACATCGCCTCCCAGGGCATTTATCCGGCTGTCGACCCGCTGGACTCCACCTCCCGTATCCTCTCGCCCGAAGTTGTCGGCCAGGAGCACTACGAGGTCGCCCGCGCCGTGCAGCAGGTGCTGCAGCGCTACAAGGAGCTGCAGGACATTATTGCCATCATGGGTATGGACGAGCTGTCCGAGGAGGACAAGATCACGGTGGCCCGTGCCCGCAAGGTGCAGCGCTTCCTGTCCCAGTCCTTCCATGTTGCGGAGCAGTTCACCGGTATGCCCGGCCAGTATGTGCCGCTGAAGGAGACCCTGCGTGGCTTCAAGATGATTCTGAACGGCGAGTGCGACAGCATCCCCGAAAGCTGTTTCCTGTTCGCCGGTACGATTGATGATGTCCTGGCCAAGGCCAAGCAGCAGTAAGGCGGTGGGAGTATGGCAACTTTCCCGCTCAAGATCATGACGCCGGACGGCGTTGCGTTTGATGGCGCGGTCACGTCGGTATCCTGCCGAACCATCAACGGCCAGCTTCAGCTGCTGGCGCGGCATATCGACATCTGCACGGCGCTGGGCATGGGCGAGGCTCATATTAAGCTGGAGGACGGCACGGTCCGCCGCGCAGCCTGTATGGGCGGTATGCTGAGTATGCTTGGCGGCGAGTGCCATCTGCTGGCAACGACCTTTGAATGGGCCGATGCCATTGATGCCGAGCGCGCCGCCCGCAGCAAGGCCCGTGCCGAAGTGTTGCTGGCCCAGAAGAATCTGGACAAGCGCGACATGCAGCTTGCCGAGGCCCGCTTAAGGCGTGCCTTGGTGCGCAGCAGCGTGGCCGCCCGCAAGGATATTTGAATCCGACTGCCCTCGCCGTTTGGCGGGGGCGTTTTATTTTTCGAACCCGCCGCAAAGCACTGTGGTCAGTGTCTCAAACGCCCCGCCGCGCTTGCCTTTTGCGCCCGCACACGGTATAATACAGATATGAATACTGCAATGATTTACATCCTTATTATGAATGTCATCGGCTTCTGCCTGATGGGGCTGGACAAGCATCGCGCCCGCACACGGCAGTGGCGCGTGCCGGAGAAGATCCTGTTTGGCGCGGCTCTGCTGGGCGGCAGTGCCGGTGCGTGGGCTGGTATGTACGTGTTCCATCACAAGACGCGCCACTGGTATTTTGTAGTGGGCATACCGCTGATCCTTGCGGCCCAGCTGGCGCTGGCTGTTTATTTTACGCGCTGAACCAGGCAGGGGAGGTGTCCCGCCGTGTCATTTTTTACCGCGCTGTTCTCCGGGCACAAAAAGTCTGCCGCTCTGCTGACGCCGCCTGACGGCATGCGGGAGACGGATATTGCGCTGGAAAGCAGTACCTGCACCGGAGAGACGGTCATCGGCTTTCGCAGCAAAGCGGACGGTCATCTGCTGAACGCCGTTGTCGTGCGCAGCCGTGCGGATATTGAGACATTTTACAAAAGCTACGGCTTTGTGTACGCAGGCAAATTTGATAAATAATCCACAAACTACGCTTGATATTTTATTAACTTTATGAAATATATTGCCTTGCCTTCTCTTTTCGCACATATATTGCACAGATTTCTGCCATTTCGCACGTTTTCTTTGCAAAGCGCAAAATGGGTGCTATAATAGCTGTGTAAGTGCTAAGCAGCTATGTGCTGCATAAATACTGGAGGAGTATCAGACTATGTCCATTTTCGAAAATTTTGAGAAGAAGCTGCAGGCTGAGCCGAAGTCCATCGTCTTTACCGAGGGTACCGACGCCCGTATTCTGTCCGCTGCAAGCCGTCTGCTGGCAGGCAAGACCCTGAAGGTCATCCTGCTGGGCGAGGTCGAAGCCGTCAAGAAGGCCGCTGCTGACGGCAGCTTTGACATCACCGGTGCCGAGATCATCGACCCTGCCAACTACGAGGGCTTTGATGAGATGGTCGCCAAGATGGTCGAGCTGCGCAAGGGCAAGATGACCGATGAGCAGTGCCGTGCCGCTCTGTCCAAGGGCAATTACTTCGGCACCATGCTGGTCAAGCAGGGCAAGGCTGACTGCCTGCTGGGCGGCGCAACCTACTCCACCGCTGACACCGTCCGCCCGGCTCTGCAGCTGATCAAGTGCAAGCCCGGCATCAAGTCTGTCAGCTCCTGCTTCATCCTGACCCGCGGCGAGGAGAGCATCGCCATGGGCGACTGTGCCATCAACATCGATCCCTCCGAGGACGAAATCGTCGAGTCCACCGTCGAGACCGCTCACACCGCAGAGATTTTCGGCATCGACCCCCGTGTTGCACTGCTGTCCTACTCCACCAAGGGTTCCGGCAAGGGCGAGACCGTCGACAAGATGCGCAACGCTACCGCCCGCGTTCAGGAGGCTCACCCCGAACTGAAGGTCGACGGTGAGCTGCAGTTTGACGCTGCCGTTGCTCCCGAGGTCGGCCAGCTGAAGGCCCCCGGCTCCAAGGTCGCCGGCTATGCCAACACCTTCATCTTCCCCAACATCAACGCCGGCAACATCGGCTACAAGATTGCCCAGCGCTTGGGCGGCTTTGAAGCCTACGGTCCCATTCTCCAGGGCCTGAACGCCCCCATCAACGACCTGTCCCGCGGCTGCAATGCCGAGGAGGTCTACAAGATGGCCCTGATCACCGCCGCGCTGATCTGAGTTAAAATCCCTACATAAAAAGCAAACGCCGCCCGCGATATACAAAACGGGCGGCATTTTTTTGTGCGGCAGGGGGCGCATATAGAATGCACCCCCTGCGGAAATTGCAATTTTCTTGTGATATAAACTAAATTTTCTGCGTGTCGAGGTTGGTGCTTGCATCCGCCCCTACAAAAAATGTCCGCTGCAATTTTTACCGCAGCGGACATTTTTTTATGAACTACCAATCAATAGTGCAGCTTTTCCGCATCCAGCCCCTCCAGCACGGGCAGCATGGCGGCGGCCTCGGCGCGGGCGGCAATGGGGTCCATCATCAGGTAGTTGCCGCACTCGACGGCGGATGCTCCGGGAATCTCTCCCTCGTACTCCGCCATCCAGGCAAAGGCGCTGCGGGTCAGGTCAAGCGCCTCGGCGGGCGTCAGGCCGGTGGTCAGCAGATAAAAGCCGGTCAAACAGCCCATGGGGCCGACATAGACAACACCCCTGCTGTACTTGCTGTTGCGCGCATAGGTTGCGAACAGATGCTCCAGCGTGTGAGCCGCGGCGGGGGAAAGATAGCTGCCCTTGTTGGGCTGCTTCATGCGGATGTCCCAGGTCAAAATCTCGCCGTCAGCACCGTCCTGGCGGGACAGGTACATACCCGGCAGCAGCCTGGTATGGTCAACACAGAAGCTCGCGATACGTTCCATCGTGGTCCGCCTCACTTCGCCATCGCCTGCACAACACCGCGGGCGCAGTCCATGGAAATCGTCATGCCGTCCTTCAGCGTGCGGGTGGCATTGGTAGCACCAACGATAACGGCCTTATCCAGCGTCAGACCGACAATGGCGGAATGGCTGTTCGTACCGGCCTCCTCGGTGATGATACCGGCAGCCTCACGCATGAAAGGCAGCGTGTCGTTGGTGGTGAAGGGTACGACCAAAATCTGGCCGGGTTTGAACTTCTTGGCAGCCTCGGTGGCGTTGCGGCACACGCAGACCTCACCCTTGGCGTTGTGGCTGCCGATGCCGACACCGGCCAGCAGGGAATCGCCGACCATGTGGACCTTGATCATGTTGGTGGTGCCGGAGATGCCGACGGGAACACCGGCGGTGACGACGACGAGGTCGCCGTCCTGCACAAGGCCCGCGCTCTTGGCCTTCGCAACCGACATACTGATGAGCTCATCCGTGGAGGTCGCGTAGTCCATCAGCAACGGGGTAACGCCGCGGTAGACGTTCAGCTGGCAGCGGGTAGTTTCATCAAGCACACAGGCGATAATTTGGGTGTCAGGACGGAAGCGGCTCAACAGGCGGGCGGTCTCACCGCTCTTGGAAGCCGTGATGATGGCGGAAGCGCCGATGTCTGTAGCGGTGGTGCAGGCGGCATGGCCGACGGCAGCGCTGATGTTCAGGCGGCTGTTGTCCGTACCGGAGTGGTGGACCAGACTGTCAAAGCTGGAGTCTGCCTCGGTGGTCTCGGCAATCGTAGCCATGGCCTTCAGCGCCTCGACGGGGTACTTGCCCGCGGCGGTTTCACCGGAGAGCATGACCGCGCCGGTGCCGTCGTAGATGGCGTTGGCCACGTCGGTGATCTCGGCACGGGTCGGGCGGGGGTTGACGATCATGGAATCCAGCATCTGGGTAGCGGTAATGCAAATCTTACCGGCGCTCATAGCGCGGTCAATCAGGTGCTTCTGGATGGCCGGGATCTCGGCAAAGTCGATCTCAACGCCCATATCGCCGCGGGCAACCATGATGCCGTCGGCCACGGTCAGGATCTCGTCGATGTTGTCGATGCCCTCCTGGTTCTCGATCTTCGCGATGATGCGGATCTTGGAGTTGTGCTCGTCCAGGATGTGGCGGATATCCATAATGTCCTGCGCGTTGCGGGCAAAGCTGGCGGAGATCAGGTCAAAGCCCTGCTCGACACCAAACAGAATATCGCTCGTGTCGCGCTGGCTCATATACGGCATGGACAGATGCACACCGGGAACATTGACGCCCTTCTTGGTCTTGATGATGCCGTCATTGCAGACCGTGCAGGCAATGTCGGTGTCGCCGACTTCGTCAATGCGCAGCTCGATCAGACCGTCGTCCAGCATGATCCGGCCACCGGGCTTGACATCGTGGGGCAGCTCTTTGTAAGTGACGGAGCAGATTTCGTTCGTGCCCTCTACGCTGCGGGAGGTCAGGGTGAACTTCTGGCCGGTGGTCAGCTTCTCCACACCGTTCTTGAACTCACCCAGACGAATCTCGGGACCCTTGGTGTCCAGCATACAGGCAATGGGCAGGTCCAGCTCCTTGGACAGTGCGCGTACCTTGTCATAGCGGCCCTTGTGCTCCTCGTAGTCGCCATGAGAAAAGTTGAAACGCGCGACGTTCATGCCGTTCTCCATCAGCTGGCGCAGAATGCCCGGCTTATCGGTGGACGGACCCATAGTACAGACGATTTTGGTTTTACGCATAAAGCTTATCCTCCGTTTTACATTTCTACCTATTTATATACTTTAGCAAACCTCAGCGGTATTATACTACAAGTCCGCCGTGGGAGACAAGAGGGAAACGGCTTTCGTCTGAAAAAAACCGCACAAAAATTTTTTCCTTGCTGCCCGTTAATTTTTACACAATTTCAGCTCGTTCCGTGTAAATTCTGCCACAGCACGGGTACAGCCCGACTTACAGGCCACCGGCGTTCTTCTGTGCCCGGCGGGTCCGATTTGCAAGCATGGATTGCATGTTTACTTTTTGCGGTGTTTACGGTATAATAAAGCCATGAATAGTCCTTTACCACTTACTATACAGGAGAAGCATCATGGCAAAACGTGTATTTCTGATTGTGCTCGACAGCTTCGGCGTCGGAGCAGAGCCGGACGCGCCCCTTTTCGGCGATGCCGGCACCAACACACTGGGGGCCATTGCAGGGCATCCCAATTTCAGGGGCGATAACCTTGCCAGGCTCGGCATGTTCAATCTGGACGGCGTGACCTGCGGCACCCCCGCAGCCGCCCCCATCGGCAGCTATGCCCGTCTGCGTGAAGCCAGTGCCGGCAAGGATACGACCATCGGCCACTGGGAAATCGCGGGTCTGCTGAGTGCCGAACCGCTGCCCACCTTCCCGGACGGTTTCCCGCAGGAACTGCTGGATGCGTTCACCGCCAAAACCGGCTATAAGGTTCTGTGCAACAAGCCCTATTCCGGCACCGACGTCATCCGCGACTACGGCGAGGAGCACATGAAAACCGGCGCACTCATCGTCTACACCTCCGCCGACAGTGTGTTCCAGATCGCTGCGAACGAGGCCATCGTCCCTGTGGAAAAGCTGTACGAGATCTGCGCACAGGCGCGGGAGCTGCTGACCGGCAAATACGGCGTGGGCCGCGTCATCGCCCGCCCGTTCGTGGGCGACTGCGCCGCCAACTTCACCCGCACGCCGCGCCGCCATGACTACAGTCTGGTCCCGCCGCACGACACGATGCTCGACGCTATCCTGGCCGCAGGCAAGCAGACCATCGGTGTCGGCAAGATCCACGACATCTTTGCGGGCAAGGGCATCGGTGAGACCATTCGCACCTCCGGCAACACCGAGGGTCTGCAGGTAACGCTGGAGCTGGCGGACCGCGATTTTGAGGGTCTGGCCTTCGTCAACCTCGTCGACTTTGATATGCTCTACGGCCACCGCCGCAACATTGCGGGCTACGCCGCCGCCGCTGCCGAGTTCAACGACTGGCTGCCCGGCTTTATGGCAAAAATGCGCCCGGGTGACATCCTGATGGTCACGGCGGATCACGGCTGCGACCCCAGCTACACCAAGACCACCGACCACACCCGTGAGCACGTACCGTTCCTGATTTACGGCGACGAGGTCAAGCCCGGCGTCAACCTGCACACCCGCTACAGCTTCGCCACGATTGCCGACACTGTCTGCAAGGCGCTGGGCGTTGACTACTGCCCGGCGGGCTGCGGTGTTTATGATGAAATTGCCCGCTAAGGTGGGCGTTCTTGTGCTGGACCTGCTGGCCGCAGTGCTGGTCCTCTATTCGGTTTCGCTGATTTTTCTGTCCAACTTCAACATGGGCAACCTGATGGTCTGGCTGCTGACGGCCTGCGTGGCCGGGTACGCCGTGTTCCGCCGCTCGCTCAACCTGTGGTTTTCCGCGGGCGCAGGACGGGTCGTTTTCTGGGTGCTGGCCGTTCTGGCCGGGGTGTATCTGGCGCTGATCGCCTTTGTGTCGGTCAGCGGCTATATGAACCCGCCCACGGGGGACGAAAGGGTCATCATCGTGCTGGGGGCCGGGCTGCATAAGGATAAGCCCAGCAAGCTCCTGCAATGCCGCCTGAATAAGGCGTATGACTACGCCGCAGCCCACCCGGACACACTGGTCATCACCAGCGGCGGGCAGGGCCGCGACGAATGGCTGCCCGAGGGCGACGCCATGCGGGACTACTTGATTGCCAAAGGACTGCCTGCGGACCGTGTGCTTGCCGAATCCGGCTCGACCTCCACCGAGGAAAACTTTGCCTTTTCACTGACCATCCTGCGGGAGCATGGCTTTGATGAGACAACGCCCATCGTCTACGTTTCCAATGCGTTCCACTGCTACCGCGCCGGGAAATACGCCGCCCTGGCGGGCTTCACCAAAGCCACTGCGCTGCCCGCCGCAACGCCGTGGCGCAGTGTGCTGCCATGCTATCTGCGGGAGGCACTGGCACTGCTCTACTACTGGGTATTCAAAACGTCCGCCAGCGGACCGATGCATGCGATGGTCGGCCTGCTGGAGCTGAATAAAAATTTCTTTTATAAATAGGAGGGAACTGCCATGCAGATCCGCTATTACAAGGAGTACAGCCGGTTTCTGAACCGTTTTATGGAGTTTAAGGTCTACGGCCATGCCGGACGTCCCATCGTCATTTTCCCGTGCCAGAGTGGCCGCTTCTTCGACTGGGAGGACCGTAATATGTGCAACGCGGCGGCCCCCTGGATCGACAGCGGCAAGCTGCAGATCTTCACCGTCGACAGCATCGACCCCGAGAGTTGGGACAATAACGGCCCCGAACGCCCGCGCATCGAGATGCAGGAGCGCTGGTACAACTATATCTGTGAGGAGTTCGTCCCCCGTCTGCTGGAGATCAACCGCGAGCAGGGCGAGGACCACACAGGCTGCATCCTGACCGGCGGTGCCAGCATGGGCGGCGGCCACGCCGTCAACTTCTACCTGCGCCGCCCCGACATCTTCAACGGCACGATTGCCCTGAGCGGCCTGTACTCCTCCGGCATGTTCTTCGGCAGCTACATGGACGACCTTGTCTACCGCAATTCTCCCTGCGATTACATGCGCAACTTCCCGACGACTCACCCCTACATGAAGCTGTTTGAGAAGGCCGACAAGTTCATTATGTGCTGCGGCCAGGGCGCGTGGGAAGCTGACCTGCTGGCCTCCACGAAGGAGCTGCAGGCCATTCTCGAGAGCAAGGGCATCCATCCCATCGTGGACATCTGGGGCCAGGATGTCTCACACGACTGGTACTGGTGGGAGAAGCAGTGGGTCTACTTCCTGCAGATGACCCTGGGCGACGCATAACGAATACAGTAAGGAACACGATTCTATGGATTTTTGGCACGATGCAGCGGCGCAAAAGCGCTGGCTGCGCCGCTTTGCGCTGCTGACGGGCGTGCTGCTGCTGCCCGTGCTGGTGCTGGCGGTCTTTGCGCGCCCCTCGGCAGATGATTTCATCTACGCCGCCCGCACCCATGCCGTGGTGCAGCAGTACGGTCTTGACCTGCCGCGTCTGCTGCGGGCCGCGTGGGACACCAACGTCTACTACTATGAGAACTGGCAGGGACTCTACGTTTCCGGCTTTACGCTGGCGTTTCAGCCCGCCATCTTCGGCAACAAATATTATGGTGCCACGCTGGTCTGCGTGCTGCTGCCGCTGTTTTTCTGCCTGTATGGGCTGGCAAGGTGCGTGGTGCTGCGTCTGGACCCGTCGCAAAGGCGTCTGCCCTGGGCACTGGCGCTGCTGCTGACCTTCGCCTTTATCGAGGGCATGCCCGCCCCCGTGGAGGGATTGTACTGGTTCAACGGTGCCATGAACTACCTGCCGTACTTTTCGCTGGCCGTGCTGAATGCCGGGCTGGCGTTTGCGCTCTGCTTTGCCGATAAGCTGCCGACCCGCCGCAAATTTTTCTATGCGGCAGCGGGCTGTGTGTGCAGTCTTTTCATCGGCGGCGGGCATCAGGTGGCCGGGCTGCTGAACGTGCTGGTCCTGCTGTTGGCCGCGGCGCTCTGCGCTGTGCGCCGCCGTAATTTCTGGCAGGTCCCCGCGCTGGCCGCGGCCATGGCGGGGCTGCTTTTGAATGTGTTGGCCCCCGGCACGCAGGTGCGTACTGCAGGCTTTGCCGGTGCGGGCTTTGCGGAGGCTGTCGTCAAGAGCTTTATCCTTGCCGCCATGGAGTGGATTCGCTGGCTGGATGTGCCGCTGCTCTGCCTGCTGGCACTGCTTGTACTGCCGCTTTTGCATCTGACCCGCAGCTCCGTGCTTTCGGACCGGGTGTTCCGCCATCCGTGGCTCAGCGCGGCGGTCACCTTCGTGCTGATGTGGGCCATGATCTTTCTGCCGTCCTACACAATGGGCGGCATCGGTGCCGGGCGGCTTTTGAACGTTGTCTGGATGACCTTTGTGCTGGGTCTGGCTGCCACCGAGTTTTTGCTGCTCGGCTGGCTCGAGCGCGTGCGCGGCGTTTCTCTGCATGGTGCAGAGCAGTTTTGCCGCCGCCAGGCCCGCCGTCTGCCGCTGCTCGCCGCCGCTATGCTCCTCTGCATGGCCTGCATCGGCAGCCACACCGTAAAGGAGGGCCAGGACAGCTACTTCGCCACCAGTCTCGAGGCCGCCTATGAGTTGGCCAATGGCAGCGCCAAGCGCTATGCCGACGCCCTCGACGCGCGGGAGGCACTGCTGAACGACGCCGCCCAGCCGGATGTTTCCATCCGCCCGCTGAACGATGACGAACGCCCGTGGCTGCTGTTTTATACCGATGTCGCGCCCGGCCCCGATATGTGGGGGCTGACGCCGTACTTTGGCAAGCAGTCTGTCACAATTTCGGATTTTGAATGACACAAACCCCTGCCGTGCCGCAGGGGTTTTGCATGAATGCAATTCCTATTGAGCGGGTAGGAAACCGCACCTGCCATACTGATTCTATAAAGAGGCTTCCGCATGATCTATCTTGACTATACCGCCAACACCCCGGCAGACCCCGACGTTCTGGACGCATACCTTGCGGCGGAGCGCCGTTATATCGCCAACCCCAACTCTACCCACATTGCCGGGCAGGAGGCCCGCGCCGAGATGGAGCGGGTGACCCAATCCATTGCGCAGCACCTTGGCGTGCAGCCTGCCGAGATCATCTACACCTCGGGCGCGAGCGAGGCGAACAACCTTGCCCTCAAGGGCATTGCCCATGCGTCGCGGCACATCGGCAAGCACATCATCTCCACCCAGCTGGAGCACTCCTCGGTGGGCGCGTCGCTGTCGGCTTTGCAGCAGCAGGGGTACGAGATTGACCTGCTGGACATTGGCCGCGACGGCAGGGTAGACCTGGACCAGCTGCGGGAGCTGATGCGCGACGATACGATCCTGGTCGCCGTCTGCGCTGTGGACAGTGAGCTTGGCACGATTCAGCCCATCCGGGAGATTGCCGGAATCGTCAAGCCGTACCCCGGCTGTCGCCTGCACGTGGACGCCACCCAAGCCGTCGGCAAGACCGACCTCTGGCTTGACGGCGTCGATACGATGAGCTTTACTGCCCACAAGTTCTACGGCCCCAACGGCATCGGCGCGCTGTACAAGCGCCGCGGCCTCGTCATTGAGCCGCAGATTTCCGGCGGTGCCAGCACCACGATCTACCGCAGCGGCACGCCGACGCTGGGTCTTGCCGTCAGCCTGGACGCCGCACTGACCAAAGCACTGGCCGGGCAGGACGCCCGCAACGCCCATGTACAAAGGCTGCATGACCGCCTGCTGGCGGGCTTGCAGCAATACAGCCTTGTGCGCGTCAACAGCCCCGCGCATGCTGTGCCGCATATCGTCAATGTCAGCGTGACCGGCGTCAAGGGCACGCGGTTTCAGCAGGCGCTGAGCGAACAGGGCGTCTGCGTGTCGGTCAAATCGGCCTGCTCGTCGGACGGTCTGCCGTCCAAGGCCGTGTTCGCCGTCAGCCGGGATCGCCGCAACGCGCTGTCCAGCTGGCGTATCAGCATCAGCCACCTGACCACCGACGCGGAGATCGACGGCTTCCTGCAAGCCTTTGACACCTGCTACAAAACCCTGACGAATAAGGAGAATTGACCCTTGGAACGCCAATTAGAGACCTATCAAAAAATCGAGCGCAGCATTATCAAAAAATTCCGCAAGCAGCTTTGGACGCCCTTCATCGTGGCCGTCAAGCGGTACGAGCTGATCCAGGCCGGGGACAAGATCGCCGTCTGCATCTCCGGCGGCAAGGATTCGATGCTTATGGCCAAGCTCCTGCAGGAATTGCAGCGCCACAGCGAGGTTCCGTTTGAGCTCGTCTACCTCGTCATGGACCCCGGCTATAATGAAATCAACCGCCAGAAGATCGAGAGCAACGCCGCGCTGCTGCACATTCCCATCACAGTATTTGAGACGAACATCTTTGATGTCGCCAACAACAGTGATAAGTCGCCCTGCTACCTCTGCGCCCGCATGCGCCGCGGCCACCTGTACAAGAAAGCGCAGGAACTTGGCTGCAACAAAATCGCACTGGGACATCATTTTAATGATGTCATCGAGACGACAGTCATGAGCATGTTCTACGGCTCCCAGCTGCAGGCCATGCCGCCGAAGCTGCACAGCACGAACTTCCCTGGCATGACGCTGATCCGCCCGATGTACTGCATCCGCGAGGATGACATCATCGCGTGGCGCCGCTACAATGAGCTGGAATTTATCCAGTGCGCCTGCCGTTTTACCGAGGCCTGCACGATCTGCGACAACGGCGGAGGCGGCTCCAAGCGTCAGGAGGTCAAGGTCCTGCTGCGCCGCCTGATGCGCGACAACCCGAACATCGAAAACAGCATCTTCCGCAGCATCCACGCTGTATCACTCGACACAATGCCCGGCTACAAGTCCGAGGGTGTGGAGCATTCGTTCCTGGAGCGGTTTGACAGGGTCGAGGAAGAACTGAAAACAAAAAAAGCTTCCCCCGAGGGGGAAGCTCAGGCTGTCGAAAAACTCTTGTAGGGGCGAGCATTGCTCGCCCGCGCCCGTTTGCCTTGCATGAAACTATCCCGGAAAATGCGTTGCTGCGGTAAGTTGGCGGGCGACCAATGGTCGCCCCTACACACGCAATAGGGCAAGAATGCAATTTTTTGACGGTCTGCGCCTTCCCCCACGGGGGAAGGCTTTTTATTATCCTCACCACTGCCGCCGGTATTCCCCCGGCGTCGTGCCCTCTACTTTTTTAAATAAGCGGGAAAAATAATTTGCGTCGTTCAGCCCGCATTCCTGCGCAACGTTCTCCACGCTTTTGTCCGTGAACCGCAGCAGCCGCTTGGCCTGCGTAATGCGCAGCTGCGTCAGGTAGCTCGTCACCGAAAGCCCAAACTGCTCCTTGAACACCCGCGTCAGGTAAAACTTGTTGATGTAAAACCGCTCGGCCAGCGCGTCCAGCGTGATCTTCTCGGCAAAATGCAGGTCAAGATAGTCCTTGATCTCCTGCACATTCTGTCGCTTTGTGCCCGCAGTGCGCACAATTTCGGGGTGCCAGCTCTCCTGCATCAGAAGGGTCAGCAGGGCAAACAGTCCCTCGCAGATCTGCATATCCCGCACGTAATTGTCAGAGGCCGCCAGCGTGTACAGTGCTTCGAGACGGCGGGTGTAGGGTGCGGTATTTTCCGGGTGAAAGCTCGGCTGGCCGCCGCGCTCACGGTATTTTTTGTAGATGGCTGCCATATTCGGGCCGTAAAAGTGCGCCCACCGCAGCTGCCACAAATCGTCGCCCGTATAATGGCGATAGGGGCGGCGGCAGTCGAGAAACACACAGTCCCCGGCGCTTAGCACGCGGGTCTCGCCCTCATATTCCAGCGTGCCGCTGCCGCTTTCGACCACAAAAAACAGGTAGGAGGCCAGCCCCTGCCGGGTGCTGGCATGGGGGCTGCGTGCCTGCAGCTGCCCGACCTCCTGCAGATGCACAAGGTTCGATTTTGCAAACGCCGACGGCGTGTAGATCGTGCGCCGGGCGTGCACAAGCTCACCGTCAAACAGCGGGGTATCCATCCGCGTCACCTCCCGGAACCCAGTATACCAAAAAAGTCAATATAATGCTAGTCTTTTGCAAGATTCCCACTGCCCAAGCACAAAATAATGCGGTACAATAACAAACAAGATACGAAAATCCGCGCAGTACGCTGCGCAAGATACAGATGAAAGGGTAGTAACCTATGAAAAAAGCACTCATCACCGGCATCACCGGCCAGGACGGCAGCTATCTGGCTGAGTTCCTGCTGGAAAAGGGCTACGACGTCCACGGCGTCATCCGCCGCTCCTCCGTCGATTACCGCGAGCGCATCGCCCATCTGGAGGGTCACCCGCACTTCCACCTGCACTACGGCGATCTGAGCGACTCCATGAGCATCCTCTCCGTCGTCAGCACCGTGCGGCCCGACGAGATCTACAACCTCGCCGCCCAGAGCCATGTGCAGGTCAGCTTTGATGTGCCGGAGTTCACCGCCGACGTCGATGCCACCGGCGTGCTGCGCGTGCTGGAGGCTGTGCGCCTGTCCGGCCTCAAGGACACCTGCCGCATCTATCAGGCATCTACATCCGAGCTGTACGGCAAGGTCGAGGAGGTTCCCCAGAACGAGAACACACCGTTCCACCCCTACAGCCCCTACGCCGTCGCCAAACAGTACGGCTTCTGGATCGTGAAGGAGTACCGCGAGGCGTACAATATGTTCTGCTGCTCGGGCATCCTGTTCAACCACGAGTCCGAGCGCCGCGGCGAGACCTTCGTCACCCGTAAGATCACACTGGCTGCCGCCCGCATCGCGCAGGGTAAGCAGGATAAGCTGTATCTGGGCAACCTGTCCAGCCTGCGCGACTGGGGCTATGCCAGGGACTACGTCGAGTGTATGTGGCTGATTTTGCAGAACGACAAGCCCGAGGACTTCGTCATTGCCACCGGTGAGCAGCACTCCGTCCGCGAGTTCTGCCAGCTGGCCTTCCACGATGTGGGCATCGAGCTGGAATTTGTCGGCGAGGGCATGAACGAGAAGGGCATCGACAAGGCCACGGGCAAGACGGTCATCGAGGTCAGCCCCGACTTCTACCGCCCGACGGACGTCGTCAACCTCTGGGGCGACCCGTCCAAAGCAAAGCGCGAGCTGGGCTGGAACCCGACCAAGACCACGTTTGAGCAGCTCGTCAAGATCATGGTCGACCACGACATGAAGAAGGTTGCCGTCGAGCGCGCTGAGGAGCACATCAAGACAAACTTGGCTGAGTATCTCGAAAAGGGCGTTATCAAATAATTTATTCAAAAGAGGGTAACTTATTATGATGGACAAAAATGCAAAAATCTACGTTGCCGGGCACCGCGGCATGGTGGGCAGCGCCATCGTGCGTGAGCTGCAGCGTCAGGGCTACAACAATATCATCACCCGCACCCACAAGGAGCTTGACCTCTGCCGTCAGGAAAATGTCGAAAAGTTCTTTGCCGAGGAAAAGCCCGAGTACGTATTCCTTGCCGCGGCCAAGGTCGGCGGCATCGTCGCCAATCAGGAGGCGCTGGCCGATTTCATGTGGTTCAACATGACGCTCGAGATGAACGTCATCCACTCTGCCTGGCAGAACGGCTGCAAGAAGCTGGAGTTCCTCGGCTCGTCCTGCATCTATCCGCGCATGGCTCCGCAGCCGATGAAGGAAAGCTGCCTGCTGACTTCCGAACTGGAAAAGACGAACGAGGCTTACGCCCTCGCCAAAATCAGCGGCCTCAAATACTGCGAGTTCCTAAACCGCCAGTACGGCACGGACTATATCTCGGTCATGCCCACGAACCTGTACGGCCCCAACGATAACTACCACCCGACCCACAGCCATGTGGTTCCCGCACTGATCCGCCGATTCCATGAGGCGAAGGTCAACGGCGTCGAGAGCGTCACCTGCTGGGGCGACGGCAGCCCGCTGCGCGAGTTTTTGTATGTGGATGATCTCGCGAACCTCTGCGTGTTCCTGATGAACCACTACTCCGGCAACGAGACGGTCAACGCGGGTACCGGCAAGGAGCTGACCATCAAGGAGCTGACCGAACTCGTTGCCAAAGTCGTCGGCTACACCGGCAAGATCGAGTGGGACGCCTCCAAACCCAACGGCACGCCCCGCAAGCTGCTGGACGTCTCCAAGGCGACGAACCTCGGCTGGACCTACAAGACCGAGCTGGAGGACGGCCTGCGCCTGTCCTATGAGGACTTTCTGAACAACCCGATGCGCGCCGAGCGCTGAAAGGAAACGCTATGAATATCATCCTGCTGTCCGGCGGCTCCGGCAAGCGCCTGTGGCCGCTGTCGAACGACATTCGTTCCAAGCAGTTCATCAAAATCTTCAAGACCGCCGACGGGTACGAGTCGATGGTCCAGCGCGTCTACCGCCAGATCAAGGAGGTCGACGCCGACGCCAGCGTGACGATTGCCACCAGCAAGACGCAGGTATCGTCCATTCACAACCAGCTGGGCAATTCGGTGGGCGTCTGCGTCGAGCCGTGCCGCCGTGATACCTTCCCGGCCATCGCACTGGCGACAGCCTACCTGCACGACGTCAAGGGCGTCGGCCTCGATGAGGCTGTCGTCGTCTGCCCGGTAGACCCCTATGTCAACAATGACTATTTCGCCGCGCTGAAAACCCTGTCTGAGCTGGCCGGGCAGGGGAGCGCGAACCTCTCCCTGATGGGCATTGAGCCGACCTACCCGAGCGAAAAGTACGGCTATATTATCCCGCAGAGTGCCGACGCCGTCAGCCCGGTCAAAACGTTTAAAGAGAAGCCCGACGCCGCCACCGCTGAAAAGTACATTGCCCAGGGTGCGCTCTGGAACGGCGGTGTGTTTGCCTACAAACTGCGCTACGTGCTGGACAAGGCCCACGAACTGATCGATTTCACCGATTACAAGGACCTGTTCGATAAGTACGAGACGCTGAAAAAAATCAGCTTCGACTACGCCGTTGTCGAGAATGAGTCCCAAATTCAGGTAATGCGCTTTGCGGGCCAGTGGAAGGATATGGGCACCTGGAACACCCTGACCGAGGCCATGGAGGAGCCGAGCATCGGCAAGGCCATGCTGAACGACACCTGCCAGAACGTCCATGTACTGAACGAGCTGGACGTGCCCGTGCTCTGCATGGGGCTGAAGGACGTCGTCGTCTCGGCCAGCCCGGAGGGCATTTTGGTCTCTGATAAGGAGCAGTCCAGCTACATCAAGCCGTATGTGGACAGCATCCATCAACAGATCATGTTTGCCGAAAAGTCATGGGGTTCCTTCCGCGTGCTCGACGTCGAGGACGCGAGCATGACCATCAAAATCACGCTCACCCCCGGCCACGGCATGAACTACCACAGTCATGAGAACCGCGACGAGGTCTGGACCGTCATCTCCGGTACCGGCCATGCGATTCTGGACGGCGTGCGCCGCGACGTGAAGGCAGGGGATATCCTGACGATGCCCGCTGGCTGCCGCCATACGGTCTTTGCCGACAGTGAGCTGAAAATCATCGAGGTTCAGCTCGGTTCGGCCATCAGCGTGGAGGATAAGCAGAAGTATCCGCTGCCGCAGGCTTGACAGCCGGCGCAAACCGCGCTATACTAAATAAGTATTCGCAAAAACACAGCGACGGAGAAAGTACGCACAAGCTGCTTTAGGCAAGAGAGGGCGGTCACCGGCTGCAAGCCGCCTGTAAAGCGCTTATGCGGAAGTTCGCTCCCGAGTGGTGCGCGGGAAAGGCCAAGGCCGAGTAGTGCGCAACGGCTCTGCACCGTTACCGGCAGCAAAGAGTGCCGCGCTTTACAGCGCGGAACACGGGTGGTACCGCGGAGAATTGTATTTTGCAAGGCTTCGTCCCTGATTCAACACAGGGACGGAGCCTTTTTGTTTGCTCCGGCCCTACTTCAAGCAGAGGTGTACTATGGAAGAAAAAATCAAGGAGCTGCGCGCCGCCATTGAGAAGGCCAGCGCAGACGTCACCGACAAAGCCCGGCTTTCTGACTTCTGGCAGAAATACCTGAGCAAGAACGGCGAGGTCGCGGGCCTGACCAAGAGTCTGCGCGATGTCCCCAAGGAGGACCGTCCCGCCGTCGGCAAGACCATCAATGAGTTCAAGCAGTGGGCCGAGGCACAGTATCAGGCCCTGTCCGAGCAGGTCGAAAAGGCCGCGCTCGAGGCCCGCAACGCCGCCGAGACCGTCGACATCACGATGCCCGCCAAGATTCGCCAAACCGGCAGCCTGCACCCGATTACCCTCGTCAAGAATGAGATCATCGACGTGTTCGCCGGTATGGGCTTTGAGATTTACGAGGGCCCCGAGATCGAGGACGACGACCACAACTTTACCCGCCTGAATGTGCCGAAGAACCATCCCGCCCGCGACATGCAGGATACGTTCTACGTCGCAGACGACATTGTGCTGCGCACCCAGACCAGCGGCGGCCAGATCCGCGTCATGGACATGGAAAAGCCGCCCATCAAGGTGCTGGCCCCGGGCCGCGTGTTCCGTTCCGACTCCGACGCGACCCACTCCCCGATGTTCCACCAGATGGAAGGCCTCGTCGTTGACAAGGGCATCACGCTCTGCGACCTGCAGGGAATGCTCGACAAATTCGTCCAGGCGCTGTTCGGTGCAGACGTCAAGACCCGCCTGCGTCCGTCCTACTTCCCGTTCACCGAGCCGAGCGTCGAGGTCGACGTTTCCTGCTTCGAGTGCGGCGGCAAGGGCTGCCCGCTGTGCAAGCACACCGGCTGGATCGAGGTTCTCGGCGCCGGTGTCGTCCACCACAGCGTACTGGAAAACTGCGGCATTGACCCCAACGTCTACTCCGGCTTCGCATTCGGCATCGGCATTGAGCGTATCGCCATGCTGAAGTACGGCATCAACAACATCGGTCTGATGTTTGAAAACGATCTGCGCTTCTTGAAGCAGTTCGAGGATTGACAGGGGAGGAGTACAGAGTATGAAAGTACCATTCAGCTGGTTGAAGCAATATGTTGACATCGACGTCACCGCGCAGGAGCTTGAGGACAAGCTCTTTGGCTGCGGTTTTGAGGTAGAGGAGCTGATCGACCTCGGCGGCGAGATCTCCAAGGTCGTTGTCGGTGTTGTGACCGAGTGTGTCCCGCAGGAGGGCACCCATCTGCACATCTGCAAGGTTGACTGCGGCGAGTACGGCCACGACATCCAGATTTCCACCGGCGCACCCAACGTCTACGCCGGTATGCACACCGCCGCCGCACTCGACGGCTCCACGCTGCCCGGCGGCGTAAAAATCAAGGCGAAGCCCCTGATGGGCGTCGAGTCCAACGGTATGCTGTGCAGCGGTGAGGAGCTGGGTCTGAACGAGGATCTGTACCCCGGTGCCGAGGTCTACGGCCTGCTCGATTTGCCGAAGGACACTGTCCCCGGCACGCCCATTCAGCAGGTCGTCGGCCTTGACGACTACATTTTTGATATTTCCATCACGGCCAACCGCGCCGACTGCCAGAGTGTGCTCGGCATTGCGCGCGAGGTTGCAGCAGCGCTGAACAAGCCCCTCAAGATGCCCGCCACCGACTACACGGTCAGCGACTATGTTGATCCGCGCCTGTCCATCAGCGTCGAGGCCGAGGATCTCTGCCCGCGCTACATTGGCCATTATGTCCGCAACATCACGCCGGGCGAGTCCCCACGCTGGATGCGCCGTCAGCTGGCCCTGTGCGGTCTGCGCAGCATCTCCAACGTCGTTGACATCACGAACTATGTCATGCTGGAGATTGGCCAGCCCATGCACGCCTTCGACATGGACACGCTGGAAAGCTGCCAGATCCTCGTCCGCCGCGCCAAAGACGGCGAGAAGATCACAACGCTGGACGAAAAAGAGTTCACCCTGACGCCCAACAACCTCGTCATCTGCGACGGCTCCAAGCCCGTTGCGCTGGCGGGTGTCATGGGCGGCCTGAACAGCGAAATTAAAGATACCACCACCCAGCTGCTGTTTGAGAGCGCCAAGTTCGCCCGCGACAACATCCGCAAGACGGCCCGCGGCCTCGGCCAGAACACCGATGCCTCCAGCCATTACGAGAAGGGTATCTCCGAGTACACCACCGAGCTTGGCATGGCCCGTGCCCTGCACCTGATTCAGGAGCTGGGCTGCGGCGAGGTCACCTCCACCCATTTTGACTGTTCTGCCGGTGCCCCGCGTGATGGCAAGCGTTTCACGACCAAGGTCAGCGGCATCAATGCCATCCTCGGCATCACTGTGCCCACCGATGTGATTCTGGACATCCTGAAACGCCTGCAGTTCGAGGTCAAACTCGAAGCCGACGGCGATACGATGCAGGTCGTCGCGCCCCGCTGGCGTGAGGACATTGAGGTCGGTGAGCCCGACCTGGCCGAGGAGGTCATCCGCGAGTACGGCTATGAACACATCGTCCCCACCTTCCTGAAGGCTGCCACTGTCACCACCGGCGGCCTGACCGCCGAGCAGAAGGCGCAGGCCAAGGCCAAGCGCACCATGTGTGCCCAGGGCTTTTACGAGGCCGAGACACTGGCCTTCTACGCCGACGCTGACCTCGACATGCTGCACATTGCCGCCGACGCGCCGGAGCGCAAGGTCATCCGTATCCTGAACCCCATTTCCTCCCATCTGACCATCATGCGCCCGCTGCTGGCACCGTCCCTGCTGAATGTCGTCGTCGACAACCTGCGCAAGGGCAACGCCGAGGGCCGTCTGTTCGAGATGTCCAACATCTACATCCCGAAGCAGCTGCCCGTCACCGAACTGCCCGAGGAGCGTCTGCATCTGGGCTTTGCTGCCTGGGGCAGTGAGGAGGACTTCTTCGCAGTCAAGGGTGCTGTCGAGAGCTTCGGCGCTGCGTTCGGCGTCGAGCTGACCGTCGAGCGCGCGACGGACGTTGCCTGGCTGCACCCCGGTATTGCCGCTTATATCCTGTGCAAGGGCGAGCGCGTCGGTGTATTTGGCAAGCTGGCTAATGATGTGACAAGCGAGCTCAAGCTGCCCAAGGACAGCCGCGCCAACCTGAACATCTATCTGGGCGAGATCGACTGGGTCGCGTTCCACACACTGGTCCCCGCCGCCATCCACTACCAGCCCATCCCCGAGTTTGCCCCGGTCCAGCGTGATCTGGCGCTCGTCGCCCCCGAAAGCATGGAGTGCGGCACCCTCGTCACCGAGATGCAGCGCGCCTGCAAGCAGTTGACCAAGGTCGAGCTGTTCGACATCTACCGCGGCGAAAAGCTCGGCGCGGACAAGAAGAGCATGGCGTTCAGCCTGTCCTTCCAGCCCGCTGACAAGCCGCTGACCCCCGATGAGATCGACCGCTTCGTCAAGAAAATTCTCGGCAACCTGAAGTTCAAGCTCGGCATCGAGATCCGCGAGTAACCTGTTTTTGCTGTCCGTCCTGCGCCGCACGGTGCGGGACGGATATTTTTTACAGATTTTTGTGTGATATTTTCCTTGTCTTTTTGCCGCGCAGGTCGTATAGTAAAGATAGTATTGTGTTACAGGAGAATCCATCATGGCAAAGATTCACCGCAGCGATGCACCGCTGCCGCAGGCCCCTTCCGTTCAGGTAAAGGCATCCTATACAGTCACCGAGCTGCCGAAGGTTTCTCCGCAGGAACCTGCAGCCTTCTACGACCAGGACAACGACGAGGACTATCGCCGGCGCGAGACCGCGAAGTGCAAAAAAAAGCGCGGTAATCTGCTGTACACCCTCGCGATGATCGTTTTCGCCGCGATTTTCCTCATCAGCGGCGGCCTGCTGGTCAAGCGGTTTTTCGATGACCGCAAAACCGAGAGCGAGTTTGCCGACCTGCAGTCGATGATCGATACCGCGGCGACCCCGGCCCCTGCAGGGGAGAATGTCAACCCCAACGGTGCCAGGTTTGCTGCCCTGCGCGACAAGAACAGCGACTTTGTCGGCTGGATCTCCATCGACGGCACCAATCTGGATTTTCCGGTTATGTACGCGCCGGACAACAAGGACTTCTATCTGCGTCATGACTTCAACAAAGCCTACAGCGTCTACGGCGTACCGTACCTGGACGAGCAAACGACGCTCGGGGCCAACGCCGAGAGCGACAACCTGATCATCTACGGCCACAATATGAAAACCGGCACGATCTTCGGCTGCCTGACCGAGTACCGCAAGGCCGACTACTATCAGGAGCACCCCTTCATTGAGTTTGACACCGTCTACGGGGACGCCAAGTATGAGGTGTTCGGTGCGTTCACCATCGATGTCGTCAACGACACCTCGTTTATCTACAACCAGTACATCGACATGGACGAGGACGTCTACAACCGCTATGTGGACCAGGTCATCTCCCGCAGCGACGTGGACAGCGGCATCCGCCCTGCCTACGGTGAGCAGCTGCTTACCCTCTCTACCTGCGAGTATTCGTCCGCTAACGGGCGCTATGTCGTCGTAGCGCGTCGGGTCAGTGACTAATTTCCGAAAGTAATTGCATCATGCACTTTAGATTCTTTTGCAAAGCGCACAAAATGTTCTCTTGCTTGCAGATTGCACTTGCTATTCTTCCGGGAATGTGCTATGCTAATAAATGCGCGATAACTTTTGATTCGTTCTTATATGGTGTAAGAAACCGGAAAGGGAGAATGCGCGCAGCGGGCAGCCGTAGCCCTTGACGGCTGCCCGCTTTGTCTTTATGCTGCGCACATCTGTACAAAATCTGCGTAAAGCTATAGACATTTGTACCCAAATGGCATATACTGTAAAAGTATTTTGCTCTAATCCAATAAAATGGAAAGTATAGTTTCAACGCTGTAACAAAGGGAGGATACCTGTTATGTGTGGAATCGTAGGCTTTACCGGCGCGGCACAGGCCGCCCCCATTCTGCTGGACGGCCTGGCCAAGCTGGAATACCGCGGCTATGACTCTGCCGGTATGGCGGTGCAGAACGCCGCCGGCAAGATCGAGGTCGTCAAGGCCAAGGGCCGCCTAAAGGTCCTGAGCGAGATGACCGACGGCGGCAGCGCCGTGCCCGGCAGCTGCGGCATCGGCCATACCCGCTGGGCGACCCATGGCGAGCCGTCCGTCGTAAACGCACACCCGCATTATTCCCGTGACCAGAAGATTGCAGTCGTACACAACGGAATCATTGAAAACTATCAGGAGATCAAGGAGCGTCTGATCAACAAGGGCTTCAGCTTCGTCTCCCAGACCGACACCGAGGTCGTTGCCCAGCTGCTTGACTACTATTACATGGGCGAGTCCGCAGGCAACGCACTGGACGCCATCACCCGCATGATGCTGCATGTCCGCGGCTCCTACGCGCTGGGCGTGCTCTTTGCCGACGAGCCCGGCGTCATCTACGCAGTGCGCAAGGACAGCCCGCTCATCGTCGGCAAGTGTGAGGACGGTGCCATCATCGCCTCCGACGTTCCTGCGCTGCTCAAGTACACCCGCACGGTTTACTACATTGACAATCTCGAGATTGCCCGCCTGACCCCCGACTCCATCGAGTTCTTCAACATCGACAAGGAACCCATCACCCGCGAGTCCACCACCATTGAGTGGGACGCCGAGGCCGCGGAGAAGGGCGGCTACGAGCACTTCATGATGAAGGAGATCTACGAGCAGCCCGCCGCTGTCCGCGATACGATCTCCCCGCGCCTCAAGGACGGCCAGATCGACCTGTCCGAGCTGGCCCTTGACGAGGAGGCCATCAGGAATGTCCATCGTCTCTACATCATCGGCTGCGGCTCCGCCTACCATGTCGGCATGGCCGCGCGCTATGTGTTTGAGAGCCTGGCCCGCATCCCCGTCGAGGTCGATGTCGCCAGCGAGTTCCGTTACCGCAATCCCGTGCTCGAAAAGGACGCACTCGCTATGGTCATCAGCCAGAGCGGTGAGACCGCCGACACGCTGGCCGCCCTGCGCCTGTGCAAGGAGCGCGGTGTGCGCACCATCGGCATTGTGAACGTCGTCGGCTCCAGCATTGCCCGTGAGGCCGACGCCACAATGTACACCTGGGCCGGCCCGGAAATCTCCGTCGCTACCACCAAAGCCTACAGCACCCAGCTGGCGGCCTGTTACCTGCTGGCTACCGAGTTTGCCCGTGTGCGCGGCACGCTGGCGGACGGCCAGTATGAGCACCTCGTCACCGAGCTGGAGGCTCTGCCCGAGAAGATCGAAAAGACCCTGGCCGACAAGGAACGTATCCAGTGGTTTGCCAGCAAGTACGCAAACGCCAAGGACGCCTTCTTCATTGGCCGCGGCCTCGACTACGCCGTCGCGCTCGAGGGCAGTTTGAAATTTAAGGAGATCAGCTACATCCACTCCGAGGCGTTCGCCGCGGGCGAGATGAAGCACGGGCCGATTTCTCTGGTCGAAAATGGAACGCTGGTCGTCGGCATCCTGACCCAGCCGGACCTGTTTGAAAAGAGCGCTTCCAACATGGTCGAGGTCAAGAGCCGCGGTGCCTTCCTGATGGGCCTGACCACCTACGGAAATTACAGCATCGAGGACACTGCGGGCTTCACGGTTTACGTGCCCAAGACTGACCCGCACTTTGCCACGAGCCTGTCGGTCATTCCGCTGCAGCTGCTGGCCTACTACGTCAGCTGCGCCAAGGGATTGGATGTCGATAAGCCGCGCAATCTGGCCAAGAGCGTGACCGTCGAGTAAATCGCTTTCGTCTGTTTTACCAAAAATTTACCACGATTTTTATACAATATTAGCCCCATTTGTCTGCCCAAAAGTAGGACAAATGGGGCCTTTTTGTGTTATAATAGTCTATATGACAATTTTGCCGGGCCGTATTGCGCCCGTTTTCAGATAGAAGAACGTATAGTAAGGATGGAATCGATGCAACAGGTCTCAAAACAACTGATAAAAGGGCTTCCGCGCCGCATCGCACTGATGCTGCTGGACTGCGGGCTCATTGTACTTTGCTACTGGCTGGCCGTCATGCTGCGCTTTGACAGCGGCGACGCCTACCGCCGCGTGGAGATACTGAGCGCCATGGCCCCGATGCTCTTATACGTCCTGCCCATTTATATGATCGTGTTCTGGTTCGGCGGACTGTATGAGATCATGTGGGAGTACGCCGGTATGCGCGACCTTGCACGCCTGACCTGCCTTTCCGGGCTGGCGACGGGCATCATCATGCTGTTCGATCTGATCTACCACAGCCGCCCGATCTCCGGCGCGGTGCTGATCTTCGGCGCGGTATTCAACACGGCGGCCATAGCGGGCGTTCGGTTCCTGTGGCGGCTGGTCCTGACGATGCGCAACGCCAAGGCCAACAAGCCGGAGGACAACACGCCATTGCTCATTGTCGGCGCCGGCAACGCCGGTGCGTGGGCCGTCAACCTCTGCAAGACGAAAAACCAGAGCTTCGGCAACCCGGTCTGCATTGTTGACGACGACCTGACAAAAAAGGGCCTGCGCGTGCAGGGTGTACCGGTGCGCGGCACGATCTCCGACATACCGGAGCTGGTGCGCAAATATCATATTCTCGAGATCGTCATCGCCATCACGACGGTCAAGGGTGACCGTTTAAGCGAAATCATCAACCTCTGCAACTCCACCCACTGCCGCGTGCGGATGATCAGTGACCCGCAGGCTGTTGACGAGAACGGCAATCCTGTGGCGGCGGGCTTCCGTGAGCTGAACACGGCGGACTTCCTCTCCCGCGACGAGATCCAGCTGAACAACGCCCAGATTTCCGAGTACCTGCATGACAAGATCGTTCTCGTCACGGGCGGCGGCGGCTCCATCGGCAGCGAGCTTTGCCGTCAGATCATGCGCTACCAGCCCCGCCGTCTGCTGATTTTTGACATCTACGAGAACTGCGCCTATGAGCTGGAAACCGAGCTGAAAAACAAGTACGGCCCCGAGGCTCCTGTTATCACCCTCATCGGCTCCATCCGCGATAAAGCACGTCTGGACGATGTGTTCGACACCTATCATCCGTCCGTCGTCTTTCACGCGGCGGCGCACAAGCATGTGCCGCTGATGGAGATCAGCCCCGCCGAGGCCGTCAAGAACAACGTCTTTGGCACCAAGAACCTGCTGACCTCCGCCGCCGAGCACGGCGTGGAGCGGTTCGTCCAACTCTCTACAGACAAGGCTGTCAACCCGACGAACGTCATGGGCTGCACCAAGCGCCTGTGCGAGATGCTGATCCAGACCTTCTCCCGGGCCACGTCGATGACCTGCGTTGCGGTGCGCTTCGGCAACGTGCTGGGCAGCCACGGCAGCGTCATCCCGCTGTTTGAGGAGCAGATCAAGCGCGGCGGCCCTGTGACCATCACGCATCCCGATATTGTCCGCTACTTTATGACCATCACCGAGGCTGCGCAGCTCGTTCTGCAGGCCGGCGGTCTGGCGAAGGGCGGCAGTATCTACGTGCTGGACATGGGCGAGCCGGTCAAGATCATGGATCTGGCCAACCGCCTGATACGCTTCTACGGCTACGAGCCGGGCGTAAATATGCAGGTCAAGGTCACTGGTCTGCGCCCCGGCGAAAAGCTGTACGAGGAACTGCTCATGGACTCCGAGCAGGACAAGATGGCCAAAACCGCCCACAACAAAATCTTCATCGCGCCGCCCATGCAGATCGATCTGGAAAAATTCTACACCGACCTGCAGCGGCTCAAGGACTCTGCCCTGCACAACAGCGACGAGGTCGTCGACGTTCTGCAGGAGATGGTCCCGACCTACCACCCCAACCGCCGCGTGCGCGCCGACCACACCGTTGTGGCCGCCACCGGCAACACCGCGCTTTTCTCCCGGGAGGAGATTGCGCAGAAGCTCCGGGAGACAGAGCATCCCGCCGAGGAGGGCTGATTTATGTACGAGCGTTACGGCAAGCGCCTGCTGGACATTATCCTTTCGCTGGCAGCCACGATCATTCTTGCAATTCCGATGGGGTTGGTCGCGCTGTGGATCAAGCTCGACTCCCCGGGGCCGGTCTTTTTCAAGCAGCGCCGCGTCGGCAAGGGCAAAACGCACTTTAACATCCTGAAGTTCCGCACGATGCGCGGCGACACCCCGCACGACGTTCCCACGCACCTTTTGAAAGATGCGGACAGCTACATTACCGGGAGCGGTGCCTTCCTGCGCAAGACGAGCCTGGACGAGCTGCCGCAGATCTACAATATACTGGCAGGGCAGATGAGCGTCATCGGCCCGCGCCCCGCACTGTACAACCAGTACGACCTGATCGAAGCGCGCGACAAGGTCCGCGCCAACGACATCCGTCCAGGCCTGACCGGCTTAGCGCAGGTCAACGGACGCGACGAGCTGCCGATTGACGTCAAAGCCCGCTACGACGGTGAGTACGCCGCCCATGTGACATTCTGGAATGATGTAAAGATTTTCTTCCGCAGCATCACCTATGTATTCCAGCGCCGCGGCGTCGTCGAGGGCGGTACCGGTGCCATGAACCAGACAAAAGAGGAAAAATCGTCAAAATGACGGACGTTGTACCTGCCGGGAAAACACCGGCAGGTACATTTTTTGTGCTGATTTAAAAAATGTACAAGAAAATCTTGCGATTTTCGTGAAAATATGTTGCAAAAGCCAAGCGGATTGTGTAAAATATACATTATGATGTTTTGGTTTTCGGGCAGATTACCAAACGGCAATTTTGCCAAACACGCATAGCCCGCACTGCACACCGGTGCAGACTGTCTAAATAACAGCTAAAAGGGGAGTCACATATTATGGCAAACAGGGTATTCCAGAACGTGGTCTACCAGATGAAGGACGCAGTGGATCGTGTCGTCGGCGTGATTGATGAGACCGGCACCGTCATTTCCTGCTCTGAGCTGGGACAGATCGGTGAGGTGCGCGAGGGCGTGGCCGCTGTCCGCCAGACGGCCGGGGATGCTTTCGTGCGCGATGGGTATGCCTACCATCAGTTCTCCAACGCCAAGCACAATGACTACGCCGTCTTTGTCGAGGGCACTGACACTACCGCCGAGCAGTTCGCCGCCATGCTCTCCATCAGCCTGCAGAGCATCAAGCAGTACCACGACGAAAAATTCGACAAGACGAACTTCATCAAGAACGTCGTGCTCGACAACATCCTGCCCGGCGACATCTACGCCAAAGCGCGGGAGCTGCACTTTGTCTCCGACGTGCAGCGCGTCGTACTGCTGATCCGCGTGACCTCCGGCAATGATATTTCCGCCTACGACGTCGTCAGCGGTCTTTTCCCGGACAAACAGAAGGACTTCGTCTTTAACATCAGCGAGACCGACACCGTCCTGGTCAAGGAGATCAAGCCCGACAACAACACCCGCGATATGGAAAAGCTGGCTGCCTCCATCGTCGATACGCTGCAGGGCGACCATTACATCAAGGCCGTCGTCGGCATCGGTACGCCCATCGGCAACATCAAAGACCTGGCCTCCAGCTTTAAGGAAGCCCAGATTGCCATGGAGGTCGGCAAGGTGTTTGACACCGAGCGTCAGGTCATCAGCTATGACCATCTGGGCATTGCGCGCCTGATCTACCAGCTGCCTACGACGCTCTGCGAGGCATTCCTGCGCGAGGTGTTCAAGCAGGAGAGCATCGACTCCCTCGATGCCGAGACGCTGTTCACGATCCAGCGCTTCTTTGAGAACAACCTGAACGTCTCCGAGACGAGCCGCGGTCTGTTCGTTCACCGCAACACGCTGGTCTACCGCCTTGAGAAGATCCGCAAGCTGACCGGCCTTGACCTGCGCAACTTCGATGATGCCATCGTCTTTAAGGTGGCGCTGATGGTCAAGAAATATCTGTCCGCCAACCCGGCCAAATATTGATTTTAAAAAAACTTTCACAAATGGCGCTGCACCGCAAGGCAGCGCCATTTTCCTGCTTTTTGCAGCCGCAAAGCACCTTGACCGCAGAGGTCTGACATGGTATTCTATTATATGTATGACTGTAACCATAACAGCAAAGCCACACCACGGCAGGAGAACCCCGAATGATCGATTTTGAACATGTATATAAAACCTACGAGACCCACAACGATGAGAACGTCGCGCTGGAGGACATCAACATCCATATTGACGAGGGCGAGTTCGTCTTTATCCTCGGCCATTCCGGCGCGGGCAAATCCACGTTTTTAAAGCTCATCCAGATGGAGGAGAAGCCCACCGAGGGCAAGGTCTTTATCAATGGGCAGGATTTAACGCGCATCAAGCGCCGCAAGGTGCCCTACCTGCGCCGCCAGATGGGCGTTGTGTTCCAGGACTTCCGCCTGATTCCCACCATGACCGTCTATGAGAATGTCGCCTTCGCCATGCGCGTGACGAACATCTCGACCAAAAAGATCAAGGACCGCGTACCGTTTGCACTCTCCCTTGTCGGTCTGGAGGACAAAATGGACCGCCTGCCGGATGAACTCTCCGGCGGCGAGCAGCAGCGTGTGGCCGTTGCCCGCGCGCTGGCCCACGGCCCCAAGCTCATCATCGCGGACGAGCCCACCGGCAACATCGACCCCGAAATGTCGATGGACATCATGCAGCTGTTTGAGGCCATCAACAAGGTCAACATCACCGTCGTCGTCGTCACCCATGAGCACGAGCTCGTCCACAAGCTGGCCCGCAAGTACGGCAACCGCGTCATCACGCTGGCCAACGGCATGGTAGCCTCCGATACCGCTGACCCTGCTGCCGCGCGCCGCTACGCTGCCGCCATGGCCGAGCGCGAAGAGGACGACTACGAGTACGACGAGGACTGATTTGTAAGTAAGAGGGGACACCATGCGTTTTTCCAGTTTTATCTACTTAGTCGGCCAGGGCCTGCACAACCTGCGCGCCAACCGGCTGATGACCTTTGCCTCCATGGGCGTGCTGACCGTCTGCATGCTGCTGATCGGCGCAGCCTCGCTGCTGGGCATCAACATTGACCACATGGTCGAATACATAGGCAACCAGAACGAGACCGTCGTCTACATGGGCGGCACCGGCGAGAGCGAGGTCGCCACCGACGAGCAGATTGCCGCCGCCGACGCGGCCATCCGCAGCACGCCCCACGTTGTGAGCGTGACCTATATGTCGCCGGAGGACGTTCTGGCGACCTACAGCGATATGCTGAAGGATTACACAAACCTGCAGCAGGTCTTTGCCAATGACAACCCGTTCACTCCCAACTACCGCGTGACCGTGGACGACCCCGACAACATTGAGGAAGTCTCCGCCCAGCTCATGCAGATCGACGGCGTTTACAGCGTCAAGGCCCCGCTGGCTATGGCGGATACCTTCACGTCCCTGCAGAAGGTCATCAACTACGCCTGCTACGGCCTGGTCGCGGTGCTGGCCATCGTCTCCATCGTCGTCATCAACAACACGATCAAAATCACCGTCTTTAACCGCCGCAAGGAGATCGGCATTATGAAGCTCGTCGGCGCGACCAACGGTTTCATCCGCTTTCCGTTCTTTGTCGAGGGCGTCACCTCCGGCCTGATTTCGGCTGGCATTGCGTCCGGCATCGTCTGCGGCGCGTACTATGCACTCTGCCGCTGGTATGCCGAGAATCCGTCCAACCTCTCGCAGATGTTCGGCGGCACGCTTGTCCCGCTGGAAAGCGTCTGGTACTACATCGTCGGCGGCTTTGTGCTGCTGGGCTTCGTGCTCTGCGGCCTCGGCACCGCCACCAGCATCCGCAAGCATCTGAATGTATAACAGGGGATAAAGGGAACGTATAAGACCATGAAGCATGTAAAACACGGCAAAAAGCTGATTTCGCTTCTGCTGAGCGCGGCTGTCGCCATGAGCATGACGCTTTCCACCGTCATGACGCCGCTGGCCGCCTCCTCCAGTGTCAGCGACCTGCGCCAGAAGCTGCAGGAACTGCAGACTGAGCAGGAAAAGGTCAACCAGCAGCTCAAGGACGCGCAGAGCAACAAAGCCGACGCTGAGGCTCTCAAAACGCAGCTTGAGCAGCAGAAGGCACTGATTTTAAGCCAGATCAGCAACCTGTCCGAGCAGATCGGCTCTTTGGATGAGGAAATCGTCAACAAGCAGGACGAGATTGACCGGAAGCAGCAGGAGGTCGACCAGAAGCAGGCCGAATACGACCAGCGCTGGGCGGACTTTAAAGATCGTATGCGTGCGATGCAGCGTCTGAATGACGGCGGCTCCATCGCACTGTTGTCCAGTGCCACCAACCTGTACCAGCTGCTGACCTTTGCCACCACATTGGATCAGATCGTTAATAAGGACGAGGACACCTGCCAACAGCTTGAAAATGAGCACGCCGAGCTGGAGCAGCAGCGCGCCGAGCTGGAGCAGGCCAAGGCGGACCTGGAGGCCACGCAGGCCGATCTGGAGACCCAAAAGACCGCGCTGGACGGCAAGACGAATGAGCTTGCCCAGAATATCTCCCAGACCGACGCCAACATTTCCGCAGCGGATGCCGAAATCGAGGCCAACAAGGCTGCCCTGATTGAAGCCAACAAGGCCGTGGATAAGGCCGCTGCCGAGCTGGACGCCGCGCTGAACGCCGCCAACCAGGCTTACGGCAATGCGTCCATCCAGTGCTCGCTGGACTTTGGCCGCCCGCTGGCCACCTATAAGTACGTCTCCTGCTACTTCGGCGGCAACGGCCACCGCGGCACCGATTACGCCGCACCGGGCGGCACCGAAATCTACGCCGTCTCCGGCGGTGTCGTCACCGCTGCGGCCTACCACTGGAGCTGGGGCTACTACGTGCAGGTCTACCACGGCAAGGATGATAACGGCAATACTTATTCGACGCTGTACGCCCACATGAACAGCGCGCCCGTTGTCAGCGTGGGCCAGCCCGTGGAAAAGGGCAAGGTCCTTGGTTATGTCGGCTCCACCGGCAACTCCACAGGCAACCATCTGCACCTGGAAATGAAGGTCAACAACGTCCTGGTCAATGTCATGAACTACCTCTCATAACGAAAGGGGAATCTGTATGAAGCCGCAGAAGCACAAAACCTCCGTGCGTATTTTCTGCCTTGTAGTCGCCGTTCTGATGATACTCAGCCTTTTCTCTACGGTATTTTTCTCACTAGCCTACGGGGCATAACGCAAACACAGTAAGGAGCCATCAGACCCATGAGCAAAAAAATCAGTCTTGGCGTGGCGGCCACCATTGCCATCATTGCAATGGCCGTCACCTTCTCGCTGACCATGGTCGTGTCCATGAAGATGTTCAACACCACAGTGTCCAGCGTCAAAAACAAGGAGCGCCAGTACAACAAGCTGTCCGAAATTGATCGTTTTGTCCGCGCAGGGGAGTATTTCACCATCGACGAGGACACCCTGAATGACCGCTTGGCTGCGGGCTACATGAACGGCATCAACGACAAGTACGCCGTTTACTACACCGCCAAGGAATACAGCGAGAAGCAGTCTGTGGAGAAGGGCACACTGACCGGCATCGGCGTCGCTGTCGTCAATGACGCATCCTCCGGCTACGCCCGCATCATCCGCCTGTATGACAACTCGCCCGCCGCAGAGGCCGGGATGCAGGTCGGCGGCTTCATCACCGCTATCAACGATGAGTCGACGCGCAACATCACCTCCACCGCGCGCCTGACCTCCAAGCTGCTGGGTGAGGAGGGTACGACCACCACGATCACCTACCTGACACCGGACCGCCAGGAGCAGCAGCTGAATCTTGTCCACTCCAACTACAAAACACCCTCCATCTACACCCGTCAGATGGTCGCGGACACCTGCGGGTACATCCGCATTGACGCCTTCACCTCCGGCACGGCCAGCGAGTTCAAGGCTGCTGTGGATGAGCTGCTGCAGCAGGGAGCGAACAGCCTTGTCTTTGACCTGCGCGACAACACCGGCGAGAACCTGAACGCCGCCCTTGTGGCCGCGGATTACTGTGTGCCCTCCGGTGAGATCGCCAAGCAGCAGGACAGGGACGGCAATGTGACCGTGCTGCGCATGTCCGATGAGACCGAGATCAACGTTCCGATTGTCTGCCTTGTCAACGGCTCCACCGCGGGCAGCGCCGAGCTGTTCGCCAATGCCTTGCGCAAGATGGCCGGTGCGACGCTCGTCGGCACCAAAACTGCGGGTAATGGCGTCGTTCTGAGCGACGCCCAGAGCTTCTCCGACGGCTCTGCCGCTTACATCACGGTGGGCCTGCTGCTCGATAACGAGGATCAGACCTGGAATGAGGAGGGCCTGCGCCCCGACATTGACGCCGCGCTCTCCGTTGACGAGCAGAACGCCTACTACGATTACACACTTGATACTGACCCGCAGATCAGCAAGGCCGTCAACGCGGCCACGGCACTGGCCGGGCAGAACTGATTTTTATTGACTCGGAAAGGACGTCCACCGTGCCCACATTGACTGACCTGTCCACCATCCGTGACCTCTGCGCACGGTATGACTTTGCCCTGTCCAAGGGTTTCGGCCAGAATTTCATCATCAACCCCGGCATCTGCCCCCGCATTGCGGAGGCCGCCGGTATCGGTCCCGGCTGGGGCGCACTTGAGGTCGGCCCCGGCATCGGCGTGCTGACCGAGCAGCTTTGCAAGCGTGCGGACAATGTCGTTTCCATCGAGGTCGACAAGCGTCTGCCGCCGCTGCTGGAAGAGACGATGGCCGACTACGACAACTTCAAGCTCATCCTGAACGACGTGCTGAAGGTCGATTTGAAGGCTCTGCTGGCCGAGGAGTTCGGCGGCAAGCCCGTCGCCGTCTGTGCCAACCTGCCGTACTACATCACCAGCCCGATTCTGATGCGTCTGCTGGAGGAAAAGCTGCCTATCCGAAACATCACCGTAATGGTGCAGAAGGAGGCCGCACAGCGCCTCTGCGCCGCCCCCGGCACGCGGGATGCGGGTGCAATCAGCTACGCCGTGGCCTATTACGCCGAGCCGAAGCTGTTGTTCAGCGTCCAACCCGGCAGCTTTTACCCCGCCCCCAAGGTGACAAGCGCCGTCATCCGCCTGGATGTGAGGGAGAAGCCCGCCGTAACCGTGCCGAACGGTGACGAAGCCGCCTTCTTCGCGCTAATCCGCGCCGCCTTCTCCCAGCGCCGCAAGACCGCCGCCAACGCCATCGCCAATGGCCTGCACCTGCCCAAGGCGCAGGTCATCTCCGCCCTGCAGGCCGCCGGTCTTGATGAGCGTTCCCGCCCCGAGCAGCTGACACTGGAGAATTACTGCGCTCTGCAGACGGCACTGGCAAACACTTAAAACAGCAAAGCAAAACGCCCGGTAAGCATCACGCCTACCGGGCGTTTTTTAGGAGTATATAGAGTAGGGTGCAATAAGGAAAAACTTCTCTAAATATTCCTCAAGAACAATCTATCAGCTTTATGTACAGCAGCATTCCTGAGTTCAACCCTGACTCCGCGTTATGCGATTCTACTGCGTTTACGACATGTTTACGACCTGTTTTTTACTGTTTAGGACGCAAAAAGACATACAAAAGCAAGAAAAAGCGCGTTGCAAAGTGAATTTACTTTGCTAACGCGCTTTTTTAAGTGGAGCTAGTAACAGGAATCGAACCTGCAACCTGCTGATTACAAATTGATAATTCTTGGCGTTGCATCGTTAAATAGCGTGCACTATTGTGCGATGATTCGCATATCTGCTTGTTGTGCCTTTTAGTGGTTTTTAGTAGTTTTCAATGCAATTATGCCCAAATTATGACCATTTTTGCAGTCCCATAAATGGGGAAAGCGCCCCGCTAAGGGCGCTCTGCCTGTTATGGGTTCTTCCCGCCGGGGGTGTTGGCGCACGGGGTCAATTTTTCGGGGTGTACTTGGCGATGATTTCCCGCGCACCTGCCACAAACGCAACCATTTGGTCCGGGGTAAAGGTCAGCAGCAGGGATACTAAGCTTTCAATGGTTTCCGATTCTTTATCAATCATTGCAAGCACCCCCATTCTTTGCCGCTTGGCGACGGGCTTTTTCTTCCTCGCACAGTTCAAGCAGATATTCAAGCTCTTTTTTACTCATTTCGTCAAGAGCTGCATCTATGCTGTTCCCTGTTGCTGCTAACGAAAGAACCTTCACAATTTTAGTGTAGTCCATTTTAAATACCTCGCAAGCCCGTCAAGCCGTTAGCGCAGCTGTGTTTATTCGTTTGTTATGCTTCAATCGGCTGCACTTGGCTTGCGCCGAAAAAACTTGCCGTGTACCTCGCGCCATCGCCGTGACTTGCCCAGATTAGGACGGCGCGGAAAAGCGCCTTGCTGCCGTGAATCACTTCATAGCCCGCCGCTTTCCAGTCAGCCCACGTTTTACAATCCTCTGCAATCCCGGCGGATGCTTTGGCTGCTGCAATCGTTGCCGCGTTCTGTGGGCGGGCTTTGGCGCTCTGCCAAGCTCTGTGCAGGGCTTCGGCGAATACTATCCCGCCTTTGCGGAAAATCGCCCATGCACGGCTCATAATAGCGGATAAATCATACTTCATAGCTTGCTCCTTTACTTTGTGGGGCAAACCGTGCTATAATAGGCTTGCCCTATTGTGGGGTTGCGTCTCGCGATGCTTTGGTCGGCCTTTGCGGGACGCTTTCTTTTTTGTCTTGGGGCTTCGGGTGCGCGGGGGCTCGGTGCTGTCTGCACGCTCTGTGGCGGTTCTTGCAATCCTGTCCGCGTCTTGTCTGGTATTTCTGGTGGGCTGGTTCGCTTGACGACTACCTTGACCCGTTTTCCCTTTCGACATCTTTATTATATATCATTGCGCAAGTACATTCAATATGCAAATTGCACAAAGATATACACTTGCATAAGTACAAATTGTACACTTGCGCAAGTACAGATTGCGTGCTATAATATGTAAGAGGAGGTGTAACCATTGGGAACAGCAAGAACAAAGGCGAATAACAAATGGAATGCTAAAGCCTATGACCGTGTAAACCTCGTGTTGAAAAAAGATACCAGCCCGACGAAGGATGAAGTTCAAGCCGCTGCCGATGCGGAGGGAGTTAGCCTGAATGCGTATATTGTGGCGGCAATTAGCCAACAGTTAAACAAAGAGAAACCGTGAAGGGGGCGCTATTATGAGCGAGAGAGAGCAGGCAAAGCAGATTATTGATACCTTGCCGGATTACAAGATGCAGGCTATTTTGATGTTCCTGCGCGGCGTAGAGTTTGACGATGAACTAGAAGATGATCGTTTCTGTGAAAAGCTGGTTGACGATTATCTAAACGATGATTCGCCCGGCAAGCACGAAAGCGTCAGCCTAGAAGAGTTCGCGGCGCAAGAAGGCATTGCACTATGAAATACCAAATCAAGATTGAAAAGGATGCTCAGAAATTCCTTAAAAAGCTGCCGCACCCGGACGAAACCAGAGTTTTAAAGGCAATTGCCAAGCTCCCAGATGAGGGAGACAGAAAGCAGCTTAAAGGCCATCCTGGATTTTTTCGGTTGCGTGTCGGCAACTACCGCATTATTTACACTGTAGATAACGGCCAGTTAATTGTGCGGGTCGTAGATGCCGGGAATCGTGGGCAAATCTATAACAGATACTGATATTGCCCACAAATACTAGTGGTTCAAGGTGTGGCGAGGTGAGGTGCGGCAGGGCAGGGCGTGGTATGGTTTGGCATGGAATAAATCATTTTTATTTCAAAAAGGAGATATTACCATGACAAACGATGAAAGAAACCGTGCAGCACGACTGCGCCGCAAATTGAATAAGCTGGGCTATACGATGAAGAAAACGAACTGTAGACGTAATAGCATTGATAACTTCGGTGGCTATGCAATAATTGACATCGCGTGCAATGCTATTGTCAGGGGGTCTCGGTTTGACTTAGACCTTGATGACATTGATCAGTTTATTTCGGAGTTTAAATAATCCAGCGAGAGGGACGCTTCGGCGTCCCTTTTTCTATCCGTAGAAGATCTTTTCGGGAGTACCCCTGCAAGGCTCTGTAACGCGTTTCGCATTGCAGACGGCAAACTTATATTAAACAGGTCTGCAACGTCAAAGCGGGCGCGCTTCTCGCGCTGTGGCGTTGCTATGCTCAAAGTATGCAAAAGCCCCCGACGGATTAAACCGCCGGGGGTGGTTTAGTTTAATGACACGATACGCGCGTTAAAATTCTTCAATGGCGTTTGCGGTCAGTTCTTCCCATCGTGCGCCCATTTCAACAATGACGGCGGTGGAATCCTTGCATCCATCGTACCGTTGCCCGCTGCAACGATTGGCAACCTGTGAAAGCTCGTCAAAAGCCCTCATTGCGGTGCTGTTGCCCATTGTATACCAGATTCAGAACGGCGCGTTCCTGCGGCTCTGCGGTGGCCGCAGCGGCGTTTGCATGGGCGGCGATCAACTTTAGCATGGTGTGGTTGCCGCTGTACTTCTCGGCAAAGGCTGCATAGTCTGCTGCCGTCATCGTGCCGCTGTCCATCAAATAGACCGCGTTGTTATCCAGCGCGGCGGGGTCAACGATGCTATCGGCGGCAATAGCCTTTTCAAGGTCTGCACGGAGTTCCGCCCGCTTGCGGTTGAAATCGGGCCACACACGCTTGCAAACCTCATCAAACGCGGCTTTCTGTTCCACTCGTGCGGCTTCGGCTTTGGCCTTGCGCAGCTCATACGAAATAGCGGTATCATCGGGGGCGCGGTGCTGGGCATCCATTGCGGCCCGCGCTGCCTGTTCGTATTTGGCATACGCTGCCGCGTACTCATCGCGGGCAGTCTTAAATGCTGCATCAAGGTTTTTTGCAAAATTGCTGTACTTGCTCATTGTTTACTCACTTTCTGTTAAGTCGTCAATAATAATCACGCTGTACTGATTGCGCAGCGCATCTAAGTATTTCACGGTTTCCCCATTTGGCAGGCGGTAACCGCCGGGAACGGCATCGACAATAAGAACGCCGCTGCCTGCCTTTATGGCATCTTCAAGGCGTTTAAGTCGTGTTAGGGTGTCGCTTTTCACTGTTCGTTTCGGCTCCTTTCTTCCAGCGCCCGCAAGCGCTGTTCAAAGTCGTTGGCCTCTACAAGCCGCAAACCATATTCCAGCACAGCGCGGGCCGCCGCAATATGCTGCTGCGGCTGCTGCTGGTCATCGTCTATAATGCCGCGCAGGCGGTCAATGGCGGGCGGCATAGCCGCTTTTGCATTGTCTGTGGCCGTTTCCAGCATTTCAGCGCAGCGCCGCTCGTACTCTGCCATAAAGGCGGGGTCTTGCCTGTAGCGGCGGATCGTGCTCTCATCCAGCCCTGCAGCGCGGGCAGCTGCTTTTACTGTTGGGCACGTTAGCAGCGCTGCCAGGGCCTTTTGCTGTCTCTGTGTAATCTTTCACACCCCCTCTCTTAAATGTTCATTTTTGAGCGTTTTTTCACGCTTTGCGGCAATTTTATTCAGTTCTATCGTTTCCAGCCGTTCAGTGACACGCTCCTGCACACTGCTGCCGGTCTCTCGCCATGTCAGGTAGCCGACTCCATGCCAGGCACGGTTTTCAAGTTCCCTGTCATGCCAGCGGCGTAGTTTCGGGTCGCTGCGCAGCTTTCGAAGTGCGCGGGTTTCTATAGTGCGCACCTGCGCCGGGGTTATGCCCATCTTTTCGCCAGTGGCCGCCATCGACAGCCCATCAAAGAACCTGTGCCGCATTACAGCGCTTTCTATGGTGCCGCAACGGTCTAAGGCATCACCCAGCACGGCGCGGGTTTGGGCGCTGGATATGCGCTCCTCTGCCGCTGTAAACGCCTGTTCTGCTGCCGGGTCTGGCTGAACCTCGCCCAGCGTGGGGCCGTCTGCATTTTCGCTGTCGATGGGCAAGTCTAGGCTGAAACAATGGTTTAACGGGTCGGCGCTGGTCGTGTGGGTCTTGCCGTCCTCATCAACAAATTTTCGCCGGTGGCCGTTGGATAAGGCGAGCTGTATCTGCCGCTGCATGGCTTGGGCAAGCCACGTAGAGAACGCGCCAGCCGCCGGGTCGTAGGTCCGGGCGGCGTACTGGACGGCGAAAAAGCCTTCCTGTTCAAAGTCATCTGCCGTCACGCCGTGCTGATCTGCAAGGCTTTTGTGATGGGGATACCATTTCCAGAACATTGAGCGGATAAGTCCCCTGTTTGTCTCCCACAGCTGGCCCAGCGCGTAGCTGTTGCCAGTGGCCGCCAGTGTTGCAAGGGCTGCGTTTGTGGCCTGCTGTTCTGCTGCTGACATTTTATCCTCCATCACTTAATGAACACGCCCGGTGAGGTCTGGATAGCACAACCGTCATTTTAATACCAGCCGTCATATCCGCGCTTGGGCGGGAGTAAAGGTTTCTGCCTTTCGGCTGCAAGCTGCTTTTCCACTTCCTCGTTGGCTGGAAGTAAAACGGGATTTAGTGGCGCTGTCTTCGTCCATTTTTCATAGTATCTTTCAAATTCGCCACGCTTGTACATGCGTCCCTCATCGCTCATATTATTAAGCGCAAGCGCTGCATGATAGCTTCCCAGCCAATCCTGTGCCACATCGGGAAGAGCTGAAAACATTGCGGGATAGTCAAGAGGTGGTTCTCCGCAATAATGAACCCGTGAGATCATCCACAAAATTTTCTTCCATGCATCAGCAACAGGGACCGCATACTCTGCTTGAATGCTGCGCAATTGATCGCACAAGTCGGCCAACGTCACGGGAAACTTGCAGACGGTAAAAGCCTTGCGCATAGCTTTCTGCCCAGCATAAGCCGGTACGTTAACAAGTTCTGCTGCCCAAATCGTAATTTGAGTAGCAGCGTTCTCCTCACTTAACGGCTTGGCGCAGTTAGCGTACATTGCCACATTCCATCTCATCAAAGCTGTAACTTCATCAACGGTCATTTCCCTACCTCCAAAAGTGAAAAGTCTCCTGCTTTGAGCCTATCCGCTACGCGGCTCAATGTATCAGACGGCGATTCTTGCGTTGTGTTCCTTGTCTGTGGGCGGTTATACTGCCCAGAACGGCGTATCCAGTTGCGGGCAGCTGCTTGCCAGTCCTTCATACTGGCTCTACCGCCAATCTTCCAGCCGTTGGCGGCAAAGTAGTCAATAAAAGACTGGGCTTCCACCGCTGACGAACCTTGTTCGCAAAAATAAGCAATAGCATCATCCTCAGACGGTGGTGTGAAGCGTGGGCGGGGCGGCTTGTCCGCCTTACGTTCTCTCTTTACACTAACCTTATCTATACTATCCTTACCTATACTAACCTGTGGAACCCGCTGGTATGTACTTTGGTTTACCGCCGGCATACCAAGCTGTGCCTTTTCTTTTTGAAACTGCGTCGGGGTGTATCGGTCTGGGCGAAGTAGGTTGTTTTTCTTCCAGTCCACGATGACCAGTACACCACTTTCAAACGGTCTTACGAATCCCTTTGCCGCTAGCAGATTGAGGTCGTCGGCGCTGCATCCACACATCGCGGTGGTACGCTTTGGAGATGCTACAAAGCCGTCATCATCGGCCCGCATACCTAAGTGGAAGTAAAGAGCCTGTGTGCTACTCGGCATATCAAGAAATCTGTCTGTATCGACTACGTCAAGGCTGAACATTCTACGGCGTGCCATTATAGCGTTTCCTCACTTTCAAAATCCAGCTGGCCTAATGGGATGCCCAGCTTGCGGGCAACAGGTGCGATTGCCTTTAGTCCATGCTTGCACCGGGCGGCTTGGACGTGATAGAAAGCCGACATTTCCTTTTGCGCAATCTCCGGGTCATCGCTTGGCAAGAAATATCCGCCGTAGCCGCCGGGAGCGTAGAGGATAATCTCGCCAGCATCACGGGCTCGCATAATCTGGCTGCGCAGACCTCGCGGGGTAGTTTCTAACTTGGCGGCCAGTTCATCAGCGCGGGTTGCGTTTTCACGGCCATGCTTTAAAATTTCAGTGATAATCATACTTGAAAAACTCCCTTCGGTTTGATAAAATGGGAGCAGAAGATAGAATTGTGTTTTTTCTCTGCTCTTTGGCCGTCTGGCGTGCTGTAACACGCTGGGTGGCTTTTTTGTTTTCATAAGCCAACCCGGCGTATACCGGGCTGCTGTGGCGGCTCGCTGCCGTCCATCCATGCGGCTAAACTGGACAAATTGATCAACGTCTTCCGTCCGCATTGGACACTGCGCACCGTGCCCGCCTTGCACAGCTGTCGGATGCGGTAGGCAGGGATGCCAGATTCAGCGGCAGCTTGCGAGATGGTTGCCATACGGGGAAATTCAATTTTTGACATGGTTCTGCCCCTCTCTTTGAGCTTTCATGGCTGCAATAACCTCGTACAAATGGCGCTTTTCGCTTGGCGGAAGTTCTGTACGCAACTTGCGGCTTAGGTTTCCATCATTGATTCCAAGTGCGGCCGCAAGCTCCCACAGCTTGAACCCGTTCGTTGCGACCGCCTCCCGAATTTCGGCGTTAGCACGATTCACAAAATCACCTCCCAATAAAGATATAACATGCGGTGCATCGTTTGTTATGTCTTTATTTTACATCAGAATGTTGTTGTTGACAGCATGAAAATGTTGGTGTAAAATATAATTGAAAGGAAACATTTTTATAAGAAAGTGAGGTCATAGCCCGGGTGAATATTTGTATCACAGAACAAACTACCACCATCAGGAATGACAATGCACAATGCCAGTGGACAATAAAGACCGAAAACTGCTTTGGTCTTATATACAATTCTTTGGAAAGACGTTTCCCCAATTTTAATGAGGATGCCATAGTTACAAACTGTATCAACTATATGCGTAACGCAATGACCGGCAAAGATATTCATCCTGCAACATCCTACAAATTGCTTGGACGTGTTGAAAGAGGGCATACATTGCTTTTCTTCCATGAATACTTTGACGGTAAGGAATCTGTTGTGTTTTCATTGCAAGATGTTGACAAAATTCGCATAGCAAGCCGCATGAAGTCAAACTATCTGCCTGTCAGCATCAATGAAACAACAAGCATGGAATTTGACGATTTGACAAACGTTACGCAAGTAATGGTAGCATTGCTTTATTACTATGCCTACTATGGGCTTAAGCTTGTGAAATGCCGTCATTGTGGATGCTGGTTTGCTACAAAGAGCCTAAAGAATCAGTATTGCAAACGGATTAGCCCGTGTTGTGGTGGGATTTTGAAGGGCGAAAATAAAAGTTGCGAACAAGCGGTGCGGCAAATCATGCAGAACTGTACACGACTTAGAGGTGCCATCCGGACAAAAGCAAGCCGTACAGTTTCTGCACAGTTACACAACAGTACATTCCTACCAGAGTTTGAAAAGGAAAACATGGAATTAGAATGTGCCGCAAGAGAAAGACCGACCGTTGATAATCTAACTCTATATTACAATTTTTTAAAAAGAACAAATAAAGAGAAAAAGTGGTTAGGAGGTTAAGACTATGGCGAACGTAACGAGGAGAGCGAATAAAGACGGAACAACGTCCTACCGCGTCAAGGTCTCCGCCGGGGTGGGCGCTGATGGGCGGTATGTGTACCGCTCCGCCACGTTCACGCCTCCGACAAAGCTGACAGCACGGCAGACGGAAAAGGCAGTGCAGGAATTTGCGCTGAACTTTGAGCAAAGAGTTCAAAGGGGTTTGTTTGCTGAAACGGATTTGACCGTTGACGGCCTTGCCCAAAAGTGGCTGACAGAATTTTGCGAACCGAATTTGAAACCGCACACGACCGAAGATTACAAAAAGCTGCTGCCTCGTGTTTCCGCTGCAATCGGGCACATTAAGCTGTCAAAGTTGCAACCCGGCCATATTCAAGAATTTTACAAACAGCTTGCGCAGCCGGGCATTCGTGAAGATGGAAAATACAAGGCGAAAGCGGCCTTTATTGAAGCGTTCCCCAAAGGAACACGCATTGAATTACAAAAAGCTGCCGGGCTATCGCAAGGCACAATGGCCGCTATTATGCAAGGGCGCACCGTTTCCAAACAGTCAGCCGAAAAGATAGCCGCTGCCGCCGGATGGGCATTTACAAAGGCTTTCAGTTGTACAAGCACCGATACACTAAGCGCAAGCAGTCAGCGGCATTATCATCTGATGTTGTCAAGTATGTTCGGTGCTGCCGTGCGGTGGCAGTTGATGGATGCAAACCCGTGTGAACGTGTCACGCCTCCAAAGCTGGTTGAACAAGACGTTGAATTTCTGGATGAAACCGGTATTGCGGACTTGCTTGCGGCGCTCCCTGATGCCCCTGTGCAGCTGTCAGTTATTACGCAGCTTGCTTTGTTTACGGGTGCCCGGCGGGGCGAAATTTGCGGTTTGCGCTGGTCTGACATTGATTTAGATGCCGGAGTTATGGCAATCAATAGAAATCTTTCTTATATTGCCCACAAGGGAACAATTTTTGATTATCCCAAAACGAAAAAAAGCCGCCGCTGCATTAAGCTAAGCGACGACTGTATAGCACTACTGAAAGATTATAAGCAGTGGCAGATGCGGGAGCGACTGAAAGTGGGGACGCTCTGGCAACGGACTGTTGCCATTGAGGGCGGCAAAGTCGTGAAAAATGATTTGCTGTTCACAAAGCCGGACGGCAAGCCAATTGACCCGAACGTTGTTTCAAGCTGGTTTCCCGTATTCCTAAGAGAACACGGCCTCCCGCCATGCCGCTTCCATAGTCTGCGCCACTCAAACGCGGCCTTGCTGATTGCTGCCCACGTTCCGGCAACTACGGTTGCAGGGCGCTTGGGTCACGCACAAGTTTCAACGACAACAAACATTTACGCAGGGTTCATTCGGTCGTCGGATGCAGCGGCGGCGGATGCTTTAGGCAACGTCTTTGACAGAATCAAACAGCGGCAAGAAATCGGCTGAAAACTGGGTTTTGAAAAGATTTATGCCCAAATTATGACCATTCGCGTCAAAATCAGCTTGAATACAGGCAAAAAGAAATCCCCGATGCACCGTGCTTACTACGATGTATCGAGGATTTTTTCTTGGAGCTAGTAACAGGAATCGAACCTGCAACCTGCTGATTACAAATCAGCTGCACTGCCAATTGTGCTATACTAGCGGGAACTCTAATATAATATCACAATCGGCAGGGGTTTGTCAAGAGTTACAGCAGCTCCACGCCCGAATTCCTGCATGCCTGTACCGTAGCGTCATCCCACAGGCTGACCTGTACCTCGCCGACATGGGCCTTGCCCAGCAGCAGCATGCACAGGCGGCTCTGGCCAATGCCGCCGCCCATTGTCAGGGGCAGGGTGCCATCCAGCAGCAGTTTGTGGAAGGGCAGCTCCGCGCGCTGCGGGCAGCCTGCGGCGTCCAGCTGGCGGCGCAGGGCGTCGGCGTCAACGCGGATACCCATACTGGACAGCTCCAGTGCGCAGTCCAACGGCTTGTGCCAGAACAGGATGTCGCAGTTCAGCGTCCAGTCATCATAGTCGGGCGCGCGCCCGTCGTGGGGCTGGCCACTCTTGAGCCTGCCGCCGATCTGCATGATGCAGACGGTTCCATGCTCTTTGGCAAAGGCATTCTCGCGCTGCTTCGGCGTGAAGTCCGGGTACCTGTCCTCGAGCTCCTGCGTCGTGATAAATGCCACCTCGCGGCCCAGGTGGATGTTGTTTTTCAGCTCGGGGAACTTCCAGCGCAGCTCGTCAGACGTTGCGCAGACAGCGTCCACGATGTCCCGCACGGTCTCCTGCAGAAATTCCAGCGTGCGCTGGTCAGCAGTGATAACGCGCTCCCAGTCCCACTGGTCCACATAGATGCTGTGCAGGTTGTCCAGCTCCTCGTCGCGGCGGACGGCGTTCATATCGGTCACAATGCCCTGACCGGGGCGGAAGCCGTACTTGTACAGGGCGTAGCGCTTCCACTTAGCCAGACTGTGGACGACCTCTGCCTGCTCGTTCAGGCTGGGCACATCGAACGAAACAGGGCGCTCGATGCCGTTCAGATCATCGTTCAGGCCGCTGCCCTGCATGACAAACAGGGGAGCCGTGACGCGCTTGAGGTGCAGCGCCATGCAGAGCTTCTCCTGAAAGATCGTCTTGATGAGACCGATGGCCTTCTGGGTGTCATACAAACCCAGAAGACTTTGGTATCCTTCCGGAATGGTAATGTGACTCATAATACATCCTCCTATTTTTTTCCCGGTGTATGGCTTTATGCCTTGGCGAACTGGCTCTCGTACAGCTGCTTGTAGAAGCCGCCCTGCGCCAGCAGTTCTTCGTGGGTTCCGCGCTCAATGATGTTGCCGGCCTTCATGACCAGGATCTGGTCAGCGTTCTTGATGGTAGACAGGCGATGGGCCACGATAAAGCTCGTGCGGCCCTTCATCAGCTCCTCAAAGGCATCCTGCACCAGCACCTCGGTACGGGTGTCGATGCTGGACGTTGCCTCATCCAGAATCAAAATTGGCGGGCGTCGCAGCATGACACGGGCAATGCAGAGCAGCTGCCGCTGGCCCTGGCTGATGTTGCCGCCGTCCTCGGCTACCTGCGTGTCGTACCCGTTGGGCAGGCGGCAGATAAAGCTATGGGCGTGCGCCTTCTTGGCCGCGGCGATGATCTCCTCGCGGGTCGCATCCGGCTTGCCGTAGGCGATATTCTCCGCAATCGTACCGGCCTTCAACCAGGTCTCCTGCAGCACCATGCCCAGGTTGCCGCGCAGGCTGTCGCGGGTCACATTGTCGATGGAATACCCGTCGACGCGCAGCGTACCGCCGTTGATCTCATAAAACCGCATCAGCAGATTGACCAGTGTCGTCTTGCCGCAGCCCGTGGGGCCGACCAGTGCAATGCGCTGACCCGGCGCAACCTTCAGGTTCATATCCTCGATCAGCGGCACATCGTCCACATAGCGGAACCTGACGTGGTCAAACTTCACGCTGCCCGCGCCGTGGGGCAGGGCAACAGCATCCGGGCCATCGGGCACGATGGGTGTCTCGTCAATCAGGTCAAACACGCGCTGCGCACAAGCCAGCGCGTTCTGCAGTTCGGTCATAACGTCCGAAATGTCATTGAACGGCTTCGTGTACTGGTTGGCGTAGTTCAGAAAGACCGACAGCTGGCCCACCGTGATGCCGCCGGCAATGGCGACGAACGCACCCAGCACGCCGACGGCGGCGTAGACCAGCGCATTCACAAAGCGGGTGCAGGGGTTCGTGGTAGAGGAGAAGAACGTCGCCTTGACGCCGCACTTCTGCAAATCGAGGTTGATCTTATCGAAGCGTTCCTCGGCGCGGCGCTCATAGCCGAACGCGCGGACAAGATGCTCGTTGCCGACCAGTTCTTCGACCAGACTCGTCATTTCGGCGCGGGTCTCGCTCTGCACCTTGAACATAGAATAGGTGTGGGTTGCAATGAACCGCGCGACGAAAATCGACAGCGGCGTCAACGCCACAACGACCAGCGCAATGCGCCAGTCGATGAACAGCATGACTCCCAGCGTGCCCAAAATCGTCAGCAAGCCGGTGAACAGCTGGGTAAAGCCCATCAGCAGACCGTCGCTGAACTGCTCCACGTCAGTGGTAATGCGGCTGATAGCATCGCCGGGGCGGTGGGCATCCATATATTTGAGCGGCAGAATCTCCAGCTGGCCAAACGCACGGACACGCATATCACGCACGACCTGAAAGGTAATGCGGTTATTGACGACATTCATCAGCCACTGGGCCAGCGCTGTGCAGGCAATCGTGGCAGCCATCGCTATCGCAATTTTGCCAAGGCCTGCAAAATCAACCTGACCGGGTCCCAGGATCATATCCACGGCCTTGCCGGACAATACCGGGGCCAGCAGAGTCGTGACCACTGTGATCAGCGCAAAAGTCAGCGTCAGGATGACCATGCCGGCGTAGGGGCGGATCAGCTTCAGGACGCGATGGATCGTATTCTGGTCCAGCTTTTGCTTTGTCTTGCTCATAGCGTCTTTGCCACCTCCTCCTTGCTCAACTGGCTCAGGCAGATTTCCTTATAGACCTCGCAGCTGCGCAGCAGCTCGGCATGGGGCGCGTCGCCAACCAGCTTACCGTCATCCAGCACCAGAATGTGGTCGGCGCGCTGCACGCTGGCCGCGCGCTGGGAGACGATAAACACGGTCATGCCGTGCGTTTCCTCTTTGATTGCCTTGCGCAGGGCTGCGTCCGTTGCAAAATCCAGCGCCGAGGCACTGTCATCCAGAATCAGGATCTTCGGCTTTGGTACCAGCGCGCGGGCAATTGTCAGGCGCTGGCGCTGGCCGCCGGAGAAGTTGCGGCCCGCCGTCTCCACCGGCGCATCCAACATGCCGGGTTTGCCGCGGACAAACTCCGCCGCCTGGGCTATCTCCAGCGCCTGCCAGATTTCCTCGTCGGAAGCTCCGGGGGCGGCCCACTGCATATTGTCGCGGATCGTACCTGTAAACAGCACGGCCTGCTGGGGCACGACGCCCACCAGCCTGCGCAGCTGTGCAAAGCTGTACTGCTTTACATCATGACCGAACAGCGCAACGCCGCCGTTGTCTGCATCGTAGAAGCGGCAGACCAGGTCGATCAGCGTCGATTTGCCGCTGCCCGTACCGCCGATGACGCCGATGGTCTCACCGGGCCTGGCCGTGAACGTGATGTTCGTCAGGCTCGGTGCGCCGGCATCCTTGTAGGTGAAGGTGACGTGCTCAAACTTAGCTGCTTCGGCAGCGTCGTTCACCGCCAGCTCTGCCGTGCCGGGATCCTGCATCGTCGTGTGGGTGTTCAGAATCTCATTGACGCGCATGCCGCTGGCCAGTGCGCGGGTGACCGAAACGACCAGATCTGCCAGACGCAGCAGGCTCAGCAGAATCTGGCTCATATAGTTGATAAGGGCAATGACCTCGCCCTGCGTCAGCTTACCGGCATCGACCTCCACACCGCCGCGCAGCAGCAGCGCCACAACGGCCAGGTTGACGACGAGATAGGTCAGCGGGTTCATCAGCGCCGAAATACGGCCTGCCGCAAATTGCAGCTTTTTCAGATGGTCGTTTGTCTCCACAAAGGCGGCCAGCTCGTCCGCCTGGCGGGCAAAGGCACGCACCACGCGCGCGCCGACGTAGTTTTCGCGCGTCAGCAGCGTCACACGGTCCAAGCCGTTCTGGGCCTCATGGTAGATGGGCACGGTCACGCGCATGATGGCCCATATAATAAGCGACACCATGATCGTAACGCCGATGAAAAGCAGCGTCAGCTTCGGACTGATGGAGAACGCCATAATAAGCGCGCCGATCACGATGAACGGCGAGCGCAGCAGCAGACGCAGCGTCAGGTTGACGCCGTTCTGTACCTGATTGATGTCGCTCGTCATGCGGGTGACAAGCGTCGGGGTGCCGATGCCGTCCAGCTCGCTGTAGCTCAGCGTGCCAATATGGCGGAACAGGTCCTTGCGCAATGCCGTGCCAAAGCCCAGCGCCGCCTTTGCGGAGAACCACTGGGCCGTCAGGCTGCTGGCCAAGCCGATAGCAGCCAGCAGGACCAGCAGGCCGCAGCGCGTCCAGATGAAGGCTGCATCCTCGTTTTTGATGCCCGTGTCGATGATGCTGGCAATGACCAGCGGCACAAACAATTCAAAACAGGCTTCCAGCATCTTGAAAAGCGGCGCTAACAGGGCTTGCTTCTCATAGCCCTTGATGTAGCGCATCAATTTGTGCATTGAAAACCACCTCATACGTAAAAATAAAAATAATCAGTTTATTATACCACGGTTTTCTCAATTTGTCTTGCAGAATCCCCCAGATTTCGATGATTATTTATTGGCCCGGCGTCTATACTTTCAATGGGTACTTTTCAGAGGAGGATTTGCAGATGTTCTGGGTCTACAGATATAAAGGTTTTTCCTTCACGGCGGCACGCACCGTGCACACGGCGCTGGTGCTGGCGGGGCAGCAGGGGTGCAGCCAGGCGGATACCGGCCATTTGCTGCTGGCGCTGGTGCAGACAGCACAGGGGACAGCGGCGGATTTTCTGCGCCGCAAGCGGGTGACATCCACCGCCCTGGCCGAGCATACCGCCGCCCACGCGGCGGGCCGTCCTCGTCGCCTGCACAGCCGGGACCTTGCCCCCGAGCTGAGCAAGGCCATGGAGTTTGCCGTGCTGGGTGCGCACGCGGCCAGTGCCGCCAGGGCGGAGAACGAGCACCTGCTCTGCGCCATCCTCGAGGACTCGTCCTGCACGGCCAGCCGGTGGCTGGCGGCTCTGGGCATCGAGCTGCCACAAGCCGCGCGGGAATGCCGCCAGCTTTCCGGTCAGCTTGTGCTGCCTGCTCAGCCGCGGATGGCTGCCTCCCGCACGGGCCGCCCCAGCGATAAATATGGCCGCGACCTGACGCGCCTCGCACAGGAGGGGCGGCTCGACCCGGTGCTTTGCCGTGATGCCGAGCTGGATCGCATGATTGAAATTCTCTGCCGCCGCCAGAAAAACAACCCCTGCCTCCTGGGTGAGCCGGGTGTCGGCAAGTCTGCGCTGGCGGAGGCACTGGCGCAGCGGATCGCCGCGGGGCAGATCACCCCGGCACTGCGCGGCAAGCGGGTGCTGGCGCTGGACATGGCGTCGATGGTCGCGGGCACCAAATACCGCGGCGACTTTGAGGAGCGGTTCAAGAACCTGTTGGAAGAACTGTACCGTGACCGCTCAACGATTTTGTTTATCGATGAAATCCACATCATTGCCGGGGCCGGGGCGGCGGAGGGAGCCATTGACGCCGCCAGCATCTTAAAGCCGATGCTGGCACGCGGCGAAATTCAGCTCATCGGCGCGACCACGCCCGAGGAATACCGCAAAACCATCCAGAAGGATTCCGCGCTCGAGCGCCGCTTTGGAAGGGTCATGGTCGAGGAGCCTACCCCTGCTGCCGCGGAAACGATTCTGGCCGGACTGATGCCGCGGTATGAGCGCTACCACGGTGTCAGCATCCCGCCCGAGGCCATCCACGCCGCGGTGGAGCTGAGCGTGCGTTACCTGCCCGGGCGGTATCTGCCCGACAAGGCCATTGACCTGCTGGACGAAGCCGCCGCGGCCCGCCGCATTGCCGATACCAGCGGGGGCCGCCGGGCACTGACCCCCGCCGATATTGCAAGGGTCGTCAGCAAGGCCAGCGGCGTGCCCGCAGAGCGCGTGGGCGAAGCCGAGAGGGAGCGTCTTGCCAATCTGGAACAGCGCCTTGCCGCCGAGGTCATCGGCCAGCCGCAGGCCGTGGCCGCCGTGGCATCCGCCATCCGACGCAGCCGCACCGGCCTGCGGGAGAGCGGGCGGCCCATAGGAGCTATGCTGTTCCTCGGGCCGACGGGCGTCGGCAAGACCCAGCTGGCACGCACGCTGGCAAAATGCTGGTTCGGCAGCGAAAAAGCCCTGCTGCGCTTTGACATGTCGGAGTATATGGAGCGGCATACCGTCGCCCGGCTGCTCGGCGCGCCGCCGGGCTATGTCGGCCACGACGAGGGCGGCCAGCTGACCGAGGCCGTGCGCCGCCGCCCGTACAGTGTTGTCTTATTTGATGAAATCGAAAAGGCGCACAGCGACATCCAGAACCTGCTGCTGCAAATCTTGGAGGACGGCAATCTGACCGACTCCCAGGGACGCCGGGCGGATTTTTCCAACACGATTATTTTGCTCACCTCTAATCTGGGTGCGCGGTGTCTGTCCGGGCAGACGTCGCCGCTGGGCTTTGGGGCCGCCGCTGCCGAGACCCAGCGCCGCGGCCAGCAGGCCATCCAGGAGGCTAAGGAGTTTTTCCGCCCCGAGCTGATGGGGCGCCTGGACGAGACCGTCCTCTTTGACCCGCTCGGCCCGGAGCAGCTGGCCGGGATCGCAGACCGGCTGCTTGTCGAGCTTGAGCAGCGCGCAGCCCGGCAGGGCTACACGCTGCACCACACGCCCGCCGCAGCCAAGGTGCTGGCCGGGGACAAGGTGCCGCCCTACGGTGCGCGGGAGCTGCGCCGCACCGTCAGCCGTGCCGTGGAGCAGGCCCTTGCGGACCGCATTGCTGCCGGTACAGCCCACCCCGGCACCGTTTACACCGCCGATGTGGACGCCGACGGGCACATTATCCTGACCGAGGATACACTGGCGGCGTGCGTGTAGCATAAGCAAAACGAGGTACCTGCTTTCCGTGGCAGATACCTCGTTTTGTTTAGGCAACACCGCATAATTCCCGCCTTGCGGCTTAAGCACCGCTCCGGCGGCTACGGCACGGCATCTGCGTTGCCAAAATGCTCGATAATACACAAAGTATTATCTGCGCTTTTGGCTTAGCAGCTGCCGCACCTCGCTCGCCGTATCGGCACTTAGAATTATGCGGTATTGCCCTTATTATAATTGTTGTAAAAGGGAAAAATCCTCAATCCTTCACATACAGCCCGCAATGGCACGCCCCGTGGTAGTCCGGGTCGGCCAGCTGCTCCTTGAACTCCTTGCAGATGCAGATATTCTCCGGAATGTGCTGCAAGCGGCAGGGGCAGTAGCCGCCCGTGCGCTTGAGGCCCTCGCGGATGGTTTTGACGATTTCCTCATTAGGGTTCAGGTGAAATTTCGGCTTTTCCATAGTGTTACCTCATTTACGGTTTTACGCGGAACTCCTGCTCGCAGTAGATGCAGCGATAGCGTCCGCTCGGCGTCAGGGCAAAGATGTGGTCACAGCCCTCCTCAATGGAAGTGATGCAGCGCGGGTTCGTGCATTTGATGACGTTGACCAGCCGCTTGGGCTGCTCGGGGTGTTTTTTCTCCGTCACCCTGCCGTCCCGGATAAAGGTGATGGAGATTTTAGGGTCGACATAGGCGAGAACGTCAAAGCTCATCTCGCTGACATCGCCCTCGATCTTTATTATGTCCTTTTTTCCGTCCTTTTGGCTGCGGACGTTCTGCAAAAGAGCCACGCTGGCATTGTGCAGCTTTTCCAGCTCCATCATGTGGTAGAGCGCCAGCCCCGTGCCTGCGGTAATGTGGTCAATGACCACGCCGTTCTGGATTTCATCAACCTTCAACATTGAACGCTACCTCCCCGGTCTTGGGGTCTTTGAGACCCAGCAAAGTCATGATCAGCGCCATGCGCATATAGACACCGTTCTGCACCTGGTCAAAGTACGCTGCGCGCGGGTCGTCATCCACGTCCAGCGTGATCTCGTTCACACGGGGCAGGGGATGCAGCACCGGCATATCCGCGGGGGCCAGAGCCAGCTTTTCCTTTGTCAGGACATAGCTGTTTTTCAGGCGGATGTAATCTTCTTCATTAAAGAACCGCTCACGCTGGACGCGGGTCATGTAGAGGACGTCCAAATCGGGCAGAGCCTCCTCCATGCTGCGTGTCTCAACATAGGGGATGTTGTTAGGCTCGAGGATCTCGCTGATGATGTAATCCGGCACGCGCAGCTCCTCGGGTGAGATGAGCACAAACTTCATGCCCGGCAGACGGGACAGGCTCTTGATCAGGCTGTGCACCGTGCGGCCAAACTTGAGGTCGCCGCAGAAGCCGATGGTCAGATGATCCAGGTGCCCCTTGCGCTGGCGGATCGTCATCATGTCCAGCAGCGTCTGGGTGGGGTGGCTGTGGCCGCCGTCACCGGCGTTGATGACCGGAATGCGGCTGTAGCGGGACGCGCGCAGCGGTGCCCCCTCCTTGGGGTGGCGCATGGCGGCAATGTCTGCCACACAGCTGATCACGCGGATGGTATCGGCTACGGTCTCGCCCTTGGAGGCGCTGGAAACACCGGCATCGGGAAAGCCCAGCACCTGACCGCCCAGGTTCAGCATGGCCGCCTCAAACGAAAGACGGGTACGGGTGCTCGGTTCGTAGAACAGTGTTGCCAGCCGCTTACGGGCAGCTACATCTTTATAGGCAGCCGGGTCATCATGGATACGGTCTGCAAGGTCCATCAGGCTGAGCGTTTCTTCCAGCGTGAAATCCGCCGGGTCGATCAAATGTCTCATACACAATCCCCTTTGTTTACTCTATTCATTCCAAACGGCGCTGTGCCGTTTAAAATCAAATCAGCTTGCGCACCATCGCAAAGTCAAAGAAATCCGTATAGCAGGTCTGGCAGCAAAGCACCGGCTTGCAGGTGCGGGAATAGCAGATCTCATCCAGCTGCAAAAGCGCCTGCTCCGGGCGCAGCCCCAGCTGGCGGCGGATGCCAGGCACCCCCTGTACGGCGTGCAGCGTCGTCAGCGTCTCGGTGACCTCCACATGGCAGTGCTGCTCCACGATCTCAAAGATCGGGCGGCTGAAATCGATCGTATCCAGCCACTTGCCGCCAAACAGCGCCAGCGGCAGAATATCGGTAGAGTAGAGAACCGGCGTTTCATCGGCCAGTACCCGGCGGCGCACAAACACAAGTGTGTGCTCGCGCTCCGGGTCAAGGCCGAGCTTTGCGGCCAGCTCCGGCATGGCAGTCTCCCGCGTGACCATCAGGTTATCGCTGTGGGGCACGCGGCCAATTGAGCGGATCATGCGGTTGAATTCCAGCTTCTGGTCCATGCGGTTCTCGACACGGACCACATCGCGGTTGACAAGGGTGCCGATGCCGCGCACACGCTCCACATAGCCGTCGCGCTCCAGATCGCTCAGGGCATCGCGCACCACGGTGCGGCTCACGCCCAGAACATCGGCCAGCTCCAGCTCGCTGGGCAGCTGGGCGGCGTCTGCATAGCGTCCGCGGCGCAGCTCCTCCAGCAGGCGCCGGGCTGCCTGCTGGCTGCGCAGCTCACCGCCCAGACGGTTTTCCGTCGTTTTATTCATGCAAAAATTCCTTTCGTGCCCGGCATACGTCCGCCAGGCAGCATTTGTCGCAGTAGGGCTTGGTGCGGGCTGTGCACACGGCGCGGCCATGGTCCACCAGCCGGTGGCAGAAGCCGTTGCCCTCCGCAGGCGGGATGATCTTCCACAACTCCCGCTCGACCTTGGCCGGCTCCTTGACGTTGTCCACCAGCCCGATGCGGTTGCACAGCCGGATGCAGTGGGTGTCCGTCACGATGGCAGGCTTGCCGAATACGTCCCCCATGATCAGATTCGCACTCTTGCGGCCCACGCCGGGCAGGGCAAGCAGCGCGTTGAAATCATCCGGTACATGGCAGTCGTACCTGTCGTGCAGCATCCGCATACAGGCTGAAATATCCCGTGCCTTGCTGTGGCCCAGCCCGCAGGGCTTAACGATGGCCTCAATATCCGCAGGATCCGCTGCAGCCAGTTCTTTTACGCCGGGGTACTTGGCAAACAGCTCCTGCACCACCACGTTTACGCGGGCATCGGTGCACTGGGCCGCCAGCCGTACCGACACAAGCAACTGCCACGCATGGTCATAATCCAGCGTGCAGTCGGAATCGGGATATTCTGCCTTCAGGCGCGCAATACAGATCGCAGCCAGCTCTTGTTTGGTCACAGCATTTTCTCCGTTTCAATCCTTTTCTCTTGATTCTACCACGCCGAGCCGTTATAATCAAGTATAGAAGTATGATGTTTTGGTACACTATCTCAAACTTATCTAAAAAAAGGAACGCAAAATGGAACCATTGGCACAGCGTCTGCGCCCGCGCACCCTGGATGAGGTCTGCGGCCAGCAGCATCTACTCGGCAAAAATCAGGTTTTCCGCCGCACTGTCGAGAGCGGCAAGATTCCCAACATGATCTTCTACGGCCCGTCCGGCGTCGGCAAGACCACCGTTGCCAGCATCATTGCAGCGGGCAGCGGTATGCAGCTGCACAAGCTCAACGGCACGACGGCCTCGACGAGCGACATCAAGTCGGTGCTCGCGGACATCGGCACACTCGGCGCGTCGGGCGGCATTCTTTTATATCTTGACGAGATACAATATTTTAACAAGCGACAGCAGCAGAGCCTTCTGGAATGTGTGGAGCAGGGCACCGTCACCCTGATTGCCTCCACCACCGAGAATCCCTACTTTTATGTATATAACGCGCTTCTGTCCCGCTGCACGGTGTTTGAGTTCAAATCCCTGACCACCGACGACATCCGCGCCGGGCTGCGCAGCGCCGCTGCGCGCCTCGGGGCTGAGGACAAGTCTCCCGTGCTCATTCCCGACGACGCGCTGGAATACCTGGCCCAGAGTGCGGGCGGCGATATGCGCAAGGCGCTGGGCAATCTGGAATTTGCCGTCACCGCTGCACCCGTAGAAAACGGCAGCCGCACGATCACACTGGACATGGTGCAGCAGGTCGCCGTGCGCACGGCCATGCGGTATGATAAGCTCGGCGACGACCACTATGACATCGTCTCGGCCTACCAGAAGTCGATGCGCGGCTCCGACCCAGACGCAGCGCTGCACTATCTGGGCCGTCTGCTGGAAGCGGGTGACCTGCCCAGCGCCTGCCGCCGTTTGATGGTCTGCGCGTGCGAGGATGTCGGCTTGGCCTGGCCGCAGATCATCCCCATCGTCAAGGCCGCTGTTGACATTGCCAACGCCGTCGGTCTGCCGGAGGCCCGTCTGCCGCTGGCGGATGCCGTGGTGCTGGTGGCTACCGCGCCCAAGTCCAACTCCGCCCACGACGGCATCAATGCCGCCATTGCGGACATTCAGGCCGGGCGCACCGGGCCCATCCCGCGCCAGCTGCAAAACAAGCACTACGACGGCGCGGACGCCAAGGTCAAGGGGCAGCACTACCTCTACCCGCATGACTACCCCAACCACTGGACCGCCCAGCAATACCTGCCCGACGCCATCAAGGACCGGCAGTACTATGTCCCCGGCGATAATAAAAACGAGCAGGCTTTCGCACAATACTGGAAAAAAATCAAAGGAGAACTGTAATCATGGCCAACCTCCACTGCGAAGCCATTGCTTTCCCGTCGTCGGACGGAAAGCACACCTCCTCCGCATTCCTCTACACTGTACCCGGCCAGCCTGTGCGGGCTGTCCTTCAGCTCAGCCACGGCATGTGCGAATATGTGCGCCGCTATGCACCGATGGCCGAGTTCTACGCTGCCCACGGCATCGCGCTGGCGGGCAACGACCACCTCGGCCACGGTGACACCGCCCAGACAGGGGAGCACGGCCACTACGGTGAGCCGAATGGCCGTTGCCACCTCCTGAACGACCTGCACACGATGAACCGTATCCTGCACGAGCGCTTTCCCGATACGCCCATCATCCTCTACGGCCACAGCATGGGCAGCTTTTACGCGCGCTGGTATGCCGAGAAGTGGCCGGAAAGCATCACGGCACTGGTCATTTCCGGCACGGCAGGCCCCAGCTTTATGAATGTCGTCGGCCAGCGGCTGGCTGGGCTGATTGCCCGCGTCAAGGGGCCGCGCTATGTCTCGCCGCTGATGGTCAAGCTGAACTTCGGCAGCTATTGCAGGAAAATCGAGAACGCGCAGTCGCCCAACGCCTGGCTTTCCCGCGACAAAAGCGTTGTGAAAGCCTATGACGCCGACGGGCTGTGCACCTTCCGGTTTACCGCTGCGACCTACCGCGAGATGCTCGCGACGCTCAACCACGTCAGCACAAAGGCATGGGCACAGGCTATTGACAAGGATCTGCCCGTGCTGCTGATCGCCGGTGACTGTGACCCCGTCGGCGACTACGGCAGCGGCGTGCGCAAGGTCTGGGCCATGCTGGGCGACGCCGGTGTCAGGGATCTGACCTGCCAGATTTTTGAAGGAGGCCGCCACGAGCTGCACAACGAGACAAACCGCGACGAGGTGTTCGACTACGTGTTGACATGGATCGAGGATCACATTTCCTAACGTTGTATCATGTAATATTTCCTCCGCCAGCCCGGCGGGGGATTTTTTTATTTTTTCTATTGACAAAGCTGTATCCTGCATGTATTATTGTATTAAGCTCTTAACACAATAATACAAAGGAGCATAAAACATCATGAACTGGAACATCACTGCGGGCCGCCCGGTCTATGTGCAGCTGGTCGAGCAGTTGGAGCTTGCCCTCGTCGCGGGAGAGTTCCCGCCCGGCAGCCGCATTCCGCCCGTGCGGGAGCTGGCCGCTGACGCCGGGGTCAACCCCAACACCATGCAGCGCGCTTTGCAGGAGCTGGAAAGCCGCGGCCTTTTGCAGGCGCAGCGCACCGCCGGGCGCACCGTCACAGCGGATGACACTGCCCTGCAGGCCTTGCGCCGTCGGCGCGCCGGCACGCTGGCGGCGGAGTTTCTGCACCAGATGCAGGCCCTCGGCCTGACCGAAGCCGAAATCGAGACCCTGCTGCGCGAGACCGCACAGCAGGCACCAAAAAAGGAGTAAACCATGGATGCAATTTATGAGGTACACGGCCTGACCAAGCGCTATGGCCGCACCGCTGCGCTGAACGGCGTGGACTTTGCCGTCACGCCTGGCAAGCTTGTTGGCCTGCTTGGCCCCAACGGCAGCGGCAAAACAACGCTTATGAAAATCTCTGCCGGGCTTTTGCAGCCCACGGCGGGCAGCGTCATTATTGATAAAGTTCCTGTCAGCGTTTTCACCAAGGCCGTCACCAGCTATCTGCCGGACCGTATGGCCCTGCCGACGGAGTTCACCGCCGACGACGCCGTAAGTCTGTACGCGGATTTCTTCACCGATTTTGACAAAGTCAAGGCAAACGCCATGCTGGCCGACCTGCATATCGGCGGGCGGGACAAAATCGATTCCATGAGCAAGGGCGCACAGGAAAAGATGCAGCTCTGCCTGACGATGAGCCGTGCCGCCAGGCTCTACCTGCTGGATGAGCCTCTGGGCGGCGTGGACCCCGCCGCCCGTGACTACATTTTAAGCACCATCCTGCACAACTACAGTGAGGATGCCGCGCTTATGCTGTCCACGCACCTCATCGGCGACATTGAGAAGGTGCTGGACGAGGTCATTCTTTTACAGGACGGCAAGGTCCTGCGCCAGGCCGCCGTCGACGAGCTGCGCGAGGAAACAGGGGAGAGCGTGGACGCTTACTTCCGGGAGGTTTACAAATGCTGACGAAACTTTTGCATTACGAGTTCAAGACGACCGGCCGCGTCGTGCTGCCCATTGCGGCGGGCGTGCTTGTGCTGAACATTTTTACCAATATTTTGAGCCATTTTGTCCAGAACACCTCCGACAGGCTGCCGCTGGCCGGGGTCGCCATGGCCTTGCTGGCACTGGCATCTGCCGTAAGCCTTCTTGTTGTGCTCGCCATCTGCTTTTTTATTGAAATTCAACAGTTTTACCGCCTGTTGGGCGAGCGCGGGTACTTGATGCTGGCTCTGCCCGTGCCCATTTGGCAGCACATTGCTGCTAAGGTCATCTGCGGCACGGTATGGACGCTGTTCGGCATGGTATTTTTTACACTTTGCGGCATGCTGACTACCGACACGGTCAGTGGCGGCGGGTTTGCATCTGATTTCAGCCGCGTCACTGCCGAGGATGTCGCCATCTGGTCTGCAATGCTTTTGATTATACTGGCCCTTATCGCGGGCGCACTGCTGCACGCATATCTGGCCTGTGCCTTTGCCGCGCAGTTTACCCAGCAGCGGCTGCTCATCAGCATTGCCGCCTACTTTGTCATCGGCTTTATCGGGCAGATGGCAGCCCTTGTGACGGCAGTCTTTGTCGCGTTCCGCGGGTATAAGTACCTTAACAATACTAACTTCAGCGCCGCGTCGTTTTTCGGTCCCGACAATACCTTGGGCGTTATCGTGCTCACCCTGCTCGCCGTCTTTGTGCTGATTGCCCTTGTCGATGCCCTGCTGTGGGCACTGACTCAGTGGCTCATGACAAAGCGGCTGAATCTGGCGTAATTTTACTAGAAAAACATAAAGCCCGCCGCTTTATCCGTATCCCGGAAAAGCGGCGGGCTTCGTTTATTTTATAAATGCCTCGATGGCTTGTGCGTCGCGGATGCCCTTGGAGTAGAGCTTTTTCAGCGCCTCTTGGTCGCGGGTCAGCGTCTTGACGCCGCAGGTATCGTCTGGTGCGATGATAAGCACCTTGCCCTCGGCTGCCAGCTGTTCCGCCAGCGCGATACCCTCGTTATAATGCTGCGCCCGCAAGGCCAACTGCTCGGCCGCCTTAGGATAGCGGCGGCGGATGACTCGTGCCAGCTTACGGTCGGTGCTGTCAGCGCGCACAGTGCCTTCTGGCTTTGTCAGAATCAGCACGACCTTGTCACAGCCGTCCGCAAATGCCTTTTTCAAGGGGATCGTATCACCCAGCGCGCCGTCGTAATAGGGGATGCCGTCAATGACGATTGGCTTGCAGGCCACCGGGATGCAGCAGGAAGCCATCAGCACGCGGTAGTCATCCTGATGCATATCGCTGCGTGTAAAGTATTTTGGCTTGCCAGTTGTCGCATCGGTGGCGATCATATACCACTCCATCGGATTGGCAGACATTTTTTCAAAATCCAGCGGATTCTCGCAGCCCGCGTTGCTCAATGTGCCGTAGATGTATTGCAGATTCAAAAACGACCCGCTGCGCAGCATATTGCCCGCGCCCATGTACTGCCTGCGCATCGAGTATTCCTCATAAAACAGGTAGTTCCGCCCGCGCTGGCCGCTCAGATTGGAAGCAAGGTTCGCGCTGCCCGCCGAAATGCCGATGCCGTAATCAAATTTCACGCCGTTTTCCAAGCACCAGTCGAACACGCCCGCCGCGTAAATGCCGCGCAGCCCGCCGCCCACATCGATAACGCCGATTTTTGCCACATTCATTTCACCTCTCTATGCGGATAATTATAACACGACACCCACCACCGCGCACCGTACAATCTGCGGCAAATGTCTTGACTTTTCCCGCAGGGGCGCGTATAGTAATTTTTACAGACTGTCGGTTTGTAAAAGGAGGGTACACCATGCCGCGCAACAAATATCCAGAACAGACTGTAGAAAAAATTCTTTCTGCCGCCGAGCGTCTCTTTGCCCAGAAGGGCTACGCCAAAACTACCTTGCAGGACATTATCGACACTACCGGACTGTCCAAGGGTGCCGTGTACCACCATTTCAAATCAAAAGAGGAGATTGCCGCCAAGGTGGGCGACCGCCTCGGTGCGCGCGTCGCTGCCGAGCTGGCGCGCATCCGGGACGATGCCGCCTTGACCGGCCTGCAAAAGCTGCAAACCGTGTTTGCGGTGTCACTGCTGCCGGGCAGACAGCAGCAGCTTCAGCATATGCTGCCGCACCTCTGCGATGACCCGCAGTTTTTTACGATGGAATACCACGACCTGCTGGAGACGACCGTGCCGCTTTACATCACGCCCATGATTCGGCAGGGGGTAGCTGACGGCAGCATTCAGACCGAGTCGCCGGAGGCGCTGGGCGAGGCAATTTTCCTGCTGGCCGACCTTTGGCTGACCCCGCAGGCGCGCCCCACAACGCCCGCCCGGCAGCGCGCGCGGTGCGCGGTATTCCAACAGATGACGCAGGCCCTCGGCTTGGATCTTCTCACCGACGAGCAGGCAGAGGAGCTGGCGGCGCTCTGTGAAGCAGAGTGATGCTTTCCGGGCTTGATTGCTCGCCCGCAGAAGCCGTGCGGCGTCGGACATCTCCGGGTCGATGACGAGCATCGGCCCCTGCACCGTAGGGGCGGATTCCATATCCGCCCGGGGATCTTGCTGTTGCCGCAAATGCCCCCGGGTGCGCAACGATTCCCCCAGCAAAGCCCCTCATCCTTATACTAACACACCCAATCATTTCAACGGCGGTTCCAGCCGCCGTATTATTCAGTGCAAATACAAACCGTCAGTCGGTATGTATGTACAAAAACTATCATAACAGGGGAGCACATCACCATGAATCCCACCTTTTATAAGATAACCGTCTGCCAGATCATCACGCTGTTCGGCAATGCCGCACTGCGGTTTGCGCTGCCGTTGTATCTTCTGCGCCGGACCGATTCCGCCGCACTGTACGGCAGTGTCACAGCGCTGGCCCTTGTGCCAATGCTGCTGGGCACGCTGGCAGGGGGCGTGCTGGCAGACCGCTGCCGTAAACAAAAAATCATGGCTGTGCTGGATACCGTATCCGCCATCGGCATGGCCGCAACCGCAGTCATACTTCCCGCCGCGCCCGTAACGCCGCTTGTGCTGGCCGCACTCTGCCTGCTGTATGCCGTGGAAGGGCTGTACCAGCCCGCCGTGCAGGCCAGTCTGCCTCTGCTGTTGAACGGGGCTGCGCTGGCCCGGGGCAATGCGGTCATTCAGCTGGTGGATACCATCGACGAGCTGCTTGGCCCTCTGCTGGGCAGTGTCTTACTGCACACTCTTGGGCTGCGCGGCTTGCTGCTGCTCTGTGCTGTCTGCTTTGCCGTATCCGCCCTCTGGGAGCGTACACTGCAGATTCCGCATGCGCCCGCCGCACGTTCAGACCAGCGTCTGCCGCCCAAAGCGCTTTTCCTCCGGGCAAGGCCGCTGCTCCGGCTGGCCGCGGTGCTGGCCCTGCTCAATCTGGCTGTCGTGCCCGCGTTTACTGTCGGTGTGCCGCTTCTGATTGTCCGCTATTATGCCTTTTCCGACACCGCTCTGGCCGTCACCCAGTCTGCCATGAGTGCCGGTGGTCTGCTGGGCGGCGTGCTGGCCGGGGCGTTTGCAAAGCGGTTGTTCCTGCGCCGCGGCACAGCGGCGCTCTGGTGCATTACGGCAGTGTGCGCACTGCTCGGGCTGGCCGTTCTGCCGTGTGTGCCTGCCGCAGCCGGGTACATCGCCGTCACATCACTGGCTTTTTGCATGTTGGCTGCCGCCGCACTGTTTCAGATCCTGCTGTTTACTGCAATTCAGGCCCATGCTCCCACCGGACAGACAGGCCGCTTTATGAGCCTTATCACGGTCTGTGCCTGCCTGACCCAGCCGGTCGGGCAGGCGGCGTTCGGGCTTTTGTATGGCCTCTTTGCCGCTTTGCCCAGTGCCGTGCTTTTTGCGGCGACTGCTGCCTCGATTTTTATAAACCTTGCTGCATCGCACATTTTCAAAAAAGCCGTTTCTTTTACAAAATCATGAACGCTTCTTTACCAATTTATTAAAAAGTTCTTATTGACAAACATTCTGCAAACCGTATAATGTATCTTGTGTGTGCATCTATAGGGCAAATCTTTTCTGCCCTGACACATTGGCGTTGTATGTGCTGCTTGCAGCGGCTTCTTCAGCAGGGAGTCGTGTAACAAACCTTTGCGGGGCGGCATAATTGGCGCTGACTCGTCAAGGACTCTGTGCCGACCCAAGGAAGAAACGGTGCGTAAAGAGAGTTCTGTAACGGGAAATTCCGCAAAGGGGGATGCAATAAAAATGAATGAAAATCTGATCGTATCTCTGAAAGACATTGTTGTCGAGTTCGATGGACAGAAGGTCCTGGACGGACTTTCGCTGGACATCCACGACAAGGAGTTTGTCACCTTCCTGGGCCCCTCTGGCTGCGGCAAGACGACGACCCTGCGTGTGATTGCCGGCTTTGTAACACCGAAATCGGGCAATGTCTTTTTTGATGGCAAGGACATCGCCAACATGCCGCCGTACAAGCGGCCTGTGAACACGGTGTTCCAGAAGTATGCGCTGTTCCCGCACCTGAACGTGTTTGAGAACGTCGCCTTCGGTCTGCGCCTGAAAAAGATGACCGAGGATGAGATCCGCCCGAAGGTGCTCGAGATGCTCGAGATCGTCGGCCTGAAGGGCTTTGAACGCCGCAGCATCTACCAGCTGTCCGGCGGCCAGCAGCAGCGCGTGGCCATTGCCCGCAGCCTGGTCAACCAGCCCCGCGTCCTGCTGCTTGACGAGCCGCTCGGTGCGCTCGACCTCAAGCTGCGCAAGGAGATGCAGCTGGAGCTGAAGCGCCTGCAGCGTGAAATGAACATCACCTTCGTCTACGTCACCCACGATCAGGAGGAAGCCCTGACCATGTCGGATACCGTCGTTGTTATGTCCGGCGGTAAGATCCAGCAGATCGGCTCCCCGCAGGATATTTACAACGAACCCAAAAATGCCTTTGTCGCCCGCTTTATCGGTGACTCCAACATTGTCGACGGCGTCATGCTCAAGGACTTTCTGGTCAACTTCGGCGGCCATGATTTCACCTGTGTGGACCGCGGCTTTAAAGTCAACGAGCCTGTGCAGGTCGTCATCCGCCCGGAGGACGTGCAGATCGTGCCGCCCTCTGTCGGTATGCTGACCGGCCTTGTGCGCGAGGTCATCTTCAAGGGCGTTCACTTTGAAATGCACGTCGATGTGGAAGGCTATGAGTGGATCATCCATTCCACCCAAGCCAGCCAGCCCGGCGAGCTTATCGGCATGAACATCGGCCCGGACGAAATTCATATTATGAAGCGTTCGGAGGTGTGATCCATGCTCAAATCCAAATCCTCCCGCTGGCTGGCCGGGCCGTATCTGGTCTGGATGGCCATTTTCACAGTCGTACCGCTTTTCATCGTCATCTGGTACGCCATGACGAACGCGGACGGCCAGTTCACCTTCGACAACCTCACCCAGATCGGGCGGTATTCCAGCGTGTTTGCCCGCAGCTTGATTTTGGCCGCGATTTCTACCGTGATCTGCCTGGTCATGGCGTTTCCGGTGGGGTATTTTCTCTCCCGCCTGCGCGCCAACAAGCAGCACATTATGCTGATGCTCATTATGCTGCCCATGTGGATGAACTTCCTGCTGCGCACCTACGCCTGGATGACACTGCTGGAGAAAAACGGCCTTATCAACAAGTTCTTCGGTTTGTTCGGCCTCGGCCCCTTCAACATGATCAACACCTCGGGTGCGGTTGTGCTGGGCATGGTGTACAACTACCTGCCGTTTATGATTTTGCCCATCTACACGGCCATGACAAAAATCGATGATTCCATCATTGAGGCCGCGCAGGATCTGGGCTGCAACGTCTGGCATATTCTGTTCCGGGTGCTCGTCCCGCTGACCGGCCCCGGCATTGCCACCGGCATCACGCAGGTGTTTGTGCCCGCAGTCTCTACTTTTATTATCAGCCGTATGCTGGGCGGCGGTTCCAACCTGCTGATCGGCGATTTGATCGAGCTGCAGTTCCTTGGCAACTCCTACAATCTGAACCTCGGCTCCGCCATGAGCCTGGTGCTGATGGTCATTGTCCTGCTCTGCATGAGCTTCACTTCGAGCTTTGACGAGTCCGAGATGGAAGGAGTGATGTGATATGGCAAAAAAACATTCCGCATTGCTCATGCGCACCTACGTTATTCTGGTGTTCTGCTTCATGTATCTGCCCATCGCGGTCATGATTGCGTTCAGCTTCAATGAGAGCAAATCCCGCTCGAACTTTACGGGTTTCACCCTCGGCTGGTACAAAAGCCTGTTCCACAACGAGATGATTTTGTCCGCGCTGGGTCTGAGCCTTGTGCTGGCGCTGGTGTCCAGCATTATCGCCACGGTGCTGGGCACGCTGGCGACCCTTGGCATCAACTCGATGTCCCGCAAAAGCCAGCTCATCATCAATAACATCAGCTATGTGCCTGTCGTCAATCCGGAGATCATTACCGGTGTCTCGCTGATGCTTCTCTTCGTCATGGCGCAGAACTTCGGCATCGGCGGCGAGAGCGGCATCTTCGGCTGGCCGACGCTGCTGATTGCGCACATCACCTTCAATATACCGTATGTTATTTTTAATGTAGGCCCCAAGCTGCGTCAGCTCGATCCCAGCCTGTACAATGCAGCGCTGGATCTGGGCTGCACACCGCGCCAGGCTTTCACCAAAGTCATCATGCCGCAGCTGTCCCCGGCCATTTTGTCGGCATTCCTCATCTGCCTGACCTACTCTATTGATGACTTCATGATTTCCTACTTCAACTCCGGCACGATGCAGACACTGCCTATCGCCATCTACTCGATGACCCGCAAGAAGGTCAGCCCCGAGATCAACGCGCTGTCTGCAGTCATATTCTGCGTCATTCTGGCAATCATCCTGATTTCCAACGCCGCAGACTCCCGCGCCTACCGCCGCAACCAGAAGGCCATCCGCAAAGCCATGCTGGACGAAGGGGGGCACTGAAGATGAAGCTGAAAAAGTTTTCCGCTGCGGCGCTGGCCGCACTGACTGTCACCATGATGAGCGCCGCGCCGGTGCTGGCCGCCGATGACATCGAGGTCAACGAGGATATTTCCGTCTCCGGCGACTACGATTGGAAGCGCTTTGCCAACGACCATATCACGCTGAATGTCTACAACAACGGCCTGTACATCTCCGACGGTTCTGACGAGAGCATCAACGTTCTGTCCGCATTCGAGGAGCTGACCGGCATCAAGGTCAATTACACGACCTACGACTCTAACGAGAGCCTCTACGCCAAGCTGAAATCCGGCGGCGTATCCTATGATGTCATCTTCCCGTCGGATTACATGGTGGGCAAGATGGCCAAGGAGGGCATGCTGTCCGAGCTGAACATGGACAACATTCCGAACTTTGCCGGCATCGGTGAAACATATCTGGACCGCAGCTTCGACCCCGGCAACAAGTACAGCGTGCCCTACATGTGGGGCACAACGGGCCTGATCTACAACACGACGATGGTCGAGGAGCCGCCCACGAAATGGGCGGACATGTGGGATGTTACGTACACAAACAATGTGCTGATGTTCAACAATTCCCGCGACGCTTACGCGATTGCAGCCAAGACGATTGGTCTGTCGATGAATCCGCAGTCCGTTGACGAGATCACCGCCATCACCGACGCGCTGAAATCCCAGAAGAACATCGTGCAGGCCTACGTCATGGACGAGGTCTTTGACAAGATGGAGGGTGGCGAGGCTGCCATGGCGCCCTACTATGCGGGCGATGCCATCACGATGATCGACGAAAACCCAGACCTTGCTTTCGTCCACCCGGAGGAAGGCGTCAACTTCTTCATCGACAGCATGTGCATTCCGGCCAACGCCAAGCACCAAGAGGCCGCCGAAATGTTCATCAACTACCTGTGCGAGCCGGACGTCGGCCTTGCCAACGCGGACTTCATCGGCTATTCCACCCCCATCACCGCCGTGTGGGAGATGCTGGACGACGATTTGAAGTACAGCGAAATCGCCTACCCGGGCGCGGAGGTTCTGGACAAGGCGGAAGTCTTTGAGACTCTGCCTGACGACATCAACGCCGCCATGGATGCCCAGTGGAGCGAGATGAAGAGCTACGAGGAGGGCGGCAGCGGCTGGATGGTTCTTGTCCTGCTGCTTCTGGCCATCGTTATCTCTGCATTCAATATCTGGCGCAAGCTCCGCAAAAAATCCCGCGATAACTATTAAACAGTTTCAGGCTGCACACCGTTTTGCGTGTGCAGCCTTTTTGTTTGCCGCCCCGTAGGGGCCGGGCATGCCCGGCCCGCAGCCTTGCCGCTGCATCCTTTTACGGTCCGATTTGTAGGGAGGGGTCTTGCCCCCTCCGCAGGCCGATGCAAGCATCAGCCCCTACGGCCAGCCCCAAAGCCCCCGCCTTTGCATTTTTCCAGCATTTGTGCTATACTCTCCTTGGCGAATCAATTCAAAATCCATCAAGGAGGGCTTCCTTATGCCCGAAAAGCTCATAACCTACACCCAAAAATTTACCGTCTACCGCACGGACGGCGACCATCTCGGCCATGTCAAGCTCGGGGCCCTGCTGCGCTATGCCCAGCAGGTTGCTACCGCCCACGCCGAGGCCGTAGGGCTGGACGATGCCCTGTACCGCGAGACCCACACCGCCTACGTACTGGCCAAGCTGGCCCTGCACGTCACACGGCTGCCCCGCGTAGACGAGGAACTGACCCTTGTCACCCAGCCTGAGCGCTGCAAGCGCGCCGTCAACAAGCGCATCACCCATTTTTACGATGCCGACGGGGCAGAGGTCGCCACAATGGACAGCCGCTGGGTACTCATTGATACCGAAAAGCGTATGATCCTGCGCAAGCACCCGGAGCAGTTTGCCGACCTGTGGGCCGAGGATGTGCCCCTTGAGCTGCCGATGCGCCTGCCCCGCGTTGCACCCGAGGACTGCGAGACGCTGGGCACCCAGACGGCGACCTACTCCCGCTGTGACATGAATGGCCATCTGAACAACACCCGATACGCCGACATCGTCTGCGACGCCGTGCCGTGGCAGGTCTGGGACAGTGCGCAGATTTCGGATTTCATCATCAGCTACCACCGCGAGGTACCCCGCGGCGAGAGCTTCACCCTGCGCCGTGCCGCCCTTGCTGACAACCAGTTCTACTTTGACGGCGAGCGCGAGGGCAAATCCGCCTTTGAATCGCTGCTGACGTTCAAATCCTTATAATTCCTACACAAACCCCTGTTACACTGTTTACATCGACAATGTAAAGGAGTTATTATTATGACAAAGCAAAAATTCGGCCTGACCGGCACGGCGCTCAAAACCATTGCGCTGGTGCTCATGGTGATGGATCACATTCACTACTTTTTTGAATTTACGGGCATTGTGCCGGAATGGTTCAGTATGCTGGCGCGGCTGTCCGCGCCGCTGTTTCTGTTCTGCACTGTTGAGGGCTTCGCCCATACCCATGACCGCAGGCGCTACTTCCTGCGTATCTGGGCCATCGGTACTGCGATGGGCACGGTGGAATTTTTCATGCTCTATGCAGGGGCCTTCCGCCGCGGGGACGGCTTCTACCCGATGAATGCCATTTTTCAGGATCTGATGCTGCTCTGCATAGTCTGGCAGGGCATTGACTGGCTGCGCCAGCGCCGGTTTGTGCGGGGCGCACTGGCTGCTGCCATGCCGATTGTCTGGCCGTTTTGCATCGTAGCGCTGCTGATGCTTTTTCCCAAAATTCAGGACGCACCGATCGGCTCTGCCGTGTTGGCGTGGGTCATCACCGCGCCGCTGCCTTTGTGGACATCCATCACCGACGGCGGCTGGTCTTTTCTGGCCGGGGGCATCGCGCTGTATGCGCTGTATAACCACAAGCGCCTGCGGCTGGTCGTTTGGGCGGCTATGACCTTCCTGTGTGATTTTGTTCTGGTCTTTCTGCAGGTTCGCGGTCTGCCGGATTTTGCCTTTTCCCAGATGTTCACAGTCTACTATGAGTGGCTAGGCGTTTTTGCCGTTATCGGCATGGCGCTGTACAACGGCCAGCGCGGCAGCGGCCACAAGCAGCTGTTCTACTGGTTCTACCCGGCACATATCTACCTGCTTTACGGTGCATCCTGTCTTGTTTACAGCTTACTGCAATAAAAGGGGCTATTATGGCAAACATTCTGGCAATCGATGATGACCGTGACCTTTGCACGCTGCTAAAAACAGCGCTTGAGCGTGACGGCCACACCGTAGAAACGCGCACCTCCGGCACGCAACTGACCGATACGCTCTGCCGCTGGGCAGACTGCATCCTGCTGGATGTGATGATGCCCGGCGAGGACGGCTTTGCCGTCTGCCGCCGCATTCGCGCCGAGACGGACGCGCCGATTCTGTTTCTGACGGCCCGTACCGATGAGCCGTCGGTGCTGACTGGTCTCGGTCTTGGTGCGGACGATTACCTGACCAAGCCGTTCCGCGTGGCCGAACTGCGTGCCCGGGTTGCCGCCCACCTGCGGCGGCAGAACCGCACGCCGTCCCATAAGATCACCCGCGGCGGGGTGACGCTGGACCTTTCTGCCAAAGAAGCCGACGTTGGCAGCACGCCTTTGCACCTGACAAAATCCGAGTACGCCATCTGTGAGCTGCTGGCCCTCCATGCAGGGCAGACCTTTTCCAAAGAACAGATTTACGAAGCTGTGTTCGGTTATGACGGTACAGCGGATGACACCGCCATCACCCAGCACATTAAAAACATCCGCGCCAAGCTGCGCGTGGCCGGGGCAGGGGAGGTGCTGCAAACGATATGGGGAGTGGGCTACCAATGGCAAAACGAAAACTGACATCCCTGCGCAGTGTTCTGCTGCGGTATCTCCTTTTGTGCGGCGGCGGGTGCGCTCTGATTCTGGTGCTCTGGTGGGTCATTTTTATGCAGCTGATAAACATCGGTTTTCTGCTGCCTGCCGTGGCGTCCGCCCAGGCCTGCGCCGATGCCCGGGAGACTGTAGCATCGATGACGGCAGACACATTCGATTCCCTGCAGATCAGCGACCTGTGCCGCTGGGCTGTGGTGCAGAATGACACGGTGCTGCAGACCAACATGGATGACCGCCATCTGAAAATTGCCCTCAATGCCTTTCACGGCGGCAGCGGCAATCCGGGGTACCAGTACGATGTCAAAATGGCTGACGGAAGCTTTTGCCTTTTGCAGTACGACTATGCTACGCCCTACGCCGACCCGGCCCTGCGGGACACGCTGCCGGATTTCCAGACCTGCTATATTTTGCTTCTGGCGGTGCTCATCCTCGTTTGGCTGGGCTGGCAGACCCACTGCACCGTGCGGGTCTTTGCCGCCGAGACCGCCCGGCTGCACCGCGCGGTTGACGCCATCGCCGCGCAGCAGCCCGAGCGCATTGACGCGGACGGCGCGCACCTGCGAGAGTTTTCCGCCACGCTACATGCCATGCAGACGATGGGCCGAGAACTGACCGACAGCCTGCAAAGCCAATGGCGGATGGAGCAGCAGCGCGCCGAGCAGATCGCCGCGCTGACGCATGACTTGAAAACGCCGCTGTCCATCATTCAGGGCAACGCAGACCTGCTGGCCGAGGATGCTCTGTCCGCCGACCAGCAGACACAGGTCGAAGCCATCCTGCGCGGCACGGACCGTGCCCAGCAATATCTGGCCGCCCTGCGCACCGCCTGTGCACCGCCCGCCACAGGGGAAACCTTTCCCAGTCACACCCTTGTCAGTGAATTGGCGGAAACAGCCCGCGCCCTCTGCGCACCTGCCGGGGTGCAGCTTATACTGAACGAGCAGTGGCAGGGGACACTGTGCGCGGCACAGTGCGACCTGCTCCGGGCTGCCGAAAACCTGCTGGACAACGCCGTGCGCTATACGCCCCGCGGCGGCACTGTCACACTGTTGGTTACAAAAGAAAAACAGGATTTCATCCTGCGTGTGACCGATACCGGCCCCGGCTTCACTGCCGAGGCCCTCGCCAGAGCGGGGGAGCTGCTTTATACAGAAGCTGCCCGCAGTGACACAGCCCACCAGGGCTTTGGGCTATATTTTGCACGCAGGGTCGCGCTTTCACACAGTGGCACGCTGCGCCTGTCCAACACGCCCGGCGGCTGTGCGGAGCTGCGCCTGCCAATTTGTGAACAAATTGAAAAATGACAAAAGATTTACAATTTGCTATTGACATTTGGTGACAAAACAGTTACAATTTAGTTGCAAGCTAAATGAACCCCAAGTCAAATAGCTTTATCACATTTTCATGTGTTCTTCTCCTCCTTTCTTGTAAATCCCCGCCCATCCCTCAGGGCGGGGATTTATTTTTTGTAACCCGGCACCGCGGGCATTTTTCTTTACAATCCCTGGAAATCGTGCTAAAATAAAAGTCGTATGTCCTTACCGTTCTGTACCTGTACAGACTACTTATATATAAAGAAGCGTTCAGAGAAATAAGAGAGGGAAACACTGTAACATGGCACAATCTCGTTCCGGTAAAAAATCAACAAAGAACTCCTCCGGCAAAAAGAACACCGCCTCCTCCCGCGGCGCAGGCCGCAGCAGCACCGGGCGCTCCGCATCCGCGCGCAGCGGTGCGGCCTCCCGCAGCCGTCAGCCGTCCCGCCGTGCCCAGCGCCGCGCCGAGACCCCGAACCTGGCCCGCAGCATCCTGCTGGTGGGGCTGGGTCTGCTTTGCGTTGCGCTCGTGCTTGTGCCCGGGCAGAATCTTTGGCGCACGCTGCGCAGCTGGTATTTTGGCGTTTTCGGTATCACGACTTATCTGGTCGGACCGTTCCTGCTGTACCTGGCCTACCTGCTGGCCACCGGCTACCGCGTTGCGCTGTTTGCGGGCAAGGTATCGCTGATGGGCGTGCTCTGCGCCAGCGTGCCGGTCATCTTCTCCAAGCTCAATATTGAGAACCTCAAGGTCGGGGAGATCGTCAAGATGCTCTTTACCCGCGGCGGCACCTACTTCTGGGAGGGCGGCGTCCTCGGTGCGCCCATCGGTGCCACGCTGCTGGCGCTGTTCGGGCGTCCTGCCTCCAACATTATCATGCTGCTCATCTTCCTGCTGGGGCTGATGTTCTTCTTTGCCATCACCCCCGCGGACGTCGTTCTGTTTGTAGACGGCCAGTACAAGATTCTGCAGGCCAAGCGCGAGGAGCGCGCCGCAGCCGAGACCGCCTACGACACCCGCCTGTTTGACCAGGAGCCCGAGGAGGAGAGCGTCGAGAATCTGACCGGTGCGCTGCCGGACAGCAGCCGCCCGCACCATCCGGTTTACGACGTCATCGCGGACACGAGCCGTTTCCCGAAGCAGACCCCGCCCGCCCCGCAGCGGCAGGCCGCCTGCACGCCCCCTGTGACACCTGCTGTGCCCGAGGCACCGTTTGCCGCCAAGCCCGCCGCCCAGACCCATGCGTCGTTTGACGTGGATCTTGGCCCCAGTGCAGGGGAAAACGCCCGCCAAAAGGCCGTCAGCGATGACCCGCTGGAGCCGGTCAGCATCGGCCCGGGCGGCACGTTCGGTATGGATCCGCTTTCCAACCGGGCCAACAACACACTGCGCCACACCCAGCCCCAGCCTGCTCCCGCACCGAAGGAGGATTTTGAGCTGCAATTGCAGCCTGCCTCAGAGCCTGCCGCGCCGGTGTACAGCACCCCGCTGACCCCGGTCACGCCCGCGCCCGCCGCACAGGCGTCCCCCGCGCCGCAGGACGAGCTGGATGCGCTCATCAACCGCGCTGTCAGTGGCCACGCGCCTTACTATACGCCGCAGGAGGTCAGTGCCGAGACAACGCTGGACCTGCCGCAGCCTACCGAGTTTGAGACCCCGCTGACGCCGGTCCCGCAGGAGCCCAAATTTGACACGCCTCTCATTCCCGTGGAGGACGAGCCCGAGCCGATCCCTGTCGAGCTGCCGCAGCTGGATATGACAGGCCGTGTGCAGGGCGATACGATGGTCCTTTCTCCGGCTGATCTTGCTGCACAGATGGCCGCAGACGCTGCGCCGCTGGGTACGCCCGCCCCCGCAGCTGTTCCCGCCGCACCGGAGGCCCCCGCTGTTTCCGCACCAATCCCGACACTGGGCGGCAGCTTCAGCGATACCGGCAGTGCGGTCAGCGCTGCCTGGCAGTCCGGGCGCTCTGTCTCCGAAATGCTGGATGATATGCTGGCCGAGACACCCGCCGCCCCTGCCCAGCCTGTTGTCGAGACTCCGGCCCCGGCAGCCGATCCCTACACCGCCGCACCGGCTGCCGCCCCGCAGCCGTACCAGTCTGCCCCTGCCATGACCCGCCCTGCGGCGGAAACGACCCAGAGCAGCTTCACTGTGCCCCGGCAGGGGGAGGCTGCCCGCGTGCAGGTCAGCACCACTGTCGGCAACTCTGCCGGTGCGCCCATCCATACGCCGCCCTGTGCGGCCAAGGCCGACCCCAACGCCATGCGTCTGCCCACCTCGGAGGAGCAGCCGCCGGAGCCCTACTGCTATCCGTCGCTGAATCTCTTTAACGCCACGCGCCCCGACGACGAGGCCGGGGCCGCCCGCGAAATGAAGAAAAACGCGGACATTCTGGTCAACACGCTGGACAGCTTCGGCGTCAAGACGACGATGCTCGACATCTGCCGCGGCCCGTCCGTCACCCGGTATGAACTGCAGCCCCAAGCCGGTATCAAGGTCAGCCGCATCACAAGCCTGGCCGACGACATCGCCCTGAATTTGGCCACCGCCGGTGTGCGCATTGAAGCGCCCATCCCCGGCAAGCCCGCCGTCGGCATCGAGGTTCCGAACAAGATCCGCTCCACCGTCAACATCCGCGCAGTCTTTGAATCCCAGAATTATATCAACATGCGCAGCCCGCTGACGATGGCTCTCGGCAAGGACATTGCCGGTACGGCGCAGGTCGCAGATCTCTGCAAGATGCCCCACCTGCTGATTGCCGGTTCCACCGGCAGCGGTAAATCCGTCTGCGTCAACTCCATTATCATCAGCTTCCTGTTCCGCTCCGGCCCCGAGGATGTCAAACTCATTTTGATCGACCCGAAGGTCGTCGAGCTGGCCGAGTACAACGGCATTCCGCACCTGCTGATGCCCGTCGTCACCGAGCCGCGCAAGGCTGCCGGTGCGCTGGGTGCCAGCGTGGCCGAGATGGAGCGCCGCTACAAGCTCTTTGCCGAGAACAACGTCCGCGAGATCAAGGCCTACAACAAGCTGGCCGCCCAGACCGGCATGGAGCACCTGCCCTATATCGCCATCGTCATTGACGAGCTGGCCGACCTGATGATGGTCGCGGGCAAGGAGGTCGAGGACTATATCTGCCGCATCGCGCAGAAGGCCCGCGCTGCCGGCATCCACCTGATCGTTGCGACCCAGCGCCCCAGCGTGGACGTCATCACCGGCCTTATCAAGGCCAACATCCCCAGCCGTATCGCCTTTGCCGTTTCCAGCCAGATCGACAGCCGCACCATTCTGGACAGCGGCGGTGCTGAAAAGCTGCTGGGCAACGGTGATATGCTCTTCCTGCCCGTCGGCGCGTCCAAGCCCGTGCGTGTGCAGGGCACCTTCGTGACCGATGAGGAGATCGGCGCGGTGCTGAGCTTTATCAAGTCCACCTCTACCGCCCAGTACGATGAAGAAATGATTGCCGAAATGGAGCGCCGTGCCGTTGCCGAAAAGGGCAGCAAGAAGGGCGGCGACGATGACGGAGACGGCGGCGGTGCACTGGATGCTATGTTTGAGCAGGCTGTTGAGTGCGTTATTGAGGCCGGACAGGCCAGCACCAGCCTTTTGCAGCGCCGCTGCAAGCTGGGCTACGCCCGCGCCGCCCGCATCATGGACCAGATGGAGCAGGAAAAGATCATCGGCCCCTATGAGGGTGCCAAGCCCCGCGCCGTGCTTGTGACCAAGGCCGAGTGGGAGGAGCGCAAGCTGAACGGCCAGTATGACGGGTAAGCGCTTTGCCCGCCTGGCCGCGGCGGTTGCCGTCTGCTTGTTGGTGCTTGCCGCGTTCGTCGTCCAGCTTTTGGGCGGCAGGGGCAGCGTTCCCGGCTGGCAGCAGCTGCGCGCCGCGCTCGGCGTACCGCTCCAAACCGAGGAAAGCGCTCCGCAGACTGCGGACGGCAGCACCGTCGTGTATGTGCTGGATGTCGGGCAGGGCGATGCCGTGCTGCTTTGTCAGGACGGTGCGTACTGCCTGATCGACACCGGTCCCGTCGAGGCTGAGGACGCGCTGCTCTATGACCTGGACGTGCTGGGTGTGCCGTCGCTTGACTATCTTGTGCTGACCCATCCCCACGCAGACCACACCGGCAACGCCCGCGCGGTGCTGCGCACCCTCCCGGTCAAGACCCTGCTGCTGCCGCTGTGGCAGCCCACGGCGGATGAGACCGCCGACTGGCCGCGCCATCTCGCAGAGCTGGCCGCCGACAGCGGAGCAGAAATTCTCACAGCAGAAGCCGGAGAGGAATACCCGCTTGGCAGCGGCAAGCTGCAAATTTTGCAGGGCGGCAGCGAGGATGCCGACAGCGTCAACGATGCCTCGCTCTGCACGCTGTTCACGGCGGGCGATTTCCGCTTTCTCGATACCGGCGACGCAGAGGCAGACGCCGAGCAGCGTCTGGTCGATACCTACGGCCCGACCCTGCATGCCACTCTTTTCAAGGCGGGGCATCACGGGTCCTACACCTCCAACAGCCCGACCTTTATGCAGGCAGTCCGGCCCGAGGCCGTGGCCGTCAGCTGCGGGCTGCACAACGATTACGGCCATCCGCACCGCGCTGCCCTGCAAAATTACGCAGAGGTCGGTGCCGAGGTATGGCGCACTGACCTGGAGGGCAGCCTCACCTTCATCTGGCAGAACAACACCCTCAACGTGGAAACTTCCGCGGACTCCGCCGATTTTGCGGCGTAAAAATAAGGAGTAGAAAATGACGATTACGGAACAGTTCAAAGCCAAACGCTGCGTTTTCTCTATCGAATGCTTCCCGCCGAAACAGACCACCCAGATGGATAAACTCAAGGACACCCTGCGCCAGATGCAGGCCATGGACCCCGGCTTCATCAGCGTCACCTTCGGTGCGGGCGGCTCCGCGGGCGGCGTCTCCACCGCGGAGGTAGCCGACTACATTCAGAACGAGCTGCATGTCCCCACGCTGGCGCACCTGATCTGCATGGGCAACGACGAGACCCGTGCAGCGGAGATTTTGGATCAGCTGGAATCTGTCGGCGTCCGGGATGTGCTGGCCCTGCGCGGGGACCGCACCCCGTCCCGCCCGGACAGCCCCGACTTCAAACACGCCAGTGACCTGACGTCCTTTATCAAATGGAAGAAGCCGGAATTTTCCGTTCACGGTGCCTGCTACCCGGAGGGCCACCCCGAGGCCGACAGCCTGCTGCATGACGTTGAGAACCTGCGCATCAAGCAGGCCGCTGGTGCCGAGCACCTGCTGACCCAGCTTTTCTTTGACAACATGCACTTTTACCGCTTTCTGAATCTGGCACGCCGCGCAGGCATCACGCTGCCGGTCTCTGCCGGTGTCATGCCCATCGTCAAGCGCAGCCAGATCGAACGCACCGTTTCGCTTTCTTCGGCCAGCCTGCCGTCTGAGTTCACCCGTATGATCTCCCGCTATCAGGACGACCCGGCCAGCCTGTACGACGCCGGTATCGACTACGCCGTCAGGCAGCTGCGCGACCTCATTGAGGGCGGCGCAGACGGCATCCACCTGTACGCAATGAATGACGCCGCCGTGGCCGCGAAGGTCTACGACGGCATCAGGGATCTGCTGTAATGGAGTGCCGCAAGCCCGCCGCCATTGACCGCGCCACGGCGCTGCGCTACATGGGTGCGTCCGGCTGGACGCCCGATGCCGCCACCGCGGCCCTGCTGGACAAGGCCGAGCAGACCATGCTGACCGCTGCTGCGCCGCGTGCGGTGTACCGCCGTCTGCCGCGCACCGCCCTGCCGCTGGAAAACTGCGGCAGCGACCTGACGCGCCATCTGCAGGGCTGCGACGAGGTCCTTCTGCTGGCAGCGACCCTCGGGGCCGAGGTGGACAAGCTTTTGCGCCGCATAGAACTGACTGACATTGCCCTGGCCGCCGCGGCGGACGCGCTGGCCTCGGTGCTTTTGGAACAGGTCTGTGACGAGCTGGAGAACGAAATACACGCTCAAATCGAGGCGCAGGGCGTCTTTATGACCGGGCGCTACGCGCCGGGCTACGGTGACTGCCCGCTGGAGCTGAACGACGCGCTCTGCCTTGCGGCGGACACGGTGCGCGGCTGCGGCCTGGCCGTGACGCCCCAGCACCTTTTGACCCCCCGCAAGAGTACCACCGCCATTTTAGGCATTGCCGACCATCCCGTGACCGGCACCCGCGCAGGCTGTGCGACCTGCCATTTAAAGGAGACCTGCTCGTTCCGCAAGCGCGGCACGACCTGTTTCACACAAGACTGATAGGGGAGAAGCGTATGCAGATTCGTGAAGTTTTTGACCGCAAGCGGTTTGTTTTTCTGGACGGCGGCATGGGCACCCAGCTGCAGGCACGCGGTCTGCAGCCCGGGCAGAAGCCCGAGCTCGCCGCGCTGGAAATGCCGGAGGTTTTAACGGCCATCCACACTGACTACGCCAACGCGGGCGCGGATATTCTGCTGGCAAATACCTTTGGTGCCAACGCCAAGAAGCTGACCGGCTGCGGCCACACGGTGGAGGAGGTCGTTTCCGCTTCCATCGTCTGTGCGCGCAAGGCCACCGAGACCACCGGCGCGTGTGTAGCGCTGGACATCGGCCCTCTGGGTGAGCTGCTCGTCCCCGCGGGCACGCTGGCGTTTGAGGATGCCTACAATGAGTTTGCACAGGTCATCCGCGCCGGTGCGGCGGCAGGGGCTGACCTCGTCTTTTTGGAGACGATGACCGACCTGTATGAGCTGAAGGCCGCCATCCTCGCCGCCAGGGAAAACTGCGATCTGCCTGTTTTTACCTCAATGAGCTTTGAGAGCCGCGGGCGCACCTTCACAGGCTGCACCGTCGAAAGCTACGCCGTTACGGCAGCGGGTCTCGGCGCGGACGCCGTGGGCATCAACTGCTCGCTCGGCCCCAAGGAGATTCTGCCCTTCGCGCAGCGCCTCTGCCGCAGCGTGCCCGCGGGAGTCCCGGTCTTTGTCAAGCCGAACGCCGGTCTGCCGAACCCCGACGGCAGCTACAATCTCGACCCGGATGAATTTGCCGCCGAGATGAAGGAGTACGCCGCCATCGGCGTTTCGATGGTCGGCGGCTGCTGCGGCACGACGCCCGCGTTTATCGCCAGGCTGCATGAGACCTTCAGCCCGCTGACCCCGGCTGACAAGATCCCCATCCGCCGCAGCTGCCTGTGCACGCCGGTCCGCTTTGTAGAGGTCGACGGCATCACTGTGGTGGGGGAGCGCATCAATCCTACCGGCAAAAAACGGCTGCAGCAGGCCCTGCGGGACGGCGACAGCGCCTACCCCTGCACTCAGGCTGTGGCCCAGGCCGAGGCCGGTGCGCAGGTGCTCGACGTCAACGCGGGCCTGCCCGGCATCGACGAGGCCGCCACGCTGGAGCAGCTTGTCAAGGATTTGCAGGCCGTCACCGACCTGCCGCTGCAGCTCGACTCCTCGAATCCAGAGGCCCTGTCCCGTGCGCTGCGCATTTACAACGGAAAGCCCATCGTCAACTCGGTCAACGGCGAGCCGGAGACGCTGGAAAAGATTCTGCCGCTCTGCAAAAAGTACGGCGCCGCCGTCGTCGGCCTGGCGCTGGACAAGGGCGGTATCCCGCCGACAGCCGAGAGCCGCTTGGCGATTGCTCAACGCATTGTCGCCGCTGCCAACGCCGCCGGCATCCCGAATGAGGACATCTACATTGACTGCCTGACGCTGACCGCCAGCGCCCAGCAGGAGGGTGCCGTCCAGACGCTGGAGGCTCTGTCCCGCTGCAAGCGTGAGCTGGGCGTGCGCACTGTGCTGGGCGTGTCGAACATCAGCTTCGGCCTGCCGTGCCGCGGCTACCTGAACACAACGTTTTTGACGATGGCCATGTCTGCCGGGCTCGACCTTGCCATCATGAATCCCAACACGCCGGAAATGATAGCTGCTGTGCGCGCCTACCGCGTGCTGACCTCGCAGGATTTACAGAGCACCGACTACGTTGCCGCCTATGCCGATGTGCAGATCCAGACGACGCAGACAAGCAAGTCCGCCGCCACCGTGGCCGAGGTCGGCGCCGCCGCACCGGGCGGGGACGCCCTGTTTGAGGCTGTGCGCCGCGGCCTGAAGGCCGAGGCCCGCGCCGCCGCGGACGCCGCGCTGACAATGCGCGAACCGCTGGACGTAGTGAATGTATCGCTGATCCCCGCACTGGACGCCGTGGGCGACGGCTTTGAGAAAGGCACGGTATTCCTGCCGCAGCTTTTGCAGGCCGCCACCGCCGCGCAGGCTGCGTTCGAGGCCATCAAGGCCAAAATTGCCGCCTCCGGCCAGGCGCAGGGCAGCAAGGGCAAGATTGTCATTGCCACAGTCAAGGGCGACGTGCATGACATCGGCAAGAACATTGTCCGTGTCATCCTCGAAAACTACGGCTATGACGTGCTCGACCTCGGGCGCGACGTTGACCCCGAGCGTGTCGTAGAGGCCGTGCGCCAGACCGGTGCAAAGCTCGTCGGCCTGTCGGCCCTGATGACGACCACCGTCCCCAATATGCAGGCCACGATCGAGGCCCTGCACGCCGCGCACCTTGACTGCAAGGTCATGGTCGGCGGCGCGGTGCTGACGCCCGACTACGCCCGGGACATCGGTGCCGACTACTACTGCAAGGATGCCAAGGCCAGCGCTGATTTGGCCAAGCAGCTTTTAGGCTGATTGTATAGAGCCGCGTTTCACGAAGAAACGCGTTTTTTTCACAATTGTAAAATCTTACCTTTGTCAGCAAATCACCATTGCAGGGAAGTTCCAATTGATGTATAATAGTTGCGTTTACTGTTTTTGGACATTTTCCTTTATTTGTCTGTTTTAGGAGCGTATCTTTTGAAGCACATAGCCAAAATCGCAGCGTTCACCGCGATTTTTCTGATTATAAATCTGATTTTCTGCGGCTTTATGCCGCCCGATAACGGTTCCAGCCTTGACATGTGGCGCAGCTACCACCAAAAGCAGTCCATTGACATTGCCGTCATTGGCTCTTCGCTGGCTTCCTGCGCCCTGCCCGAAGAAGAACTCGCCGCCGCAACAGGGGAGACCGTTGCACTGATGGCAACAAACGCCCAAAGCTTGGATATGTCGCAGATCGCGCTGGAGACCCTGCTTCGGGAGCATTCTCCCCGGTATGTGATCCTTGTCATGGATCTGACCAACATGACAGGCAAACCCTATGCCAAAGCCCAAAAGGCTTTTTTATATGCAGAGCTGCAGACGGATTCCTGGAAGGATAAGCCCGCTGACCTGCTGCGCTACATGACCAGCCGTGATAACTTTACAGGTGCAGATTCCCTGAATGCGCTTTTTCCCTGGCAGAGCGGCAGCTGGCCCGCCGACTGGCCCGCTACAATCCAACAGAAATGGAATGCCGTACTGAATCGTCTGCCGCACCGGCGCGGTGCGGCCCATGCCCAGCCGGAGGATGCCGCGGTCATCAACTTTGACACTGTCGGTGCGGAGAACACCTGGAACCAGAACGCCCACGACTTTAGCGCGCAGCACATTGAGGAGCTGACCTCCATGCTGCAGCTCTGTCAGGAGAACGGCACGCGCCTTTTGCTCATCAGTGCGCCCAAGACCACGCTGGATGTCGTGAGCTACGAGACGTATTTTGACGACTACGCCTACTTCAAGCAGCTGACAGCACAGTACGGGGCTTCCTATTATGACTTTAACCTTGCAAAGCCGGAGCTGTTTGAGAACAAAGAGCCTGACTATCACAAGGATTTTACCCACATGAATGCTGCCGGCGGGCATGCGTTCAGCCTGAGCATGGCAAGGTTTCTTGCTATGCTGGACGCCGGGCAGGATGTGGAATCGTTGTTCGAGACGCCGTCAGAATATCTGGCCGCCGTAAACTATATCACCAACGTCTACATGACGCCGGAGGTTCACCCGGACAAGATTTTGCTGCTGGCCGGTTCCTACCACGGTCCGTCCGTACAGGCTGAATACGAGTTCTGGGTCAAAGCGCCGGGGGAGAGCGAATACAGCCGGGTTTCCGCGTATTCTACCCGCTCCTGGACCGAGTACGCAGCGGCGGAGCACGGCACCTACCAGTTCCGCGTGAATGCCCGTATTGTTGGTTCTTCCGCCGATTTTGAGCGATATTATGAATGCTCTGTCGATTTTTGATTTTGTGGATGGTGTAGTGTGGAAATCTATTCCCTGAGTTTCTTCCTGCTGGTCAGCGTTGGACTCATTTTATATTATACTGTTTTCAGCCGCTGCCAATGGATCTGCCTGCTGGGGTTGAGCCTGCTGTTTTTTACCGCCAGTGGCTGGAAGGGCCTTGTTTTTCTGCTTTTCACTGCGTTGACGATCTGGCTCGGCGGCTTGCAGCTGGCAAAGCTGGATGCCGATTCCGCCGCGCGGCGAAAGGCTCCGGGCATAACCAAGGACGAAAAAAAGGCCATCAAAGCACAGGCGGTGCGCCGCAAAAAATGTCTTGTTGCTGCTGTGCTGACTGCCAACTTTCTTGTGCTTGGCTACTTCAAATACTGGTCCTATTTTGCGGAGCTGCTCTCCGGTGCATTTTCGGCCACAGCGCCGTCCTCACTGGGGCTGGTCATGCCGCTTGGCATCAGCTTTTACACGTTTCAGGCCGTCGGTTATCTGATTGACTGCTACCGTGGTCGGCACCCGGCAGAGAAAAACTACGTCCGCTTTCTGCTTTTCATCAGCTTTTTCCCGCAGCTGATCCAAGGTCCCATCAACCGCTACGGAGAGATGGCCCCGAAGCTCACTGCCCGTCACATCTGGAACTGGGAGCGTACCAAACGTGCACTGTTCCTGTTTCTGTTCGGCGCAATGAAGAAATATGCCATCGCAAACCTGACCGCCCCGACGATTGCCGCCATCCTCGACGGCAATGACCCCAAGCTGGCCGGTTCTATGGCACTGCTGGCCATTTTGCTGTACTCGCTGCAGCAGTATGCAGATTTTTCCGGCGGCATTGATATGGTATTGGGTGTTGCGCAGCTGTACGGCATTGAGATGATGCCCAACTTCCGGCAGCCGTATTTTTCTACCTCGCTGGGGGATTTCTGGCGGCGCTGGCATATTTCGCTGGGTGCGTGGATGCGTGATTACCTGTTCTATCCCTTTGCACTGACCAAGCCGATGCAGCGCTTCGGCAAGTGGGCCACGTCGCATTGGGGCAAGCATTTTGGCCGTGTGCTGCCCGCTGCAGTCGCCAACCTGCTTGTGTTTGCTGTGGTCGGCATCTGGCACGGCCCGCAGGCGCACTACCTTGCCTGGGGTCTGTATAACGGTCTTGTCATTGCGCTGGCTGACCTGCTGGAGCCCGCGTTCAAAAAGCTCAACACGGCGCTGCACATTCCTACCGAAAGCCGCGGCTGGCACGTTTTTCGCATCGTGCGGACCTTTATCATCGTCAACATCGGCTGGTACTTTGACCGCAATGAGTTTGTGCAGGGGTGCATCTACCTGCGCAACACCTTTACGGATTTCAATTTGTCCGCATTGGCCGCGAATGCACCCGGCGCTTTCGCGGCAGTCTCCGGCCCTGCCTGGGGGCTTGTCATCATCAGTACCCTTCTGGTCTTTGCCCATAGTGTGCTGAAGGAACAAGGCCGCGATCCTTACGCAGAGGTACAGCGGCTGCCGCTTGCGCTGCGCTGGGGTTTATACTATCTTGTTATTTTCATGGTACTCCTCAGCTTTATCTGCGTCAATGAAACCGTTGGTTTCCTCTATGCCAACTTTTAAGAAAAGAGCTTTCTATGCAAACAAACATTCTGGACTGGCTTGAAGCCACGTCCGCCCGCTGCCCGGATGCCCCCGCTGTGGGGGATGACCAGACAGACTGCACCTGGGCACAGCTGGCCGACACGGCCCGCCGCGCCGGCAGCTTTCTGGCGTCCCGCACGATGCCGCGCCGCCCGGTGGCATTTTACCTGGAAAAATCCGTTTCCGCCTTTGCTGCCATGCTTGGCACAGTCTACGCGGGCTGCTGCTACTCGGTGCTTGACACCCGCCAGCCCGCTGCCCGCACTTTGCAGGTATTGGATACTTTGACCCCTGCATTTCTTGTTACGGACGAGGCCCACGCTGCCGCAGCCGCCGCGCTGGGGTACAGCGGGCAAATCATCCGGCTTGACGATCTGCTGGCCGCACCCGCGGACGCTGCCCTGCTGGCAGCCCGCCGCCGTCAGGCTGTGGACGTTGACCCTCTGTATATCAACTTCACAAGCGGAAGCACCGGTGTGCCAAAAGGCGTCACCGTCAGCCACCGCTCGGTGCTGGATTTTATCCCGCAGTTTGCCGAAATTTTCGGCATCACACAAAACGATATTCTGGGCAATCAGGCTCCCTTTGACTTTGACGTTTCGGTCAAAGACCTGTACACGGCACTGTACACGGGGGCTAAGGTGCAGATCATCCCGCGCGCTTATTTCAGTCAGCCCACAAAACTCATGGACTATCTGGCAGACCATGAGGTCACCATACTTGTCTGGGCCGTCAGTGCCATGTGCTTTGTCTCCATCATGAACGGCTTCAGCTACCGTATACCTTCCCGCGTGCGGCAGGTATTGTTCAGCGGCGAAGTCATGCCCATCAAGCACCTGATGAAGTGGAAGTCCGCTCTGCCGTACGCCCGGTTTGTGAACCTCTACGGCCCGACAGAGATTACCTGCAACTGCACCTACGCCATTTTGCCGGACCGCGATTTTGCTCCGGATGAGGCGCTGCCCATCGGACGCGCGTTTCCCAACGAGAAGGTCTTTCTGCTGGACGAGAACGACGCCCTTGTCACCGTGCCCGGGCAGGCAGGGGAGATCTGCGTTTCCGGTACAGCGCTTGCCCTCGGCTACTATGCTGACCCTGTGCGCACAGCGCAGGCCTTTACCCAGAATCCGCTGAACACCAACTGGTATGAGCGTATTTACCGCACCGGCGATCTGGCCCACTACGACGAAAGCGGCAGCCTGTATTATATTGGCCGCCGGGATTTCCAGATCAAGCACATGGGACACCGCGTAGAGCTTGGCGAAATTGAAGCTGCCGCTATGCGCTGCGACGCTGTGACCCGTGCCTGCTGCACGTTTGATGCCGAACGCCAGCGGCTCCATCTATTTTACACGGGCAGCTGTGAGAAAGCCGCCCTGCTGGCTGCGCTGAAAGAAAGTCTGCCGCCTTTTATGCAGCCGAATACTGCTGTGCAGCTGGACGAGATGCCGCTGAATAAAAACGGCAAAATTGACCGCACGGCACTGGCTGCCCTGACGAAAAAAGGAGCCCATAAATGACCGACGCTTCTTTACAAAAAATTGCTGCCACCTACGGCACACCGACGTTTGTCTTTGACACTGACGCTTTGCAGGCCCGCGTGCGCGCTATTCAGACGATCTGGGGCAGGGAAATCGACCTTTGCTATTCCATCAAAGCCAACCCATTTCTGCTGCCTGCCATGATGCAGGTCACTGCGCGGCTGGAAGTATGCAGTCCCGGAGAGCTTTCGCTCTGCGAGAGCCTGCATGCTGCGGATGCACGTGTTATCTATTCGGGTGTTAATAAGACGCCCGTGGATATTGCCCGCGCCGTGGCCGACGGCGTCGGCACCTGCACAGCGGAATCTCTGCTGCAGGTCCGCTATCTGCAGGATGCTGCACGCAAGGCCGCCAAGCGGCTGCCCGTGGTGCTGCGGCTGAACGCGGGCAGTCAGTTCGGCATGTCAAAGGAGGATCTTTTCACCGCATTGGCGCATCGCAGGGAAACACCTGATCTGGAGTTTATCGGCATTCACTACTTTGTCGGGACCCAGCGCAAAAAGCTGGTCAATCAGCAAAAAGAGCTGGCCATGCTGCGGGAGCTGTACGCTGAAATTGAGCAGACCTTCGGCCTGCGTCTGCCGGAACTGGAATACGGCCCAGGGCTGGCGGTGCCATATTTTGACGGCGACGATTTTACCGACACACTGTCCCCGGCCAAAGACCTTGCGCCAGCACTGCGCGAAGTCAGCAGCTGGGTCCATCTGACCGTTGAGATGGGCCGCTTTTACACCGCCGAATGCGGTTATTACCTGACCACCGCTATGGACTGCAAGGACCACGGCGGGCAGCACTACTGCATTGTGGACGGTGGAATGAACCACCTGAATTATCTTGGCCAGATCATGGGTATGAAACGCCCGCATCTGCGCCATTTTGCTGCCCGGGCAGCTTCCGTACAGGACTGGACACTTTGCGGCAGCCTTTGCACTACGAACGATGTTCTTGTGCGCAGTATGCCGCTGGCCGGACTATGCCCCGGCGACCTGCTTGCTTTTGAAAACACCGGTGCCTACTCTGTTACGGAAGGACTTGGTCTGTTTTTGAGCCGCGACCTGCCGCAGGTCATTCTGTGGCAGAACGGCACGCCGCACCCGGTACGCAGCGAAACGCCGACCTATCCCATCAATACACCCGCTGTGTAAGCATAATTTGAAAAGGAGAAATACCAATGGAACGTTTACTGGAAATTTTAAGCGAAATCAAAGAGGACGTGGACTTTTCCACCTGTACAACGCTGATCGATGACGGCATCCTGGACTCTTTCGACATTCTGCAGATCATCTCGGCCCTGAATGAGGAATACGACATTTCGATCCCCGCATCCGAAATCATGCCGCAGAACTTCAACAGCGCCGAGGCCCTTTACAAGATGGTCCAGCGCCTGCAGGAAGATTGATGTCCGAGATGGCCGGAATGCCCGAAATATAAGATAACGCTTGCATTTATTCCAAACTTATTGTATAATACTAAAAGCGGACAGGGCTGAATTGCGCTGTTTCGCGTACAGATGCAGGTCCCGCGCGTGGGCAGCCTGTGAACCATGTCAGGCGGGGAACCGAGCAGCATTAAGCGGCGCTTGCCCAGTGCCGCGGTCAAGCCTGCATCTGTACGCAAAGCAGCGCAGCCGCGTGCTCTGCCCGCTGTTTTTTGTAGCTTTGCAGGAGGTGAGCCGATGTACCGTGCCCTGTATCGAAAATGGCGTCCCCAGCGCTTTGCGGACGTGGTTGGCCAGACGGCCATCGTCACGGCCCTGCAGAACCAGATTGCTGCCGGGCGCATCGGCCATGCGTATCTGTTCACCGGCACCCGCGGCACCGGCAAGACGACCTGCGCCAAGATCTTTGCCAAGGCGGTCAACTGTCTGGACACCTCCAGCCCTGACCCCTGCGGCGAGTGTGAAATTTGTAAGGGCATTGACTCCGGTTCCATCATGGACATCATCGAGATGGATGCCGCGTCGAACAACGGTGTTGACGACATCCGCGACCTGCGCGACGAGGTAGCCTATCTGCCGTCAGTCTGCAAGTACAAGGTCTACATCATCGACGAGGTGCACATGCTCTCCACCGCGGCGTTCAACGCGCTGCTCAAAACGATGGAGGAACCGCCCGAGCATGTCATCTTTATCTTAGCCACCACCGAGGTGCAGAAGGTTCCCGTCACGATTTTGAGCCGCTGCCAGCGGTATGACTTCACCCGCATCACGGCGGATGACATTGCCGGGCGGCTGCTCTACGTGGCTGGGCAGGAGAAGATCGAGCTGGACGAGAACGCCGCACAGTTGATTGGCCGTCTGGCCGACGGTGCCATGCGTGACGCGCTGTCCATTCTGGACACCTGCGCCGGTGTCGACAACCACGTGGACGAGACGCTCGTCCGCCGTATGGCCGGTGTCACGGACAGGGGCTACCTGTTTGAGATCAGCGACGCCATCGCGGCAGGGGACTCCGTTACTGCACTGGAAAAAATTGCCGAGCTGCGCCAGCAGAGCGTCGATATGCGCCGCCTCTGCATGGAGCTGGCCGGGCATTACCGCAATCTGATGCTCTGCGCGCTGCCGGGCGGCACGTCACTTCTGACCGGCATTTCGCCGGAGGAGGAGGCCGCCTACACCCAGCGCAGGGACTTCCCGCAGCGGGAGGCCATCCGTGCGGTCAATGCGTTCGGCTCGGCGCTTGAGAAAATGAGCCGCGGCACTGACCAGCGCATTGAGCTGGAGCTGGCGATTTTCTCGCTGACCCAGCCCGAGACTGCCGCCGCACCTGTTATCATCCAGCAGCCCATCCCGGCAGCACCCGCCGCGCCTCAGGCGTTCGCCAGCGCGCCGCGCGCCTACACAGCAGCGCCGCCGGTACAGGCTGCGCCCTCTGTAGTGCCGCCCGTGGTACAGCCGCAGAGCGTTCCCGCCGCTGCACCGGATGATGTACCGCCGCCTATTGACGATGACCCGCCGTTCCTGCAGCCGGAGCTGAAGCCCGCCCCGCAGCAAACTCCCGCGCCGGTACCGCCAGCACCCGCTGCCCCGGCCCCGCGTAAGGCCGAGCCGCCGCGGCAGGCAGGCCCGCTGGAGCCGTTCGCCTTCTGGCCCGCCGTGCTGGCCGATTTGGAGGAGAATGATGCGATGCTCATCTCCTTTTTGCGCGGCACCCGGGCCTATTGCGACGGCAAGCGCGTGCTGTTTGAGTGCAGCGACGCCTTCCGCGATTATATCCGCAATAACCGGGAGGTCAGCAAGCGTCTTAAGGAAACTATCTACCGTGTATCGCGCACCAAGTACAGTATCGGCCCCTATGAGGAGCCAAAGACCGACGACATCACCGCTGCCGTCAGCCTGGATGAGACCCTGCACACGATGCAGGCGCTTGGTGTCGATTTGAAAATCGTTGATAAATAATTATTTTTGGAGGATACAACCATGAAAGCAAGACTGCCCAAGGGCTATGGCCGACCCGATCCCAACGCCATGATGCGTCAGGTCCAGAAGATGCAGGACGACATCCGCGCCAAGCAGGAGGAGCTCGAAGCCAAGGAGTACACCGGCACCGCCAGCGGTGAGATGGTCACTGTTACGATGAACGGCAAGCATGAGATCACCGCCGTCAAGATCAAGCCCGAGGCCGTCGACCCCGATGATATTGAAATGCTTGAGGATCTGATTGCCGCCGCCGTCAACAGCGCCGCCGCTGCCGTTGACAAGGACTCCGAGGAGGAGATGTCCAAGATGACCGGCGGTCTGAACATCCCCGGTCTGGGCTAAGAGGTTGCCTATGTTCAACAACAATGTTGAGCCGCTGGAGAATCTGATCGACCAGTTTGCCCAGTTTCCCGGCATTGGCCGCAAAAGTGCGGTGCGTATGGCCTATCAGGTCATGTCGATGCCGCCCAAGCAGGCCATGGAGCTGGCCAAGGCGATTGAGCACGCCAAAAGTGACCTGCACCGCTGCCGCATCTGCCAGGACTACACCACCGGCGATGTCTGCAAGATCTGTGCCTCCCAGAAGCGGGACCGCAGCATCATCTGCGTGGTCGAGGGCCCGCGCGACATCAAGTCAATTGAGCGCACCCACGAGTACAACGGCCTGTACCATGTGCTGCACGGCCTGATTTCGCCGATGGATGGCATCGGTGCAGATCAGCTCTGCATCAAGGAGCTGCTGGCCCGTCTGAATGACACCGTCAAAGAGGTCATCATGGCCACCAGCCCGACGGTGGAGGGCGAGGCCACGGCGATGTATATCGCCAAGCTCATCAAACCTCTGGGCATCAAAACGACCCGCCTGGCCTATGGCCTGCCCGTCGGCTCGAGTCTGGAATACGCCGATGAGACGACGCTGTACCGTGCCATGGCCGGACGCGGCGAGATGTAAAAAAATTCCTGTACCGCTTTTGCCGGTACAGGTTTTTTTATTGTAGCTTTATTTCAGCAGACCGTAATCCCGCAGACAGCGCTGTACACCCGTCATGGTATCGTCAAAGCCGACACCCGCTGCCGCACGGAACCTGCCGCCGTCCATCAGCAGGCTGCGCGGCCAGTCTGCCGCCTCTACGACGGGGTGGATGTCCAGCAGCGCACAGGCGCGCCGGGCCGTCGTGACCATGTCGCAGTCGTTCTCGCTGCCAAAGTTGTACACACCGCCCGGCAGTTCCATAGCCTGGGTCAGCCGCTCCACGGCCTCCCGCACATAGGTGATGCCGCGGTAGTCCCGCGCCGAAAACCGCAGCGTCTCCTGCCGCATAGCGGCGGTCAGCAGGTTCAGCAGGAAGTTACCGCGGATCGGCAGGCCGTACCCGGGCAGGTCGTACATCCAGGCCGCCCGCAGCAGCACGGCATCGGGCAAAATATCCAGCACGCGCTGCTCCATCTCCTGCTTGTGGCGGCCATAGACATTGGCGGGGGAGAGCGGTGTATCCTCGTCAAACGGCCCGTGCTCAGTAAGGCCCGTGTAGACCTGGTCAGAGCTGAACGCAACCAGCTTTGCGCCGCTTTTTTGCGCTGCAGCCGCCATCCAGCACGGCAGCAGAACGTTGGCGCGGTAGGACTCGTCCGGGTGCTTTTCGCTGTAGCCCGTGTCGGAGAGCGCCGCCGTGTGTACGATCACGTCCGGCTGCTCGCGCCGCACCCAGTCGGCCACGGTCTGCTCATCCGCTGCGGCCAGCATTCCTTTGGGGAAGGCGCACAGCTCGTACCGTCCCGCCAGCTGGGTCATGATGCGCGCCCCCACAAAGCCGCCTGCGCCGGAGACCAATAGCTTTTTCATGTGTTTTCCCTCGCAATACGATTTTTGTCTTTATTGTAGCGTTTTTGCGCAGCTGTTGCAAGCGGCTTGACAAATTCCGCGCCGGTTTGTATAATAGGAACACCTAAAACAAGGTGTGGATTTTTACAGTTCTGATACTACTTTTCGCCACACAGCGCTTTCTTTCCGGGAAAGCGTTGTGTGGTTTTTGTTGTGTCAAAAGGAGAAGCCCATGAACGATACCTTCATGAAAGAAAAGCCGATTTTTCCGCTGCTAACCTCAATGGCCCTGCCCATGGTCGTCTCGATGCTGGTCAATGCACTGTACAACATCGTGGACAGCCTCTTTGTCGCCCGCATCAGTGAGGAAGCCATGACTGCGCTGTCCCTCGTCTACCCGGTGCAGAACCTCATCAACGCGATTGCCATCGGCTTCAGCATCGGCATTGCCGCACTGATCTCGCTGCATCTCGGTGCAGGCAACAAAGAAAAGGCTGACATGGCCGCCACCCACGGCATGGTGCTTTCGCTGATCCACGGCGTCGTGATTTCCATCGTCTGCACCGCCATCATGCCGCGGTTCCTGCGCTCCTTCACCAGCGACGAGACCGTCATTGCCATGGGCGTGACCTACTCCCGTGTTGCCTTTATGTTCGCCGTCGTCATCATGGCCGCCATGTCGTTTGAGAAGATCTTTCAGGCGGTGGGCCGGATGAACATTACGATGATCGGCCTGATGGGCGGCTCGGTCTGCAACATTATTCTGGACCCGCTGTTGATTTTCGGCATCGGCCCGTTCCCCAAAATGGGCATTGCCGGTGCGGCGCTGGCTACCGGCATCGGCCAGATGGTTCCTCTCATCTTCTATCTGATTGTCTACTTCGTCAGCCCTATCCCGGTCAGGCTGCGCTCCGGCTGCCTGAAACCGGACGCCAAAATGGCCCTGCAGCTCTATTCCATCGGCGTACCGGCCATCCTGAATCTGGCGCTGCCCTCGGTGCTCATCACCTTCCTGAACTCGCTGCTGGCCGTCTACTCTCAAAGCTATGTCGTCGTGCTGGGTATCTACTATAAATTACAGACCTTCCTGTACCTGCCCGCCAACGGCATTGTGCAGGGCCTGCGCCCCATCATCGGCTACAACTACGGCGCGGGGGAGTATGACCGCGTCAAAAAGCTCTACCACACGTCCATGGGCATGTGCGCCGCCATCATGGCCGCGGGCACGGTGCTCTGTCTGGTGCTATCCGGCCAGCTGATCGGGCTTTTCAGCTCGAACGCCGAGACCATCGCCATCGGCACGTCGGCCCTGCGCATCATCTGCGTAGGTTTCATCGTCTCGACGATTTCCGTCGTCGCCTCCGGCTCGCTGGAGGGTCTCGGCATGGGCGTGCAGTCACTGGTCATCTCGCTGTGCCGTTACATCGTTGTCATCATGCCACTGGCCTGGCTGTTCTGCCGCCTGCTGGGTGCCGACGGCATCTGGAACGCCTTCTGGGTGACCGAGGTCATCACGGCGGGCATTTCAATGGTCGTATACCACAAGAGCGTGAAGCTGAAATAAACCAACAGGAGCCTGACCACAGCCGGTCAGGCTCCTGTTTTATATAAGTAAAAGGCTTCCCCCGAGGGGGAAGCCTTTTCGTTACGCCTGCTCCTGCACGTACCGAATAAACGCATCGCGCTCCGCGGTGGAGCGCACAACGGCCGTGTACATCCAGTCGCCCATGTCCAGGCGCAGCGCCTGGGGAATGCGCTCACACATCCGCATACGGGAGCCGTACTTGGCCATGATCTGCGCATGGGTGTGCTTGTACTCATGACAGTCGCGGCGGCCTGCGTAGACGCAGAAATACTTCGGGCCGTCCAGCTCGGCGTTGCGTACCTCGTCGTAGCAGACCATGTCCGCCCAGATCTGGTAACAGTCTACCGAGTTCGCATAGTTGATCATATCGGGCGTGTAGCCGCCTGCGGGGCGCATGTTGACCTCCAGCGCGACGTAGTCGCCCTTTTTGCCAAGACCCGGCTTGTCCTCATTCAACTGGAAAAACTCGCAGTGGAAGAAGCGGCTCTTTGCGCCGAACGCCTTGATGGTGCGGAAGCCCACATCCTTCAGCGCAGCGGGCACGGACTTCTGCGTCCAGTAGGAGAGGTCGCCGTTCTGACTGACGATGTCCAGCAGCGGGGTGGGGAACACGTTGGAGGTGTAGAACAGCGGCACGCAATGGCTGTCGGCCACACCGTCGAAGCTGACGATGGTGCCGTTGATGTACTCCTCCATAATGTACCGGACGTTATGCGGCTCGGCGTAGAATTCTTTCAGCTCAGTGAAATTGCGCAGCTTGTAGGTCGCCTCGGCACCGCAGCCGTTATCCGGCTTGACGATGACCGGGTAGCCGACCTCCTTGATGAAGGCGCGGGCCTCGGCCAGTGTGCTGACAATATGGTAGCGCGCCACCGGTACGCCCGCAGCGATGTAGCTTTCCTTCATTTTGCTCTTGTACTTGATGCGCTCGATGAAGTCATTCTTTGCACCGGTATTGATGTTGAAATCCGTGCGCAGCTGGGCGTCCATCTCCAGCCAATACTCGTTGTTGGACTCGATCCAGTCGATCTTGCCATAGTGGAAGGTAAAGTACGCGACAGCGCGGAGCATCTCGTCGTAATTGCCAAGATCATTCACGCGGTAATACTCAGTCAGGCACTGCTTCAATTCCCAGGGAATCTCGTCAAACGGAGCATCACCGATGCCCAGCACATTGACGCCGTTGCGGTGCAGACGGTCACAGAAATTCCAGTAGGTCTTGGGAAAATGCGGGCTGACAAAGATAAAATTCATCGGGTACTTCAACTTCCTCTCTCAAACTTCACACAAACCGACGTCACACAAAGCGATTCTGTGCAGCGTCATACTCATAACCGATCTCGCGCAGGGCCGCACACAGCGCGTCACGGTCAGTCTCCTCACGGTCACACAGCGCGTCCAAACTGGCGTCGCGGTCCCGCAGTTGGGTGTTTACATAGCTCAACAGCATTACAGGGTCACGGGGGAGCATAGACCCACCTCCTAAAAAGCAAGCGTAAAAGAGAAAAAGCCGGTCACACGATGTGACCGGCATTTTTTCCTTCCAATCAGACCGCGCGGGTAACTTTACCAGAGCGCAGGCAGCGGGTGCAGGCGTAGATATACTTCGGGGAACCGTCCACGATCGCCTTCACGCGCTTGACATTGGGGTTCCAGGTACGGTTGCTCCGACGATGAGAGTGAGAAACCTTGATACCGAACGTGACACCCTTGCCACAGCAAGAACATTTGGCCATAATTGCTTGCACCTCCTTTTCAATAGCTTTAATAGTATAGCGTATACTGCGCGAAAATGCAAGTGTTTTGACAGAAATTTTTTTGATTTTTTTCATAATTTTGCGTTTTTGTTTGATTCAGGCGCTAAATATTGTGTTTTCGGTGCCTACAGGGCTTGTCTTGCCGCCGTTTCTACGATATAATAGACTAAGCTTTTAATGGGGTGGTGTTACCTTTTGAACGGATTGTTGTCTCCCACGGTGATCGTGCAGTATCTGCTGCGCGCTGTTGTCGTGCTCATCACCATCCCGTTTCATGAGTCGGCCCACGCGCTGGCCAGCCACCTGCTGGGTGATGACACTGCCGTGCGCGCCGGGCGTCTCTCAATGAATCCGCTGCGCCACTTCGACCCGCTTGGTGCCCTGTGCATGCTGGTGGGAGGCGTCGGCTGGGCCAAGCCCGTCTCGATCAACCCGTACAACTATAAGAACCCCAAGGTCGGCATGGCGCTGTCCGCCGCCGCGGGGCCTGCCAGCAATCTGCTGCTGGCGTGGGTGTCGATGATTCTGTACAAGCTGTGCTGGTACAGCGGGCTGGGGGATGCCGTGCCCGTACTGACGATGTTCCTATATTATATGGTAGCCATGAATCTGAGCCTGGCGGTTTTCAATCTGCTGCCGGTGCCGCCGTTTGACGGTAGCCGCATTGCGCTCTTGTTTTTGCCGCAGCGGCTCTATTTCAGAGCGATGAAATATGAGCGATATATTATGCTGGCCGTGCTGGCACTGGTGTTTTTGGGTCTGCTGGACGCGCCGCTGTCTTGGCTTGTCAACGGTATGTGGCGGCTGATGCTGCACCTGACAGGCTTTGCGGAGCTGCTTTGGGGGTATTGAGTTTTTGCCGGAAGTTCTGACATTTAAAATAGAAGATTTTGAGGGCCCGCTGGATTTGCTGCTGTACCTGGTGGGCAAAAATAAAATGAACCTCTATGATGTCAACATCATGGAGCTGATCGAGCAGTACACCGCTGCCATCCGGGAGATGCAGCAGGACCGGATGGAGATTTCCAGCGAGTTCATCGACATGGCGGCGCATCTGGTGCAGATGAAAAGCGCCCTTCTGCTGCCGCGCAGCCCCGAGGCCGAGCGCATGAAGGCCGAGCTGACGGGGCGCTTGATCGAGTACAGCGCCTGCAAGGAGGTGGCCGCCCAGCTGGGCAGCCGTGCCCGTGACCTGTACACCGTAGCCCGTGAGCCGATGCCGCTGGTCGGCGCTGCCGAATACACCCGCCGCCATGACCCGAACTGGCTCGTGCAGGCGTGGTTCAATCTGATGGGCCGCAGCACCCGCAAGAAAAAGCCCACGCAGGAAAAGTTTGAGCCGCTCGTCACCGCGCCGTTTGTCTCCGTCGCCAGCCGCGTCTCCCACATGCTGCGCGGCTTGCTCAAGGGCAGCCTGCAAAAAATGGGCCAGCTGTTCAGCCACGAGGAAAGCCGCAGCACAAACGTAGCGACCTTCCTGGCGCTGCTCGAGCTCATCCGCGCAGGACGCGTCAAGGTCGACGACAGCGGCACCTTGCAGCTGGACCGCACACACCGCAGAAGAAAGGACAAAACGCCATGACAGAACGACAGGAGCTCGGCTCTCTTGAAGCCATGCTGTTTGCCCACGCCGAGCCTGTGGAGACCGCCCGCCTGGCCGACGCCCTGCGGCTGGACGCCGACGAGGTCACCACGCTTTTGCAAAAGCTGCAAAAGCGCTACGATGAGCAGGAGAGCGGCATGGTCATTCTGTACTTCGAGCCTGACCGCTGGCAGATGACGACCCGCCCGTACTACGGCGAGATGGTCAAGCGCATTCTGGACACCCGCCGCAACGCGCCGCTTTCGCCCGCCGCACTGGAGGTACTGGCCGTCATCGCCTACAATCAGCCCGTCTCCCGCAGCTTTATCGAGCAGGTACGCGGCGTTGACTCGTCGTCCACCGTCACCAAGCTGTTGGACAAGGGACTGATCGAGGAGGCGGGCCGTCTGGACCTGCCCGGCAAGCCGGTAGCTTTCCAGGTCACGGACACATTTCTGCGCGTCTTTGGCCTCGGCAGTCTGGCCGACCTGCCGCCGCTTCACGGCGAGGCTGCCGAGAGCGCCGAGCCGGAGGAGACGGAAGGCGACGACGGTCAGCTGGAATGGAAGTGATTGCTTATGGCTATTCTGTTGTTCCTTCTCCGACTGATCGGCTGGGTGCTGCTGGCGGTGCTCTTGCTGCTGCTCGTCGCCCTGCTGATACCGCTGGGCGTTCGGTTTGCGTACCGCCCGGGCAGCGTGCGGGCCACGGCCTGCTACGGACCGCTGCACTTCACGCTCTGGCCGCGCAAGGGCCAGCCGGAAGCACTGAAAAAGCCCGCCTCCGCCGCACCGCCCGGGCAGACCGTGCGCAAGACGGCGGACGGCGAACAGGCGTCCGTCACCGTGGAGGTCAAGCCGGACAAGCCCGCACAGACCGTCGCCCGGCAGCCCGCGGCGCAGGGGAAACCAGAAGCGCCGAAGCCTGCTGACAGTGTCCCCGCTGAAGACGCCGATGCTGAAGGCAGCGCGAAAAAGAGCGGTCTGCCGTTCGGCATCTCGGCGCGCATCGACGCCGCTATGCAGCTGCTGTCCAATGACCCGATGGCATTTGCCCGGTGCATGCTGGGCCACACAGGCTGGCTGGGGCGTCATCTGCTGCGTTCGGTGCGGGTGTCCGGGCTAGACATCTTCTGGACCGTGACCGCCGACGAGGCCAGCGCCACCGCCGAGCTGTTCGGCGCCGAAATGGCGCTTGCCAACAATCTGCTGGCTCTGGTCCAGCAGTACATCCGCGTACAGAGTGACCGCCTCTGGCTCGAGCCGGATTTCACCGGCGAGCGCGCAGGGGAGCGTATCGTCTCGTTCCGTCTGACGTCCTGCGCCGCTGTGCTGCTCTGGCTCGTCATCCGGCTGCTGTACCGTCTGTGGAAGGACCCGCAGCTGCAGCCCGCCGCAAAGGCATAAACGATTTCTTTTTTCGATAAAAGGAGGAACTTACAATGGCTGAACATCCTATTCAAGGTCTGATGGGCGTCACCATCGAGAAAATCCGCGACATGGTCAACGCCGAGACCATCATCGGCGACCCGATCCATGTGGATGACACCACCATCATCCCGGTCTCCCGCGTCACCTTCGGGTTTGTGTCCGGCGGCTCCGACGTTGGCCCCAGCTCCAACAAGCAGATGTTCGGCGGCGGCAGCGGCGCAGGCGTCTCGGTCACGCCGGTGGCATTCCTCGTCGTTTCCAATGGCAATGTGCGCACCGTCCAGCTGGTGGAGAAGGTCTCCGCCGTTGACAACGTTATAGCCTCGCTGCCGGAGCTGGTGGACAAGGTCGCTGCGCTCATCAAGAAAGAAAAGCCGGGTGCTGACGCACCCGCCGAATAAGGAGTATAAATTTTAATGGCAGAACAACGTATTCAAAAGGTACTGGCCGACCAGGGCATCTGCTCCCGCCGCGAGGCCGAGCGCCTGATCGCTGCGGGCAAGGTCAAGGTCAACGGCCACCCGGTCACCCTGGGCGACAAGATGGATCCCGACTATGACAAGGTCATGATTGACGGGCAGACACAGCGCATCGTGCGCAAGCGCCAGTACACCTATATCATGCTGCACAAGCCCCGCGGCTATCTGACGACCCGCTCTGACGACCGTGGCCGCAAGACCGTCATGGATCTTGTTTCCGATGTGCCCGCCATGCTGCGCCCGGTGGGCCGCCTGGACAAGGACAGCGAGGGGCTGCTGCTCATGACCGATGACGGCGCGTTCATCAATATGCTGACCCACCCGTCCGGCGGTGTCGGCAAGCTGTACCGCGTCACGGTCAATCCCCGCGCCACTGAGCAGCAGATCATCGAGATGTCGTCCGGCGTTGTGCTGGATGACGGCGTCAAGACCAGGCCCTGCGTCATCCACGTCGTTGTCGATGAGCCGGGCCGCAGTGTGCTGGAGATCACCCTGCACGAGGGCCGCAACCGCCAGATCCGCCGCATGTGCTCCGCTGTCGGCCTGCAGGTCGTGCGCCTGCGCCGCAGCGCCGAGGGTCCCGTCAAGCTCGGTATGCTGCAGCCCGGCGAGTACCGTGAGCTGAAAAAGAGCGAGATCAATGCCCTGCGCAACGCAGCCATGAAATCTGCCGGCAAAGGGGAGAGCCGTGCTGCCAGCCCGGCCCGCCGTCCCGGCCCCCTTAAAAAGCGCACAAATTCTGACTAAAATTGCAGGAAATTCTGAAAAATGTGCAAAATTCCACTTGTGGAAACGTCGCGAACGTAGTATAATTCAATTAAATGGCGGATTTTTTGTAAAGTATTTTTATAAAAAACAGTCAGCTTTACCATAGGAGGAAACTGTATGGCAGCAAATAAGCCCGGCAAGGCAGAGATCCTTGCAGCATTTTTTGATGACGGCACCTACTCGCCGCTGTTTACCGACAGCGCAGTGAGTGCTGCTTACGGCTGTGCAAACGGCCAGAACGCCTACGTCGTGTTTGAGGACGGTTCTCCCGTCGGCGTGCAGGATATTGAAAAGAATATCCGCGTGCTGGAGATGGCCGCCGAGACCGGCGCACCGGTTGTTACGTTCTATGATTCCACGGGTGCCAAGCTTGAGGGCGGTCTTGATCTGCTCAACGCCAACGCCCGCCTGACCGCAGAGATCGCGCGCGTTTCTGGCGTTGTGCCTCAGGTCGCCGTTGTCACCGGTACCTGCGCTGGTACCAACGCCATCAACGCCGCTGCCGCGGACGTCTGTGTCATGGCAGAGGATGCCGAGCTGTTCTTGAACGCTCCGTTCAACGCTGAGGACAAGGTTGCAAACGCCGGCTCTGCCGCGTTTGCCACCAAGGCCGGTGTCGCCGCCGTTACCGCTGCGGACGCCGTTGCCGCCGCCAAGCAGGCTGCTTCCATCGTCGCCCTGCTGCCCGCCAACAATCTGGCCGGTCCTGCGCTGTTCGACTTTGCCGCTCCCTCCAAGGCTCTTGACCTCGTCAAGTACTCTGCGGCTGACGCCATCGCCGCTCTGGCCGATGAGGGCAGCACTGTGGAGCTCTACGCAGGCTACGGCAAGAACATCGTTACCGCACTGGCTACCATCAACGGCAGCGCCGTTGGTATCCTGGCCACCGAGAAGGCCGCCCTGTGCCACAAGTGCACCGCCAAGGCTGCCCGCTTCGTTCGTCTGTGCGATGCCTACAGCATCCCCGTTGTGACCGTCGTCAACACCGAGGGCTTCGGCAAGAGCGAGGGCGACGATCAGGCTGGCGGCATCCGTCAGGCTGCCCGTATGGCCGGTGTCTACGCCGAGGCTACCACCGTCAAGGTCGCCGTACTGGCCGGTGAGGCCGTCGGCCCTGCCTACACGGTCTTTGCCGCCTGCGCTGACTGGCGTGTTGCCGTGCAGGGCTGCACCGTAGCCCCGCTGGCTCCCGAGGCCGCTGTCACCGTTCTGTACAAGGACGAGATCTTCGCTTCCGATAACATCGTCAACGCCACCAAGGCAAAGGCTGCCGCCTACGCCAAGGAGGTCTGCAGCGCCAATGCCGCTGTGGCCAACGGTGCTGCTGACGCCATTGCCGATGCTGCCACCGCCCGCGGCGCTGTCGCTCAGGCTCTGGATATGCTGGCCAGCAAGCGCACTGTGCGCCTGGCTAAGAAGCACGGCAATATCACGCTGTAATCATCAACCTTGAAATAGGGAGGACTTTTCCATGAAAAACCTGATCGTTACCGTTAACGGCGTTGCTTATAATGTCACCGTTGAGGAAGGCACCGGCGCTCCCGCTGCCGCTGCTGCTCCTGTTGCTGCCCCCGCAGCCGCTCCGGCTCCCGCCGCTGCTCCTGCACCTGCTGCCGCTCCTGCCGGTGCCGCCGGTGCCGTCTCCGTCACCGCTCCCATGCCCGGCAATATCCTGGATGTCAAGGTCAAGGCCGGTGACTCCGTCAAGGCTGGCGACACCCTGCTGATCCTCGAGGCCATGAAGATGGAGAACGAGATCAGCGCTCCGCAGGACGGCACCATTGCCAGCGTCAATGTGCGCAAGGGCGACGTTGTCAACTCCGGCGACCTGCTCATCACCATGAACTAATAGAAAGGCCGGGTGAATCACATTGGCTAAGAAACCCATTAAGATTACTGAGGTCGTCCTGCGTGACGCCCATCAGTCTCTGCTGGCCACCCGTATGACCATGGACGAGATGCGCCCCATCCTGCCCGAAATGGACAAGATCCCGTATTTCTCCGTTGAGTGCTGGGGCGGCGCTACGTTCGACTCCTGCATCCGCTTCCTGGACGAGGATCCCTGGGAGCGTCTGCGCATCCTGCGCAAGGAGCTGCCCCACCAGAAGCTGCAGATGCTGTTCCGCGGCCAGAACATGCTGGGCTACCGTCCCTACGCTGATGACGCCGTCGAGTACTTCGTCCAGAAGTCCGTTGCCAACGGCATCGACGTCATCCGTATCTTTGACGCGCTGAACGACCCCCGCAACCTGCAGACTGCCATCAAGGCAGCCAACAAGGAGGGTGCCCATGTTCAGGCCTGCATCAGCTACACCCTGAGCCCTGTACATAACAACGAGTACTTCGCCAACTATGCCAAGACTCTCGAGGAGATGGGCGCTGACTCCATCTGCATCAAGGATATGGCCGGCCTGCTCAAGCCCTACACCTGCTATGAGCTGGTCTCCGAGCTGAAAAAGACCGTCAAGATCCCCGTGGACATCCACAGCCACTACACCGCAGGTCTGGCTTCCATGTCCATCCTGAAGGGCATCGAGGCTGGTGCCGACATCGTCGATACCGCTATGAGTCCTCTGGCTCTGGGCACTTCTCACATGCCCACCGAAAGCCTGGTCGCCGCCCTGCAGGGCACCGACTACGACACCGGTCTGGATCTGAACCAGCTGAATGTCGTCCGCGCTTACTTCAACAAGCTGCGCGAGAAGTACATCGCCAACGGCCAGATCAACCAGAAGTCTTTGGGCGTTGATGCCAACACCCTGCTGTATCAGGTTCCGGGCGGCATGTTCTCCAACATGCTCAAGCAGCTGAAGGACGCCGGTAAAGAGGACAAGCTCCAGGATGTTCTGGAGGAGATTCCCCGCGTCCGTGAGGATGCCGGTTATCCGCCGCTGGTCACCCCGACCAGCCAGATCGTTGGTACCCAGGCCGTCTTTAACGTCATCATGGGTGAGCGCTACAAGATGGTCACCAAGGAGTTCAAGGGCCTGGTCCACGGCGATTACGGCAAGACCCCCGCGCCCATTAAGAAGGAGTTCAGTGACTTCATCCTGAAGGGCGAGCAGCCGATCACCTGCCGCTTTGCCGACACCCTTGAGCCCGAGATGGAGAAGCTGAAGGCCGAGGCCTCCAAGTACGCCATCCAGGAGGAGGACGTTCTGACCTACGCCATGTTCCCGCAGGTCGCGCCCAAGTTCTTTGAGAAGCGCAACGCCCGTCTGCAGGGCGTCGATGCTCTGCACGCCGACTACGAAAACAAGTCTCACCCCGTCTAAGTAAAAGAATTGCCGCTCCCGCTCTGCTGCGGGGGCGGTTTTTGTTTACCGCGCCACAAAAACTGCGTGAAATATTGCAAAATCCCGGCGTCAGCCTTGCATCTTGCGCCCAAAAATAGTAAAATATAAAATATATGTGTTTATGAGGTGTAGGTTATGGTTTTGAGCATGACAGGATATGGCCGTGCCGGTGCGCTGCTGCATGGCCGTGACATCAAGGTTGAGCTTCGCAGCGTCAACGCGCGCTTTTTTGAGTACTCCTCGCGCCTGCCGCGCTCCTGCGCATTTCTGGAGGACAAGCTGAAAAAGCTCGTCGCCTCCAAGGTCAGCCGCGGCAAGGTAGAGCTGAGCCTTTCCATCCAGACCGTCACGGCGGCGGATACCGTCGTCACCGTCAACTGGCAGCTGGCCGAGGGCTACCGTGCTGCGCTGAATGCGATGGCCGAGCGGATGGATCTGAAAAACGACGTCTCCGTCGGGATGCTGTCCCGCTTCCCGGACGTACTGACCCAGACTGCCGCCCCGACGAATGAGGACGAGCTGTGGGAGGACGTCAGGACAGTGGCCGAGCAGGCCGTGGACGCCTTTGTCGCAATGCGCGCCGTCGAAGGCGAGAAGATGAAGGCCGATGTTGCAGGCCGCCTGACCACGATTGAAACGCTCGTCGCCAAAATCGAGGAGAACACCGCGGGCCGCGTGCAGGCCTACAGCGATAAGCTCTACGCCCGCCTGCAGGAGCTGCTGGGGGATCGCAGCATCGACGAGGGACGCCTTGTGACCGAGGCCGCGATTTTTGCGGACAAGACCGCCATCGACGAGGAAACCGTCCGTCTGCACAGCCATGTGGCGCAGTACCGCGAGATCCTCGAGCTGGACGAGCCGATTGGCCGCAAGCTCGACTTTTTGACGCAGGAGTTGAACCGCGAGTCCAACACGATTGGCTCCAAGTGCCAGGACGTAGCCATCACGCGGCTGGTCGTTGAGCTGAAATCCGAAATCGAAAAAATTCGCGAGCAGATTCAGAACATCGAATAACGGAGGTTCGCCATGAAGCTGCTGAACATTGGCTTTGGCAACATGGTCAATGCCGACCGCATCATCGGCATCGTCAGCCCGGATTCTGCGCCTATCAAGCGTCTGGTGCAGGATGCCCGCGAGAAGGGCGCACTGATCGATGCCAGCTACGGGCGGCGCACCCAGGCCGTGCTCATCATGGACTCTGACCATGTGATTTTGTCCGGCATCCCGCTGGAAAGCCTGACCGGGCGTGCCAACGAAGAAACTGAAGAAAAGAGGAAGTAACGATGAAAGGTGAAAAATATCTGTTTGTTGTCTCCGGCCCTTCCGGCACCGGCAAGGATACCGTTGTTGCCGCTCTGCTGAAAAAGCACCCTGAAATTCAGCACACCGTCTCCGCCACGACCCGCTCCCCGCGTGAGGGTGAAAAGGACGGCATCAACTACCACTTCATGTCTGTAGCCGATTTTGAGGATCATCTGGCACATGACCAGATCGTCGAGCACACAAAATACTGCGAGAATTACTACGGCACGCTGCGCAGCGAGATTGAGGGCCGCATGAAGCTGGGCATCCCGGTCATCCTCGTCATCGAGGTCGAGGGCGCAGGCAACATCAAGAAGATGTACCCCGGTGCAACGACCATCTTTGTGCTGCCCCCGGATATGCAGGAGCTCGAGCGCCGTCTGCGCTGCCGCGGCACCGAGGATGAGGAGACCATCCAGCGCCGCCTGAAGCGTGCCGAGGCAGAGATTGCAAACTCCGTCAACTACGACGAGCATGTCGTCAACATTGAGGTCGACTCCTGCGCCGAGAGCATTTATTCCATCATCCAGTTCAAGCTGCAGCACGGCAGCGACGAATGAGCCTGCTGCTGGCCCAAGCTGCCGTCAACGACGCGAACATCCACTTTGACAAGCTGTACTCCTACCGCATCCCCGTGGAGCTGGCCGGGAGGGTCTTTCCCGGCAGCATGGTGCTGGTGCCGTTTGGCCGGGGCAGCAAGGCCCGGATGGCCGTTGTGCTGGCTGTCGGGGAGGTGGGCGAGAGCGACGCCCCCAAGGGGCTGAAAACGCTCTACGATGCCGCCCCCGAGGATGCCCGCCTGACGCCGGACCTTCTGGAGCTTGTGCGCTTTTTAAAAGAGCGCACCTTCTGCACCTGGTTCGAGGCCGTCAAGGCAGTCATCCCGTATGGCGCACAGTACCGGCCCGCTGTCGTGGACGGCAGGCACGTCATGCAAGGCCGCCTGACCCGCTCTACGGAGCGTCTGTACACGCTGGCGGGGGCGCTGCCGGAAAAGCCAAAGCCCGGCCCGCGCCAACTGGCCGCTGTCGCCGCCCTGCAAAACGGCCCGCTGACCGCGCGGCAGCTCGACGAGGTCGGTATTTCCCGGGCAACGCTGGACGGCCTTGTCAAAAAGGGCGTGCTGACCGCCGCCGAGCAGGACAAGGCCATCGACCTGTTTGCGGCCATCCCGTTTGACCCGCAGCCGCTGGAGCTTTCCCCTGAACAGCAGCAGGTTTTTAACGATCTGCTGCCGAATCTGGAGGATGCCAGACCTCACGCGGCACTGCTGCACGGCGTAACCGGCAGCGGCAAGACCATTGTGTTTCTGCGGCTTATCCAGCGCACGCTGGAGCTGGGCCGCCGCGCACTGGTCCTGGTGCCGGAGATCAGCCTGACACCACAGATGATACGGCGGCTCAAGTCCACCTTCGGCAGCCGTCTGGCCGTGCAGCATTCGGCGCTCAACAATACCGAGCGCCTTTTGCAGTGGCGGATGATCCAGCAGGGAAACGCCGATATTGTCGTAGGTACGCGCAGTGCAGTGTTTGCACCGCTGCAAAACCTTGGCCTTATCATCATGGATGAGGAACAGGAGCACACCTACCAGAGCGAGTCCGCCCCGCGCTTTGACGCCCACGATGTTGCCAAAAAGCGTGCGGTCATGGAAAACGCCCTGCTGCTGTTTGCCTCGGCCACACCACTGACCGAGACCTACCACGCCGCCGAGAGCGGCAAGCTGCAGCTGGTACAGCTGACCCACCGCTACGGCGGGCGGCCCCTGCCCAGCGTCGATTTCATCGACATGCGCGCCGAACTGGCCGCAGGCAACCCGCGCGAGGTCAGCGTGCGGCTGGCGCGTGAACTGCAGGAAAACCTCGACAACGGCGAACAGAGCATTCTGCTGCTCAACCGCCGCGGCTACCGCACCATCGGCATGTGCACCACCTGCGGCCATGTGCTGAAATGTCCGAATTGCAGCGTGCCGCTCGTCTACCACAAGCCGCAGCAGGCACTGTTGTGCCACCACTGCGGCCACACGGTACACCCGCTGCCGCAGACCTGCCCCGAGTGCGGCGGCAAAATCAGCTACAGCGGCTTCGGCACCCAGCGGGTGGAGGAGGAGCTGGCCGAGCTGCTGCCCGGTGCGCGTATCCTGCGGATGGATCAGGATTCCACCTCCCGCAAGGACGCGCACGAGACGATGCTTGCACAGTTTGCACGGCACGAATATGATATTCTGCTGGGAACCCAGATGGTCGCCAAGGGCCTTGACTTTGAAAAGGTCACGCTCGTCGGCGTTTTAGGCATTGACTCGCTGCTGTTCGGGCAGGGCTTCCGCGCATACGAGAGCGTGTTCAGCCTTATCACCCAGGTCGTGGGCCGCGGCGGGCGCGCCGCACTGCCCGGGCGGGCGCTGATCCAGACATCCGTGCCTGACCACCCCGTTTTGCAGCTGGCCGCCGCGCAGGACTACAAGGGTTTCTACCAGGAAGAAATCACCTTCCGCCGGTTCAGTCTGTACCCGCCGTTCTGCTCGTTCGTGGTCGTCGGCTTCATCGGTGACCAGGAGGGGGCCGTGTTCATCGCAGCCCAGCGGTTTGGCGCACTGCTGGGTCAGCACGCCGCACAAAAGCCCAATATCCCGCTGCGCATTTTAGGCCCCGCGCCGATGAACATTACGATGCTCAACAACAAATTTCGCTACAAGCTGACGCTGAAATGCCGCAATGACGCGGCGTTCCGCGCGCTTTTGCACGAGACACTGGACGCCTACGATGCCGAAAAGCTGCCGCAGAAGGCGTCCGTGATCCTCGATTTCAATTCTGATGGTGATTTATAACATTTGGAGGTTATTTTTATGGCACTGCGTACCATTGTGCAGGACGGCGACCCGATCCTGAAGAAAGTCTGCCGCCCCGTTACCAAGTTTGATGATCGTCTGGGCACTCTGCTTGACGATATGAAGGAGACCCTGCTGGCCGCGAACGGCCTGGGTCTGGCCGGCCCGCAGGTGGGCATGATGCGCCGCCTGTTCATCTGCCTGGATGACCGCGACCTGCCCGAGGAGGTTCCCGCGAACTACGAGTACAAGTTCATTGAGTTCATCAACCCCGAGATCCTCGAGCTGAGCGACGAGCAGGTCGAGCTGTACGAAGGCTGCCTGTCCTTCCCGGGACATAACGGCGCGATCAAGCGCTCGAAGCACGTCAAGGTCAAGGCACAGGACCGCCACGGCGAGTGGTTTGAACTGGAGGCCGACGACATGCTCGCCCGCTGCATCCAGCATGAAAACAACCATCTGGACGGCATCACCATCATGGACCTAGCCGAGCATTTCTATGAGGACGACTACCCCGAGGAAAACGAGGACTAAAATTTATGCGCATCCTGTTTATGGGAACTCCTGACATCGCCGCCGAAAGCCTGGCCGCCCTGCTGGACGCCGGTCACGAGGTCTGCGGTGTCTTTACCCGCCGCGACAAGCCTGTGGGCCGCAAGCAGATCCTGACCGCGCCGCCGGTCAAGCAGCTGGCTGTTGAGCACGGTCTTTCGGTCTACCAGCCCCGCACGCTGCGGGACGGCTCGTCCGATGAGCTTATCAAAGAGTTGGCGCCCGACATCATCGTCGTTGTGGCCTATGGCTGCATCATCCCGCCGCAGCTTCTGCATGCGGCGAAGTACGGCTGCATCAATCTGCATGTCTCGCTGCTGCCCAAATACCGCGGCTCCGCGCCCATCCAGTGGGCCGTGCTCAACGGTGACGAGGGCACCGGCGTGACCATCATGCAGTTGGACGAGGGGCTGGACACCGGCGACATCCTGATGGTGGAGCCGGTCACTATTGACCCCGAGGAGACGAGCGGTGAATTGTTTGACCGCGTCAGCGCCGTGGGTGCCGGAACGCTGGTCACCGCGCTGGAAAAAATCGAGGCAGGGGAGTTGACTCCGCGCAAGCAGGATAACGCTGCCGCCACTATGGCCCCGCCGCTGACGAAGGACATGGCACAGTTCGACTTTACGCAGAATGCCGCCCACATCCACAACTGGGTGCGCGGCATGAACCCGTGGCCCGTGGCGTGGTTCGCGCAGGACGGCAAGCGCATCAAGGTGTTGGAAAGCCGCTTGGCCGAAAACCCGCAGCACGCAGCCCCCGGCACCGTGCTGGCCCTGAAGCCGCTGACGATTGCCGCTGAAAACGGCGCTGTGGCGTTGCTGACTGTCACGCCCGAGGGCGGCAAGCCGATGGCGGGCACTGCTTGGGCCGCGGGCCGCCGCCTGAAAGCGGGGGACAGCCTGTGACGCCGCGCCGTCTCGCCGTCAAGGCCCTGATCCATCAGGAGCAGGCAGGCTACGCCAACCTTGTGCTGGACGCCGAGCTGAAAAAGTGCACGCCGCCGCTGGATAGCCGCGACGCCGCCTTTGCCGCGCGCATTTTTTACACAACACTCGAGCGTTTGCCGCTGCTGGACTATCGTATAAATCAGTTTACGAAAAAGCCCGTCGCCAAGCTGGACGCGCCGGTGCGCGCCGTGCTGCGGGCGGGACTGGCACAGGCACTGTACATGAATGTACCGCTGCCCGCCGCTGTGAATGAATCGGTCAAGCTGACGCGGGCACTGGGAAAATCCAGCGCCGCGGGCATGGTCAACGCCGTGCTGCGCCGCGCCGCTGCCGCCGATGTCTCCGAGGCCGATTTTGCCGACCCTCTGGACCGGCTCTCGATCTACTACTGCCTGTCCCGCCCGGTGGCCGAGCTTTTCTATGCACAGTTCGGGGCGGAGGCGTTCCCTCTGGCCGCCGCATTTTATGAAAAGCCCAAGACGACGATTCGCGTCAACACACTGCGCACGAACGATACCGCCCTGACCGCGCTTTTGCAGCAGGAGGGCCATACCGTGACGCCCGGCCCCTGGCCGGGGGCGCTGGTCGTGGAGTTTGCCGGTTCGCCCGCCGCGAGCGCGGCATTCAAAAAAGGGCTTTTCCATGTGCAGGGGCTTGCCAGCCAGTTTGCCGCGCTCTGCGTTGACGCACAGCCGGGGCAGCAGGTGCTCGATCTCTGCGCCGCGCCGGGCGGCAAAAGCCTGACGTTGGCCGAGGCCATGCAGGACAAAGGCCAGCTTGTCAGCGGCGAGTTTGTGCCCGCCCGCGTGCCGCTTTTGCAGCAGGCGTTTGACCGCTGCGGCATCACCTGTGCCGTAGCGGTTGAAAATGACGCCACACAGCACAATTCCGACTGGCCAACGTTTGACCGTGTGCTCTGCGATGTGCCCTGCTCGGGTTTGGGCGTTATCGCCAAAAAGCCGGACATTCGTTACAAGGATTTGGACGGGATAGAGAATCTGCTCGCTGCCCAGCAAAAAATCCTGCAAAACGGCGCAGATTCACTTGCCGAAAATGGCCGTTTGGTGTATTCTACCTGTACAGTGAATGATAAGGAGAATCAGGCCCAGGTGGAGAAATTCCTCTCCGCCAATCCCGATTTTCACGTTGTACTGCCAAAGACGGCGCTGCCGGGGGCGGACATCACGCCGCTGGGCACGCTGTTTTTGCCCCACAGAACCGGGACGGACGGTTTTTTTGCCGCCATCCTGGAACGAAACTGACTGTAAACTCGTTCTTATAAAAGGAGGTGACCCCGCATGGGCGAAAAAATCTGTATTTCCGACCTGACGCTGGACGCGCTGACGGCCTACATCGTGGGACTGGGTCAGCCAAAATTCCGCGCCAAGCAGATTTTTAAATGGCTGCACCAGAAGCTTGTGACGGAGTTCTCCCAGATGACCGACCAGCCCAAGGCGCTGCTGGCCCAGCTGGAGGAGCAGTGCACGATTGCAGCCCCCGTCATCCGCCGCCGCCAGCAGTCCAGGGACGGTACGGTCAAGTATCTTTTGCAGCTGGCCGACGGCAACTGCATCGAGACCGTACTCATGCGCTACAAATACGGCAATACTGTCTGTGTGTCCACCCAGGTGGGCTGCGCGATGGGCTGCCGGTTCTGCGCCTCCACCCAGGCGGGCCGCGTGCGCGACCTGACGGCAGGGGAGATCGCGGCGGAAATTTACACCGCACAGAAGGACACCGGCGAGCGCGTCTCCCACATTGTTTTGATGGGCATCGGTGAGCCGCTGCACAATTTTAATAATGTGATGGACTTTCTGGAGATCATCTCCTGCCCGGAGGGCGTCAACATCGGTATGCGCAACATCAGCCTGTCGACCTGCGGCCTTGTGCCCAAGATCGACGAGCTGGCGAAGCGCCATCTGCAGCTGACACTGTCTGTCTCGCTCCATGCGCCGGACAATAAGACCCGTTCCGGCATGATGCCGGTCAACGATGCGTTCCCGCTAGAGCAGCTGATCCCGGCCTGCCGCCGCTACCAGAAGGAGACGGGCCGCCGCATCAGCTTTGAGTATTCGATGGTGCGCGGTGTCAATGACAGCAGTGAGATGGCGCAGAAGCTCGCCAACCTCATCAAGGGCATGGGCGCGCACGTCAACCTGATTCCCATCAACCCCGTGGACGGCAGCCCCTATTCTGCCACCGACGATGCCAATGTGCACCGCTTCCAGAAGGAGCTGGAGGCACTGGGCGTCAACGCCACGGTGCGCCGCCGTCTGGGCACCGACATCAGCGCCGCCTGCGGCCAGCTGCGCCGCGAGGACGCGCAGGGAAAATGAGTTTTGCTCCGCAACGGAGCAGCGGAAAGGAACCAACCCGAATGAAGATTGCCGCGATCACGGACATCGGCAGCTGCCGGCAGGAAAACCAGGACAATTACTGTGCGCAGCAGCTGGCAGGCGGCACCGCCTGGGGCATCGTCTGCGACGGCATGGGCGGTGTCAACGGCGGGCGCATTGCTGCACGCATTGCTACCGACACCATGCAGCAGTATTTTGCCCGCCACATGAAGGCCCTGCAGCCTGGCATGGAAAAGACTTTCCTCATGCGCGGGTTCGACATCACGAACCGCGCCGTGTATGAAAAGTCCACCTCTGACCCCGAGATGCAGGGCATGGGTACCACCGGCGTCTGCGCTTATGCCAGCCGCGGCATGGCCCATGTGGTGCACGCCGGGGATTCCCGCGCCTACCTGTTCCACGCAGGCGGGCTGCGGCAGATCACCCGCGACCACTCGATGGTGCAGCAGCTCGTCGACAGCGGCCAGATCACGCGGGAGCAGGCTGCCGTCCACCCGCAGAAGAACCTCATCACCCGCGCGCTCGGCGTCTCGGCCAACATTGTGCCGGAGTACAACCGCTGCGAAATCGAGACGGGGGACATCCTGCTGCTGTGCACCGACGGCCTGACGAACATGGTCGCGGACGATGACATTGTGCAGGTACTGCGCGAGGTTCCTTTTTTTGATGCAACCAGCATTTTGGTAGACCGCGCCCTGCAGGCGGGCGGTCAGGATAACATTACGGTCCTGCTCATGGGCGTGGAAGCTACGGAGGTCAACAATGGATAATCTGATTGGCAAACGGCTGGATGGCCGCTACTCAATTGAAAGTCTCGTGGGTGTCGGCGGCATGGCCAATGTCTACCGCGGCACTGATTTAAAAACGGGCAACCAGATCGCCGTCAAGGTATTAAAAGACGAATTTCTGGACAATGAGGAACTGGTCCGCCGCTTCAAGAACGAGTCGAAGGCGATCTCCATTCTGAGTCATCCCAACATCGTCAAGGTCTATGACGTCTCTGTCACCGACAAATTGCAATACATCGTCATGGAATATGTGGACGGCATCACTTTAAAGGAATATCTCAAGCAGCGCGGCGGCGCCCTGACCTGGAAGGAGACCGTGCACTTTGCCACCCAGATTTTGAGTGCTCTGCAGCACGCCCACTCCAAGGGCATCATTCACCGCGACGTCAAGCCGCAGAACATCATGCTACTGGCAGATGGTTCCATCAAGATGATGGACTTCGGCATCGCACGCTTCTCCCGCGCACAGAGCCAGACCGTCAGCGACAAGGCCATCGGCTCGGTGCACTACATCAGCCCCGAGCAGGCCAAGGGTGAGCGCACCGACGCCCGCACCGACATCTACTCTGTCGGCGTCATGCTGTACGAGATGCTGTCGGGCCGCCTGCCGTTTGACGGCGACGGTGCAGTGTCCATTGCCATCATGCAGATTTCGGAGAAGCCGAAGCCGCTGGCCGAAATTGCACCCCAGACCCCGGCAGGACTGCGCCAGATTACCGAGAAAGCTATGGAAAAGGACCCCGACAAGCGCTACCAGAGCGCCCAGGAGATGCTGGCCGCTATCGAGGAATTCAAGCGCAACCCGTCCATCCAGTTTGCGTATGAGTACCGCAGTGCCGAGGACAACCCGGAAAGGAACATCAACCGCGTGGTAAGCAACACAAAGCCCAGCCAGAAATCCACCAGCATCCACACGGGTGACGCCCGTCGTGTCGGCACCTCGAACCCGGGCCGCAGCAAATCTGCCCAAAAGAAGAAGAAAAAGGCATCCAAGGGCTTTTCCCTGCTGCCGATCTTCTTCGGCATGGCCGTGGCGTTTGTCATCGGCGCTGCCATCCTGATCTATCTGATCTTCACCAATTCCAGCAACCTGCTGTTCTCTAACCGTGCCGATGTGCAGGTCATCAGCTTTGTGGGCATGACAAAGGACGAGTTCCTCGCCACCGACTACAACAACCTGCTGCGCGCCGAATTCCCGGAGGAGTATTCCAGCGAACCCGCGGGCACGATCATCCGCCAGACCCCCAAGGCCGGGCGTACCGTCAAGGAAAAGCAGCGCATCGTGCTGACCGTCAGCTTGGGCACCCAGTACGTCACGATCCCCGAGACGAAGAACATGGTGGCCGAGGATGCCGCGCAGACCCTGAAGGATATGGGTCTGCGCGTGACCAAGAAGCCCATGTCCGACAACTCCGTGGCCAACGGCGCTGTTGTCTACACCCAGCCCGCCGCCGGGGAGACCGTCGAGGGTGACTCCACGGTCATCCTGTACGTCAGCCGCTCCGAGGTCAGCAAGGAGAGCCAGGTCCCGAGCCTGACCGGCAAGACCATTGAGGAAGCCCGCAATGAGGTCAAGGGGCTGAACCTGTCCATCCGCACAATCGAGCAGGCCAGCGAACAGCCCGCGGGCACGGTACTGAGCCAGAGCCCCGATGCCGGTTCCACGGTCCGCAAGTCGAGCGTCATCACACTCGTGGTGTCCACCGGCGTGCCCGAGGTCGTCGCCACCCCCGAGCCAGTCGAACCCACTGTGAACGAGGACGGTACCATCACCGTGCAGGAGAGCTGGTGGCCGAGTGCTGACGGCAGTCACCAGATCCATCAGCTGACCGACGGTACCATGTGGAATGAGAACGGCCAGCGATGCGACGCACAGGGCAACCCCATTGCCTGATGTGGGGGAAGTCATGGCGTATATTACAAAGGGCATCGGCGGCTTCTACTATGTAAAGACGACGGACGGCATCGTCGAGTGCAAGGCGCGCGGCATCTTTCGCAAGCGCGGCATCACGCCGGTGGCGGGAGACAACGTCACCCTGTCCGACGACGGCACAATGATCGATGAGATTTTACCGCGCAAAAACGTCTTTATTCGTCCGCCGATTGCCAATCTGGATATTCTGTTCATCGTTACCAGCACGACCCAGCCCGTACCCAGTACGTTGGTGCTGGACCAGCTGGCCGCCGCTGCCATCTACAAGGATGTGCAGCCCGTGCTTGTGGTGACAAAATCTGATTTGGCTGCTGCCGATATGCTGCGCACCGCCTACGCGGGCAGCGGCATCCCGCTGGTGCAGCTGAACTATGAGACCGGCGAGGGCCTTGACGAGGTCAAGGGCTATATTGAAGGGCATCTCTGCGCCTTCTGCGGCAACTCCGGCGTCGGTAAATCGACGCTGCTCAACACGCTGGCCCCCGCGCTGCACCGCGAGACCGGGCAGATCAGCCAAAAGCTGGGCCGCGGGCGGCACACGACCCGCGAGGTCGAAATTTTTGAGATTTGCGGAGGGCGTCTGGCTGATACGCCGGGCTTTGCCAGTCTGGAGGCGCAGAAGCTCTGCCGCATCCCGAAGGACGATCTGCAGCACACCTTCCCGGAGTTCGGACCCTATTTCGGGCAGTGCCGCTTTACGGGCTGCTCCCACCGCAGTGAGACCGGTTGTGCTGTGCGTGAGGCTGTCGAGGCCGGGACCATCAGCAAAACGCGCTATGCAAGCTACCTTGCCATGTATGAGGAAGCCAGCGCACGGAAGGAGTGGGAGAAATGAGCAGGCGTGCCGTGATTCTTTCCGCCGTGCCGGTTTCCACCGCACTGTGCCGCTATGTGCAGCCCGGTGATTTTGTTGTGGCCTGCGACGCAGGCTACCGCAATGCCGAACAGCTTGACCTGCGTCCCGACCTCATCGTCGGTGACTTTGACTCCGCCCCGCAGCCCAAAACCGAGCACGAAACCATTGTGCTGCCCCATGTGAAGGACGATACCGATACCCAGTACGCCGCCCATTGGCTACTGGAGCACGGCTATGACGAGATCACCCTGCTGGGCGCTCTGGGCGGGGCACGGCTGGAGCACACGCTGGCCAACCTTGCCACCGGACTGTATCTTGCCAAAAACGGCGTGAACGTCCTGCTGGCCAACGAGCGCAGCGAGCTGCGGTATCTTGTGCCGGGCCGCGAGCTTATTTTGCAGCGCAGGGACTGGAAGTATCTCTCCCTTTTCCCGATGGAGGGTCGGCTGACCGACGTCTGCATCCGCGGCGCGTTCTACCCGCTGGAAAACGCCGTGCTGACCGCGGACTATCCGCTCGGCGTCAGCAATGAGTTTATCGCGGACACCGCACAGCTGCAATGCTCCGGCGGCTGCGGTCTCGTTGTGCTGACCCGCGACGATGCGTAACACCGCAGCACTGCCCGGCATAGTATGGCGTACACAAACACGGAAAGTGAGGTGTATGCCATGCATGTGGTCGTAGTTCGCTGCCCGCGCGCCTTCCGTTGGATCTTACGCGCAGCCTTCAAGGTCTGAATCCAAATTTTTCCCCTGCCTGTTCCGGGCAGGGGCTATTTTTTTGCCCTGCCGCATATAATGCCCCAGAACATAACCGGAAAGGGGCAAGCAATATGGAACTCAAGGTGTTCAAAGACACCATCGCATCCTACGGCGGACGCTGGGAAACACGGCTGGAGCTTCCCGTGGAAACGGAGATTCTGATTCCCGACTACCTGCCCGCCGTATTCAAGATCGTCAAGTGCCTGATCACGCCCGTCGTGCTGCAGAACCGTGTATCCGGCGGGCGCTGGCAGAGCGAGGGCTATCTGCGCTGCACCGTCTATTACCAGAGCGAGGAGCCCGGCACGCGCCTTTTGCGCACCGAGCAGAAATTTGCCTTTGAAAAACTGGTCGAGCTGCCCGCCGGGCAGTACGCCGACGGCCCGGCCCAGGTCTGGGGCGAGCCGGAATACTGCAACTGCCGCGCCGTCAGTGAGCACCGCATCGACCTGCGCGGCGCGTACATCCTCTGCGCCGCAGTGGCCGTGCGGCGGGAGTCCGAGCTGCTGACCGCACTGGCCGACTGCGGCATTGAGCAGTACACCCGCACGATGCAGGGCCTGCAATGCGCCGTGACCGAGGAAAAAACGTTGACTGCCGAAACCGCTGCGGCGCTGCCCGGCACCGGTGAAAGCGTGCTGGACATCACCGGCAGCTTTGCCGCCGGCAGCGCAGCGTCGGCCACCGGGCAGGTCAGTGTGCAGGGGACGCTGCAAATTCAAATATGCAGCCAGAACACCGACACCGGCGAGCTGACCGTGCGCAGCAAGGATCTTGCCGTGCAGCAGACGCTGGAGCTGCCCGGCGTGACCGAGGACGACACAGCCCTTGTGCGCGGCGAGGTGCTGGCCTGCACACTGAGCGCAGTCGACGGCGCAGGGGAAGCGTCCCTCTCGGTGACCTGGAAGCTGCGCGTCGAGGTCTGGCGCAGTGTGCAGCACACCGTCGTGGCCGACGCCTACTCCACGCTCTGTAAGACCCAGACCGTGCAGACGGTCTGCCGCCTTTTGCAGAAAACCGCAGATTTGACCGGGCGTATCCCGGTCACGCTTGACGACGACCTGCCCGACGCCGAGGGCACTGTTCTCGGCTGCTTTGTAACGCTGGGCGCCCTGTGCGCCGCACAGGCTGACGGCAACAAGGCTGAATCACATTTAAAACTACTGGGCAAGGGGACTGCGCATGTGTTCATCAGCGATGCCCGCGGTGAGCTGACCTGCTACGACAAGGCGTTTACCTGGCAGCCTGACGGCCTCTGGCCCGGCAGCACTGACGGTGCGTGGCCAAGTGTCGGGGCCTCCGTCGCGCGGGTCGCCAGCAGCAAAAACGGTGCACGGCTGCGGGTCGATTTAGAGATCGAGATCAGCGGCGCTCTGTTCCAGGCGCAGAGCTTTGACGCGCTCTGCGGCGTGGAGCTGGGCGAGGAATACGACGACAGCGACGGCCCGGCCCTCTATATTTACTACGCCCGGCAGGGAGAGCGCATCTTTGACATTGCCAGGCGCTACCATGCCCGCGCCCGTGACCTGGCCGCCGCCAACCATCTGGACACCAACGGTGACCCGCCGCAGGAGCTTACGACGGACACCGCCTGTCTGCTGATCCCCGCAGCGCTGTAAAGGAGGGACACATCCGTGACACAGGATCAAATCTACCAAAACATTGCACAGCGCACCGGCGGGGACATCTATCTCGGCGTCGTCGGCCCGGTGCGCAGCGGCAAAAGCACCTTTATCAAGCGGTTTGCCGAGCTGATGCTGCTGCCGCGCATCAAGAACGAGGCCCGTCGTGCCCGCGCCCATGACGAGCTGCCCCAATCCGCCGCCGGGCGCACCATCATGACAACGGAGCCGAAGTTCATCCCCGAGAAAGCCGTCAAACTCGAGCTTTCGGGCGGCGGTAGCTTCAAGGCTCGGCTCATCGACTGCGTCGGCTACATGGTGGACGGCGCGCTCGGCCATGAGGAAAACGAGGCTCCGCGCCTGGTCAAGAGTCCCTGGTTCGACCACGAGGTCCCGTTTGACCTGGCCGCCGAGACCGGCACCCGCTGCGTCATCCGGGAGCACGCCACGGTGGGCCTCGTCGTAACGACGGACGGCTCCGTTGCCGACCTGCCGCGGGAGGCGTATCTCGACGCCGAGCGCCGTATCATCGCAGAGCTGGACGGCATCGGCAAGCCGTATATCATCCTGCTGAACTGCGCCGAGCCGGACAGCGATGATGCACAGCGCCTTGCCGCCGAGCTGGCCGAGACCTACGGCCACGCGGTCCTTCCGCTGAACTGCACGACGATGACCGTCGAGACCCTCGACAAGCTGCTGCAAACGCTTTTGTACGAGTTCCCGATCCGCGAGATTGCCGTGCAGATGCCCGCCTGGGTCACGATGCTCGAAAGCGGGCACTGGCTGCAAAGCGCGGTCTACACGGCCATGCTGGATTTTGCTGCCTCGGTACACCGGATGGCCGATCTTGCAGGCAAGCGCCCTCAGCTGGGGTGTGAATACATCACCGCCGCCAGCCTGACCGGCATGGATTTGGCCAGCGGCAGTGTCAGCATCACCGCTGCCGTCGCCCCGGATATTTTCTATAAGATCCTCGGTGAACAGACCGGGCTGGACATCGTGGACGAGGCAAGCCTTTTGCCCTGCGTCGTCAGCCTGGCCCGGGCCAAGCGCGCCTATGATAAGATCAAATCCGCCCTTGACCAGGTCGAGGCCACGGGCTACGGCATCGTCATGCCGGGCATTGATGAATTGACATTGGAAGAACCCGAAATCGTCAGGCAGGGCGGGCAGTACGGCGTGCGGCTGTCGGCCAGCGCCCCCAGCCTGCACATCATGCGCGCCAACATCCACACCGAGCTTTCGCCCACCGTCGGCAGTGAGCAGCAGGGGGAGGAGCTCATCAAAAGCCTTTTGGCAGACTTTGAGACCGACCCCGGCAAGCTGTGGAGCACGAATATTTTCGGCAAGAGCCTGAACGAGCTGGTCAGCGAGGGCGTGCAGGCAAAGCTGCTGCACATGCCGCAGGAGGCACGCAGCCGCCTGCAGCAGACGCTTGAGCGCATCATCAACGAGGGCTGCGACGGGCTGATCTGCATTCTGTTGTGACGGAGGAGTTATGTTCAGACGCATTTCCAGGCAGGAGCGTGAGCGCCGCGCCGCCAGGGCCGAGCTGGAAACGACTTTGCAGGCACTGCGCTCGAACGAGCGCGCCTTCACGGAGGCGCAGGACCCATTTTATATTGACCAGCTGACCTACCAGCACGCCGCGCTGATGTGCCGCTGCCGGGCGCTGCTTCGCACACTGCGGGCGGAAGGGGAGGAGCCATGACCGAATATTGGCCCTGTCTGCTCGCAGCTGTGTGCGCCATCGCCGTACTGCGCTGTGCCGCCCGCCAGCGGCACGGAATGCGCAGTCTGCTGGCAGGGGCCGTCTGCGGTCTGGGCGCGCTGGCCCTGCTGGGCCTGTTGGAGCCGGTGACCGGCATTGCGCTGCCGCTGAACCGCTTTACGGCGTTCTGCGCGGGCGTTTTGGGATTGCCCGGCGTGACGGCCCTGCTGATTTTGCGGTTGCTTTTATAAAATGCCTTGCCAACAGGGCGGAAGTATGCTATACTCTTTTAGAAAACGAGTGGAACATACGGCGGCGGGACAGCCCGCAAGGGCTGCCTGAGGAAAGTCCGGGCTTCACAGAGACAGAGTAACTGCTAACGGCAGCCGGGGGTGACCCCAGGGATAGTGCAACAGAAAGAAACCGCCGCGAAAGCGGTAAGGATGGAAAGGCGAGGTAAGAGCTCACCAGCGCACTGGCGACTTTGCGGCTATGTAAACCCTGCTCGAAGCAACATCCGTATGGGACATTATGCGGAGTCTCGCGCGTCCCGGTGATGGCGTGAGCCTTGCGGCGACGCAAGGACAAGATAGATCGTCGTTTGATACAGAACCCGGCTTACGGTCCAGTCGTTTTTTCTTTGTTTTTTGCAAAAGCACATCTGTTTTTTGGTGCAGATGTGCTTTTTTGTATTTTTCTGCATAAAAAAGCGCACTATCTGGCAAAAAGTGCTTGTTTATTTCAGATAAATCGTATATAATGTAGTGTACGCCTGTGGTTGTGCCAAGATAGAGGATGGCACGCGCAGGGTTATGAAGGGAAACGTATATATTTTATTTAGGGGGATCGTACTTATGGCTGATTACTTTGCAATGAATCACGACGAACTCACCGCTGAAAAGACCGCGCTGGAGGCCCAGTACAAGAAGTTTCAGGGTATGAATCTGAAGCTGAACATGGCCCGCGGCAAGCCCGGCCCTCACCAGATGGATCTGGCCATGGACCTGCTCAAGATGGACAACTACATCACCGACAACGGCTTTGACACCCGCAACTACGGTGAGCTGGAGGGTCTGCCCGAGGCCCGCGCACTGTTTGCCGATGTGTTCGGCGTGCAGCCCGGCGAGGTTTTCGTGGGCGGCAACTCCAGCCTGCAGCTGATGTACAACCTGGTCGCCATCGGCATGATGTTCGGTTTCCAGGATTCCCCGAAGCCCTGGGGCCAGGTCGAGCACCGCAAGTTCCTCTGCCCCGTGCCCGGCTATGACCGCCACTTTGCCATCACCGAGGAGATGGGCTTTGAGCTGATCTCCGTGCCCATGAGCCCCGACGGCCCCGACATGGACATGATTGAAAAGCTCGTCGCCGAGGATGACACCATCAAGGGAATCTGGTGCGTGCCGCAGTACTCCAACCCCGACGGCTACACCTACAGCGACGAGACGATCCGCCGCTTTGCCGCGCTCAAGACCGCCGCCCCCGATTTCAAGATCTTCTGGGATGAGGCGTACATCGTCCACCACCTGACTGATGAGATCATCGAGACGCCGGTTTTGCTGAACGAGGCCAAGAAGTACGGCAATGAGGACCGTGTCTTTATGTTCACCTCCACGAGCAAGATCACCTTCCCGGGCGCGGGCATCTCCGCCATCGCCTGCAGCGAGAACTCGATGAAGTATATGTGCAAGCGCTTCTCGACGATGATCATCAGCTACGACAAGATGAACCAGCTGCGCCACGTCCGTTTTCTCAAGAATAAGGCCGGTGTCCTGGCCCACATGGCCAAGCATCGCCGCCGCCTGGTGCCCTGCTTTGACGCCGTCAAGACCACCTTTGCCGAGGAGCTGACCCCCTGCGGCAACATCGCCCACTGGACGAACCCGAAGGGCGGTTACTTCATCAGCCTGTACGTCATGCCCGGCTGCGCCAAGCGCGTAGCCCAGCTGTGCAAGGACTGCGGCCTGACCCTGACGGGTGCCGGCTCTGCCTACCCCTACCACAAGGATCCCGATGACTCGCATCTGCGCATTGCGCCGACCTACCCGAGCCTGACCGAGGTCGAAACCGCTTCTGCACTGCTCTGCGTCTGTGTGCGCCTGGCAGTTGTTGAAAAGCTGCTGGCCGACCAGCAGTAAAATATAATCCCGCCCGCCGGTGCGGGCAAGTTTTTTGGAGGTTTCTATGAACAGAAAAGGGAAGTCATGGCCGTTGTTCGTCGTGGCAATTTTGATCGTGCTGTTCTCCCTGACGGCCATCTTTGGTGTGAGCTATACCTACGGCGACACCAAGAATGTCTACGTCAAGGGCGCATCTGACATCCGCTTCGGCATCGACATCCGCGGCGGCGTGGACGTTACGTTCATGCCTGCCGACGATGTGGAGGCCACCGAGGCCCAGATGACCGCAGCCAAAACGGTTATCGAGGACCGCCTTGTCGGCCTCGGCATCACCGACTACGAGAGCTACGTTGACAACAACAAGAATCGTATCATCGTGCGTTTCCCGTGGAAGAATGACGAGGCGGACTTCAACCCGCAGACCGCAATCGACGAGATCGGCACCACCGCCAAGATGGTGTTCCGCAAGGGCTCGTCCGCCACGGGTGAGGAGATCCTGAGCGGTGACGACGTGGCTTCCGCAAGCGCTGCCTACAACGAGACCGAAGGCTGGGTCGTCCAGCTGAAGTTCAACTCTGCGGGCGCATCTGCCTTTGCCACGGCCACCACCGAGCTGGCAGCCAGCAACGGCACGATCTCCATCTGGCTGGATGATAATAACATCTCCACCGCCACGGTCAACGAGGCCATCACCGGCGGTGAGGCCATCATCAAGGGCAACTTCGATCAGGACAGCGCCTCCACGCTGGCGAACCAGATCAACTCCGGCTCTCTGCCGTTTGCCCTGTCCGCCGAGAGCTACTCCACCATCAGCCCGTCCCTGGGTGCCAAGAGCCTGGACGTCATGGTGCAGGCCGGTATTATTGCCTTCATTCTGGTCGCGATCCTGATGATCGTGCGCTACCGTCTGCCCGGCACCATCGCAGTCATCTCCCTGATGGGCCAGGCCGCCGCCACGCTGGCTGTTGTGTCCGGCTATTTCACGGTTTTCCCCGGCTCCACGCTGACGCTGCCCGGCATTGCCGGTATTATCCTCGGCATCGGTATGGGTGTTGACGCCAACGTTATCACCGCCGAGCGCATCAAGGAGGAGCTGTCCAAGAACAAGACCCTCGAGGGCGCTGTCAACAGCGGCTTCAAGATGGGCCTGACCCCCATCATCGACGGCAACGTGACCATCGTCATCGTCGCCGCCATCCTGATGGGCGCCTTTGGCCCGACGGACGGTTTCTGGGCCAAGGTCTTTAACCCAATCTTCTACTGGTTCGGACCTTCCACTGCCGGTACGATCTACTCCTTTGGCTTCACCCTGCTGACCAGCGTTCTGCTGAACTTTGTCTTTGGCGTCTGGGCGACCCGCGTTATGATTCGCGGCGCTGTCCACTTCAAGCCTCTGCGCAAGGCATGGCTGTTCGGCGGCAAGAAGGAGGGCGGTGCCGACTTCAAGACCCCGTCCATCAACTTCATCGGCAACCGCAAGAAGTTCTACACCTTCTCCTGTGCGCTGATCGCTGTCGTGCTTGTGTTCTGCGGCATCTTCGGCGTCAAGATGGATGTCGAGTTCAAGGGCGGTTCCATGATCACGCTGGCCTATGAGGGCGACGCTGACCTGAACGACCTGAAGTCCACCATCGGCACCGAGCTGGGCAAGTCCAATCTGACCCTGCAGACCGGCTCTGATATTTCCGGCAACCAGACCCTGACTGTCACCCTGCCCGGCAGTGACACGCTGACCACCGAGCAGCTCGACAACCTGCTGACTGCCCTGAATGAGCAGTACCCCGACAACAAGTTCGTCCAGAATGAGGTCAGCAACGTCGATGCCACCATCGGTAAGGAGTTCCTGGTCAAGAGCGTCGTCGCGCTGGTTGCGGCCTGCGTGCTGATCCTGCTCTACGTGGCCTACCGCTTCCGCAAGATCGGCGGCCTCAAGGCCGGTTCTACCGCCATTGTGGCTTTGCTGCACGACATGTTCGTCGTCTTCGGCGTCTTTGTCCTCCTGCGCATTCCCCTGAACGGCAACTTTATTGCTGCCCTGCTGACCATCCTGGGCTACTCCATCAACGATACCGTCGTTATCTATGACCGTATCCGCGAGAACAGCGCCCTGTACGGCAAGAAGCAGATGAGCCTGGCCGAGCTGGTCAACCTGTCCGTCAACCAGAGCTTTGCCCGTTCTCTGATGACCTCCATCACGACCTGCCTCGCCTTGGGCGTTGTCTGCGTGGTCTCGGTCATCTACCGTCTGGACAGCATCTACTCCTTCGCGTTCCCGCTGCTGTTCGGCATGGTCAGCGGCGTCTACAGCACGATCTGCATTGCCACGCCGCTGTGGGTCGACTGGAAGAACAAGAAGAAGGCTGCCAAGAAGGCCTGAGCTTGTAGAAAAGGAGGGAACCCGATATGAAATGCCCCTATTGCGGTGAAGTTGACTCTAAAGTCATCGACTCCCGCCCGACGGAGGACGGTGAAAAGATCCGCCGCCGCCGCGAGTGCCTGAACTGCAAAAAGCGCTTTACCACCTACGAGATCGTTGAGACGGTCCCGCTGATGGTCGTGAAGAAGGATCGCTCCCGCGAGGTCTTTGACCGCCAGAAGCTGCTGAACGGCATGCTGCGCGCCTGCGAGAAGCGCCCCGTCAGCTACACCCAGCTGGATGCCGCCGTGGACCGCATTGAGCAGCAGCTGCTCAACTCCTATGACCGCGAGGTTTCCTCCATCCATATCGGCGATCTGGCCATGCAGGAGCTCAAGCAGATGGACGATGTCGCCTACGTGCGCTTTGCCTCCGTCTACCGTCAGTTCAGCGATGTCAACACCTTTATGGAAGAACTGAAGGATATGCTGGACAGCCGCTCAAAATCCGCTGAAAAATGATTGCCGCACCTGTTCGATCTGGGTGCAGGCGCGCTGCGTCTCCATCTCGAGGTCTGCCAGGCTGTCGGCCTCGGCACAGGGCGGCAGCACGGCCAGCGTCTGGTTGAGCTGATCCAGAATATTGCGGCGCACAAGCAGGCCCAGGACCTGAGTGCTGCGCAGTGCCCGGTTGGCCGCACGGCTGTACGCGCGGCGTGCGGCAGGGTAGTTGCCCTGCTCCGCCAGAGCATAGGCTGCTTCAAGCTGCCGCTGCATTCCGGCTGTGGTGAGGTCCACATACTGCCCCGCCCGGAACAGCAGCACGCACAGAGCCAGCAGAATGATTGCGGCATACCAATTTCGTTTCATACGCACACCTTTTCAGGCCGCCCCTTTCGGGGCGGCCTTTTTCTGTATCAGAATGGATTTTTTGCCGTTGTAGAGCAGCAGCAGAACCGCCTCGCGGGTCGTCTGCTCACGGCGCAGCAGTGCATCCAGCGCTGCCGTATCCATGCCGAAGAACGCAAGATTTTCCTTGTAAACTGCCTTATCGATGAGCAGCGGCAGCATAGGCGGCTCGCCGCCGTCCTGCGGCATTGGGGCCGCTGTGATGCTGCCGTTCGGCTCGATCACGCCCCAGTAAACATCCTTGGGGGAAAAGATGTCCTTGCCGCGCAGGGCCTCGGCCAGGTCGGATGCCGTGATGCGCAGCTGTGCCAGCTCGTCCTGCAGAATTTCCCCGTTGCGGATGATTGTCACCGGCTTTCCCAAAAGCAGCTGGGCATATTTCGGGCAAAACCAAACCAGCGTGGAATTCAGAATTTCAAGAGCCGTGATTAAGAAAATCGGCACCAGGCTGGCCGAGAGCGGTAGATCCGGCTCGTCGATGCAGATGGATGCGACGTTGGAGATCAGCAGCGTCGTCACCAGCTCGGCGGGCTGCAGCTCTCCCAGCTGGCGCTTGCCCATCAGCCGCATGGCCACCACCACAGCCAGATACACCAGCACCGTGCGCACAACCGAAGAAATCATCCCGGCACCTCCTCATAAATTCCCGCAAAGGCGGCCACACTATCCTGCGTGAGAGGGGGAGAACCATGACGCAGAAACCGCTGTACCGCTCGCTGGATGCCAACCTTGCGCTTCTGGAGGAAATGTTTGGCCGTTCCGACGATTTTTATACCAAGCGCCTGATGCTTGCCGGTATCCCGTGCGCTATCGTCATGTTCACAGGGCTGTCCTCGCCGGAAAAGCTCTGCCGCATGGCGTTGGACATGCTAGACCGCGACCCCGCCATGCTGGGCGGCGGGGAGGGGCTGTGCGACTATCTGCTGACCCAGAGCCGCGTCCCCGCCGAGCCTGACGCGGTGGAGGATCGCACCGCGCTGGTGGAGCTGCTCTCCAACGGACTGTCCGTTTTGCTCATCGACGGCGTGCGGCGCGGCGTCGCATTTTCGACGCAGGAGATGCCCCAGCGCTCGATCTCGACGCCGATGAGCGAGGGCAACCTGCGCGGCCCGCAGGAGGCATTCACCGAGCTGCTGCGCAATAACATTTCGCTGCTGCGGCGGCAGTTCCGCACCGGAACGCTTGTGGCAGAAATCTCCACCGCCAGGACCCGTGCCAAGACCGAATACTGTCTGTGCTACGACAGTACCCTGGCCCCAAAGGAAACCATCGACGCTCTGCGGGAGCGGCTGGAGCAGGTGGAGATTCCCGTTCTGCTGGACAGTGCCTACTTTGCGTCGTTCCTCAAGCAGGACAAGCTGAATCTTTTCCCGGCAGCTGCCTACACCGAACGCCCCGCCACGGCCTGTGCCCGCCTGTGTGAGGGCAAGGCCGTCGTTCTTGTAGCGGGCTGTCCGTATGCGCTCATTGTGCCCAGCTTTTTTGCCGAGCACTTCGAGTGCCTCGACGACTACGCCTCGGGCGCAGTGTTCGCCGGACTTATCCGTATTTTAAAATATCTCGCCTTCCTGCTGGCCGTGTTCGGGCCGGGGCTCTACGTCATGGCCGTGGCCTTTGCGCCGGAGATCATCCCTATCCGGCTTTTGACCAAGCTGGCACAGGGCGAGGCATCCACGCCGCTGCCGCCAATGCTGGAAATGCTCTGCGTGACGCTGCTTTTAGAAATCGTCCGCGAGGCCGGGCTGCGTGCGCCGCAGTCTATCAGCCATACGGTCAGCCTGGTTGGCGCGCTCATCATCGGCGAGACCGCCGTCAGCGCGGGCATCGTCAGCGTGCCGGTTTTAACGATGGCCGCTGCGGCGACGATTGCCACGCTGGCTGTGCCGTCGCTGTATGAGCAGTCGATCCTGTTCCGCTTTGCCGTCATCGTGCTGGCCGGGTGCTTCGGCGTGCCGGGGCTGGCCTGCGCCGCACTGACGATTCTGGCGATGGCCTGCGGCAGTGAGCCGTTCGGGTACGACTATCTCTACCCGCTCATGCCGCCGGGCCGGGCCAGCGTGAGGGACGGCTTTGTGCGCAGCATCTGGAGCCGCCTTGCCAAATCCGGGGAGGTGATCAGCCGCCATGAAGCGTGAATGCCCCAGTCTTTTCGCCGCACTGCTCGTCAGTCTGCTCGTCAATGTGCTGCTGCGCAGCCAGACCGCCTACTGGCCGCGCGCCGGGCTTTTCAGTGCGGTGGTCTGTGCGCCGCTGCTGGCGGGCGTCGGCTGGCTGTTTGCCCGCAGCTGGCGGCTGGCCGCCGACCCCGTGTACAAGCTGCTGTTCGGCGCGCTGCTCGTCTACACATCGGTACTGGAGCTGCTGCGGCTCTGGCTGCTGGCGGACCGGCTCTATCCCGGCGCGGTCACGCTGACCTCGGTCTGTCTGCTCGTTGTGCTGCCTGTTGTCTATCTGCGGCGGGTTTCGGCGCTGTCCCAGACGGCCTATGCCGTGCTCTGTCTGCTGGTACTGGCAACCGTCGCCATGCTGGCATCGGTGCTTCCGCGGCTGTGCATCGTCAATCTGCAAACTGCCGCACTGACACAGGACGATTTTCTCGCCGCCGTCAGAGACCAGCTGACGCTCTACCCGGAATACCTGCTGCCCGCGCTCTGGCCCGAGCAGGACAAGCGTGGCCGCCATACGCTGCTACGGCTGGCCGCATGGGCACTGGCGTTTGACGTGGGGATGCACCTGATTCTGGAATTGTTCTACGGCGCGGCCATGCCGCTGCGCATCGACCCGGTGCACGCCGCCGCGCGATGCGGAGCACTGTCTATTTTCAACCGGCTCGAGTGGCTGCAATTTATTCTGTGGGTCATGGCCGTCACGGTCAAGCTGGCTCTCTACCTTTATGCGCTGGTGCGCCTACTGGGCGGGCAGAACAAGGCCGAGGACAGCGCCGCCGGGTTGGATCGGTTTCCTCTGTATCCGGGCGGCGTCTGGCTTTTGTGCGCGGTGCTGCGCAAGCTCGATTTAGATGCGGCCCTCTCACTGCGCAATGTGCTGACCTGGAGTTTTGTGGGCTTGACCTGGATAGGAGGTGCCGCCGCATGTCTGTACCGAAGGCTAAGGCGCTGCTGACCGTCTGCGCCGCGCTGCTGCTCTGCGGCTGCGGGCAGGCGCTCTCCGAGCGGGAGATCGTCCGCGCTGTGTTTTTTGCGCGGCAGCAGGGGGCATACTCCGCCTGTCTGCTGCTGGCCGATCAGAACGCAGAGAGTGACGGCGTGCAGTACAAAACCGTGTCTGCCCGCGGGGACACCGCCGCGCAGGCGCTCCACCTAGCCGAGGACGCTCTGCCGGGCCGGCTCTACTACGGGCTGCTCGACCTGGCCGCACTGCCGCCGGGCTGTGATTGGGCCGACGCGCAGACACTTGGCACGCTGCTCTACGACAAGGCCCAGCCCGCGCCGGAGCTTTCGGTTTTTGTGCTGGACACCGCCGACCACAGCTGGGCCGCGGACGCTGCCTCCCTGTATGAGGACATGAAGGCCGTGGAAAGGGAATACGACCTGCACTGCGGCTTACAGCAGCTTTTTACCCAGGCGGACGGCTGTGCAGTGCCCGCCTACCGCGCTGACAGCGGGTATGACTTTGCGCTGCTGGCAGCAGACGGAGCTTCCGTGTACGTCTCCGGTTTGCAGGCTCAGCTGGCCGCGGCGCTCTGCGGGCAGACGGGCCGCTTCTTTACGGCCTTTGCGGGCGGGCAGGCCGTCTGTGACACCCGGGTCAACGTCACGGCGGAGGATACCACCGTGCAGCTCCATCTGAGGGATACGGATTTTCAGCCGCTGGGGGCGTACAACGAGGATTGGCAGGCACTGCTCTGCACCGAATTGCAGCAGGCGTTCTCGGCCCTGACCGCAGACGATGCCGCTGATTTTTTCCATCTGCAATTCTGGCACGTCAATCTGTGGGGGCCCGGCAGTGCTCTGCCCGTGCCGCGGCTGGAAATCCTATTGGAATAGGCACAGAAAATGCCCGGCCATTTCTGACCGGGCATCGCTTATTTCTGTCAGGAGAGCGTTGACGGACGGGAAATATAGATCAGATTCGTGTCTGCGATAAAGGTCTGGAAGTTGTAGAGCACCAGCACCTCGTCATAGCCCTCTTTTTCAATTGTGGAATCCAAGCCGTACTTGAAGTTGCGGAAATCCACCACACCGATTTTCGCGTAATTCTCGGTCAGGTAGGGCACAAAGCTGTTCGCGTAGCTGTCCTTGACCACCAGAATACTGCCTGTGCCGCGGCCCTCGATCGTTGAATAACCGTTGTTGCCGTCCAAAAAGGCGGCGTACTTATCGCGGGTGTCAAACTTCTGCATATTCACGATGTTTTCCGTCGTTTCCGGCTCGTAGGCGGCCTCGCCCGTGATTTTGTAGATCGTCATCAGGCTGTCGAGCGGGTAGTAGGTGATTTCATCGTTTTCGACGTTCCACAGCCGCGTGGCCGAGTAGTGGGTGCCCTGAAAGTCTGTCACCGTGATCGGCTCATGCGCGGCGCGGTCAAACGGCGTCAGGCCCTTGAGGCTGCAGAACTGCTCATAGGCACGGTACGCGCCGTTGGGCGTCCAGTGGTGGTCGGTCTTGAAATACAGGTATTCGTCCTTCAGGTCTGTGAACGTCCCGCGCAGGTCGATGACATCGGCGCTCTGGCCGACTTTGGCAAAAATATCATCGAGCATCGCGTTTTCATCCACCATCGGTGCGCCTGCGGGCAGCTTTTCCGGGTAGATGACGCTGGCCGACGGGGCCAGCAGGAAGGTGACCTTGCCCGGGTGGTTCGCGGCAAACTCGCTGACGGCCTGTACATTCTTGGCAAGCTGCTTCCGGATGGTGTCGTCCACCGTGAACAGCTTTGTGAACATCCAGCGGTCCTTACCCAGCAGAATGCCGCCCTCCTCCGCCTTCCGGAACAGCACCTCGTCCGCCGCGCGCTGGGTGTTGACCGCCGCGTCACGCAGGGAGAACTGATCCTGCATCCAGCGGGCAAAGCCGCTCTGCCAGCTGCCGTCCAGCAGTGCGCTCACGCTGAACGCCGGGAGCTGTGCGGCCTTGCGGTTTTCCAGCTCGAGCTGCGTGCGCTTGGGCCACACAATATTGACGAGGGAGAACCCGAACAGCAGCACGGCGCAGAGCACCAGCAGCGGATACCCCGCACGGCGCCTGCCGCCGTTTTTACGGTACACAACCTTTGACATTTGTCCGTTCCTCCTCTCAGAAATTCGCGTACAGCGCAGTAGCGTTCGTGGCGGCCACTACGTAGCAGACGCACAGCGCGGTCAGCAGGGCAAACACAAGGAGCTTTGCCACAGTATTTTTGCTGATTTTCTCCCACAGCCAGTGCGGCAGCGCGGACGAGCAGACACAGCCCAGCACCAGCAGCACACCGTAATTGCGCAGGTAGTACACGGGCGAAATGCCGCCCTGGGGCACAAACAGCTTTTGCAGCAGCAGACCCAGCGGTGCGCCGGGCTGGTTGGCCGTAAAGATGCCCCAGCCCAGCACCACAAAGAACAGCGTATAGATATGCGGCCAGACCTTGCCCTTTTTGAGATATTTCAGCAGGAAGGTTTTTTCAATCGTGAGCAGCACAAAGTAGTAAAGGCCCCAGGCAATAAAGTTCCAGCTGGCCCCGTGCCAGATGCCGGTAGCAGCCCAGACCAGGAACATATTGAGCAGCTGGCGCGCCTGGCCCTTGCGGTTGCCGCCCAGGGGAATGTAGATGTAATCCCGGAACCAGCCCGACAGCGTAATATGCCAGCGCCGCCAGAACTCGGTGATGCTGCCCGAGATATACGGCAGGTTGAAGTTGGCCGGACAGTCAAAGCCGAGCAGTGCGGCCAGGCCGTTGCTCATCTCGCTGTAGCCCGCAAAATCAAAGTAGAGCTGTAAACTGTAGGCGATGATGCCCAGCCACGCCAGCGGGGTCGAGACATTCGTCAGCCCAACGCCGCCCGTGCCGATGATGTCGGTCCAGAGTGCGCCGATGGAGTCCGCCAGAATGACCTTCTTCGCAAGGCCGAACACAAACAGCTCTGCACCGTGCTCGGCCCTTGCCGACGTGCAGCGGTTCGCGCCGTCGTGCAGCTGGTCGGCCATCTCGCGGTATTTGACGATAGGCCCAACGATCAGCTGCGGGAAGAAAAGCACATACACGGCAAACGTGATGAAGTTTTTCTCCGGCGCGATCTTTCCGGTGCAGACGTCGGCCTCATAGCTGATGATCTTGAAAATGTAGTAGCTGATGCCCAGCGGCAGCACCGTGCCGATGTTCAGCGCCGCCAGCCCCAGATGCGCGACCTGGTTGACCGTGTCGATCAGGAAGTTGGCATACTTGAAGTACACCAGCACGCCCAAATTGACGAGCACCGCTGCCAGCGGCAGCAGACCGCGCAGTTTGGTCTTCGCCCGCGCTGTCAGCAGCGCCCACAGGTAGTTAAAGACGATCAGCACGGCGATCAGCGGCAGGAACGCAACACCTGTCCAGCAGTAGAAGATGAGGCTTTCTGCCAGCAGCACTGCATTTTTGGCGCGGCCCGGCACCAGATAATACAGCAGCAGGGAAAGCGGCAGGAAGCAGAACAGGAACACCACACTGTTAAAAACCATGGCGGACTCCCTTTCTTTCGGTGAATTTCATCATTAGCAAAAAAGGCCGTTGCCGAACGGCAGCGGCCTGCAGGGTACAGGGATCAATCAGAAGTTCAGCGCAGTCTCCAGCGCGGTATCAATGGGGGCGTAGTCGGGGTTGGCGATACCGGCAATGACGATGGCAACATAGTTGCCGTTGGTCACAATGCGGGCATCCTTGGCCAGTGCGACCTTGTCGGCAAACTCGGCGTACAGGTCATTGGCGGACAGGCTCTCCTTGTAGGCTTCCAGCTCTGCCTTGACGGCATCGACCTTGCCGTCCTTGGCCTGGGCAACAAAGACGAGACCGCAGTCCGCCTGGTCGTTCGTGACATCGCCCTTGTAGCCAACGAGGTTGTCCATCGTCAGCATCAGCTCATTCTCCACGGAGAAGTCATCCAGCGCACGGGGGTTGGCGATGGGGTTCACAGCCTCGATGGCGGCAACAGCGGCATCAAGGTTTGCGGTGTTGGCTTCATCGCTCACGACGATGTCGGTCTCGCCGTCCGCGCCGCCGATGATGCTTTCCGCAGAGGAAGCTGCCTCAGAAGATGCGGCAGCGGAAGTGCTCTCGCTGGCGGCGGGGGCAGAGTCTGCGGAGGAGCCGCAGGCGGCCAGCAGCATGGCGCAGCACAGAATAACGGGAATCAGTTTTTTCATAGGTCAGGTTCTCCTTTTATTATAACACTGTGGTTATTTCCTTCACGTATGGGCATAGCTTGCCCTATACTTTTATAAGGATACACTATTTTCCTGGTTTTTTCAAGGCGTTTCTGGCAAAACCTGCCGCGATACCGGCACAGAATATGTAAATTTTTTATGCCTTGACAATCCCTCCGCGGCAGGGTATAGTCAAAGAAAATTGTAATTTGCGGGGGGTATGCCTGTGCGCAGTCAAAAAGCCCGGGAGACAGCCTGGACTGGGATGCTGTTTGCCTTAGCCATCGCGCTGTCCTATCTGGAATCGCTCGTGTCGCCGCTGCTGGGGCTGATGCCGGCTATTAAATTAGGACTGTCCAACATCGTCGTCATGTACGCGCTGCTGTTTCTGCGCACCCGCACGGCGCTGCTGCTGGTTGTGTTAAAGGCGCTGTTCGCCTTTCTGACCCGCGGGGCCACCGCCGGGTTTCTGTCGCTGTGCGGCGGGGCGCTGTCTTTGGCCGTCATGCTTGTGCTGCTGCAGCTGCCGGTCAGCGGGTATATCTTCTGTGCCGGTTCGGCGCTGGCCCACAATCTGGGGCAGCTGGCCGGGGCCGCCGTGCTGCTTTCCAGTGCGATGGCACTGGGCTACGCGCCGGTGCTGCTGGCGGCGGGGCTGATCGTGGGCGGCATCAGCTGTATTTTGTCCCGGGCGCTGTTTGCTGCACTGCCGAAGCAGGCCGGGCGGCAGCGCCGGGGGAGTCCGTTTCAAAAATAAGAATCTTTCTTAAAATTTTTATTTTGCCTATTGACATTTATGCATACATGCCGTATAATAAAGCCATCGACACAGGAATGTGTCCTAGGAGCAATTACAAAATAACAGGAGGCAATTCTTATGACTAAGTATGTTTGCACCGTTTGTGGTTATATCGCAGAGGGTTCCATCCCCGAGTTCTGCCCGGTCTGCAAGGCCCCGGCATCCAAGTTCATTGAGAAGAAGGACAACACCTACGTCACCGAGCATGTCGTCGGCATCGCCAAGGACGTTCCCGAGGAGATCAAGCAGGGTCTGCGCGAGAACTTCAACGGCGAGTGCAGCGAGGTCGGCATGTATCTGGCCATGAGCCGTGTCGCTGACCGCGAGGGCTATCCCGAGATCGCCGAGGCCTGGAAGCGCTACGCCTTTGAGGAGGCCGAGCACGCCTCCAAGTTTGCCGAGCTGCTGGGCGAGGTCCTGACCGACAGCACCAAGAAGAACCTGCAGATGCGCGTTGACGCCGAGTGCGGTGCCTGCGCCGGCAAGATGGATCTGGCCAAGAAGGCCAAGGAGCTGAACCTCGACGCCATCCACGACACCGTCCATGAGATGGCGAAGGACGAGGCCCGCCATGGCCGCGGTATGCAGGGCCTGCTGGACCGCTACTTCAAATAATCACTGACCAAGCCGCCCGACGCCCCGGAGCCTGAACGCTCCGGGGCGTTTTTGCATAGGATACGCAGGGGTGGTACTATGCGGCGGTGTAGTGCAAAAGACCGGCGGCAAGCCCGGCGGCGCGGTTTCTGCCTGTTGGCCGTTCTTGTACTGGCTGCGGGGGTGCTGTCCCTGAACCGCTACGTCAACACCGTCGTCAAGCCGACGCTGCACGAACTGGCCGAATACGAGGCCCGCTCTGCCGCCGTGCAGGCCATGAACCGCGCCGTTGCTGCGGAGTTGACGCGCTCCCCGGCACTGTGTGACGCGCTTTTTACGCAGGGCTCCGGGCTTGTCAGTATGGATGCCGCAGCCGCCGGGGCCGCGCAGACCCAATTTGTCAGCGCCGTGCAGACCGAGATGGACGCCCTGCCGGAGATCTGCTATGCCGTCCCGTTCGGCAGTCTGACGAACAATTCACTGCTGAGCGGCCTTGGCCCCGGCTGGCTGCTGTCGATCCGGCCCAAGGGGTATGTGCAGGGGGAAATACGCGAGACAACACAGTCGCTTTCCATCAATACCACACGGTACAGCGCGGTTTTGCAGCTGTCCGTCACCGTCAACATGATTTTGGACGGCAGCACGGCCACGCTAACTGTTGCGGCGGACTATCCGCTGGCAAGCCTGCTCGTCTGCGGCGATATTCCGAACGCCTATGCCTCCGATTTGGATTGAATTTGCCCCCGCAGATGTGGTATACTAAACTGATACCAACAAACGGAGTGTAGCAATATGGAATTAGAGCAGGCCCGCAAACGCGCCGAAGAACTGCGCGTCATCATAGAAAAAAACAACCGCTTATACTATGACCAGGACGCCCCCGAGCTGGAGGATTTCGAGTACGACGCTTTGAACCGTGAGCTCAAGCAGATCGAAGCCGAATACCCCGAGCTGGTCACGGCCAGCTCACCCACGCAGCATGTGGGTGGCACGGCCAGCAGCAAATTCAGCAAGGTGACCCATGCCGTCAAGATGGAGAGCCTGCAGGATGCGTTCTCGTTTGACGAGCTGCGGGAGTTTGACACCCGCGTGCGGGAGGCAGGCATCCGGCCCGAGTACGTCGTCGAGGCCAAAATCGACGGCCTGTCTGTCAGCCTTGAGTACCGCATGGGCCAGCTGGTGCGCGGCTCGACCCGCGGCGACGGTGTCGTCGGCGAGGATGTGACCGAGAACATCATGACCATTAAGGACATTCCGCATGAGCTGCCTGACGCGCCGGACTTTCTCGAGGTGCGCGGCGAGGTATATATGCCGCACTCGGCGTTTTTTAAATTAAAAGAGCAGCAGGAGTTGGAGGACAAAACGCCGTTCAAGAACCCCCGCAACGCGGCGGCCGGCTCACTGCGTCAGAAGGATTCCAAAATCACTGCGGAGCGCGGGCTGTCCATCTTTGTCTTTAACCTGCAGCAGTGCGAGGGCCGCACCTTCAGGACCCACCGTGAGACGCTGGACTATATCAAATCACTGGGCTTCCCGGTTTCTCCGCGGTACAGCGTGTTTGAGAACATCGAGGATGCTATTAAAGAAATTGAAGCCATCGGCGAGGCCCGCGGCACGCTGGAATTTGACATTGACGGTGCGGTCATCAAGGTCAACGACCTGGCCGCCCGCCGCACCCTGGGCAGCACGAACAAGTTCCCGCGGTGGGCCATTGCGTTCAAGTATCCGCCCGAGGTCAAGGAAAGCGTCGTGCGCAATATCGAGGTCACCGTTGGCCGCACCGGCGTGCTGACCCCGACGGCTGTGTTCGACCCGATCTTCCTTGCGGGCACCAGCGTTTCCCGCGCGAGCCTGCACAACGGCGATATTATCGCAAACTTAGGCGTCGGCATCGGGGACACCATCAAGGTGCGCAAGGCGGGGGACATAATCCCGGAGGTCATCGGCGTATCGGCCCGTCTGCCGGGCAGCAAGCCCTTTGCCATGCCCACGACCTGCCCGAGCTGCGGCGCACCCGTGGTGCATTTGCAGGACGAAACAGCCCTGCGCTGCGTCAACCCCGAATGCCCGGCGCAGAGCCTGCGCAACCTCATCCACTTTGCGTCCCGCAACGCCATGGCCATTGACGGCCTGGGCGAGGCTGTGGCCGTACAACTCATCGACAAGGGGCTGGTCTCCACGGTAGCTGACCTGTACACCCTGACCGAGGAGCAGCTGCTTACGCTGGACAAATTCAAGAAAAAGAGCGCACAGAACCTTTTGAACGCAATCGAAGGCTCGAAGCGCAACAATCTTGATAAGCTGATTTTCGGCCTTGGCATCCGCAACATCGGCGACAAGGCCGCCGCGCTGCTGGGTGAGCATTTCGGCAGCATGGACGCCCTGCGCCAGGCCACTGCCGAGCAGATGTGCGAGATCGACGGCTTCGGCGAGGTCATGGCCCAGAGCGTGCTGGAATTTTTTGCAAAGGACGGCACAACCGACCTGCTGAACCGCCTTGTGCGTGACGGCGTGAACATGCAGTGGACCGGCGAGAAGAAGGGCACCGCGCTGGCCGGTATGACGCTTGTCGTCACGGGCACACTGCCGACACTCTCCCGTCAGGAGGCTGAGGCACTCATCACCCAGAACGGCGGCAAGGCGGCTGGCTCGGTCAGCAAAAAGACGAGCTATGTTGTGGCCGGTGAGGCCGCAGGTTCCAAGCTGACAAAGGCGCAGACGCTTGGCATCCCCGTACTGGACGAGGCCGGGCTGTATCAGCTGATCAAGGATAACGGGCAATAAGGCGCGGGCGGATATGGAATCCGCCCCTACATGCCGTGGTCCGGTCTTTTCTCCGTAGGGGCGCATTCCATATGCGCCCGAAAACAGCACACACCTTTCCACAGGGCATCCCACCACGGGATGTCCTCTTTTTTGTTCTACCCCGCGCCGCACCCTCATACACTGGCAGTGTGAGGTGAAGAAACGATGGACGAGTACTACCGCATCCTGGAAAGCCTGCCGCCCGCACTGCGCACACCGCTGGCCAAGCTGGACGCCCACTATGCGCCGCACATTCAGGAGATCCGTCTGCGGCTGGGCCAGCCCGTACAGTTCACGATTTGCGGCAGACTGTGCCCCGCGGCCAAATTTCTGCCCGGAACGGGTCTGCCTGCCGCGTTGGAGACCGACCCCCTGCGGGACTGCTTTCTGCAGCTCTGCCGCCGCTCGGTCTACGCCTATGAGGACGAGCTGAAGCAGGGGTATTTCACCGTGCAGGGCGGCTGCCGCATCGGGGTAGCGGGCTGCCGCGGGCCGGGCGGCTTTTCCGCCGTAACGTCGCTCAATCTGCGCATTGCGCGCTGGCTGACCTGTCCGCTGCCGCCCGAGCTGGAGGCACTGACCGTTGCCCCCACCGGCGGGCTGCTGCTGGCCGGCCCGCCGGGCAGCGGCAAGACCACCCTGCTGCGCTCTCTTGTGCAAAAGCTCTGCGAGGGGGACGCACTTGTCAGCGTCATTGATGAGCGCGGCGAGCTGATGGCCTGTGAGGCGGGCAGTCTGCCCCGCGCAGCGCAGATTCGGTGCGATGTCTACGCCCGCTGCACCAAGGCCGAGGGTATTGCCATGGCGCTGCGCTGCATGAACCCGCAGGTCATCGTCTGTGATGAGCTGGGCACGCCCGGCGACGCCGAGGCCGTCGCACAGGGGGTCGCCTCCGGCGTTGTATTTTTTGCCACGGTACACTGTGATGACCCGGCGGGACTGCGCAAAAAGCCGGCGCTGGCCGCGCTGCTGGATACCGGTGCTTTTGCAAAAGCCGCGTTCCTGTCCGGGCGCTCCCGTCCCGGTGCGGTGGCGCAGTGGGTGACGCTGTGACGCTGCTTTTGCGGCTGCTCGGCACGCTGCTTTTACTTTTGGCCGGGATGGGCGGCGGCTTTGCCGCCGCTGCCCGCGCCGAGAACAGCCGCCGCCAACTGCACGGCTTTGCCCGCCTGCTTACATACCTGGCCGAGCTGCTGGACGCACAGGCACTCACCGGACCGGAGCTATTACGCCGCGCAGCGCAGGACCCGGCGTTTGCCGTTTTTTGTCCCGTACCGGGGGAGAGCCTGTCCGCGCTGACACCGCCTGCCTGTATGCCGGACGCACTGCGGCAGGAGGTGCAGTCGAGCCTTTCCGCCGCCGAGGAGGCCCCGCGCCTGACGGCCTGTGCCGCGCTGCACCGCCTGGCTTCGCGCTGTGAGGCGCAGTCTGCGGAGGCTGCGGAGCACTGCCGCACGGCCCGGCGGCTATGGCCGCGGCTGGTGGGCTGTCTCGGCGCACTGGCCGCCATTTTGCTGTGGTAAGGAGTGGCCCCTATGGACATCGACCTTGTTTTTAAAATCGCCGCCACCGGCATCATCGTGGCCGTTCTGAATCAGCTGCTCATCCGCTCCGGGCGGGAGGATCAGGCCATGATGACCACGCTGGCGGGGCTGATTGTCGTGCTGTCGATGCTGGTACGGCAGATCAGTGACCTGTTTGTGCTGATCAAAGCCTTGTTTGAGCTATGAGCTATGATGCTGTTGTGCAAGCTGGCCGCCGCGGTGCTTGTGGCGGCTGTGTTGACCCTGCTCCTGAAAAAGGACCAGCCCGCGTTCGCGTTCCTCGTCTCGGTCTGCACCGCCGCGGGGCTGCTGGCCATCGTTGTGCGGCAGGTCCAGCCTCTGCTCGACTGGCTGCGCACGCTGGACGGGTATTTTCAGGGGCAGAGCCCGGCAGTGCTTTTGCAGGTGCTGGGCATTGCGCTGGTGGCGCAGCTTGCCGCCGATACCTGCAAGGAGGCCGGGCTTTCCGCGGCGGCTACCGCCATCGAGCTCTGCGGCAGGGTGCTGGCGCTGTTGCAGGCGCTGCCGCTGCTGCAATCGCTGCTCGGCTCGTTTGCGGCCTATTTGCAGTAGTGCTTTTGCTGGCCGTACCGCCGCCTGTGTTTGCGGACGAGCTGTCCGGCGAATTGCCCAAAAGCACTCGGGACATCTTGGACGAAGGCGGCACTGACCTATCCGACGCCGCCCGCTGGCGCTTTTCCGATTTATGTGACACCGTCGGTGCCTGGGCCGCCGAGGGTTTGCAGCCCGCACTGCACCTTGCGGCACAGTCCGCCGGGTATCTGCTGCTGGCGGGGCTGCTGGGCCTGCTGGCCGGGGACCCGTACCGCGCCTATGTGGAGATCCTCGCGGTGCTCGGCTTTGGCACGCTGAGCCTTTCCGCTGCCATGCAGCTGACCGAGCTTGTCGCCGCGACGGCGCAGGACTGCCGCACCTATCTGACTGCCTTTGTGCCGGTGTTCAGCGGCCTGGCCGCCGCAGGCGGGCAGACGTCGGGGGCGCTTGTCTACAGCGGCATGTTTTTTGCCATGTCCGGGTTTCTTTCAGCCGTCATCCAAAAGCTGCTTCTGCCTGTCATGCAGCTGTATTTCTGCTTTGCGGTCTCGGCCTGCCTGTGGGACAACCCCGGCATGGGGGATGCCGCCGCGCTGTTTTCCCGCTGCCTGCATTGGCTGCTCAAGGGCTGCGGGGCGCTGTTCAGCGTTGTGCTGGGGCTGCAAAGCGCACTGGCGGCCACAGCGGATAGTGCGGCCCTGCGAACCGGCAAGGGGGTATTGCAGGGTGTCATTCCCGTTGTCGGGGACGCTGCAGCCGCAGCGCTGACGGGCGCTGCCGCCGCCGTACAGCTGCTGAAGGGTTCTCTGGCCCTGGCGGCGCTGCTGGCACTGGCCGCGCTGTTTGCCCCGGTACTGCTCCAATGCCTTGCCTGCGCACTGGCCTTTGCCGCCGCGGGCATCCTGGCCGGGGCCACCGGTCAAAGGCAGTGCGCACAGCTCTGCCGCCTTTACTTTGAGGGGGCACGACTCTGCGGGTCCATGCTGGTGCTGTATTTCTTCATGATCTTTCTGTCCACGGCGCTGTTGCTGCTGGCGGGGAACGGGGGCTTGGGATGACTTCACTGCGTCACATAGCGCTGGGATGCTGCGTGCTGTCCGCGCTGGCGGGCATACTGCGGCTTTTCTGGCCGGAGAACGGCTTTAAATCCGTCATAAATGCCGTGCTGGTGCTGTATATTTTAACAGTGGGCGTGCAGCTGGTGCACGGTCTTGACTGGGACGGCCTTGTGCGGGAGCTGCGCAGCCTGCCCGATGGGCAGGACACCGCCGACTACTCCGATTACAGCCGGGAGCTTGCGCTGGCCGCCTCGGTGGATGCCGTGCGCGAGGTTTTGCGGAACGCCGGAATCAACGCTGCGGTCAGCTGGCAGAATGGCGTATGTGTCATCACGCCCGTGGACCCGCGCGACAAGCCCGCCATTGAGGCCCTGCTCGCCGTCAATGCGGGGGAGCTGCCCTGGCGCTTTGCGGAGGCTGCCCCATGACCGCCCGGGAGCGTCTGGCTTCGCTGGCCGCCCGGCTGCGCGCAGCGCTGGCAGATGAAAAGCAGCGGGTAAACCTGCTGGTCTGCATGGGGCTGGCCGGGCTGTTGCTGCTGGCGGTCTCGTCCTGGCTGCCCGCGGACAGCAGCACGCAGAGCGCCGCGCCAGCCGCCATGACCGACAGCACCGCCGACTATGCCGCAGAGCTGGAGACCCGCCTGACCGCACTGATCTCCCGTGTGGAGGGTGCGGGCAAGACTGCCGTCATGGTCACGCTGGAATCCGGCAGCGAGAGCATCTATGCTACCGACACCGACAGCGACGGCAGCTCCACCCATGTACTTTTGGGCAGCGGCGAAGCGGACGGCCTTGTGGAGACCGTCGAGACGCCCCGCGTGCTCGGCGTCGCCGTTGTCTGCGAGGGCGGCGGTAGTGCTGCCGTGCAGAGCCGCGTCACCGCCCTGGTGCAGGCACTGACCGGCATCGGCACCAATCATATCACCGTTGCAAAAATGGCATCGGCCAACTAGAGGGAGGAACACCATGAAGCAACTTTCTGCCAAGCTGAAAAGCCGCGGCGCAACTGCCGTCGTTCTGACACTGGCGCTGGGAGCCGCCGTGTACCTGAACTGGTCCTTCTCCCGCGAGGCCCCGCCCAGTCTGGTCGTGTCAGACACCGCCGGGGAAGCCGTGGAGACCTCGGCCCAGGCCGCCGAGCCGATCACCGATCCGCTCGTGCTTGAGACATCTGCCGGGGCCGATACGCAGATGATGAGCGCTGAGGAAACCGCCAACAAGAACTACGGCGAGGCCCAGCTCGTCAGCGTAAACAAGGACTCCGGCACCGAGTTTTTTGAGTCCGCCCGCTTAACGCGTAGCAAGGCGCGGGATGAGGCGCTGGACACCCTGAAAAAGTCCCTAAAGGACACCAAGCTGACCAGCGAGGAGAAGGAGCAGCTGACGACCCAGCTGAGTGACCGCATCAGCAATATCACGCTTGAAACCAAGCTGGAAACGCTCATCAAGTCGAAGGGCTTTACCGACTGCGTGGTGAATCTGGAGGGCAGCAAGGCCAATGTGACCGTCATGACCGAGAGCGATGCCCTGACTGCCGAGGAGGTCACCCGCATACGTGACGCACTTTTGAGCCAGTGCAAGGGGCTGACTGCACAGGACATTACGATCGTAGAGGTAAAATAACTGAACATTCTGTTGCAAACCGTGCTGTTTTGTGGTACACTGATTTATATTAGTAGAACTATGGCCGCAAGGCCGTTTGCAACGGGAGGGTACACACTATGGATGTACACAATACCATCGGCGGCAGCTTACAGATCTCGACCGAGGTTATCGCAAAAATTGCGCGTCTGGCCGCGCTGGAGGTTGACGGTGTTACCGATGTAGCCACCGGCACCAGCCAGAACGTCCGCTCGCTTCTGGGCCGCACCGGCCTGCAGAAGCCGGTCACCGTCGTCATGGAGGACGGCATTGCCACCGTCACGGTGCACCTCACCGTTGTGTACGGCAGCAAGGTCATGCCCCTGTGCGAAAAGGTGCAGGAGAACGTCAAGCAGACGATCCAGAACATGACGGGCATCACCGTGGCCCGCGTGGATGTTCTGGTCGTGGGCCTGACCGACGCAGCCGAAAAAGAGTAAGAGAATCAAGGAAAGACAGGAACTTTACGTATGGAGAAAAAGCTGACCCGCCGCGAATCCCGCGAGACGGCCTTCCTGACGGCGTTTGCCGCCACGTTTGAACCCGAAGAGCCGACGGTCCCCGCCGAGGAGCACGCCGCCCCAGACGCATTCGCCAACCAGCTGCTGGCCGCCATGAACGACCACGCCGCCGAGCTGGATGAGATCATCACCGCCCACCTGAAGGGCTGGACGCTTTCCCGCGTGCCCCGCGTGAGCCTGGTTGCCCTGCGCCTGGCCCTGGCCGAGATGCTGTACGGCGACGAGCAGAAGCCCGGCGTCGCCATCAACGAGGCTGTCGAGCTGGTCAAGAAATACGGTGCCGAGGACGACTACCAGTTCGTCAACGGCCTGTTGGGTGCCGTTGCGCGTGAGCGCGGCGAGACCCCCGAACCCCAATGCTGACGCTGGGCATCGACACCAGCAATTACGCAACCTCTCTGGCAGTGTTTGACACAGACGCCGGAGAGGTTGTTTGCGATTGCAAAAAATTTTTGCCCGTCAAGGAAGGACAGCTCGGTCTGCGGCAGAGCGACGCGCTGTTCCACCACACGGCAGCCCTGCCCGCCATGCTGGCGGAGCTGGGCGCAAGGGCCGACCTGACGCAGGTCAGGGCCGTTGGCGTGTCCGCCAGGCCGCGCCCCGTGGAGGGATCGTATATGCCGTGCTTTCTGGCCGGTGTCAGCGCCGCGACGGCGTTCAGCCTGTCCCGCACGCTGCCGCTCATCGAGCTGACCCACCAGCAGGGGCATATTGCCGCGGCGCTGTACGCGGCGGGGGATTTCACACTGTTTGAGCGGGAGTCACTTGTATTTCATGTCTCCGGCGGCACCACCGACCTTCTTTTGTGCCATGGGGCCGAGCGCATCACGCCGCTGGGCACAAGCAGCGATCTGTACGCCGGACAGGCTGTGGACCGCCTCGGCGTCAAGCTGGGCTTTCCGTTCCCCGCGGGCGTCTATGTCAGCGAGCAGGCCGCTTTGTGTAAAGAAAAAGTTCATCCCAAGGTCAGTGTACACGGGCTGACGTGCAGTCTGTCCGGCCTTGAGAACCAGTGCGCAAAGCTGCTGGCCGACGGGCATGACGCGCCTTATGTCTGCAAATACTGTCTGCTCTGCGTGGGCGAAACGCTTGTGCGAATGGCAAATAACGCCCTGGCCGAGCATCCGGGTCTGCCCGTGGTTTTTGCGGGCGGCGTTATGAGCAGCGATCTGATCCGCACCTATGTGACGAACCGCGTGCCGAACGCACATTTTGTACCGGGAAAATTTGCCAGTGACAATGCCATTGGCATCTCAATCCTGGCGGCAAGGGAGTGTGGCGCATGGCCGACTACATCAATGTAACCAGCCTGAACCGGCTGGCAAAGCGCGTATTGGAGCAATGCGACCCGCTGAACGATCTGATCGTCTGCGGGGAAATTTCCGGCTTTACGCGGCATTACAAGAGCGGGCATCTGTATTTCACGCTCAAGGATGAGAACGCCTCCATCAAAACTGTCATGTTCCGCTCCCAGGCACAGCTTTTGAACTTCGAACCGCAGAACGGTATGCTGGTGCTCGTCTACGGACGCGCCACGATCTATGAGCGGGACGGCGCGTTCCAGCTCTACGCTGACTATATGAAGCCCTTCGGCGCGGGTGCCGCGCAGATGGCGTTTGACGCGCTGTACAAAAAGCTGGAGGCCGAGGGGTTGTTTGCGCCCGAGCGCAAGCGCCCGCTGCCCGCCGTACCGAGGTGTATCGGCGTTGTCACGAGCAAGACCGGCGCAGCGTGGCAGGACGTGCAGAACGTCATTGGCCGCCGCTGGCCGATGGTGAAATTGCTGCTGGCCCCCGTCAGCGTGCAGGGCATCGAGGCTGAAAAGAGTATCGTGGACGGCATCCGCAGGCTGGACCGCGACCCGCGGCCCGACCTGATCCTGGTCACCCGCGGCGGCGGCAGCAAAGAGGATCTGTGGGTGTTCAACTCCGAGCGTATCGCCCGCGCGGCAGCCGCCTGCCGCAGGCCGGTGGTCTCGGCGGTAGGGCATGAGATCGACACTTCGATTCTGGACTATGTTGCCGACCTGCGCGCGCCGACACCGTCCGCCGCGGCGGAGCTCTGCGTGCCCGATCAGGGGGATGTACGGCAGAAAATATTCATTTTGCAGCAAAATATTCAAAAAAATATACAGAATCGCTGCAATCTATGCTATAATAGGTTTAACCAGCTGGCCACGGCGCAGCTTTTGCAGCGTCAGCACCAGCAGTTAGACCGCCGCGGGCAGGAGCTTGCCATTGCGCAGGCCGCTGTCCGGCAGGCCGCACAGCGCCATGTGCAGGATGCCCGGCGCAGCCTGCAAAGCGCCGCTGCGGTGGCGGAATCCCTGAGCCCTTACGCGGTGCTGGCCCGCGGCTACGCGCTGCCGGAGCAAAACGGCACGCCCTGCGCCGTCGAAACACTGCGTCCCGGCGAGGCCGTGACGCTGCGCGGTGCCAGAGCCGCCGCCGAATGCCGCGTGGAAGCGGTACACACTTTGGAACAAAAAACAGGGGAGTGATACCCGATGAAGCAGCCCAAATCCTTCGAGGAAGGCATGGACCGCCTGCAGGGACTTCTGACTCAGCTGCAGGATGAAGCCACACCGCTGGCTGATTCCGTCAAGCTGTACGCCGAGGCCGCCGGGCTGATCCATTACTGTAATACAGCGCTGGACAAGGCCCGGCTGCAGGTCGAGGAGATCGACGCCAGCCTTGCCCCGGATGTGGAGGTGCCCCATGACGCATGAGGAATATAAGCAGCAGCTTACCGCCTGGGCCGGTCTGACCGAAAAACGCCTGGCCGCGCTGTGCGATGAATACCTGCCGCAGCAGTCTGAGCTGGGGCAGGCCGCGCGCTACAGCCTTCTGGGCGGCGGCAAACGGGTGCGCGCCGTGCTGACGCTGGCCGCCTGCCAGCTGGCCGGTGCCGACGCTGCCGATGCGCTGGACTATGCCTGTGCGCTGGAAATGCTGCACTGCTACTCGCTCATTCACGATGATATGCCCTGCATGGACAACGATGATTTCCGCCGCGGACGCCCGAGCTGCCACAAGCAGTTTGGCGAGGCTACGGCCCTGCTGGCCGCGGACGCACTGGTCACGGCAGCGTTTGAGGTCCTTGCCCATGCAAAGTGCTCTGCCGAGAGCCGCATTGAGGCCGTGCAGCTGCTGGCCAAAGGCGGCGGGGACCGCGGTATGCTCTACGGCCAGGAGCTGGACAAGCATTTTGAAACTGTGCGCGCCGGTGAGGCCGAGCTTTTAAACCTGCACGCCCACAAAACCGGTGCGCTCATCATTGCCGCCGTCGAGCTGGGCTGTGCCGCTGCGGGTGTGCGCCCCGACACGGACACCCGCAAGGCGCTGGTGCGCTACGCTGCCGAGCTTGGCCTGGTTTTCCAGATCGTCGATGACATTCTGGACGTCACCTCTACGACGGAGGAGCTTGGCAAGCCCGTGGGCAGCGACGCCGACAACGACAAAACCACCTTTATCACGCTGTACGGTTTACAAGGCGCACACGAGGAAGCCGAGCGCCACAATGCCGCAGCGCTGGCCGCGCTGGATGCGCTTGGCCCCGGGGCAGATTTTCTGCGCCTGATGGCAGCAGAGCTGCTGGAACGTAAGAAATAAGGATGTGATCCCATGCCACTGCTGCGCGCTGCGCTGAGTTGGAATTTTGTGCTGGCTACGGCGATCTGTGCATCGCTGCTGGCCCAGCTTATTAAGGTTCTTCTGAATCTGTTTATCTTCCACCGCTTTATTGCCGAGCGTATGTGGGGTGCGGGCGGCATGCCCAGTTCCCACTCGGCCACGGTCTGCGCCATGGTCGTTGCCACGGGGCGGTACTGCGGCGTCAATTCCCCGCTCTTCGCCATTGCGGCGGTGCTGTCCATCATTGTCATGTATGACGCCATGGGCGTGCGCTACGAGACCGGCGAGCAGGCCAAGGTGCTGAACCGGATGTTCACCGAATGGATGGACCAGGGGTTTGAGCAATTCCAGCTGCCCCATGGCAAAAAGCTGAAGGAAATGGTCGGCCATACGCCGATCGAAGTTGTGACCGGTGCGGCGCTCGGCATTGTGCTGGGCTTTGCCATGCCGATGGTGTAAAAACGAGGTGCGTATATGAGCTATCCCTTGCTGGAGCGCATCAATGCGCCCGGAGAAATAAAAAATCTGCCCGCGTCCGATATGCCCGCCCTGTGTGAGGAGATCCGGCAGTTTTTGATCAAGAGCGTTTCCGAGACCGGCGGCCATCTGTCGTCGAACCTCGGCGTTGTGGAGCTGACGGTGGCCCTGCACCGCGTGCTGGACTTCCCGCAGGACAAGCTGCTGTTTGACGTCGGCCATCAGTGCTACACCCACAAGCTGCTGACAGGGCGGCGCGAGGGCTTCGCCCAGTTGCGCCGCAAAAACGGCATTTCCGGCTTTCCCAGCCCGCGGGAGAGCGATTGTGACGCCTTTATTGCCGGCCACGGCAGTGCGGCGCTGTCAACAGCCATCGGCATTGCCCGCGCCAAAAAGCTCAAGAACGAGCCGGGCAAGGTCGTGGTCATCGTTGGCGACGGTGCGTTTACCGGCGGCATGGTCTACGAGGGCATGAACAATGTCAGCAAGCTGAACAATCTGATCGTCATCCTGAACGACAACAAGATGTCGATTTCCAAAAATGTCGGCCAGATGGCGAATTATCTGACCAAGCTGCGCACCGACCCGAAGTACTCCCACGTCAAGGCCCACATGGAGACGACGCTCGAGCGCATCCCCGTGGCGGGTGACGCGCTGGTCAGGGTCTTGCAGGGCGGCAAGCAGCTGATCCGCCGCGGCATCTACAAGTCCACGATGTTTGAGGAGATGGGCTTCCAGTATATCGGGCCCATCGACGGCCATGATGTGGGCATGCTGACCCACACGCTGACGAACCTGCGCGGCGAGCAGTATGCGCCGGTTTTCCTGCACGTCGTCACCAAAAAGGGCAGGGGCCTGAAGCCCGCCGAGGAGAACCCCGGCGAGTTCCACGCCGTATCGTCCATCGATTTGAACCATCTGACTGACCCCGAGCTGTCACCGAAGGATTCCTTCTCGTCTACGTTCGGCTGTGCGCTGGCAGATTTGGGCGACGACGAGCCGCGGCTGTGCGGCATCACCGCCGCCATGAAGTACGGCACCGGCCTGAACTTCTTCAAGTACCGCCATCCTGGTCGTTTCTTTGACGTCGGCATGGCTGAGGAACACGCCGTCACGTTTGCGGCGGGCCTGGCCAGCCAGGGGCTGCTGCCCGTGGTCGCCATCTATTCCACATTTTTCCAGCGCGCTTACGACCAGATCATCCATGATGTCAATCTGATGCAGCTGGATGTGCTGTTCGCTGTGGACCGTGCGGGGCTGGTGCCCGGCGACGGTGCCACACACCAGGGCATTTACGATGTTGCGTTCTTCTCGAATGTGAACATCCCGATTTTTGCCCCCGCCAACTATGCGGAGCTGCGCTACTGGCTGACCTATCTTGTGCGCGAGGCACACGGCCCGCGGATGATCCGCTATGCCCGCGGCGGCGAGAACCCCGCACTGGCGGCGCTGCCCTGCACAGGCGCGCGCTACGATGTGCTGGACCCCGTCGACGGCGCACGTGTCGCGCTTGTCAGCTACGGTGCCGAGACTGAGGAGATCATTGCCGCCAAGGATCTGCTGGCCCAGCATAGCGTGCAGGCGGACTGCGTCAAGCTGACGCAGCTTTACCCGCTGCCGGACGGTGTGTGCGATACACTGAAGCACTACGACACGATTTTGTTTGCCGAGGATACGGTGCGCACCGGCGGTATCGGCGAGCAGCTGGGCTTTGCCATGCAGCAATGCGGCTGGCAGGGCGAATTCCTGCTGCATGCCGTGGACAACAGCCATCTGCTGCACGCCAATGTGCCCGAGCTGCGCAAGGATCAGCAGCTTGACGCCGCGGCCCTCTGCGCAGATATTTTGAACGCTTTAAAGGAGAAACAGGCATGAGCAAGATTCGCCTGGATCAATACCTGTGCCAGAACGGACTGGTACAGAGCCGTGAGCGCGCCAAGGCGCTCATCATGTCCGGCATCGTCTTTGTCAACGAGCAGAAGGTCGACAAGGCCGGTGAGATGATTGCCCCCGACGCCAAGGTCGAGGTGCGTGGGCATGACATCGGCTATGTCAGCCGCGGCGGCCTCAAGCTGGAAAAGGCCATGCAGGTCTTTCCGATGCGCCCGGACGGCAAGGTCTGCATGGACATTGGCGCGTCCACGGGCGGCTTTACCGACTGTATGCTGCAAAACGGCGCGGTCAAGGTCTACGCCGTCGATGTGGGTTACGGCCAGTTGGCGTGGAGCCTGCGCACCGATGCGCGCGTCATCAATATGGAAAGAACGAACATCCGCAATGTAAAGCCTGAGGACCTGACAGAGCCGGTTGCGTTCTTCAGCGTGGACGTTTCGTTCATCTCGCTCAAGCATATCTTCCCGGTGGCAGACGCTATCTGCACGCCGGACGCTGTCGGCGTCTGCCTGGTCAAGCCGCAGTTTGAGGCTGGCCGCGAGAAGGTCGGCAAAAAAGGCGTCGTGCGCGACCCGGCTACCCACCGCGAGGTACTGAAAATGGCCGAGGGGTATGCCATGGCGAACCACTTTACCCCCGCGGGCCTGGACTTTTCGCCCATCAAGGGACCCGAGGGCAACATTGAATACCTGATGTACGTCCAGCACTGCGATACCCCGCAGCCGCTGCCGGAGGGCCTGATTGAAAAGGTCGTCGCAGCCTCCCACGATACGCTGGACAAAGCGCCCAATCTGCACTGAGAAAGGACCCTGACACAATGTCGGTTTTGCTGATTCCCAACCCGACCAAGGACACCGGGCTTGCCGTTACGCGGCAGGCTGCCGCTGTGCTGGCCGGGCTGGGCGTGCCGGTCTTGATGCCGCAGCCCTTTGCGAACGAATTTGGTTCTGCCGGGCTGACGGGTGTGCATTTTCTGCCCGAGGCAGATGCCTACCGCGCTGCCGATCAGGTCGTGACCATCGGCGGTGACGGCACGCTGCTGCGCGCCGGGCTTTCCTGCATGAAGCACGGCAAGCCCGTTCTGGGTGTCAATCTTGGCCGCACCGGCTTTCTGGCGACCTGCGAGGTCGGTGAGCTTACGGCCAAGCTCAAACGGCTGGCCGCGGGGGAGTTCACCCTTGCCAACCGCCGTCTGCTCCACGCCGAAGCCCCGGCCCACGGCTGGCAGGCTGACGCCATCAATGACCTTGTGGTGTTCGGTCAGACCCGGCTGCACCCGATGGATTATAAGGTGTACTGCGACGGTGCATTGGTGGGCAGCTACCGCAGCGACGGCATGATTCTGGCAACGCCGACGGGCTCCACCGCGTACTCGTTCTCGGCGGGCGGGCCGATCCTGGACGCCGCCGCGGACGTATTGGTCCTGACGCCGGTTTGTGCGCACAATGTACACGCCGCGCCGCTTGTGTTTGCGGCTGACCGCCATCTGAAAATTATCACTGATGCCGAAAACCGCGACGGCAGCTTTGCCTGTGCGGACAGCAGCGCCCAGTGCGACCTGCTGCCGGGTGAAAGCCTGCTGGTGACCGGCTGCGGGCAGCGCCTGCGGTTGATTGCCTTCGACGACGCGGAACAATTCCATGCGATTGAAAACAAATTGATGAGGAGATGATCCCTGTGAAAAGTGCACGTCATCAGGCAATTCTTGACCTGATCGAACAGCACCCTATTGACCGGCAGGAGGACCTGCTGGCCCACCTGCGGGAGGAAGGCTTTGACGTGACGCAGGCCACGGTATCCCGCGATATTCGTGAGCTGCAGCTGGTCAAAACAGCCACCGCTGACGGGCGCTACCGCTATGTGCCGGCGTCTGCGTCCGGCAAGGTAACGCATTCACCCAGCCGGTTTGAGATGATTTTCCGCGAGTCGGTGCTCAAGGTGGATTACGCCGGGCACATGGTACTGGTCAAGTGTTTTTCCGGCATGGCAAACGCTGCGTGCGAGGTGTTCGACGCCAAGCAGTGGGACAATGTCGTCGGCACGCTTTCCGGCGATGACACGTTCTTTATCTTGATGCGCAGCGAGGATGACGCAGCCGCCATCTGCAAGCAGCTGCAGCAGTACACCCGCCGCGGGTAATTTTAACGACAGGGAGGAGCTGCCCCATGCTGGCAAGCCTGAAAATTGAAAATGTAGCCGTTATTGAAAAAGCCGAGGTGAATTTTACCCCCGGCTTTAACGTGCTGACAGGTGAGACCGGTGCCGGTAAATCCATCCTGATCGACTCCATCAATGCGATTTTAGGCAACCGCACCTCGCGTGAGCTGGTGCGAAGCGGCGCACAGAAGGCGTGCATCTGGGCAACGTTTGAGAGTATCCCGACCTCCGTCAAAAAGCAGCTGGAAAAATGCGGCTACGAGGTCACCGACGACCTGCTTTTGTACCGCGAGATCAACGCCGAGGGCAAGGGCAGCTGCCGCGTCAACGGCATGCCCGCCACGGCGGCGGTGGTGCGGGACATTTCGTCGGGGCTGCTCTCCATCCACGGCCAGCACGACAGCCAGAGCCTGACAAACCCGGCACTGCATCTGGGGCTGCTGGATCAGTATGCCCAGAACCGCGATTTGTTCGCCGAGTATTACCGCCGCTATCGCGAGCTGGTCACGGTCAAGCGGCAGCTGGATGCCCTGAACGCAAGCGAATCCGACAAACAGCGCCGCATTGAGGCACTGACCGCCGAGATCGACACCATCGACGCCGCGGCCCTGCAGCCCGGCGAGGAAAAGACGCTGCAGGAGCGCAAGAACGTCATCACCCACGCCCAGAGCATTCTGGCGGGCATCACCGCCGCCCATCTGGCGCTGGCCGGTGACGAGGACGGTGAGCAGGCGGGCGCGGCAGACCTCTTGGGCGGGGCCGTTGACGGACTGCAGAACAGTGCGCGGCTCGACGAGTCGCTGACGTCCATGTCCGAGCGGCTGAACGACCTGTACTACAGCGCGCGCGAGCTGGCCACCGACCTGGCAGACCGGCTGGACGCCTACGGCTTTGACGCCGGGGAGCTGGATCAGATCGAAACGCGGCTTGATACGATCTACCGCATCAAGCAGAAGTTCGGCATGGAGGTCGACGAGCTGCTGGCACGGCGCGAGGCCGCCGCTGCAGAGCTGGAGACATTCCAGTCGTCGGGACAGAAGATCGCCGAGCTGAAAGCGCAGATGCAGACGCTGTATGCCGCCGCCAAGGAGGCTGCCGAGAAGCTGACCCAGAGCCGCCTGAAAGGCTTTGCTGCCATGAACAAGGAGATGAAGGCGGCGCTGGAATTTCTGAACATGCCTGGCATCCGCTTTGCGCTCAAGCATACGCGGGGGCCGCTGTCCTCCCACGGGCAGGATACCGTGGAATTTTTGATTTCGACGAACCCCGGCGAGGAGCCGAAGCCGCTGGCAAAGATTGCGTCCGGCGGTGAGCTTTCCCGCATTATGCTGGCGTTCAAGAGCGCGCTGGCGGACCGCGACGCGCTGCCGACGGTCATCTACGATGAGATCGACACCGGCGTTTCCGGCCTGGCCGCGGGGCGCATCGGGCAGCTGCTGCACCAGACGGCCAGGGGGCATCAGGTGCTTTGCATCACCCACACGCCGCAGGTCGCTGCGTTTGCGGACAACCAGCTGCTGATCCAGAAGAATGTCCGCAAGGACCGCACGTTCACCGAGATCCACACGCTTGACATGGATGGCCGCGTGGAGGTGCTGGCACGGATGATTTCCGGCGACAAGGTCAGCGAGTTGAGCCTGGCCAGTGCGCGGGAATTGATTGAGAAATCCAAATAACCCTCGCGCCGGCTGCGGGCCGATGCAAGCATCGGCCCCTACAAGGAGCGGGCGCATTCTATATGCACCACCCCTTGACAACCCGTGTTGGATATGATACAGTATCTTTTGTTAAATGCAGTGATGGGAGCCAGTACCCGTCTGTTATGCTTCAGAGAAGCCCCGGTTGGTGCAAGGGGTCGGCAGTGCAGGCGGCGGAATACAGCCCGGAGCAGCAGGCTGAACGCGAAAGCCAGTAAGCTGTGCCGTGTGCGCACGTTACAGCGCTTGGGGTGTACGCAGCCCTTTGTCTGCCGCACCCGCGAAGGCCCGCCGCCGTGAGGGACGGGCAAACAGAGGTGGTACCGCGAACTTTCGCCCTCTGCCAAATTCACATTTGGCAGGGGCTTTTATTTTTGCCCTTGCCGCAACAAACGGAGGTAAAACTCATGACGATTTATGACGAACTGAAGGCCCGCGGCCTGATTGCCCAGGTCACCGACGAGGAGGAGATCAAGGAGGTCATCAACAACGGCAAGGCCACGTTCTACATTGGCTTTGACTGCACGGCGGACAGCCTGACTGCCGGTCACTTTATGGCCCTGACCCTGATGAAGCGCCTGCAGCAGGCCGGCAACCGCCCCATTGCCCTGATCGGCGGCGGCACGACGATGATCGGTGACCCGTCTGGCCGTACCGATATGCGCAAGATGCTGACCAAGGAGGACATCGACCACAACGCCGAGTGCTTCAAGCGTCAGATGGAGCGCTTTATTGAGTTCGGCGAGGGCAAGGCCCTGATGCTGAACAACGCCGACTGGCTGCTGGACCTGAACTACATTGAGCTGCTGCGCGAGGTCGGCCCCTGCTTCAGCGTGAACAACATGCTGCGCGCCGAGTGCTACAAGCAGCGCATGGAGAAGGGCCTGTCCTTCCTCGAGTTCAACTACATGATCATGCAGAGCTACGACTTCTACCATCTGTTCCAGAATTACGGCTGTAATATGGAGTTCGGCGGCGACGACCAGTGGAGCAACATGCTGGGCGGCACCGAGCTGATCCGCCGCAAGCTGGGCAAGGATGCCTACGCCATGACCATCACGCTGCTGACCGACTCCCAGGGCAAGAAGATGGGCAAGACCGCGGGCAACGCCGTCTGGCTTGACCCCAACAAGACGAGCCCGTTCGAGTTCTACCAGTACTGGCGCAACGTCGGCGACGCGGATGTGCTCAAGTGCATCCGTATGCTGACCTTCCTGCCGCTGGAGCAGATCGACGAGATGGACCACTGGGAGGGTGAGCAGTTGAACAAGGCCAAGGAGATTCTGGCCTACGAGCTGACGAAGATGGTCCACGGTGAGGAGGAGGCCGAAAAGGCGCAGGCCACTGCCCGCGGCCTGTTCAGCGGTGCCGCCGACCACGAGAATATGCCCAGCACGAAGCTGGACGCCGAGCTTGTCAAGGACGGTGGTGTCGGCCTGCTGGCCGCCATGGTCGCCGCGGGTCTGTGCGGCTCCAACCGTGAAGCCCGCCAGCTTGTCCAGCAGGGCGGCGTCCTCGTCGACGGCGAGAAGGTCACCGACCCGAAGGCTGTTCTGACTGTTGACGCGCTGAATAAAGGCGTCGTCATCAAGAAGGGCAAGAAGGTTTACCACAAGGTCACGCTGTAAAGCAAGGTTGCTTTACAGCTAATACATGACCCCAAAATCCCCATGTCCGCACCGCAAACGGTGTTGGACATGGGGATTTTGATATGGTATACTTGTGTCAATAAGAAGGAAGGGAGCAGTGGCATTCGGGATGATGAAGATTAGAAGAAAACACTTTTTTCAATTTATGACAATACTATATTTCATAATCGTATTTTGTATGTGTATAACGCGATTCAATATTCTCATGACTCTTATCGGGGGTCCTCTAACACGCATTGATGCAGTCAACATGATACCCTTTCATAGCATCAGAGAAAATTTAAAGTATGGACACAGTCCTGTTTCATGGGACATGCTTTATAATATGGTTATGTTTGTACCGTTCGGAATTATATACTGCTATTATCAAAAAGCATTCAGCATATATAAAGCAATAGGCTTGTCATTTCTAACAACATTTTCAATTGAAGCTGCACAGTTTATTTTTAAAACGGGCGTTGTGGACATAGATGACCTTATCATAAATACAATTGGAAGTCTGCTGGGGATTCTCTTGTATATTGCACTACAGAAAATATTACAATGGAAACAACTATGGAATGTGCACGAAGTAATTGATACAATTGCAACAATACTTCCTCCGTTGTTTATCTCCTTTGTTGTAGAAATGTTTTTTGGCGATGGTTCACCAGCGCTGCGCCCCGTTCACAATATAATTCTAACAGGCTACGGTGTCTGCGATTATATATTGTTAATAAAGGATTTTTCATTGAAGTCAAAACTGCTTTACGCGGCATTTTATATTGGAATTTTCTGGTTGATTCTTTCCATACTATAGAAAATATAGATACGGAGAAAATCGCTTCAGCATACATCCAGATTGCAAAGCATACTTGCCCCCGGGCGTGTTTTGGGCTATAATAAAGGGAGTATCGACTTTCAGGAGGCATCCATGCCCAAAGAGAAACTCAAAACCATCTACGTCTGCACCCAATGCGGCGAGACCAGCCCCCGCTGGCTGGGGCGCTGCCCGTCCTGCGGCGCGTGGAATACCATGACCGAGGATGTCGTAGCCGAGCCTGCCAAAGCGTCCTCCGGCAAGGCCACCGCTGCGCCGCGTGTAACGGGGCAGACAAGCCTTGTGCCGCAGAAGCTGAAAAGCATCAGCACCACCGAGGAAAAAAGCCGCATCGTAACCGGCATCAGCGAACTGGACCGGGTCCTGGGCGGCGGTATCGTCATCGGCAGTGTAACGCTGATCGGCGGTGAGCCGGGCATCGGCAAGTCCACGATTTTGCTGCAGCTCTGCGGCGAGGTCAGCAAAACCAAAAATGTGCTCTACGTCACGGGCGAGGAATCGGTGCGGCAGATCAAGCTGCGTGCCGTCCGCCTGAACGTACCCGAGGACAATATCTCCCTCGTTGCCGAGAGCGACGTGGACGAGATCTGCGGTCTGATCGAATCTATGAAACCCGATTTGGTCGTTATCGATTCGATCCAGACGATGCGCTGCACGGATATTTCGTCGTCGTCCGGCACGGTCAGTCAGGTCAAGGAGAGCTCGGCGCGCTTTTTAAATGTAGCAAAAACGCTGGAGATTCCAACCTTCATCGTCGGCCATGTCAACAAGGACGGCGCGATTGCCGGCCCCAAGGTCATGGAGCATATTGTGGATACCGTGCTTTACTTTGAGGGCGACAAGACCTTGCCGTACCGCGTGCTGCGGGCCGTCAAGAACCGCTACGGCTCCACGAATGAGATCGGTATGTTCGATATGACAGGCCGCGGCCTTGCGCAGATCGAGAACCCGTCACAGGTCATGCTGGAGGGGCGGCCCATCGGCATCAGCGGCACCTGCGTGGCCTGCGTCATGGAAGGCACGCGCCCGGTGCTGAGCGAAATTCAGGCGCTGGCGACGAAAACAAGCTTTCCCAGCCCGCGGCGCACGGCGAGCGGCTTTGACTACAACCGCATGTACCTGCTTTTGGCCGTGCTGGAAAAGCGCGCCGGATACGCCTTTTACAATCAGGATGTCTACATCAACATCATCGGCGGCCTGAAGCTGGACGAGACTGCCTGCGACCTGCCGGTCTGCATCGCGCTGGCGTCCAGCCTGCTTGACCTGCCGGTAGACGAAAAGACCATCGCCATCGGCGAGGTCGGCCTCGGCGGCGAGGTGCGCAGCGTGACCCATCTGGAAACGCGCCTGCGCGAGGCACAGCGCGTCGGCTTCGACACCGCCATTGTGCCCAAACACAACCTGAAAATGATTGACCCTTCGCAATTTCCCGGCTTGAAGCTCGTGGGCGTGTCCTACCTGCGGGAAGCCATCAACGCAATAAAATTAAAGTGAGGAATGGACCCATGCCCGAACAGAACGAAAAGAATCTCCCCAAAGCACCCACCTTCAATCCGAAGGTCAAGGAGACCATTGCGGCCTTCAAGGAGAACAACAACCCCAAAAATCTCAATGACATCCTGAACGAGCTGGTACGCTCGCCGCTGCTGGCCCCCGCCGTGTTTGACCTGCAGGGCCAGCCCGCCCCCAAGCCGGAGGCCGATGGCCGCGTGCAGCTGCCCAAGGAGACCAAGATCAGCCTGGTAATGGTCACCAGCCCCGAGGGCAAGCGCTACTACCTGGGCTTCAGCGATTGGGACGCTGTGCACGAGTGGCAGAAGGCACAGCCCAAAGCCGCACAGCAGATCATCCTGCTGCGCTTTGATGACTACGCCAACATGATTGCGAAAAACGCCGAGGCCAGCGGTCTGGTCATCAACCCCGGCGACAATAGTCTGCGCCTGGAACGCCCTCTGATCGAGTCCGTCAAAAAGACGAAGGACGAGGTTTCCCAGAAGATTGCAGCGCAGCTGGCCGAGCAGCAGGCCCGCCGCATCCATCCCGGCGACAAGGTCACGCTGGTCGAGCCCAGCATTCTGCCCGACGCCATGATCGACCCGGTCTGCACGGTGCTGGCCGACGCCCCCGGTGTGGGCTCTGCCTATCTGTCCGTTATGATCGTAAACGGTGACGCCCGCAGCTATCTGCTGGTGCTGGACGGCCCCAAGGACGAGAAGCTGTTTGCCTCCGTAGCACAGGCCGCCCGCCCGTACCTGCTCAGCCGTGAGAAGAAGATGGATCTGAACATCACGACCTCGATTTCTCCGCTGGGCCAGCAGGGTATGCAGGGCAGCGAGCCGTTCTACCGCAAGGGCATTGGCCGCGTGATTGAGGAGGATGACGACGAATGAGCGTAAAGCGTCTGCTGGACTGCACCCCCAGCGAGCTGGCCCGGTACACCAAGGCGGAGCTGCTGGACGCGATTGCGGGCAGTGAGGGCCGCGTACTGGCGTGCGAGACCATCGGCCTGACGCCTCCGCTGCTGGTGGACGTGACGAATGCGGAGTATGCGGCCTCCCTGAGTGCTGACATTCTGCTGCTGAATATGTTTGACGTGCAGCACCCTGTCATCAACGCACTGCCGAAGGTTCCCGAAGGCGAGACCGTGCGGGAGCTCAAGCGTCTGACCGGGCGCGTCGTGGGCATCAATCTGGAGCCCTGCGACCTGCAGGCCGCCAAAAGCAACGATGGAACGCTCTGGAAAATGAGCGGCGGACGCTTGGCCACCGTAGAAAATGCACGCAGGGCCGCCGAAATGGGCGTTGATTTGATCGTTCTGACCGGCAACCCCGGCAACGGCGTCAGCAATGAATTGATCGTAGAAGCGCTGAAAGCGATTTCTGCCGCCGTCGGTGACCGCGTGCTGCTGGCCGCCGGCAAGATGCATGCATCCGGCGTAGCAGGGGAGGGCGGGGAGAAAATCATGACTCCCGCCGACGCCGAGGCATTCATGGCAGCCGGTGCGGATATTATTCTGCTGCCGGCACCCGGCACGGTACCGGGCATCACACAGGAGTACGCGCACAGGCTGATTGAGGTCGTGCACAGCCGCGGCAAGCTGGCACTGACGGCTATCGGCACCTCGCAGGAGGGCGCGGACGTGGCGACCATCCGCCAGATCGCGCTGATGTGCAAGATGGCCGGTGCCGACATCCACCACATCGGTGATACCGGCGTGCCCGGCATGGCCTTGCCGCAGAACATCATGGCATACTCCATTGCCATCCGCGGCGAGCGCCACACCTACCACAAAATGGCACAGTCTGTCAACCGTTGATAATAGCAAACTGCCCGCAGGAATTTTGCGTTCCTGCGGGCAGTTTTTTATTGCAGATTGCGGTAATACTCGGACTGGCCGTCGTAGAGCGTCTTTTCCTGCAATTTATCGATCATATTCAGCCTGACCTTTATCATGGCAATCGCAGCCTCGTTTTGTGCGGCGTTCCAATCCTGCTTCAGCAGCAAAAGGCCGCGGTAATAGTCCTCGGTGCGCTTCATGCATTCGCGCAGCAGGTCGATTTCATCGGGCGTCAAAGCCAGACTGATTTTTTGCTCGTCTGCAGCAGGCTCGGGCGGCTTTTTCTTCGCAAACAACGGCATGGGATTCACACTCACTTTTTCTTGGTAAAGAGCTTTACGGCAAACACAATAACAGCAATCGGAAGCACAATTTGAATGATAAGCGCAATCAGCACCGACAGCAGTGAGGTCGTAAGCACCAGCGTGCCGATGAGCATACCGCTGATGATACGCCACAGCCACGCAAAGACCATCAGCGCAATGATGGCCAGCAGAACCTTGATGATGGTGTCCTTGTTCATGATTTCAACTCCTTTTTATTCATCATACCAGATTTTTCAGGAATTGCAAGCATAGCGTAGGTTTCATTCGGAGGGGCTTACATTTTCAGACTGCTTTACTTTATCAATAGCAAAGCGCCGTTCGGCAACCCGGCTTTTTGGGGCTTCCGTTATCGTTTTTTCCGTTCAGTTCCGAACTCCGGTTCCGGTTTTTTTCGCACCCTCCCTGCTTTAATGTCCTCCCTATATTTCGCTAAATTTGCATTTAGCGAAATGCTATCACTCGCTAAAATCCTGGCGCAGACGCCCTCTCCCACAGCGAAAAGCAGCATTTGCATGATTATGCACACATATACGGATTATCAACGCTTTGTAATATGAGCAGTTCTTTGCGTTTCTTATAAGTTGGTGAAATTGACGAGGTGCTGCCTGCTGTGCTACAATAAAAAAGCAGAAGCATCGTTTCCGTGTGCTTCTGCAAATCAATATGTTAAGTTGAGGGCTTCCATGAGCAGTTATATTGATGTGGTCCACCCGGAGCGCCATGCGCCGTACCTGGATATTCCTGATGATGTGGTTGACTACCTGCATTACCTCGATTTTGTAAAGCTGCGCTCCCCGCGCACCGTCAACGGGTACTATCTGGACCTGCGCGGCTTTTTCCGCTATATGATGCAGCGCTGGCAGCGCGTGGCCGACGATACGCCGCCCGAGGAAATTGATCTGACCGGCATTACCACCGACGACATCCGAACGATCACCAAGCACGATATTTTTGATTTTCTTGACCATGCGCGCAGTGCTGACAACGGTCCCAAGGCCCGCGCACGGAAGCTGAGCGCCCTGAAGGGCTTTTTCAACTATATGTGCACGCAAGTCAATCGGCTGCCCGCGAACCCCACGGAAAACATCAGCCTCGGCTCGCCGGCCAGGGCTCTGCCCAAATATCTGACCCGGGACGAGGCCGTCACTTTGTTAAGTAATATACAAAGTGATTTTTACGAGCGTGATTACTGCATATTGACGTTATTTTTGAACTGTGGCATGCGGTTAGCCGAGCTTGTCACGATTGACATGGGTGATTTTCGCGATGATACGATCCGCATTGTCGGCAAGGGCAGCAAGGAGCGGCTTGTTTATTTGAATGACGCCTGTCTGGATGCGCTGCAGCGCTATAAAAAGGTACGCACTTCCCTGCCGAACCTCGTGGACAGGGACGCTCTGTTCGTCTCCAAGCGCACCGGCAAGCGGCTGTCTGCGCGGCGGATCGAGCAAATCGTCGCGCGCTGCCTGCAAAGCGCCGGCCTGAGCGGACGCGGGTTTTCCCCGCACAAGCTGCGCCACACCGCCGCCACGCTTATGTATCAGGGCGGCGTCGATATGCTGGCCTTGAAGGAGATTTTGGGGCACGAGAACGTCTCCACGACCCAGATCTACACCCACATCAACCGTGAGCAGCTGAAAAAGGCTGTAGCCGCCTCCCCGCTGGCCACCCAGAAATACGTGGAGCAAAAGCCGTCAGTGCCCGACGCCCCCGATTCCAACGACGGCGAGTACAGCCCCGACGGCAGCGAAAGCCGCTGACAGCGCCAGCGCCGCGGCAAAACGGACTGCCAGCCGCCGCGCTGTGCCCGGTGTCTCCCGCGCAGCACGCCCGCGCACCGCGCGGAAAAGCTCCGTCGCCAGCCGCACTGCCCAGCCTGCCAGCCACAGACAGAGAAGCAGCGTACCCACATCAGAAAGCAGCGTGTCCAGCCGATAGCGCAGCAGCGCCGACGCACCGCTTTGCGCTGCCACTGACGCCGCGCAATAGCCCAGGAACAGCCCACGCGCCGCAAACAGCAGCGCCAGCAAACCGACACCCCACACGCAAAAGCCGCACAGCAGCACCAGTATCAGCTGCAAAAAGCTCACCGCAAGCTGCGCCCCGAAGGCTGCCGCAAGGCTCGTACCTTCGGGGCGGCTTGTGTAGTAGGCCGCCAGCTGCTGCCCCAGAGGCGTTGTCCCGCTGCGTCCCAGCCAGATGCCCGGCAGGTAACCTGCCAGAAATATCACGCCAAATGCCAGCGCCGCCCCGCTTTCTGTCTGCGGCGTATGTTCCCGGTGCGGGCGCTCTACCGCAGGCCGCAGCATCGGCAGCCTCGGACGGCGCAGCGCCGTCTGTGCCGCCCGCATCAGCGGCCCGCCCGCAGGGCCGTCAGTGCACCGCCCAACAGGCCCCCTAGCAGCAGTGCCAGCGGCAGCATGGCGTTGCTTCCCTGCCAATCCAGTCTGCCGTTTGCCAGCAGCGTTGCCGCCAGCAGACAGACCGCGTAAAACGCCCCGCAGCCCAGCCCGCACAGCAGCAGCCTTTTCTGCAATCTGCGGGCCAGCACGGCAGCGGACACAGCCGCCCCCACTGCCGCCGCCATACAGGCCATAGGCCGCACTGCGGACAATGGCAACCCTGTATGCGTCAGCAGAACCGCCGCCAGTGCCAGCAGCAATATGCACACGCCCACACCGCAGCCAAAGGACAGCAGCAGCACCGCCGTGGCCGGATTTTTAACGCCGATTTTTGGTTTGCGCAGATTTTTAGCCATAACAAAACGCCCCCTTGCACAGTCAACACTATGCAAGGGGGCGTGGGTTTTATGTCAATTACTTCTTGACGGGGGTGGACTTGCTGTCCTTACCGGTGTCCAGCTTCTCCACAGAGGAGATTGCGGAGCGGCGGAAGCGAATCTTCGTGCGGTCACTGCCGGTCTCGATGACGATGGTGTCATCTTTGTCCGCAATGGCGCAGACGATGCCGACAATACCGCCGATGGTGGTGACTTTGTCGCCGATCTCGATGGAGCTGCGCATGGCAGCATCCTTCTTGTCCTGGCGCTTCTGCGGCAGGTAGATCAGGATGATCATGAACACGATGATAAGGATCATCGGCAGGAAGCTCAGCAGCATTTCAGCCGTGCTAGCCGTGCCGGTGGCGGCATTCAGAAACTGGATCATAGCAAGTATACTCCTTAAAAATAACGATTTCTTCTATTATATCGGATAAATGCGCATTGTGCAAGCATTTTGCCGGAAAAATCAGATGCGGGTATCAAGTTTATGCACATAGGTGTCGTGGAACTGCTGGAAGGTGCCGTTGTCCAGTGCCTCGCGGATGCGCTCCATCAGGTGATTGTAGAAGTACAGGTTGTGCATGACAGCCAGGCGCATACCCAGCAGCTCGTCTGCTTTCTGCAAATGGCGGATGTACGCGCGGGAGAAATTGCGGCAGACCGGGCAGTCACAGTGCGGGTCGATAGGCGACTCGTCGCGCTCGTATTTCAGGTTCTTGATATTGATGATGCCGTCCCAGGTGAACAGATGCCCGTGGCGCGCGTTGCGGCTGGGCATGACGCAGTCGAACAGATCAACGCCGCGGTAGACGCCCTCAATGATGTTGCCCGGCGTGCCGACGCCCATCAGATAGCGGATTTTGTTTTTCGGCGCAAACGGCTCTACGGCAGAGATGATGTCATACATGACCTCGGCGGGCTCACCGACGGCCAGACCGCCGATGGCGTAGCCGTCCAGATCATACTCGGCGATCTGCTTCATGTGCTCAACGCGCAGGTCGGCGAACGTGCAGCCCTGGTTGATGCCAAACAGCAGCTGGTCGGGATTGACGGCCTTTTCCTCATGCTTCAGGCGGTTCATCTCGTCCTTACAGCGCAGCAGCCAACGGGCCGTGCGGGCGCAGCTGTTCTTGGCGTACTCGTAGGTAGCCGGGTTTTCGACGCACTCGTCAAAGGCCATGGCAATCGTAGAGCCAAGGTTTGCCTGAATCTGCATACTCTGCTCCGGTCCCATAAAGATACGGTGGCCGTCGAGGTGGGAGTTGAAGGTCACGCCCTCCTCCGTAATATGGCGCAGCTTGGCCAGACTGAACACCTGAAAGCCGCCGCTGTCGGTCAGGATGGGGCCGTCCCACTTGGTAAACTTGTGCAGACCGCCCATCTCAGCCACGAGTTTGTCGCCCGGGCGCAGGTGCAGATGATAGGTGTTGCACAGCATGACCTGTGCGCGGATGTCCTTGAGGTCCAGCGCCGACAGACCGCCCTTGATGGCGGCAGCCGTGGCGACATTCTGGAACGCAGGGGTCTGGACCGTGCCGTGCACCGTGGTAAATTCGCCGCGGCGGGCAGCCCCTTCCTGTTTGATAAGGCGGTAAGGCATAGCTTTCTATCTCCGTTTTAAAAATATTTCATCGAAAAAGGCGGCACAGGGGGCTTTTTCCCTGCACCGCCTAATAGATTATTATAAAAGAAAATCCGTGGTTCGTCAACTGTAAATCGGCAGGCTCGCCACCCCCGCCGGGAAAATTATTTTACCCTATAGCGCAAAATGGTTTTGAGCCTGTTTTTTTCTGTGCGGGTGGCATTGCTCAGGTAGATTTCCCGGTGGCCTTCCTCCGTGCGCGTCAGGCTGTGGGCGTGTACAAATTCGTCCATTTTTGCGAAAGAAACCGGCTCATCGTCATACGCGCCGACATGCAAAAGCTGCACACAGGTTTCGCCCGGCACGGTGCCGAAGCGGACTTCTTCCAAGAGCAGGTTTAGTTTTCGGTGTTTTGTACGTTCCAGTGCAGCGCACACGCCGTCCTTTCCGACAAAATCCGGCTGGCGGATCACGAGAGTGTAGCGCAGCTTTTCCTTGATGAGCTCGCAGTTCTCAATTTTCTGCCAGACGCCCTCCAGTGGGTAGACGGCAAAGTCGTCATACTCGCCCTTCGCAGTCTTTTTGTAAGCCATTTTGACCGCATAGGCCACGGAATACAATGCCGATACGCGGTTTGAAAAATCCGTGTCATTCGGGTTTCCTTCACCGTTTATCATGATGCAGCTTTGTGTCGGAACCGTCACCAAGACCGGGGTTGATTTTGCACCGTAAAGCTGCTTTTCCTGCCTTCTCCATTCGTATTTCATAAAAAGCGCCTCCTTGCGCTTTTCAGAATACCGCAGAAAGCATGACACCCCCTGTCATGTTTTATATTTTTCTGCCATGCGGGTCAGCTTTTCTTTCATGCCGCGCCGCAATTCGTCGGGTTCCAGGATTTCAACTGCGTCGCCATAGGACAAAATGTAGCTATACAGCGTTCTTTCTGGCATATCGACGGTCACATACAGGCTTCCCTGCGCATCCTTCTCCACGGTATCGGTAAATTCGTCATAGACGCGGAAGGCAGCCGCCGGGGAGAACTTCAGCCTTACCGAAATCAGCCGCTCCTGCTGTATCGTCGGTTTTAGCTCCGGGACATCCGCCTTCCTGCGCAGGAAAGTCTCCGGCAGAAGCGTCAAATCCTTAATGCGGGTCAGCTTGAAAAAGCGGTAGTCGTTTCGCAAAAGGCAGAAGCCGTACAAATACCAGTCCTTGCTCTTGAAAATCAGTTTGACCGGTTCCACCGTGCGGACAGTGCCGCCGCCTTCGCCCGCAAAATACGAAAAGCTGACCCTGCGGCAGCTGAAAATAGCCCTTTTGAGCTCGTCGAACAGCTCCGCACCCGCCGTATTTTTGTGCCAGTCGGAAAAATCGACCTCGATCCAATTTGCGCCCTGTACCCGGAAAAGCCCGCCCAATTTGGTAAGCAGTTCATCGGTCCGGCTGTCTTCCGCGGCGGCAAGGCCCTGCAGTGCCATCAAAATTTTCTCTTTTTCCTGCGGCGTCAGCAGCGATTTCTCCAGCACAAACTCCGGCAGGATAAAAATACCGCCGCCCTTTCCCTGCACAGTATAAATCGGTATCCCGGCAGCACTGATGGCATCCAAGTCGCGGTAAATCGTTCTTACCGATACTTCAAATTTTTCTGCCAGCTCGGGGGCCGTGGCTCTGCCCTTGTCCAACAGATGATACACGATTTTGAACAGTCTGCCCTGCTCCATACAGTGCCCCCCCTCGCATCACAACAAAAGCGCCGAAGATCTGCCCCGGCGCTTTCGCAAAAGATATTTTCTGTTACCGAATGAACATCGCATCACCAAAGCTGAAGAAGCGGTACTTTTCCTCAACGGCGACCTTGTAGGCGGCCATCGTCTTGTCGTAGCCGTAGAAGGCGGCAATCAGCATGATAAGGGTGCTCTCCGGCAGGTGGAAGTTCGTAATCAGGCCGTCGATGGCTTTCAGCTCGATGCCGGGATAGATGAAGATGCTGGTATTCCCGCTGCACGGCACGATCTTGCCGTACTTAGCCCAGACAGATTCCAGCGTGCGGCAGCTCGTTGTGCCCACGGCAATGACGCGGTGGCCCGCGGCGCGGGTCTCGTTGATGAGCTTCGCCGTCTCCTCGCTGACGGAGTACCACTCACTGTGCATCTGGTGGTCCTCAATGGATTCCTCATTCACGGGACGGAAGGTGCCCAGGCCGACATGCAGCGTGACCTCGGCAATGTTGACACCGCGGGAGCGGATCGTATCCATCAGCTGCGGGGTAAAGTGCAGGCCCGCGGTGGGCGCGGCGGCGCTGCCCAGTTCCTTGGCGTAGACGGTCTGGTACTGGCTCTGATCCTCGAGCTGCTTCGTGATGTAGGGCGGCAGCGGCATCTTGCCGAATTCGTCCAGCTTCTCGTACAGTGTCTCGGTGTCGTAGGTAAAGGTTACATACTTATTGCCGTCAGGCAGCGTCTCATCCACCACGGCGGTCAGGCTGCCGTCGCCGAACTCCACCTTCGTGCCCGGCTGCATCCGCTTACCGGGGCGGGCCAGGCACTCCCAGGTATCGCCCTTGACCTGACGCAGCAGCAGCAGCTCGCAGACAGCGCCTGTGGGCACCTTGGTGCCCATCAGGCGGGCAGGCAGAACCTTGGAGTTATTGACAACGAGCAGATCGCCCTTTTCAAGATAATGCGGCAGCTCATGGAATACCGAGTGCAGTATCTTATCATTTTTGCGGTCCAGCACCATCAAACGGGCGGCATCGCGGGGGTCGGCAGGCTCCTGCGCGATCAGCTCCTTCGGCAGGTCGTACCAGAAATCTTTTTTGAGCATTTTTGTATCATCCTTTTTTACTTTAAAGCGTTATCATCTTGACATTCTTATGCGGGAATATTATAATGAATCCAAACACAGAGGCGCGAAGCGCATCAGTACCGGTTTTCATCATGCCCTGCCAGGGGCGAGAGCCGGGAAAGGGTTCTTCGCCGAAGAAAATGCGCGGCACGCATTTTCTGGGTCCGCAGCCGAACAGGTGCGGGACTGTCACGCTGTAAAACAGTGTGTTGCGCTGTGTTATATGCAATATGATATTATATTGCATTTTGTGCCGGTTTTCAAGCCGGTTTTTTTATTATCTGTGCAAATTTCCGTGGGAGCCGCATAGATATAAGGAAGGGTATCGAGAAAGGAAGGTCTTAGTCAGGATGAAACAGTACAATGTTGGTGTTATCGGTGCAACCGGTATGGTCGGCCAGCGCTTTATTACGCTGCTGGAAAATCACCCCTGGTTTAATCTGGTTGCCCTTGCAGCCAGCGCACGCAGCGCTGGCAAAACCTATGAGGAGGCTGTCGGCAGCCGCTGGTTGATGAAGACCCCCATGCCCGAGAGCGTTAAAAAGATGGTCGTGCTGGACGCCGCCAATGTGGAGGAGGTCGCCGCCAAGGTCGATTTCGTCTTTTGCGCCGTCAACATGAAGAAGGACGAGATCAAAGCACTGGAGGAGGCCTATGCCAAGGCCGAGTGCCCGGTCGTGTCCAACAACAGCGCGCACCGCTTTACCCCTGACGTACCGATGGTCGTACCCGAGATCAACGCCGACCACATCGACATCATCCCTGCCCAGCGCAAGCGCCTGGGCACCAAGCGCGGCTTTGTGGCCGTCAAGTCCAACTGCAGCCTGCAGAGCTATGTGCCTGCCCTGCATCCCCTGCGCAAATACGGCATCTCTGACGTGCTCGTCTGCACCTATCAGGCCATCTCCGGTGCAGGCAAGACGTTTGAGACCTTCCCCGACATCCTCGACAACGTCATTCCCTACATCGGCGGCGAGGAGGAAAAGAGCGAGCAGGAGCCGCTGAAGCTGTGGGGCCGCATCGAGGGCGACAAGATCGTTTCGGCCGAGTCTCCCCGCTTTACGGCCCAGTGCCTGCGCGTGCCTGTCTCTGACGGCCACATGGGCGCGGTGTTCGTGCGCTTTGAGAATAAGCCTTCTAAGGAAGAAATTCTGCAGGCCTGGAAGGAATTCCACGGTCCCGCACAGGATCTGGAGCTGCCCAGCGCCCCGAAGCAGTTCCTGCATTACTTTGAGGAAAATGACCGCCCGCAGCCCAAGCTGGACCGTATGCTGGAAAACGGCATGGCTGTCAGCATTGGCCGTCTGCGTGAGGATAACCAGTACGACTACAAGTTCGTCTGCCTGTCCCACAACACGCTGCGCGGCGCTGCCGGCGGCGCGGTGCTGCTGGCCGAGTTGCTGGCTGCCAAGGGCTATTTTGACTGATCGGCTGCGCATGGCAGCCTTGGTGTAAGGAGAATTCGTATGAAGAGACCCGTATTTACCGGTGCCGCCGTGGCGATCATCACCCCGATGAACACCGACGGCAGCGTCAACTATGACGAGCTTGGCCGCATCATCGACGACCAGATTGCCCACAGCACGGATGCCATTGTCATCTGCGGCACAACGGGTGAGTCCCCGACGCTGACCGACGAGGAGCACACCGAGTGCATCCGCTATACCGTCAAAAAGGTGGCAGGCCGCGTCCCGGTGATTGCGGGTACCGGCTCCAACGACACGAAGTACGCCATCTGGCTGTCCCAGCAGGCTGAGGCCGACGGTGCCGACGCACTGCTGCTGGTCACGCCCTACTACAACAAGACGAGCCAGGCGGGCCTGCTGGCCCACTACACAGCCATTGCGGACGCCGTGCATATCCCCTGCATCCTGTACAATGTGCCCAGCCGCACGGGCTGCAACCTGACGCCCGCCACGCTGGCCGAGCTTGCGAAGCACCCGAACATCAACGCCGTCAAGGAGGCCAGCGGCAACATCAGCCACGTGGCCGAGATCGCAGCGGCCTGCGGTGACAGCCTGAACATTTACTCCGGCAACGATGACCAGATCGTGCCGCTGCTGGCTCTGGGCGGCAAGGGCGTGATCAGCGTGCTGTCCAACGTAGCCCCGCAGTACACCCATGACATCTGCGCCAAATGGTTTGCCGGTGAGACTGCCGAGAGCCTGTCCATGCAGCTCAAGGCTGTGCCGCTTATCAAGGCACTGTTTGCCGACGTCAACCCCATCCCGGTCAAGTGGGCCATGAACCGCCTTGGCTGGAATGCCGGCGACTGCCGTCTGCCGCTCGTTGCGCCCTCCGCCGCAGTGCAGGCGCAGCTGGAGACTGCCATGCAGGAGTTCGGCCTGCTGAAATAATTTCACAGCCGACCCACTGCCATGCCGCGGGTCGGCTTTTTGCTTTTGCACGACTTTTGCATGAAAGGAACAATAACACATGACGGATATTATCATTCAGGGCATCTATGGCCGTATGGGCCGCACACTGGTCGAGAAGATCGGTGCGCGCGAGGATTGCCGCATCGTCGCCGGTGTGGATCGCGAAGCCGGGCGGATCGGCGAAATCCCCGTTTACGCCGGGTTTGACGCACTGCCCTGCAAGGGCGTCATCATCGATTTTTCCTCACCCGCCGGGGCGGTTGCAGCAGCGCAGTACGGTGCCGCCAACGGTCTGCCCTGCGTCATCTGCTCCACCGGCCTTTCCAGGGAGGATGAGGCTGCACTGGAGGCTGCCAGCACCAGGACACCGATCTTCCGCAGCGCAAACATGTCGGTGGGTGTCAACGTGCTGATCGAGCTGGCCCGCCAGGCTACGAAGATCCTGGGCGGCGAGTTTGACATTGAGATTATCGAGAAGCACCATCATAACAAGCTGGACGCGCCCAGCGGCACAGCGCTGATGATTGCCGACGCCATCAACACCGAAGCGAACGGCAAATATGAGTACGTCTATGACCGCACGCAGGTTCGCCAGAAGCGCGGCGCACAGGAGCTGGGCATCAGCTCCATCCGCGGCGGCGGCATTGTGGGCGAGCACGATGTGCTGTTCTGCGGCCCCGACGAGGTCGTGACGCTGAGCCACAGCGCGGGCAGCCGCGGCGTCTTTGCCGACGGTGCCGTACAGGCAGCGCTCTATATTGCTGCGCTGGCCCCCGGCTATTACACGATGACCGACCTGCTGCGAGGTAAACTGATATGCGAATGAACGGCAACGACCTTGCCGCCTGCGCGGTCATCGCACTGGGCGTCGGCGGCGTAGTTGTCGGCTCTCTGCTGGGCGTCGGCAATCAGGCTGTGACCCTGCCCGCGGTCAATCCGCAGCCCGTAGTCGTGGATATGCCGGCAGAGCCGGAACCAACCGCTACACCGGAGCCGACCCCCGAGCCGACGCCAACCGTCGAGACCGTGCACTTTTCCGCCACGGGCGACGACCTGATTCACGATGGTATCTTTTTGCAGGCTAAGGGGCGCGGCGGCGAACACTACGATTTTGACGCCGCCTACGCAGCCATGCAGGGCTACTACGACCAGTTTGATGTGAACTGGCTCAATCAGGAGACGCTCGTCAACGACGAGTTCGCCGCCAGCGGCTATCCGATGTTCTCCACCCCCGGCGAGATCACCGACACGCTGTATAATTTGGGCTTCCGCGTGTTCAGTCTCTCCAACAATCACAGCTACGACAAGGGGGCGGCGGGCATTGAGGCATCCATGGCACACTGGGCTGCCATGCCGGACGATGTGGTCACAATGGGCTTTTACAATCTGGAAACCTATGACAACTACGCCTACCAGACCGTCAACGGCATCACGTTCGGCTATCTCTCCTATACGGAGCACACCAACGGCCTGCCCACGCCGTCCGGCACAGACTATGGCGTTGTGTATCTGGACGACCATGAAACGATTGCCAAACAGATCGCCGATATGCGCCCGAACTGCGATGTTCTTATCGTCAGCGCCCACATGGGCACCGAGGGCACGCACGAGGTCAACGACTTTCAAAGGGAGACTGCTCAGTGGCTGGCCGACCAGGGCGTCGATGTCATCATCGGCACCCACCCGCATGTAGTACAGAACGCCGCATGGCTGACCGGTGTGAACGGCAACACGACCTTCATCGTCTACAGCCTGGGCAACTTCATCAACGCGCAGTCCTCGCGCGATAATGTCATCGGCGCGATTCTGGACGTGTATTTTGATAAGACGACCCAGCCTGACGGCAGTGTGCGCATTGCCATCCGTGACCCGAAGCTGCACTGCGTTATCAGCCAGTATGAGGCCGGGTACAAGAATATCCGGGTCATCCCCTACAGCCAGTACACAGACGAACTGGGTGCAGCACACGGAGAGTTCACCCTCTCCCGCGAATACATAGAGAGTATGCTCCGCAGCACGATTGACGAGGAGTTTCTCACGTTAGATTGAATGAAAGGATGATTTTTATGTACGGTGTCAGCAAGATCAGCAGCGAGCAGAACATTATGCTCACCACCTTTCCCGGTGCCCAGTACAGCGCACAGAGCCTGGCCGAGCACCTGGACGTTTTTGCCAAGGCCGGTATTGTGGTCGATATGATCTGCCAGAGCGCGCCCCGCGGCTCCGCGGTGGATTTCAGCTTTACGACGAGCTATGACAACTTTGCCGCCGTTATGAAGGCTCTGCCCGCCGCAGCCAAGGCCAATCCCCCGCTGGTCTCCGGCGGCTACAGCAAGATCAACCTCTTTGGTGAGGAGATGGTCACCAGCTGCGGCGTCGCCGCCCGTGCGCTGGCCGCACTGGCCGGTGTAGGTATTGAAATCGTACTCATCACAACGAGCGACCTTGACATCTCCCTGCTGATCCGCCAGCAGGACGAGGACACCGCCCTCGATGCCCTGCATAAGGCGTTTGCAGTCTGACGGCAATCAAAAAACAGGTGCAACCCCATTTAAAGGGCTGCACCTGTTTTTTATTTATTCTTGCGGTAGCACTTTGCTGCCAGAAATGGCAGGAATACAACCCCATACATGATGGCACTGATTGCCACATCTGTCCAGCTGATGATCTGATTTGAAATATCCGTCGTACCGGTCCAGACTAAGACCATGCTGTTGTTGAGGTAGTGCAGCACCACGGGGAGCCAGATATTTTTGCCGCACTGCTCATACGCAAAGGTGAAAAATACACCGAGCGTCACGCAGACAACAAGCTGTGCGGCAATGCTCTGCAGTGAGGTGTCGGGGCTGTAGAAGAAAAGATTCAGCGGCAGATGCCACAGCCCCCACAGCACGCCTACCGCCAGTGCGCCGCGCCGTGCGCCGAAGCGGCCTTGCAGGGCTGGCGTCAGGTAGTAGCGCCAACCGTATTCCTCGCCAAAAAACGGCAGGAAGGATAAGAAAAAATTCGGCACCAGCACCAGTGCCATGAGCCACGGCGCAGACGATTGCCAGTAAGTCAGGTACTCCGCCCTGGCGTCGCCGCCCTGCAGCGCCACGGAAAGAAAGACCATGCCGGTTTTGACGACGAGAAAGTAGGCACAGATGGCAAACGCCGTCAGGAATTTGCCGTGCAGGCGCAGACCGTAGTCTTCGCGCTTTGTCTTTTTTTCGGTCAGCAGGAAGATCCAGCCCAGCACCGACGCGATAATGATGACAAAGTTTGCAATATTCAGCCAGCCCTCCTGCGGCAGGAACGCAGACAGAACGCTCATGGCGAGCATCAGCGCAGTGGCCGCGATGTGCAGGATGTAAAACCGCTTTGGCGTCCCCTGCCGTCTTGCCAGCAAAAACGCCAGCATAACGCCCGCCGCCGGGTAGAACATCTGGGCGTTGGCAAAAATCGAGGTGTCCCGCCCGTTTTGCAGGCAGATGTACAAAAGCGGCATCATCAGAAACGGGATTGCGTAAGCACAGAGCGCAAAGACAGTCAGCTCTTTTTTATTCGTTTTCATCGTCGTCCTCCTTTGGGTTTTCCAACTCAGCGTGGCGTTTTTTGTAAGCCTTCATGCTGAGCTGCAGCAATGCAAAGCACAGCACCCAGGTACAGACCCCCATGATGACCGCCTGCAGCACCGCAATGCCCGCGCCAAGCGCTGCAAATTTGATAAGCCCCCACACAAGCACGGCAACACCGCCCACAACGGACACAGCGGCATTGGTTTTCGTGTTTGCCTTAAGGTGGCGGTCCCAGATACCGGCACGCAGATCACTCAGGACCGAATAGGCACTCCCCAGCATAAAGATAAACCATTCTGCCGCCATCTCCCGCGGGGTAAAGCCCAGCAGACTTTCAATGATCAGCGCCGCCAGCAGCAGCACCCACAGCGCCCAGAAGCCGCAGGACTCAATTTTTAAAAGGGTCTGCTTTTGCATTTCATCAAGATTGTCGCGCTTAAAAAATTCTTTTATGTTCATCGCTCATTCCTCCCAGAACAGCTCATCCAGTGTTTTGCCCAGCACCCTGCAGATGCTGCGGCAGAGGTTGATGGTGGGGTTGTACTCACCTTTTTCGATTGCATTGATGGTCTGGCGGGACACGCCCACCACCGCCGCCAGATCCGCCTGGGTCATATCCAGCGCAGCGCGGGCGGCCTTCAGCTTCAGATTCTTTGCCATTGCCTTCGTTTCCTTTCCTCTTGCTGTGACTTTACTATAGCACGTGCCTTACATTATGTCAAGTATATATTACTTTTTGAAAAATAAATTTTCCCTACAAAACCCACACTTGCGGCAATTCGCCCACTGTGCTATGATAGCTTTAATAGATTATGATAAAGGAAGTTTGGCTATGAAGTACAGCTTTCCCGCTTTTGAAAACGGCTTTATCCGCGCTGCTGCGGCCAGCCCCGCCCTGCGCGTGGCCGACTGCACCTACAACGCCGACCAGATCATCGGCGTCATGCGCGAGTACGCCGAAAAAAATGTGCAGCTGCTCTGCCTGCCGGAGTTTGCGCTGACCGGCTACACCTGCAGTGACCTGTTCTTGCAGGATACCCTGCTGCGTGGGGCCGAGGACGGCCTTGCCGCGATTTTGAAGGCCAGCGAGGGACTCAACGTCGTTGTCCTCGTCGGCCTGCCTGTGCGCCATAACGGCAAGCTGTACAACTGTGCGGCGGTGCTCTGCAACGGTGAGCTGCTGGGTCTGGTGCCGAAAGTACACCTGCCCAACTACGGCGAGTTTTACGAGAAGCGCCACTTTATCCCCGGTATGCGTGAGCCCGAGTGCATCGAGCTGGCCGGGCAGGAGACGCTGATCGGCACGAACCTTCTGTTTGCCTGCAAACAGCTGCCCGCCTTTGTGCTGGCAGCCGAGGTCTGCGAGGACCTGTGGTCCCCCATTCCGCCGAGCTGTGCCCACGCACTGGCCGGGGCTACCGTTGTGGCAAACCTGTCCGCCAGCGATGAAACCGTCGGCAAGGCAGCCTACCGCCGTGAGCTGGTCTGCGGGCAGAGCGCGCGTCTGCTGTGTGCGTACCTCTACGCCGACGCAGGCCATGGCGAAAGCACCACCGACATGACGTTTGCGGGCCACAACCTGATTGCCGAGAACGGCAGTCTGCTGGCCGACGCCGCACCGTTTGCGGGCGAGGATGCCGTGACTGAGCTGGACCTGGGCCGCATGGTGCAGGAGCGCCAGCGCAACACGACGTTTATGCCGGAAACGAACGGCTACACCACTGTGGAATTTGAGCTGCCGCCCGTGGAGCTGGCGCTGATCCGCCCTGTCTCCTGCACGCCGTTTGTGCCGCAGGACGCCGCGACCCGCGCCGAGCGGTGCGAGCTGATTCTGCGCATCCAGGCCGAGGGCCTTGCCAAGCGCATGGAGCACACCCACGCCAAGTGCGGCGTGCTGGGTATCTCCGGCGGGCTGGACAGCTGTCTGGCCCTGCTGGTGGCCGTGCGCGCCTGTAAGGTGCTGGGCCGCGACGCGAAGGATATTGTGGCCCTGACGATGCCCTGCTTCGGCACGACGAAGCGCACCCGCTCCAACGCCGAGATTCTGTGCGAGGCTTTGGGCGTGACGTTCGGCGAGATCAACATCACCGAGACCGTCAAGAGCCACTTTGCTGACATCGGCCAGCCCGCCGACAAGTACGATGTCACGTTTGAAAACTGCCAGGCCCGCGTGCGCACGCTGGAGCTGATGGACTATGCCAACAAGAACGGCGGCTTTGTCATCGGCACCGGCGACTTAAGCGAGCTGGCGCTGGGCTGGGCCACCTACAACGGCGACCACATGAGCATGTACGGCGTCAACACCGGTGTGCCGAAAACGCTGGTGCGCCATATTGTGCAGTACGTGGCCGACACCTGCGGCAATGACACGCTGCGGGACGTGCTGGTGGATATTCTGGACACCCCCGTCAGCCCCGAGCTGCTGCCCACCGCCGCAGACGGCACGATTGCCCAGCAGACCGAAAAACTCGTCGGCCCGTATGAGCTGCACGACTTCTATCTCTACTATGTGCTGCGCTTTGGGTTCAGTCCGACAAAAATCTACCATCTGGCCCGCACAGCCTTTGACGGCCTGTATGAGCCGGAGGTCCTGCTGGCGTGGCTGAAAAATTTCTACCGCCGCTTCTTTGCCCAGCAGTTCAAGCGCAGCTGTCTGCCCGACGGCCCGAAGGTCGGCTCGGTCACGCTGTCCCCCCGCGGCGACTGGCGCATGCCCAGCGACGCCTGCAATACGCTGTGGATGGCAGAATTAGAAAAACTGGAAGTCTGATCGCGTTACTGGCGTATAAAAATGCCCGGAACCACTTGCACGGTTCCGGGCAATTTTTATAGCTTTTTGATTTCGGCGTTCAGAGCGTCGTAGGTGTAGAGTGTGTTGAGCACCTGCAGCAGCTCCTTTTTGCTCAACCGCGGCGGCAGACCGAGGCGGCGCAAAAACACCCGGCGGTTCTCGGCGCTGTTGGCCGTGCCGGAGATGCCCCAGTCGTACAAATCGGTGTACGTGATGGAGCGCGACTGGGTCGTTTTCTGCTGGCAAGCAGTTTTACTTGCCAGGGCGGTTTCAAGGCCCTGTACAATCAAATCGTCGGATACGCCCTCGACGCCGAGCAGTCCCTCCTTGCCGGGCTCGGCCTTGCGTGACTCCTTGCCCGCAATCGCCGGGACGTAGGCCTGCAGGACATGCTCCGCGCCGACAAGACCCGTGACAAAGTGGCGAATCTTGAACCCGGCGGCGTCGGAGTCTGTCAAAATGATAAGCCCCTGCGCTGCAGCAATGCGCTTGAGCAGCCTTTGCAGCGCACCGTCCTTGAACACCCGGAAGCCGTCCGTCGTCAGGATCGTGCCGTCCACGATATTGCTAAGGCGTGCAGCGTCGTATTTGCCCTCCACCAGCAGGGCTTGTTCCAATTTCAGCATTTATGCCCTCCCGGCCAGCGCCAGCTCACACAGCGCCTTCTGCATTAAAAGGTCGGCGTCCAGCTTGCTGCTTTTCAGGTCGGTGTCCAGTCTTTGCAGGATGTGCAGGCAGTCCTCCAGCTGGGCACGCTTGAAGCGCAACGCGGTTTTTTCGGTAGAATTGAGGCGGTAATTCCAATTGCCCTTGTAGCCAAAGTCCTTGGCCACATCGCCGAGGCTCCGGCGGCTGCGGCGGCCCAGCAGCACGCGGTACAGATCCAGATAGTTGCTGATGAGTGCGCCGGTAATCATGATCGGCTCGTTTTGCAGCGCCAGCAGCGTTTTCAGCTTTTGCTGAGCCTTATCGGCCTGGCCGCTCGTCAGCAGCTTGACCATATCGAACGTGTCCGCGTCGAGCGTGACCGTGCCGAGCCGGCTGACCATTTCTTTTGTAATTGTGCTGTAGTTGGCCAGCGCGGCCAGCTTTTCGACCTCATTTTTAAGCAGGAACTGATCCTCGCCGCAGCGGGCCAGCAGCGCAGCTTCGGCACCGGGGGCAAAGTCCGCACCGGCCTCCTTCGCCCAATCGCGGGCCATGGCCTGTAAAGCCACGCCCGTGGGACGGTTGAGCTGCACGCAGTAGCCGAGTTTCTCGCAGCTGGCAATGAGCTTTTGCTCCCGCTTTCCGGGGCGCAGTTTGCCGTAGCTCTCCTCGATGATGCTCGTCAGCACAAAGATGGCGTTCTCGGTGTCGGCCAGCGTGTCGCAAAGCTCCTGCAAATCCTTGTCGGAATAGGTTGACGGACGGATCAGCGGCATGAGTACCAGGCGTTTGCCGCCGAAGAATGAAATCGTACCGGCAGCTAGCACGATCTCCTCCACCGAGGGGGTCGGCCCGTCCAGCACCGTCGTCTCGGGGTCGTCGCGGTTCAGATATTTCAGCGTCTTCTGCGCCGCCGTGTGGACGAGCGCCTCGTCCGATGCGTAGAAATAGTAGAGCGCGCAGCCTGCCTTCAGGCATTTTTCCAGCTCCTTTTCACTGTACAGCAATCGTCTGTGCCTCCTCCCAAATCATGCTGCGGCCCGGGCGCAGGGTCAGTCCGGGCGTGTCCTCGCCATAGCGCAGGGCGCAGCCTGCAGCGTCGTCCAGCCAGCGCGGTGCGGCAGCGGTGTACAAAATTGCGTCGGGCCGCACGGAATCGGACAGCGTGCCCGGTGCGCAGAGGACATCCACCCGCACCGGCTCTGCCAGTTCGAGCCTGCCTGCCCCCACGGCGATGTGCCGCTCCCCCACGCCCAGCACAGCGAGGTTTGCGCTTTTATTATGATACAGGTCCAGCGTCAATCCGTCAAGCACCGGACGGGTCGTAAAGTCGGCAAGCTCCTGCACCGTCACGACCTCAGCCGCGGAAAGTTCCATCTGCGTCGGCTTGGCACGCAGGTCAACGACCAGCGCGGGCTCCTGTCTGCTGCGCCCGGCTAGATAGTTCTGCACGGCGCTCCAGTTGCTCTCCCCGCCGCGGAAGAACACCACAGCCTGCCCGTTCTGCACGCAGACGACGCAGGGATTGTTGGACGCGCCGACCAGATTGATCTGCACAACATCTCGCTGCATCCAGACACCCAGCCCCACGGCCAGCACTGTGCAGAGCGCCGCCGCGGGCAGATAGAGCCGCAGCCTCCCGGCATGCCAGAAGCAGACCGCCAGTGCGCCCAGCACAGCCAGCGCAAACAGCGTGTACCGCTGCGGCAGACAAATCGACGCAAACGGCAGTGCGGCGCAGCACCGTACCAGCCAGAGCAGCCCCTTTAGCCAGAGACTCAGCACGAGAGCGGTCAGGTTCGTGATTGCCGCCAAAAACGGCACAGCGCTGCACACCAGCAGCAGGATGCCCAGCTGCAGGGCGGGCTGAACCATCCAGACGACCAGCAGGTTGCAGAGCACCCCGACCAGGCTGGCCGCCATGCCGTGGGCCACCAGCACCGGCAGCGTGGCAAGGCTGGCAAGCACTGCCGTTTGCACAGGCTCTGCCACTTGGCATAGCGCCTTGACGGCGGCGGGCTTGTCCTGCGCTGCGCGCTGCTCGGTGCGGGCCAGTGCTGCCGCAGCCTGCACGCCCAGCACGGCACAGAACGACAGCTGAAAGCCAAGGTCGCACGGCGCATAGGCGTTTTGCAGCCCCAGCAGGATGGCCGCAAAGCTCGTTGAGGTCAGCAGGTCGGGCGGCAGCAGGAAGAAGTCCCCCACCAGCGCCACCAACAGCACGATCCCGGCGCGCGATACAGAAACCGGCATTCCGGTCAGCAGCAGGTAAAACAGCGCCGCCGCAGCGCGCAGCAAAATCAGAGGCTTATAAAATTTCCATTTGCGGCCAAAGCCCAGCAGCCCGCAGAGCAGCGCCAGATGCAGCCCAGACACCGCCAGCAGATGCGATACCCCCGCCGTGCGGAAGGCCTGCTGCACGCTGTCATCCAGGCGGCTTTTGTCCGCCAGCAGCATGGCGGCCTCGATGCCGTCCAGCTGCCGCGGCAGCCAGCGGCGCAGTGTGGCCGACCAGCGCTGCCGCAGCCGATACAGCGCAAACCGCGGCGCGCGGCTGGCGTCCAGTGGGTGGTAGCTGCCCAGATACTCCGCCTGCAAATAGACACCCTTGCTTTGGCGGCTCAGGCGGTATTTGTTGTCGGGCAGCTCGGTCAGCGCAAATTTTGCAGTGAACCGCTCCCCCGCACTCTCGCCGGGAAAGGACGCGCACTGAACCTTTACGTTGGCCGCCCTGCCGTCAATTTCAGTCAGCCGCAGCGTACCGCGCAGGCGGCTTTCGCTGTAGGAAGCATCGGCGTCCGTCTCCACCACCGCCGTGCAGGTCACGGTCTGCCCGGCCAGTGCCTTGACGGGCCGCACCCATACAAGGGTAAACACCAGAAACCACGCTAGACCGCACAGCGCACCCAGTACCGGGACGGCGCTGTCTCTGCGGCGTTTTATCCATAATAGCGCCAGGCATACCAAAAATGCCGCCGCGGGCACACAGACCAGCGGCGGCAGAATGGCCGCAGCAAGCTCAGCCCCGGCAAAACCGAGACCAAACCAACCGAGCTTTCGTTTCATTGCTTAGTGCAGGAAGAGCGGCAGCGGCTCCAGGAAGAAGATGTCGGTGCGCTTGGCAGCGTCGCCCTCAGCGAGTGCTGCGCAGCAGCCGACTACCGTGCCGGTGCTCTTGGCGGCCAGCGTTTCCAGTGCATGCAGGGAGCCGCCGGTGGAGATAACGTCATCCACGATCAGGATGCGCTTGCCGTCCATATACTCGATGTCCTTCTTGTCGATGACCAGCGTCTGCTTACCGGCAGTCGTGATGGACTGATCCTCGATGATGACAGGCTCCCGCATATACAGCTTCGGACCTTTGCGGGCAGGAATCCAGTATTTGCCGCTCTGGCGCGCCATTTCGTAGGCCAGAGGGATGCCCTTGGCCTCGGCGGTCAAGATCACGTCAAACTCGGGGGCTTTTTTCAGCAGAGCTGCGGCGCATGCCTCGGTCAGCTCCACATCACTGAACATGATGAAAGCGGCAATATCCATGTGGTCATTGACCTTGCAGATGGGCAGCTCACGGGTCAGACCCGCAATGTGCAGTGTATAGGTATCTGCCATGTTAGTTTACCTCTCTTTATTGATTCACAAGTGTTTTGTGCAACGCCCGGCATCAGCCCGGAGGCCATGCAAGGCTGCGCTTGGCCAGCACATGAAAGTGCAGGTGCTTAACGCTCTGGCCGCCGTCCGCGCCGACATTGGTCACAACGCGGTAGCCGCTCTCGTCGACGCCCAGCTTTTTGCACAGCTGCGCAATGACCGCGTAGATGTGGCCCAGCAGCGCGGCGTCATCCTCGGTCAGGGCTGCGGCAGACGCAATGTGCTGCTTCGGGATGACGAGAAAATGCACGGGGGCCTGCGGGTCGATGTCGTAGAACGCCAGCAGCTTGTCGTCCTCAAACAGCTTGTTCGAGGGGATCTCGCCTGCGGCGATCTTGCAGAACAGACAATCCTCCATCCGGAATCCCTCCTTTGCAGTGGATTTTATGGCAAAGAATTACTGATTCATTTCCGCCTTGACGATCTCGGGCACAGCATTCAGTGCGTCGTCGATCTTGGACGTGTCGCGGATACCGGCCATAGCGAAGTCGGGCTTGCCGCCGCCGTTGCCGCCTGCGATAGCGGCAATCTTCTTGACGAGGGCACCTGCCTTCAGGCCGCGGGCCAGGGCGTTCTTGGAAACGCCGACAGCCATCATCGTCTTATTACCGTCGCTGCCGATAAGCACGGTCACGGCGTTGGGGGCCTTGTCGCGCACCTTATCGACCATGTCGCGCAGGGTATCAGCACCGGTGCCGGTCAGGTAGGCGGAGACGATGCGCACGCCGTCGATGTCGGCGGCGTTCTCAAACAGGCCGTCGATCTTGGCGGCAGCCATCTGGGCCTTCAGGATTTCAAGCTGCTTGGCGGTCTCCTTCAGCTCGGCAGCCAGTGCCTCGGCGCGGGCAGGAGCGTCCTTCAAGTTGTTGGCCTTCAGGGCAACAGCGGTCTTGGCCAAAATCTCGGTGCGGTCATCCAGCAGATCCAGCACGCCGAAGGCGGTGGTAGCCTCAATGCGGCGGATACCGGCAGCCACGCTGGACTCGCTCAAAATCTTGAAGCAGCCGATCTGTGCGGTGTTCGTGACATGGGTGCCGCCGCAGAACTCGGTGCTCCAGCCGCCGGCGTCGACAACACGGACGACACTGCCGTATTTCTCACCGAACAGAGCCATAGCGCCCATCTTCTTGGCTTCCTCGATGGGCAGGTTCTTGACGGTGACGGGCAGAGCCTCGTAAATCTTCTCGTTGACGCGGCGCTCGACCTCGGCCAGCTCGGCGGGGCTGACGGCGCTGAAATGCGTAAAGTCGAAGTGGGTGATCTGGTCGTCCTGATAGCTGCCGGCCTGATGGACATGCTCGCCCAGGACCTCGCGCAGGGCCTTCTGCAGCAGGTGGGTGGCGGTGTGGTTGCGGCAGATGGCGGCACGGCGCTTCTCATCGACGGAAGCAGTGACCTCGTCGTCAACGTGGATGGTGCCGTCCAGCAGCTCACAGGTATGGACGAAATAGCCCTTCGGGGTCTTTTTGACCTGGGTAACCTTCAGCTTGGCGTCGCCGCTGACAAGATAACCGTGGTCAGCGACCTGACCGCCCATCTCTGCATAGAACGGGGTACGGTCCAGCACGACCAGCACGCCGTCCTTGGCCTCGCCCGCCTCGTCGGTGGCGATGGCATCGACGAGCTCCTCCCCGTCGGACAGAGCCAGAACCTTAGCCTTCTCGGACAGGGTCTCGTAGCCGTCAAACCGGGTGGGCTCGGCGGTCAGCTCACCGAACAGGTCAGCGCTCCAACCGGAAATATCCTTGGCCAGGCGCTCGGCGCGGGCGCGCTCACGCTGCTTGGTCATCTCGATGTGGAATGCGGCCTCATCGACGGCAAAGCCTGCCTCGGCGGCAATCTCACGGGTCAGGTCAAGCGGGAAGCCGAAGGTATCGTTCAGCTTGAACGCCTCGACACCGGACAGGACCTTTTCATGGGCCTCCTTCAGGCGGCCCATCATGCCGGTCAGGATGTTCAGACCGGCGTCGATGGTGCGGCCGAAGCGCAGCTCCTCGGTGCCGATGACCTTCTTGATATAAGACTCATGCTCGCGCAGCTCGGGGTAACCGGCCTCGCTGGACTCGATGACCGTTTCGACCAGCTCGGTCAGGAACGGGCGGTTGATGCCCAGCATACGGCCATGGCGGGCGGCGCGGCGCAGCAGACGGCGCATGACGTAGCCGCGGCCCTCGTTGGACGGCAGGATGCCGTCGGAAGCCATAAAGACGGTGGCACGGATGTGGTCGGTAATCACGCGGATGGAGATGTCATCCTTCTCGTTCTCGCCGTACTTCTTGCCCGCGATGCGCTCGACGTGGTGCAGAACGGCGGCAACGGTATCGACCTCGAACAGGTTGTTGACATCCTGCATGACGACGGCCAGACGCTCCAGGCCCATGCCGGTATCAATGTTCGGCTTGGCCAGCAGCTCATAGTTGCCCTTGCCGTCGGCATCATACTGACTGAACACGAGGTTCCAGATCTCCATGAAGCGGTCACAGTCGCAGCCGACGCCGCAGGTCGGCTTGCCGCAACCGTACTTCAGGCCGCGGTCATAGTAGATCTCAGAGCAGGGGCCGCAAGGGCCGGAGCCGTGCTCCCAGAAGTTGTCCTCCTTGCCCAGGCGGACCATGTGGTCCTCGGGGATGCCGACTTCCTTCGTCCAGATGTCGTAGGCCTCGTCATCCTCCTGATAAACCGAGATGTACAGGCGGTCAGCGGGAATCTCGAGTTCCTTGGTCAGGAACTCCCACGCCCAAGGAATGACTTCCTTCTTGAAGTAATCCTGGAAGCTGAAGTTGCCCAGCATCTCAAAGAAGCAGCCATGGCGGGCCGTGATGCCGACGCGCTCAATATCCGGGGTGCGGATGCACTTCTGGCAGGTGGTCACGCGATGCCGCGGCGGCTCCTCCTGGCCGAGGAACCATTTCTTCATGGGGGCCATGCCGCTGTTGATCAGCAGGAGGCTAGGGTCATCCTTCGGAACCAGCGGGAAACTGCCCAGACGCAGGTGACCCTTCGTCTCAAAATAATGCAGGTACTTTTCGCGAAGCTCGTTCAATCCGGTCCATTGCATAGGTGTTGTTCTCCAATCCATAAAATTGCGATGCAGGGTCCGCCACAAAAAATTACAGCCCACGCCCCAATACAGGGACGAAGGCTGTTATGCTTCCGTGGTACCACCCGGTTTGCAGCGCCGCAAGAATATAATACAACAGCACTGCCGCTTTGTGTCTGCGTTAACGCCGCAGGTACGCTCGGCTCTGCGCCGAAAGCTCCGGGGTGGCTCTGCCGTGCTTCCGCGTGAAAGCCTTGCACCAAACGGCTTTCTCTCTGAGGGACGGAACGGACGGCATTGGCCCTTTCATCGCTATTTTCCTTTTTACAGGCTTATTATATGCCGTTTTGCGCCGCTTGTCAACTGATTTTTCCGCATAAAAGGTCATAACTGCGCAAAAGCTAACGCAGAGAGGAGTGTTTTTTATGGCTGACGTTTTTCCGGAGGTCGGGCAGGTCGTGCTGACGAGCCTGCTGTCGCTGGCCGCGATGTTTATTTTCACCCGCGCGGGCGGCAAGCGGCAGATTGCGCAGATGAGCCCGTTCGACTACCTGAACGCCGTCACGGTGGGTTCCATCGGCGCAGAGCTGGCGACGAATCTTGAGCAGTGGTGGCGGCCCTTTTCTGCGCTTATTGTCTATGGGCTGGTGACGTGGTTCGTGCACTACACTGCCTGCAAGAGCAACGCTATGCGCAGCCTTTGGAGCGGACGCAGCCTGATTTTGATGGACGACGGTGTTATCCTGAAAAGTAGCCTGCAGCGCGCTGCCATCGACGTGAACGAGTTCCTGGGTCAGGCCCGCGTGGCCGGGTACTTTGACCCGAACGAAATAGAAACGGCAATTTTAGAGACAAACGGCCAGATCAGCTTTCTGCCCAAAAGCTGCAACCGTCCCCTGACGCCCGACGATATGCAGCTGCACCCAGACGCCGCCAGCACCTGGTATGACCTGATTATAGACGGCCATCTCATGCAGGACAATTTAAAGGCTGCAGGCCGCGACGAGCGCTGGCTGGACGCCCGGCTCCACGCGCAGGGCATCGGCCAGCATGGCGAGGTGTTTTACGCGGCGTGTGACAAAGCGGATGGGTTCTTTGCATGCAGGATGCGCTAATAATCGAATATGTAAAAAAGACCTGCCAGAATTCTCTGACAGGTCTTTGTGGTGGAGAATACCGGGATCGAACCGGTGACCTCTTGCATGCCATGCAAGCGCTCTCCCAGCTGAGCTAATCCCCCATAGCTGGCGTCGCCTCGGCGCGTTCGCTCCTGACGACGTTTGCTATTATAGCAAACCTTTTTTCAAATGTCAACAGGTTTTTGCAAAAATCTTATAAAATCTTATAATCTTATAAAAGCTGGGTTACGCTTATAAAATATTTCAGAATGACAAAAAGGCCGCATTCCCTGCGGAATGCGGCCCTGCAAGCTGTACTTTTAGATGGAAATCGCTTTGGCGATCTCGATCATATCGCGGTCAATCGTCTTGTGCATGGACAGTGCAACGTTGACATCGTAGTCAACGATCTTGTCGCCGGAGACGGCAACAACACGGTTGTAGATGCCCTTGTCCAGCAAATCAATGGCATGGTAGCCCATCAGCGAGGCGTTCACGCGGTCACGGACCGTCGGGGAGCCGCCGCGCTGGATGTGGCCCAGAACGGTTGCACGGGAGTCAACGCCGGTGGCCGCCTGGATCTGGTTGGCCAGCTCCTGCGCACCGACAACGCCCTCGGACACGATGATAATGAAGTGCTTCTTGCCCGTGACCTGGGTCTGGCGCATACGCTCGAGAATATCGCGCTCAAAATCGAACGGGATCTCCGGCAGCAGAACAGCCACAGCGCCGGTAGCGATACCGACGTTCAGGGCAATATAACCGGCATGATGGCCCATGACCTCAACGACAGAGCAGCGGTCATGGCTCTGGGTGGTGTCGCGCAGCTTATCGATGGCCTCGACAGCGGTATTCATAGCCGTATCGTAGCCGATGGTGTATTCGCTGCAGGCGATGTCGTTATCGATGGTGCCGGGCAGGCCGATGCAGGGAATGCCCTGGTTGGCCAGCGCACGGGCGCCCATGAAGGAGCCGTCGCCGCCGATGACGACCAGTGCGTCGATGCCCAGCTCCTTGCAGCGGGCAAGACCCTTGGCCTGGCCTTCCTTCGTCTTGAACTCCAGGCAGCGCGCGGTATACAGAATCGTACCGCCGCGGTGGATAATCTCCGATACGCTGCGGACGTTCATTTCATAAACTTCGCCGTTGATCAGGCCGTTGTAACCACGCTGGATGCCCATCATGCGGTAGCCCTTGCTGATGCCTGCACGAACAATGGCACGCACAGCAGCGTTCATGCCAGGTGCGTCACCGCCGCTGGTGAGCACACCGATCGTTTTGATTTCCTTAGCCATAAAGCGAGCCCCTCCTATTTCGGGAACTATGGACCCGCCTGAACCATTACGATTTATTCAGGCGTGGTCATCACGTTACAATAAATTTTTAACAATCTCGCGACCACACACATTATACCACACTTTGCGCCCTGAAATTATGGATAAATCGCGCAAAACGTATGGATTTATTTTGCAGAGTGTTCAACATCCTGAACTTTTACGCAGTCCTTGCCCAAAATGCGCTCCAATTCGGCGCGCAGAAGCGGGTCATCCTTTACCGCCATGTGCCGTGCCAGCATGGCCCTGCCGGTATCTTGGAAGCGGAAATACACCCGCACCGTGCCCCCGTCGAAAATGTTGCAGAGCAGGTTTTCTACCTTGTGCATCTGCGCACTGTCGCGAGAGGGCACAGTCAGGAAATACCCGGCGGCCCCTCCCCCGCTTGTCTCACGCTTGACGCGCTCCACGCGGTTCATGCCAAAGTTTTTACCGGGGTCGTAGGTCTCGATGGGCTGCACGCCCTCGACGATCAGGCGGGCGGCCTCGTCCTCCTTGACGGAGACGCGGCCATTGGCGACCACAACGGCGTTTTCCTGCAAGGCCGCGCGGCACTCGGCCAGGATGCGCGGGAACACCAGCAGCTCCATGCTGCCGGTCAGGTCCTCGACGGTGGTAAAGGCCATCAGCGTGTTGGACTTGGTGGTCATGATCTTGTTTTTGACGATTGTGCAGACAAGCGTCACCGTCTGGTTGTCAAACTGCTTTGCGTCCTCGCCCAGCAGCTGAGCAATCGTGCAGGTGGAAACCTGCGCGATCTGGGCACGGTAGGCGTCCAGCGGATGGCCGGACAGGTAGAGGCCGGAGACCTCCTTCTCCATTTTCAGCAAATCAGAGGCGGAATATTCCGGCAGGTTCGGAACCTTATAGTCGTTTGCGGGTTTCTCGTTCTCCCCTCCGCCCATCAGGCCGAACAGGTCCATCTGGCCGTCCAGATTCTGGCGGGCGTCGGTCTCGACACTTTTCAGAATACCCTCGACGCTCTCGAGCATACCGTGGCGGGTCGGCTCCAGAGTATCGAATGCACCGGCTTTGACAAGGTTCTCCAGTGCGCGGCGGTTGAGACCCGTGCCGTGCAGCCGCTTGCAGAAGTCATAGAGGCTGCTATAGGGGCGCTCGGCACGCTCCTTAATGACGGCTTCGATCAGGTCGCGGCCCACGCTCTTGACAGCGTTCAGGCCAAAGCGGATCCGCTCGCCGTCCGCCGTGAAGCCGCCGCGCGACACATTGATGTCAGGCTGCTGGACCTTTATCCCCAAGCGCTGGCACTCCGTCGTGTACTCAATGACCTTGGATGTGTTGTCGAGCACGCTCGTCAGCAGCGCCGCCATGAACTCATGCGGGTAGTGGCATTTCAAATACGCAGTCTGGAACGCCACGTAGGCGTAGCAGGCGGCGTGGGATTTGTTGAACGCATACGACGCAAAGCTGATCATATCGTCGTAAATTTCGTTGGCGATATTTTCCGGCACGCCGTTGGCAACACAGCCCGCGCACTCCTTGCCCGGCTCCTTGCAGCCGTGGACGAAGTGCTCACGCTCCGCCTCCATGACCTTGAGCTTCTTTTTACTCATGGCACGGCGGACGTTATCAGCCTGGCCGAAGCTGAAGCCGGCCAGCTCGCGGCAGATCTGCATGACCTGCTCCTGATAGATGACAACGCCGTTTGTGACATCGACGATGTGCGCCATCTGCGGCGTCTTATAGGTTACATGGGACGGGTCCTTGCGGTTGCGCAGATAGGTCGGGATGGAGTCCATCGGGCCGGGGCGGTAGAGCGAGATCAGTGCGATAATGTCCTCGAGGTTTTTCGGGCGCATGCCGACAAGCACCTGCGTCATGCCCGTGGATTCAAGCTGGAAGATACCCTCGGTCTCGCCCTTTGCCAGCATCGCGTAGGTGTCGGGATCGTCATAGTCGAGGTTCGCAATGCGGAAATCCGGGTCCTTGCGGCGCACGGCCAGCTCGGTATCATGGATGACCGTCAGCGTGCGCAGACCCAGAAAATCCATTTTCAAAAGCCCCAGACGCTCGATCTCCACCATGTTGAACTGGGTCACGGGCAGGCCGTCGTTGGTTGACAGCGGCACATACTCGGTAGCGGGGTCACGGGTGATGACGACGCCCGCCGCGTGGGTGGAGGCGTGGCGCGGCATACCCTCGACCTTCAGCGAGGTGTCGATCAGCTCATGTACCTGATTGTCGGCGTCGTACAGCGTCTTTAAGTCGGGGCTGACCTCCAGCGCCTTTTTCAGTGTCATTTTCAGGTCTGTGGGGATGAGCTTTGCCACACGGTCCACGTCCTGATAGCTCATGCCCATAACGCGGCCCACATCGCGCACAGCGGCGCGGGCGGCCATTGTACCGAACGTCACGATCTGGGCCACATGGTCGCGGCCATACTTCTCGTTGACGTAGTCAATGACCTCCTGACGGCGCTCGTAGCAGAAGTCAACGTCAAAGTCGGGCATTGAGACGCGCTCGGGGTTCAGGAAGCGTTCAAAAATCAGATTGTACCGGATGGGGTCTATGTCGGTGATGCCGACGCAGTAGGCCGCCAGACTGCCCGCGCCGGAACCGCGGCCCGGCCCGACGGGGATGTCGTGGCTTTTGGCGTAGTTGATAAAGTCGTAGACGATAAGGTAGTAGTTCGTGTAGCCCATCGTCTTGACGACATTGATCTCATAGGTCAGGCGTTCCTTCAAAGCGTCCGTGACCCTGCCGGGATAGCGGCGCTCGAGGCCGTCCCAGCAGAGCTTTTCAAAGTATTCCTGGTTCTCCATGCCGTCCGGGGCCTTGAAGTACGGCAGCTTTGTCTCGCCAAAGGTGAACTCGAAATTGCACTGCTCGGCAATTTTGTTCGTGTTCTCGCAGGCCTCCGGCACCATCGAGAACAGGTCGTACATCTCGTCAGTGGATTTCAGGTAGAACTCGTCGGTCTGGAACTCCATGCGGTCCACATCGTTGATGGTCTTGCCGGTCTGGATGCACAGCAGAATGCTCTGCATCTTGGCGTCCTCTTTCGTGATGTAGTGGGCGTCGTTCGTTGCGACCATCGGGATGCCGGTCTCACGCGCTAAGCGGATGAGCTGCGGCAGCACGGCCTGGTCCTCCTCAAGGCCGTGGTCCTGCAATTCGATATAGTAGTTTTCCGCACCAAACAGGTCACGGTACCACAGGGCCGTCTGCCTGGCGCGGTCATAGTCCCCCGCCAGCAGTGCCTTGGGGATCTCGCCCGCGAGACAAGCAGACAGGCAGATCAGGCCGTCGTGGTATTTTTCCAGCAGCTGCTTGTCGACGCGGGGCTTTGAGTAAAAGCCCTCGGTAAAGCCGGCGGAGACCATCTTGATAAGGTTCTTGTAGCCTGTCTCATTTTTGCACAGCAAAATCAGGTGGTTGTTGCCGTCGATGCGGTTGACCTTGTCAAACCGGGTGCGGGTCGCCACATAGACCTCACAGCCGATGATCGGCTTGATGCCTGCGGCCTTGGCGGCGTCAAAAAACGCCACACAGCCGTACATGACGCCGTGATCCGTGATGGCACACGCCGTCTGCCCCATCGCCTTCAGTCGGTCAAACATCCGGTCAATGCGGCAGGCACCGTCCAGCAGGCTGTACTCGGTATGCACATGCAGGTGGGTAAATTGTCTTTGGGTCGTTTCAGGCATTCGTTGCTTCCTTTTCGGTAGGCTCCGGGGCAGCATCCAGACGGGCGGCGGCCTCCTGGATCTTCTTCATGCGGTGGGAAAGCCCGGCCTTGCTGACCGGCGGGTCAAACTTCTGCGCCAGCTTGGCCAGCGGCAGGTCTGGGTACTGCATCCGCAGCCTGGCGGTGTGGCGCAGGGTCTCGGGCAGGGTGTTCAGCGCCCCCGCCGCCTGCAGCTTTTCAATCGCCAGCTGCACCTGCACGGCGGCATTCACGCTTTTGCTGATGTTGGCCGTCTCGCAGTTGGAAAGGCGGTTCGTCTTGTTGCGCATTTCATTGTACATGCGCTGGTCCATGATGCGCATGGCCGCGCCGCCTGCGCCCATAAAGGTCAGCAGGTCCTCGATATGATCCGCCGCCTTGATGTAGATCGTGTTCGCGCCCTTGCGCAGTGCGCGGTGCGGGTGGAAGTTATGCTCCGCCAGCATGGCCTCCAGCTGTTGGGAAAGGTAATGCCGCGTGGAGAGGAACTCCAGATTATAGCTCTTTTCGGGGTCTGTCATCGTGCCGCAGCACAGAAACGCCGTGGCGATGAACGCCTGCATACAGTTTTGGCATTTGAAGTTTTCCGGGCGGATGCGCAGGGTCGGCTCCTTGCCGGTGTGGCCAAAGAGTGCCAGCATTTTGGCGACCTCGTCAGGGTCCTTCACGCTGAACTCATACACGGGGCCGGTGGGGCGCTCCTTGCTGATGACCGTCCCCTGCACGCCGCAGCGGCGGTAGAGCTTTTGGGCGAAATGGGCCACGCCCTCATTTTCAGTTTGCAGAACAACGCCGCGGTCATCAAAGTATTTGCCAAAACAGGCCACCGCATACGCGGCGGCCATGTTGCAGCAGGGCTTTGAAATTTTGCGGCGCAGTATTTCGTTTTTCACTTCTTGAGAAAAGCTCAAGGCGGTGTTCTCCCTTATTATAGACTTCGGTTCACGTCGCGGTGCTGTACGCTGGGTGCGTAGCCGAGCTTCTTGCAAAATTCACCGATCTTACGCGCAAAGGTGATGGAACGGTGCTTGCCGCCGGTGCAGCCCACCGCGATCATCAGCTGGCTCTTGCCCTCCTTCACGTAGAGCGGCAGCGCGTATTCGAGCATATACTCATAGCGGTGCAGCAGCTCCTGCGACTCCTCGGAGGCCATGACGTAGTCAACGACCTCCTGATCCAGACCGGTCTTGTGCTTGAGCTCCGGCACATAGAAGGGGTTCGGCAGGCAGCGCACATCGAGCACGAGATCTGCCTCCTGCGGCAGCCCGTACTTGAAGCCGAAGGATACGACCATCAGCTCCATCGGGCTTTCGCCCTTGTCCAGGAACAGGCTGCACACCCGCTCCCGGTTCTGCGCCGCCGAGAGCAGCGACGTGTCAATGACATATTTTGCCTTATCGCGCAGCGGCTGCAGAAGGCGGCGTTCCCGCGCGATGGCCTCGGTGATGGGAATTTTCTCGGCGGCGGCCAGCGGGTGCTGGCGGCGCGTCTCCTTGTAGCGGCGCTGAATGGCTGCATCGTTGGCATCCAGGAAAAGAATATCGTAGTCGATCTTCTTTTCATCAAGGTCGGCCAGCGCCTCCTGCAGCTTTTCAATGCTGCGCACACCGCGCACGTCCATGACGACGGCGACGCGGTTCAGCTGGTTTTCGCCCTGCAGGGCGAAGTCCACGATACGCGGCAGCAACGCCACCGGGATGTTGTCAATGCAGAAAAAGCCGATGTCCTCCAGCGCGTTGACAGCCATTGACTTGCCCGCGCCGGAAAGGCCGGTCACGATCAGAAAATTCATCTTCCCCACCGCTCTCTTATTTTACCACGCGAATTTCGCGTTCCAGCACAAAGCCGGTCCTGGCCTCAACAATTTGCCGGACCTGCTCGGTCAGTGCGACCACGTCGGCGCAGGTCGCGCCGCCGCGGTTGATGACAAAGCCGCAGTGCTTTTCACTGATCTGTGCGCCGCCCACGGTAAAGCCCCGCAGGCCGCAGTCCTCGATCAGCTTGCCCGCAAACGCGCCCTGGGGCCGCTTGAAGGTGCTGCCGGCGCTCGGCCATTCAAGGGGCTGCTTTTCCCTGCGCTTGCCCAGCAGCTCCTGCATACGGGCCAGCACGGCGGCTCCGTCACCGCGGTGCAGCACCACCGTGGCCGACAGGATGCACCAGTCGGGGTTCTGCTCAAAAATGCTCGTGCGGTAGCCCATGGCCAGGTCTGCCGCAGGCAGTGTGCGCAGCTGCAAATCACTGTCAAGAAAGGTCACGCTCTCCAGCACGTCCTTCAGCTCACTGCCGTAGGCACCGGCGTTCATATAGACCGCACCGCCCACCGTACCGGGGATACCGCAGGCAAATTCCAGACCCGTCAGGCCCAGCGTCTGCGCCTTGCTGCACAGCCGCCCCAGCGTCTGCCCGGCCCCGGCGGTGATGCGCACCGTGTCCGTATCAAGGCCGGAGTTTTCCATCCCGGACAGGCCGCGCATGTCAATGACCACGCCGTCAAACCCGGCATCGTCAAACAGTGTGTTGGAGCCGTTGCCGAGCAGGTAGACGCGGGCACCGTTTTCCCGGCAGAGCTGCAGGGTGCGGCGCAACTGCTCTGCATCCCGGGGCGTACACCAGAAGGCTGCCGGGCCGCCGATCTTAAACGTCGTGTGGGGGGCCAGCGGCTCCCCCTGCGCAAAGGGCAGCTGCTGTGCCGTCAGCGCCGCGCAAAGAGCCGTGATCGTCTGTTCCTGCATGGAAACCTCCGTAGTATCAGCGTTTTATCAAATAGAACTGCCCAGTGCGGCAGCGCCGATCACACCTGCATCGTTGTGCAGCTGGCAGGCGCAGATGACCGGGAACTTGCCGGTGGTGATGTTCCGGGTCTCGTTCTCCGCATAGGCGCGGACGGGGGCCAGCAGGACCTCGCCCTGGTTGGACACACCGCCGCCGATGCAGATGACCTCCGGCTCGAACGTGTTGATGACGTTGGCGATGCCGACGCCGACATACTCGATCCAGCTGTCGATGACCTTCCGGGCGGTCTCGTCGCCCTTGGCAGCGGCATCAAAGGCCAGCTTGGCGTTGACGTGGTCGATGTCCTGGGTCATCTTCCACATAATGGTGTTCTTGTCGGCCTGCATGGCGGCCTTCGTCTCGCGGGTCAGCGCGCTGGCGGAGGCGTAGCGCTCCCAGCAGCCCCTGCGTCCGCAGGTGCACTGGATGCCGTCCTTGACAATGACGTTGTGACCCATTTCACCGGCGGCGAAGTTGAAGCCGCGCAAAATCTTGCCGCCCAGGATAATGCCGCTGCCGATGCCGGTGCCTAAAGTAATGACGACCGCATCGTTGTACCCCTTTGCACCGCCCGCAATGTACTCGCCGTAGGCGGCGGCGTTGGCGTCGTTCTCGACATAGACCTTGCAGCCGAGCAGGGCCTCGAGGTCAGGGCCGAGGTTCCAGTCGTAATAGCCGAAGTTCGTGTTGAAGCCGACGAAGCCGGTGGTGAAGTTCACGCTGCCGGGCGTGCCGATGCCGACATATTTGATATCGGCAAAATCGACCTTATTATCCCGGGCCACGGTGCGGCACAGGTCGGCCAGTGCCTTTTCCAGATCCTCCGCCGGGCGCGGCAGACGAGTGGCCCAGGTCAGCTTGCCGACGATCTCATAATTTTCGTTGACAATACCGGCGGTCATTGTGGTGCCGCCCAGGTCGATACCAATCGTGTATTTGCTCATAACAGAATTCCTCCTACTTCTTCTGCACAGGGCTTGCCGTGCAGTTGTAATTCCTGTACCAGATTTTCCCGCGTCGCGTTCACGATCAGCTCCTGCGGGAACTGCATTTCCTCCAGCATGGCGTAGAGGGCCGTCAGGCCGTGCTGCAGCTGGTGGGTGCTGTGGGCATCACTGTCCACTGAAATATGACAGCCGTTGGCAAGGCAGGCCCGCAGCAGGGCGCGCATATTGGGGATGCCGTCCCTGCGGACGTTGAACGAGTTGCCGTTCAGCTCCACGACCTTGTGATTTCGGGCAAATGCCTTCGTGACAAGGTCGTAGTCATAGCGGTAGTTTTCCTGCTCGGAGTGACCGATGATGTCGACATAGGGGTTCTCGGCCACAGCCAGCCAGAGGCGGTTAGCCTCCCTGCGGGTCAGCAGACCCGGCACGCAGGAGCTATGGATGGATGCAACGACCCAATCCTGCGCTTTGAGCTGGCTTTCCGAAAGGTCCAGCCCGCCTTTGGTGTCCATGACGTTGGCCTCCGCTCCGTAGAGCATGACGACACCGCCGATTTCCCGGGGCATCGCGCTCCAGTTCTGGAAGTGCCAGGCATGGGGCGAATCCGGCATGGCGGGCGCATGGTCGGTCACAGCCAGCGCGCAGTAGCCGATCTCCTTAGCGGCTGCGGCCATTTCTGTAAAAGTATTGTATGCGTGCGTTGCGCACAGGGTATGCGTGTGCAGGTCTGCGATCATCTGCATGGAACGGAAAAACCTCTTTTATTTTGTAATGTCGTCTGCCAGGCCCAGCTGGGTCAGCAGCTCTTTGGCGGCGTTGTAGCCCATCTCCTTCTGGCGGTTGTTGATGGCAGCCGTTTCCAGAATGACGGCCAGGTTACGGCCCGGCATAACGGGAATGAGCATGCTGGGCACCTTGACACCGAGGATGTCGTAATACTCCGTCTCCAGGCCCGTGCGGTCATAGTTTTTAGTGCGGTCCCAGGGCTCGAGCTGGACGACCATCTCGACCTCGACGCTCGAGCGGACCGAGCCGATGCCGAACACCCGCGCCACGTTGATAATGCCGATGCCGCGCAGCTCAATAAAGTGACGTATATTGGCGGGCGCGGTGCCCAAAATTTTGCGGTAGGATACCCGGCGCAGCTCAACCGCATCATCAGCGATCAGGCGGTGGCCGCGCTTGACGAGCTCAATGGCCGTCTCGCTCTTGCCGACACCGGAGTCGCCCAGAATCAGGATGCCCTCGCCGTAGACCTCGACAAGCACGCCGTGGCGGGTGATGCGGGGGGCCAGCTCGGTGTTCAGGGTCGTGATGAGCTGCCCCATCAGGGCGGACGTCATCTCGGTGGACATCAGGATCGGTACACCGTACTGCTTGGCAAACTGCATCATTTCGGAAAGCGGCTGCATGCCGCGGGTCAGCACGATGGCCGGCGGCTGGAAGGAGAACAGCTTTTCCAGATGGGTGTTGCGCAGTGAGGTGGACAGCTCATCCAGATAGGACATCTCGGTCAGGCCGATGATCTGGATGCGTTTGCTGTCAAAGTTTTCGTAGTAACCGGCCAGCAGGATGCCCGGACGGTAGACCTCGGTGGCTGTGACCTGAATTTTATCCAGCTCACAGGGGGTGTAGGCAATCGTCAGGTTGGCTTCCTCGGCCAATTTTGCAAGGGAAACAGAGAATTCGGACACAGTGGAACGCCCCTTTCCTAGTTTCAAACATTATTTTCTATTATACCGTACCCGCCCGTTTTTGTACAGAGGGCGCGGGCACACAATGTTAAAAAAATACCCGCTGTTTTTGTGGAAACAGCGGGCAGAGTTTTATATTTGGGGGCACAGGGCGGCAAGGCCGGTGCGCAGCGTTCTTTGCAGCCAGAGCAGCGCGTGCGCTGCGGCAAATGTTGCGGCCAGATAGACGACAAACAAAAACGCCGTGTCCCGGCGGGACAGCACCGCCAGATCAAAGTGCGCGGCCAGCTCCTGGATCAGAACGTGATGCACAAGGAACACCGCATAGGATATTTTGGCAAGCTGCGCGCCCACCGCGCGGGGCCACGGGCGGTCCAGCAGCGGGGCCGCCAGCGCCAGCAGGATGAACACCCCGGCACCGGCCAGTGCGCAGGTGATCTTACTGTTCCAGGGCTGTGCCAGCACGGCCCCCGCCAGCAGCAGCGGGGCCAGAATACACCGTGTGCGTCCGGCGAGCGTTAAAAACGTCATGCCGAACAGAAATTCCGGGATATGCACGGCCACAAGCCGCGCGTCCCAGCCCAGCAAGTGCACCGGGATGCAGACCGCCAGCGTCAGTGCCCAGGTCAGCCACGGCCTTTTGCGCAGCCCCCGCTGCAAAAGCGGGAACAGCAGGTATAAAAACAGGATGCTGCCGAGGAACCACTCGCCCACACAGGCAAAGTCTGTTCCGACCCAGCCCGCGGCAACGGCAAAGTTGTCGAGCCCCAGAAGCGTCAGCACCAGCGTGACGGTCCTGGCCCCGCCGAAGCTGCCGGGGTGCGCCACAAACCGATAGCTGAACACGACGAACCACGCGAGCCAGAACAGCGGGTAGACAGCCCTCGCGCGCCTTTTGTAAAACTGTGCAGGGTTCTGCTCCGCCGGGACGGTCAGCGCCAGCGATGCGCCGGACACAATGAAAAACAGCGAGGAGCCGAAATCTCCCAGATAAATGCCCAGCGGCAGCGTGCTGGTAAAGAGCTTGTGCGGCAGTGTAAAATACCCCGTGACCGTCGCGTTGAAATGCACGATCAAGATGCAGATCAGCGCTGCGGCACGGACAAGATCAAGATAAAACAGGCGTTGCTTTTTGATGGGTGGTCTCCCCTTTTACTTTTGCAGTCTGTGCTTGACGAGCCGCCCCAGCTGCTTGGCTACAGCGGCAGGCTGAGCGGCGGCGGTCTCATACTCATTTAAGATATCCACCCGCGCCGCGGACCGGGTCAGCGGCTCAAAGGCGGCGGCATAGGCACCGTTTTTCTGGGCGGTCAGGGCCAGCTTCCAGGCATCACGCTGGCTTGTGCAGGCTGGGATGCCGTCCGGGAAGGCAGACTCCCGCACAAGCACCCAGCCGCAGTTGGGCGCGGGCGGCGGGTCACTGCCGACGGGCACGGATACCTCCTGTGCCAGTGCGTCCTTCTCCCGCATCCAGGCGGCGCGGCGGGCGGCGGTGCAGCCCTGCCACAGCGGCAGAGAAGGGCTTAACACGCCAAGCATCGGATTTTTTTCAAACAAAGCAGCAGCTTCTGCCAGCAGTGTGTCCGCGTTGGCGGCTGCCTGCCGGTTATACCAGTCGGTCACGGGGTCCGCGGCGGGCTGTTCGTAATGAAGCCGCCGCAGGCCCAGCTCGTTCAGGTCGGGCGTTTTCCCTGTCGGTGCGCCGACAGGATAGCACCAATGCAGGTTTTGGGCAAGAGCTGAAAGCGGCTGTGCTTTTAACAGCGAGACCAGCAGCAGCTCCAGCGGAAAATCCGTATAGGCCGTCACATAGTCGCATAGCTCCCGCGCGGCGAGGCCGTCCGTGCGGCGCAGTTCATCCGCATAGGGCGTGAACAGGCTGCGCCGTTTAAAAAACGGGCAGCCGCGGTTTGCCAGCAGCTCCCGCGGGCAGGCCATAATGGGGTTTACAAAAACCGGTTTCAGGTCGTCCGTCTGCACGTAGGTATCCCAGGCATAGCCCCTGGCGGCAAAATACGGCGTGAACCGCGTTTCGTGGCGGATGATAGACTGCTCGTAGCTGGTCGGCAGTTCCATTTCCTGCCAGTAGTTCCAGAAATCATCACTGTTGAACAGCCGCGGGCGCACCGCAATAAAATGGGATTGCAGATGCTCGGGCACTGCGCCGCCAAAGCGGCGGCTCTGCATGGCATAGTGGCGGGTCAGCCCCCAGAAGTCCAGCTCCGGGCGGGTGTCCATCGCGGTGAACATCGCCGCCAGTGAGCAGACCGGCCCGGCCAGCGTGTAGTTCATCAGGACGATCTCCTCATACTCGGCCAGCTTCTCCCGGCCCAGAGTCAGCAGAGCCTCCCTGTATGCGCCGACGTCGAAACCGACGTTTTCCCGTTCGATGCGGCCCGCACCGGACTGGCGCACCCAGACGCGGTCCGCCGGGGCAAGTGTACCGTTGGTGACGAATACGACCCTGCCGTATTTCTGCACAGCCTGTACGGCAATGCGGCAGGCCGTATCGATGCAGCCTGCCGGGTCATAGTGAAAGTAGATGACCAGTCGTTTCATGCGTTGTCAGTCCTCATAGGGGCCTTCGTGGGGGCCAAAGATAGCGCGCTTGGTGTTGATGATGGCCTTGTAGGAGCCTGCGGGCAGATTGTCCCGCAGCCAGTTGCGCGCGTGACGGCGGCGGCTGTCGGAGTACGGGCCGTAGTGGCTGAATAGGTGGTACTTTTTGTAGGCAAAGCCGGTGGCCGAGCTGACCGCACCATAGAAGGTCGTGCAGTCAAACACGCGGGCCAGCGGGCGGATTACGCCGCCCGCGTAGGCCTGCATCGTATCGTTGTGGGTCACGGCGTAGCTCTTGCTCATGACCACTGCCGGGTAATAGCCCGCGCTCTGGGCCACAAACGGATAGATGCGCTCAATGGCATGGCTGATCGTGCCGTCCTGGGGCAGCGGCTCGGGCGGAAAGTCCGAGTGCTGCCAGCCGTGGTCAAACAGCGGTGCCAGTGCCTTGGGGCGGAACCAGAACACACTGCCGTAGGGCGCAATGGGCGATTTTTCACCGGAAACAGGCGCATCGATGCCAAGGTCTTTCATCAGCTTTTTCGTGTTCTCAAAGTTCGGGCCCCAGCCGCCGGAGCACATATTCATGAAGTAAAGTCCGTGCGTCGGGTATGGCGGGCAGAGAATGCCGAGGTACGGGTCCTTCTCAAACTCGCACAGCACATTCAGCACATGAGCAGCGTTTTTGCAGACATTCTCATTGCAGACATAGCCAAAGCTCGCGCCGACGCTGCCAGGGCGGGTCTGGATGGCTTTTTTGTCGTGCATGAAGCAGGCGTAGTCATAGTCCCGCAGCTGCGGGGCCAGGTCACAGAGGAAGGCGCCGACGTCGCGGCCCTGGTTCTCCACCACGGTCACGGTGACGCTGCGGACGTTCAGGTCCGCAAAGGCGGCCTCGATCTGCGGCTTCTTATCAGCACTGCTCGTCGAGATGAATATATCCGTCTCTGGCGGGAACTTTGCCGCAAACGCCTTGCTGGAATCCAGCATATCCATGAAATACAGGTGCATGGCCAGCGCAATGCGGCGGTTTTGGCGGATGCTCTGTGCCGTTGCCTCGTCCAACACTGTCGGCTCGATGATGCGGGTCAGCGCGAGATTGCGGGTAAAATCGTGCGGGTGCATCGTGCGGATCATATTCTTCCAGATGAGGTCCATCGGATAGTCCGTCTCGTCCCGCAGATAGTCGTACAGCTCCTGCACCGGCTCACCTGCCGTGTCGTTGAGATAGGCCTCCAGCTCGTGCATAAAACTGCGGCGCTTGAAAAGCGGGCATTTTTTCTCCCGCAATAAAAGCGTCGGGCAGACGAGCAGCGGATAGTCTGTGAAGTCCTTCAGGTCGTCGGTTTTCACATAGACATCCCACTTGAAGCCCTTATCCTCAAACTGCTTGGTGAACACAGCCTCGTATCGCTGCACCGAGTCGGTGTAGCTCTCGATCATCGGCATGTTGTCCCAGTAGGCCTGCAGCTCCGGGTTCTGCACAAAGCGCCGACGGTAAGCGATGAAGTGAGACTGGATGTGTACGGGCAGATAGTTATACAGGTGCTTGCCCTTGAAGGGGTTCGACTTGGCACCGTGGTGGATGGACAGGCCCCAGAAATCGAGGTCCTGGTTCTCCCACATGGCGTCGAACATCTCTTTCAGCGGGCGCACAGGACCCATCAGGGTGGAGTTCGTCATGACGATCTCGTCAAATTCCGAGAGCTTCGCCCAGCCGTAGGAATCCAGCGCGGTCTTGTACGCCCAGACGTCAAGCCCCTTGTTCTCGCGCACGATGATGTTGTCGGTAAACTGCGAGAAGGCCGCGCGGCCCTGCTCGCTCAATTTGCCGTTGCAGACAACGACCAGCTCGGTCAGGTTCTTATTCAGGTCGGCAAGGTAGTAGGTGATAAAATCATCCACGTCGCCGTTTTTTTCGTAGAAGAAAAAGATGCCCAATCGTTTCATTGCGTTTTTCCTTTTTGTATGTTATGCACGCTTGCAGGTATCGTTTGCCAGAATGCGGTTGATTTTTGTCGGGTCGCCCCAGGTGCCCGGGCTGTCATACGGACGGTCCGGGAACGCGCCGTAGTCGAGCTTGATCTTGTAGTTCTTGTCGCGCAGGAACTGCTCCACGCGGTCCGCCAGACTCATCGGCTTGCCGGTGCAGACATTGATGATGCCGTTGATCTCCTCCTGCACACTGGCGGCCACGATCATGTTGGCCAGCTCGTCCACGTCGATGAAGTCATAGAGGTTGCTGCCGCTCGTGAACGGGAAAGTCTTTTTGCCGTCCTGCTCGGCCTGGGTGATTTTGGCAAAGATCGAGCTGCCGTGCACCTCGTCACCGGTGATATAGTATGCGCGCAGCCAGTGCAGCTTGCAGGGGGAATCCGCCAGCGTCAGCATCATGCTCTGGCGCAGGGCGTTCTTGGCAATGCCGTACTGGCTCTGCGGCTTGCAGGGCGTGCTCTCATTGATAGCACCCTCCCAATAGCCGACCTCGTGCATCGTACCCATGACGCTCAGATCCTTCAGGCCGCCGTCGATCAGCGTGTTCAAAAACGTCACATGGCTGGACAGATCCTTCATGTGGGCAGCGGAATTATGGCGGAAGCCATCGCGCCAGGCCAGATGGATGCAGACGTCCGGGCTGCCCAGCTTGCGGTACAGGTCGGCGTCACCGCCGAACAGCGGCACATCGCAGAACTCAGCGCGCTCGTCGACGCCCTTGAAGTTAAAATCCGCCGCAATGACGCGGTAGCCGCGGTCCAGCGCATTTTTTACGACATGGCGGCCAATGTAGCCCGCTGCACCGGTAACAAGAATCGTTTTCATAACTGTTCCTCTCTGACCGGCAGCAGATCGTAGAGCTTCTGCAGCCGCATCTGGTATAAAAGCAGTGCCATTGTTTGTTTTTTATTGTGTCCTGCGTCGTGCAGGGTGTCCAGCAGACTGCCCGGGTACGGGGCCAGGGCCTCCCGCAGCGTGCGCCAGGCCTTGCGGCGCAGCACGCCCGGGGCGTGTGCGTCGCGCAGCTGGTGCATCAAAAAGGTGACGGCCTGTGCGCGGCGGTCCTTCCAGACGGCCTGCAGCTCCTCCGGGCCGCACCAGCGCTGGGCGGCGTGGAATTCAGCCTCCATCCATGGCTCCAGCGCCCGGATGCGGCCCAAAAGTGCCTGCGCCGTGTGCGCGCAGGAGGTGCTCTGCGCACTCTCAAAATGGCGGTAGACGACCTGCGGGATGTAGACCGCCTTGCCGACGCGCCGATAGGCTGCGGCGTTAAAGACAAAGTCCTCCAGCCCGTAGCTGCACCGCTCATTGAAGCGCAGCCCCAGCAGCGCCGTGCGGCGGTAGAGGGCGTTCCATACAAACTGCGGGCCGCTGTTCTCCAAAAAAGCACCGTAGCTGCCGCCGCGGCCCAGCGCTATCGTGCAGGGGCTTCCGGCAGGGTGCGGCTGCTCGGCAAAGGTACCGTCCGGGCGCTGGCGCAGCAGCTCATAGCCGCCGCGCACAAGGTCGGCGCGGGTGTCCTCTGCCGTCTGCAAAAGCAAGCGCAGCGCTCCCTGCCAGAACAGGTCGTCATCGTCACAGAAGGTGATGTACTCCCCGTTCGCGGCCTCCATGCCGCGGTTGCGGGCCGCGCAGATACCGGCATTCTTCTGGGTGATGACGTGGATGCAGGGGTACTCGCTCGCCAGCGCGTGGCAGAGCCGGTCCGTGCCGTCCGTCGAGCCGTCGTTGACGATGATGATCTCGAGCTCCGGCACCTGCTGGGAAAGGATGGATTCCACGGCGGTGCGCAGGGTCGTCTCGGCATTGTACGCCGGGATGATCACGCTGATCTTGGCCATGGGGGTACCTCCTTTCGCATTTCGCATTATTTTTTCAGTTTCAGATATAATTTTCCGTAAGGCAGCGGCAGCGGTACGGCACGCTGCAAAAAGCCGATCTTCCAGCGTGCCTCTGCAAAGTCACGCCTTGCCTGCCGCGGGTGGGTCAGGTAGTGTGCTGTGTGCTGCGGCGCGGCCAGCGGATAGGTGCCGCCGTCCTCAACCGTCAGGTCACCGAGCAGATCCAGCTGTAAAGCTGTCGGGCTTTCCACCAGCCGCAAAAACGGGGCAATAGCCCGCTGCGGCGGGATGGGCTGGCCGTTCAGCACGCTGTCCCGCCAGGCGGCGGCAAAGCGGCGCACGCCGGATTGGATCTGTGCAATGCGCGGCTCGGCGGGCTGCCTGGCCGTGCGCACACGGACGATGCCCCCCTTTTCCTCGCAGTAGCCCAGCGTGGCCCCGACATCCTGTGAGAGCAGGCGTTCGAGCATCGGCTGACCCGCCCAATACAGGCGCGGCGCGGGCTTGCCGTCAAACAGGAATACTTCCGTTTGGTCGGGCGCAAAGCGGGTGCGCAGCCGGTCATCCGCCGAGAGCTGCAGCCCGTGCAGCGGAAATTGCAGCAGTCGCTCTAACAGCAGCTGCGTTGTACCGCCGCTGCCGATGTCAACAAGGAAATCGCCGGGGCGGATGCCCTGCGCAGACAGATAGGCTGTGACCGCGTCGGCGGCGTCCGGGCGGGGCAGCTGCCGAAAAAAGGCGTGCAGCGCTTCCCTGTCCGGCCGCTTCAAATCAAACTGCCTGTCCGCCAGCTCCGGCGGGCAGGTCGTGCCGCAGTATTCGGCGATCTGCGCACCGTTCAAAGTCTGCCGCGGCAGGGCGGCCAGCACTGTGGCCCAGTCCCCCGCCGCCAGAAACGCCGGAGCCAGGCTGCGGCGGGAGACCTGTAAATAGCCGGTCTCCTCCTGCGGGTAGAGCGTGTGATAGACGTCCCGCATCAGGTACATATCACGGGCGAGAAAATACAGCCGGGCCTCCGGGCGGGCGGCACGGCGCGCGTGCAGCCATTGGCAGAATGCCGCTGCCAGCGGTCCCAGCACGGAAAAGCCGAGGGACTCACCGTCAGATCGCTGCTGCGGCAGACGGTTTTTCACAAAAGCCGCAGCGTTATCCGCAGGTGCAGGCGGCGTCGGCAGATGCCAGGCGGTGATGCCCGCCAGCGCGGCCCCGGCCACATCGGCGCGCCAGCTGTCACCGATGAAAAGCAGCTGCTTCGTCGTGAGGCCGGTTTCCTGCAAAAAGCGCTTGAACAGTCTGCCGCTGCGCTTCTGCACGCCGTAAGTACAGGAGACAAAGCCGCCGTCAAAGCAGGGATAGCCGCAGCGGCGCAGCATCGCGTCGATCTGCGTCTGCGGCAGGTACATATCGGAGATATAGTAGAGCTTTTTTCCCTGCTTTTTAAGCGTTTGCACCGCATCCAGCACGGGCTTGTTCGCCGCACAGGCGGCCAGCTCTGCAGCGCACTCCGCCGCCGCGTCATAGCGGGCAAGGCAGGGGCGGGCGTAGATTTCAGCCAGCGTTACTTCCCTGCTTTGGGCAGCGCGGGCCTCACGCTCGGCCCGGATGCGGGCAGCGTAAAAATCGTCGCCCATCAGGCGGAAAAGCCCTGTCGGCACAGCAACGTCGCGTTTTATAAGCGTGTCAAACACGTCAAAGGCGACGGCGTCAAAGTGCGCAGCTTTATGGCAAATTTGTTTTGTCAGGTTCATGGCAGGTACGGTATCTGCGGGCGGAACCGCACCCCGGCGGCAAAGCCCTTCCAGATGATTTTTATGCGCTCGGCGCGGCAGCCCTGCCTGTCGCGCAGGACCTGTACGGTGTGCCAGCTGTCCTTGGCCAGCAGCCACAGCCAGCCGGACAGTCCCTCCCGGCGGTAGAGCACCACATCGTTGCGGTAAAAATAGCGGTAGCGTGCCCAGCGGGCGGGCACATCCTTGGCAATGTTCACGACGCCGGGGTTCTGCATAGCGTGCACGACCCGGCTGGCCGGGATGACATAGCAGGGCTTTGCGCGGGAAATGCGGCGGGTGTACTCCCAGTCGTCGGACCAGATGAAGAACTCGGCAATCGGCAGGCCGAACTGCCGCACGGCTTCGGTGCGCAGGAACAGCGAGACAAAGCTCGCCATCACAGCGGGAACCTCCGCCGCATCGAAGCCGTCAATATCGCGGTACATCGTTTTGCGCTGCAGGTTCATCGGCTGGTCGGTGCCGTCCGGGGCGAGTGCCCTGCTGGACAGCCAGCCGCAGCCGTCGCCGTGGGCGGCATCGGCGGCCAGCAGGGCGGCCAGCGCGTCCGGCTCGGGCAGCGTGTCGTCGTCCATGATCCAGACGGCCTCACACCCCAGCTCCGCCGCGGCGCGGATGCCGTAGGCAAAGCCGCCCGCACCGCCGAGGTTTTCCCCCGGATTGCGGCAGACCAGCCCCGGCATTGCCAGCGTCTTTATATAGTCCGCCGTGCCGTCAGTGGACGCATTGTCCACCAGCAGCACCGTAAAGCCCTGCACGGTCTGGGCACGCAGGGCGGCCAGGCATTGCTTGAGCAGCGGCAAACGGTTGTAGGTCACGACGATGGCCGTGACATTTCTTGCGTCAAGCATCTTTTTTCGGGAAGAATTTGCGCTTGAGGAAGGCTGTGCCCTTGTGCAGCCAGTTCTGGTGCTCCATGTAAACGATGCTCAGTTCCTCAAAGCTGATGTTGTTCGTGGTGAGCCAGGCATCCAGCAGACGCTCGCTCACAAAGCCAAAGACCCGGCGGTCATTGACCGTGTAGCCCGTCATGTCCAGCTCCCGCTCAAGCTCAAACAGAATGTCGAACAGCCAGGTGCAGTAGTGCTGCAAAAGTTCCTTCTTCATGACGAACATGTTGAAGTGGTGGCCATGGGTCTTGGACATATACAGGTCATACGCGGGCAGGTACTCGGGGCATTTGCGCGCAATGATGGCGCGGGTCACCTCCAGATCCTGCTTGTGATGGGCGTGGATATACTGGGTGTAGTTCGTCTCAATAAAATAGTGGCGTTCCTTCGGCAGGACGACGTTCGTCGTAGCCAGAATGCTGCAGAGCTCCTCATGGCTGATGACACGCGACTTCTTGTCCGCAAAGCGGCTTTTGCGGCGGCTGGCAAAATAGCGGCGGTAATGCACGATGCCGATATAATCGGAATCGATGTTGTGCGCCGCCCAGTACAGGCCCGTCAGCTCGCAGAAATTTGCGTTGCGCTCCGAGATATTGTCGCCGGTATCATCGCCGATATAACCGCAGGCCGGGTGGACGGCATGGCCCATCTGTACCGGAAGGTACATCGGGTCATCCGGCACCCAGTACGGTTTATGCGTTGCTACGATAATGGTGGTCTGCAATGTGTTCTACCCGCCTTACATACATTCCTATACTCTTTTTCCTGGTGAGCTTGCTAAACCTATAGTATAACGCTTTTTGGCAGGAATACAAGTTACAGAACGGTAAAAAGGTCATTCGCCCTCGTTTTCAAAGGTCTCCTGCTCCTCGGCCAGCTTTTCCCACTCGTCGTAGAGCTCCTGCTGGTGGAAGCGAGTGTCGTCAAGCTCGTCGCATTTGTCGCGCAGCAGCAGATGGTCGCGCAGGACCTCGGGGTCGTTGATCTCATTTTCCAGCTCGACAATATGCGCACCCAGCTCCTCGATCTCGCTTTCCACCTTTTTCAGGCGGGCGCGGACCTCGGCGCGGCGCTTGCGCTGCTCCTTGCCGTATGCCTGCTTTTTGGCAGTGTCCTCGGTCTTTTGCTGTTCCTGGGTCTTGCCCGCGTCACGGTTTTGCAGGGCGGCAAAGCTCGGGTAAAACGTCGCTTTGCCGTCCTCCAGGTACATGATCGGGCAGCCCAGCGTCTGCATCAGGTAGCGGTCATGGGTGACGAGCAGCAGTGTGCCGGTGTAGGCCGCCAGTGCCTGGGTCAGGCTCTCGCGCATGTAGATGTCCAGGTGGTTCGTCGGCTCGTCCAGGAACATCAGGTTCGGGCGCTCGAGCGCCAGCTCGGCAAAGCGCAGGCGGGCCAGCTCACCGCCGGACAGCGACGCACAGTCCTTAAAGACCTCCTCGCCGCGGTAGCCGAAGCGTGCCAGATGACTGCGGACCTCGAGCTCGGTAAAGCGCGGGTACTGGTTCCAGATGGCGTCAATGACGCGGCCTGCGCGGCGGGCCTGCTGCTGGGTGAATACGCCCGGCTTGGCGCCGCTGCCCAGGCGGACCATACCGCCCGACGGGCGGCGCTTGCCGTCCAGCACCTGCAAAAGCGTGGACTTGCCCGCGCCGTTGGGACCTGCAATGACGAGCTTGTCCCCGCGGTGAACGACGTAATCCAGGGCGTCGATGAGGGTGCGCTCACCGATATGGACGCTCAGATTCTTCATGATGACCAGCTCGTCATAGGGCTCAATGTCGTACTCAAAGCGAAAGTTCAGCTCCCACGCCTCGGCAGTCGGGGCCTCGACGATCTCGAGCTTTTCCAGCTGCTTGCGGCGGCTCTGGGCCATCTTCGTCGTGGAGGCGCGCACAAGATTGCGGTCCACGTAGTCCTGCAATTTGGCAGCTTTTTCTACAGCGGCGTCATGCAGTTTCTGCTGGCGCTCGTCAGCGACCTCGCGCTGGGGCAGATAGGCCGAGTAGTTGCCGCGGTAGGTCTTGATGCTCTTGCCGCGCAGCTCCCAAATGCGGGTGCAGACGGCGTCGAGGAAGTAGCGGTCATGGCTGACAACGAGCACCGCACCGCGGTAGGCTTTCAGATAATTTTCGAGCCACTCCATCGTTTCCAGGTCCAGATGGTTCGTCGGCTCGTCCAGGATCAGCAGGTCGGGGCGCTCCAGCAGCAGCCGTGCCAGACGCAGCCGGGTCTGCTCACCGCCCGAAAGCACGCCCGCCAGCTTTGTCCAGGTGTCGGCGGGAAAGCCCATGCCGTTGAGTACCTTTTTGATCTGGGTGTCCATGTTATAAGCGTCCATCGCGTCGATGACAGCGGTGCAGTGGGCGATCTTTTCGGTCAGTTCCGCATTGTGCGGGTCTGCGGCCAGCTGCTTTTGCAGCGCGTCCATCTCCTGCATGGCGTCAAGCGCCGGGGTAAAGACCAGCCGCATTGTGGCATAGATGTCCAGTGACGGGTCCAACCGGGCGTTCTGCTCAAGGTAGCCGGTGGTCACGCCGGTGCCGAACGCGGCATCTCCGGCGTCGGGCAGGCTCTCGCCGCAGAGGATCCGCAAAAGCGTCGTCTTGCCGGTGCCGTTGGCACCGATGATGCCGATACGGTCCCCGCGCTCGACACCTGCATTTACATCACGCAGTACCTCGTGTTCGCCGAAGCTCTTGCCTAAGTTTTGAAGTTCCAACAACATAGCGGTACATCCTCAATTCCAAAATGATGCCGCCGCCTGACAAACGGGCAGCGGCAGTGCGCCCTTGCCTTACAGCAGGGCTTCGTTGCTGTGGCGGCGGTTGCGCACACCGATATTTTCCAGTTCCTCCGGCTCCATCACGATGCGGTAGAGCTCCTCATAGGAGCTCACCGTATATTTGGGCGTGATGCCGGACTTGTTTTCAAGATTGCCGGGGTTGAACCAGCAGGTATCCACACCGGCGTTCAGGCCGCCCTTGATGTCGGCCAGCAGATCATCGCCGACCATCAGCACACGGCTCTTGTTCGTGATGCCGAGGTCACGGAAGGCATGCTCAAACAGCTTGGCGCTGGGCTTGGCCGCGCCGACCTTCTCGGAAATATAAATGCCGTCCATGTACCTGTCGATGCCGGAGGCCGCAATGCGGGACTCCTGCACGGCAATGGCACCGTTCGAGACAAGGGCCAGCGTGGCGACCTCGCTCAGCTCCTCCAGCGCGGTCAGTGCGCCGGGCAGCAGATCGGCATGGGTCGCCAGCAGCTCCTCATAGCGGTCATTCATGGCCTTGCCCTTGCCGTTGTCGGGCAGCTGCATGGTCTGCATGAAGCGGGAGAAGCGGATCTGGAACAGCTTCTGCTTGTTCAGCTGGCCTTTGGCCAGCGAGTCCCACAGCTCGCGGTTGACCTTGTGGTAGGTATCATAAGCGGCCTCGTCGTGGGGCAGCTCGTACTCGGCGAGCATATCGGTCAGGGCCTGGCGCTCTGCGGCGTCAAAGTCCAAAATCGTATTGTCAACGTCCAGCAGGACGCAGGTATAAATTGCCATCTTCGTAACCTCGTATGCTTATTGCGGTGTGGAATCGGCGGAGGTCGGCTCCGGCATCGGCGTGGGCACAGCGGTGGGTTCCGGCGTAGCCGCGGCACTGACAGTCAGCACAAAGACGCTGTCCGCACCGTTGTTGACTGCGTGAATGTGGTAGGTGCCGGGCTCGTTGGCCGTGAAGGTCACCTGCGTGCCCGTTGTGCGCCAGGAGGTCTCCTCGCAGCCCCAGAGCGTGTCGCCGCTGCCGTTTTCCACGGTAGCCGTCAGCGTCGTACTCTGGCCTGCGGTCAGCGTGCCTGTGCCGCTGATGTTGATCGTGGTGGCCTCGGCCTCCACGGTGACGATCAGCTGTGCCGTCGAGAAGGTGCCGTTGATCTCAATGCCTGCCTTGATCGTGTAGGTCCCGGCGGCATCGGGCTTGAAGGTCAGGCTGCTGCCGTTCTTCTCCATTTCATCGTTGATGGACCACTGCACGTTCGCGGCGTCGTAGGCTTTGTTGCCCAGCTTGACCGCGGCATTGACAGTCAGGCTCTCGCCCTGCTTGATCGTCGTATCGCCCTTGTCCAGCGTCAGCTCGACGCGGGCGTCGTTGAACATGGCCTTGACGGAGATGTCCTTGGTAATATTGTCATAGCGGGTCGCGGTGGTGACGCCGTCGCTCCACTTGTAGAACACAAAGCCCTCCGCCGCCACTGCCGTGACGTTGACGCTTGTGCCGGAGTCGGCCTGAATTTCGACGCTGGACACGCCGGTCTGGCCGTTGCCGGTCAGCGTGCCCTTGGCGCTGTCCTCGACCTCATAGCTGGCCGTGAACTTCGTCGGCGTCGAGGTCGGCACCGGCGCGTTGCTGCCTGCGGAGGCCGACGCACGCTGCGGGATGTCCGACGTGTCGGGACGGCTGTCCATCGTATTGCAGGCGTGGCTCTTGGCGTACTCCAGCAGGGCGCGTGCGCCGGAGGTGCTGAAACCGTTGGATTCAAAGTAGGTGCCCTCGCCGTAGCCGCGGGTGTTTTTAAGGGCCTCGGCGGTGTTCAGGTACTTGAGGCCCAGATCACTGCTGGCCGCTGCAATGGCCTGGTTGAACTGGTCAATGCGGGTCTGGGTCTCGGCAGCGTTCGTGCTGTCCTCGGTAACGGGCGGGATGCCCACCGCGATGATGTCGCAGTAGGCGTAGGCCGAGCGGATGCTCTGCAGGAACTGCTTGTAGTCGGCAATGAAGGAGTCCACGCTGACCGAGCCGTCCACATCGTTCGCGCCCAGCATTACAAAGACGCGGCGTGCCTTCATCTTGGGGATGGCCTGCGGGATCGTGTAGCTGCTGGCGTCCGATGCAAAGTTTACACAGGAGGTGGACAACGCCTTGGAAATCTGCAATCCCTCCTGCCCGACAAACTGATTCAGCGTGATGCGGGTGTCCTTCTGCAGCGTCACGGCGTACTGGTCACCCGCAAAAACACTGGCCGTAATGTAGGCGTCATCCGCCGCGCTCTGCGGCAGGATGGAATCCAGCGTCGTATCCAGCGGGTAGGCGTCCGGGTCGTAGGAATCCTTCCCGCCTGCAAACAGGCCCAGCTTCGTCGGCAGCACCCATGCCGCCAGAATGCTCATCACAACGGCCAGCGCGCACAGCGCCAGCACCACACACGCTTTGCGCTGTGTCGGGCTCAGGCCTTTTTTCTCCTCATTACGTTCTCTGCTCATCGGGAACGGCAACCTCCTTAATTATCGAAAGCGGGCGTACCCATGGCCACAACCCACCTAGTATACATAGTATAGATTATATCATATTTGCCGGGCTTTGAACATGGTTTTCAAAAAATTGTCACGTATTACAATTTTATTACAAACAAAAAGCCCGGGATTTGACATCCCGGGCAAAATTGAGTTCGATTTCAGGAAAGCAGCATTCTGTCGTTGGCAAACTCGCCGTCGCTGACCTGCTCAAAGCGCTGCAGCAGGTCGCTGACCTGCAGGTTCTTCTTTTCCTCGCCGCGCACATCGTAGATGACGTGACCCTCGTACATCATGATCAGGCGGTTGCCGTACTTGATGGCATCCTTCATGTTGTGGGTGATCATCAGGGTGGTCAGGTGGTTTTCCTCGACGATCTTCTCGGACAACGTCAGCACCTTGGCCGCGGTCTTGGGGTCAAGGGCGGCGGTGTGCTCGTCCAGCAGCAGGAGCTTGGGCTTTTTGAGGGTCGCCATCAGCAGCGTGACAGCCTGGCGCTGACCGCCGGAGAGCAGGCCGACCTTGCTGGTCATACGGTTTTCCAGCCCCAGATCCAGCGTTTTGAGCAGCTCGTAGTATTCGTCGTGCTCCTTCTTTGTGATGCCGATCTTGAGCGTGCGGGCAAGACCCCGGCGGGCCGCCAGGGCCAGGTTCTCGTCGATCTGCATCGTCGCGGCGGTGCCCATCATCGGGTCCTGGAACACGCGGCCAATGTACTTGGCACGCTGGTGCTCGGACAGGCGGGTCACATCCTTCCCGTCAATAATGATTTTGCCCATATCCACCGGCCAAACGCCCGCGACGGCGTTCAGCATCGTGGATTTGCCCGCGCCGTTGCCGCCGATGACCGTGACAAAGTCGCCGTCCTCCAGCGTCAGATCCAGTCCCTTCAAGGCAACCTTCTCATTGACGGTTCCTGCATTGAAGGTCTTGTATACATTCTTGATCTCAAGCATTGTCCTTGCCTCCCTTTTTCACGGGTACTTTGGTGAAGTATTTGCCCTTCCAGTACGGGATGGTCAGGAACACCGCTACGACCAACGCGGTCAGCAGCTTGAGGTCATCGGTGGACAGACCCATGCGCAGCACGAAGTTCATAACGATGTAGTAGATGATCGCGCCGATGACAGCGGCGGTCAGCTTGAGCGCAAAGTTGCGGAAGATCTTGCCGAAGATGACCTCACCGATGATGACGGCGGCCAGACCGATGACGATGGCGCCGCGGCCCATGTTGATGTCCGAGAAGCCCTGGTACTGGGACAGCAGACCGCCCGCCAGCGCCACAAGGCCGTTGGAAACCATAAGGCCGAGCACGATGGTGACGTTCGTGTTGATGCCCTGGGCGCGGGCCATGTGCTGGTTTGCGCCGGTAGCGCGCAGCGAGCAGCCAAGCTCCGTGCCGAAGAACCAGTACAGCACGCCGATCAGGACCGCGCAGAAGATGAGCAGCACGAAGATCGGGTTGTTGAGCGCCAGCGCGCGGACATAGCGGGCCGAGACCAGCAGGCTGTACTTGTCCACACTGATGGGCAGGTTTGCCTTACCTCCGCCCGTGCCGGTGCCCATGATGCGCAGGTTGATAGAATACAGCGCCAACTGGGTCAAAATACCGGCCAGAATTGCCGGGATGCCGCAGGCCGTGTGGAACAGACCCGTGACAAGGCCCGCCAGCATACCGACCAGCGTGGCTGCCACAAGGGCGACGCCCACAGGCACACCGTTGAGCACCAGCACCACGCAGACCGCGCCGCCCGTGCCGAGGGAGCCGTCAACGGTCAGATCGGCCACATCCAGAATGCGGTAGGTAATGTACACGCCGATGGCCATGATGCCCCAGATGAGGCCCTGTGCCACAGCGCCGGGCATGGAGTTTACCAAAGAGGTCAGAAAATCCATAAAAACATCCTCATTTCGTAAAGCACCAAAACAGCGGGGAAAGAGAGCAATCTCCCCTTCCTCGCTGTTATGATGATTTTCAGTCGCTGTTCAGTTCAATCAGCCGATAGCCACGTAGTCGGACGGCGGGGTGATGCCCAGCGCCTCGCAGTTGGCGGCGTTGTACTTCTTGGTCACGTTCGGAGCGAACTCAACGGGCATCGCAGAGACGTCCGCGCCGTCCGCGAGGATCTTGGCAGCCATCTCACCGGTGGCGTAGCCGAGGTCGTAATAGCTGATGGAGAGCGTTGCAACGCCGCAGCCGGAGCAGATGCCTTCCTCACCGGCCACAACGGGAACCTTGGCGGGGATGACAACGTTTGCGATGGCCTCGGTGTTGGAGGCTGCGGTGTTGTCAGTGGGGATGTAGATGACGTCGGAGTTATCGGCGGCAGTCTGGGCCACGGAGGTGACATCGTTCGTATCGGTGAAGGCATAGCGGGCAACGGTGTAGCCCTCCCCGGTCAGGTAGCCTTCAATGACGTCGCACTGGTAGACGGAGTTCGGCTCTGCACTGCAGTAGAGCAGACCGACGCTCTTGGCATCCGGGAAGAGTTCCTGGATCATGGCTGCCTGCTGGTCCAGCGGAGCCAGGTCAGAGGTGCCGGAAATATTGTTGCCGACAGTGCCGGTCCAGTCGCTGATGTCCAGCGCGGTGGCGTAGTCAGTGATGGAGGTTCCCAGCACCGGGATGTCGGCAGTCGCCTGTGCGGCGGCCTGCAGCGGTGCGGTGGCGTTGGCCAGGATCAGGTCAACGCCGTTGGAGACAAAGCCATTCACAATGGTGGCGCAGTTGGCAGAATCGCCGGAGGCGTTCTGCTCGTCAAATTTGACGCTGCCCTCGCCCAGCTTCTCGACCAGAGCATCCTTGAAGCCCTGAGTAGCGGCATCCAGCGCTTCATGCTGGACAAGCTGGCAGATACCGATGTTATAGACCTTGCCATCCGCAGCGGCGGTGCTGTCAGCAGTGCTTGCAGCAGCCTCGGTGCTGGAGGCGGTGTCCGCAGCAGAAGCGGCGGTGTCGGTGGATGCGGTGGAGCCGCAGGCGGCCAGACCCATGGTCATAGCGGCTGCCATCATAAGGGAAACTGCTTTTTTCATGTCTATTCCTCCATAGTACCTGCTGCGCAACCTTTTTGTTTCAGGTGTACACCCGCGTCTCCTCACGCGGGTCCCTCCTGCGCAGCCGGTTTAGTGCTTTAAAGTATAGCACACTTCACCGGTTTAAAGCAAGCACAAATACGTATAATGCGTCATGCGATTTGCGGCGTTTTTTGGTTATATTGACGAATGTCCAAATTGATGCCCCGTAGGGGCGGATTCCATATCCGCCCACGGTACCCGCCGTAAGCTGCGCGAGCGCATATAGAATGCGCCCCTACGGAGGCAAACAAAAAGCCCCAGCTTGCAAAGCTGGGGCAACTTTCGGTTTTATTCCGCAAAACAGGCGTTTTCCGCCTTGGTGATCAGCTCCACAAAGCGGTGGGGGTTGCTGGCTGTGCGCAGGCTTTCCACAAGGTCGCTGCGGCTCAGAAGGTTTACGAGCCGCGCCAGGATCTGCAGATGCAGGCTCTCACTGCCCGGCGGAACAGCAATCATGAACACAAGATCCACAGGTTCCCCGTCCGGTGCGCCCCAGTCAACACCGCGGCGCAGCAGCAGCGCCGAGATGCCCGGTGCGGACACACCCGCGTTGCAGGCGTGGGGCAGCGCAATGCCGCCCCCGATGGCCGTTGTGCCGCCGAACGTTTCCCGGTAGCTGACCGCATTGTAGTAGGCATTGCCGTTGGTGATAACGCCGATGCCCTCCTGCAGCTCGACCAGAATGCCGAGCGCGTCGGCAGAGTTATCGATCTTTGCATAGAGCAGTACGCCCTTGGGGTTCATCAGTTCGCTGACCTTCATCGTCAAACCTCACGTCCTTCAGCTCTGCCGATCAGGCTGTACAGATACTCCCCCACTGCGCCCTCGGCGCAGGTGCAGGTCGTCACATGGTCGGCGGCAGCCTTGACCTCTGCCGGTGCGTTGGCGACAGCCACGGCGTAGCCGGCCTCCCGCATGATCTCCAGGTCATTGTAGTAATCACCGATAACGACGGTGTTCTTCATGGATTTGCTCATGAGGGCGCACAGGTCATGCAAACCGCTGGCCTTGCTGACGCCGCTGGGCATGATCTCTAAGTAAATGCTGTTCGTGGCCAGGAAGTAGTTTTCCCGCCCGTAGTACCGTGTCTTGGCGTACTGGCCCAGTTTGCGGATGCTCTCCGGGTCAGAGGCAAAGACGACCTTGACCCAGCCGTCGGGCACGCTCTCCACCGGGCAGGCAATGCTGCCGAGGTGCTCGTCCACCTGATGGGCGTGGGTCACCTCATTGGCGTGGATGACGAACATCTCGCCGTTTCCGGCCATGACCTCCACGCCTATATGCGGAAACTTGTTCAGGATGTCAAGGATGGCCGTTGTCGCCTGCTCGCGGTTCAGCGTCGAGCGGTGCAGCACCGACTCGGCGGAGAAATCATACAGCAGCGCCCCGTTGCAGGAGATGGCCGGCAGCGACAGGCGGATGTTCCCCAGCGCCGCGCGGATGGACTCCGGCGGGCGGCCCGTCGCCACCGTGAAAAGCCCCCCCATGCCGGTGTACAGCTGGATGACCGCGCGGTTGCAGGCGGGGATGCCCTCCTTGGCTGTCAGCAGCGTATTATCCATATCACAGATCACAAGGGTATCGCTTAGGGGTGGTTTCATGCGCGATGTTCCTTTCTTAACCGTGTCAGAAACTCTGTAAAATAGGGCGGCAGGGGCGAATCAAACTGCATCCACTCCCCTGTCCGCGGGTGGACAAAGCCCAGCTCCTTGGCGTGCAGGCACTGGCCGTTCAGCGATTTGATGCAGTTTTTGGGGCCGTACACAGCATCCCCTGCCAACGGATGCCCCGTCGAGGCCATGTGTACACGAATCTGATGGGTGCGCCCGGTCTTTAATTTGCACGCAATGTAAGTGAAATTGCCGCAGCGTTCCAGCACCTGCCAGCCCGTGTAGGCATACTTGGCTCCCGCCGCGTTCTCGGCCAGGACGGCCATTTTCTTGCGGTCCCGCGGGTCGCGTCCGAGCCACTTTTCCACAAAGCCCTCGTCCTCCTTGAGGTTACCGTACACCACGGCATGGTAGACGCGGTGGATGCTGTGTACGCTCATCTGGGCGCTGAGCGCCTGATGGGCGGCATCGTTTTTGGCAACGACGAGAAGGCCGCTCGTGTCCTTGTCAATGCGGTGGACGATGCCCGGGCGGATGGCCCCGCCGATGCCCGACAGCTGCCCCGCGCAGTGGTAAAGCAGCGCATTGACGAGCGTGCCGTCCGGGTTGCCGGGGGCCGGGTGCACGACCATGCCCTTAGGCTTGTTGACAACGAGCAGGTCGTCGTCCTCGTACACAATGTCCAGCGGGATGTTCTGGGGCCGGGCCTCGATGGGCTGCGGGTCAGGCAGGTCGATGGCGTAGATTTTGCCGGGCGCCACCTTATCCTTTTTGTTGACGGGCGCGCCGCCGCAGGTCACAAGCCCCTGCTCGATCAGATTTTGCAGCGCACTGCGGGACAGCGTCGGGCACTGCCCGGCCAGCCAGGCGTCCAGGCGTCCGCTGTCGCCGGGGGCTGCGGTAAGCTCAAGCCGCTCCATCTTCGTCCGCCTTTGGCTCTGCGGTCTTATCCTTTTTGAAAGAGTCCAGCAGCACGGCGAGCATCAGCAGGCCGACGCCGACACAGACGCAGATGTCCGCAAAATTGAAGATGGCAAACCGCATGAACAGCACGTTGATGTAGTCCACGACCACACCGTTGAGCACGCGGTCAATTAGGTTGCCCACGCCGCCGCCCAGTACCAGCGTCCAGGCTGCGCGCTCTGTCAGCGGCATTTTGCGCACGAACAGCATGATAAGGACAGCCAGCAGCATGACCGACGTCATGCCGATGAGCAGTCCCTGCTTACCGGCCAGCATCGAAAATGCCATGCCGTCATTCAGGCAGTAGCGCAGCTCCACAACGCCGGGCAGTACGTCCATGCTGCCCACCGGCAGCAGCGCCGCCGTGGCCCAGTGCTTGATGAGCTGGTCAATGACGACCAGAATGGCCGCTCCTGCCAGCGATAACAAACCAGAAATCATACAACACCTTATCCGAAAAAATCAGCGGTGCTTAAACGTATAAGCACCGCTGACGGTAGAGTAAATTTACTGCTTCAAGACCTTAGCGCAGCGCGGGCAGAGGCCGTCCTCACCGACGGTGGTCTCGTACTTCCAGCAGCGCAGGCACTTGTTGCCAGCCGCATGGGCAGCGCTGACGCCGAGACCCTCGACCAGGCCCTTGACGCCGCCCTCACCCTCGACAAGGTCAACGTGGGAGACGATGAACAGGTCAGCCAGCTCATCCATCGGGATGGCGTTCAGGAAGTCGTAGACCTCCTTGCTGCAGTACAGCGTCAGACCGGCCTCCAGCGCAGAGCCGATGACCTTATCGGCACGGGCCTGCTCCAGCACCTTCTTGACGTCGTCGCGGATGGCCATGATGCGGTCCCACTTAGCTTCAAACGCCTCATCGGCGGCAGCCTTGGCCTCAGGCATCTGCTCAAAGACAACATAGTCCTTCATGCCGTCCAGCTTCGGGATGTAGCTCCAGATCTCCTGGCTGGTGAAGCACAGGATGGGTGCCAGCAGCTTGGTGAAGTCGACCAGGATGCGGTACAGTGCGGTCTGGGCACAGCGGCGTGCGTGGTCATCTGCGCAGTACAGACGATCCTTGATGACGTCCATGTAGAAGTTGGACATATCAATGACGCAGAAGTTGTACAGCGCGTGGTAGGCACGGCTGAAGTCGTAGTGCTCGTAGGCATCGCGCATGGTGGCGGTCAGCTTGTTGCAGGCCTCGAGTGCCCAGCGGTCGATCTCGAACAGCTGGTCATCATCGACCATATCCTTCGCGGGATCAAAGTCGCTGATGTTGCCCAGCATGAAGCGGGCCGTGTTGCGCATCTTGCGGTACGCCTCGGACAGCTGGCGGAAAATTTCCTTACCGGCGCGGACGTCGACGGTGTAATCGCTGGAAGCGACCCACAGACGGATGATGTCAGCACCGTAGTCGCGGATGATCTCACTGGGCTCCATGCCGTTGCCGGCGGACTTGTGCATCTGCTTGCCCTGGGCATCGACGACCCAGCCGTGGCACAGGACCTCGCGGTACGGGGCCACACCCTGGGTGGCGACGCTGGTCAGCAGACTGGACTGGAACCAGCCGCGGAACTGGTCGGCACCCTCCATATACATGTCAACGGGCCAGCGCAGCTCGGGACGCTCACGGCAGACAGCGCTCCAGGTGGAGCCGGAGTCGAACCAGACGTCCATGATGTCGGGGTCCTTCTCCCAGTCGGAGGCACCGCACTCGCAGACCTCGGTCTTGGGCAGGATGTCGTTGGCATCGTACTTGTACCAGGCGTCGCTGCCCTCCTTGCGGAACAGGTCGGACACAGCCTTGATGGAGGCATCGGTGATATGGTACTTGCCGCACTTCTTGCAGTAGAATACCGGGATGGGCACGCCCCAGACGCGCTGGCGGCTGATGCACCAGTCACTGCGGTCACGGACCATACCGGCCATGCGGTCATGGCCCCACGCCGGCTGCCAGTGCACGCTGTCAATGGCCTTGTAGACGTCCTCCTTGAAGGCGTCGATGGAGCAGAACCACTGCTCGGTAGCACGGAAGATGATGGGATGATGGCAGCGCCAGCAATGCGGGTACTGGTGGGTGATGTGCTGCACACCCATCAGATGGCCGCTCTCCTTGATGTGTTCCAGAATGACCTTGTTGGCGTCCCAGACCTTGAGACCGGCAAACTTCTCGCCCGCCTCGGCGGTCAGGCGGCCCGCGTCGTCCACGGGAACGACAACGGGAACCTGCGGATAGTGATTGACGCAGACCTCAAAGTCCTCAACACCATGGCCGGGAGCGGTGTGGACGCAGCCCGTGCCGCCTTCCAGCGTGACGTGGTCACCCAGAATGACCAGACCCTTGCGGTCAAGGAACGGATGCTGATACTGCATGAGCTCGAGCTCACTGCCGAGAACAGTCTCGGGCAGGACTTCGTACTCATCGATATGGCAGCCTTTCATCGTGGACTCAACGAGCTCGCGGGCCATGATGTGGTAGGCGTCACCGATCTTGACGAAGGCATATTCCAGATTGGGGTTCAGGCAGGTCGCGACGTTGGCGGGCAGTGTCCAGGTGGTGGTCGTCCAGATGACGATCCATGCCTTGTCCAGCGGGATGTTATGTTTGGCCAGCACGCCGTTGGGGTCGTCGGTCAGCTTGAAGCGGACATAGATGGAATCGCACTCGTCCTCGGCGTACTCGATCTCAGCCTCGGCCAGGGCGGTGCGGTCCTCGGGGCACCAGTACACGGCCTTCATGCCCTTGTAGATGTAGCCCTTCTTGGCCATCTCGCCGAAGATCTCGACCTGGCGGGCCTCAAACTCGGGGCGCAGGGTCAGGTAGGGGTTCTCAAAGTCGCCCTGCACGCCCAGACGCTTGAACTGCTCGTTCATGACGCCGATGTGCTCGGTGGCAAACTCCTTGCAGATCTGGCGCAGCTCCAGCTTGGAGACACCGGCCTTCTTGTCGCCGAGGGAACTCAGCGCCTTCAGCTCGATGGGCAGGCCGTGGGTGTCATAGCCGGGCACGTAGGGTGCCTGGAAGCCGGACATATTCTTATAGCGGATGATGATGTCCTTGATGATCTTGTTCAGGGCCGTACCCATGTGGATATTGCCGTTGGCATACGGAGGGCCGTCGTGCAGGATGTACTGCGGCTTGCCCTCGTTGTTCTTAATCATCTGCTCATAGACATGGTTCTGCTCCCAGTCCTCGAGCATTTTGGGTTCCTTCTTCGGCAGACCGGCCCGCATTTCAAACGGGGTCTGCATCTTATGGATGGTGTCGTTGTAGTTCTGCGCCAAAGTTTCCTACTCTCCTCTATTTATTGGATTCTTTAGTTATATCACATCGGGCGTCAGCTGTCAAAGTCAACGCCTTCAAAGTTATCGAACGCCGGGGAATTCAATTCCTCCTGCGGTTCGTCACTTGCCTTTTTGCGGGTCGTGCGCCTGGTCGTACCGGCCTTGCGGCGGCGGGCAGGCTTGGCCTCCGGCTCGTCATACAGGCCGGAGACATCCTGGAGCCGCGTCTCGTCGATGGCGGGCTCCTCCACGGGGATCGGGGCGGGCTCGGCTTCCTCCGGTTCCTCCGGGTGCGGCGCGATGGCAAATTCCACCGTATCTACCTTTTCGCCCTGAGCCCGGGCACTTTCCGTCGGCTCCGGCACGGGCTGGGCTGTGGGCGGCTCATAGTAGGCCGTCTCCTGCATGGCGGGCATCTGGGCTGCCTGCTGTACCGGGGCCGACTCCGGCACAGGCTGGGCTGCGGGGGCCGTGTAGACCGGGGCCTGCACAGCAGGCTGCGGCTCTGCCGCAGGGGCAGCGGCCTGCTCCGGGGCCGGGGACGGCGGCGGAACGGGTTCATCCTCGGGCCGTCTGGTGTAATCGGGCAGTTTATTGATAAGGTTGATATGCTTGCGGTACATCTCGATCAGCGAACGCTTGAAGCTGTCTGCCTCACCCTTGAGCGTGACGATCTCCTGCTTGGCCAGCTCGACGTCATCGCGGGCGCGCTGCTCACGGTCCTCCGCCTTGATGTTGGCCGAGCGGATGATCTCCGCCGCTTTCTGCTTGGACTCGCGGATAATACTGTCCCCCATGCGCTGGGCGTTGATCATCGACGTACTCAGAGAGTTTTCCATCGTTCGGTATTTTTCAATGCGCTGGGCCAGCATGACGAGCTTTTTCTGCAAATCATCATTCTGGGCAGCCAGGTCGTCCATTGCCTGGGCGACCTGCTTGAGATAATCATCCACATCCTCACGGCGATAGCCCTGGAACGCTTTGTCAAATGTGACGTGGCGGACATCCTCGGAAGAGATCATGACGGCTTTCCTCCTGTATGCGGAGCACACGGCCCCGTTATTCCCTGCCCGCAGCGCTGCGGGCGATCCTGCGCTCAATATTGGTAAAAGGATATGAACAGACGATCCTTGCGGCTTTTGCCGCCGATGGCCGCCAGCTTGAAGCGCCCCACGCCGCGCACTGTGAAAATATCCGCGGCGTAGGCGGTCTCGTGGGCGGCCTTCAACGGCAGGTGGTTGATCTCCACACGGCCCGCGGCGATATATTCTGCCGCGCGGGTGCGGGAGGTGTGCAGCATGGCTGCCAGCACCGCGTCCGCACGCAGGGACGGCACGGTAGCCTCCTGCAGGGTGCGCTCGCGGCTTTCGGCCAGACAGGCGGGCAGTGCGTCGATGCACGCAGTATGCACGGTGCAGTGCCCTGCGCCGGTCAGCTCCGCGTTTATAAATTCCTGTTTGTCGGCGAGGATCACCGCGTAAAATGTGTCCTCACGCTCGGGGTCTGCCAGCAGGTCCCCCACGCAGCTGCGCTCAAGGCCAAGGCCCAGAATCGCGCCGAGATAATCCCGGTGGGTCGGCAGCTTATCCCCGTAAGCGGTGCATTGCAGGTAGGCCAGCGGTTCTTCCTGCCAGGCGTCGGGCGGCTCAATACAGAGCACCCGGCGTTCTGCCGCGTCAAAGCCGCCCCAAAAGCGGATGCAGCTGCACCCGGCCTTGTTGCAGGCGGCCTGCGCCAGGCTCTGCTCCCGGTCCGAGAGAAAGCCCGTATAACGCGGGATGCCGCGGCTTACCGCAACGCGGCACAGCTCCTCGACACGGCGCATCAGGCGGCGCTCGTCGTCATTCTGCGGCGGCACAAAGCCGCGCACCGCATTGGCGGTATCAGAAGAAGACGCCATTGTTTTCCAGCTCGTCGAGCAGGTCACCCATAATATCAACGTTGTACGGCGTAATAATGAAAGTGCTGGTCGCCACGCGCTTGATCTGGCCGTTGTTGGCATACGCTACACCGGACAGGAAGTCGATCAGACGGCGGGAGACCTCTTTGCTGGCAGACTCCAGATTCAGCACCACAGTATGCTTGGCGTTGAGCTGGTCCGCAATGCTGGACGCATCGTCAAAGCGTTCCGGTTTGACCAGAACGACCTGCAGCTGGGTCGTCGCGTTGATGTTCACGACCTTATTGCTGTGCTGTTTGATCTCCTGCTGCTGGGTATACTCCTGCGCAGCTGCAGCCCCCTGCCCGCCGGGGAAAACATTCTCTTCAGTGTCATCTACATAGGAATCTGCATCGGGGTCGATACCGAGCTTGCTTCTCAAACTGTCAAGCATGGACATGGTCGTAAAACTCCTTTGATTAGAAAGCGCCGTTTACGTCAGCGCGTCATTACAGCGATATACATTAAATATTATCTTCTTTTTTGGCAGTCTTGTCAATACAAACGGCGTATTTTCGTTACAATAGTTTGCCATCCTCCAAATTTGTGCCCTGCACGATGATCTCATCATAGAGGCGCACCTCATTTGCACTGCCGAGCTTGCCGTCCTCCGGGACAAGAATGTAGCTGTCGTTCTCATACAGCGTTGTGATCTTCAAAAAGCGCTGCAGGTTGCCGTACTTGACATAGACACCGCGCTGGCCGTTCACGATATGCAGCGCCTCCTTGTCGATGCGGATGCCCTCGTAGGTTTTTAAATCGACCTGCACGGTCTCGCAGCCCAGGCCCAGGACCTCGGCGCTGATGGTCTGGCATTGCAGCACGATCTTGGCAATGCCGTTGTCCTTGTCCTCGGTGATTTCCTCCACCGTAGCGGAAAGCGGGGTGTTCTGCTTGCCGGGTACGCTGATTTTCACCGTGGACAGACCGTCGAACCGTGCGGCGGTATCCAAATCGCAGACCGCGTAGAATTTCCAGCTGAAGCCCGTCGCGATCTGTCCGGCGCGGTTTGTATCCGCTGCCGGGAAGCCGTCTGCCAGCATTTTTTGCAGCGTGGCCGGGTCGGCATCGGCCAGCGCCCGGCAGTCCGTCCGGATGGCGGGCGAGGCCTCCGTGCGGCTGAAATAGCCGTTCGTTGTGGCGGTGACGGTCTGCAGCGTGTCGAGCTGTGCCTTGATGCCGTCGTACTCGGTCTGCAGCGCTGCGATGGACTGGGAGAAATCCGCCGTCTGCCCGGTGCTGATCTGCAGACGGTTCTGGGCCAGCAGAAAGCTGTCCTGCGCGTCGGAGATGCCGGTATACTGGGCAGTGTCCAGCTTATCCAGCAGGTTGTACAACGCCTGCTTCGTCTGGTTTGTCAGCACCGAAAGCTCACTGCCGGCAGAATTCTGCGACTTCGTAAGCAGCGTGATGGAGCGTTCGAGCCGGTCCAGACGCTCACGCTGCAGGCCCTGGGTGTCATCGGTGTAGCATTCGGCTACCACCGTGCCGTTCGTCACGCGCTCGCCATCCTGCACAAGATAGCCGAGATTGCCGCTGCCCGGCACATCCACAGCGTCAAATGCCACAACGCCGGTCAGGTTCAGACTTTCGGCCAGCGTGTAGCGGATGGCGGTCTCAGTCTTGTAGGACCGATGGAAGATCAGCACGAACTGGACGGCAACATACAGCAGGAAGAGTGCCAGTGCCAGCAGACCCAGCGCGTGTAAAAGTTTTTTTGCCAGCGGGCGGTCCTGCCGGTTGCTCACGGTGCACCCTCCTTTCCGTTATTCCTCGTTGTGCAAAAAGGCCCGCACCAGCGTGCAGGCGCGCTCGGTGACATCCTCCTCATCCAGATAGAGCCACACCGCATCGTTCTGGCGGCGGAACCAGGTCAGTTGGCGCTTGGCGTAGTTGCGCGTTGCCTGCTTGAGACGCTCGGTGCATTCGGTCAGATTGGCCGTGCTCTCAAAGTACGGGAAGAATTCCTTGTAGCCGATGGCCTGCGCCGCCGTGCGGTAGGCATCGCGGTGGTCGTAGACCTGCCTTGCTTCGTCCAGCACACCGTTTTCGACCATTTCGTCCACGCGGCGGTCAATGCGGCTGTACAGCACTGCGCGGTCCCGGCAGGTCAGGCAGAGGCAGAGCGCATGGTAGGGTGCCTCGGCGGGCCTGGCCTCGCGGCGCTGGTCGCTCATGCGGCGGCCTGTGGCTTCAAACAGCTCCAGTGCGCGGATGACGCGCGGCAGGTTGTTGGGGTGGACCTGAGCGGCGTAGTCGGGGTCGATCCTTTGCAGCTCGGCGTAAAGTGCCGCACCGCCCTCGGTGTCCGCAAGCGCCTGTAATCGGGCGCGGATGGCAGGGTCAGTCTTTTCCGGGGCAAACGCCATACCGCTCAAAAGACTGGTGATATACAGCCCCGTGCCGCCCACGACGAGGGGCAGTCTGCCGCGGGCCGTGATGTCCCGTATCAGCGGGTCAGCGGCGGCGGTGAAGTCCGCCACGCTGTAGGGGGTCTCCGGCGGCAGGAAGTCCAAAAGATAATGCGGTATCCCCTGCCGCTCCTCCGCACTCGGCTTCGCCGTGCCTACGTCGAGATTTTTGTAAATCTGCATCGAGTCTGCGTTGATGATCTCGCCGTCAAAGGCTCTGGCCAACGCGACGGAAAGTGCGGTCTTGCCGCTGGCCGTCGGCCCGCCGACGGCGACGACGCGGGGTTTAGACAAGTCGGCCAAACTGCTTTTCCAGCTCCTTCCGGGTGATTTTCAATACGCAGGGCCGCCCGTGCGGGCAGAACGGCGGGACCGTGCCGTCCATGATGCGCTGGGCCAGCGCGAGCATCTCGGCGGCGTTCGTGCGGTCCCCCGCTTTGATGGCCGCGCGGCAGGCGATGGAATGCAGCACCCACTCGGTCTTTTCACGCAGGGCGTCGCGTCCGCCGTCGGCGAGCTTTGCCGCCAGCTCCACGATCATATCCTCTACATCGTCCACCGGCACGTCCGCGGGCACGGCGCGCACGACAACAGTCGAGCCGCCGAAGTCCTCGGCCTCGATGCCGGCATCGGTCAGAAGGTCAAGGTTCTGCAAAACGGCCTGTTTTTCCGCGGCGGTCAGATTGACCTGCACGGGGACGAGCAGCATCTGGGACGGCACGCTGCCGTAGTCCTTGGCCAGCTGCTCAAACAGAATGCGCTCATGCGCAGCGTGCTTGTCGATAAGGCAAAGCTCACTGCCGCGCTCGGTGATGATATAGGTCTTGAACACCTCGCCGACAAGGCGCAGCGGCTCGCTTGCAGGCGGCGGGGTCAGCGTCGTCTGCTCGGGACGTGTGCTGACCATGTCGGGCAGGGCGCTTAAAGCATTCGGGTCATTCCGAACGTAATCCGTCTCGGGGTCTGCTGCGGGGGCCTCGTCGGGCAGCTCCGGCAGGATGTCCAGCACCGTGTCATCGCTGACAGCGTGGGGCATCGGCTGCGGGGCGGGAATCGTTACGGGCTCCGACGCGGGCGTTTCAACCGCCGTCACCGGCGTGACCGGGGTCAGCGGTCTTGGTGCGGGTCCCGCCGTGTAGGCGGGCTTCGGGGACTGTGCCTCCAGCACGCCCGGGACAGGCTGTGTGCCCTGTGCATTCTGAACGCCCTGCGCCGTCGGCAGCGGACGCGCAGGCACGGGCGCGGTCAGACCGTTCAAAGCACGGTATTCTGCCGCGGACAGCGTCGTGAAGCCGCCCTTTTTCGTCTGAGCTGCAGCGGGCCGCGCGGCAGGTTCCGGGGCGGCGGGCTGCATCACGGTCTGCCCGGGCTTTTCTTCGGGCGCGGTGTGGCCCATCTCAAAGCGGCACTCGCCGCTGCCGGGCGTTGCCAGCGCGGCGCGAACAGCGCGGTAGACAGCGTCAAAGACGTCACTCTCTTTCGCAAAGCGAATTTCGGTTTTCGCCGGGTGGACGTTGACATCGACCATGTCGGGCGGCAGCTCCAGCATGAGCACCGCGCCCGGGAACTTGCCCTGCATCATCGTGCCCTTGTAGGCGTTTTCGAGCGCCGCCATCATTGTGCGGTTTTTGACATAGCGGCCATTAACAAAGAAATGCTGCGCACCGCGGCTGGCGCGGCAGGCACGCGGCGGCGTGATCAGGCCGGTCACATGGTACAGCTCGCTGCCGCCGTCCACGGGCAGCAGGTCGCGGGCAAATTCACGGCCCAGGACCGCGTAGACCGCACTGCGCAGGTCGCCGTCGCCGGGGGTCACATACTGCTGCTTGCCGTCGCGCAGATAGCGGAAGCTGATCTCCGGGTGGGACAGCGCCGCGTGCAGGACGGTCTCAGCCACAAACGTGCCCTCGCTGGCGTCCTTTTTCAAAAACTTCATGCGGGCGGGCGTGTTGTAAAACAGGTCACTGACCGTGATGGTCGTGCCGACGGGGCGCGCGCCGGGCTCCATCCCACGCTCCTCGCCGCCTTCGATGCGGTAGCAGCAGGCGTACTCGTCGGCCTCTGTGCGGGTCAGCACCTCGACGCGGGCAACGCTGGCAATGGAGGCAAGTGCCTCGCCGCGGAAGCCCAAGGTATGGATGTGCCCGAGGTCCTCCGCCGTCGCGATCTTGCTGGTGGCATGGCGGATAAACGCTTTATCGATATATTCCGCTTCTATGCCTGAACCGTTATCTACGATTTGCAGCTGCTGGATGCCGCCGCGCACCGCCGACAGCGTGATCTGCGTCGCGCCTGCGTCGATGGCATTTTCCAGCAGCTCCTTCGCCACGGAGGCGGGCCGTTCGACGACCTCGCCCGCCGCGATCAGCTCTGCGGTATGCTTGTCCAGTACACGAATTTCCGCCATGGTTTTCACCTGCCTTTAGTCTTTGTCCAGTGTATTTTTCAGCTCGTACAGGAAGTTCAGCGCCTCCAGCGGGGTCAGTGTCTCAATGTCTACATTGTGGAGCTTTTCGACGACCTCGCTGGGTACGCTGGGGTTGTTGTAAGCCTCGACGGTGTCAAAATCGAGCTGCATCGTGTTATTGCGTCCCGGTGCGCTGGCCTCCAGCTGGCGCAGCACGGCGTGGGCGCGCTTTGTCACGCTGCCGGGCAGACCCGCGAGCTTCGCGACCTCGATGCCGTAGCTGTCATCGGCGGGGCCTGCCACAATGCGGCGCAAAAACGTGATGTCCTCGCCGCGCTTTTTGACGGCGATGTTATAGTTTTTGACGCCGTGAATATCCTGCTCCATGCTCGTCAGCTCGTGGTAGTGCGTGGCGAACAGCGTCTTGCAGCCGATGTTCTCGCAGATAAATTCTACCACACTGCGCGCAATGCTCATGCCGTCAAACGTCGAAGTGCCGCGGCCAATTTCATCCAGAATGACTAAGCTGTCCTTCGTCGCGTTTTTCAGGATCTCCGCAACCTCGGTCATCTCGACCATGAAGGTCGACTGCCCGGCGGCGAGGTCATCCGACGCGCCGACGCGGGTGAAGATGGCATCCACCACGCCGATATGCGCCGCGGCGGCAGGTACAAAGCTGCCGATCTGCGCCATCAGGGCAATCAGCGCATTCTGGCGCATGTACGTAGATTTACCGGCCATGTTCGGGCCGGTGATGAGCAGCATCCGGTTCTCGTCCTCGTCGAGCATCGTATCGTTGGGCACAAACAGACTGCCCTTGAGCATCTGTTCAATGACCGGGTGGCGGCCCTCCTTGATCTCCATAACGCCGCTCTCATCCACGTTTGGCATGACGTAGTTGTTTTGCAGCGCCGCCTCGGCAAAGCCTGCCAGCACATCGAGCTGGGCCACAGCCGATGCCGTGCGCTGGATGCGGACGACCTCGGCGGAGATCGACGAAAGCAGGTCGGCAAACAGCTGGTGTTCCAGAACCAGCAGACGCTCGTTTGCGCCGAGGATCTTATTTTCCAGCTCCTTCAGTTCGGGCGTGATGTAGCGCTCGCCCGTCGTCAGCGTCTGCTTGCGGGTGAAGGTATCGGGCACCGAGTCGGTGTAGGAGCGGCTGACCTCAATATAGTAGCCGAACACCTTGTTGAAGCCGATCTTCAGCTTGGGGATGCCGGTTTCCTCGCGGTAGCGGGCCTCAAGGTTTGACAGATACCCCTTGCCGCCGTGCATGATGTCGCGCAGCTCATCGACCTCGCTGTTGAAGCCCGCGCGGATAGCGCCGCCGTCCTTCATGTTGGCGGGCGGGTCATCCACAAGGGCGGTCTGGATGTTCTGCAAGACATCCTCGAGCAGGTCGATCTGGTCAGCCAGCTGCGTCAGCAGCGGCGCACCGCAGGCCGCAGCCTGGGCCTTGACCTGGGGCAGCATGGCGCAGGTATCCCCCAGCGCCTTGACCTCGCGCGGGGTGGCGGAGCCGTAGAGAATGCGGGTCGTCAGCCGCTCAATGTCAAAGACATGGCCGAGGGCTTCTTTCAAATCGGCGCGGGCGATGCTGGCAGAATAGAGCGCCTGCACCGCACAGAGCCGCGCGTTGATGGCATCGGCGTCCACAAGGGGCTGCTCGATCCAGGAGCGCAGCAGGCGCTTGCCCATCGAGGTTTCGGTCTTGTCGAGCACCCAAAGCAGCGTGCCGCGCTTCTCGCGCCCGCGCATCGTCTCGGTCAGTTCCAGATTTGCGCGGGTCACAGGCGACAGGCGCATATACTGTGCGTCGGCGTAGTTCTGCACGGTCTTGATGCGCTCAACGCCGTGCTTTTGGGTCTCGTGCAGGTAGTTGAGAAGCGCCGCCACAGCATACGGGACAAGGGCATCCTTCTCATAGCCGAGGGTCGTGCGCCAGTCGGCGCCGAACTGGTCGGCCATGGTCTGCTCCATGACGGTGTCCTTAAAGCAGGCATCCTCGCGCAGCTCGACCAGGGCGTTCGTGTGCTGCTTGATGTAGGTCGTGACATCTTTAAAGTCAAGCATCGGCGGGCAAATCAAAATCTCGCTGGGCATATAGCGGCACAGCTCGGTGATGATGGCTCCGCCGATTTTTTCAGCGTTCAGCTCGGTGGCGTAGGCCTCGCCGGTGGAAACGTCCGCAAAGCAGACGCCCGCACGCCAGCGGCCACGGGTGCGCTTGCAGTAAATGCTCGCCAGATAGTTGTTTTTATCCTCGGACAGCATGCTGCTTTCAATGACCGTGCCGGGCGTGACAACGCGGATGATGTCGCGCTTGACAAGACCCTTGGCGAGGGCAGGGTCCTCCATCTGCTCACAGATGGCGACCTTGTAGCCCTTGGCGACCAGACGTGCCATGTAAGTCTCGTAGGAGTGGAACGGCACGCCGCACATAGGGGCGCGTTCTTCCTTGCCGCAGTTTTTGCCGGTCAGCGTCAGCTCCAGCTCCCGCGAAGCCGTCAGCGCGTCGTCGTAGAACATTTCATAGAAGTCACCGACGCGGTAGAACAGAATCTCGTTGGGATGCTGTTTTTTGATTTCAAAATACTGCTGCATCATGGGCGATACTGCTTGCTCGGCCATGTTTCACACTCCTGTTTTTGTCTGGTTGATACGTTGCTTTGTAGGGGCGGGCATTGCCCGCCCGCGGGCCGTTTGCCCGGGCTATGGGCGGCAACGGGAAGCGACGGGCGAGCAATGCTCGCCCCTACAGTTTCCTACCGCGCCTCAATCTTTAGTGGCAGCCGCCGCAGGTGGAGCAGCTGCCGGTGCAACCGCCGGTGGGGGCCTGCACGGTCATGGGGTCGCCGCCGTTCATAGCGGTGTTGATGATGGCGTCAATGTGGCTGACCATTGCCTCGCACTCGGCCTTGGCGGCGTTGTAGCGGACCATGCCCTCGCTGGCCATGATCTGGCTGTACAGGTCGTTGACGCGCTGGTTCAGCTCGGCCACGCGGGCGGCATCGGTCTCGGCCTTGGCACTCTCATTGTTCAGGTCGAGGCGGGCGAGGTTGAACTCACCGATCATGTTCTGCAGCTCCTCGTCCATGTCGTTCTCACGGCGGGCAGCGTCCAGCTCCAGGTAGCGGGGGTCAGTCTGCAGGGCAGCGGCGGCTTTCTTGAAAAGATCAATGCAATCCATTGTAAAATTCTCCTTATAAACTATAAATATAATGTATGGGTTTATTCAGCAAGCTCGCCCACCAGCAGTGCGGCGCGCGAGCCGGTGATGTGGACGTCGGCCCACTGGCCGATAAGACTTTCAGGAGCCTTGAACTCCACGACCAGATTGTTGTCGAGGCGTCCGTTGACGGTGCCCTCATTGCGACCCGCAGCCTCGACCAAAACGCGGACGGTCCGGCCTGCCATGGCGGCGGTGGCAGCAAAGGCGAACTCCTCCTGCGTTTTCAGCAGGCGGTCCATGCGGGCGGCCTTCTCAGCGTGGGTCGTTGGGTCGGGCAGCTTGGCCGCCGGGGTGCCGGCGCGCTTGGAATAGATGAAGGTAAACAGCTGCATATAGCCCACCTCACGGATGAGGTCGAGCGTTGCGGCAAAGTCCTCCTCCGTCTCGCCGGGGAAGCCGACAATGATGTCGCTGGAGAAGGTCACACCGGGAATTTTTTCCTTGGCGTAGCGGATCAGATCCATGTACTGCGCGACGTTGTAGTGGCGGTTCATCTCCTTGAGCAGCCGGTCCGAGCCGGACTGCACGGGCAGGTGGATATGCTTGCACAGATGCTCCTGCGCGGCAATCGTGTCGATGAGCTTGCGGCTGGCGTCCTTCGGATGGCTCGTCATGAAGCGGATCTGGTAGTCGCCGGGGACTTCGCACAGCAGGTTCAAAAGGTCGGCAAAGTCGATGGGATGTTCCAGCCCCTTGCCGTAGCTGTTGACGTTCTGGCCCAGGAGGGTGATCTCCTTATAGCCCTGCTCGACAAGCTGCCTGAACTCCGCCAGAATTGCGGCGGGCTCGCGGCTGCGTTCCCGCCCGCGGACGTAGGGCACGATGCAGTAGGTGCAGAAGTTGTCGCACCCGTACATGATGGGCAGCCACGCGCGGAAGCCGGAATCGCGGCGGATGGGCAGCTCCTCGACCACGGCGTTGCGCTCGGCGGGCTTTTCCAGATAGCGCTTGCCCTTGCGGATGCGCTCGGCCAGCATGGCGGGCAGCCGGTCAATGCCGTCCACGCCAAAGACAAGATCCACATAGGGGTAGCTCTGGCGCAGCTTTTCGACGATGTGCTCCTGCTGGGCCATGCAGCCGCAGACGCCGATCATCAGTCGCGGGTTCTGCTCCTTGAGCTTTTTCAGCGCGCCGACATTGCCGAAAACGCGCTGCTCGGCGTGCTCACGCACGGCGCAGGTGTTGAACAGGATGAGGTCGGCGTGTTCGACATTGTCACACAGGCCGTAGCCGACATCCTGCAAAACGCCCTTGATCTTCTCGCCGTCGTTGACGTTCTGCTGGCAGCCGTAGCTGCGTACATACGCCAGCGGCGGTGTCTCATAGAACGCCGCCAGCACCTTGGCGGCGGCGGCGTTGTGGGTGTAGGTCAGTTTTTCCAAGTGAATTTCTCCTTATATAAACGCTCAAATGGGCGCACCTATCCAGACATACCATATTAGTATAACAAATTCGAAGCAAAAGCACAAGCGGCAGAAAGTGAATTTTTTGTGCCGTCGGGCGGGGAATCCGCTTTTTGCACCCGTTCCGCAAAAAGACGGCAAAAAGACGCCGCAGGAAGATTGACATTTCCGCCTTCTTGCGCTACAATACATATATTATGCCGCTGTGGCGGAACTGGCAGACGCAAGGGACTTAAAATCCCTCGGTAGCGATACCGTACCGGTTCGATCCCGGTCAGCGGCATTTACCCGAGCCGAAACAGCTTTACCGGTTGTTTCGGCTTTTTCTATTGGACCCTGTGAGGCATGGTATGCTGAACCATAAATCTACCCGCAGCGCCCGGCTGTTCTGGCTGGGGGCGCTGCTCGGCGCTGCCGTATTTTTGCTGGTGTACGGCCTTGCACCACTGGACGTAGCCAACGACGCCTTCTGCCGCGGCGGCTACATTGAAAAGGACATCCAGCAGCACTACGCGGGCTGGCTGTTCTACCGAAGCAGTGCGCCGGGCTGGCCGCTCGGCGTAACGCAGGCCGTCAACGCGCCGCAGGGCGTCAGCGTTGCGTACACCGATTCTATCCCGCTGCTGGCTGTGCTGTGCCGCCCGCTGGCGGCAGCGCTGGGCGGGACGTTCCAGTATTTCGGCTGGTTTACCCTTGTCTGCTTTGCTTTGCAGGGCGGCTTTGCGACGCTGCTGTGCGGGCTGTTTGCTGAGGGGCTTGCCGCCCCTTTGGCGGGCTCGCTTGTGTTTGCGGCCAGCCCGATTTTACTGGAGCGCGCGTTCCGGCACACCTCGCTCGGCGCACAGTGGCTTGTGCTGGCGGCGCTGTACTGTTATTTTGTCTGCCGCCGACAGAGCCGGTTTGCGTCGCGCGGATTGTTTATCATCAACATTCTGGCCGTCGGTATCCACCCGTATTTTCTGCCCATGACCTACGCTGTCACACTGGCGCTTTTGCTTGAGTATGCCGTAAAGCAGCGGCAATGGCTGCGGCCCGCGCTGTTTTTGGGCGGCAACATGCTCTGCACCGCAGCGCTGGGCTGGGCACTGGGGCTGCTTTACGGCACAGCCACCAGCGGCGGGCAGGCGCTGTACGGCTATTTTGCCATGAACCTGAACGCGCTGTGGAACCCGGCGGGTGTGAACGGCGTTTTGTACAGCCGCCTGCTGCCCGCACAGAATCAGGTCGGCGGCAACTATGACGCCTTTGCCTATCTGGGGCTGGGCGTGCTGGCTGCAATGCCTGTCGTGGTCGTGTCAGCGCGGCGGCATATCCTGGGCGCTGTGCGCCGTCACTGGGCGCTGTGCGCGGTCTGCGCTGTGCTGACCGCGTTTGCCGTCAGCAACGTCATCACTGCCAACGGCGTGACGCTGGCCACGCTGCCGCTGCCCGCTTCCTTGATTAAGCTGTTCTCGGTCTTTCGCTCCGGCGGGCGGCTGTTCTGGCCCGTCTACTACCTGCTGACGCTGGCAGCGTTCGCAGGGCTGGCGCGTCTGCCCCGCGGGGCCGTCTGGGTCGCACTGTTTGCCGCCGTGCAGCTGTGGGATGTAAGCCCGGCGCTTTTCCAGCGGCACGATGCCATGCAGGCCGCGCAGGTCACGGACGCGTTCCCGTCCGAGCTGGACAGCGATTTCTGGCAGAGCGCGGCACAGTACCGCCACATCGAATCCGTGCAGGGCATGCAGGCCGACAGCTTGCACTTAGCACTGTGGGCTGCCGACAATGGCATGACGACGAACGATCCGTTCGCCGCCCGCTACGACGAGACAGCTCTTGCCGCCGAGCGCCAGACCGCGCTGGACGCGCTGGACGCGGGCACGCCGCAGAGTGACACGCTCTACCTGTTCGAGGACGAGGGTACCTTTTTGCAGTCCGTGGAACCGGTCAAGGCGCTGGCCTGGTGCGGGCGCGTGACGAGCGCCGACGGCAGCGCCAGCTGGTACGTCATTGCGCCGGGGCTGCAGGGACAGACGTTTGACGCTCTGTGTACGCCCTACGACGAGGACTATCCCCTGCGCCTGGCCGACTACACCGACGCGCTGTGGAACCGCGGCGTGCTGGATGAAACAAAGCAGACGGTCTGCTTTAAGGATTCCCCGTTTGCGCGTGCTAAGCTGGACGGTGCGGCGCTGCTTTGCGCGGACGGGCAGGAGTACCCGATTTTGAAGGTCGATGACCACGACGCTGGTTGGCTGATGGTCACCTTGGATATTGAGGATGCCACGGTTTTGTGGGATCAGGAGTTGACGACAAAATGAAAGAACTGCATGTAAAAAGCCTGCTGCCCGTGCGGCTGGACAAGTACCTGATGGACCAGTTCCCCGCTCTGGGCATGGGGCGGCTGAACAAGGCCCTGCGCGAAAACAAGATCAAGCTGAACGGAAAGAAGCAGCCGCTCTCCACCCGCGTGCAGAACGGCGATATTATCAAGCTGTTCCTGAACGACGACCAGCTGGAGAACCGCCCCACCCCCGCCGCCGTGTTTGTGTATGAGGACGACGACATCATCATTGCCAGCAAGCCCGCAGGCATCGCTGTGGACGGCCCGGACAGTGACACACTGCTCCGCCGCGTGCAAACGAAGCTGGCCGCCGAGGGCAAGGCTGCCCACGCCGTGCTCTGCCACCGGCTGGACACCGGTACAAGCGGGCTGGTGCTGCTGGCGAAGAACAGTGCGGCGGAGGCGTTTCTGACCGCCGCCATTAAGGCGCGCGATATTGAAAAGCGCTACCTCTGCGTGACGTTTGGCCGCCCGAACCCGCCCGCCGCCCTGCTGCGCGACTACCTTTTGAAGGACGCCGAGCGCGGCATTGTGCGCATCACCGACACGACGGCGGGCGGCGCGAAGGAGGTCATCACCGGGTATGAAACGCTGGCCGTCAGCGGACGGCTGGCCCTGTTGGAGGTCGAGCTTGTGACCGGGCGCACCCATCAGATCCGCGCGCATTTAGCACACATCGGCTGCCCGATTCTGGGTGATTCCAAGTACGGCAACAACGCCGCCAACCGCGAGCTGCGGTTCAAGTATCAGGCGCTCTGCGCGTGGGAGCTGCGCTTTCCTGCGCAAATCAGCGACCCCCGGTTTGCGCATCTCGCCGGGCGGGTATTCCACGCCGAGAAGCCGTGGTATTACCAGCAGATTCTGGACGGTACGCTGAAGTAAAGACTTTGGGCCGGGCTGATACGGAATTTGTCCCTACGGTGTAGGGGTCGGCGTCCTCGACGACCCGCGGGGCTTTTCGCCGCCGCAAACGGCTGCGGGCGACCAATGGTCGCCCCTACAAAAAAAGCAGTGCCTTCCGCTTGGAAAGCACTGCTTTTTCTTTATGCCCTGGCGTCCTCGGCCAGACTGCGCCTGCGCAGATACAGCAGGGCTGCGGTCAGAATGGCAAGCGACGACACCAGCGTGATGAGCCAGTTTTCGGTAAAGCCCGCGATCAGGTAGCCGGGCACACAGGCCGCCACGACGACCATGGCGTACTGCATCTGGGTCTGCACGTGGTTGATGTGGTTCGACTGTGCACCGGAGCTGGACATGATGGTCGTATCCGAGATCGGCGAAATATGGTCGCCGCAGACCGCACCCGCCAGCACCGCGGATACCGCTACGATCATCATGGTGGGGTCCGTCTCGGAGAACATATTGACGACGATGGGGACCAAAATCGCAAACGTGCCCCAGCTGGTGCCGGAGGAGAACGCAATAAAAATCGCAATGCAGAAGATCAGCAGCGGCACAAAGCGCATGAGACCCTCATTCAGGCTGACGGCCTGGCGCACAAAGTCGCCGATGCCCAGCGCGTCGGTCATGCCCTTCAGCGTCCAGGCCAGCACCAGAATCAGGATGGGAGGCATCATCAGCTTGCCGCCCTCGGGCACGGAGTTCATAAAGTCCTTAAAGCCAATAACGCGGCGCGGCAGGTAGAACAGCAGCAGGAAGCCCACCGTGACAAGGCCCGCAAAGACCAGCGACTCCGACGAGGAGCAGTTGGCAAAGTCCTCGACAAGGTTCGTGCCGCCGTTCAGGTAGCCGGTCCAGATCATCGTGGCGATGGCCGTAAAGATCATGACGATCATCGGTGCAATCAGGTCAATGACCTTGCCCTTGGCAAATTTACCGCCCTCGGTGGGGTCCTTAATTTCCTGGTTTTGGAATGCCTCCCCGCCCGAGGTGAACAGGTCACCGTGGGCGGCGTTGCGCTCGTGCTTTTTCATCAGGCCGAAGTCGAAGCCCAGCAGCGAGGTAAAGAACACCATGTAGAGCGTCAGCATCGCGTACAGGTTGAACGGGATCGTGCGGACGAACATCTCAAAACCGGACATCGAGCTGCCCGCCGGGACGTAGGAGTTGACCGCCGCCGCCCAGGACGAGATCGGCGCAATGATGCAGACCGGGGCCGCCGTGGCGTCGATGAGGTAAGCCAGCTTGGCGCGGGAAACCTTGTACTTGTCGGTAACCGGGCGCATGACGGAGCCGACGGTCAGGCAGTTGAAGTAGTCGTCCACAAAAATCAGCGCACCTAACAGCGAGGTCGCCACGAGCGTGGCGCGCTTGCTCTTGAGCTTTTTCGCCGCCCACTCACCATAAGCGCGGGTGCCGCCGGACTCCTGCATGAGCATAACGACCATGCCCAGCAGGATCATGAACATCAGAATCGAGAAGTCGACGCTGTCGATCATCGTGTTGAACAGTGTGTCAAACGCGACCCAGGGGTGAAACTCTGCCACCAGCAGCGCACCCAGCGAACAGCCAGCGAACAGCGAGAGATAGACTTCCTTTGTGAACAGCGCCAGCAGAATGGCGATGATCGGCGGCATCAGGGACCACCAAGTTCCTACAAACATTTCTTACACCTTTTCCTTTTCAAAATATTTCTTTGTCAACTGCGCCACTGTGCCGGAAAGCAGCAGCAGCGCAATCAGGTTCGGGATGCTCATCAGACCGTTGAAGGTATCGGCAATGCTCCACATCAGGCCCAGGTCCATCGTAGCACCCAGGATGGAAACGAAGGAGTACACCACGAAGAAGGGGCGCACGACCTTGTCGCTGCGGCAGAGGAATGCGATAAAGCGTGAGCCGTACAGCCCCCAGCCGATGATGGTGGAGAAGGCAAAGCAGCACAGTGCCACCGCCGTGAAGATGGATGCCCAGCCGCCGTAGGTCGTGGTAAAGCCGGAGATCGTCAGCTCTGCGCCCGCGGCGGTGCCGTAGTTGACCGTCGTGCCGCTGCACAGAATGACCATAGCTGTCAGCGTGCAGATGACGATGGTGTCCGCAAAGACCTCAAAGATGCCGAACATGCCCTGCTTGACCGGCTTTTTCGTGTCGGCACAGGCGTGGGCGATGGAACCCGTGCCAAGGCCGGCCTCGTTGGAGAAGATGCCGCGGGAGACGCCCTTCTGCATACTGATGAACAGGCTGCCGATGGTGCCGCCCGTGAAGGCCGCCGGGTTGAACGCACCTGCAAAGATGGCCTCGATCACCGCCGGGAAGCGCTGAATGTTCAGAATAACGACGCCCACAGCCAGCACGATGTAGAACAGTGCCATGAAGGGCACCAGCCGTTCACTGACGCTGCCGATGCGCTTGATGCCGCCCAGCAGCACCATGGCGACGAGCATCGCCACAACGATGCCGACAACGAGGTTCAGGGTGGAAAGCGCGTTCTGACCAACCACATTGAACTCCGTCAGGGCCGTGTCGATGGCGGCGACGATGGTGTTGACCTGGGTCGCGTTGCCGGTGCCAAAAACCGTCAGCACGCCGAACAGCGAGTAGAGCACGGCCAGGAACTGCCAGTGCCTGCCCAGACCGTTTTTGATGTAGTACATCGGGCCGCCGACCCACTCGCCGGCGGCGCTGCGCTCCCGAAAATGTACGGCGAGCGTGACCTCCGCAAATTTGGTGCACATACCCAACAGCGCAGAGCACCACATCCAGAACACTGCGCCCGGCCCGCCGATGGCGATAGCGCCCGCAACGCCCGCAATGTTGCCCGTGCCCACCGTGCCCGCCAGCGCCGTGCAGACGGCTTGGAACGGCGTCATCGCACCGTCAGAGGCATCCTTTTTGCGGAACATACGCCCGATGGTGGTTTTGATCGCATACGGGAATTTGCGGATCTGCAAAAAGCCCGTCCGCACACTGAGCAGCAGCCCCACGCCGATGATGCACACCATCGCCGGGATGCCCCACACAAAGTTGTTGACCGCCTGATTGATGGTTGCAATTGCTTCAAGAACCATAAAATCCCATACCTCTTGCCTTTTGATTTTGCCGCAAAAAACAAAAGGCCTGCAATCCCGGCCTTCCTGCCGGTTTTACAAGCCTTTTGTCCGTTCATGACAAGTATGACTTATATCACTGCTATTGTAGTATAGCACGATACCGGGTGCTTTGCAATCCCCCGGGCGGAGTGCTGGCGGCACAGTTTATATTGTTAGTGAAACTTTTTCGCGGTATACTACGGATTATAGATAGAAACACCGCTGAACAGGAGGAGAAGACCATGAACGACGACAAGCTTTGCATTTCCCCGGATGCCCTGATTGCTATGATCGTGACCGAGGCGCAGGACCGCGCGCTGGCGCAGATGTCGGGGCCGGAGGCCGCCGGGGACGTGCAGCCGTCGGATGCGTTTCTACGCAAAATGGACGCGCTGGTCCGCAATACCCGGCGCAAGGCTGACCGAAAGCGGCATTTGCGGGCGGCCAAGCGGCTTTTAATTGCGCTGGCCGTGGCAATGGCGATTTTCTCCTGCACAATGCTGCCCGTCAAGGCCGTGCGGGACGCGGTTGTCCAAACACTGATGACGTGGCATGACCAATTTGTGGCGGTCAGCTATGTCAGCGAGGAGTGGGGCGTTATGCCGGAGTCAGTGACGCTGTCCTATCTACCGGACGGCTTTACCCTGACCGAGGACAGTGAGCCGAAGGATGTCGGGCACTACTATGCCTCGTATGATAATACGGAGACCGGAGCGTTCTTTACCGTAATGATTGTACCCATTCAGGGTAGGCAGGATGTCTTCCTGGACGATGAACACTCCCAATATTACTCGATTACCTTTGACGGCCACGACGCGATTTGGGGCGATATGTTTGAAGGCCAAATGAATGATTTGCTGTGGGAGCATAACAAACTCGCCTGCTCCGTAGAGGGCAACATCAGCCTGCATGAGCTTATCAAAATTGCCCAGGGCATTGTGCTGGAATAAATTTGACAAATTGTGTAACCAAACGCCGCCTTGTGACGGATACCTTATCACACGGAAGTTTATATTCAGGAGGAGCCTACGTGCTGGTTTTCTATCTTGCCGCGCTGGACAGCGACGACGACAAAAACAAATTTGAATACATATACCGCAAATATTACCGCTTTATGCTGCACACGGCTGCGGGCATTATTAAAAATCCCACCTTGGCCGAGGATGCGGTGCATGAGACGTTTGTGCAGCTGCTGCGTGGAATCGACACGCTGCGCATTGATAACGAGCGGGCTCTGAAATCCTACCTTTATATGGTGACCCGGGAGCGGAGCATTGATTTCCTGCGCAAGTGGAAGCGCCGCCGCGGTGCCCAGCCCGATTACGAAAGCCTGGCCGCCGCGCTGGACAACTACGCGGAACCGGAGGAAGTGGCCCTGACAAATTTGCAGCTGGACAAGGCTATTGCCCTGCTGGACGAAATGCCGCTGATTTACCGCCAGACACTGGTTTTGCGCGTGAAGGGGTATTCCATCCGCGAGATTGCCAAAATCACCGATTCGAGCGAGTCCAACGTCAAGACCCGCATCCACCGCGCCCGGGCCATGCTGCTGAAATCGTTTGGGGAGCAGGCGGAGTGAGCAGGATTTGAACGTTCCTGCGCCGGAGTTTCTGACCGACGAGCAGCAGTTGCTTTACCGCCGTAGGGGCGGATTCCATATCCGCCCGGACACTTTGCGGCTGTTGAACACAGCCACGGGCGAACCATGTTTACCCCCTATCGTCTCTACCCAATTTTCTATCAGGAGTTGATTTTTATGTCCGAGTCCACAATTACCCACAGCGCCAACGGCGTAACCTGCACCATCGAAATGACCGCCGACGAATACCTTGTATCCACCGAGCCGCTGCTGCGCATGGCCGCACTGTCCAAGTGGGCCACTTTCCCGCGGGGCGTGTCTTTTGCGGTGTCCGCCGTTGCCTTTTTCCTGCTGGTCTCCTATGTCACAGAAATTCCGGCGCTGTGTACCTCGCCCGGGTACGGCCCACAGTATGCGGTTGTTTTTGGTGTCGTCTGCCTGCTGCTTCTGCATGTGTTTTTGTTGTATGATCTGCGGGCTTATTTTGTATTTTGCTACTGCCTTTTTCATCGTCATGCCATAAGGTGGAGACTCCTCCGCTGCTTCGGCGCGGATACTCTGTGCAAGCAAACCGTCACGTTTTGCAGCGACAGCTCCATTCGCTGCACATCTCTACATCAACCTGCCGCTGACGGCCCGCTTGCCGTTCTGCCCAAAAAGCGCATCCTCTGCGCCGTCCTGTCGGGACATTTCCTCATGATTTTAGTAAGCCGTTCCGCCGCTCCCCGCACAGATTTGTCCGCGCCGGAGAGCCTATACAAAGCACGCATTTCCTTGAAGGATAGCATCTGCATCTCCGCCGCGCCTTTTCGTTCTTCCGATTGGGAATCTCTGCTTACCCAGGTCAAAGCAATGGATATTCCGATTCTAACTTCATCTATTTCTACACGGTTAAGTTAAAAGGCAGGGTTCTCAAATACAACAAAAAGTCACATTCTAAATCACATTGAATGTTGCTTTTCATTTGTACAAGATAGATTTTACAGCAGTGCGCGTACCTCGTCCATCCATGTGTCGATTGTGGACTGGGGCGTGACAAGATTCGGCCCGCCGGTGGAATCAAAGCGGAACTCCCGTTTCTGTGCAAACGACTCACCGCGGCAGGCAGTATGAAAAGGAGTATATCGCAACAGCCCCGTATTTGATTTCAATACCAAATACAGGGCGTTTTCTTGCCATTTTGCGCTATATATTGTAGTTTTATGCACTTTCATAGCACTGTAACTTGTGGCTTGTCGCTTATTTGTCGCTTAAATCTGCTATAAGACACAGAAAGATAGTGAAAGATAAGCAACCGCAGGGTTCGTGTTCACCGTAGCTTGTAAGCCTTGCCGGGAATGAGCAGTGCGCCGTCTTGATGGCGTAGTAACCGTGGTCGATGCCGATAATGATGCTCATAGTGGAAATCCTCCTTGTTATAATAGGTATAAAATGGAAAACCTGAAAACAAACTGAAAACTGTCGGAAAAAATAAAAAATCCCCGCAGCCAACGAGAAATCAGCTGCGAGGAAATTGAAAACATTCTGAAAATAGCAGGATTTATTCTGTTTTTTCTCAAAAAGATTGCCCACTCCCCTGCCAAATTCCAGAAAGCGGCAGAAAAAGTGGGCATCAAGGTGGGCAAACCGCCCAAAAATGGCTGGACAACACTGTAAAACCGTGTCCAAAAATTGGTTGGCGAAATTGCCGATTTTCGACGATACAGCAAAGAAAAAAGGCTGTGGCATCTTTTTTATCACAGTCTTATGTGTGAGTGTGACAAAAGAGATACCCTATTACAATACTCTTTTTTACTTGAATTTCTATACTTTTACGAGTCTATTTTACCTTTTAAATATGTACTAAGCGCTTCGATGTTGCCCGCTTCATGTTCCAATATATATTTTACAACAATATCGACGAGGTCATCCCGATCTCTTCGCATTCCTCTCAACTCATTTAACAAATATCCATAAAGTATTTTGCCATCATTATCTTCCTTTTTATTTTCTTTTTTATACAGTCGAAGTATCTCTGCCAATGGTCTTTTCTGAAACAAATACGTATCGAGTAAAGACAGAAAATCGCTATCTACGGTCGTATATAGATTTGCGCGAAGATACTTTTCCAGACTGCTAATCGGCAAATAGTCTATCTTCAATCCTTTACATTCTTTGTGCGTGGACATAAAATTAGGAACAGCATCCTTTACGTCTCTATCCAGTACAATTGCCAATCGCGTACCTTTCAAAAGTAAATTTGATGACAATATATCATATGCCATCGTCAAAGTATTTGTCCAACCGCCAGTTGGTAGTACCTTAATGCGAATGTTTTTCAGCAAATGCTTTTCCAGCATAATCTTTTCCACAATCATTTTAGCCAAATCATCTTCAACCAAAATGACTAAATCATTTCCGTACCCATCATCACTATACAGATTTCTTGTTGCATATGCAGGGTAGCACGGATTTGTAATAGAAATCGAGTCGTCAACATTATGCTGCAAATAATAAATATTTTGCGGACGTATTTCGCGGAGTAATTCGATTGAATGCGTAGAAAAGAAAATGGTTAACCCAAGGGATTCTGATATATCTTTAAGGAAAAGCACCAAGCGCCTTAGCGCCGAAGAATGCAATGCAAGTTCAATTTCATCAAGAAAAACAATGTACGGACGCGCGTCGTGATGAAGCGCTCTTTTATCATATAAAATTTTCAACGAGTGCAGAATGCTAATCAGCAAATTTTCTCCCGTCGACATTCTAGCCTGACTAACTAGCACCCCTTCATCCGTTTTAAAAAAGTACGGATCGCTTGTCAAACCGCTTTTTTGTGCAACATCTTTTTTAAGTATAAATAGGCTTTTAAAATAAGCATTGTCATTGTGCAGAATCATTCCCAGATTCGACTTAACGAAGTCATCTGCCGGAATAATATCCGACTCAGACAATCTATCCAATATACGAATCACCGAAAAATTTGTATCTTTAAATCGATTGCCAAAAATGATACTACCTTCATAGAAACCATTTAAGACCATTTTATGCGAAGTAGGCAATTGTCTCCATGACCGCCCTTTATATTCCCACCCTCTTGTTGCATCGCCGATTGTAAACTGGATCAACCCATTTTTAGGTCTTCCAAAATAGTCATACATTTTCATCTGGTAGAAAATGGTGGATGCACATGCAATCAAAGTGCTCTTTCCTGATCCGTTCTCACCGGTAATTGCATATATGCCACTTTCAAGCGGAAATGAAATCTCAAGATTTTTTATGCACTTAATGTTTTGGATCTTAATATTCAAATCCACTGGATTCACCTCCAATTTTAGAATTCAAAACAATCTTGTAAAAATGCCCTTACTTGCTTCTGTTTTATCAAGTCAACTTCTTCACTTCTGCTTCAAATGCACTTTCTGTCATATTGGCACGGTGTGCAGCCTCTTTGATGCTCAGTAGACCATCCTTGACAAGCCCCGCAAGAACAGTAACCGCACCTTCGGTTTTACTTTCGTTCATCATATCCTCAACTGCTTTGCACACATCAATCACCTCCGCGTCCTCTGGAATGTCCAGAGGTGTGTTCGTTACCGCTTTGATTACTCGCGCCGCGTTCGCTTCCATAAGCATACGTGGATTATCGGTCAAAAATTCAGTTAATCGTTTTTTATCTTTGGAATACTTGATGTACCCGATTACCTCTCGGAGACTTGTCGAGAATTTTTCCAAGTCCTCTTTGCTCAGTTTTGCCGGATCAATCAAGTGAATCTGATAATCCTGCACAAAGTTCAGCAGATTCTCATTCTTGACCGCCATCATCTCGTGGAGCGACAGCGGGCCATCCCATTCGTTTGCGCCGAAGTGCAGTACCAATGTAATGACCGGTGTGATTTTATCATCCTTATAGAACCCAGACAGGTACTCTCCCCGGCTGTGTCCTTTCGAACCATCGGTGCGATGCTTTGCTGCTATATCCGCAACCTGCTTACCATACTGGAGCGCATCATAAACAATGTTGCGTACCGGCATTGCATAGTGGATATCCGTTTGGTTTTCGATACCCAAAAGGATATAAGCCGCTTCGTCATCCTGCTTAATTACTGCCGATTTCAGCACATCGCGGTATTTTTGTACCGCATCAGCTGTCTGGTTTCCGTTCTCGTCCTGCGCACCAAACGGCAATGCTATTTCTGTTGTGTCCAATTCTTGCAACTGCGCAGGATCAACAACTGCCTTACCGCCATAAATCAGATAGTTGAATGCATCCGCAAACACGGTATTTTCTTTCATGTAGGCTTTTGTGACCGTATCAGCTAATCCCATTGATGTACACCTCCCCTTTTTACTTCTTGTTCTTTGTCTCTATCTTACCATAAAGCGTTCTTTTTATCAAGTTTGTTTCACTCCAGATTCTTAATTTTCCGCGAACGGTAGTTCGTAATGTGTTTCCCTCAAGGTTCCTTATTCTAGCGGCATTACTTTCTCATATCCACCAATGAACCGAATCAAAATTTCATTGCGGGATCTCACCGTAATCCTCTCAATAATCCGCGCAGTCAGCGCATCGTCATATTCTTGGATAAGGTACATTGCAGATCCCTCTTTCACAAAAAGTAATCCGGGCGCTTCTGCTCCCGAATGAATTGCTGCACATCTTCGATTTTCTCGGTGGTTGGGCAAGTCGGCAAAGCTGCCAGCGCAGCATCATGGTATTTGCCGCCGATGCCCGCGCGTTCATCCAGAATCGCCACCACGTAGGAATCCTGCTCCGTGCGGATAGCACGACCAAAACCCTGCCGAAGCTTCTTCTGCATTTCGGGGATGACTTCGGCGTTTAAGCAACGCACCATCATTTCCGCATTTGTTGAACACATCCACGCTGTAAAAGTCAAAGTCCACAATGTGAACCTGCGGGTGGTTTTTCCACAAGTCATCGCGCAGTTCATCCACATGGTGGCTCCAGCCACGGCGCATCAGCATAAAATTCTGACCGTACAGGTCGCTGACTTCCAGATGGTCCTTTTGCGCCAGCGGGTGGTGCAGTGCCACGGCACAGCAGATAGGTACCATCGCAAGCTGTGTGCCTGCGCACTGGCGCAGATCCAGCAGCGTATCGTCAAAAATACCGCCCACCACGTCAATGTTTTGGCCAAGGTTTTTTAGGATTTCGCGAGCGTTCTCTGGTGTATTGAAAAACGGCACCAGCTGGAATTTGATGTCGGCGCACTCTTGCTGAATCTTCGGCCAGACATTCACCAGCGGCTGGGGTGTCATGGGCGAAATACCGATGCGCACCACCTTGCTGTCTGCAATCATTGCGCGCTTGGCACGTTCCAGCGAAGCTTCGCAGTAGTCAATGATGTACTTTGCATCCTTGTAAAAGGACTGTCCCGCCGGAGTCAGCTTCAAGCCGCGGTGGCTGCGCACAAACAGCGTAACGCCCAAGTCTTCTTCCAGTAGGTTGATCTGTTTGGTAACGGCAGGCGGCGTGATGTACAGTGCATCGGCGGCTTTATTAAAGCTGCCCAGTTCTGCCACTTTCAAAAACGTATCCAACTGCGTATTGTACATCATAGCGGTTTGCCCCCCTATCGCATTTTTTACCTATTTTACCTTTATTTTAGGCGAAAAAGTGTGGTTCGTCAACCGATACGGTGTGAAGATTGCGGGGAATTTATGTGAAAATAGTGCTTTACTGCACCACACGGCTGCCGCCGAACACCTGCGACATTTCCATGCCGCCCAGTGCTGTATCAATGGCCTGCACCTCTGCGGCAGAAAGGCAGACGTCGGCAGCACCGGCGTTTTCTTGCAGGCGTGCAGCCTTGCGGGTTCCGGGAATCGGCACAATATAAGGCTTCTTGCATAGCATCCATGCCAGCGAGATTTGGGCTGGCGTGGCGTTCTTCTCCCCTGCCAGCTTGTTCAGCAGGTCCAGCAGGGCGCGGTTCTGGTCGATACCCTCCGGCTGAAATTGCGGCATCACGCTGCGGTAGTCTGTACCGGCTTCAAACCGGGTATTTTTGTCATACCTCCCCGAAAGGAAGCCGTTTGCCAGCGGTGAAAATGCCACATAGCCGATGTGCAGTTCTTCCAGCATCGGGAACAGTTCCTCGTACCAGCGCGCCATCATGGAGTAGCGATTCTGGATTGCCGTGACCGGGCAAACTGCGTGGGCGCGGCGGATGGTTTCCGCGTTTGCTTCGGACAAGCCCCAGTGGGTAATTTTGCCCTCGCGGATCAGGTCGGCCATGACCCCGGCCACTTCCTCGATAGGCACTTTCGGGTCAAGGCGGTGCTGGTAGTACAGGTCAATATGGTCGGTGTTCAGCCGTTTCAGCGATGCTCCCACCGAGGCGCGGATGACCTCCGGGCGGGAATCCGGTACCAGCGGCTTGTTGACCGCCGGGCTGGACATATCAAAGTGAATGCCGAACTTGGTTAGCTTGTCAGCCCAGCCGGGAATGAGCAGTGCGCCGTCTTGATGGCGTAGTAGCCGTGGTCGATGCCGATAATGATGCTCATAGTGGAAATCCTCCTTATTATAATAGATATAGAATGGAAAACTTGAAAACAAACTGAAAACTGCCGGAAAAAATAAAAAATCCCCGCAGCCAACGAGAAATCAGCTGCGAGGAAATTGAAAACATTCTGAAAATAGCAGGATTTATTCTGTTTTTTCTCAAAAAGATTGCCCACTCCCCTACCAAATTCCGGAAAGAGGCAGGAAAAGTGGGCATCAAGTTGGGAAAACCGCACTAAAATGGTTGGACAACACTGTAAAACCGTGTCCAAAAATCGGTTGGCGAAACCTCCAATTTTCAACGATACAGCAAATAAAAAAGACTGTGACATCTTTTTCATCACAGTCTTATGGAGGTGACGACCAGATTTGAACTGGTGAATGAAGGTTTTGCAGACCTTTGCCTTACCACTTGGCCACGTCACCATATAAGTGAAAACTGATATTTACCAATCTCCACTGTTTTTTGGAGCGGCCGACGAGGCTCGAACTCGCTACCTCCACCTTGGCAAGGTGGCGCTC
>OLQK01000013.1_pt1 | contig 213536 bp, 192 predicted proteins | sample 1672501 | NCBI WGS metagenome assembly OLQK01 (sample SAMEA3136693, study PRJEB25190) | human gut metagenome | biome: human gut; feature: human-associated habitat; material: faeces | place: Austria | collected 2013
GAGGGGCGACTGGACCGGTTGCCGCCTGCAAAGCCGCGACCCCGCGAGGAGGCCGAGGCCCGGGCCGTGCGCGAGGAGGCGCGCCGGGGCTCGTCGAAGGAGCGTCCGCGGACGCGCCCGGTGCGCGAGGCATCGGCACGGCCGCCGCGGCCGCTTTTGTCGGGGTAGCGGTAGCGTTCCATGGGATTAGAGCCCCTTCATGCGCGCCACCGACTCCGACAGCGACAGGCTGCCGGCGCCATCGGTGGCGACGATATCGGGAGACAGCGTGATCTGCTCGCTGTACTCGGGGGCCGGGGCCGCCATGCCGAGGGCCGTGGCCTGGGCCTTGATGCGCGAGGGGTTCGCCAGCACGCTCTGGGACACCTCCAGCTCGTTGCCCTCGGCCCGGGCGGTCTCGATGCTCGTCTGCAGCGAGCGCGTCTCCAGCGCGCAGGAAGCGGCGGCCGAGGTGATGGCCACGCGGGCCATGGCGATGAGCGCTATGACGATGCAGATGACGGCGCAGGCCTTCGCCAGGGAAAGAGCCGCCGCCGAGATGCCCTCGCTCTGGGCGCGGCGACCGGCACCGGGCACCACCGAGATGGAGGGCGCCTCCTCGAAGGAGAGCTCCTCGGCCAGAGACGAGGAGACGTAGCGGGCGCCGCGGTAGCCGGAGGCAGCGCTGGAGCGTCCGGCGGAGGAGCGCCCATAAGAGACGCGGTCGGTGCGGGGGCGCGACGTGCGCGAGTATGATGCGGCGCTCATCTTGGCCCTCCTCACTCATTCTGCGGCTCAAGCGTCCATTAAGGCTTAACAAGCCCGATGACAGCGTCCTCGGGCTTGCTTTTGTTCTCTTGTCGGGCGACTCCCCTAGCGCTTGCGCGCCACGCGCAGCTTGGCACTGCGCGAGCGGGGGTTCCGCTCGATTTCCTCCGCGCTGGGCAGCAGAGGCTTGCGGGTGATAAGGTCGAGTACCGGCTGCTTTCCGCACACGCACACCGGGATGTCCGGCGGGCAGGTGCATCGGTTCGCGAAATCCGCGAACATGTCCTTCACGATACGGTCTTCCAAAGAGTGGTAGCTGATCACCGCGATGACGCCGCCCGGATTAAGCCAGCGAACCGCCGCGTCAAGGCCGCGACGCAGAACGGTCAGCTCCGAGTTGACTTCAATCCGAAGGGCTTGGAAGGTGCGCTTGGCGGGATGTCCCCCCGCGCGCCTCGCCGAGGCGGGTATGGCCGCCTTGATCACATCGACCAGCTGACCACTCTCGGTTATCGGGGCGTCCGCCCGCGCCTTCACGATGAAGTCCGCGATGCGGCTCGCCCATTTCTCGTCCGAGTAGCTGCGAATGATCCGAGTGAGATCTGCTGCGTTGTAGGTGTTGACGATCTCTTCTGCGGTTAGGGTTTGTTTCCCCGGATCCATCCGCATGTCAAGTGGGCCGTTCTCCTTGAAGGAGAAGCCACGTGATTGCGTGTCTATCTGCACCGATGAGACGCCCAGGTCGAACAGTATCGCGTCGATGCCGGGGATCTCACAACTCGCGAGCAGCTCATCGAGGTCGCCGAAGTTGCCGCGCAGAAGCGCGAGCTCGGGACGATCGCCCGCAGGTATCGACTCCAGCTTCGCGGCGGCCTCAGTGAGCGCCACCTCGTCCTGGTCGATGCCGATAAGCAGGCCGCCGGCGCCCAATTGCTTGGCCGCCTCGAAGGAGTGCCCCGCGAAGCCGAGCGTGGCGTCCACGAACACCGGATGATCCGGAAGGTCGAGGGCGTCGATGCATTCGGTGAGAAGAACGGGTATGTGCCGGTATTCGCTTGTCACGGTTCGCTCGCTTTCCGCCTAGCTGTAGAACAGCCCCAGATCGACTTCGTCGCTCATGGCCTTGAAGCGGTCGGCGTCCCAGATCTCGAAGCGGCCCGTGTTGCCCACGACCACGACTTCCTTGTCGAGGCCGACGGCGGCGCGCACTTCCGGGGACAGCATGATGCGCCCCGAGGCGTCCACCTCGACATCGCGGGCGCGGCTCTTCAGCACGCGGCGAAGCTTGACGTGCTCGCGGTCGGACTCCTTGTACTCGCCGAACCGATCGATGAACAGCTTCTCGACCCATTCGTTGAAATCGGGCGTCTCGAACACGTACACGCACTCGTTGGTCAGCTCCGGCGTCACCACGAGATCTTTGGAAAGAACCTTGCGGAACTTCGCGGGAAGGGCCATGCGACCTTTGCCGTCAACCTTGAAATGGAACTCGCCGTTGAGATCTACCCCATGTTGGGGCAGCTCGCTTGTCCCTTCGGTGTCGGCGGTGGCGGCCACGTGTTCCTTTCCGTGCTGCGTTTTGAGGGGGATTTGATTTCGTTTGGAGTGCGTTTCGAAATCCCGCTCGGTCGTTTTCCACAGCACGCATATTACCCCACAATGCCCCACTTCGCAACATTTTCTCCCACTTTTGCCCTATTTTCGCCCCACTTGTCATCCTCAAGATATGGAAGGGTAACCGAAGGAAAATGCGAGCATTTCCCATATCTTGTATTCGTATTGAGGTATTGCGCACAATGGCCACTAGATATGCCCGACTCATGCGGATGGTGGGGCGCGGTGGGGCGCGCGACCGCGCACGTGCCACCTGTGAACGAGATTTGAAGAGGTGCGCCAAGACGGCCGCCGAGCGGCTACAATGAGGCCCGCGCATCCTGCGCCGAGTCCTGCACCGTCCCGATCGGAGACGCAGCGAAAAGTCGGAAGATCTCCCGAAAGAAGGAGCCCCGTGTTCGAATTAGAGAACGCCCTGGACGAGTACTTGTCCCATCTGCGCATCGAGCGCGGGGCATCGCCGCGCACGGCCGAGGCCTACCGACGCGATCTGGAGGACTACCTCGCCTTCCTCGACGGCGAGGGCGTGGAGGGCTTCGGCGACATCGACCGCGAGAAGGTGGCCGCCTTCGAACGCAGCCTCATGGAGCAGAACCTCGCCGTCACCACCGCGCGCCGGCGCATCTCCGCCGTGCGCGGCTACCACCGGTTCCTTGTGCGCGAGGGGCTCACCGATGCGAACCCGGCCGACGCCGTGGACATTCCCAAGGCCGCCGACCGGCTGCCGGACGTGCTTTCCATCGAGGAAGTGGGCGAGATGCTGGACGCCTTCGTGGGCGAGCGCCCGAGCGACTTGCGCGACCGGGCGCTTTTGGAAGTGCTCTACGGTTGCGGGCTGCGCGCCAGCGAGGCCGTGGGGCTCGATATGGAGGCCGTCAACTTCGACGACGGCTTCCTGCGCGTGTTCGGCAAGGGATCCAAGGAGCGCATCGTGCCCATTGCCGGCGCGGCCGAGCGCGCGCTGCGCCGGTATTTAGCCGAAGGGCGCCCGGCCCTCGCGCGCGCGGCCGCCAACCCAACCGCCGATGCCACAGCTGCGGTGTTCCTGAACCAGCGGGGCGGCCGCCTCGGGCGCCAGAGCGTCTTCAACCTGGCGCGCAAGGCCGGCCGCGTCATCGGCCGCTACGATCTGCACCCCCACACCTTGCGCCACTCGTTTGCCACCCACATGCTGAAGGGCGGCGCCGATCTGCGCGTGCTGCAGGAGATCTTGGGCCACGCCGACATGTCCACCCTGCAGGTGTACACGCACCTCGACCGCACCCACCTCCACGAGGAGTACGCCCACGCCCATCCCCGCGACAAAATGAATATCTAGACCGTCATCTCCCCGGCGAGGGGCTTAACCATGGCGGCGGCCACCTCGGTCGCCGTGAGGCCCTGGCCGAACAAGTACATGAGCTTGGTGAGGGCCGCCTCGCAGGTCATGTCGTAACCGGACACGACGCCGGAGCGCGCCAGAGCGTCACCGGTGGCGTAGCGCTTCTCCTCCACACCGCCCGCAGGGCACTGGGTCACGTTCACGACCACCTTTCCCGCGCGCACCGTATCGGCCATAAGCTCGGTGAACCATGACTCGGTGGGCGCGTTGCCGGCGCCGAACGTGCGCAGCACGAGGGCCTTCACGGCCTTCGATTCCAGCTGGGGCCGCAGCACCGCCTCGGTGATACCGGGATACAGAAACACCACCGACACCGCATCGTCCATGGCGAGCGCCGCCGCCAGCGTCCCTCCCGTAGCGGGCCGAGCGAGCAGGCGCTCGCGGAAAACGATGTGCAGGTCCATGTCGGCCAAGGGCGGGTAATTGAACGATTGGAAGGCGCCGAAATTTGTGGAGCTGACCTTCGTCGCGCGGTTGCCGCGCCACAGATGGCGCCCGAACGAGATGGCCACCTCCTGCACCATGGGCTCGCCGGCATCGGTACGGGCCGCAGCGATCTGCAGCGCCGTGATGAGGTTCTCAGTACCGTCCTCGCGGATCTCGCCGATGGGCAGCTGGCTTCCCGTGAGCACCACCGGTTTGGCCAGACCGGACAGCATGAACGAGAGCGCCGAGGCGGTGTAGGCCATGGTATCGGTGCCATGCAGCACGACGAAACCGTCGAAGTCCTCGTAGCGGTCGGCGATCACGGACGCTATCCGGGCCCAGCAGGCCGGGTTCATGTTCGAGGAATCGATGGGCGGATCCATCTCCACGTGATCGAGGTTAAAGCCGAGACGCCCGATCTTCGGCACGTTCTTCATCAGATGATCGAAGCTGAAGGGCACGAGCGCGCCGGTGGAGAGATCCTCGGTCATGCCGATGGTGCCCCCGGTGTACACGATGAGAATGCGGGGTTGCATAAGCTAATCCTTTCGATGGCGAAACCACGAGGCGCGGGTGGCGGGCTCCTTCTTGCGATGCAGGGTGGCGCGGCGAAACAGCTCGGCGCAGAAGTGCTTGGCCGTTCGCGCGCCACGGGCCACCTTCGGCGTGAGGTCGGCCTCGTCGGAGGTCTTCCAATCGTAGTACACCGACAGGTAGCGCAGAAACACCACGGTGAACACGCAGGCCGCGGCCGCCAGCACGAGCGGCGCCTTCGCGAAAGCCATGGCCGCGAACACGAACGCGCCGCCGAATCCGGCCACCGCGTAGAAGTTCGAGCGCTGGAACACGCCCGGCGTCTCCCCCACCGAGATATCGCGCAGAGCGCCGCCGCCCACGCTGGTAAGCGCGCCCAAAATGACCACCATCACGAAGCCCTCCCCGCAAGCGAAGGCCTTGTTGGCCCCGGCCAGTGCGAACAGGGCCACCGAGAGCGCGTCGGCGAAGAACAGCACCTGGCCCGTGTGGCGAAACAGCCCCCGGAAGTAGAACACGAACACCGCCAGGCAGATGCATATGAGGATGACCTCGGGATATTCCATGAAGTAGACCCCGTGATCCTGCAGCAGCAGATCGCGGATGATGCCGCCGCCGTAGGCTGTCACGAGGCCCAACACAATGGTGCCCACGATGTCCAGCTTGCGGTCGCAGGCGAAGATGGCCCCGGTGAGAACGCCCACGGCGACGCTGAAGAAGTCGGCCCCGAAGGGCACCTGCAGGGCGCCTCCCCCGGCGAAAAACTGATCCATGGCTTACTTGTGGTAGAAGCGGTGCTGCTCGTACTTCGGCTCGCAGCACACGTTGATGCCGAGTGTCTTGTACAGCTTCTCGTCGGCCGCGGAGATGATGACCGAGAAGTAGGCGTCGCAACCGCGCAGCTTGTCGGCGTTGTCGATGAGCTCGGCGGCCAGCGGGTTGTGCACCGAGGAGATGGACAGCGCCAACAGCGTCTCGTCGGAGTGCAGGCGCGGGTTGTGGCTCTTCAGGTGCTCGGTCTTCAGGTGGCAGATGGGCTCCAGCACGTCGTCGGAGATGACATAGAGCTCGTCGTCGACCCCCGAGACGCCCTTGAGCGCGTTCATGAGCAGCGCCGAGGCCGCACCGAGCAGGTTGCCCGTCTTGCCCGTCACCACGCGCCCGTCCGGCAGCACCATGGCACCGGCGGGGCCGCCCGTCATTTCCTCCTTCAGGAGTGCCGCCGAGCGGGCCGGCGAGAGATTCTGGGTGATGTTCGCCTGGTTCATGAGCAGCTCGATCTTCTTCAGGGCCTCCTCGCCCACGCCCGTGCGCTTGATCTCCTCGGCGGTCTGGAAGTAACGGCGCACGATCTCGTTGTTGCCCGCCTCGCGGCACGCCTCGTCGTCGGAAATGGCCAGCCCCGCCATGTTCACGCCCATGTCCGTGGGCGACTGGTAGGGGCACTCGCCGGAGATGCGCTCCATGGTGGCGCGCAGCACAGGGAAGATCTCCACGTCGCGGTTGTAGTTCACCGTGGTCTCGCCGTAGGCCTCCAAATGGAACGGATCGATGATGTTGTCGTCGTCCAAATCGGCCGTGGCCGCCTCATAGGCGATGTTCACCGGATGGGACAGCGGCAGATTCCAAATGGGGAAGGTCTCGTACTTGGCGTAGCCGGCGGTGATGCCACGCTTGTGCTCATGATAGAGCTGGGAGAGGCAGGTGGCCATCTTGCCCGAGCCGGGGCCCGGGGCGGTCACCACGACGATGGGGCGCTCGGTTTCGATGTACTCGTTTTTGCCGAAGCCCTCGTCGGAGACGATGTAGTCGATGTCGTTGGGATAGCCCGGAATCGGGTAATGCAGGTAGCTTACGATGCCCATGGCCGTGAGCCGCTTGCGGAACAGGTCGGCGTCGGGCTGGTTGGCGTAGCGGGTGATGACCACGCTTCCCACTTTGAAGCCCATGGAGCGGAAGATGTCCATGAGGCGCAGCACGTCCTCATCGTAGGTGATGCCGAGGTCGCCGCGCACCTTCGAGCGCTCGATGTCGTTGGCGTTGATGGCGATGACGATCTCCACGTCGTCCTTCATCGATTGCAGCATGGAGATCTTCGTGTCCGGCTTGAAGCCGGGCAGCACGCGCGAGGCATGGTAGTCGTCGAAGAGCTTACCGCCGAACTCGAGATAGAGCTTGCCGCCAAACTGCTCGACCCGCTCGCGGATACGCTCGGCCTGCAGCTCGATGTACTTGTCGTTGTCGAATCCTTCGCGCATGGGCGGCACTCCTTCGCATCCGTTGCCTTCGGGCTCTCTGCGTCTCCGCGCCGCCGTGGCCTTAAGGGGCGGACGGTTCGCGGCTCGCTAGCAAACTCCCAAATTATAGCCCAGCCGCCCCGAAGTCTCCGACCTGTTCTCCCTTTTTCAAGTTTTCAAGAGAAAATGCCAGTTCGACCCTGAAATGGCATTCCCTTTCTAGCCATTTCTGGGCCGAAGTGGCATTTTCAGCCATTTCGGCCCTCAACTGGCAGCCCTTCCTTACCATTTCTGCCTCCAACTGGCATCTACTTTGCAAAATGGGCAAATGGGAGAGCTCTCGATGAGCTTCAACGCACAAAAGGCCCGCGACGCCGGGGAGGGAAAGCGTCGCGGGCCCGAAAGGGAGGGAGCAAGGGAAAGTACGAAGCGCTACAGCCCCTTGGCGGCGTTCTGGCCGGCCAAACGGCCGTAGACGATGCACCCGGCGTGATTCTGTCCCATGTTGGTGTTGGGGTAGCAGCCATGGAAACGGTTGCCCACCATGGAGCCGGCCAGGTACAGCCCGGGAACGGGCATGTTGTCGGCGTCCAACGCATGCACGTGCTCGTCGCTCATCACACCGCCCACGGTGTTGCGGAACTTCGGCGGCGTGATGGCCGTGGCATAGAAGGGGGCCTTGCGCACCGGGGCCATGCGGTCGGCGCGCTTGCCGAAGTCCTCGTCGACGCCCTTGTCGTACAGCTCGTTGTAGCGCTCGATAGTGGCGGCGAAGGCGTCGGCCGGCACGCCCATCTGCTCGGCCAGCTCCTCCAGCGAGTCAGCCTTGAACTGGCTCATCTTCTCCACCTCGGCGCGGGTCATGGTGCCGATGGGATCGAACAGATGCCCCATGGGGATGTCGTCGTAGTTATCGGTGATGCGCCAGTAGCAGCGGTGGCCGACGGGCATATGCGACACCTGCTCCGGGAAGTCGTCGTCGAAGATCTGCCACATGACCTTGCCGGCCACGCGCATCGACTTCGCGCCGAACACCTCGCCGACCACGTCCTCGTTCATGAAGCGGTTGCCCAAACCGTCGACGAGCAGGAAGGGGTTGCAGCCCATGGCGCCCCCGTAGGAGTCGCACACGTAGGTCATGGTCTCCGAACGGTCGATAGCGGCGCCGGCCCACGCGGCCAAGCTGATGCCGTCGCCCACATTGGTCACGTTGCCCTTGGCGTCCACCTCCGGCCAGCCGGTGGGCTCCAGCTCGGCGGCCGAGCGCACATAGTAGTCTATCATGGCCGGGTTGCTGGAGAAGTTGCCCGTGGCCAAAATGACGCCGTTTTTCGCCACGGCCTTGTGCATGTCGCCGGCCTCGTCCTCGAAGTAGACGCCGGTCACGCGGCCGTCGTCATCCTTGGCCAGCTGGCGCGCCCACACGGCATAGCGCACATCGGCGCCCTCTTCCACGAACTCGGCGGAGTACTTGCCCACGTAGGTGTGCTCCGGCTCCACGGCGATGACCGAGGCGAACATGGGGTACAGCTCGTCCTCGACGTTCCAGTTGGGGTTCACCGGATGGTTGAACAGGTTGATGTAGGGAGCGGCGGCACGAGCGGCTTCCTCGCGCTCGGGGGTCACGTCGTCGAAGTGGCGGCCGGCGCGCTCGGCCAAACCTGCGGTGCAGATGTTCAGAATGGCTTCGTAATCGAGATCGGTCTCCCCTGCCGTCTGCTGGGCGTCGAGCACCGTGTAGCTGGGGCACTTCTCCAGGTACCAGTCGAAGTCCTCGCCGCAGTGGTACACCATGTGCTTGAGCAGGTTGTAGTTGCCGCGGCCGCGCCCGTCGGCCACTACCTGGCGCAAAATGCGGTCGAGTTGCTCGTCGGAGAACTCCACGCCCTGCTCTTTGGCGATTTTGGAATTGATGGCCGTGATCTGGTGGGAGTGCAGGTGGTACTCGGCGCCCTTCTCGAGGCAGATCACACTCGCGCCCTCCTCCAGAGCGGCGCGGGCGGCGCAGATGCCGGCCAGGCCCATGCCCACGACGACCACATCGGCCTCAACCGTCTCGACGAGCGTCGACTCGTCCACTGGGTCGGGGGCGATCAAAAACGACGGGGTGTACACGCCGTCGGCATCGAAGGTGCCGAACTCGCTGCCGCCGGTTTCCGCAAGCGACTCGCTTTGCGTCTTGGGCGCGCAGCCGGCCATGCCGGCGGCCAGGGCGGCGGCGCCGGTCATGGCAGCGCCCTTCAGAAAGCTGCGGCGGTTGATGTTCGTTTTCATGGTAATCCCTCCTGAACCTTTGATGACTGTTGCCGCGTTCGGCGGTTCAGTTCTCGCCGAGCGCACTGCCATCATGGCCTCTCGGCAGCAGAAAGGGAATCAACGAACCATGTGAATTAGGGACAAAACCCCTCGTCAATCCATGTGAAATTGCAGAAAAGCCCAGAGGTGGGCTTTTCGGGAAACTACAAGGAAGCGTCTTGGTGAATAAGCGCGATCAGCTCCTCGCGCGAGCCGATCTTCGCCTTCCGGTACACGTTGCGCACGTGGGTGCGCACGGTGTTCTCCGACACCACGAGTTCCTTGGCAATGTAGGGATAGCTGTGACCGCGGGTGAGCAGCGCCATCACCTCGCGCTCGCGAGGCGTGAGGGCCCAAGCGTCCGATAGCGCCTCGCAGCGACGGGCGATGACCGCTTCCAAATCGTCTTTCGGAGCATCCGCGGGGGCCTTGGCGACAGCCCCATCGACGATGGGCGCGTTCACGATGGCGATAATCACGATGTAGAACGTGAACAAGATCGCTCCCATATAGGATACGATCGGCCCGAGAACATAGGTGATCCCCAGCCCCGCGAGGCCGCAGGCCCCGAAACCCGCGAGCAGAACCCCGGCGCTGAAACCCGTCGACACATCCGATTCGCGCGCCGCGTCCGACACGGCAATCCAAGCTGCGCCGAGGAACAGCGCGAAGCCCGCTTCCCGCAAAACCCCGAACACGCTGAGCACCAGCGCGCCGGTGGGCACATCGAGGAAGTAGGGCCTTATCACGAACACGAGCACCATGAGCGGCAGCACCGTGTTAAAGAGCACACGCTGGGCGTCGCCGCCCTTGCGCGCGAAACGGCTCAGCCCGGCGAACAGCGCGGCGCCCAGCGCCATGCCGATGACCTTTTCGAAGGCGAGGGATGCGCCGTAGTTCAAGGTGATGCTCATCAGATCGGTATCCCAGGTAAACCCGAAGACGAACATCGTGATGAACGCGCCGACAACCGGCCGCCACGTTCCCGCCGCGAACGACTTCAAGCGCTCCTTCGGCGAAAGACCCTCCCCCTCAGGTTGCGCAATGGCGCCGGCGACTCCCTCGGAAGCGGGCAGCAGCAACCCGATCCATGTCAGGGCAACGAGGACAGCTACCACGACCGACACAAGCGACGTCGGCACGTAGAACAGCAGAGCGCTGGCCACAGCCGCCGTCGCGAATGCCAAGCCCGTGCAGAAGAAACGCTCGGCCATGGTGCGCCGGGCGAACCAGTCGAGCCAGGCGAGAAGCAGCAGCGACGCGCCAAAGCCCGCGGCAGCCCCGCCAGCAAACATCGGAAGCGGCACCAGCCACCCGGCAACAGCGACGAGAGCGCCGATGCCGCCAATCACCTGGCGCCGCCGGCGACAGCCCGAAGAACGATCGAATCCTTCGCGAGCATAGAACAGCACGAGGCCTCCCCCGAACACCAGAAGGCCCGCAAAGCACACACCCGCAAACGGCTTCCACGCAGCCAGCCCCGCCGCGAGCACCATCGCGCCCGTCCGATGGATCGCCACAACCAGCGCGGCTATAAGAGCCCCGAAGCAGCACGATGCGGGCCAGAGCATCCCTGCGCCGGCCACGCGTCCTTCATGCTTGCGCTCTGCCATCAACCCTCCATCGCCCTGTGCCCACACTGCAGGCCGCCCTCACTCACGGATTTCCTCCTCAAGGGCAGCAATGGCAGCCGTTTCTTGTGCCGCCACTTCGGCTAGATAGTCGTCGATCTCACTCAGGGCCCGTTCCACCTTTCGGGATTCGATGGCGTAACCGAGAACGTAACGCGACTTGGCCCCCCACTGGGAAAGCATTTCAGCGTGATCCTCCAAATACTCGGGAAGATACAGCTCCGCTCCGGCCTCACGGCCCATGCGTATGAGCTGATCGATGTCGTGGGTCTTAGGATATTCGACGCCGTTCTGCTCCAGCAAGTACTTCAACGCCAGCTCCATGGCTTGCTGAAGGTGATAGCCCATCGCGTTGATCTGCTCTTCGTCGTCGGCGTCGTGGTCGAACAATATTTGAGCTGTTCGCAAGTTTGCCACGGCCTTATCGTAGAGCGTCCAAGCGCTTCCCATAGACCGTCACCCCCGTCCTCGCTATCTCGGCCTTCAAGCCCCCGTCGGCGGTATAGTTGGTCCATAGATCGAAGGGGAAATCGTGGGCCTCCGTCACGGGATTGCGGTCGCTGGCCATTTCCACGTACACATCGACATCGCTTCCACGGTGACAGCACTCGGTGACGCTTGAGCCGAACACCGCGATGCTCTCCACCGCATCGTCGCGCGCAATGTCGTCGATGAGCTCGCGCACCTTCCGCTGCTGCGTGGGATAAACGCGATGGCACTGGTCGAAAGGCCGATCGACGCACACGCGCCAAGACGTCCGAGGGGGAATGACGTGGCGAGCCGCGTGCCGCTCTCCCCTACGCCAGCTGCTCCTTGGTAAAAGCCGTTCCATCATGGAGAGCACATAAGCTGGCGGAGCGCTCTTCCCCTGCTCCCACTGCTGCAACGTCCGGACGGGGATACCGAAAAGCTCAGCGAACTGACGCTGACTCAGCTTTGTTTCCCTCCGCAAATCCGCAACCGTCATAGCGCACCTCCTATACGTTGATAACGTACAGGATTTCCTGTGGCCTGTCAAGATAGGGGCACCCCTGACTCTCTCTCCGCAATTCTAAAACCCAGAAGCGGGAGACTGCAGAGGTGGCCCGCTACTACAGCCTCGATCTCTCGTCGATGGCTAGCGCGTTTTACGAGCAGACGGCGAACACGCGCCGCATCCCTCACATTCGTCGCCGAGGGGCCGAACGCCGTGAGCGCGGCTGTCGTCGCCGAGGGCGGCCGCTTCCTCGTCTCGGGGGGTGCAGGCCATTTCTCTAGCAGTGCCGAGCTTGTCGAAGCGGCGGCAACCCAATGGGTCGGCTCACCGCCGACTTCAATAGACAGAACATCAGAGAGGCTTTTGTTTCTGCGAAAAGGAAGGGAGCTTCAGTCTGATTGCTCTAAGTTCACGACAATCGGCCCTCCTTTATGTAGACAGGTTTGGTAATCCCAACGACTTTCGAGCTCGTCGACGTCCAGCAAAAAGGTAAGACTTTTCCAATCACGTTCACTTCCGCACTATCGGAAAAGCAAGGGCTATATGCCCCATTCCCGCAAGAACCCTCAAACAGCAGCCGCAATAGCGTCGGCGACGAACTGGTTGAGAGACTCGTTGCGTGCCGCAGCGGCCATGGCGGCCGCACGGTGCAAATCGGGGTTGATACGCACGTTGAATGTCCCCTTGTAGGACTTCTCCGGCTTCTTGCCTTTCTCTGCGCAAAAAGCCAAATAATCGTCGACGGCGTCGTGGAATGCCTGCTCGATGCAAGAGGCGCTATCGGCCTCGAAGTAGACCCCGTCGCTCATACCCACCACGGTGCCGCAAAGCATCTTGGTATCGCTGTCGAATTCAACCGTTGCGAAGTAACCGCAATATGAAAGAACGTTGCTCACAAGCGCTCCTCTCCATGAAGGAACTTGACGGCAGCCTTGATAGCGCCTCCGGTCATCTCGTCGGAAGGGTGCGGAGAATGCATGACCAGCATTCTCCCGTCGGACTCGCGATAGAATCGAACGCGAGACCCGGACGTGGCGCCCTTCTGGTCCAGCTCGTAGCCCAGAGACTCCATGACGCGGACGAAATCTCTGAAGCGGAAGGTACGGGGCTTCGTCATAAGAAGGCTGTACAGCTTTTCCACTTGAGTCATAACCCCTCACCTTCTGCAACTATATTATAGTTGCAATTTTGTCTATGTCAAATATCTCATCAGAATGATGAGAGCACAAATGTTCTGTTATTCCAGTTAAAATATGGATAGTTGAGGCGAGATTCTCGATCCGCCCGACAGACTTCCCTCTGTTTCCCGAAGCTTTGACGGTACCTGCCTACAGGAAATCCCCAGCGGGGCGGCTTCCGTGAAAATCTGTTTCCTGTTGGAAACATTTCAGGGCTATGCTGGATAAGCGTTGGGAAGTTGCGCAGGCGCGCGGCTTCGAGCGCATTTTTTATGCCCGGAGCCCGCAACAGGCGCGCTGCCCCATGGCAAGAGATTCGCTCGCAATGATAAGGAGACTCGTATGGCCAAGCACATCTTCGTTACCGGAGGCGTCGTCTCGTCGCTGGGCAAGGGCATCACCGCCGCATCGCTGGGCCAGCTTTTGAAAGCGCGCGGCTATAAGGTGACCATGCAGAAGATGGACCCGTACCTGAACGTGGATCCGGGCACCATGAGCCCGTTTCAGCACGGCGAGGTATTCGTCACCGAAGACGGCCACGAGGGAGATTTGGACCTGGGCCACTACGAGCGATTCATCGACGAGAACCTCTCGCGCGAGAGCAACTTCACCCAGGGCTCCATCTATCAGACGCTCATCGCCCGCGAGCGGCGCGGCGATTTCCTCGGCGGCACCGTGCAGGTCATCCCGCACGTGACCGAGGCCATCAAGGAGCGGATCCGCCGCGCGGCCGAGCAGTCCGGCGCCGACATCGTCATCTCGGAAATCGGCGGCACCATCGGCGACATCGAGGGCCTGCCCTTCATCGAGGCGGCGCGCCAGTTCAAGAAGGAGATGGGGCCGGGCAACGTGCTGTTCGTCCACGTGACGCTCGTGCCGTACATCGCCGCAGCCCACGAGGTGAAGACGAAGCCCACCCAGCACTCGGTAAAGGAGCTGCGATCCTTAGGCGTGCAGCCGGACTTCATCGTGTGCCGGTCCGATCATGAGATCACCGATGGGGTGCGCGAGAAAATCGCGCTGTTCTGCGACGTGGACACTGACGACGTGCTCGCCTGCCCCGACGCGCCTTCCATCTACGAGGTGCCCATCAGCCTCTACGAGCAGGGTTTCGACATCTCGGCCCTGGCGAAGATGGGACTCGCGCCCCGCAAAATCAAGCTCGCTCCCTGGCGTGCCTTCCTGAAGGCGAAGGACGCCTGCGCCGGCGAGCTGGACATCGCCGTGGTGGGCAAGTACGTGAGCCTGCCCGACGCCTACCTCTCCATCAACGAGGCGCTCGTGGCCGCCGGCATCGCGGCAGGGCGCCACGTGAACGTGCACCTCATAGATGGCGAGGAGCTCACCGACAAGAACGCTGAGAAAGTGCTCGGCGCCATGGACGGCATCCTCGTGCCGGGCGGCTTCGGCGCCCGCGCCTTCGAGGGCAAGATCGCCGCGGCCCGCTACGCCCGCGAGAACAACGTGCCGTTTCTGGGCATCTGCCTGGGGCTTCAGGCGGCCGTCTGCTCCTTTGCCCGCGACGTGTGCGGCCTGGAAGGCGCCACTTCCGCCGAGTTCGCCGACGCGGCGCCCGCGGGCACGCCCTTCGTCATCGACCTCATGCCCGAGCAGGAGGACGTGGAAGACAAGGGCGGCACCATGCGCCTGGGCGCCTACCCCTGCAAGGTGGTGACCGGCACCCGCGCGGCGCAGGCCTACGGCGAGCCCATCGTCTACGAGCGCCACCGCCATCGCTTCGAGGTGAACAACGCCTACCGCGACGCGCTTGTGGAAGGCGGCCTCGTGATTTCGGGCCTCTCCCCCGACGAGCGCCTCGTGGAGATGATCGAGCTGCCCGACCATCCCTTCTTCGTCGCCAGCCAGGGCCACCCCGAGTTCAAGAGCCGTCCCGGCAAACCCCATCCCCTCTTCGCCGCCTTCGTGGAAGCCGCCAACGAACGCAAGGGAGCGTAGAGCCTACACGGGGCGCGGATGGCCTTCCTCGGTGGTGAGGACGACCGGGCCGTCTTCGGTGATGGCGACGGTTTTCTCGAAGTGCACCGAGGGCTTCCCGTCGCGGGTGCGCACGAGCCAGCCGTCAGAGCATTGCTTCACCTTGCGGGTACCCATGTTCACCATAGGCTCGATAGCGAGCACCATGCCCGGCAGAAGCTTCAGCCCCGTGCGGCGACGCCCGAAGTTCGGGACGTTCGGATCCTCGTGCATCTCGCGTCCGATGCCGTGGCCCACGTAGTCGCGTACCACCGAGTAGCCGGCCGCCTCGGCCAGCGACTGCACCGCGTGCCCGATGTCGCCGAGGCGCTTGGTGGGACGCGCGTTGTCGAGCCCCTCCCACATGCAGCGCTCCCCCACCTCGAGCAGGCGCTGCACCTCGGGCGCCACCTTCCCCACCGGGTACGTCCAGGCGTTGTCGCCCACCCAGCCGTCCACGATGGCGCCGGTGTCGATGGAGATGATGTCCCCCTCGCGCAGGACGAGCTTCCTCGAGGGAATGCCGTGCACGACGGCATCGTTCACCGAGGCGCAAATGGAGCCGGGGAAGCCGCCGTAGCCCTTGAAGGCGGGAATGCCGCCCTCGGCGCGGATGACCTTCTCGGCGATGGCATCCAGCTCGGCGGTGGTGATACCGGGCTCGACCGCCTCGCCCAAACGCCGCAGCGCCAGCGCCGACACGCGGCCCGCCTCCTTCATGGCCTCGATCTGAGCCGGAGACTTCAACTTCACTGCCATGGAATCACGCTTTCCGTTTCAACGTTCGAGCCACCTTCCGCACGGCACCAGAGATGAAGGACGCCTCGGGCCAGTTGCCGCGCACGGCAGGGCCGAACGTCACGGCGAGGGCCGCCAGGCCGCCGGCGACCACGTAGGCGAAGGCGCGGGCGACGCTGCCGTCCATAGGACCGAAGCCGAGCGTAAGCGCCACGAGCACTCCGTAGCCCACCACAGCCCCCGCGCCGCCCAAGGCGAGCGCCACGAAGAACGAGCGCGTCACCGCGCCGAGCCCCATGGGGCCGAAGTGACGCCGCAGGTACGCGAAGGCGATCACGTCGCCGATCACATAGGAGACGATGGTCGAGGCCGCGATGGACTCCAGCGTCACATCCAGCCCCTGCTGGTAGGCCCAGGCCGCCCCCAGCGTGACCGCCACCTGGGCCGCCACGGCGACAAAGTTGATGACCGAGAAGACCCCCATGCGCCGGATGGAGCTGAAGATCTTGTTCAGGTAGGCGTTCACCCCGTAGAACGGCAGCGCCACGGCCATGACAGCCAGATAGCTCGCGATCTGCCCGATGGCATCGGCGGTGAACGCGCCGATATGGTACAGCGTCACGAGCGGTGTGGAGAACACCACGAGGTAAAGCGCCATGGGGATCATGAGAAAGAGAATTTGCCGCGTGCCGTCGATGATGCCGGCGACGACGCCGCGAGTATTCCCGTCGGCCTGCATGTCCGACAGCTCCGTGAACAGCGTCGTGGTCACGGGCACCGCGAGGAACGAGTACGGGAACGTGAACCACAGCCGCGCGTAGGCGATGACCGAAGGGCCGTTGTCGGCGAACACGTAGGAGGCGGCGTTCTGGGCGGACACCGTGGCAAACGAGCACACGGTGACGAACACCGCCGGCGCGCCGAGGCGCAGCGTGTCGGCCAGCGCCGGGTCGTGCCAATCGATACGCGGCCGCAGACGGATGCCCACCTTCTTCAAGGCCGGAATCTGGAAGGCCATCTGCACGAAGACGCCGAGCGGATTGCCAATGGCGATGGCGAGGAAGGCCAGATTCTGGTCGGTTTGGGCGATGATGGCATACAAGATGAACGAGGCGATGACGATGAGGTTGTTGAACACCGGCGCAAAGGAGGACCAGAAGTACTCGCGGTTCGCGTTCAAAAGGCCTGACACGATAGACGAGGCGCCGTAGAAGACGATCTGGATGGCGAAGAATTGGAAGAAGAACACCGCGAGCGCCATCTCGTCCTGGTTCGAGTAGAAGCTCTGGGTATAGATGATCTGCCCGGCGAACACCATGCAGAGCACCGAGACGATAGCGAGCAGCACCACGACGATGGTGAGCAGATTCGATGCGTACTCGTTGCCCCGCCTGTCGCCGAGCTGCTTTTTCACCGAGAGGTACACCGGCAGAAACGCCGTGATGAGCATGCCGCCCATGACCAGCTCGTAGAGCATGTTCGGCAGATTGTTCGCCACCTGGTAGGAGCTGGAGACGAAGGTTGAGCCCAACGCGAAGGCCATGGCCCAGGTGCGGGCGAAGCCGGTGATGCGGGAGACAATGACGCAGATGGAAATGAGGGCTGCGCTCGCCCCCACCGATTCGGCCGACAGCGCGCCGCTGCCCTCGCTGCGCCGGTTCGCGACCTCATCCTCGGCGGCCTCGGCGACGATCACCTCCTGCTGGCGGATGGACCCCTCGGCGGTGGCGCCGGGGATGGTGCGGTCGAGGCCCGCATGGGAGCCGACGACGGGAATGAGCCCTGTGGCGCCCGGGTCGGTCGGAGGACGCAGGAGCGTCTTGTCCGCGCCGCGATGGCGACCGCGGGCGGGAATGCGCGCCTCAGCGTTCGCCCGCGGGTTGTTGCGGGGGGCTCCCTGGGCCTGGGGCGCGTCGCCGTCGCCGCTCGCCGACGGCCGGCCGTGGCGGCCCAAAGGCGCAGCATTCCTATCCGTCGGGTCGGGCGGATTCGGGCGTATATGACGGGCTCGTTGGAGCTTGTCGGACATGGGCGAACTCTTCGATGATGAGCGGTATAATTCATCTATCATAGCAAACTCGGAAAGCAGAGCCCCATGCACATACTTGTCGTACGCAATAACTCCAACCCGCAAGCTGTTGACGCCTCGCTGCTGCTCACCGCCTATCTTACGAGCCAGGGAATCGAGGCGCTGCTCGTCGATTCCTCATCGCTGGGCACCGATGCGGGACGCCGCGAAGTGCGCGCGCAGCTGCCCGGGCAGCTGGCGCTGGTCGTCGGGCTCGGCGGCGACGGCACCGTGCTGCATACCGTACACCTGCTCCATGACCGCCAGGTTCCCATCCTGCCCATCAACTTCGGACGGCTGGGGTTTCTCGCCAACGCCGATACCGATGGCGTGGTGCCGCTGGTGGCCGAGGCCCTGGCCGGCGACTTGCGCGCCGAGCGCCGCAGCATTCTCTCCATCGAGGTGGTTTGCGAAGGCGAGCACGATCCGTACGGGGAGGCGAACGGGGCCGGAGAAGGCGCCGCCTGGGACAGGCCCGACGTGAACGCGAAGCCGAGCGCCGCCACCCCTCCTTCGGTTCGCAGGCCCGGGGAGACCGAAGGCGCCCCCTGGACGCCCGTCCCGGGCCGCTTCGGCGTCAACGGCCGGGGGCTCTCCGGCGCACGGCAGTTCTTCGCCCTGAACGAGGCGGCCATCACCCGCGGTGCCATGGGACGCATCATCGAGCTGACCCTGAACGTCTCGGGGGTGGACGTGGCCCGCATGCGCGGCGACGGCCTCGTCGTCTCCACGGCCACCGGCTCGACGGCCTACGCGCTCTCGGCCGGCGGCCCTTTGGTCTCCCCCGGCTTCAAGGGTATGATCGCCGTGCCGCTTGCGCCCCACACCCTGCGTTCCCGCGCCGTGGTCACCGATGCCAGCGACGTTATCGAGGTAGGCTTCGACGACACCGACGAGTTCCGCGAGGCGACCTTGTTCGTCGACGGCGATATCGTTCCGTTCGACGCGCCCCTGCGGAAGATATACGTGCAGTGCGCGCCCTTCGACGTCACGCTCCTGCGCGCCGACGGCGCCTCCTTCTACGAGCGCATCAGCACGGATTTCTTCGGGGAGTAAAGAAGCATTCGCAGGCTGACCCGTAGGGGGCGACCTCGGTCTCCCCTCGCCGCAAGCAAGATCAATCCTGTCGGGAGGGCCGACCAAGGTCGGCCCCTACGGAACAACCTGCATGGCGCTCGCAGAATGTCCTAACACGCAAAAGGACCCCGCCGAAGCGGGGCCCTTGCTCTTCGATAGAGAATCGTCGATTTACTCGGCGGACTCGGTGTAGGCGCGGGTCACGGAGGAGTCCACGGAAACACCGGGAGTCATGGTACCGGACACGGTGATGGACTTGACGTACTTGCCCTTGGCCGCGGCGGGCTTCATGCGCAGGATCTCGTCGTAGACCGCGCCGTAGTTCTCGGCGAGCTGCTCGGGGGTGAAGCTCACCTTGCCGAGGACGACGTGCGCGATGCCGTAACGGTCGGCGCGGTACTCCACGCGGCCGCCCTTGAGCTCCTTGATGGCCTTCGCCACGTCGTTGGTGACGGTGCCGAGCTTCGGGTTGGGCATGAGGCCGCGGGGGCCGAGGATCTTGCCGAGACGGCCGACCTTGCCCATCTGATCGGGCGTGGCCACAGCGGCGTCGAAGTTGAACTCGCCGGCCTGAATCTGCTGCATGAGCTCGTCGGTGCCCACGATGTCGGCACCGGCCTCCTCGGCGGCCTGGGCAGCGGCGCCCTCGGCGAAGACGGCCACGCGGACGGTCTTGCCGGAGCCGTTGGGCAGGCTCACGGTGCCGCGCAGCTGCTGGTCGGCCTGACGGGTATCGATGCCCAGGCGGAAGTCGCCGGTCACCGTCTCGTCGAAGTTGGCCACGGAGATCTCCTTCAGCAGCTTCATAGCGGCCAGGGGGCTCACCGGCTCGGCCGGAATCTGCTTCTCGGCCTCAACGTACTTCTTTCCGTGCTTAGTCATTGCATTTCCTTTCGTGGTAATGGCGGGCGCTTCTCACCCTTCCACTGTTGAATCAAACTTAGTCGACGGCCTTGCCCTGAAGCATGGCGGCAACCTTGCGGCTGGGCACGTACTTCTTCTTCATCTCGCGGCCCTCGATGCGCACACCCATGGAGCGGGCGGTGCCGGCCACGATCTCCATGGCCGCCTCGATGTCGTTGGCGTTCAGGTCGGGCATCTTGATCTCGGCGATCTCGCGGAGCTGATCCTCGGTCAGCGTGCCGGCCACCTGAATCTGCGGAATGGCGGCGCCGCTCTTAATGCCGAGCTTCTCCTTGATGAGCACGGCCGCGGGCGGGGTCTTGCACACGAAGGTGAACGACTTGTCCTCGTACACCGTGATCTCGACCGGGATGATGGTGCCGGACTGGTCCTGCGTCTGGGCGTTGAACGCCTGGCAGAACTGCATGATGTTGACGCCCTGGGCGCCAAGGGCCGGGCCTACCGGCGGGGCCGGATTGGCAGCGCCGGCGGGGATTTGCAGCTTTACAAATCCAGTGACTTTCTTGTCAGCCATCTGTGACTACCTTTCAGATGAATCGACGTTTACTTCTCTATCACTCAAAACTCGAAGGCCGCGAGAAGCCCCGGTCCACGCGGGCACGACGATCGAGTCAAAGTGCTTGCAAAATTAGATCTTGGCCACCTGGTCGAAGGAAAGCTCGACGGGGGTCTCGCGGCCGAAGATGGAGACCATGACCTTGACCTTGCCTGCATCGGGCATAACCTCGGAAATCGTGCCATCGAACTCAGCGAGAGGACCGTGGGTCACCTTCACCGACTGACCGACCTCGAGGTTCGTGGAGGTCTTCTTCGGAGCCTCGCGGCTCGTGCGCTTCATGATCTTGTTGTACTCGTCGCGGGTCAGCGCCTGGGGGTTGCCCTGGCTGCCCACGAAACCGGTGACGCCCGGCGTGTTGCGAACGGCGGCCCAGCTGCGGTCGTCCAGCTCCATGCGGACGAGCACGTAGCCCGGGAACACCTTCTTCTCGCTCTCCACACGACGGCCGCCCTCCTTGATCTCGGTGACCATCTCCGTGGGGATCTCGATGCCGAAGACGTTGTTCTCGAGACCCATGGCCTCGATGCGCTGCTCGAGATTCGACTTCACCTTGTTCTCGTAGCCCGAGTAGGTGTGCAGCACGTACCATTTCTTAGCCATCGATTACGCCCCAATCCCAGAGATGAACACGAGCAGCGGCGTGATAATCACGTTATCCAGCAACGCCACGAAGATGCCGAAAAACAGCAGGGCCACCACCACGACGCCGCTCCAGCGGAGCACATCGGTGCGGGTCGGCCACGTCACGCGCTTCATCTCGGACTTCACGTCACGGAAGAACTGGAAGCGCTTCTTCTTCGGCTTGTCGTCCTTCTTGGAGGACTTCGCAGTATCGTTGGAAGACGCAGACTTGTCCTCGGAGCCCTTCTTGAACAGGCCGCCCTTCTTCTCTTCCGTCGCCTCGGCAACGGAAGTCGGGTTCTGCTCTTCCAGCTCGCGGTTGGCCTTGCGCTGCTGACGGGCAGCGGAGGCCTTGGCCTTCTGTGTCTTGGATTTCTTTGCCATGGAATTCCTTATGGAAAGTCTCTTGTCTAATCGCCAAAAAAGCAGCCTCTAGGCTGCTCACGAAAACAAGCTGGCAGGCCAGGAGGGACTCGAACCCCCAACATGCGGTTTTGGAGACCGCCGCTCTACCAATTGGAGCTACTGGCCTATGCCTGTTTCTTCCTTAACCTCTTATCGGGTCTCTTTGTGCACCGTGTGGGCGTTGCACCACTTGCAGTACTTCTTGAGCTCGATGCGGTCAGGATTGTTCTGCTTGTTCTTCTTGGTCGTGTAGTTGCGGCGCTTGCACTCAGTGCAGGCCAGAGTGACCAGAGTACGCATGAATTCTCCTTTTACCTATAAAGCGAAACGCAGGGTTGATCATACACATGAAGCGCAGGGGGCGGGGCCTGCCTCGCAAAAGACAGGCCCCGCGAAATCACTCAGTAAGAAGGACTTACTTGAAGATCTTGGTCACGCGACCAGAGCCCACGGTACGGCCACCCTCGCGGATAGCGAACTTCAGGCCCTCTTCCATGGCGATGGGGTGAATGAGCTCGCCCTTGATCGTCACGTTGTCGCCCGGCATAACCATCTCGGTGCCCTCGGGGAGGTGCGCCACACCGGTGATGTCGGTGGTACGGAAGTAGAACTGCGGACGATAGCCATCGAAGAACGGGGTATGACGGCCGCCCTCTTCCTTGGTCAGGATATAGACCTGGCCCTCGAACTCGGTGTGCGGGGTCACGGAACCGGGCTTGCAGAGAACCTGGCCACGGACGATCTCCTCGCGCTTGATGCCGCGCAGCAGGCAGCCGATGTTGTCGCCGGCCTGGGCCTCATCGAGCAGCTTGCGGAACATCTCGATGCCGGTGCAAACGGTGTTCTGGGTCTCGCGGATACCCACGATCTCCAGCGGGTCGTTCACATGGAGCACGCCGCGCTCCACACGGCCGGTGGCAACGGTGCCGCGGCCGGTGATGGTCATGGTGTCCTCGACAGCCATCAGGAACGGCTTGTCGACGTCGCGGTCGGGGGTCGGGATGTAGGAGTCCACAGCCTCCATGAGCTCCCAAACCTTCTCCTGCCACTCCTTGTCGCCCTCCAGGGCCTTCAGAGCGGAGCCGCGGATGATCGGGGTGTCGTCGCCCGGGAACTCGTAGCTGTCGAGCAGCTCGCGAACTTCCATCTCGACGAGCTCGATGAGCTCCTCGTCGTCGACCATGTCGCACTTGTTCAGGAAGACCACGATGTAGGGCACGCCCACCTGACGGGCGAGCAGGATGTGCTCGCGAGTCTGGGCCATGGGGCCGTCGGTAGCAGCGATAACCAGGATGGCGCCGTCCATCTGGGCCGCACCGGTGATCATGTTCTTCACGTAGTCGGCGTGACCGGGGCAGTCGACGTGAGCGTAGTGACGGGTATCGGTCTCGTACTCGATGTGAGCGATGGAGATGGTGATGCCGCGCTCGCGCTCCTCGGGGGCCTTGTCGATCATGTCGAAGGCAGTGAAGTCAGCGTGCGCCGTGCCGTGGGAGCCGTCGTTCTCGGACAGAGTCTTGGAGATGGCGGCCGTCAGCGTCGTCTTACCGTGGTCGACGTGACCGATGGTGCCGATGTTAACATGCGGCTTCGAGCGCTCGAACTTCTCCTTAGCCATGTTTCATCCTCCTTCAAGGGTGATTGCGAAACGAATTGCAACAAAATAAACGCGCCCAGAAAGGACGCGGTAAATCTAAATGGTAGCGGTGACTGGATTTGAACCAGTGACGCCACGGGTATGAACCGTGTGCTCTGACCAACTGAGCTACACCGCCAAGTGGAGCCTGCGACCGGACTTGAACCGGTGACCTCTTCGTTACCAACGAAGTGCTCTACCGACTGAGCTACACAGGCAGAAATGGTGGGCGCGCTAGGATTCGAACCTAGGTAGGCATAACCAACGGGTTTACAGCCCGTCCCCTTTAACCACTCGGGCACACGCCCATTTCGGCGCTTAATTCATGTGTACTTTTCAAGCTGCCACCCGTCTTTCGCGTTGTTCCGCGAAAAGCGAGCGAACGGAATAATACGCTACGGCAACAAGCGTGTCAACCATTTACACGCCCCCGGGCGTGTCTCCACGATTCCTCCCCAACCTCGAACGAGGAACTCGGCAACCGCGCTTTTTTCTTACTATATATAGAGAGACTTTGACACCATATGTTGGATGAGAAAGCGCACCTCTCCCCCAAGGTATGGAAACCCTCCCTCACTCATGATTTTTTTCGGCCGCGAACGGCGCGAATTCCCGCGCGGATGGGCTGAGGTCGGCTTGTGAATCCCTTCTGTGGGGGTCGTGAAGAGGCGCCATCCGTGCTATGATACGAAACTAGTTTGCCCCAACGCACTAGATGCTCAACCAGGAGGATACTTTTATATGAGTGAGCATACACGTCCCTTCAGCAGACGCGCCTTCGTCGGCGGAGCGGCCGCTTTCGGCATCTCGCTGTGCCTGCCCCCGCTCATGCCCGCCAAAGCCCACGCCGTCACGGCCGCCGAGAAGCAGGCCGAGGCCAACGCAGCACTCGAGAAGCTCAACGCCATGCAGGAGAAGCTCGACCGCGCCGAGGTCTCCCTCTATGCGGCTGAAACCGAGCGCGACGATGCCCAGGCCCGCATGGACGAGGCTCAGGGTCGCATCGATTCCGCTTCCTCGCGCATCAGCGAGCTGCAGGACAAGCTCGGCAACCGCGCCCGCTCCATGTACCGTTCCGGCTCGTCTACGTTCCTCGATCTTCTTCTGGGAGCCACCACGTTCCAGGCCTTCGCCTCGAACTGGGACCTCCTGAACGATATGAACCAGAACGACGCCGACATGGTGGAGGAAACCAAGACCCTGCGCTCTGAGGTGGAATCTGAGAAGGCCGTCTACGAGGAGCAGCGCAACGTCGCCGCCCAGAAGGCCGAGGAGGCCGAGGCCGTCAAGAAAGAGGCCGAGAGCCTCGTCTCCCAGATGCAGGACACCTACAACTCCCTGTCCGAGGAAGCGGCCCAGCTGCTCGCCGAGGAAGAGGCGGCCCGCGAGGCCGCGGCACTCGCCGCAGCCCAGGCCGCCGAAGAGGAGGCTCGTCGCCAGGCCGAGGAGGAAGAGCGCCGTCAGCAGCAGAGCAACTCCGGAGGAAATTCGGGTGGCGGATCTGGCTCCGGCGGAAATTCCGGCGGCAGCTCGAGCGGTGGCTCCGGCAGCTCCGGCGGCGGCTCGTCGAACAACTCGAAGCCCCAGACCGTTGGCGGCACGGCCGTCGATCGCGCCTACGGCGAGCTGGGCAAGCCCTATTCCTGGGGCGCCGTGGGGCCGGATTCCTACGACTGCTCCGGCCTGGTGAGCTACTGCCTGCTCGGCCGCCACAGCCGCTTGGGCACCGCCGCCAGCTTCATGGGCTACACGCGCGTCTCGAACCCCAAGCCGGGCGACATCTGCTGCAACGATCACCACTGCGGTATCTACATCGGCGACGGCCAGATGATCCACGCGCCGCGCACCGGCGACGTCGTGAAGATCTCCGCCGTGCATTCCGGCATGATCTACACGCGCTACTAGGGCGCATCTGCCAGCTAGCGAAGGGGCTCCCGTCGGGAGCCCCTTTTTCGTGCCGGTCTTTAAGCCTTCCCGTGGAAGAGGCTCACATAGTCGACAATAGCGTCGTGCAGGGCATTCAGGCCCTCCTCATCTTCCACCCATTGGTGGGTAAGCGGAGCCTCCGGCAGGGTGAACTTGCAGCTCTCCAGGGCCTGGTACACCTCGTTGGGGCCCATGGGCGCCCAGCCGTAGCTGCCGAAGGGAATGCCGACGCGCCCGGCCGGCGCCAAACCGCGCATGTAGCAGAGAAACGACGCCACCGTGGGCATCATAGTCTTGTTGAGCGTCGGCGAGCCTACAGCGATGTAGCGCGCGTTCAGCACTTCGGCCATGATGTCGGAAATGTGGTTCACCTTCAAATCGAGCAGGCGCGCGGGGATGCCCATCTCGATGAAGGCCTCGGTGATCTCCGTGGCCATGGCTTCGGTGGTATGCCACATGGAGTCGTAGACCACGAGCGCGTACTCCTCGGGAATGCCGCTGCTCCACTTCTCATACATCGCCAGAATCTCCGGCACATGGCTGCGCCAGATGATGCCGTGGGCCGGGGCGATCATATCGAAGGAAAGGCCGGAGAGCGCCCTTAGGGCCGCTTCCACATTCTTACCGTAGGGCATGACGATGTTGGCGTAGTACTTCTGGGCCTGGACGAGCACCTCGGGCAGGCCCACCTCGTCGTCGAAGCGCTTCGAGGAGGCATAGTGCTGGCCGAAGGCGTCGTTGGAGAACAGGATCTGGTCGTACTCGTCGTAGGTGACCATGGAGTCGGGCCAGTGCACCATGGGCGTCTGCACGAAAGCGAGCGTACGCTTTCCGATCTCGAGGGTGTCGCCGGTCTTCACGCCCACGAGGTTAAGACCGTCCCCGTAATGAGCGCGAAGTCCCTGGATGCCCTTGGGCGCACCGGTGACGATAGTGGCTTTTGGAGCGATTTCGGCCAAAGCCGGAAGGCCTCCGGAATGATCCATCTCCACATGGTTGGACACAATATAGTCGATGGAGGCCGGATCCACGATGGTGCCGATGCGTTCGATGAGCTCGCCGGTGAAGGGCTTCTTGCAGGTGTCGATGAGCGTGATCTTCTCGTCGAGGATGAGGTAGGCGTTGTAGGTGCTTCCGCGCTCGGTGGTGTAGCCGTGGAAGTTGCGCTCGTTCCAATCGATGCCGCCCACCCAGAACACGTCCGGCTTGATCTCGATGGCCTTCAACATATCGCTCTCCTTGTCTCACGGTTGACGTTCGCATCGTAGCCCGAAACAGCAACGGAGCACCCCGCTTCGGAGTGCTCCGTTGAGAAAATGTATCGTTGCCGCGCAGCGCTACACGTCAAGCTCCATGTAGGTGTCGAAGTCGTCGGTGACTTCCCTGCTCGGCTCCTTCGTGAGCTTGGAGACCACCACGATCACGAGTAGCGCCAGCAAAAAGCCGGGAAGCAGCTCGTAGACAGCGAACCAGCCGCCGAGCGGGGCAACGAGGTTCTTCCACACCACTACGGTGACGGCACCGGTCAGCATGCCGGCGATGGCGCCAGGCAGCGTGGTGCGGCGCCAGTACAGCGAGCACAGCATGAGCGGGCCGAAGGACGCGCCGAAGCCGGCCCAGGCGTAGGACACGATGTCGAAGATGGAGGAGTTCTGATCCATGGCCAAGAAGATGCCCAGAAGCAGAATGACCGTCAGCGTAATGCGGGCCACGATCATGACCTGGTTGTCGGTGGCATCGCGCTTGATGAGGCCCTTGAAGATGTTGGTGGCCACCGCGGAACCGGAGATGAGCAGGTAGCTGGAAGAGGAGCTCATAGCCGCCGCGAAGATACCCGAGACCACCAGGCCGCAGAAGAAACTCGGCAGCAGCATCTTCGACAGCACGATGAACACGGACTCGGCCGCCGACTGGGTGAGGAACTCGGTCGGGATGACCGCGCGGCCGATAAGGCCGATGCACACCGCCGAGGACAGGGAGACCACGAGCCAGATCATGGCGATGATGCGCGACTTCTTGATCTCGTCGGAGTGGCGAATGGACATGAAGCGGATGAGCACCTGGGGCATGCCGAAGTAGCCGAGACCCCATGCCAGGCCGCTCACGATGGTGATGATGCCGTAGGTGCCGGCCGGACCGAACATGGGCTCGTTGCCCTCGATGAGCTGGTTGCCCGCCTCATCGAGCAGGGGCGTGGCAATCTCGGTGCCGGAGAGGAAGCCGGGAATGTTCTGCAGGAAGGTCACCGTGTTCTCAACGCCGCCCGCAGCGGTGACGGAGCCGATAAACACCGTGGCCAGGGCCAGAAACATGAGCGTGCCCTGCACGAGATCGGTGGTGCACACCGAGAGATAGCCGCCCATGAACGTGTAGAGGAACACGATGATGGCGCCGATGATCATCATCACGCCGTAGTCCCAGCCGAACAGCGTCGCGAACAGCTTGCCCACGGTGACGAAGCAGGAGGCGGTGTAGATGGTGAAGAACAAAAGGATGATGACCGCGGCGATGGTCATGAGGATGTGCTTCGTGTCGTGGAAGCGGTTGGAGAAGAAGTCGGGCACCGTGATGGCGTTGCCGGCCTTTTCGGAGTACTTGCGCAGGCGCTTGGCCACGAACTTCCAGTTCAGATAGGTGCCGATGGCCAGGCCGATGGCCGTCCACATGGCATCCGACGCGCCGGTGAAGTAGGCCACGCCGGGCAGGCCCATGAGGAGCCACCCCGACATATCCGACGCTTCGGCCGACAGGGCCGTGAGCCACGGTCCCAGGCCGCGGCCGCCGAGGAAGTACTCCTCAGACGACGAGTTGGAGCGCTTGGCGTACACAAAGCCGATGACCACTACTACGACGAAGTAGAGCAGCATGGCAAGTACGACTTGCATATCGCTTTCGATCATGTTTCCCCTTCCGCGAGAATCCTTGCAACACGTTTGGAACTCCCAGGGTCGGTTTCGGCAAGAGGCGCCAGCGGGCCAGCCCCCAACGCCGCCCTGCCGAAACCGACACCGTATGGCCAGCCATTCTTGCGAAGCGCCATATTCCGTGTCGTTTCACTGACCTTTGGGATTATACTTTACCGCGATGGAGTGACACTCCGTATCTTATGCAGACGAGCAGTTTTACGGCGAAAGGACGGGATATGCCGCGCTACGCAGAGATGTCCAAGGCGGAATTGGAGGCCGAGCTAGCCGAGGTGCGCGCCCGCTACGGCGAGATGGCGGCCCGGGGCCTCAAGCTGAACATGGCCCGCGGGAAGCCTTCGGCCGCACAGCTGGAACTGTCGCTGCCCCTGCTGGATGTGCTGGACTCCGCCGCCGACCTTGCCGCCGAGGACGGCACCGACTGCCGCAACTACGGCGTGCTCGACGGCATCCCCGAGGCGAAACGGCTCATGGCAACGCTTCTGGACGATGAGCCAGAGAACGTCATCGTGCTCGGCAATGCGAGCCTGACGGCCATGTACGACGCCATGGTGCGCTACCTGGTGTTCGGCGCCTTGGGAAGTACGCCCTGGGGGCGCTTGCCCGAGGTGAAGTGGCTCTGCCCGGTTCCCGGCTACGACCGTCACTTCTCTATTTGCGAAGATCTCGGCATCGAGATGATTCCCGTCCCCCTTTGCGAGGACGGCCCCGATATGGAAGAAGTGGAGCGCCTCGTCGCCGCCGACGACACCATCAAGGGCATCTGGTGCGTGCCGAAGTACTCGAATCCCTCCGGCATCACCTACTCCGATGAGACGGTGCGCCGCCTCGCCGCCATGGAATGCGCCGCCCCCGACTTCCGCATCTTCTGGGACAACGCCTACGCCGTGCACCATTTCTCCGACGATCCGGCCGAGCAGGACATCGTGCTCGATATCGCTGAGGCCTGCCGCGAGGCGGGCAACCCCGATCGCTATCTGAAGTTCGGCTCCACGTCGAAGATCACCTTCCCCGGCGCGGGCGTGGCCGCTTTGGCCGCAAGCCCCGCCAACATAGCCGAGATCAAGCGGCACTTGGGCGTTCAGGCCATCGGTCACGACAAGCTCAATCAGTTGCGTCACGCCCGCTTCCTGGAAGAGGGCGCGCGCCTGCCCGAGCATATGGCCGCTCACGGCGCCCTCATGGGCCCGAAGTTCGAGCTCGTCGAAAAGAAACTGGCCGAGGAGCTTGTCGAAGCCGATATCGCCACGTGGACCAATCCGCGCGGCGGCTACTTCGTGAGCTTCGAGGGGCCCGCCGGCACGGCGCACCGCATCGTGGAACTGGCGAAGAATGCCGGCGTTACCATGACGGGCGCCGGCGCCACCTGGCCCTACGGCAACGACCCGGCCGATTCCAACATCCGTATCGCGCCCTCGCTGCCGCCTCTGGAAGAGCTTGACGCCGCCATGGATGTCTTCACCTGCTGCGTGAAACTGGCCGCCCTGGAACAGCTCGTCGAGGGATAAGACTTTCGGCTCCGAACAGGCTCGTGCTGCGGCTCGCCGTAAGGAAAAGTTACGCCCTCCTTACGCTTTCGTCAGCTTTTGCTATGGGAAGCGTAATGGAGGGCTTTCCTATCATTTCTCCTGAACGAAAACGAGCGATGTTCAGGAGATGAGTTTCATGGAGAAGACGGACGCCCCCGACGTGCTGCCGGTGATCCTCGGCGGAGACATCGGCGCCTACAGTATCGCCCGGGCCTTCCACGAGGCCTACGGCATCGTGCCCTTGGTGCTCTCGCAGGCCGCGTGCCACCTGTGCGGCGACTCCTCCATCCTCGCGAACCGCGTGGTGCCGCACCTGGAGCGGCCGGCGGTCCTCCTCTCCACCTTGGCCAACACTGCCGAGTGCTTCGGCGACCGCCCGCTGCTTCTGCTCGGCTGCGGCGACTGGTACGTGCGCCTCATCGTGGAGAACCGCTCCGTGTTGGAGAAGTCCTTCATCATCCCCTACATCGACGAGGAATTGCTGAACCGGCTCACCGAGAAGGATCGCTTCTACGCGCTGTGCGCCGAAGTGGGCGTGCCCGTGCCGCGCACCGTGGTGTTCGACGCCCGCACGGACGGCGACGATCCCGCCGGCGTGGCACTCCCCTTCCCCTTCCCCGTGGTGGCCAAGCCCGCTTCCTCGGCGGCCTACCACTATGCCGATTTTCCCGGCAAGCAGAAGGTGTTCTTCCTGCGCGACGCGGCGGAGCTGCAGTCGACGCTTGCGGCGGTGCAGGCCAGCCGCTACGAGGGGAAATTCCTCATCCAGGAGATGATTCCCGGCGACGACACGAGCATGCGCATTCTCACCACCTACTCCGATCGGACGGAAAGGTGCGCTTCGCCTCTTTCGGCCAGACGCTCTTGGAGGATATGCGGCCCATGGGCGTGGGCAACCCGCTCGCCATTGTGAGCCGCACCGACGAGACGATCGTGACCGAGGCCGCGCGCCTTCTGGAAGCCGTGGGCTACACCGGGTTCGCGAACTTCGACATCAAGGTGGACCCGCGCGACGGCAGCCACTACTTCTTCGAGATAAACACGCGCCTGGGCCGCAGCAACTACTATGTGACCGCCGCCGGCGACAACGTGGCCCGCTGGCTCATGGACGACCTCGTGTTGGGCCGACCCCTGCCCGAAGGGCTCACGGTGGCCCGGGGCGAGTCGCTCTACACCGTGGTGCCCAAGGCCATCCTGCTCGACTACATCCGCGACGACGCCCTGCGTCGGGAGGTGCGGGGGCTGTACGCACTCGGCCGCGATGCCGATCCGCTGGACTATCCGGCCGAGAAGAGCCTGCGCCGGCGCCTGTACCCCCTCGTCTTCGCGTTCCGCCAATGGAAGACCTGCCGGGCCGCCATGGCGGATAAGCGGGCCCGGGAGAAGGCGGCGGAGGGTTTGGAAGGCGCCGGGGCCACAGCCAATCACCGCACGAAGGGGACTGCCTCCGGCAAAGACGACGAGCACGTTGCCTCCGCCTCGCCGGAGCTCCCGTTGGCAGACGGGCTGGCGGCCTGTGCGAAAGCGGCATCGTGAGCGGGCGCTTGGTAGGCGTGCTCGGCGGCACCGGACCTGCGGCCACGGCCTACTTCCTGCAGCGGCTCGTCGAGCGCACCGAGGCCCGCTGCGACCAGGATCACGTGCGCACCCTCGCCTTCAACGACACGGCCATCCCCGACCGCACGGCGTTTCTGCTGGGACGAAGCGACCGCTCTCCCCTCGAGGCGCTCATCGAGGATGGGCGTCTTCTGGAAGCCTGCGGCTGCGATCTTCTGGCGCTGCCCTGCAACACGGCCCACGGCTTCTTCGACGAACTGCAGGGCGCCTTGGGCATCCCCGTCGTCCACATGGTGCGCGAGACTGCCGCCGCCGCATCCGCTGTGGGCTTGGCGCGCATCGGCGTGCTGGCCACGAGCGGCACCGTGGCCGCCGACCTGTACGGGCGCGAGGCCGCACGGCTCGGCGTGGACTGCCTTTATCCGGACGCGACGACCCAGGGGCAGGTGAACCGCGTCATCTTCGACGAAGTGAAAGCAGGACGGCCCGTGGATGCGGCGGCACTCGAGCGGCTGGCGGCGCCGTTCCGCGTCGTTGGCTGCGATGGCGTGGTGCTCGGGTGCACCGAGCTGTCTTTGGCCTTCGGCGGCGTGACGCGGGCGGCAGGACTTCCCGTGGTAGACGCCTTGGACGTACTAGCCGACTGCGTCATCATGCGTGCCGGCCGGCCGTCGAAAACCTCGAAAAACTTGTCACTTCAAAACTAGCCATTTGACCTGCAGTTTTCTTTGATATCACCAGGTCAGGAGCTTGGCAAGTTTTCCGCGCTTTGCGACACGAGCTTTCAGGAAGGATCCCTTATGTGCGGCTTTGTCGGCTTTATCGACGAGAACGACCAGACTTACGACCACCGCGCCGCCATCATCGCGATGGCCGACGCCATCGCCCACCGCGGGCCCGATTCGGAAGGGTATTTCAACGACGGCCGAACCGCCTTGGGCTTCCGGCGCCTGGCCATCATCGATCTCGCCGGGGCGAACCAGCCCCTCTACAACGAGAATCGTTCGCTCGTGCTCGTCTTCAACGGCGAGATCTACAACTACCGGGAACTGCGCCGGCAGCTGATCGCTGCGGGCCACGCCTTCTCTACCCAGGGCGATGCGGAAGTGGTGCTCCACGGGTTCGAGCAGTGGGGCGAAGGGGTGCTCGACCGTTTGCGCGGCATGTTCGCCTTCGCCCTGTACGACACCGCCACGGGCGAGCTTTTCTGCGCCCGGGACACCTTCGGCATCAAGCCGCTCTACTACGCCGTGGAAGGCGGCCGCATCCTGTTCGGCTCGGAGATCAAGGGGCTTCTCGCGCACCCGCACGCACGCCGGAGCCTGAACGAGCGGCGGCTCGCCCACTGGCTGTGCATGGAATACCTGCCCGACGAGGAGACCCTCTTCGAAGGCGTTCGCAAGCTGCCCGCCGGCCATTGGCTGCGCTGGCGCAACGGGCGCGCGGAACGCGGTCGCTGGTTCGTCCCGCGCTTCGCCCCGGACGCGGGGCGCAGTCTGGAGGAGAGCGCCGAGGCCATCGAGGCTGCCTTGCGGGAGTCGGTGGCGGCCCACGCCATCGCCGACGTGGATGTGGGCTGCTTCCTCTCGGCCGGGGTGGATTCCAGCCTCGTCGCCCGGGAGGCCGCACGCATCATGGAGGCGCGCGCGTTCACCATCGGCTGGGGTGAGGGGCGCTTTTCGGAATTGGAAGCCGCCGCAACCTTCGCCCGGGCCACAGGGTTGCCGAACGAGGGGCGCATTCTCGGCGCCGAGCAGTTCTTCGCCTCGGTGCCCGCCGTGCAGTACGCCATGGACGAGCCACTGCCAAACCCCTCGGCGGTGCCGCTGTACCACCTGTGCGCGATGGCGGCCGAGTCGGTGAAGGTGGTGCTGTCGGGCGAGGGGGCCGACGAGCTGTTCGGCGGCTACCCCTACTACCAGGAGTGCCTTGCCTTTGCGCCTTACATGACGGTGCCCGCGCCCGCCCGCCGCGCCCTAGCCGCCGCAGCTCGGCGCCTGCCCGAAGGCACCCACGGGCGGCGCTTCCTCATGCGCGGAGCGCACCCGCTTCCCGAGCGTTATATCCGCCTGGAATACAACTTCCCATGGGCCGAGGCGCTCGATCTTCTGGCGCCCGAGCTGGGCGCGCGCTGCGCCGCGGCTCCGACTCCTTGGGAACTTGCGGCGCCCCTCTTCGCGGAAATCGAGGCGGATGAAATCACCGCCATGCAGACCGCCGACATCCTCACGTGGATGCAGCAAGACATTTTGCTGAAAGCGGACAAAATGTCCATGGCGTCGTCACTGGAGCTGCGCGTTCCCTTCCTCGATCGCGAGGTGTTCGCCCTGGCGAGCACGCTGCCCGTCTCCCAGCGCGTCGGACGCCGCGAGACGAAGATCGCCCTGCGCGCCGCCGCAGCCCGCACGCTGCCGCAAGCCACGGCCGCCATGCCCAAGCAGGGCTTCGTCACCCCGCTCGCCCAATGGCTGCGCAAAGACCCATGGCGCGAGCAGGTGCACGAGGTGCTGAACAGCGAACGGGCCCGGCGCTTTTTCCGCACCGACCGTTTGAACGCCCTGCTCGACGAGCACCAGCGCGGCCCTCGCTCCCACATGAAGAAGATCTGGTCGGCCTACTGCTTCCTCATCTGGCACGAGCAGTACTTCGGCTGAATATCTCCCACGCCTCAAGGGCGGACCAAGGTCCGCCCCTACGGAGAGGGGTTCGCACGATCCAGAACGACTCGCTTAAGCATGATCTCCCGAACATCCGTCCCCTCTAGGGGGCTCGCGCAGCACAGGACAGCCTACCGCAACAACCCGTAGGGGCAGACCTTGGTCTGCCCCCCCCAACCGCGTGAGACAACCGGTTTCGAACGTCCTATTTCCCCGTCTTCAAGCTGTCGAGGGAGCGGTCGAGGCCGGCGTCGGCGAAGCCCTCGGAGTAGGCGCTCGGGATGACCACCGTACCGCCGGAGTTCTTCACGGACTCGTAGAGCAGGTGCATGGTACGCAGGCGCACGGCCAGCTCGTTCTCGTCGTATACGTTGGCGGCGTCCACCAGCATCGAAGAGATGTCCTTCTCAACCTCAGCCAGGACCATGCGGGCATTCTTCTCGCGCTCGGCCTGAGCCTCGGCGGACATGGCCTCCTGCAGATCCTGCGGAATGACGATGTCGCGAATCTCCACGGACATGACCGTGATGCCCCACACGCTCGTGCGCTCCTCGATGACCTCCTGCAGCTCCTGGTCGAGCTGGTTGCGGCGGATGGCCACCTCCGACACGCTGGCGCGGCCGATGGCGTCGCGCAGGGCCGTCTGGGCCGCCAGCGACACGGAGTTGTAGTAGTTCTCCACTTCTAGGCACGCCTTTTTCGCGTCCCACACCATCCAGAACAGCACCGCGTCCACGTTGATGGGCACCAGATCGCTCGTCAGGGTCTCCTCAGCGCCGAAGCCGGTGACCATGATGCGCTGGTCAGCCTTGAGCGCCGTCTGCTCGATGAAGGGAATGGTGAGGTATAGCCCGGGCCCCGCCATGCGGTTGAACTTGCCGAAGCGGAAGATGACCACCTTTTCCCACTGCATGGCGATGTGCGCGCACATCGTGGCGGCCCAAGCTACCACAAGCGCCCCCAAAAGCCACCAGACGTTGAACTCCCCTGTCAGCGCGAACCCGCCTCCCAGCACACAGGCGAACACCACCACGGCGACGAAGGCCGAGAAAACAAGCGGCCCGTTCTGGGAGGTGCGGCGATCGACGTTGGAATTGTACTTCTCGATACCCGTGGCGCGGCGCGCGCGGCCCTCACGCTCGGTCTTCGCAGTGCGATTCAGCATGGAACTCTCCCCCTCTTCGAGGATCAGGACTTCTCGTCCTTCAAACGGTGGGTCACGTCCATCATGCGCAGGGTGACCTCGTCTATGGTCATGCCCAAGGCCAAACAGCGCCGGATGCAGCCCTCGATCTCAGTGTCGGCGATAGAGCGCACGTCGTCGGCCTTCCCGCCGATATCGCGCACGAACACGCCCCGGCCGCGCACGGACTCGACGTAGCCGTCACTTTCCAAATTGACGTACACCTTGCTCACGGTGTTGTAGCTGATGGCGGCCTCGGCGGCCAAGGTGCGCACGCTGGGCAGCTGGTCGCCGGGTTGGTAGTAGCCCGTCTTAATGAGGTATACGAACCGGTTGCGCAGCTGCACCCATACGGGGAGTCCGCTTGATTCGTCTATCTCGAACAGGGCCATAAACCGTTCGCTGCCTTCCTGTTTGCGCGCCCAACGAGCACGCTGGTTTTACGTCGGCTCGCATTGTATCACCCGAGCCAATGACTTCCGGCCAGCACCAGGCAGAACCGCAGAATCAGCCCTCCGAAGAGGCACAGAACCTCAGCTGCGGCCACCGGCGCAGTTCTACCCGTAAAGGGGCGCGCTGCCTCGGCTCCAAAAGGAACGACGATGCCTCCCAGCACGAAGCCCGCGATAAACCAGGGGCCTTGCCCCGCAGGCGAGACGAGCCGCACGAGGCTCGAGCCCGCGAACGGGTTCGTCGCGGCCAGGGCGACAAAGGCGACAAGCGCCAGAAACTCAAGCCCAAGGGCCGCGAGGTGCACCCGATGCAGGCCGTCGACCCAGCCGCTCAGAAGCGCCCAATCGCGCGCATAGGGCACGAGCAGAAGCACAATCGCCGCTCCCGAGGAGAACGACGAAAGAGCGAACAAGGCCGGAAGCGCCGCGTTATTCCAGAGGGGCACCGCCTCCATCCACGCCAGGTACAGACCGGTGTACACCATGAGCACCGCCGCCAGCACCGCGCAAATCACTTCCAGCCCCTTGCGCGCCCAAGAGGGCGCCGACCAGCCGAGGGCGTGGAACGCGGCCAGGAGGCCCGAGGCGAGCAGCGTCGCCAGCAGGACGAAGGATCCCACCGACAGCAGCGATGCCGTCGGCCGCAAAAACAGCAGGAAGAAGCGGTGCGGACTGCCCAGATCAATCAGCAGGCAGAACGCCGAGAGCGCTAGGAGCCCGAAGCCGACGAGGTAGAGCCTTCCCGCCAAAGCCCGGAAGGCACGGCTCTGCTCGAAGGTGCGCGTCACCGTGCGGTGGAACAGCAGCGACCACACGGCCGCCACAAACAGCGCACCGGCGCCCGCACCGCCCAGAAACAGGTACAGCACCACGAACGTCCCCAGCATACGCACCTCCCCTCAAAGGCACCGACGCTACTTCCTCCGCTTGAACGCGCAGGCCCCTCCGTCGAAGCGAATGCCGAAGCGCCCGGCATAGCAGGCAACCAAGCCGAAAACGAATGCTCCGACGCCGCGATAGTAATCGGTGCGCGCGTGTTTCTCGACAGCATAGCGCCAAGGGGCCAACCAGGGAAGGACGTGCTCGGTCAGAAACGCGTCCTGCTCGTCTGCGAGCGCGACAGCCCGCTGCTCGTCGCCGGCTTCTGCAGCTTCGCGCTCCTCGGCCACGAGGCGCGAGAGGAAGCCCAGCATGAGCCCCAAATGGTCGTCGGGCTCGCGATGCAGCCGCTCGATCTCAAGGCCATGGCGCCGGTAAGCCGCCCGCACGGCAATGACGTTCTTGCCGAACATGTGGCTGTTAGGCTCCACGTAGAAGGATTCCAGGCACGACGCCTCGGGTGTACCCAGACCGACGAACAGGCGCAGCCATTCGCGACGCAGCTCGTCGACCGACTCGGCGAATGCGGGGCTTTCCGCGAGGAGCGCAGCCGCATCGACCCCATCGGCCTCGTCGGCGCCGCCGGTCACCTCGGCCGCACGCCAGGCATCAGCGCACCACCCGTCCAGAAGGCGCAGGCCCTCTCGCACGTCCTCGCTGTCTTCGCCGAAAGGAGCGCAGGCAAACTGGCGACTCGCAGCCTGCTCGGCCACCGATGCGACATTCGGCTCAACGTACAGCAACTGGGAAGCAACGGCGAAACACACTTCGGCCCGTGCTAACTCATCGGAATTGAAGGGAGTGTTCATGGGAGACACCTCAAAAAGAAAGGGCGGGGCACCGGGCAAATCGGGAGGGAGGGGGGTGAATCTGTCCGGTGCCCGCCTCAACGTGGGATTATACAGAATCGGAGAGCGTTCTTCTCGGTATTGGAAAGGTTCATGAAAGGGGCACAGATCTTGCCGTTTCGGATTGATTCGCGCACCGACCCGCGCCCCTCGTAACCCTTTCGAACCGAGGTGACCGCTTTCCGAGAAGCGCTACAGCTCCTCTTCGAGATTGACCACCGAACCGGTGCCCGAGCCCGACTTCTGCGCATTACGATGAGGCGTCAGGATCAAGTTGGGATCCGTCGTGTCGGCAGGCAGCGGCTCTACCTCGACGTCGCCCTCGCCGTACTTCTCGATCATCTCCTCGCGGGTGCCGAAGTCCAGCGCGCGCATGGGACAGCCAGCCACACAGATAGGCAGCCTATCGCGAGCAATCTCGTCCTTGCACATATCGCACTTGAGCATGTAGCCCTCTTCTTCCCCGAAGGTGGGGGCGCCGTAGGGGCAGGCCGTCTCGCAGGTCTTGCAGCCGATGCACACGTCGTGATCAGTCCACACGATGCCGGTCTCCTCGTCCTTCTGCATGGCGCCGGTCGGGCAGTTCGCCACACAAGCCGGGTTCGTGCAGTGGTTGCAGGCCAGCGAGACGAAGTAGCCGAACACGCCTTCAGGCACGTAGTGGCCAGCCTCGGTAGGCTTCCAGGAGCCGCCCTGGTAGTTGTATACCTTACGATAGAGATTGTTCACCGGCAGCTTATAGGTCTCCTTGCACGCAACCTGGCAGGTCTTGCAGCCGGTACACACATCGGAGTTGAAATGAAATGCATACTGAGTCATAGCGCACCTCCCCTATTCCTCGATGCCCACAGGCATGACGATAGGCGTGTTCTTATCGGGGTCTAACGTAAGCGGTCCGTCGTACTTCTCCACCTGCACGAGCGTGCCCGTCCACGACTGGGACGCCTCGCCAGAGGATTTGGGAGCCTGAAGAATGTTCGGATCGCCACCCAAGTCAATGCCCGACTCCTCGTCGATGCGCAGCCAGGCTCCATCCTGCAACGCAACCGCGCCCGGAACGATGGTGGGCAGCACTTTAGCGGGACGCAGCACCTTGCCATGGGGGCTTGTCATGAGCACCAAATCACCCGTCTCGATGCCGCGAGCCTCTGCATCCACCACACTCATGAAGCACTCCTGCGGGAAGGCCTCACGCAGCGAGACAACGTTGTCGTTCACCGTGTGAGCGCGCCGCAGGGAGTGAGGTGTCCACAGCAGCAGCGGGAACTCCTCAGTCTGAGTGCCGGCGCCCTGCTCCGGGTCGCCGATCTGCCATTTCGCAATGGGCGAAATGGTAGAGAAGCCCACCGAGTTAATGTAAGCAGCCAGGCCAGCACAGTAGATCTCGAACTTGCCGGTGGATGTGGCCAGCGGATTGGCTTCAGGATCGGCGTAGAACGCCTTATAGGGCACACTGGTGAGCGCATCGCCTTTGGTACGCGGGATTTTGAAGAAGCCACGCTCTTTGAACTCTGCCACGGTCATGAGACCCTCCTGAGGCTCGCCGTCCACGCCGAGCTCATCGATGTCAGCTTGGCTCACGGTGAGCAGTGGGGCATAAGCCATAGTGTCGTGATCGGTCATGTACATTGCCCCGGACAGCGAGCTATAGGTGCGCTCGGCATCGGTCATGGTATTGGCAGCTGAGGGATCCACGTCGAAGCGCTTCGCCAGCTCCTCTGCGATATAACCCTCGGGTTGCGACTCGAACAGAGGCTCCATAATGCGATCGGCCCAGTACACCGTATCGGAGTTGTTCATCCAGGCGATATTCCCCTTCTCCCACCAGGTGGCCACGGGCAACACAATGTCACAGTACTGGCGCGAGGGATCAAAGAAGGGATTCGCGCCCCAAACGAAGTCCACCTTGCGGAACACCTCGATACCCGCATTCGCGTTGGGCAGCGAGTTCAGGGAGTTCTGATAGGCGCCCGAGTAAATGACGTGGATATCGATGGGCTTCTTGCCGCCGGGCCACACGTCGCGGCCGTAAGCGCCTTCCAGAATCGACTGCCAGCACTCGGAATGGTCGATCTTCTCCCACGAGGCGGGATCCTCAATCTCGACCCAGTTCGGGGTGGACATGAGCAGCGGCGGTGTCAGCGGGTTTACGGGGTTTTTGCCCGCGCCGTTGGACGAATCGCCGGCCATACAGTAGGGCGTGGCAGACATGCCTTCATGCAGGCCCACCCACGAGGCATAGTTGCCCGGCGTGCCGAGGCCGCCGTGCATCATGGCCAGAGTGTAGAAGGCCTGGGCAAACATCTCGCCTGCGGGAATCTTGGTGGTGGACTGGCCAGCGAAGAAATTCACCTTTTCGGTACCCGCGATCTCCTCGGCCAGTCGACGGATGTCGGCCGCCGGCACGCCGCAGATAGCCTCAGCCCACTCGGGGGTCTTCGGCTCCTTGTCGTAGGTGCCCAGCACATAGTCTTTGAAGTTATCCTTCGGGTCGGCCCCCTCGGGCATGTGCTCGGCATCGAAACCCACACAGTACTTGTCGAGAAATGCCTGATCCTGCAGATTGTTCTCGATCATATGGTAGGCCATGCCGATGCAGAAAGCCGTGTCGGTACCAGGAACAATGGGCACCCACTCATCAGCTACAGCCTGGGCCGTCTGGTTCAGCCACGGCTCCACGATGATGACCTTGCCACCCTCTCGCTTGGCATAGTCGAGCTGATAGGCGGTGTTGCCACCCTTGTTGGCCATCCAGTTGTTGCCAAAGTGGAAGTGCAGCTGGCTATCTTGAATGGCAAGCGAATCGGGAGCAGCCAGCATACCGCCGGTCATGAGCATCTCCGGCAGCGGCCAGGAGCCGAGCGAGACGGTGCCCATGTCGTGGTGCACTGCGCCGCCCATAACATTCAGCAGGCAGACAACCGGATCGAAATAGGTATCTCCGATGTCATCATAACCGGCACACAAAATGGAGCGAGGGCCGTAATTGTCGTAAGCTTTCTTCATCTCGGCGGCAATGTAGTCGAGCGCCTCATCCCAGCTGAGGCGCTCCCATTCATCTTTGCCGCGCATTCCGCCGTTGGGATTGTCGGGGCTCCAGCCCTTACGCTTCATGGGGTACTTGATGCGCGCCGGCGAGGTCATGTTGCTGACCTGGGCGCGGCCGCGCGGACAGGCACGGCGCTGCGGCACTTCGATGGAATCCTCGTCCTGCTCGTCGGTGCGGATTTTCAGCGGCACACCATCTTCCACATACACCTTTAGCAGGCAACGCGATGATCCACAGCTGCAGTTGTTCATGCACGCGCCCGTTAGCCACGCGCCCGTCTCCTCGGCAGGTGCATCGCCCGTGTCCGAGAGCCCCTCTTTCTGGGCGTTTTCCTGCCCCGACGGGGCGCAGCCGGTGAAACCGGCAAGGGTGGCGGCACCTGCGGCGGCGGTACCCCATTTTACGAAGCTGCGTCGAGTCAAATCATTGCTCATGGTTGACCCTCCCTCTTCTGATCGTACGGGAAAGCTCCCGGGCTAGGTCGCTTCCCCCTCTCCTCTAATACGACCCATGCATAGGTGAAACCGTCCTAAACTTGTATGACGGCTACAAGCCGCATACTATCATGCTGCCGTAGGACAGTCAATGACACTTTCGAAACTCGTCTATCTATCTTGAGAATATATTTTTCCAGGTCTCCTTGACGCACTATTTTCTACATCACTTAGTGCCACGTATTTAAAAGTGTCCTATTCCAGGTTCTCCGCCCCTTTCCTTCCCCTTCCTCTTCCCTCGTCCAATCAGCCTACTTGTTGACGGAAATGCCCAATGTTGTGTTGAGAAAAATCCTATCCCATGCTACTGTGACAATCGGAAGAGAAAAGTTCGATCCTGATCGAACGACCCAAGGAGGCCTCATGAGATTTGTCATCGCCCTTGTCATTTCCTTCGCGCTCATCTGGCTGTGCGCCAAGCCCCTCAAGAAATACCCCGTGCCCTTCTACTTGGGTGCCGTCGCGCTTCTCGGGCTGTACTTCTGGGGGTCGGCCACCGGCGTGCGCAACGAGGCATGGTCGTACTTCCAGCCGCTCATGCAGCGGTGCGCCCTGGCGTTTCTGCTGTTCTCCATCGTGATGTTCGCGGGCGTGCTCGGCGAGAAGAACCCCCTGCGCACCCACCTCATGCCCATTCGTCGACAGCTGTCCATCCTCGCCTGCATCTTCGCCGTGGGCCACATCGCCTTCTACGCCGCATCCTACGTGCCGCGCCTGACGAGCGCCTTTACGGGCAATCTCGCCTTCTCGCTAGGACTTGCGGCGCTGATCACCGCGCTCATGGCGGTGCTGTGGGTCACGTCGGCCCAGCGCGTAAAGCACGCCATGAAGGCGGCCAGCTGGAAACGCGTGCAGCGACTCGCCTACCCCTTCTACGTGCTCACCTACGTGCACCTGGCGCTGCTGCTCATGCCAAGCGCCCTTGCGGGCAACGATGTGGCCGTGCTAAGCATCGCCGTATACTCCATCGTCATGGGCGCCTACGTCGTCCTGCGCCTCCGCAAGGCCCTCGCCGACCGCCGCACCGAGGCCACCGTCGCCACCCCCGACCTCGACCTGGAGGCCGTTGCAGCTTAGCGTCAAACCACCAGTCTGAAATCACTACTGTGTCTAAAACGGCTAGTTTTTCTCCAAAATATGCCTCACGCAGAAAACTGCGACTGCTTACGCGGAAACGGCTTGAACAATGGCCTCTTTAAGAGCGGCCACAAGGGGCTTTTCCGGAACGCCGAGCTTAGTGGCCAGCCCAAGAGTGAGCGTGAAATCATCTTCACTCGCAAGGGGCCGATAGGCAATTCCCTCATGAGGTCTTTCGGCATTGTGCGCTGGCGAGAAATCGACACCCTGGCCCGATCGTACGAATTCCTGAGCTGCTTCCAAACTAAAGGGGACGGGGGCGTAACGGGGCGTGAGGCCATAACGGGCAAACCCTTCGACAATATGCCGGTAGGTCACATCCAGATCAGGCGTGGGAAACAGGTCAATCTCGGCCAAATCGGAGAAACTAATCGCCTCCTGCGTTGCAAGCTTGTGCCTTTCAGGCACAGCGACAAGGAGGCGCCCCTCCATCAGGGGCGTGAATTCGAACACCGCAGAATCGGGACGACCCGCAACCAACGCCATATCCACTGTCCCGCGCTCCAACGCCTTCAGGCAAGCATCACTCGTCAACTCGAACAGCCGCAGATCCGCATCGTCGTAGGAGGCACGGAACCCTCGCAGGGTCGCCAGGGTGAAACCGGGGCCGCTTTCCCGCAAGCTTGCGGTGGCGTAGGCAAAAGTGGCCGTATGGCGCGTGCTCTCATGCCACTGGAGGGCAAACCCCTCAGCTTCCCGCACGGCTTCCAGAACGCGCTCGCACTTCGGCAGAAAGCGGGCGCCGAAGTCGGTCAACTCGATACCCTGACGCCGGCGATGGAATAACGGCGTCTTCACCTCGCCTTCAAGGGACGCCACTGAAGCCGACAACGTTTGTTGAGTGACGAAGGCGCTCTTCGCCGCTGCAGAGAACGAGCCGGCCTTTGCCGCCAGAACGAAATACTCAATTTGCCGCACATCCATCGCTGCTCCCCTTTCCCTTGTCCCCATCATACCCCAAAGCGGCTAGTAAACCGATTTCCAGCGCGCAAAAGAGCGGACGCCGCGCAAACGGCGCCCGCCCGTGGGGAGGCGATAGCAATCGGCGCTGGTTCGCAGATCGCGCCCTCGGGAAGAGCGCAAACCAACTGCCGCCAAGACAACCCCGATTCTTAGCCCTGGGCGGCCGTCACCCCGGCAAGATACCCGGAGCCCACGCAGAAGCCCTGGGCCGAGCCGCCCTCGAAGTAGGGAACGGCCCAAAAATCGCCGTCGACGCCGGCCACGAACAGACCGGGGATGGGATTGGCATCGGCATCCACGGCGCGGCAGTATCCGTCAGTCTTGATGCCGCCCAAGGTCACCCAAGCCGCGATGTCGAGCTCTACTACATACAGCGAGTCGGTGTCCACGGCGCGCAGGAATTGGGCCTCCTTGAACATTTCCTCGTCCACGCCAGTGGCGCAATAGCCGTTGTAGGCCTCCAGGGTGTCGGCAAGGTTCTCCATCCCGCAGGCCTCAGCCAGCGCCTCGGCCGAATCCGCCTTCCAAATCCAGCCCTCGTCGATGCCCTGCTGAACCTTTTCGGGAAGCGCGGTCAGCGTCTTGCCCATGAAGCCCATCTGAACGCCCGGCGCCATGTTGCCGAAAGCGTCCTCGGAAATGAAGTCCATAATAGGCGTGGTGGCCAGCTCGTCGATGAGCCCGTCATCGATCACCATGTAGTATACGCCCTCGCGCAGAAGCGGCTCGCCGCAGTACATGGCGTGCTTGGCCATGGTGCCCTCGTCCATGAAGCGCGACCCGTGCTTATTCACCATGAGGCCGCCGAACAAAGGCAGGCTGAACACCGGCGTGTCGTTACAATCCGACAGGCTCACGAAGCGGTCGGCGGACTTCATGTTGCAGGCGCCGGACTCATTGATAGAGGTGCTGAAGTTCTTGCCCATCTGGGCACCGGCCGACTGGGCCAGCCGGATGCCCGCGCCGTCGTTGTACTGGTTGCCCGTGCCGTACATGACCGAGCCGGAGTAGTAGTCGCGCAGCATGCCCTCGTTCTGAATAAAGCCGCCGGTGGCGATGATGACGTTGCTCGCGCGCACGTCGGTCACGATAGATCCGCTTTCATGGCGCACGCCCACCACAGCGCCGTCCTCGATGAGCAGGTTGGTGACCTCGGCATCCCAACGGGAATCGACGCCGAACTTGTCGAGCATGCCCTGCAGCGCCTCGGCGCGCTCCGCCCCACTGGTGGCATAAATGTGACCGCCGCGGTTCAGCATAAGCGTGTTCTCGTCAGCGCCCTCGAAAGCGAACATGAAGGGCACGCCGCCCTCGATCATAAGATCGATGCCCTTGCCTGAGGCCGGCAGCACATTGCGCAGAAGCGGGGCGTTGGTCTGGTAGTGAGTCGACGTCCAGATGAAGTCGAACATATCCTTAGTGGTCAGGTGGTTGTCGTACTGAAGCTCGGGGCTGGATTCCACGGCCCACACGCCAGACACCATCGCGGCATTCGTGGCGCCCATGGAGGCCGAGCGATCGAGGCCGATGACCTTCGCGCCCTCCTTAGCCGCGGCAGCGGCCGCCACCAGCCCGCTCGTTCCCAGGCCCACCACGACCACGTCACAGCTCTCCTCGGTATCGGCGGCGGGAAGCTCCTCCGCTGTCGGCGCCTCGGCCGCCACATCGGCCGAACCGACCTGCGCGGCGTTGTTCGCTTGAGGGGCGCAGCCGGCAAGCCCTAAGGCCGCCAGCCCCGCCGCGCCTAAGGCGCCAAGGCCGAGGAACGAGCGCCGGGAGATGCCCTCGCCCATCGGCGCTGCATCTTCCATCGCGCAGCTGGCCTTTTCCATCGCGTTCGTGTTCTTTTCCACGGGAACCCTCCTTCGTCGTTGCCTGTTTCCCTGGGAAAAGCATACGCGCCGCCCGGCTCCTTGCATAACAAACGCTGCCGAGGGTTCTTCAGGAAGATTTTGTAGCTGCGTTCGTCAGTGAAACCCCTCCTTTTTGCATGAGATCGCCGCTTATGAGCGTCTCGAGTGGAGGGAATCTTGCATAACGCGGCTAACCAATACTAACGACCTGGGGTTTTGCGAAAGTGTCGGCTGGCCAATTTGGAGTCCGCACCCCCGAGACGCTCATAACCGTCGATCTCATGCAAAAACCGAGGGTTGAGTTGACCGACAGACCTCCAGAGGCTGAATCGCTCCAAATCAAGAGAAGAGCATCGGGAAAACTAGCTCTTGCTGTCGCAGAAGTGCCGCAGCCGCGATCTCGCTGTCTCAGAGATGCCGCAGTTGACGCTCTTACTATCGCAAACGCGGTGACAACCAAAGAAAAGGGAGCCCGGAGGCTCCCTTTCGGTTGCGGCCCAAGGCGGCCGACAAGCTCTGGCGTACGCTCGCGCTACTCGGCGGCGTAGAGGTCCTTGAGCTTCTGCAGATGCGACCAGCGGGCCATGGCGGCCTGCTCGTTCTCGGCGAACAGCTCCTCGGCGCGCTCGGGGAACTCGCGGGTCAGGCGGCTGTAGCGGGCCTCGTTCATGAGGAAGTTCTGGTACTCGCCCTCAGCCGGATCCTTCGAGTCGATGACGAGCTTCTTGCCCGGAGCGCCCTCAGGGTTGAAGCGCAGCAGGTTCCAGTAGCCGCAGTCGACGGCCTTCTTCATCTCGGTCTGGCAGTTGGTCATGCCGCCCTTGATGGAGTGCATCTCGCAGGGGCTGTAGCCGATGATGAGCGAGGGGCCCGGATAGGCCTCGGCCTCGGTGATGGCCTTGATGGTCTGGTTGAGGTTGGCGCCCATGGCCACCTGGGCCACGTACACGTAGCCGTAAGTCATGGCGATCTCGGCCAGAGACTTCTTCTTCACGTCCTTGCCGGCGGCGGCGAACTGCGCCACCTGGCCGAGGTTGGAGGCCTTCGAGGCCTGGCCGCCGGTGTTGGAGTACACCTCGGTGTCGAACACGAACACGTTCACGTCCTTGCCGGAGGCGAGCACATGGTCGAGTCCGCCGTAGCCGATGTCGTAGGCCCAGCCGTCGCCGCCGAAGATCCACACGGACTTCTTGGTCAGGTATTCCTTGTTGGCCAGGATGCCGGCCGCCAGCTCGGCCACCTCGCCGGTACCCTCGGCCGCCGCCGAAAGGGCCGCCACATAGGCCTCCGCCGCCGCCTTGGAGGCCTCGGCGTCGGCACGGGCCTCGAGCCACGCGCGGGCCGCGTCGGCCAGATCCCCGGCCGCACCGCCGCACTCGATGAGCGCCTCGGAATCAACGACGACCTTGTCCTGCACGGCCTCGTAGCCGAGCAGCATGCCCATGCCGTGCTCGGCGTTGTCCTCGAACAGCGAGTTCGACCAGGCCGGGCCGTGGCCGTCGGCGTTCACCGTGTAGGGCGACGTCGCTGCCGGACCGCCCCAGATGGAGGAGCAACCCGTCGCGTTGGCGATGTACATGCGATCGCCGAACAGCTGGGTGACCAGACGGGCATAGGAGGTCTGAGCGCAGCCGGCGCAGGAGCCGGAGAACTCGAGCAGGGGCTGCTTGAACTGGCTGGCCTTCACCGACGTGCCCTCGAGCTCGGGCTTGCGGGCGACCTTGCTCACGCAGTAATCGAACACCGGCTGCTCGTCGAGCGTATCGGCGATGGGCTTCATAGTGAGCGAGTCGGTCGGGCACTGGATGACGCACAGGCCGCACCCCATGCAGTCGAGCGGCGAGACGGCAAGCACGTACTGCATGTCAGCGCCCACCTTGCCCTTGACGGGAACATGCTTGGTCTGAGCCGGGGCCGCCGCCAGCTCCTCGTCGGTCAGCGCGAAGGGACGAATGGTGGCGTGCGGGCACACGAACGCGCACTGGTTGCACTGGATGCATGTGTCGGGCGTCCACTCGGGCACCGACACGGCCACGCCGCGCTTCTCGAAGGCCGCGGCGCCCAGCGGGAACTGGCCGTCTTCGTAGCCGACGAACGCGGACACGGGCAGGGAGTCGCCGTCCATGCGGCCCACGGGGAACATGATGTTCTCCACGAGCGAGACCGTCTCGGGACGGCCCTCGATGCCGGAAGCCTTCGGCGCATCCTCGGCCGTCTTCCACGCCTCGGGCACCTCCACCTGCACGAAGGCGGTGGCACCGGCGTCGATGGCCTTGTGGTTCATGTCCACGATGTCCTGGCCCTTCTTGGCGTAGGACTTCGTGGCGGCATCCTTCATGTACTGGATGGCCTCCTCCTGCGGCATGACCTTCGCCAAGGTGAAGAAGGCGGACTGCAGGATGGTATTGGTGCGCTTGCCCATGCCGATCTCGATGGCCAGGTCGATGGCGTTGATGAGGTAGAGCTTGATATCGTTCTCGGCGATGTAGCGCTTGGCCGCGGCCGACAGGTGCTCCTCCAGCTCCTCTGCCGTCCACTGGCAGTTGATGAGCAGGGCACCGCCGGGCTTCACGTCGCGCACAATCGGGAAGTCCTTGGTGATGTAGGAGGGGTTGTGGCAGGCCACGAAGTCGGCCTTGTTCACATAGTAGGGGCTGCGGATGGGGCTGTCGCCGAAGCGCAGGTGCGAGATGGTCACGCCGCCGGTCTTCTTCGAGTCGTACTGGAAGTAGGCCTGAACGTACTTGTCGGTGTGGTCGCCGATGATCTTGATGGAGTTCTTGTTCGCGCCCACGGTGCCGTCGCCGCCGAGGCCCCAGAACTTGCACTCGATGGTGCCAGGAGCGGCAGTGTTGGGGGCGGGAACCTCAGGCAGCGACAGGTTCGTCACGTCGTCGACGATGCCGATGGTGAACTGGCGGCGCGGCTCGTCCTTCTCAAGCTCGGTGTACACGGCGAACACGGAGGACGGCGGGGTGTCCTTGGAACCGAGGCCGTAGCGGCCGCCGATGACGGTGATGCCGTCGCGGCCCTCAACGGACAGCGCGTTCACGACATCCATGTACAGCGGCTCGCCAATGGAACCGGGCTCCTTGGTGCGGTCGAGCACGGCGATCTTCTTCACCGTCTCGGGCAGAGCGGCCACGAACTTCTCGGTGACGAAGGGGCGGTACAGGCGCACCTTCACGAGGCCCACCTTCTCGCCGTTGGCGTTGAGGTAGTCGATGACCTCCTCGGCCACGTCGCAAATGGAGCCCATAGCCACGATGACGCGGTCGGCGTCCGGGGCGCCGTAGTAGTTGAACAGCTGGTAGTTGGTGCCCAGCTTCGCGTTCACCTTCTCCATGTACTCCTCCACCACGGCCGGCAGGTCGTTGTAGATGGAGTTGCAGGACTCGCGGTGCTGGAAGAAGATGTCGCCGTTCTCGTGGGAGCCGCGCATGGCCGGGCGCTCCGGGTTCAGGGAGTGCTCGCGGAAGGCGCGCACGGCATCCATGTCGCACATCTCGGCCAGATCGTCGTAGTCCCACACCTGGATCTTCTGGATCTCGTGGGAGGTGCGGAAGCCGTCGAAGAAGTTCAGGAAGGGAACGCGGCCCTTGATGGCGGCCAGGTGCGCCACGGCGGACAGATCCATGACCTCCTGCACGTTGCCCTCGGCGAGCATCGCGAAACCGGTCTGGCGGCAGGCCATGACGTCGGAATGGTCGCCGAAGATGTTGAGCGCCTGGGTGGAGACGGTACGGGCCGACACATGGAAGACGGTCGGCAGCTGCTCGGCGGCGATCTTGTACATGTTGGGGATCATGAGGAGCAGGCCCTGGCTGGCCGTGTAGGTGGTGGTCAGCGCGCCGGTGGCCAGAGAGCCGTGAACCGCGCCGGCCGCGCCGCCCTCGGACTGCATCTCGCACACCTTCACCGTGGTGCCGAAGATGTTCTTGCGGCCCTGGGCGGCCCAGATGTCGACGAAGTCGGCCATGGGGCTGGAAGGCGTGATCGGGTAGATGCCGGCAACTTCCGTGAACGCATACGAGACATGCGCTGCGGCGTTGTTGCCGTCCATCGACTTGAGTTCTCTCGTCATGTTCCTCTCCTTTGCATCTGGCCCGCACGGAATCGGCCGGCTTGCGGCCTCGTCGCTCAACGCGCGGGTGGTACTGTCGCGGAGAGGTCGGAGGGACGAAGCGCGTCCGACGATGCGGGTCGGATTTGCTCTGCGAACAGAAATACCTGTCCGATATTAGCAGCCCGCGTTCGCTGACGCGCCGTCAATGCCCCCGCGCGCCGCGCTAGGCTTATCCCCGTCGGTCGGCGGGGCACCTGCAGCTTTGTCATGGGCTTTCTTCGAGCTGCTCCAACTTTCTATATAATAGGCTGCGGAAAACGAAGAAGGAGCCTTTACGATGCTGAACTTCCCCCTCACGCGGCGGGCCTTTGTGGCTGGGACGGCGGCGACGGCGCTGGCGTTGGCCGGCTGCTCGGTGGAGCAGCCCATCGAGCCCGGGCCCGCGCCGGCAGATCCGGCCGACGACAATGCCCCCACCGAACCCGTGGCCGCGCAGAGCGGCGTGGCCCGCACGCTCACGGCCGCCGTGGCCTACGAGGGGAGCGATCCGAACCCCATTGGCACGAGCTCCGGCGTCTTCCTCGCGGCCGGCTGGCACGTCTTCGAGGGGCTCTACGAGCTGAACATGCACACCTATCGGGCCGAGTGCGGCCTGGCAGCCGACGCGCCCGTTCAGATAGACGACTTGGAATACGAGGTGACCCTACGCGAGGACACCGTCTTCTCCGACGGCTCGCCGCTCACCTCCGCCGATGTCGTGAACGCCTTCGAGCGCAACGGCGAAAGCGACCTTTACGGCGCGTTCCTCTCGTTCATCACGGCAGTGTCGGCCCCCGACGAACGCACGGTGCGCTTCAAGCTGAACGCCCCCATGGGATCGGTGCTGCAGGAGCGCCTGGCCCTCGTCCGGGTGTTCCCGGCAACGCTCACCGACGAGGAGCTGGCAAGCAAACCCGTCGGCTCGGGTCCGTGGTGCTACGAGACCATCAACGCCGCCGACGGGGGCCGCATCTCCTTCACGGCGAACCACCGCTACACCGGCCCCTGGCCAGCCACCTGCGAGCGCATGGAATGGTCGGTGCTGCTGGACGATACGCGCCGCACCGACGAGCTTATCGACAAAGACGTCATGGTCATGGTCATGGAGGCCGCCCCAGTCGTGCGCGCCGAGGAGCTGGCCGATGCGGGGGCCACGGTGGAATGGGTGCCCGGGTTCAACCTCCCCTTCCTCATGTTCAACTGCGAGAAGCCGCCCTTCGACGACGTGCGCGTGCGCCAGGCGCTGCTGTACGCCATCGACGTCGACTCGCTCATCGGCACGTATATGGCGGGCCACGCGCGGGCGGCCACGTCCCTTCTGCCCGATTACTTCCGGCATTACCACCGCGCGGCCACGGTCTACAGCTACGACCCTGAGAAAGCGCGCAAGCTTCTGGCCGAGGCCGGCGTCGACGAGCTGGCGCTGACCCTGCGCGCGAACGACAACTGGGTGAGCACGCTCGCCCCCGCCATCGCAGAGGACTGGAAGGCCGTGGGCGTCACCGCCGAGGTGGTGCTCCTGGACACGACAGCCCTGTTTGCGGACCTATCCACGGAACCGGAGCCGGGCACGCTTCTGCCCTTCGACGTCGTGCTCTCCCCCGGCGACCCGTCGTGCTTCGGAAACGACGCCGACCTCATCATCAGCTGGTGGTACGGCGACAACGTATGGACGCGCGCCCGCAGCCGCTGGGCCACAACGCCGGCCTTCGCGGAGGTGGCAGAACTTCTGGCCGAGGCGCGGTCGAAGACCTCCGAGGACGAGCAGCAGCCCCTGTGGAACCAATGCTTCGACATCATCGCCGCCGAGGTGCCCCTCTACCCGCTGTTCCACCGCGAGACGGCCACGGCCTGGTGGACGGCCCAGCTGGACGACTACGACCCCATCTCGGCCACGGGACTCAACTTCCTCGGCACGACGCCCATGCGCGACGCCGATCCCATTTAGCGCCAGAAGACCACCGTGTCGAGCAGCCCCTGGTAGGCCCATGGGTAAACATCCGAGTACCAACCGGTTTCCGGGGCAAGGCAGAGCAGCGCGCTGTAGGCCACCGATACGCCGACGAGCACGAGCAGAAGCTTCAGCATGAGATCGTGAAGGGCCGCCCGCTCGGCCAGCGACTCGTTCACCACGAAGCACAGAAGCACGGCGGCGGCCAAGAACATGAAGCTGAAATCGGCGTAGTACCGCTGCAGGATGCCCGCCAACTCCGCATCGAGCAGCGCCACGAGCACGCCGGAGGCCACCAGCACCACGATGATGCCGAAGATGGTGCGCGTCTCGGCCTGACGCGCCCGCATCCCCAGAATGCGCCGCGTGAAGGCGAGCACCCACAGAATAGGCAGACAGGCGAGGATGCCGCCGAAGGTCACTTCCTTGATAGTCTGCCCCATGTAGGTGGTCTCGAAAGGCGCCGGCTGCAAAAACGGGAAGACGCCGGTCATGCAGGGCGGCTGCAGGAAGTAGGTGAAGAACGCCGGGGCCAGACGACCGACGTTCATGCCGCGCTTGGTCATGTCGTTCACCGTCAGGTTGTAGTTCGCGCCGAAATCGGTCAGCGAGCCGAAGCGCGCGTAGTTGTAGGCCATGATGCCCGCGGCCACCAGAACGTAGGGGGCCACCAGGCAGGCGAACTCCACGACGCCCCGGCGGGTGGCCAGCCGGCGCTCGGTGATGTAGGTGCGCCAGAACAGCGGGAAGGCCAGGAGCGACAGCACGAGCAGCTGGGGACGGCAGCCGGCCACGAGCGCCATGCACAGCGATCCGGCGAACAGCCAGCCGCACTTGTGCGCGGCGAGCCGCGAGCGCATCCAGCAATACAGGCCCCACAACGAGAACGCCAGACCGCACATGATGGGCATGGAATAGAAGGTCGGGAATTTCACCAGATACATGATGCCGCAGCAGAACACGAGCGGTATCTGAAGCAGCAGGTACACACCGAGGCTCACCGAACGGAAATGGTAGCGGGCGAACCGGTCGAGCAGGGCCGTGGCTCCTAAGGTGAACAGCAGCGCCATAACGAGCACGCCGATGGCCGTGGGGAAATTGGCCCCGGTGAGCAGATAGAAGGGCAGGTAGAACAACAGCACCGGCACCACGCCGAAGTAGACGTAGTAGTGCCCGTCATGATAGGCCACGTCGAACAGATAGGGCTCGCCGGTCTCCTTCTGGGCCTCGTCGCGGGCGCCCTTGTCGTAAGGGTCTTCCATGTCCTTGAGCCACTGGGGCGGCTCCTCCTCCAGGTACAGCTGGCCTTTGGCCATGGCCTGGGCCAGCATGGCGTACTGCTGCGCGTTGTCGCCGCCCACCTCGAAGGTGTTCACGAGCGACGTGCCGTTCCAAGCGCCGTAGTTGTAGGAAGAGGTGGCCACGCCCACGAGGTTCGAGCCGTAGAAGAGGAACGTCGTCGTAAGCGCCAGCTCGATGGCCACGGCGAAGATGATGCCCGCCTTCGACTTGCGCGGGTTCTCGACAATGCGGATGCGGTAGATGGCCGACTTGGGACGGAACGCGTAGCCCAAAAGCAGCAGCCCGAAAACGGCCACAAAGCGCAACGGGTTGAAGGCGAAGGGGCGGTGGGCATTCAGGGAAACGCCGTTCAAGAGGATGGGGTAGGAGACGTCCTCCCCCACTACCTCGATGCGCAAGTTCTCCACGTACCCGGCGGTCTGCAGGTTGATGAACTTGCTCGGATCCACCACCGTGGACACGCTCGCATCGGGGATGCCGACGGTGTACTCCGTGGTGTCGAAATAGGTCTGGTGGGCCGAGTCGGTGAACTGGATCTTCACGGCGATGTTCTGGGCCGGCTGATCGGCGTTGAAATCGATGCGGATGTTGCGCACCTCGGTGTTCAGGCTGGAGAACTCGAGCGTGTGATCCACATCGGTGAGCAGAAAGGCACCCTCGTCGTTGCGCTGGAGCTGAATACGGTCGTCCAAGTTGATGGTTCGATAGCCCGACGAAGTGAAGAAGTTGATATTGAAGACGAAGACCTCCAACGCCAGGGCGATAAGAGCAATGATCGCCACCGCCCGGGCCACCTTCAGCAAGGTACCGCGGTAGACGAGCATGAAATGCTCGAAGGTGTAGGCTATGTTCTCGCGCACAGTGGGCATGAGGGAGATTATACCGTAGGGGCTGACCTTGGTCAGCCCTCGCAAGCAGAACGACAGCGCACGACAAAAAAGGGGCGACCAAGGTCGCCCCCTACGGGTTTGGCTGTGCGTTCTCCGGCCTACAGGTCGAGGGCCTCCTTGACGTCGGCGTACACCACGTTCGGGTCGCGGTCGCCGTCGATGGTGACGAGCAGCTCGCAGCCGCGGTAGTAGTCGATCAGCGGGCTCGTGGACGTCTCGTACACGTCGAGACGGTTGCGCACCGTGGCCTCGTTGTCGTCGTCGCGCTGGTACATCTCGCCGCCGCACTTGGGGCAGGCGTCGCCGTCGGCGGCGCTGCCGATGTAGCCGCAGTCGCGGCACATGCGGCGAGAGGTGAGACGGGCCACGATGACCTCGGGGTCCACATCGATGAGCAGGGCGGCATCCAGCGGACGGCCCAGCTTGGAGAGCTCCGCGTCCAGCGCCACGGCCTGGGCCGAGGTGCGCGGGAAGCCGTCCAGGATGAAGCCAGCGGCCGTGTCGTCGTCCTGCAGGCGCTCGGTCACCAGGCCGATGATGACGTCGTCGGGCACCAAGTCGCCGGCGTCCATGTAGGACTTGGCCTTCTGGCCCAGCTCGGTGCCGGCGGCCACGGCGGCGCGCAGCATGTCGCCCGTGGAGATATGGGGCGTGGAGAACTCCTCCACCAGCTTGGCGGCCTGAGTACCCTTGCCGGCACCCGGCGCCCCCAAAAGCACGATGTTCATAGCAAACATCCTTTCCTATTCGGACTGCGCGTCCGCCTTACTTAAAGAAGCCTTCGTAGTTGTACATCTTCAACTGGCTCTCCACCTTGCTCATGGTGTCAAGCGCCACGCCGATCATAATGAGGATGGACGTACCGCCGAAGGCCTGGATGAGCTGGTTGTTGGTGAAGTAGAAGATGATGGTGGGCACAACCGCGATCAGCGCGATGAAGATGCCGCCGGGCAGCGTCACGCGGTTGATCACGTTCTTGATGTACTGCACCGTGGCCGTGCCCGGACGCACGCCAGGAATGAAGCCGCCCTGCTTGCGGATGTTGTCCGCCGTCTCCTCCGGATTGAACACCATGGAAGTGTAGAAGTACGCGAAGAACACGATGAGGGCAACGGTGAGCAGCCAGTTCAGCCAGCCGGTGGAGCACCAGTTCGCGAAGGTGGTCAACCAATCGACGTTGAAGATCGCCGCCAGCTGCGCCGGGAAGTAGATGATGCAGCTCGCGAAGATGATCGGGATAACGCCGGCCGCGTTCACCTTCAGCGGAATGTAGGTGGACTGGCCACCCATCATCTTGCGGCCCTGGACGCGCTTGGCGTAGTTGACCGGAATGCGGCGCTGGGCGCGCTCCACGAAAATGATCAGCGGGATGCAGACGAGCACCACGGCCAAAATCACGATGGTGAGCGCGATGCCCGTGCCCAGATCGTTCGTCAGGGTAGCCGACGAGAAGATGGCCGACGGCACGCGGGACACGATGCTCACGAAGATGATGAGCGACATGCCGTTGCCGATGCCGCGCTGGGTGATAAGCTCGCCCATCCACATGATGAAGGCGGTACCGGCGACCAAGGTGAACACGATGATGATGTTCGTGAGCGCCTCGGGCACCTCCGTGGAGAACTGCACACCGTAGGCCGGCGACTTGAACAGCAGCAGGTAGCCCACCGCGTTGATGAGGCCGAGACCCAGCGTCAGGTAGCGGGTCACCTGGGTGATCTTGCGACGGCCCGTGTCCCCCTCGCGAGCCCAACGGCCCACGGCGGGGATGACGCCCTGCATCAGCTGCATGATGATGGATGCGGTGATGTAGGGCATGATGCCGAGCGAGAACACCGAGAAGTTCGACAGCGCGCCACCGGTGAACAGGTCGAGCATGGTCATAGCCACGCCCGTGTCCTGGAAGGCCGTGGCAAACTCATGGAAGGGAATGCCCGGCACCGGCACGTAGGCACCGAAGCGGTACAGCGCAAGAATAGCCAAGGTGAAGAGGATCTTCTTGCGCAGCTCCGGAACCTTGAATGCGTCAATGATTGAGCTTAGCAAGGCTCTTCGACCTTTCCTCCGGCCGCCTCGATCTTCGCCTTGGCGGAAGCGGACACCTTATCGACGCGGACAGTGAGAGCCTTGGTGATCTCGCCGTCGCCGAGCACCTTCACCAGCGCGTCGGCATGCTTGATGATGCCCTTGGCCTTCAGGGACTCGCCATCCACCACGTCGCCGGCCTCGAACTTGGCATCGAGACGGCTGACGTTCACGGGCAGGTACTCCACGCGGTTGAAGTTGCGGAAGCCGGGCAGCTTCGGCAGACGACGGGCGAGCGGCGTCTGGCCGCCCTCGAAGCCGGCACCCTTGCCGCCACCGGCACGGGACTTCTGGCCGTTCATGCCGCGACCGGCGGTCTTGCCGGTGCCGGAAGCGGGGCCGCGGCCCACGCGCTTGCGGTTCTTCGTCGAGCCCTCGGCCGGGCGCAGATCCTTGAGTTCCATGTAAGTAAATCTCCTTTTCGCTCTCTGACCGGGGATTTTCTCTTCCCTCAGTCAGTGCTAGCAGCTCGCCGCTAGCAAACTTCCATCTATCATGGCAACGGCGTGTCTGTTCAGACACGCCGATTGTCATCTTTCATCCCGACACATTATTAAATTCATAGACTCACTGGTTCGCCCAAGGGAGTCAGCGAGGTTGCGACAGGTGCCTGGAATTGCCCCGCCTTGGGGCCAAGTTGGCTTAGGCCAACGCCGTGCCCCAAACAAGGGGCAAGGCCAGGTGCCTGTCGGAACCGCAGCGTCGGGATTGAAGTTGGGGAAATTTAGATTTCCTCAACTTCAATCAAGTGCTTAACCGTGAAAATCATGCCACGGACGCTCTCGTTGTCCACCTGCTCGGTGGTGCTGCCGATGCCGCGCAGGCCCAGCGCGCGCAGGGTGCGACCCTGGTTCGGCTTGCGGCCGATGGCGCTCTTCACCTGGGTGAGGCGCAGCGTCTTGTTCGTCTCAGCCATTAGTTCTCCTTCCCGCCGAACATCTCGGCCACGGAGATGCCGCGGCGCTCGGCGACCTGGACGGGGCTCTCCATGTTCTTGAGACCCTCGGCGGCAGCCTTCACGATGTTCATGGCGTTGTCCGTGCCCAGCGACTTGGTGATCACGTTCTGAACGCCAGCAAGCTCCATGATGGCGCGAACCGGGCCACCGGCGAGCACACCGGTACCGGGAACAGCGGGCTTGATCAGCACGCGGCCGGCACCGTACTCGCCCATGATCTCGTGGGGCACCGAGCCCTCGGCGGTCACGGGGACGGTGAACATGTTCTTCTTCGCGTCCTCGACGCCCTTCTTGATGGCGGTGGGCACCTCGGCGGACTTGCCCATGCCCACGCCCACGCGGCCGTTGCCGTCGCCGACGACGACCAGGGCCGAGAGCTGCATGCGACGGCCGCCCTTGACGGTCTTCGCGACGCGATTGATGAAGACCACGCGCTCCTGAAGCTCAGGAGTCGTGCTCTCCTGCTGACGGTTGTTGTTACGAGCCATAAGCTAAAACCCCTTCTAGAATTTCAATCCTGCTTCACGGGCAGCTTCAGCCAGAGCCTTCACGCGCCCATGATACAGGTGGCCGCCACGGTCGAACACAACTTCCGTCACGCCGTTTTCCTGAGCCAACTTGCCAACGATGGTGCCGAGCTCGGCTGCGCCCTCGACGGTCGCGCCGGACTTGCCGGTGGCCTTGAAGGCCTCCCCGAGGGTAGAGACGCCGCAGATGGTGGTGTGGGCCACGTCATCGATGACCTGCACGTACATGTTGCTGTTGCTCCGCGTCACGCACAGACGCGGGCGAGCTGCAGTGCCGGAGATCTTGCCGCGCACGCGACGATGGCGACGGGCAAGACGGGCCTGCTTCTCCTGTTGCTTATTCATAGGTTTAATCCCTTCAATCAGCTACCGAATAGGCACTTAGTCTTTGCCGGCCTTGCCAGCCTTGCGGCGGACATGCTCGCCCTCGTAGCGAATGCCCTTGCCCTTGTAGGGCTCCGGCTTGCGCCACTTGCGGATGTTCGCGGCAACCTGGCCGACCTGCTCCTTGCTCGGACCGGACACGACGATCTCGGTCTGAGAGGGCACCTCGAAGGTGATGTTCTCGGGAGCCTCCACCAGCACGGGGTGGGAGTAGCCGAGCTGCATCTCGAGATCCTTGCCCTTGAGTGCGGCACGATAGCCGACGCCGACGAGCTGCAGCTTCTTGGAGAAGCCGTTCGACACGCCCTCCACCATGTTGGCGAGAAGGGTGCGGGTCAGGCCGTGGGCGCTCTTGGACTCACGGGTGTCGTCGGGACGGGTGACGATGAGCTCATCGCCGTCGCGGGTGATGGTCATGGACGGCAGGAACGTGCGGGTAAGCTCCCCCTTGGGGCCCTTCACCGTCACCGTCTGGCCGTCGATGGTCACATCGACGCCGGCAGGAACGGGGATGGGCATCTTGCCGATACGAGACATACTAGATACCTTCCTTTCCTACCACAGATAGGCGATGACCTCGCCGCCGATGCCCTGCTTGCGGGCATCGCGGTCGGTCATGACGCCGCGACTGGTCGAGATAATTGCCGTGCCGAGGCCGCCGAGCACGCGGGGCAGATCGTCCTTGCCGGCATAGATGCGCAGACCCGGCTTGGAGATGCGCTTGATGCCGCGGATGGTCTTGGCCTTCTTCGGGCCGTACTTGAGGGTGATCTCAAGGGTGCCGCGGGGCTCGCCGTCGATGACATCGAAGCGCTGGATGTAGCCTTCCTGCTCCATGATGCGCACGATCTCGACGAGCTTCTTGCTCGTCGGCATGGACACGGTGTCCTTGCCGGCAGACTGGGCGTTACGCACGCGCGTAAGCATGTCTGCGATGGGGTCGGTCATTGTCATGTTTGTTTTCTCCTTTGATCCGTGATGAACCGGCGTTCGGTTCGTCGGCGCCCATAGCGCCTCCGCCTTTAACGTCGGCACACCCGCGTGTCCGCGTCTTCTACCAGGAAGCCTTGGTCACGCCGGGCAGCTCGCCTTTGTTAGCCAACTCACGCACGCAGATACGGCACAGGCCGAACTTGCGATAGTAGGCGCGGGGACGTCCGCAACGGGTGCAGCGGTTGTGCTGACGCGTAGAGAACTTCGGCTCGCGCTTGGCTTTGGCGATCATCGATTTCTTAGCCATGCATGTCCTTCTTTCTTTATGTCCTTAAGCCCGCAGCCTTATCGCGGACTTGTGACCGAGGTTGCGCGACGCGGGGCCCTATGCGCCCCGGTCGGTTTACTTGCTCTTGAACGGGAAGCCGAGGGCGGACAGAAGAGCGAACGCGGAATCGTTGTCGCCGGCATTGGTCACGAAGGTGATGTCCATGCCGCGGGTGCGGTCGATCTTGTCGTACTCGATCTCCGGGAAGATGAGCTGCTCGGTGATGCCCAGGGTGTAGTTGCCGCGGCCGTCGAAGCTCTTCGGCGAGATGCCGCGGAAGTCGCGGACGCGCGGAAGGGCGGTGGCCAGCAGGCGATCGAGGAACTCCCACATGCGGTCGCCGCGCAGGGTCACCTTGCAGCCGATGGCCTGGCCCTCGCGCACATGGAAGCCGGCGATGGACTTCTTGGCGCGGGTCACGCAGGGCTGCTGGCCGGTGATGATGCGCATGTCGTTCATGGCGGCATCAAGCAGCTTGGAATCGCCGGCAGCGGCGCCGACGCCCATGTTCACGACGATCTTCTCCAGCTTCGGCACGCAGTTGATGTTCTTGATGCCGAGCTGCTCGACGAGCGCGGGGACGATCTCGGTCTGGTACTTCACCTTGAGGCGGGGGGTATCAGCCATCTTTCTTCAAACCTTTCTCCGATGGATTAAACGCCGGATTTCCGACCCGGCGTCCCTGGGACCTTCCCAGGGCCATGGCGCTTGCGCGCGATTGGAAATTGTCCCACAAAACGAGACACATTCCAAGTAAAAACCGCCCGCTACACAAATTCGGTAGCAGGCGGTCTGTTCAGAGCCTCGAGTGCCTTATCTTAGGCCTCGACGGCGGGGATGTCCTTGCCGCACTTCTTGCAGACGCGGACGAGCTTGCCGTCCTCGCGGCGACGGGCCACGCGGGTGGCCTCGCCGCAGCTGGGGCACACGAGCATCACGTTGGACACGTGGATGGGCGCCTCGACGGTGGAAATGCCGCCCTGGGGGTTGGCCTGGGTCGGGCGCATGGCCTTCTTGACCATGTTCACCTTCTCCACGACAACGCGGGACTTCTCGGGCACCGAGCGCAGCACCTTGCCGGTCTTGCCGCGGTCCTTGCCGGCGATGACCTTGACGGTGTCGCCCTTGCGGATCGTCATCTTGTTCTGAGCCATTCTGACACCTCCCCTACAGCGTTTCCGGTGCCAGAGACACGATCTTCATGTACTTCTTGTCGCGCAGCTCGCGAGCAACGGGCCCGAAGATACGGGTGCCGCGCGGGGAGCCGTCGTTGTTGATGAGCACGGCGGCGTTCTGATCGAAGCGGATGTAGGAGCCGTCGGCGCGACGGACTTCCTTCTTCACGCGCACGATCACGCAACGCACGACCTCGCCCTTCTTGACGTTGCCGTTGGGCATCGCTTCCTTGACGCTGCAGATGATCACGTCACCGAGGCCCGCGTAGCGGCGCTTCGAGCCGCCCAGGACCTTGATGCACTGCACCTTGCGAGCGCCGGAGTTGTCGGCCACGGCGAGCATGGATTGCATCTGAATCATGTGATGTTCCTACTTTCCTTATCAATAGTCCTCGTGCCGGAGCACTCAAACTATTTGGCCTTCTCGACGATCTTCAGCAAACGCCAGCGCTTCATCTTGGACAGCGGGCGCGTCTCCATGATCTGAACAGTGTCGCCGACGCCGGCCTCGTTGTTCTCGTCATGGGCATGGAACTTCTTGGTGGAGGTGATCATCTTCTTGTAGATGGGATGGGGCTTGCGCTCCTCGACGGCCACCACGATGGTCTTGTCGTTGGCATCGCTGACGACGACGCCCTGACGTACTTTACGCAGATTGCGCTCTTCAGTCATTTCTTGCACCTTCCTTAAGCTACGCGCTCAGCTCGCGAGCCCGCATCTCAGTCATGATGCGCGCGATGTCCTTCTTAACCTGCTTGACGCGGGCAGTGTTGTCCAGCTGGCTGGTGGCCATCTGGAAGCGAAGGTTGAACAGCTCCGCCTTGGCCTCCTTCAGCTTCACCTGCAGGTCTTCGGCAGAAAGTTCACGAATCTCTGCTGCTTTCATTATTGCTGCCCCTCCGTTTCACGAGTGACGATCTTGCACTTGATGGGCAGCTTGTTGATGGCCAGACGCAGAGCCTCGCGGGCGGTCTCGTCATCGACGCCGGCGATCTCGAACATGATGCGGCCGGGCTTCACGACAGCGACCCAGCCCTCGGGGTTGCCCTTACCGGAGCCCATGCGGGTCTCGGCGGGCTTGGAGGTGATGGGCTTGTCGGGGAAGATCGTGATCCAGACCTTGCCGCCACGCTTCATGTGACGGGTCATGGCAATACGAGCTGCCTCGATCTGACGGTTGGTGATCCAGTGCGCCTCGAGGGCCTGGATGCCATACTCGCCGTGGTTCAGACGGGTGCCACCTTTGGCCTTGCCCTTCATGGAACCACGCTGCACCTTACGGTGCTTAACGCGCTTAGGTACGAGCATTTACTTGTCACCCCTCTCGCGGCGATCGTTACGACGGGAACGGTTCGGACGGGACGAACCCTCGAGCGCGGGCTGGGGAGCCTTCTGGCCCGGCAGCACCTCGCCGTGGTACACCCACACCTGCACGCCGATGGAGCCCATGGTGGTGGCGGCGGTGGCGAAGCCGTAGTCGATCTTCGCGCGGAGGGTGTGCAGCGGCACGCGACCCTCGCGGTACCACTCGCGGCGGCTCATCTCGGCGCCGCCCAGACGGCCGGAGCACTGGATGCGGATGCCCTTGGCGCCGGACTTCATGGCGGACTGCACGGCCTTGCGCATGGCGCGGCGGAAGGCCACGCGGCCCTCGAGCTGCTCGGCCACGGACTGGGCGATGAGCTCGGCGTCCAGCTCGGGGCGCTTCACCTCGACCACGTCGATGGAGACCGGGCCGTCGGCGACCTTCTCGAGCTTCTTGCGCAGAGCGTCGATCTCGGCGCCCTTCTTGCCGATGACCACGCCGGGGCGAGCCGTGGTGATGGTCACCTTGATCTTGTCGCCGGCGCGCTCGATGTCCACGCGAGACACGGAGGCACGGGCGAGCTGCTTGTCGAGAAACTTGCGGATGGCGATATCGTTCTCGAGCGTCTTGGCGTAATCCTTACCGGCGTACCAGCGGCTGCGCCAATCCTCGGTGATACCGAGGCGGAATCCGGTAGGGCTGACTTTCTGACCCATGGACCTTATGCCTCCTCTCGGGGTGCGACGACAATGGTGATGTGGCACGTGCGCTTGTTGATGCGCGACGCGGAGCCCTTGGCGCGGGGACGAATGCGCTTCAGGGTCGGGCCTTCGTCGACGTAGGCGGCCTTGACCACCAGGTTGTCGCCGCGAAGGTGATTGTTGTGCTCGGCGTTGGCCACGGCGGAGTTCAGCGTCTTTGCGACGGTCTCAGCGGCGGCGCGCTCGCAGAAAGCCAGGATCTCGCGGGCCTGGGGCACGGACTTGCCGCGAACCAGGTCGACCACGATGCGGGCCTTGCGGGGAGCGATGCGGACGTAACGCGATACTGCTTTAGTTTCCATGTAACTTCTCACCTATGCCCTATCGCTTCTTCTTGTCGGCCGCATGACCCTTGAAGGTACGGGTCGGCGAGAACTCGCCCAGCTTGTGACCAACCATGGACTCGGTAACGTAGACCGGCACGTGCTTGCGGCCATCGTACACGGCGATGGTGTGACCCACCATTTCCGGGAAGATGGTGCTCGCGCGGGACCACGTCTTGATGACTTCCTTTTCGCCGGCCGCGTTCATTGCCTCGATGCGGGCAAGAAGGCGCGGTTCTACGAAAGGACCCTTTTTCAAACTTCTGCTCACTATGACTCCTTACGATTCCGCTACTTCTTGCGACGACGGATGATGAGACGGCTCGAGGCCTTCTTCTTGTTGCGGGTGCGATGGCCCTTGGTCGGCACGCCCCAGGGGGTGACCGGGTGACGACCGGCGGACTTGTTCTTGCCCTCGCCGCCGCCGTGCGGATGGTCGACCGGGTTCATAACCGTACCGCGGACAGAGGGGCGAACGCCCATCCAGCGCTTGCGGCCGGCCTTGCCGATCTTGATGTTGGAGTGCTCGGCGTTGCCCACCTCGCCGATGGTGGCGCGGCAGGTGATGAGCACGCGGCGCATCTCGGAAGAGGGCATGCGCAGGATGGCGTAGTTGCCCTCCTTGCCCATGAGCTGGATGGAGGTGCCGGCGGAACGGGCGATAGCGGCGCCCTTGCCCGGCTGCAGCTCCACGTTGTGGATCAGCGTACCGACGGGGATGTTCGCCAGGGGCAGAGCGTTGCCCGGCTTGATGTCGGCTTCCGGACCGGAGACCACGATGTCGCCCACCTTCAGGCCCTTCGGGTGAATGATGTAGCGCTTCTCGCCGTCAACGTAGTGCAGCAGAGCGATACGGGCCGAGCGGTTGGGATCGTACTCGATGGTGGCAACTTTGGCGGGCACGCCGTCCTTGTTGCGCTTGAAGTCGATGATGCGGTAGCGCTGCTTGTTGCCGCCGCCCTGGTGACGGGTGGTGATGCGGCCATAGCAGTTGCGACCGGCCTTCTTCGGCTTCGGGGCCAGAAGAGACTTCTCCGGCTTGGACGTGGTGATCTCCGAGAAGTCGGAGACCGTCTGGAAACGTCGGCCGGGGCTCGTCGGCTTGTACTGTTTGATTCCCACAGTAACAACCTTTCTTGACTTCGGGCTTCCGCGCTCGCCGGCCGGTAACGGCAACCAGCGGGACACGTTCGCCCCTTTCCTTTGGAGTTTCCGCTCGCGCGCCTCTCCGCACACCGGAACCTCCCCTACGGTAGTGGCGAGGCGATTGCCGACCGGCGCAGATGGAGGCTCTACGCTGCGACGCCGTCTTGCCACGCGCCCGGGTGTATCCATCGCTGGGCACACAGACGCAAAGAAGCATTATAGGGGTGGGGGGCAACCGCCTCAAGAACTTTTTCGACAAGCGGCCAACCGTCACATTTCCCGCACACTTAGGCTCGTCACGGGAATAGGCGACTTAACGACCTTTGCGGATGCCGCCTTTGCGACCGTTGGCCTTGGGCGGCTTGCCGGCGCGCTGAGCCGAAGCAGGGCCGGGACGGCTGGAAGATGCGCCCTTGGCAGGTCCGCCCTTCGCAAACCTCCCCTTCCCCTTGCGCGGGGCACCGCCGTCCTCCACTTCCCTCTTCTTGGGGCGCTTGGGGCGGATGAGGCACTGCTTGTCCCAGCCGATGAGGTCGGTTCGCCCGGCCTTCGTTAGCGCCTCGCGCACCAAGTCGTAGTTGTCGGGGTTGCGGTACTGGATGAGCGCCCGCTGAAGGGCCTTCTCGTGCGGGGTCTTCGGCACGTAAATGGGTTCCATAGTCAGGGGATCGAGCCCGGTGTAGTACATGCACGTGGAAATCGTCGAGGGCGTGGGGTAGAAATCCTGCACCTGCTCGGGGTTGAAGCCCATGTCGCGCACGTACTCGGCCAGCTCGATGGCCTCGGCCAACGTGCTGCCCGGATGCGACGACATGAGATAAGGCACGACGAACTGCTTCTTGCCCGTCTCGCGATTGATTTCCTCGAAAGCGTCGCAGAATGCGTCGTAGACGGCCCGAGGCGGCTTGCCCATGGCAGCAAGCACGGTGTCGGACACATGCTCGGGGGCCACGCGCAGCTGGCCGGACACGTGGTGCTCGACCAGCTCGCGCAGAAACGTGCGATCGGGATCGGGGTCGGCCATGACGTAGTCGAAGCGAATGCCGGAGCGCACGAACACCTTCTTCACGCCGGGCAGCTTCCGCAGCTTGCTCAGAAGACCCGTGTAGTCGCGATGATCGGCCTTCATCGCCGGGCAGGGCTTCGTGCCCAAGCAGCGGCGGTCTGTGCAGGCGCCTCGCGTGCGCTGCTTGGCGCAAGCCGGCCCGCGGAAGTTGGCCGTGGGACCTCCCACATCGTGGATGTAGCCCTTGAACTCGGGATCGGCCGTCATGACGCGGGCCTCGTCGAGCAGCGACTCGTGGGAGCGGCCCGTGACGATGCGCCCCTGGTGGAAAGTGAGCGCGCAGAAGGCGCACTCGCCGAAGCAGCCGCGACAGGAGGTGAGCGAGAACTTCACCTCGGAAAGCGCCGGCACGCCGCCGGCCTCGTCGTAGGAAGGATGCCACGTGCGCGCATAGGGCAGGCGATAGACGGCGTCCATCTCATTTTGGGTCAGCGGCGCAGCCGGCGGGTTCTGCACGACATACACGCCATGGGGATAGGTCTCCACCAAGCGACTGCCACACACCGGGTCGCTCGCGCGGTACTGGGTGGCGAAGCTCTCCGCGAAGGCGCGCTTGTCGCCCGAAACCTCTTCCCAGCCGGGCAGCATCTCGTAGTCAACCACGTGTTCCAGCGAACGGGTGCGAAACACCGTGCCATCGATGAAGGTGAGGTCGCTCACGGAAAGGCCCGCGGCGAGGGCATCGGCAATCTCGACGATAGAGCGCTCCCCCATGCCGTAGGAGATGAGATCGGCCCCGGAATCAAGCAAGATGGAGCGCTTGAGGGAATCGGACCAGTAGTCGTAATGGGCGAGCCGGCGCAAACTCGCCTCGATGCCGCCCAAAATGATGGGCGTTTCCTTGAAGGTGCGGCGAATGAGGTTCGAATAGACCACGGCCGCGTGGTTGGGGCGCGCGCCGCCCTTGCCGCCCGGCGTGTAGGCGTCGTCGTGGCGGCGCTTCTTGTTCACCGTGTAGTGGTTCACCATGGAGTCCATGTTGCCCGCCGACACGAGGAATCCCAGCCGCGGCTCGCCGAACACCGCGATGCTTTCCGGGTCGTTCCAATCGGGCTGGGCGACGAAGCCCACCTTGTAGCCGTGGGATTCCAGCACCCGCGTGATGATGGCGCTCCCGAAGGAGGGATGATCCACGTAGGCGTCGCCGGAGACGTAGACGAAGTCGAGCTGCCCCCAGCCGCGCGCATCGGCCTCGGCCCGCGTGGTGGGCAGGAACGCCGAAGCCGGCAGGGAGGGACGCGCGTTTTTCGGAGCGCCCTTTTCCGGGCGCTTGGGACTGCGATGAGATTGGGGCGCGGGCTTCTTAGACACAGAGAGTACGTCCTTCATAGAAACGGGCGGGGAAGCCCCCGCCCTGGCGTGTGGTTATGGCGCAAGGCCGATATCGGCCCGTAAGCTAGTTCTCGTCGGCCGCCTTCGCCTCGTCGGCGGGCGCCGCGGGCGCGTCAGCGGGTGCCGCGGGCGCGTCGGCTACGGTGATCTTCGCCTGGGAGGCCACGAAGCGGGCGGCCTTCAGGCGCTCGGCCGTCTCGCGCAGAGCGAAGCCGCGACCCGAGTCCTCCAGCTGCTGGCGCATCATCTTGGGATTGCCCTGGGGATTCATGCCGTAGCAGGCGTCCTCCAGGTCCTTGTCGGTGAGGGCCATCTTCTCGTGGCGGAACACGGCATCCAGGCAGAAGCCCTGCACCAGCACCTCGCGGGTCTGCATCATGAGCATCATGCCGAACTGCTGCTCGCCGCCATTTTGGGCCACGAACTGCTCCCAGGTCATACCGGCCTGCTGAAGCTCCATGCGCAGGTTCTGCATGAGCTGGTCGCGCGTGGCCTCGTAGATCTCGTCGGCGATGCGACCCTCGAAGCGGCGCGTAAGCTGGCCCACGGCCATCTGCTGCACGTAGCCTTCGTAGGCCTCGTGCTGCTGGGCCTCGAAGACGCGGCGCATGTCGGCGATGAGCGCCTCGCGGCTCGCGAACATGGGCATGTTTGCCTTCACCCAAGCGTCGTCGATGATCGGCACGACCTCCTGCTGAATCTCCTTCACGGTGACGGTACAGGAGATGGGCTTGTTCACCACTTCCCCGTTCTCCGTGCCCAAGGGGGCCTCGAAGGTGAACTCCTTGGTCTGGCCCGGCTCCATACCGACGAGCGCCTCATCGAAGCCCTCGGGCATATAGCCCCGACCCATGAGGTAGGTGCGATCCTCGCAGGTGAGCGCTTTGATCTCCTCGCCGTCGTCGAAGCACTTCATAGCGATGGAGCAGGCGTCTCCCGCCTCAAGCGGCTTCGCGTCGGCCACCACGTAGGTGACGGAGTTCTTGGCGATCTCCTCCAGCTGCTGGTTGATGGGAGTCTCGTCGAAGGTGAAGGGGGGCACGGTGATCTCCACCGGTTCGTAGCTGGTCAGCTCGTAGGTGGGCTTCACGGTGACGTTCAGGGTGAACGTGAACTTCTTGCCGCGCTCGAACTTCACCGTGGGCGTGGCCTTGGGCGGGAACGCCGGCACGAGGTTGCGGCGGTCGAGCGCCCGGGGCACGAGCACCTCGATGGCGTTGGGCTCGACGATCTTGTCCAGATCAGCGATGCCCAGCTGTTCTTTCGCCAGCTCCTCGATGGATTTGCCCGGTGCGGGACGGACGCCCATCTGCATGGCGAAGGCCTCGGCGGCCTCCTTGAGCGCGTTGTTAACCTCGATGGCCGTCGCCTCGCAATCGAGCTTGATGACGCCGTCGGCGAGCTTTTTCTCGGTTACCTTCATAAATTCGGTGCTCCTCCTTCGCGAAGAGGGCCGCCTTATGCGGCCCGTAAGGTTTGCCCGCTATAGTAGCACAGCCCGCGCCCGCAAAATCGAAGCCCACAGGGTTCACAGGTTCCGCCAAAACAGCACTCAAACCCAGCGGAACACAGATAATTGACCAATGCGAAGGGCGCCCTGCACGAGGGAGCCCTTCGCTCTAATGTCAAGCCTCAGCCCCAGACGTTCTACTTCTGAGCCTCTTTCTGTTGGGCCCGGCAATCCTTGTAGCCCTTCACGAGGAACGCGGGGAGCTGCTTGACGAGGTCGAAGGGGATCATCGTCAGCACCTTCCATACCTCATCGGGGCGCACGTAGACCGTCGAGGGCATGGATTGCAGCAGAAGCGCTTTCATGAGAATGGTGTCGTCCTTCATGCGCAGGCTCTTCACGTCCACCATGGGCGCTCCCCCGCGATCGTAGAAGGACGCGCCATCGTAAACCGTGGTGAAGCGCGTGGCCCCGAAGGCGACGAGCGCCACCAAAAGCCCGAAGATGATCTCGTTGACCGGGGCGCCGCCAAGGCTCGCCGCCGCATCGGCGATGCCCCACACAGCGAAGGCGCATCCCACGAACACCAGCGCCCAGTCGCAGCCCGGGTTGTACTCCTTCATGCCCGTCGAGACCCCGGCGAGCACCACGATAAGCGCGCCGGCCATCAGGTCTACGGCGAGGGCGGCGCTGGCGCAGCCGAGCAGCGGAACCGAGAGGAGCACCCAGGCACCGAAGACGATTTCCAAGATATTCAAGCATTTAGCCATGAGCGGTCAGATCCTTTCGCGCTTACTTGTTATCCAGCGTGTCGTCCCAGTCGATGTCCAGATCCTCCAAAACGACTTGAGCCGTGCCGCGGCCGCCGCCGGTGACCGCGCCGCCCGGATGGGTGCCCATGCCCGTCAGGTACAGACCGTCGATCATCGTGCGGAACTGGCCGATCTCGGGCAGAGGGCGATAGGCGTAGCTCTGGAACAGATAGGCGCCCGGACCCGTGATGTTGCCGTCGATGATGTTCTCGTTCCACTCGCTGTAGAAGTCGGGCGTGAACACCTTGTAGGCCATCACGTTGTCTTCGCTGAGATTGGTGGTGTAGCTGAAGAAGTGCTCGCGGATGTCGCGGGCAAAGCGCTCCACCTCCTCGGGATGGTTCTTCCACCAGTCCATGCCCTCCTCGCCGACGCCGGAGGGGGCCAGCTGCCAGAGGTAGAGGACATGCTTGCCCTCGGGGGCCCGCTGGGGGTCGAACAGCGACGGCACGAGCGATTCGGGGCACAGGGAGCGCTTCTCGGGAAGACGGCCCTCGACCATGGCGCGATAGCCGTCCAGCAGGTCCTGGAAGTTCTCGGGAATGGGCTCCACCACGACGGCGTCGTCGAACTCGGGACCGGCCTTGTAGTGCGGCGCATCGTCGATGGCCACCGCCTGCATGACACCGGACATGGGCGCCGGAACGATTTGCTCCAGGTCGCGCTTGAACTTGGGATCGAGCTCGTAGCCGTCCACCATCTCGAGGAACACGCGACGGGCATCCACGTTGGAGATGATGGCCTTCGTTCCCACGTAGACGTCGCCGTCCTCGGTCTCGACGCTGACGGCACGCCCATTCTCAACGTTGATCTTGGTCACCTTCTTGTTGAGAACGATCTTGCCGCCGCGGTCTTTCAGGGCGGCCGCCAAGGCGTTGGGCAGCGCGATGGAGCCGCCCTTGGGCAGCGATCCCGAGCGGAAGGCATTGCCCACGGCCACGAACATCATCCACATGGCGCTCCCGGCATCCTCTGGCGTGACCATGACCTCCGTGGAGATCTTCAACACATGGGAGATCGTCTTGGGGTGCTTAAACCACTGCTGCGCCATCTGCAGGGCCGTCATCGACATGGACTTGAACAGATCACGGCCCTCCGGCGTGGAGTTCAACTGATTGACGAACAGGCCCATAGGAGGCGGGCAGGTGGACATGCCCGTGGAGATCAGCGGAAGAAGACGCGCCTTCTCCTGAATGAACTGCCCGTAGGCTTGGGCGTCCTCGGGAGAGTACGCGGCGATCTGCTCCAGCTCGTGGGCCAAATCGCCGTCCTCCAGCACACCGGTTCCGTCGGGATACAGCGTGGCGCCGTTCTTCTTCGTGTCGATGAACTCGAACCCGTACTTCTCGCGAATGCCCAACTCGTCATCGGCATAGACGGGATTGGACTGGATGGCGCCCAGAGCCACCGAGCCGATATCGTGCTTGAAGCCGGGCAGCGTGCATTCCACCGTGGCGGTGCAGCCCCCGATGACGTTCTTGGCCTCGAGCACGCACACGCTCAGACCCGCCATGGCCAAGTAGTTGCCGACGATGAGGCCGTTATGGCCCGATCCGATAATAACCGCATCGTATGTTTCCGTTGCCATGCCCTATGCTCCTTTCATCGGGCTGCCGACGGCGCCTTCGCGTCGGCAGCGATTGTGATAATTGTCAGCGGGAGCGCCCCATCGGCCGCCCCCGCAGCGACACAAATACGTGGCCTACTTCGCCCAGCGCGGCTTCAAATTCCGCTCCTCGGCGGCGGCGCGCAAGTCGTTCCAGTAAGTCAGGTGATCGATTTCGGCCGAATCGCATACCTCGGTGCACTGACCGCACAGGATGCACCGGTACAGCCCGTCCTGAACAGCTTGCACCACGCGATCTGCCTGATCGTAGGGGTCGTAGTAGCGGTAGGCCGTGGCCAACATGGTCATAGGCCCCACGTAGTCGGCGCTGGCCTGCATCGCCGGGCACACCGAGCTACAGCGTCCGCAGCGGGTGCACCATTCGATGGAGTACACCTTCTCCTGGGCGCCCATGTCGAACTGGTTGATCTCGTCGCGATCCATGTCATCGAAGCGCACGCGGTTGTAGCGCGCCGAGGTGGCTAGATGGCGCTGGGTCTTATCGACGATGAGGTCGTGCAGCACCGGGTAGCCCTCGAGTGGGGCGATATCGTGGGCCCCATCGGTCAAAGGGGTAATGCAGGCCAGCTTGGGCTCGCCGTCCACCATCATGGCGCAGCGTCCGCAGCTACGGCCATGGCAGGAATAGTCGAAGGCGATGGGCTCTTCGTTCTCGTAGATGTGCATCAAAGCCTCGAGCGCCGTTATGTTGTCGCGGTAGGGCACTTCGAAGCTCTGCTCGTAGGGAGACGCATCCTGTGAGGGATCGAAGCGGGTAACGGTAATTTTCATGGCATGCCTCCTTGGAATTAGGCCACCGTCGACCAGTCGATGGACTCCCAATCGACGGTCGGCAGCTCAACTTTCGCGGTCTCATAGGCGCCCTCGGAGCCCGAGATGGCCAAAGAGCACGCCCAATCGTCGCTCGGGCCCGGGAACTCGGGGCGCAGATAGCTGCCGCGGCTTTCCTCGCGCGTCAGCGATGCGAGCACGGACAGCTCGGCAATGGTGAGCAGGTTGTAGTTTTCGATGGCCTCTTTCCACTCCATGTTGTAAGCCAGCGACGGGCTGCCCACGGCCTGGCGCGGGAGATCCTCCTTGCGAATGCGCGCCAGCTCGTCGCGGGCCGCCTCCAGGGCCTCGGTAGTGCGGATGATACCCATAGCGGATCCCGCCGCGTTCTGGATGGCCCGTCGAATGGTCACAGGGCGCAGATCTCCCCCATCCGCGTTAGTGCGAATGGCCTCAAGACGCTCGCGCTCGGCATCGATGAGGGAAAAGTCGAGCTCTCCCAACTCGGCGGTCTTCGCGTACTCGGCCGCGCAGTGGGCGGAGTAGTTGCCGTACAGGTAGTTGTGACTCACGCCGGGGCTTCCGGCCGCACCGGTCATACCGCCGCCGCGAGCGCAGAACAGACCGGCGAACTCGCGGCTCATGGCCTTCTCGTCCGTGAGGATGCTGCCCTGGTGCTCGATCATCTCGAGGCCGCACTCGATAAGGTCGCTCGTAGGATCGATACCGAACGTATCGCGGAACAGATCGATGTTGCGGCGATAGAAGTAGCGGATATGGCTGCGCGCCTCATCGGTCGAGTAATCTACGTAGACCCCGCCGGCGTCCGACCCGCGCCCGTCGGCAATGCACTGGCCCACGGTCTGCAAGAATAGAGATCGGCTCTTCTGGTACTTCAGGGGATCGTCCTCATCCACGAGGAACAAGTCTCCGTTGCGATCCTTGATGTAGCCCACCGACATGCTGTCGGCGCCGAGACCGGCAGGGTACCCGCAGGAGATGCCCGTAGGATAGACGGTGATGAGGTCGTAATCAGCCCATTCGGCGTCCACGATGGGGGCACCGTGGCGGAAGGCCGCCATCTCCAAATCAGAGGTGTTGTCAGGCACACTGCCCGACTGCGGCGCCACGGTGTTCCACCCGTTGATCCAGCACGTGCCGCCCGTGGCCATCACCGTGGCCTTGGCGCGAAACACTCGGAAGGAGCCCGTGGGCAAATGGATGCCCATGGCGCCCTGGCACACGCCGTCTTTGACGATAAGATCGGTGAGCATGGTCTGATCGGCGATGGTCAGCCACGGCGACATCGTCAGACGGTCGGTCTCATGGCGGGGGAAGGAGCCTTCCACCATGTAGATCTTGGCCGCCTCGATATCGGAGAAGATGTGATAGCTTCCGTCCTCGTTGCGCTCGGGGAACATCTGGCCTTTGTTGAGAACTTCGAGATCGAGCTGCTGACCCTGTCCGGAGCAGGCAGGGTTCGCCTCGTTGCGCTCTTCCGCGTACCGGCGTGCGGCAAGATTCACCTCCTGGTTCAGCACGGGCCCGATCTGGGAATCGAATTGATAGAAGTTCGGATCGTAGATCCAGGTGGTGAGGAAGTCGAAGTTCATGCCCGCCACGCCGCCGGAGCCGAACGGGCCCTTCTCGACCACCGTAACATTCAAGCCGCTCTTTGCGGCATTCGCCGCCGCCGACATACCGGCATAGCCGCAACCGCACACGAGCATATCGGTCTCATACACCTCGTAGGTGCCCTGGGGCGTCACAACCGTATGCCCCGTTTCAGCCAAGTTGGCGCCATCTTCCTGCGGGGCGCACCCCGTCGCCCCCAATCCCGCGCCCGCCAAGAGGGTGAAGCCGGCCGTGGCGCCGACCCCCTTCAAGAACGAACGTCGCGAACAGGCAGTCGAATCGCCAACGAACATGCTGTCGTCCATTGCCACTCCCTTTCCTCTCTCAGATGATTCGGAACGAGAAGAGCATGGCAAATTCATCGACTCGCTGTCAGCGGGCAGTTTTCCCAACCCGTCAGGGGCCTCCTTACAAAAGGTGCAAACCGTCAAAATCACCTGGACAAGTTCACGCTTTCGTGGGTATCATGCGGGAAAAGGAGGGCTTTTTATGGAAGTACACTACATCGAGAAACCCCGGGGATTCAACGTGCGTATGCGCGTGGTGGAGGCTGTCACCGATCCGATTCGCACTCTGTCAGTTACCGAGATATGTCGCCGTGCCGGCATTTCAAGGCAGACGTTCTACAGCTACTTCGAGTCGAAGTACGCTATTGGCTCGTGGTATGCCCTCCATTGCGACACGTTTACGCTCGACCTCATAGGACGGGCGCTTTCATGGCGCGAGGGTTACGAGCGCTGGTACACGATCATGGAGCGCCAAAAGCTTCTCTTCGCCAACTCATCGCAAAGCAAGTTCAGTGACGAGGGTGCAGCCGCGGTGGCCGAGAACCGTATCGCCGCCTTCCGAGAAACTTTTGAAAACCGCGGATTGGCGTTCACCGACGAGTACTGCTACTACGCCTGGATGTGCGCCTCAGTGGAACGCACCGCCTTCAGCCGCTGGCTCAAAGAGGGCTGCGACACGCCACCGGCGGACATGGCCAGGCTCACCGAGTTGTGCGTGCCTCCCTTGCTCCATCGGGCCTTAAGTCTTTGAGCCCCTGGTTTTTCGACCGCGAGAGGCGGCTCGCCTTCGAAACGGCACCCTGGTTCTTCCTACTCGTTGGACTTCAGGCTCTCCACCATGTCGATGCGGGCGAGCTTGGGGCGCATGACGAGCATGACGACGGCGGTGAACACCATGGTGAGAACGAAGGCGATGACGAAGCTGTCCCAATGGATGGTGCGGCCGAACATGACCTGGTCCACCTCGGCCGTCACCACGACGAAGCCCTCTAGCACGATGCCGAGGGCCAGGCCCACGAGCGCTCCCAAGATGGCCAGAAGCACGATCTCGCGGAAGATGTAGGCGTTCACCTCGCGGGGCGTGAAGCCGAGCACCTTCAACGTGGCGATTTCCCGGGCCCGCTCGGTGATGTTGATGTTCGTCAGGTTGTACAGCACGATGAACGCAAGCGCGGCTGCCGCCACCACAAGCACCACCACGACCATGTTCACCGAGCGCAGCATCTGCTTGTAGGAGTCGATGACCTCGTCGTTGAAGGCCACGGTGTCCACCGCCCCCGTAGCGCGCAGGGCCTCGGAGAGCGCAGAACGCTCCCCCTCGTCGGTGGTGGCTCGGGCGTACACCGTGAGGTTGTCCGGCTCCTCCCCGAAGGTGCGCGCGTAGGTCTCCGGCGTCATGAAGGCATAATCGCCGATATAGTTCTCGATGATACCCGTCACGGGCACGGAATAGGTCGTCGCCGTGGCATTGCCCAAATCGTCCTGCTCGGCGAACACGATGGCGTCGCCCACCGAAAGCCCTAGCTTGGTCGCCAGCTTCTCGGTGACGATGGCGCCGGCGTCGGTCAGCCCCACCTCATCGTGGCCCTCGCGAGTGCGGAAGCGCCACAGCTCCTTGAACGCCTCGGGGTCGGACGGTGCCACGATGGCGGTCATGGCCTCAGTGCCATCGACGCCCTGGGCGATCATGGAGGTCTCGGTGGCGCGGACGGCCACGGGCAGCTTCTCGGCGTCGCCCAGAAGGGCGGCGGCAGCCTCGCTCTCGTCGTCTGCGGCGTCGTCCTTCTCGGAGATGACGACGTTGTAGTCCACCAGCTCGCCGTACTGCACATCGATGATGTCGTTGATGGAATTCTGCAGCCCCAGGCCCGTCAGCAGAAGCGCCGTGCAGCCGGCGATGCCCACGCACGTCATGACGAGACGGCGCTTGTAGCGGAAGATGTTGCGGAACGTCACCTTCCACGAGAACGAGAGACGGCGCCACAGGGGCCCGACGCACTCCAGCAGAATGCGCTTGCCGGCCTTGGGCGCCGGCGGCTGCATGAGGGCGGCCGGGGTCTCGCGCAGGGTGGCCGCGGCGGCAGCCCAAGTGGCCAAAAGCGTGATGCCGATGCCGAGTCCGGCCGCGGCGAGCGCGATGGGCCAGTCGATGGGCATGGCGGCGCGGGGCACGTAGTAGACGATGGAGTAGGCCTCCATGATGACCCAGGGCAGCACCTGGGAGAGCACCGCGATGCCGAGAACGCTGCCGAGCCCTGCGGCCAGGGCGGCGTAGATGAGGTACTTCGATGTGATGCGCGCCCGCGAATAGCCGAGCGCCTTGAAGGTGCCGATGAGCATGCGCTCCTCTTCCACCATGCGGGTCATGGTGGTAAGAGCCACAAGCGCCGCCACGAGGAAGAAGATGAAGGGGAAGAACGACGCGATGGCGTCGATGCGATCGGCATCGGAGGCGAAGCTCACCACGCCGAAGTTCTTCGTGCGGTCCATGACGAGCCAATCCGGCGGCTCGATGTCGTCGATCTCCTTCTGAGCGTCGGCGAGCTCCTGCTCCGCTTTGTCCAACTCCTCGTTGGCCTCGGCCGCGGCGGCGTCGTAGTCGGCCACGCCCTGCTCGTACTCGGCCCGGCCCGCCTCCAGGTCGGCTTTGGCCTGTTCGTATTCCGCCTTGCCCTCTTCCAGCTGCTTCTTGCCTTCCTCGACGCTCGTCTTGGCCTGATCGAGCTGGGTCTGAGCCGCGGCGATCTGCGCGTCGGCGGAGGCGCGCTCTTGCGCGAGCTGCGCCTTCGCCTCCTCCAAGGCCGTCGCCGCAGCGGCGATGTCGGCGATCTTCTGCTCCAGGTCGGCGCGGGTCGCCTCAAGCTCCGCGCGCTGCTCGGCGGGGAGGTTCGGCACCTGCAAGGCGGCCTCGGCCTGGGCCAGGGCGTCCTGCAGCGTCGGCAATGCCGCATTGGCCTCGGCGAGGTTCGCCTCATTGGCGGCGATCTGCTGCTCGGCCTCGGCGAACTGCGCCTCGGCGTCGGCCTTGCGCTTGGAAAGCGATTCCGTGCCCTGGGTGTGCTCCTTCTCGCCGTCCTTGATCTTCTTCTCGCTCGCGGCAAGAGTGGAGGCGGCCGCGTCCAGCTTGCGCTGGCCCTCGTCCAGCTCTTCCTTGGCCGCATCCAACTCGGCACGGGCATCGGCGAGCTCGGTCTTCGCGCGGGCCTCCTCTTTTTCGTATTCCGCTCGCGCCTCGTCCAGGTCGGCCTGGGCCTCGGCCTTCAGGCCATCCACCCGGGCCTGCTCCCGAGCCGGCGCGATGCCCTCGATGGCGGCCACAACGCCGGCCACGCGATCGTCGTAGGCGTCGCTGTCGGCGGGAAGCTCTGCCGCCCCTTCCACGGAGACGTAGGCCTCCACGTAGGGCATGTCCGCATCGAAGGCCTCCGGCAGCACGTACATGAACTGCTCGATGGTGCCCGAGCCGATGGTGGAGGTGCCCATGGACGTCGAGCTGACGTAGAGCGGCGAGTGCACGCGTCCCACCACGGTGAACTCGGTTTCCGCCAGCGTGTCCTGCACGTTGCCCACCGACGGATCAACCGTCACCGTGTCCCCCAACGAGGAGGGGCCGCTCATAACGCGGTCGTTGAAGATGACGCACTCGTTGGCCGAGGTGGGCCAACGGCCTTCCACCAGATCGAGCCGGTTGAGATAATTCGCGTCATCGGAGGAGATGGCGCCCGCGTCCGTCTTCACCGCCGTCGCCGCCGAAGGCGACAGCGAGTGCACGCGCATCACGTACTGCTCGTCGTTCAGGGTGGCCAGCACATCGGCGGAATAGGCCGCCTCCACGCCCGAGACGCCAGGCACATCGCGCAGGGCCTCGATGTCCTCATCCGTGAGACCCAAGGTAGAGACGACGCGGATGTCCATGAGATCGGTGCCGTCGTAGTAGGCGTCGGCCGCCAGCTTCATATCCGGCGCCGTCATGCGCAGCCCGGCGTAGAAGCCGCAGCCCAGTGCCACGATGGCGGCAATGGCGACAAAGCGCCCGAGCGAGTGGCGGATGGAGCGGACAATATCTTTGTTGAACGCCTTCACGCTACCACTCCAGCACGTCGGCGGACAGGGGCGTCTCGTTCAGTTCCACCGCGGCCACGGAGCCCTCGCGCACGTGGATGACCCTATCGGCGATGGCGGTGAACGCGCTGTTGTGGGTGACGACGACGACCGTGCGCCCCGTATCGCGGCAGGTGTCCTGCAAAAGTTTCAGGATGGCCTTGCCCGTCTCGTAGTCCAAAGCGCCGGTGGGTTCGTCGCACAAAAGGAGCTTGGGGTTCTTCGCCAGGGCGCGGGCGATGGCCACGCGCTGCTGCTCGCCGCCGGACAGCTGTCCGGGGAAGTTGCGTACCCGGTCGGCCAGCCCCACCGCTGCCAGCACCTCATCGGCATCCAGCGGATCGCGGCAGATCTGGCTCGCCAGCTCCACGTTCTCGCGGGCCGTCAGATTCTGCACCAAGTTGTAGAACTGGAAGACGAAGCCGATGTCGTGGCGGCGGTACTGGGTGAGCTGCTTGCGGTTGAACGAGCTCACACGCGCGCCATCCAGCATGATGGTGCCAGAGGTGGCCGAGTCCATGCCGCCGAGCATGTTCAGAAGCGTCGTCTTGCCAGCCCCGGAAGGCCCCACGATGACCACGAATTCGCCCTGCTCAATAGTGAAGCTCATGTCGCGCACGGCGGCCACTTCCACCTCGCCCATCTGGTAGATCTTGCTCACGTCGGCAAATTCCACGAAGGCCATGATTCCTCCCAGCACCCGGCGCCCCGCCCGGGCGCTTTTTTCTCGGCCCTTACGATACACGATGAATGAAAAAGAAGGCACCCGATCAGGCACCTTCTGAAAACTTCTATCTTTGAGCGGGCAGGGCTACAGCACCTCGAAGGTATGCACGGCGGCGATAGGCGAGGCGTCGCCGTCCTCGTTCACGGAGCGCACCTTCATCTGATAGGCGCCGGGGGCCTCAGGCGTGTAGGCGAAGGTCCACGACACCCAGCGCTCGGCCGTTGTGCCCTCCAGATCGTAGCGGGTCCAGTGCGCGCCGTTGTCGAGCGAGAACTCCACCGCGATGATGCGCTTGTCGAAGTCGTGGGCCCAGCCGGTGAATTCCATGGGCTCGCCGACGCGCCCCACGTACTCGGCCTTCGCCGCCACGTTGGGGCGGTTGGTGTAGTCGTGGCCGTCGTCGACGAACGGCCCGATGACCGGGGGCACCTCCTCATTGGTGAAACGGATCTCGCGGATGTCGCGCACGAAGTACTTGGCCGGCAGCCCCGGCACCCACAGCTGATTGGTAGCGCCCATGACGCTCATGATGTCCTCGCCGTTCACGCGGTTGGCCACGATGGCGCCGCGCTCCAGCAAAAAGTCCAGAGGGAAGCTCTGCTCCATCCCGTCGGCCCCCACGAACGTGACGGTGTTGCACTTCTCCGGGTCGCTAACGACCGCGGCACCGTCGCCTCCCTCGGCAGCAACCCGAGCCGTCGCGCCTTCCACGGCCTCCTCCGCACGAGCCGCCAGGCCTTCCGCACGCTCCTTTTCCACGGCAATCCCCTTCTCTAGCTTTTGTCCTGGGGACATTCTACAAGCTTGGCCAGCTCGGCAGCCGAGTGCACGCCCGTCTTCGTGTAAATGGCATGAACGTGCGAGCGCACCGTGGCCACCGACACCACCAGCACATCACTGATCTCGCGGGGGCGCTTGTTGCGGGCGAGCAGGCGCAGCACCTCGGTCTCACGCTCGGTCAGGCCGAACTGATCCGCCAGGGCCGAGCAGCGCTCGTCGCGGGTGCGCTCGTAGCGGCCACGCGGATCCTCGTGGGGCAGAAGGCCCCAAACCGTCTTGGCGTACTTCTCCGAGTTCATGTTGAAGGTGACGAGCACAAGCAGGACGAACACCGCCGTGCCGATGACGGAGAAGGCCGCGGCATCCAGCACTACGCGCTCGTACACCGTGCTGCCGACGAGATTGCCGAGCAGAAAGCCGATCGATCGAATGAGGAAGGCCCGTCCGAACACCTGGGACGGAGCGGCGTTAATGGCCTGGCCGATGACCGAGCAGGCCATGGCGAGAAGCGCATCGAAGTAGTAGAGGGCGCAGGCCTGCATGATAAGAGCCGGCAGAAACTCGCTGCTGTTGGTGAGAGGACCCAAGAGCGCCGCCACGCAGACCACGGGGAACACGAAGCGGTAGAAGCGGTTCCAAATGAGCGACACGTCCACGGGGCGCCCGCGACGGAGCGTAACGATGAAGAGCGCAAGCGCGACGACAGCCCCCACCAGAAACGAGGCCACCCGCGCCACGACGCCCAAGGGCAGCGCCAGCGGAATGACGTGGAGAAAGCCGAACACTATACCGTAGGAGCCGACGATGACGAAGAGTCGGACGCACAGGGGCGCCCGTCGGCGCGAGGGCGCGAGGTCATCCGGCCGTCGGTCGCTGGAAGCACTTCCCCCTTTTTCTTCCGTCGTCTCCCCTCCTCCGTCCTCGCGGGTGCGAATGGGCGCAAACGAGCGACGGTAGCTCTCGGGAAAGCAGGAGCCCGGCGCCATGGCCTTCACGAGGCACAGCCCCGCTGCCACCACCAGCCCCAGATGCAGAAGCTCTGAGACCAGCAGAGGCGAGGTGGCCTCCAGCATGCTGAACAGGCCCTGGACGATGAGGGTGGTCAGCGACACCACGGCCACGATGGTGCCCATGAACAGCGCGGGGCCGACCATGCACGCCACCTGGCTGGCGGCCACGAAAAACCATGCCCCCGAGGCGGCGCCAACAAACTGCACGGCAACGATGGCGAAGGGCGCGTCCAGCACCGTAAGACAGCCATAGAACAGAAGGACGTTGCCCACTTGCGCGATGAAGAAGATGAGCCAGAACAGGCCGTCGCCGACCAGGCGGGCGAACTTCCGTCCATTGATCTGCGTTACCGCATAGCCGAAGACGAGTCCGAGCGAATGGGCGTCGCAGGAGAAGGCGCGGATGTTGACCGACGCGCCCCACAGCGGCGCGAGATCGAGCATCCAGCTTCCCGATTCGTGCAGAAGCATGGCGGCCGACGCCAGCGCCACGAGCGCCCCGACGATCCACCAATAGCCCTTCGGCGCCCCCTCGAATGTCCTCAGCGCGCGGGCCGTCGTCTTCCCTGCCTCATCCACGTTCCTCAACCCCACCCCTCGCAACCGGTTCTCTCTTTCCAGCGCAACACGAAGCGCCCGCGGGCCGCCATCGCCGACGCAACCTCTTGCGACCCTCGAGGCGCCTCGCCGAGCGCTATTCAGCCGACTCAATCATATCATCTGGCATTTCCCTGAAATCAACAAGAGTTGTTGAGATGGCTGACCAACCTCAACAAACGTTGCTGATTTTCAATCGGCCGCCCGCATTTAAAGTGACGCTTGCCGGCTGGGGCGCACCACGCCTCCCTTGATGCGCCCCGATCGGCGAAAGGCAAACATCTTCAACGGAAAGGAAGGAGAAGAGGATGAAAGCACAAGAAAGCAAGGGCACGTCCCGCTTGCTCGTGGCCGTAGCCGTGATGGCGGCCGTAGCAGCCCTGGCGCTCGCGCTGTGGGGGTGCGCGCCCCAAGCCACCACGAGCATGGCCGCGACGGGCGGAGATGCAGAGGCGACGGAGGAGGCCGCGCCGTCAATGTACCCGGACTTCACTGATAGGACCTCTGGGAACTTCAACGACACCTTCAGCACCACCGACATGCTGAACGCGGGCAACCGCGGCTGCAATGCGTGCCACGAGGATCTGTGGGATGTCATGAACATGAAGGACGGCTACAAGCACATCCTGACCCACGTGGGCTACGACAAGGCCCTCACCTACCAGGACTGCGAGCCGTGCCATCGCGGCCATACGGCGCTCACCGGCCCGTATCTGGGCGACCTCATCCATGCGGCCCACTATGGCAGCAAGGTCTTCCAAGAGGCCAACGGCAACTGCTGGAGCTGCCATGCCATGAACTCCGCCGGCGGCCAGGGCGACTATCAGCTGGTGCTGTGGGACGACTTCTACGATGAGCCGGCGCTGGGCGGCTACCCGAACATCGACGGCAACGAGATGGAGCAGGCTTGGGTCGACTCCCGCGGCTTCTTCGGCGGATTTGTGAACGGCATGACCCAGGACGAGGCGCCCGCCATCGATGTCAAGCTCGACCAGGCCGTCACCGATCACGACGACGTGTTCATCGTGAACAACTGGGGCCCCGAGGTCACCGAGAAGAACGGCGAGCCCTTCAGCTTCGATGCCGTGTGCAGCGAGGAGAACACCGTAAGCCTCACCGGCGTGAAGAACCCCCGCTCGTTCACGAAGGCCGAACTTCTTGCCATGCCCCAGACCGAGTTCACCATGGCGCTCGCCTGCGCCACCAACGGCCGCGGCGGCTCGCTCGTGTCCAACATCCCCATGTCCGGTGTGTCGGTGGCCTACCTCATCGAGCAGTGCGGAGGTTTGGCCGACGGCGTGAACGCCGTGAACGCCACGGGCTACGACGGCTGGCAGGCCTTCCCGCCCATGAACCTGGAGGCGAGCACCTACACCGAGAACGCCTATATCGCCCTGAAGTACTACGGCGAGGACTTAAGCCAGGATGACGGCGCCCCCATGACCCTCGTATCCCTGGGCAACCCCGGCGCCCGTCAGGTGAAGCACATCAAGTCGATCGACTTCACCCAGGACGAGGCGTTCTTCCAGGGCCCGATGATGGCCGAATCCGACGAGCCCTCCCCGAGCTACCCCATCAACGGCATGTGGTTCCAGGAGGACGGCATCACCGCCAAGGTGGGCGAGCCGGTGACCCTGACCGGTGCCGTGTACAGTTGGAACCGCGTCGTGGGAGACCTGGCCAGCGTCAACTTCAGCTTCGACATGGGCAAGACCTGGCAAGACGTGAAGATCGCCGATCAGGTCACCGACTTCGATCCGTTCCAGTGGGTCACCTATTCCCTGGATTGGACGCCGAGCAAGGCGGGCAAGTACCAGGTGAAGCTGCAGGCCACGGACGTGAACGGCGTCCAGATGAAGAAGCCCGTCACGCTGTTCGTGAACGTCGAGGAATAGAAAGAGACGGTGACATTCCATGAAATCTCAGACTGTTAAGACCATCGGCGGCGTGATGAGCGCGGTGGCCCTCATCTCCGGAGGCGCCGGCGTGGCCCAGGCCGCTACCATCGAGCCCGCGGCAGCCGCTCCGGCCGCTGCGACCACCCTGGCTGCCGCAGACGCCGCAGACACCGAGGCCCCGGCGCGCGCCGTGGAGGGAACCTTTAGCTACACGCAGGACGCCGTGTCCTCCAACGCCGAGATAGGCGGCGTTTTCTGCAAGGCGGCCGCCACGCTATGCGCGTCGCTGCCCACGTACGGCTGCGAGGCCGTCAAGGCCGCGGCCGTCACCGTGGCGGGGCCCAACGCCTCGTTCACGGCCACCGTGGACGAGCTGGCCGGCGAGGAGGAAGCGACCTCCTACGTGATGGCCTGCTCCTGCGCTACCAACGTTGCCGGCGGCGGCGCCATCGCCAACGCCGAAGTCGAGGGCGTCTCCCTGGAGACGCTCGTCCAGATGGCCTGTGCCTAGGCCGTCATCGCCCGCATCCAGGCCATCGCCCGCGACACCCTGGATGCGGAAACCTCATCGGCCTCGCAAGCCCTCGTGTTTGCGGGGCCTTCTCATATCCCCTTGGTTCTCAGACTCTTGAGACACCCCCCCCGGAAATAGACAGGAGTTTTGAGCGGCAAAGCAGCATCTTTCGGAAATAGATGGGAGTTTAGAGCGCTGAAGCGACCCTCCCCGGAAACAGTTACGAGTTTAGAGCGTCATTTTAGGCACAATGCAGCTCTTTCGTGCTCGAAACTCGCATCTATTTCCGAATCCAGCGCTCTCGGCGCTCGAAACTTCCATCTATTTCCGAAATTAGTGCTTTTTGCATCCAAGGCCTCGTCTGCTTTCAGATGCCTCCTTGCATGCAGCCATGCCAAAGCTAGCGAGAAGTCGAAGTGCTTCCAGTGAGCTCACAGGCCAGTCCCGCTGAAGCAGATCGAGCCGCAATTGCAGCAAAAAAGGCCGGCCCCTTGCGGGAGCCGGCCTTAGTTTCTCGGGCTTTCGGCCCTTGACGCGATGAGCGCTTGAAGCTAGGAAGCGAAGATCTCGATGGTCTCGCCCTCGGCCAGGGTGACCATGGCCTTCTTCCAGGTGCGGGTGCGACCCTCCTGGTAGCGGACGCGCTTCGGCTTCGACTTCACGTTCAGGGTGTTCACCTTGACCACCTTCACGTTGAAGATAGCCTCGATGGCCTGGCGAATCTCAACCTTGTTGGCGTCCTTGGCCACCTCGAAGGTGTAGACGTTGTTCTCCATAGCGTCGTAGCTGTGCTCCGTGATGACGGGGCGGATGATGACGTCGCGGGGATCCTTCTCCATTATGCAAGCACCTCCTCAATGCGGGCCAGGCACGGCTCGGCGATAACGAGGGCCTTGTTGTCGACCAGCTCGTAGGTGTTGATATCGCCCACCGGCAGAATGTTCACCTCGGGGATGTTGCGGAAGGAGAGGAAGGCCTCGATGTCCTCGTTGCCGATGACCACGCAGATGCGCTTGCCCTCAAGGCCGAGCGCCTTGATGAGCGCCACGGCGTCCTTGGTGCAGGGCTTCTCGAAGTCCATGTCCTTCACAATGAACAGCTCGCCGTCGGCCAGCTTGGCGGAGAGAGCCGAGCGCATGGCCAGCTTGATCTCCTTCTTGTTGACCTTCTGGTCGTAGCTGCGGGTGTGGGGGCCGAACACGGTACCGCCGCCGACCCACTGGGGAGCGCGGATGGTACCCTGACGGGCACGGCCGGTGCCCTTCTGACGCCACGGCTTCTTGCCGCCGCCGCGAACCATGCCGCGGGTGCGCGTGTTGGCGGTGCCCTGGCGCCAGGATGCCTGCTGCGCCTTCACGGTGCGATGCATCACAGGCACGTTCGGCTCGATGGCGAACACGGCGTCGGAAAGCTCGACCGTGCCGGCGGCAGCGCCCTTCACGTCCTTAATCTCAATAGTTGCCATAGTTGCTGTAACTCCTTGTTACCGATCGTTCCAATTAAGCCATGCGGACGCGGACGATGCCGTTCTTGCCGCCGGGCACCGCACCCTTGACCAGGATGAGGTTCTGCTCCTCGTCGATGCGAACAACCTCGAGGTTCTTCACAGTGACGGTGTCGCAGCCCATGTGGCCCGGAAGACGCAGGCCCTTGAACACGCGGGACGGCGTGGCGCACTGGCCCACGGAACCGGGGGCGCGATGGAAGTGCGCGCCGTGGCCGCCCGGGCCGCCGGCAAAGCCGTAGCGCTTCATGACGCCCGCGAAGCCCTTGCCCTTGGACGTACCCGTGACGTCGACCTTCTTCACGTCGGCGAAGGCCGCGACGGTCTGCTGGTCGCCCACCTTGTACTCGCCGGCGTTCTCCACGCGAACCTCGCGCAGGTAGCGCTTCGGCTCGGCGCCCTGCTTGTCGAAGTGGCCCTGCATGGGCTTGTTCACGCGGCGGGGCTTGATGTAGCCGAAGCCCATCTGCACGGCCTCGTAGCCGTCGGTATCCACGGTCTTCACTTGGCACACGGTGTTCGGCTCGGCCTGGATAACGGTGACCGGGACGATGCGGTCCTGGTCGTCGAAGATCTGGGTCATGCCGATCTTCTTGCCATAGATAGCGTTAATCATGCCCAAACCTCCTTACAGCTTGATCTCGATGTCAACGCCAGCGGGGAGATCGAGACGCATCAGGGAGTCAACCGTGTTGGGGGTCGGCTCCAAGATGTCGATCAGGCGCTTGTGGGTGCGCATCTCGAACTGCTCGCGGGAGTCCTTGTTCACATGGGGCCCACGGATGACGCAGTACAGGTTGCGCTCCGTCGGCAGCGGAATAGGACCGGAAACCTTGGCACCCGTCTTCTGGGCGGTATCGACGATGAGGCGCGTGGACTGATCCACGATCTCATGATCGTATCCCTTGAGGCGGATGCGAATCTTCTGACTTGCCACTTACATTACCTCCAAATAGAAGTTTCTCTGAGGGCGCCTTAGGCGTTGCCGCCGGCCTTGCTGATAATCTCGTCCTGCACGGACTTGGGCACCGGCTCGTAGGAGTCGAACTGCATGGTGTACACGGCGCGGCCCTGCGTACCGGAACGAAGGTCGGTCGCGTAGCCGAACATGTTGCCCAGAGGCACCTTCGCCTCGATGACGACGGCGCTGCCGCGCTGCTCCTGGCCCTGGATGAGGCCGCGGCGGGACGGGATGTCGCCCATGACGAAGCCCGTGTACTCCTCGGGAGTCTCCACCTCGACGGCCATGACCGGCTCCAAGATGACCGGGTTGGACTTGCGCAGGGCGTCCTTGATGGCCATGGAACCGGCCACCTTGAAGGCAGCTTCGGAGGAGTCCACGTCGTGGTAGGAGCCGTCGATGAGCTCGACCTTCACGTCCTCGACGGGATAGCCCGCCAGAACGCCGGAGTTCAGCGCCTCCTGGATGCCCTTGTCAATGGACGGGATGTACTCCTTGGGCACCACGCCGCCGACGATCTTGTTGACGAACTCGTAGCCCTTGCCCGGCTCCTGCGGGTACATGTTGATGACCGCATGGCCGTACTGGCCGCGACCGCCGGACTGGCGGACGAACTTGCCCTCGGCGTTCATGACCTCGTGACCCGGACGCTCGCGATAGGCAACCTGGGGCTTGCCCACGTTGGCCTCGACCTTGAACTCGCGCAGCAGGCGGTCGATGATGATCTCGAGGTGCAGCTCGCCCATGCCGGCGATGATGGTCTGGCCGGTCTCGTGGTTGGTGGACACGCGGAACGTCGGATCCTCCTCGGCGAGCTTCTGCAGCGCGATGGCCATCTTGTCCTGCTCGGCCTTGGTCTTGGGCTCCACGGCGATGTCGATAACCGGATCGGCGAACTCCATGGACTCCAGGATGATCGGCGCGTTCTCGGCGCACAGGGTGTCACCGGTGGAGGTGTCCTTCAGGCCCACAACGGCGACGATGTCGCCCGCGGACACGGCATCGATGTCGACGCGCTGATTGGAATGCATCTGCAGAAGACGGCCGATGCGCTCCTTCTTGTCCTTCGTGGCGTTCAGCACGTAGCTGCCGGCGTCCAGATGCCCGGAGTACACGCGCAGGTAGGTGAGCTTGCCCACGTAGGGGTCGGTCATGATCTTGAAGGCCAAGGAAGAGAACGGGGCCTTCGGATCGGCCGGACGATCCTCTTCCTCGCCGGTCTCGGGGTTCACGCCCTTGATCGGCGGGATGTCCACCGGGGACGGCATGTAGTCGACCACGGCGTCCAGCAGCTCCTGCACGCCCTTGTTCTTGTAGGCGGAGCCCACGAACACGGGGTTGATCTTGCAGGCGATGACGCCCTTGCGGATGGCGGCCTTCAGCTCCTCGACGGAGACTTCCTCCTCCATGAGGACCTTCTCCATGAGGTCGTCGTCGCAGTCGGCAGCGGCCTCCAAAAGCTCCTGGCGGTACAGGGCCGCGTCTTCGGCGAACTCGGCCGGGATGGCGTCCATCGGCTCAGGGTAGGTCATGCCCTTGTCGTCGGCCTTGAAGTCCCACGCGGTCATGGTCACCAGGTCGATGACGCCCCAGAAGTTGTCCTCGGCGCCCATGGGAACCTGAGCGGCCACGGCGTTGGCGTCCAGACGGTCGCGCATGGTCTGGATGGCGTGGAAAAAGTCGGCGCCCACGCGGTCGTACTTGTTGATGAAGGCGATGCGGGGCACGCCGTAGCGCTCGGCCTGGCGCCAGACCGTCTCGGACTGGGGCTGCACGCCGGCAACGGCGTCGAACACGGCGACGGTGCCGTCGAGCACGCGCAGGGAGCGCTCCACCTCGGCCGTGAAGTCCACGTGGCCGGGGGTGTCGATGATCTGGAAGCGGTACTCCTTGCCATCGGCCTTACCGCCGGGGTACTTCCAAAAGCAGGTGGTGGCTGCAGCGGTGATGGTCACGCCGCGCTCCTGCTCCTGGACCATCCAGTCCATGGTGGCAGCGCCGTCGTGCACCTCGCCGATCTTATGAGTTTTGCCCGTGTAGTAGAGGATGCGCTCGGTCGTGGTGGTCTTGCCTGCATCGATGTGGGCCATGATGCCGATGTTGCGCGTATCTCTCAGATCGATTTTAGCCATGTATCTTCACCAGCCTTTAGAAGCGGTAGTGCGAGAACGCACGGTTCGCTTCGGCCATCTTGTACATGTCCTCGCGCTTCTTCACAGCGGCGCCGGTGTTGTTGGAGGCGTCGATGATCTCGTTGGCGAGACGCTCGCGCATGGTGTGCTCCTTGCGCTTGCGGGAGAAGTCGACGATCCAGCGGATCGCCAATGTGGTGGCACGACGGGAGTTGACCTCCATCGGCACCTGGTAAGTGGCGCCGCCCACGCGCTTCGGCTTGCACTCGAGGGTGGGGCGGACGTTGTCCATGGCCTTCTTGAACACGGTCAGCGGATCCTCGCCGGTCTTCTCCTGAACCAGGTCGAAGGCGCCGTAGACGATGTTCTCGGCGATGGACTTCTTGCCGTCAAGCAGGACCTTGTTGATGAGCTGCGTGACGAGACGGTTGTTGAACTTTGCGTCCGGCTGCGTTTCGCGGCGGACTGCTGCTGCACGACGCGGCATGTAGTTACTCCTTTTGCTTCTGCGCGCTTCGGGGCACCGGTTCGGCGTCCATTAGGTCGGTGGGGCTCCTTACCCAGACTCTACCGGCCCGCGCGGCTTAACGAACGTTATTTCGGGCGCTTGGCGCCGTAGCGGCTGCGGGCCTGCTTGCGGTTGTCCACCGCAGCGCAGTCGAGCGCCGCGCGGATGACCTTGTAACGGACACCGGGAAGGTCCCTTACACGGCCGCCGCGGATGAGCACCATGGAGTGCTCCTGGAGGTTGTGGCCCTCGCCGGGGATGTAGGCCGTGACCTCCACACCGTTGACGAGACGCACACGGCAGACCTTGCGAAGAGCGGAGTTCGGCTTCTTGGGGGTCGTGGTGTACACGCGGGTGCACACGCCGCGCTTCTGCGGGTTGCCCTTGAGCGCCGGGGTCTTCGACTTGTCGACCGTCTTCTTGCGGCCCTTGCGGACCAGCTGGTTAATTGTAGGCAAGACTCTTTTCCTTTCCTTTTTCCACGGGCTTGCACTGCACAAAACAAGCGCCTCTGTGAGGCGCGAGGGGGTATATTACGAGGGTTTCCGCTGTGTGTCAAACGCCACGCACCCGGGCGTATCCATCCCCTCCGGCGAGCGGCACAATTTGTCCATAATCGCAGGAAGTGCAGGCAAGGAAGCCCCACGCACTTCCGACCGACAAGGACTGGCACGCTTTCTCGTAGAGGCCGACGAGGACTGACGCGCTTTTCCCGTAGGGGCCGACCTTGGTCGGCCCTCCCGACCGATGAAGGCCAGCGCCCTCGGTCATCTAAACCGACTTCAATCGTCATCTATCCCATCATCTCCGAAGCCGGAGACGAGATCGATGAGCTCGGCCTTGGAATGGACATCGAGCTTCTGATAAATGTGCCGACGATGAGTAATGGCGGTTCCCTCGGCAATGAAAAGCACCTCCTGAACGCGACCCAGCCCATGCCCGCGCGCCAGAATGCCCAGAACCTCTGCCTCTCGCTCAGTCAGCGCGTAGACCTCAGCCACGGCCGCGACCCGCTCATCGAAAGGCGTACCGCCGTCAGCAGACTCCGCCTCTTTGCCCCCTGCGGCAGCTACGGCCCTCTTGTAGGCCCGTGCCAAACTTCCGCACGTCAACACCACATCCGACGCGATAACAGCAAGCACCATGGCCGCGATGGCCGTCACGCTCACGTGGCCCTGGAGATCGAGGCTCTCCATCATAAGCGCCAAACTCGACCCCAAAGCCGCGCCCAGGGCAAGCGCGCCCAGAGCCACACCCCACACGATAGCAAAAGGTACGCGAATCTGCCCGGCCGCCTCCGCCGCGACTCCCACCACCAAGGAAAGGTACACCCACAGAGCCACCGCCGAGGCCCCCATGGCAAAGCGCAGGGAGAACTCGCTTCCGGCATCGAAGGGGTAAAAAGCCACAAGTATCGGTATGGCCGCAAAGCGCAGAAGGAGCAGCCAGCTGAATCCCTGTTTGAGCAGCGCCTTTGCCACAACCTCGACCACGAGGGAGATAACGACGCCCGAAAGGCTCAAAAGCCACGTCCACGACAGGGCGTGACCGTGACGCGCAATGAGAAACTGCGCGATCATCAGGGCGAAGACAAGGCCGAACAGGCCATAGGACGCGATAATGCGAACAAAAGCCCCCTGCAGATGCGTCACTGGCGAAGAGGTTTTAGCAGGAGCCTCACCGCGAGACGCCGACACCATGAACAAGGCGCTGGACACCGCCGAGAACACGGCGACCACTGCAAGCAGCAACCAGTGGATGCCTATGGACTGAGCGAAGGCCGCCAGCAGGCAGGCAGCGAGTACGACGAGAAACGAAACCCGGGAGCGCGCCGGAGCATCCAGCCGTCCAAAGCGTTCGCTCCATACCATGGTGAGCAAACCGCCGCCCAAGCCGAGCAGCGCGCCGGACACGACGCGTAGAACCGCAACTGCCACAGAGGCGCCCCGTTCGGGAACGAGCAGAAGCGCTGCGCCGGCGATGGCAGCCAACGCGCCCGCAAACGCCCCGAAGACGCCTCGAGACCATTCGTCCCTCCAACGCGCGAAAGACGCTGCGCACGCCGTCGTCCCCAAAACAACAAGATAAGAAAAGAGAAGGGGGTTCAGCCCCGACAGCGCCAGATCGCCCCCGCGATACATATCGGCTACCACGCCGACAATGGGAAGCCACGTTTGGGCGCCAATATACCCGAGAACCACCAAAAGCCCGCTCTTCTCGGAAGCCCCTCCTAGCCCCCGAGACGGTAGCGCGCCATCGTCCTTCGTAATTCCTACCATCGCCGACCCTCCCGTATCGATGTGCGGTCAAGGGCAGTATAGCAAGGGCAAGGCCGAGAACCACCCACAATCTGTCCTTCGTCATCCCTTATCCCACCTGGTCTTTCATCCTTTTCAGATGATGGCTTGGCAGCAAAATAATCTGTCTCGTCCCGCGAAGCATCGGCTTTGGATGATGGCATTTCGGCGACGAGGACGCACAATGCCGCCCATCGAATTCAATCCGGTGGGACGACGAGAGAGCCGCCGGAGCCACTTGGAAGGAGAGGAGCATGGCTCACGTATCCCTGCGCAAGATCGTTCTTGCCTCCGCTGTCGCGGGTGTCATCGCACTTATGTCCCTGGGCACTGTCGGCTGCGCCCCGAAAACGGCAGATCTCAGCGAAACGGGCAGCGGCTCACAGGCTGAAGCCGACGAGAACGCCGCAATGACAGGGGACTTCGCGTTCTCCGCAGATGCCGACTGCACCACCTGCCACAGCACCGAGGGCGACTCGCTCGGCGACGCGACGATGCCCGCATCTAACCATGCGACGCAGGAGTGCACCACCTGCCATAGCGACATCGACAGCCTGGCGACCGCCCACGATGGCGTGCAGTTCGGCGACAAGGCGCCCAAACGGCTGAAAAAGACCACCATCGATACCACCGCCTGCTTCAGCAGCGGTTGCCACGGCAGCCAGGAGGACCTGGCCGCCAAGACTGAAGCCTGCGCCATCCTCACCGACGCCAACGGCACGGTAGTGAACCCCCACGCCCTGCCCGAGAACGAAGATCATACGACCATCGACTGCGGCAGCTGTCACAGCATGCATTCCGACGACACCATCGAGGACACGGCAAAGAAGGCATGCAAGGGCTGCCACCACATGGACGTCTACGAGTGCAACACCTGCCACGAGTAAGGCCCGGCGCATTTAATTGACTCCGGTTCCGCCCGGACCCCGTCAATCCCTCCCCCTACGGGGCCCGAGTGCGGCCATTCCCATCTCAGCATCATCCGCACTCCGGCGGATGACATAGCAAGCCTTATTAAGGAGGAAAACATGGAGGAAGTATCTCGCCGCTCTTTTTTGAAGGGCTCCGCCCTGGCTGCCGCCGGCGCTGCCGGCGCCGCCGCCCTGGCCGGGTGCGCCAACAACGACGCTGCGCTCTCTGAGACTGGCAGCACCCCCGAGTGGATGCCCGAGACCTGGGACTACGAGACCGACGTTTTGGTGATCGGCTACGGCGGAGCGGGCCTGTGGGCCGGCATCACCGCCTTCGACGAGGGCGCTCAAGTGCTCTATCTGGAGAAATCGCCGTTCCGCGGAGGCGGGTCCTCGTCTATCAACATGGGTCAGTGGACTGCCCCCCACGATGCCGACGCGGCCGCTCAGTTTGCTTTCGAGGCCTTCCATGGGCAGACACCTATGGAGGTCTGCCAGGCCTGGGCCGAGGAAGCCGTGCAAAACCCCGACTACGCCGACGAGTACGGCCTCGAGTACACCCTGGGCGATAGCCCCCGTGCCGAGTACAACATCTTCACTGGCTACGAGGAGATGTACGTCGGTTCCGGCGACGGCTACGGCGCGGGCTTCTTCGAGGCCATGGACCAACATCGCGCCGACCGCGGCATCGAGGTGCTGTTCGAATGCCACGACGAGGAGCTCATCCAGAACCCCGTCACCAAGGAGATCGTCGGCTGCTACACCCTCATGGGAACCGACGAGACCCCCAAGGCCGTGAAGGCCTCCAAGGGCGTCATCCTGTGCACTGGCGGCTTCGAATTCAACGAGGAGCTGCAGGCCAAGTATCTGAAGTGCTACCCGATGCGCGGCTTCTACGGCTGGAAGTACAACACCGGCGACGGCATCACCATGGCCCAGAAGGTGGGTGCCGACCTGTGGCACATGCAGCAGGTCTGTGGCGGCGACGACGCCTGGTTCGACGATCCGGAGATCGTGCCCGGGGGCGTTTCCGTGCAGAGCCCCACGCCCAATTACATCAAAGTATCTCGCCTAGGCGAACGCTGGGGTAACGAGGAAATCTTCAGCCCCCATGGTGGCTGGAAGCCCTACGCCAATTTCGATGAGGAGATCTGCGATTTCGACCGTATTCCCTCTTGGTACATCTTCGATCAGACCTCCTTCGACGGCGGCTCCTGGGGCGGCATGGTCGGCGGCGCGGCCACCGAGAACGGTGGCATGGGCATCGGCTACATGACCGAGGGTCTCGATCCCGAACTCGGTGGCTGGGCCGGATGGTCTGCCGACAACAAATGGGAGCTCGAGCGTGGCTGGATTACCACCGGCGCCACCCTGGACGAGCTGGCCGCCAACATCGCCGCCAGCAAATGGGACGACAAGATGGACGCTGAGAAGCTGAAGGCCTCCGTTGCCCGCTGGAACGAGCTGTGCGACAAGGGCGCTGACGAGGACTTCGGCCGCCAGCAGCTGGCAAAGGTCGAGACCGGTCCGTTCTACGCCATTCCGCTGTACCCGGGCATCTGCAATACCATCGGCGGTGCTCGCCGCAACGAGAACGCCAACATCGTCGATCCGAGCGGCAACCCGATTCCGCGCCTGTACTCCGCCGGCTCGTTCGGCAACATGAATGGCCACACTTACGCCATCACCGGCGGCAATGGCTCCGAGAACTGGTGCGTCGGCCGTATCGCCGGCCGCAATGCCGCCGCCCTCGAACCCTGGGATGCCGCGACCGAGGCCTAGGCCCGGCCTGGCGCCGATGAGCACAAAAGGGCCCGCTCTTGAAAAGCGGGCCCTTTTTCTAAACGAGAGAGGAAGGAGGGGCTCTGTGGCTCAACTCGAGTTTTCCGTTCCTTATAACGGAGACGCCGCCACGCTGCGGCAGCTGATCGCGCTTCAAAGACGCAACGGCAACGTTATTCGGGAGATCTACCTGAATGCGCCGCAAGCCATCACCGGTTCGGGCCGCGTTGGAAACGTGACGACCCTCGACGAGTTCGTCGGAGTGGTCAGCGTCATTCGCGAGGCGGGCATCCGCGTCGACATCACGATGAATTCCACGTGCGATGGCGGGGATTGGTACGCCGAGGAGACCCTCAATCGCCAAATCGGATTCATTCGCGACATGCACGAGCAACACGGCATTGAGACAGTGACACTGGCCAATCCCTTCCTCATCGAACAAGCGCGCCAAACCTGTCCGAACCTTGAAATCAGCGCCTCAGTCCTCGCCGACATCGATTGCTTTTCCCGCGCCGAAGCCTTCGCACTGGCAGGCGCCACCACTATGACCGTGGACACGAGCATCAACCGCGACCTGAAGCTCTTGCGGCAAATCCGCGAGAAACTTGGCGTAGAGCTCAAACTCATGGTGAACGAGGGGTGCTTGAACAAATGCCCCTTCCGTAAATTCCACATGAACTTGATCTCCCATAAATCCCACGAAGAGCGCGACGAGGGCAACGCCTTCTCTTTCGCTTGCGGCGACATCATCGGCCGCGATGCCGGGCAGATTTTCAAATCGAACTGGATCAGGCCCGAAGATATGCGCCGCTACGAGGGCATCACAAGCTTCTTCAAAATTGTCGGCCGCGATATGATGCCGAGCAAAGTGCTTCGCTGCACCGAAGCCTACTTGGACGAGTCCTACGACGGCAACCTCTTCGATCTGCTGTGCAGCTCCATCGGCTATTACGGCATCGAATTCCGCGCGCACATCGACAACAAGGCACTTGGCAGGACGAATTTCTTCAAACGCACCTCCACTTGCAACAGACAATGCCAGCGCTGCGCCTATTGTGCCGAATTGGCTGACGAGCTTCTGGGCTATGGCTGGATCACTCGCGAGATGCTCGAGGATATGGGGCAGACGTCGATGATCGCCGCCATCGAAGCGCAATTCGGAGGCAGCTACCCTGTTTGCCGCTCCTTTTCAAAGACGCCCCTTGAAAACCCATTCCAATCTCTGTAAACGCGAGGAGGAACCCTATGTCTACCCAAGTCAGAACCTGGACCGAGTATTGCGGCGCCGAGGGCGAGCCCTCGCGCTGGGATCTGTCCATCAACGACCGCCCCGTGCCGGGCGGCTATATCGAGAAAACCGCCGAAGGGTTCGAGATCCATTATCCGCACCTTCCCCTCAAAAAGCTCACCACCCTAGAGGAGGCGAAGCGCAGCCTGGAGCTGGCCCCACCGATTTCAACAGCTGGCCTGAAAGTGGGAAGGATGGCCGACGAGAACAGCGACCTCATCTCGTCTGCCGAAGCTGGCGAGATACTCGGCGTGAGTCGCTTCCGCGTGAATGCCATGGTGGCCTCGGGCGTGCTGCCCGGCCGCCGCGACAACGGCAAGATTCTCGTCGATCGCGCCGCTGCGGAGCAGAAGGCCGCCCAAGGCCTCTCCGAGGGACCTCAAGGGAAGTTCGCCAACCTTTTCCTGTTCTACGCGCCAGCAGGCGAACGCACGCAATATGTGGCTGAACTCGAAGCCGACGACGCCGACTCCATCGAACGCGCCCGCGCCTTCGCCCAAGAAGTCATGGAGGACGAGAGCGAAGACGCCGTAGAAGTGCGCGACTACCTGCGCATGCGCAACTTCTTGCGTCGCCACGAAAACGAATTTGAATTTGCTCGCAGCGTCTTTGGCGATCTCGTCGAAGAGCGAGTCCGACGCGCATCCCTACGCATACCGGAAACTGAAGCATAGCCTTTCACGCGATCTTGTCTTAGACGATACCAAACCTCGGATTTTGGCAGTCCACGGGTACCAAACCTCCAGCTTCGCCCGAAGCTCTGATCTGGGAAAACTTCCTATAATGCCTGGTAGATGGCTTGTCGCAGTTCAGCCAAAACGGGCGGTTTGGTTCCCTGCGCCTGGCAAAACAGGCGGTCTGGTACCCGCATCTGCCAAAATCTGAGCCTTGTCCCCGCAGGTGCCGGGACAAGGCTCTCCCTGCCGGAAAAGGCCGTGCAAGGGGGGCGACCAAGGTCGCCCCCCCACGGGATCGCTCCTGAAGCTACCCCGCGTACTCGGCGATGATGGCCTCGACGTAGCGGGCCATGCTCTGGAGGTCGGCTACCTCTATATACTCGTCGACGGAATGGAAGTTGGTCATGCCGATGCCGAGGGTGATGGCGTCGGCGCCCTTCGTGCCGAGGATGTTCGCGTCGGCCCCGCCGCCGGAGGTGGCGTGGCGGGACTCAAGGCTGCAAGTGGCCGCAGCGACCTCCAAATGCGCGACGATGGCGTCGCCGGGCTCGTGCACGACAGCCGGGTAGTCCAGCTCCCAGGCCACTTCCACCTGGCCGCCGAAGCGAGCGGCGGCTTCTTCCAAGGCGCGGGTCATGGCGTCGCGCTGGGCGAGCACGCGATCCTCGTACAGCGAACGGCACTCCCCCATGAGCGTCACGACGGCGGGCACGATGTTCACGGCCACGCCGCCCTCGATGCGGCCGACGTTGGCCGTGGTGCACTCGTCGATGCGCCCAAGCGGCATGGCGGCCACGGCGGCTGCGGCGATCTGAATGGCGGAGACGCCCTCCTCCGGTTCCACGCCGGCATGGGCGGCACGGCCCTCGATGCGAGCGCGCAGCGTCCAGTGGTAGGGCGCGCCCATGATGATGGTGCCCGGCGCCCCGTCCGCATCGAGCACGAACAGCGGGAAACGTCCGTCGCGCTCGGCTTCCGGGGTAGCCGCCGGCAGATTCTCCGGCCACGCGAGCGCATCGTCGACCAGGGCACCGGCCCCTAGCAGGCTCTGCTCCTCGCAGGTGGTGAGCAGCACCGTGATGTCGGGCCGGGGCGTGCCGGATTCCAGCACCGAGCGCAGCCCCTCGAAAATGGCGGCGATGCCGGCCTTGTCATCGGCCGAGAGGATCGTCTCCCCCGCCGAGCAGACGACCTCGGCCATGCGGCAGGTAATGTCGTCGCAGATATGGCGCTGCTCGATGACCGCCTCGATGCCCGCGCAGGGCTTCACCGTGTCCAGATGCGCCGAGAACCCGATGCGCCCCGGCACCGTGCCGGGCAAATGCGCGATGAGGTTGCCCGTATCCGACCCCGTTTCCGCCGCAGAAGCGTCGAAGGTGACCGTGAATCCCATCTCCGCCAGTTTTTCTGCACAATAAGCTGCCATGGGAGCCTCGTGCCATGACGGGCTCTCGATGGCCACCATTTCCAAAAACGATTCAAGCACGCGATCGGGGTTCATAAGGGTCCTTCTTTCAAAATTCCTAAATTTTTTGTCGCAGGGATGCGCCCAAGGAAAACAGCGAGGGTCCGACAGGTGCCTGGATTTGCCCCGCCTTTTGCCCAAGCGGCCTTCGTGCCGCGCCGTGGCAAAAACAAGGGGCAAGGCCAGGTGCCTGTCGGACCCGCAGCGTCGCGTAATAATTCCTCAAGGAATTATTACGAGGCAAGAATGGGGGCCGCCACCTGCTTCTTGCGGGACAGCACGCCGGGCATCCAGTTACCGCCCTCGCAGCACTCGATCTCGAAGACGCGGTTCACACGGGCCGGGTCGCCCTCCACGATGAACTGCGAGCCCTCGGCCAGAATGTCAGTGACGAGCAGCAGGGCGAACTCGTAGCCGTTGTCTTCCACGAGCTTCTTCATATGATCGCGAATCTCCGCCTCGCGGGCCATCACGGTCGGCAGGTCTACCGTCTCGCGCTGGGCGATGAGTACCGTCACGTCGTCGTTGACCTTGAACTCCTTGGAATCGGCCTCGACCAACTTGGCGATGGGCATTTTGTCCTCGCCGCCGCGGGTGCGGAAGATGTCCATGCCGTACTCCACCGCGTCGATGCCGAGCTTGTCGGCGAGGAAGTTCACCTGGTCGACGTCCACCTGGGTGCAGGTGGGCGACTTCATGATGACCGTGTCGGTGAGGATGGCCGACAGAAGCACGCGGGCGATGGAATCGGGCAGCTCGATGCCGGTCTGGCGGAACTGAAGCGTGACGATGGTGGCCGTGGAGCCGATGGGGAGGTTCAAAAAGAGGATGGGGTTGGCCGTGGAAACATCGGCGATGCGGTGGTGGTCGATGATCTCGACGACATCGGCGTTCTCGATACCCGGGGCCGCCTGGCCGATCTCGTTGTGATCCACGAGAATGACCTTCTGCTTGACCTCCTCGCCGTCGCGCTCGACAGGGTTCACGTTTTCGATGAGCACCGGCTCGGCGATGTCGTTCTGCTCCAGAATCCAGGCGCTTTCCACCGGCAGCGGCCCCAGACGGGCGGGCACGTACTCGACGGCGTCGGCCTCGCCGTCGCGGGCGGCCAGCGCATTCTTCAGATGCGCGTAGCCCACGGCTGCGGCGATGGAGTCGTTGTCGGGGTTGCGATGGCCCACGACGAGGATTTTGGAAGACATGAAGGTTCCCCTTTCTCACCAACTTACGGTTTTGAGGCAGTATAGCGCCTCTGCGCCCGTTAGGCGATGGGCTATGATAGGCTTCTTCGATGAAATGAAGCCCTGAACTGCTCTGCGGATGAGAAACGCGAAAGGAGCTCTTGTGAAAACCTATGGTCTGAGGGACATTATCGGCCCCATCATGGTGGGACCGTCCAGCTCGCATACGGCGGGGGCTTTGGCCCTCGCCTCCATGGCGCGGAAGCTCTTCGGCGAGCAGCCCGAGCGCGCCGTCTTCACCCTGTACGGCTCCTTCGCCGCCACCGGATCCGGCCACGGCACCGACAAGGCGCTGGTGGCCGGCATCCTGGGGCTTGCGACCGACGACCCGCGCGTGGCCGACGCCTTCGCCCTTGCGAAGGCGGCCGGCGTGTCGGTGGAGATCATCTGGGACACGACCACCGAGGTGGCCCACCCCAACACCGTGGACATCCGCTGCGAGAGCCGCGAGGGGCGCACCCTGGAGATGCGGGGCGTCTCCATCGGGGGCGGCGCGGCGGTCATTCGGCGTATCAACGGCATCGACGTGGACATCACCGGGGAACGCACGAGCGTGGTCGTGCACCAGCGCGATGAGCGCGGGGTGCTCGCCCACATCGCCGGCGTGCTGGCCGGCTGCGGCATCAACATTGCCAACGCGAACCTGCACCGCACGGCCAAGCGCGGCGACGCCTACACCGTCCTTGAGACCGATAGCGCCGTGGATGCGAGCGTGCGCGAGCTTCTGATGGACCACCCGGACATCATCAACGCGCGCGTCGTACCCGCCACCTGCGCCGGCGACGGCGAGGAGGTGCCCGTGCCCGAGGATGCCGAGGAGCGGTTCGCCCGCTGGGACTACGCATCCGGCGAGGAGCTTCTGGCGCTGTGCGAGCGCGAGCACGTCACCATCGCCCAAGCCTTCCGCGCCCGCGAGGAGGCGCTGTGCGCCAAGCAGGGCACCGAGGCCGGCATCGACGCCTATCTCGATCGCGTTCTGGAAGTGATGGGCAACGCCGCCACCGAGCCCTTGGGCAACCCGCAGCCCTCCGTGGGCGGCCTCATCGGCGGCGAGGCGGCGAAACTGCGGGCGGCCTTGGAAGATGCCGATCCCCAGCACCGTCTGGTGGATCCCCTGGCGGCCCGGGCGGCCCAGTACGCCCTGGCGACCCTGGAGACCAACGGACGCATGGGCGTCATCGTGGCCACCCCCACCGCGGGCTCGGCCGGCGTGCTCCCCGGCGTGCTTCTGGCCCTGCGCGACGAGCGCGGCTTCTCCCACGACCAGCTGCGCGAGGGCATTCTCACCGCCGCGGGCCTGGGCTACCTCATCGCCCGCAACGCCAGCGTGTCCGGCGCCGAGGGCGGCTGCCAAGCCGAGGTGGGAAGCGCGGCGGCCATGGCGGCCGCGGCGGCCGTCGCGCTTGCGGGCGGTGCCCCCGACCGCTGCCTGGCCGCCGGCGCGAACGTGATGATGTCGCTGCTCGGCCTGGTATGCGACCCGGTGGGGGGCCTTGTGGAAGTGCCCTGCCAGAAGCGCAACGCCACGGCGGCCTCCGTCGCCTTCGTCAGCGCCCAGATCGCCCTTTCCGGCGTCCAGAACCTCATCAGCTTCGACGAGGCCGTGGCAGTCATGGACGAAGTGGGCCGGGGCCTTCCCCCCGAGCTGCGCGAGACGGCCCTCGGCGGCATCGCCAAGGCCCCTTCCGCCTGCGCCTTCTGCGCGGGGTGCTAGGGTAACGCGACAGACGCTTCCAGCACGGCGGCCCAGATCGACGCGATCCGGGCCGCCGTCTTTTTGGCAGGGCGCCTACCCGATCTTCACAATGGGGGCGTAGTCTTTCAGCAGTTTCTTGGTCTGGCCGGTCTTGGCGAACTTGACGTGCAGGGTATCGCCGTCGACCTTCACGACAGTGCCGCGGCCGAAGGTCTTGTGATCCACGGCGTCCCCGGCGGCGAAAGTGGCCCGGGCGCCCTCCTTCTTCCCCGCGTTCGGGTTCGCCCCCGCACCGATGCGGCCCGAGCCTGTGCGGGATGCGGCGCCGACGCTGCCGGCCGCACGCCCCGTACCCGTGACCGCGCGGTACTCGGCAAACGAGCGTCCCTGCGCGCCCGAGGCGCTCGAGCGCCCGAACACGCGGCCCTCCCCCGCCTCGGTACCCGAACCGGCGATGCCCCGGCGGCTGCCGCGCTTCTCCCAACCGGTGCCGGAAAAGCCCGCCGATCCCAGCCCGCTCGTCTGGCGCAGCTCGCTGGGGATCTCGCCGATGAACCGCGAGACGGGGTTCGCGTGCGTCTGGCCGAAGATCTGCCGTTGCTGGGCGCAGGTAAGGCACAGGCGCTTGCGGGCGCGGGTGATGGCCACGTAGGCGAGGCGCCGCTCCTCTTCCACGGCCGCCGCGTCGCCCACGGAGTTCATGTGGGGGAACAGAGTCTCCTCCATGCCGGCCACCCAGACGCAGTCGAATTCCAGGCCCTTGGACGAGTGCACGGTCATGAGGGTGACGGCCTGCCCGTCCTCGGTCACCGTGTCCAAGTCGGTACGCAGCCGCACCCACTCGATGAAGTCGGCCAGCGAGTCGCCGCGCAGCACGCGCACGGGCTCGGCGGACTCGTCCTCGCCCACCGTCGGCGCGGCGAAGTCGGACTCCTCCGCATCGTGGGTCTGCACGAACTCGTCCACAACGCCCAGAAACTCCTGGATGTTCTCGACGCGCCCGCGCGCCTCGTCGGTACCCTCGTCCTGCAGGGCGCGAATGAGGCCGGCCTTGTCGATGATCATCTCCACGACCTTGCGCAGATCGCCCCCGTAGGTGGCGCCGTCCTTGATGACCTGGATGAACTCCCCCACGGCATTGCGGGTGGAGGCGCGGATGTCCGGATCGACCACCGCCAGCTCGGCCGCCGTGAGAAACGGCATGCTCATCTCGCGGCCGTACTGGTCGATGCGCTCGATGGTGGTCTTGCCGATGCCGCGGCGCGGCACGTTGACGACGCGCTTGGCCGCGATGTCGTCGGCCGGGTTCACCACCAGCGTGAGATAGGCCATTACGTCGCGGATCTCGGCGCGATCGAAGAAGCGCGTGCCCCCGACGATGCGGTAGGGCACGCCGGCGCGCAGCAGCATATCTTCGAGCATGCGCGACTGGGCGTTGGTGCGGTAGAACACGGCCATGTTGTTGTAGGAGGTACCCTCACTGCGGCGCCGGTCGATCTCCCCGGCGATCCAGCGGCCCTCGTCGCGCTCGTCGGTGGCCAGATACACCGAGATCTTCTCCCCGTCGCCCGAGTCCGTGAACAGGCGCTTCTCCTTGCGGTGCTGGTTGTTCGCGATGACGGCGTTGGCCGCCGCCAAGATATTGCCCACGCTGCGGTAGTTCTGCTCCAGCTTCACCACCTTGGCCTCGGGGTAGTCGCTTTCGAATTCCAAGATGTTACGCAAGTCGGCGCCGCGCCAGGAGTAGATGGACTGGTCGTCGTCGCCCACCACCATGATGTTGCGGTTCTTGGCGGCGAGCAGCTGGGTGATGGCGTACTGGGCGCGGTTGGTGTCCTGGTACTCGTCCACCATGAGATAGCGGAAGCGGTCCTGGTAGGCCTCGCGCACGTCCTCGTGGTTCTTCAACAGCAGGTAGCCGTACAGAAGAAGGTCGTCGAAATCGAAGGCGTTGGCCGCGCGCAGGCGCTCCTGCAAGCGCTCGTACACGCGCTCGGCCACCTTGCCCACCGGGTCGTGGGCGTCGAAATTGCCAGGGGTAACGAGGTCGTTTTTCGCCTGGGAGATGCGGTTCATCAGCTGGTTCACGGGAAAGCGCTTCGGATCGATGTTCAACTCAGCCATGATGTCCTTGTACAGCCGCTTCAAATCGTCCGTGTCGTAAATGGTGAAGTTCTTCGTGAAGCCCAGCCGCTCGGCGTCGGCCCGCAGCATGCGCACGCACATGGAGTGGAAGGTGGATACCCACATGCCCCGCGAGCGCGTGCCCACGAGCTGCGCCAAACGCTCGCGCATCTCGGCGGCCGCCTTGTTGGTGAAGGTGATGGCGAGGATCTCCCACGGGGCCGCCAGGTCCTGCTCCAGGATGTTGGCGATGCGGTAGGTGAGCACCCGCGTCTTGCCGGAACCGGCGCCGGCCAGCACCAGAAGCGGACCTTCCGTAGTCACAACCGCCTCGCGCTGCGGGCCGTTTAAGGTGTCGATGTCGATGGGCATGGAGCGCTCCTGTTTCTTTCACTTCTTCGACAGACAGCAAAGCGGTTGGCGACAATGCGCCAACCGCGCCGTTTGGGGATCGTTGAATGGGTCACCATAGGATACAACAAGGTCGGGCCGCAGGAGGAGAAGCCGCGGCAACGCACGGCAGAAACACGCGAACGCACACAGCGGCGGCGCGTCGATGAGAGAGGACGTACCATGAGCGAGCACACGCACAACGAGCACGAGAAGGCCCGCGAAGGTCGCAAGCACCATGAGACCTTCGCCGAGCGCGACCCCTTGACCGCCGAGGAGCCCGATGTCTTGGAATCCTCCGCAAGCGATCCGGAGTTTCCCGCCATGCAGGAGTTCGAGGTAGACGAGGGCGGCCCCAAAGCGAACACGCGCAAGCATCCCGGGCTCATATGGGCGATCATCGCCATCGTGGCGGTCATCGCGCTCTGCATCGCTTTCGCCGCCGCCGGCGACTGGATGAACCCCACCCAGGCCGAGAAGGTGCAGCAGACCGAGTTCGAGGAGCAAACCGTCCCCGAGGATTTAGGGCCGAACGAGAACCCCGAGGCAGCCTAAATCGGGCGAGCACGCCCCCACCGCCGTCCGCCATATCGTGCGACGGCTACATCACCTGCGCGCCAAAGGGCAAAAGCGACAGCTTCGCCATCTTAAGACACTGGAGGCCAATGGGGATACCGATGACGGTGATGCAGTAGAGAACACCGAGCACCGCGTAGGAAACCGCCATGGGCAGGCCGGCCAAGATGAGCCAGAATATGTTGGCGATAAGCGACGGCGCACCGCCGCCGTAGACGATCGTCTTCCCGAAGGGCGCCAGCGTGAGCGATGCCATCTTAAAGCACTGCCGTCCGAGCGGAATGCCAATGATGGTGACGGAGAACACAATCCCCGCAAGACACCACCCAATCGCCGTGACCAGCCCGCCGAAGATGATCCAGATTATGTTCGCGATAGTAGACATCAGGCGCGCGCTTCTACGCTGTCGTCTTCGACCAGCACTTGCGACAAAGACTCTAAAAGCTTGGCAGAATTCTCCTCATCACAAGGGAATAGGTAGAATCTGACACCCTGGCCATACTTTACATCTGCGTAGATGTCGGCATCTCCTCGCCCTTCTATATCATCGATGATCGAGCGTCCCATATTATCGGAATAGAACACACGAGCCTCGCGATATTCGGCAATATGCTTCCCGCTAAACTTTTCCCCATAGGTTATCGCGACGTAGCAGCCGGGGAAGCTGACAAACCGACCTGCGCTTACATCTCCGCAATCCCCAGAGTCGTGCTTCAGCGTCTTAGCGTCGATAACCACCGGAGCACACGCGAGCAATTCCTTCCGAGCCTCAACTTGTGCCACCTGCTGTTGCTTTCTCTCAGAGGCTGCTCGGCTTTTTTCCCTCATCTTATCCCTGCCGTCTCCGACAACTTCAACAACTTTGTCCTTCGCGGCGCCAGCTGCTCCAGCTGCAGCACGACCGGCCTTCTTTACGACTGGTGCCGCCGCCTTGGCGGCTGCAGGAGCAACCTGCGCAGCCACCGCAACCGCAGGAGCGGCCTTATGCACCACCTTTGCAGCAGCTTTGACCTTCGGATTCTGAATCTTACCCATCATTGCCGCCACAGCTGCTACTGCCTCTGCAACATCCTTCCCGTCCATACCGACCCCCATTCTCTCCACGGGTTTCTTGCCAAATGACGATATACGTTTTTCTCTGCTTGCCCGCAACTCCCACAAACTTCATATCTTTCCCAGAATACGCCCCAGACTCAAAACGCCGGCCGGTTGACAACCTCATCGACAATCTGGGGGACCAAGCAACCAGTTATACGATTGTAATCGTACTTGATTTTAGTGGTTCTTCCAACTTTGACCTCAATGACCCCTTTGCTAGGATTAATGCCGCATTTTGCAGTGATGATGGAATTCTCTCAGATTGAGAACTCAAGTACGCCATGTTTTTTAACCGTGCCCGCATGAACGCCATTAGCGTATATCTTGAGGGAGCCGCCTATGAGGTTCATTTGCGAGAGCCCGTAGACAATCACTGTCCCACTACCCTCATCGGCATCGCTCCCAAGCGAGCATCCGCATTTTACACAAGCGCAAGCCCTGTTGCTCACATCGGCGCCGCACTCGGGACATTTAATAAGCACGGCATACTCCAATCAAGCTCGATCGGTATATCCGAACCATCAGAAAAGAATGGGAGTGTCGCAGAAACGCAAACGCGACTCAAATCCATCCTATTCTAAAGAGTCGCGGAGTCCTCCGCATTAGCTGCCAGCTAAATGCCGCTTCCGTCCCTCGCGCATAATTGCGTCAGCGCGCACTGAACCTTCTGCATCTAGAGAGGCAGGAGAGACTACGGCGCTTCAAAGATACAAGAGATGCCTTTCGACGAGGAGTAGAGGACAGTGACAGCCTAGGCCACCACGACGAAAGACTCTTCCTCCATGACCACCTCGGTTGAGCGCTGCGCGTCCAGGCGGCGATTGCGGAAGTAGACGAGCCAGTTGGCGGCAATGCACACCACGTTGATGAAGTAGACGATCAGCACCCAGTTGAGGTTGCCGGAAACGAACTTGGCCGCGATACCGGCGAAGTAACCGGCAGTGATCAGCGCGATGAACTGCCAGCTGGTACCAACCGCTGTGCCGGCTCGATAGTTCTTGTACGCGTTCAACGGCCATGACAGACCGAAGCAGATGAGCATGATGGCCTCGAGTAGCTCCGCCATAAAATCGATCGCTTCCTTTGCAAATCGTCGTATGTTCCGTACGGTTGTCGATTCTAGAACACCCGGGCCGCATGTCAACCTCTTTAACGGCATGACGGCATCCGTTACCCACTTGCCACGGCGTGCCCACAGAATCGGCGAGCTGCGCGCGACCCGTACGAGACAGCCGCCTGACGCGCGCGGACTCGCCGCGGAGTTCTCCCAGGACGCCTCGGCCCGACTGCGCCTCTGCATGCCAGCCCAAATCTGACTGCCGCCATCCGCCTCGCGCTTAACGCTGCGCTACCTTCCATGTTTTCATCGATTTCGCGGCGACCCCTTCGGCCGTGGTATGCTGCTGTTCATGGAAAAACTCTACGATATGCACTGCCATGTGGGATTTGCACCCGCACCTGCCACCGTAGCGGCTGAGGGGGCGCAAGCGGGCATCGGCGCGCTCTCGTGCACGGTGGAGCCGACGGAATACGAGCAGCTGCGCGCAGCCCTGGCCGATGCGCCGAACGTCGCTGTGGCCCTGGGCGCACACCCCTGGTGGATCGCCGACGGGCGCGTGGGCGAAACCGAGCTGGCCCGGTTCTGCGAGCTTGCGCGCACGACCCGATTCATCGGGGAGATCGGGCTCGACTTCGCCGGCCCGCGCGATACGGAAGAGAGCCGTGCCCTGCAGACGAGCGCTTTCGCCTGCATTCTGGCCACATGCAACGAGTCCGCAGCGCCCTTAGCACCCACCAATCCCGAAGGCGCGACAGCAACCAGCGGGCAAAACCGAACCTGTATCGCAACCACGAGCCCCGAGGCGAACCCACCCAGCGAAGGCACCCTCACCCGCAGCGCCACCGACACTGCGCCGAAGCTCATCTCCATCCACGCCATCAATGCCGCCGCAGCAGCACTCGATGCGCTCGAACAAGCCAGCACCTTTGCGCTGCATCGCGTGATCTTTCACTGGTTCTCAGGCACTTCCGATGATTTGCATCGAGCCGTCAAGCTTGGCTGCCTCTTTTCGGTGGGGCCGCGCATGCTGGCGTCGCGGCGCGGACGCGAATACGCCCGGCAGATTCCCCTAGGTCAGCTACTCCTGGAAACCGACATGCCCGCCCGCAAGGACGACAACCTACCCGCCGAAGTTTGGCGCGCCGAGCTGAACAACGCCCTTTCCGGCATCGCGCAGCTGAAGGGCATCGACCGCGCAGAGCTTGCGGAGCACATCGCCTCCACAAGCCGCGAGCTGCTGATACGCTAGCAGTGAGCGCTCCTCGCGTGCCGGACAGCCCATCTTGGCCACAAGGTTTCTTCTTCTGAGGAGGACATTTCCGCAGCCGTTTCGCGACAGCACTTACGCGGCGTGCAAACGAGGCAGCCGACTCGCGTATAATGGTCGCCATGAACGCTAAGCCCAAGAAAATACGCCTGGACGACCTGCTGGTAGAACGGGGAGACTTTCCCGACCGCGCGACCGCGCTGCGGGCCGTGATGGCGCGCGAGGTGCGGGTAGACGACGTGTACGCCACGAGCGCCGCGATAAAGGTCGCGCCCACAGCCGACATCTTCATTCGCGGCCGCAAGCAATTCGTCTCCCGCGGCGGCAAGAAACTCCAGGGGGCGCTGGACGCGTTCAAGCAGGACGTCGCCGGCATGAACTGCCTGGATATCGGCTCGTCCACCGGCGGCTTCACCGACTGCCTGCTGCAGGCGGGCGCCTCGCGCGTGGCGGCCCTCGACGTGAACTACGGGCAGCTCGCCTGGAAGATCCGCCAAGACCCGCGAGTGGCCGTCTTCGAGCGCACGAACATCAAGGACGCCGATCCCGCCGAGGTCGGCGCACCCTTCGACCTCATTGTCATCGACGTATCCTTCATCGGCCTGGCAGCACTCGCCCCCCTCTTTCCCCGCTTCAGCCGCCCGGGCACGATCTTCATCGGCCTGGTGAAACCTCAGTTCGAATCGGCCCACGACGAGACCGACCGGGGCGTCGTCCGCGATGAGGCAGTGCGACTGCGCACTGTGGAGGAAGTAAAGGCCGCCCTCGCCGCCGCAGGGTTCACCGCAACCGGGGTGGTCGAATCCCCCATCACCGGCCCCGAAGGCAACGTGGAATACCTCGTCCGCGCCGTCTTTCGCAACAAGTCCGAGGCAATCTGAGAAGGAGCCTGCGGCGATTCCGCGACTCGCATTGGGTTCAGTCAACGAACCCTCCGATTTCTGCACGAGATCTCGAGTTATAAGCGTCTGCGAGCAGCCCATTGAGGCACTTCGAAGGATCTTTTCAGCAAACCCCCAGGTCACGCTCTTCAGATCAAAAAGATTCCGTTCGGCATCTCGACATCGGACGCTTACAACTCGCGATCTGCTGCAATTTCAGGGCAGCTCGTCGACCGAAGGCCGATGATCATCTTCAAGTGATGCTCCGGCACCCATCCCGAACTCGGCCGCACGAAGCGCCTTCTTGCTTGACCCATCTCAGCAGGCCGCACGGTTTGCGAACGTGAGCTACGCATCGTCCTCTTCTGAGGGGGAGACTGGCGGAAAGTGCTGGTGGTGAAATGCGCGCAGCTCGTGGCGAAGCTGCAGATGGCGGTCGAGAAACAAGACAGGGCGCACAGGAGTTCTGCCTCTTGTTTTGCGCGAGAGGGCGTCGGCTATCTCGATGAACTCTGAGACGCTATCGATCTGCGAAGACGTAACCGTTACAACATCGAAGCCATCGGCGATGAGGGCGTCGCGGCGCCGGGAATCACGCGCCTGCTGATGTCGCCCGCCATGAAAGGCAAGGCCGTCGTACTCCGCCGCAACGCGGGCCTGCGGCCACAGAAGGTCGCATACCACCCGATCGCCCCGTGCGATGCGCGCCGCCTCCTCCGAAAGCGCAACCGGCTCGTTGGCGAGTGCCGGAGGCAGGCCCAAACCGCCCCACCGCATGGGCGTCATAAGCAACGCATCCATTTCCGTCTCCTTGGCAGAAGCAGATTTCGCGCAGACGAACTGAACAGCGATGCGCGCTTTCCGCAGGCCTTTCATGCGCTCGACGCGGTTAACGAACGCGGAGAGTCGGGCCGGCGTTGTAAGCTGCGCCCGCACGAGCGCGCCCGAACGATTCGCCTCAAGGGGATAGCATCCGCAAAACTCATATCCCAAAGCAATGAGCTCGCCCATAGGGAGGGTTTCGGCCAGTTGGACAAGCACAAGTTCAGGAGAGCATACGGCCACGCCGGGAGCGATTTCGAGAAAGGCCCCACGCGGCAGCGGCGCAGCAAGCTGATGGAAGCAAACACGCTTCGTGGAATGACGCCCGATTTTGGGCCGCGCGAGAACGTGAAGAGGGCGCTCGACCGTGGCGTTGTCCCATAGCTCTTCGAGCATTCGCTTCAGGCTGGGCCTTTTCGCACTCTCGATGGCCGCACGAACAGCAGCCTCGGTATCTGCGGCACGGGCAAGCGAGCTGAAGCCCTTCAAATGGGAGGAAGGAAGGTGCCCCACATCACGCGAACGCAGATCGTGGAAGGCACGCAAAGCCAGAGGATGATTGCACGACCACATCCTGAGAAAAGCCAAAGCTGTTGTATGACTGAAGATCACTTCCATGTGCTGCAAGATAACAGGCTTTAGCTGTCGCGAGGCGTACATGCGGTAAATCTGCCGAACCGACATTCATGAGCAGAACAGTTACTTTTATCGCAACCGCGCCTTTGCACGTTGAAAGAAGGCCTGAACTGCTTGGCAGAAGTAGCTCGCACGAACCGTCCTCGCTCACGGGAAAACGAAGCGCAACGACCGTCCTGAGAACATTGGCGGTTCACGCAGAGTGATTGCCGACGGGTTCAGTCAACGAAGATGCCCTTTTCTGCATGAGATCTCGAGTTATAAGCGTCATCTCTTTCCAAGAAAGACCACAGCTAGAAAGGACTTTTGGAAAACACCAGTTCAGAGAAGCGCGCAGAACTGCGGTGCTTTCGCGCCGGCCCCTCAGCAACTCCCGAGGGGGGTGCGGACTCCAAGTTGGACACCCAGGTGTCCGGAAGGGAGTTCGAATGTACGACAAGAGGGCCAAGCAGGATGCGCTGGATCTGTGGTTCTCGATGCCCGGCGAGATGTCCGTGGATGACTTCGCCGCCGAGCTGGGGTACCCTTCGGGCAGCACGCTGCGCAACTGGATCAAGGCGGATCCCAGGCACGACCCCGACAAGTGCCAGTACCGCTCCAAGCCCGTGCTCCCCAAGCTCGAGGCGATAAGGCGCGTGGCCGAGGGGGCGACCGCCGCCCAGGCGGCCCGGGAGACGGGGCTGACCCCCCAGCAGGTGCGCTACAGCGTGGGAAGGTACGCCCGAGGGGGCACGGCGGCGCTGCTGCCGGCGCCCGCGAGGAAGAGGAGGAAGGGAGAGGCCGTGGACGAGGGGAAGACCCGCCGGGCGAGCCGGCCGGCCCGCCCGATGCCCTGCGAGCAGCCGCCGGGGCTGCCGGAGGAGCTGCCCGACGACCCGGCGGCGCTCAAGGCGATCATCGCCGACCTGGAGCTGAGCAACGCGGCGCTCAGGGAGGTGTTGGCCGTCCTAAAAGCCGGGGCGCCGGCCCTCACCAACGCTGAGGCGGCCGGCTGCGCCTCCAGGCTCGAGGGCGCCTTCGGCGCCGCGGCCGCCTGCGCGGCCCTGGGCCTGGCCCGCTCCACCTACTACTACCAGCTCGACGCCCTGACCTCGCCCTCCGCGCCGCCGGACGGGACGGCGGGCGAGGTCGAGCGGGCCTTCCGCGTCGACGGCAACTCGTCGAGGGGCTACCGGTTCGTGCGCGAGGTCGTGTCGCGCCGGCGCGGCCGGCCGGTGTCGGAGAAGGTGGTGCGGCGGCTCATGCGCGGGCTCGGGCTGCGCGTGTGCTACGCGCGCAGGGGGCGCTACAGCTCCTACGCCGGCGAGATCGACGCGCCCGCGCCCAACCTGCTGCTGAGGGCGGACGGCACCCACGACTTCTCCGCCGGGCGCCCCAACGAGGCGTGGGTCAGCGACGTGACCGAGTTCCGCCTGCCCGACGACGCCCGCAAGGTGTACCTGTCGCCCGTCGTCGACCTGTTCGACGGCAAGCCCGTCGGCTGGGCCGTCGGCACCAGCCCCGACGCGCGCCTCACCGAGTCGTCCCTCGAGATGGCGTGCGCGACGCTCGGGGAGGGGGAGGCGCCCGTCGCGCACACCGACCGCGGCTGCCACTACCGCTGGCCCGGGTGGAAGGCCATATGCGGGCGCCACGGGCTGGCCAGGTCGATGTCGCGCAAGGGCACCAGCCCCGACAACGCCGCCTGCGAGGGGTTCTTCGGCAACCTGAAGAACGAGTTCTTCCACGGGCGGGACTGGTCGGGATGGACGGCGGAGGCCTTCATGGAGCTGCTGGACGGGTGGATGGCCGCCTACTCGACCGTCCGTCTAAAGGCCTTCCGGGAGGGCGGCAGGACCGTCTACGATACGATAGACAACCGCAGGAGGCGGTTGGGGCTGGCGGCGTAGGCCGCTGTCCAAGTAACTGTCCGCACCCCCGAGACGCTTATAACTCGAGATCTCATGCAGAAACCGAGGGGTTCGTTGACCGAGCGGGCCATCAGTCGTTCGGATCATCGCGATAGGCGGCGCGAGCGAGATACGCGCAAAAGACCGATGACTGTCCGAGACCCAGTAGACACAATGCCGCCGCGCGGGTCCGAGTAGAAAAATGGAGCCCCATAGCGGGACTCCATTGGAGATCCTTCGACTCGCTTCGCTCGCTCAGGATGACGCCTGTTCTACGGCAGGAGGAGTTGGGCGATTTGCACGGCGTTCAGGGCCGCTCCCTTGCGGATCTGGTCGGCCACATCCCAGAAGGCGATGCCGTGGGGCACGGTCGGATCCTTGCGCAAACGTCCGACGAAGGTGCCGTCGGTGCCAGCAAGCAGACCAGGCATCGGGTACACCTTGTTCGCGGTGTCATCCATCACCTCCACGCCGGGGGCCGCCTCGAGCGCCGCGCGGGCCGCCTCCACGGTCACCTCATCGGCGAACTCCACGTTGATGGCCTCGCCGTGGCAGCGCAGCACCGGCACGCGCACACAAGTGGCCGCCACTTCGATGGCGGGGTCGCCCATGATCTTCTTGGTCTCGACGACCATCTTCCACTCCTCTTTGGTGGAGCCGTCGTCCAAAAAGACGTCGATATGCGGAATGGTATTGAAAGCGATGCGGTGGGCGAAAGCGGAGATTTCCAACTCGTCCTCGGGAGTGCCGTCCAGGAAGGCGCGGGTCTGGTCGTACAGCTCGGCCATGGCCGGCGCGCCGGCACCGGAAGCAGCCTGGTAGGTGGACACCACGACGCGCTTGATGGGGGAGAGGTCGTAAAGCGGCTTCAGCGCGACGACCATCTGGATGGTGGAGCAGTTCGGGTTCGCGATGACGCCGGAATGCCAGGCCACGTCCTGGGGGTTCACCTCGGGCACCACCAGCGGCACGTCCTCATCCATGCGGAAGGCGCTGGAGTTGTCGATCATGACGGCGCCGGCAGCGGTGACCGCCTCGCGCATCTCCTTGGACACGGAGGCGCCGGCTGAGAACAGCGCGATGTCGACGCCCTCGAAGGACTCCGGCGTCATCTCCTGCACGGTAAGCTCGCCGGCCGGCACGAGTCCGCACCCCTCGAAGGGCACCTTCTTGCCAGCCGAGCGCGCACTCGCAAGAGCGCGAACCTCACTCGCCGGGAAATCCACGTCGTGCAGCACGCGCAAAAACTCCTGCCCCACCGCACCCGTCGCTCCGGCCACAGCCACCACGGGGTTTGCCGGCGTTTCCTTCGTCCAGGTCATTTAACGTCCTTTCTTCATTTTGGCGGCGATCTCCTCCGCGGAAAGCTGGGTTTCCACGAACACGTCGTCGGAATCGAGCCCGAAGGCGGTGTGCAGGCACTGGACGGCCTGCACCGCCTGGGCCGCGTCCACGATCATGGACAGGCGGATAGGCGAGGTGGAGATGGCCACGATGTTGATGTTGTTGTCGCCCAAAGTCTGGAACGTGCGCGAGGCGACGCCCGGCGACGACTTCATGCCCGTGCCCACCAGCGACACCTTCGCGATGTCCTCGTCGACGATGAACTCGCGAGCGCCGATCTCGGGCACGATGCGCTCCATGGTCTCCTTGGCGCGGGGCAGATCGGCCCCGGGAGTCGTGAAGGAGATGTCGGTGAAGCCGGCCTCGGACACATTCTGGATGATCATGTCCAGGTTCACGTTGGCAGCGGCCAGCGCCCCGAACACGCGAGCGGCCACGTTCGGCGCATCGGGCACCTGGCGGATGGTCACCTTCACTTCCGACGTGTCGCTGGCGATGCCGGTAATGACGGCTTCTTCCATTTCGTACTCCTCCTTGACATAGGTTCCCTCGGCCTCCGAGAATGCGGAGCGAGAATGGATGACCACTTTCCATTTGCGGGCGAACTCCACCGCGCGGCTCTGCAGCACACCCGAGCCGGCGCTGGAGAGCTCCAGCATGTCGTCGTAACAGATGGAATCGAGCTTGCGGGCCCGGGGCGCGATGCGCGGGTCGGTGGTGTAGACGCCGTCCACATCGGAGTAGATCTCGCAGACGTCGGCATTAATGCCCCAGGCGATGGCCACCGCCGTCGTGTCCGACCCGCCGCGACCGAGCGTGGTGATGTCGCCGTTGGCGTCGATGCCCTGGAATCCGGCGACCACGGGAATGGCGCCATCGTCCAGCGCGTCTAAGATGCGCTCGTTGTGCACCTTCACGATGCGCGCCTTGTTGTGCGTGCCGTTGGTCTCGATGCCCGCCTGGCGGCCGGTGAAGCTGATGGACTTGTAGCCCAAAGCCTCGATGGCCATGGCCAGAAGCGTCATGGAAACCTGCTCACCGGTGGACAGCAGCCGATCCAGCTCGCGGGCCGGCGGCGCCGTCGTGATGGCGGAGGCGAGCCCCATGAGCTCGTCGGTGGTCTTGCCCATGGCAGACACCACGGCCACCACCTCGTCCCCGCGCTGGCGCATGCCTACCAGGCGCTTGGCGACGTTTTTGATGCGCTCGGGGGAGGCAACCGACGTGCCCCCGAATTTCGCGACGATCAGAGCCATTGCGCTTGCTCTCCTTCGATACGGAACTAGTCGAAAATGCAAGTGGGCACCACTATAGCAAAGTTGCAAGGTCAATGAGGGCGAGCGCAGCCCGTACGGGCGCATCTTCGGTCGGAATGCCATCAGCGGCCACGGGCGGCGAGCGGCCATCCGGCCCCGGGGATGCCGACCACCCCGCCGAGGCACCCCCGGCCACCCCGCCAGGTGACGCCGGCCAGCTCGCCAAAGGAGCACCGTCTGCTCCGTCTACCTAGTATGTCGGTTTTCCGACGGACGACACCCACCGTCCGCTGGCGGCCGCACCATTGTTTATGATGGCCTGTGTACCTATCATGATCGCTTTGCATTCAATATCGGGCAACGCCATCGGAGAGGAGAAGCCATGCCGGCCATCATCACGCACGACCTGTTCGGGAAAGACGTGTACGGCGAGACCTTCGATACCATCGGAGGTTCCCGCGATGCGGCCGAGGCCTTCCTTTTGGGCAACCAGGGCCCCGATCCTTTGTTCTTCGTCGCGCCCGATCCGCGCTACCGCCGCGTGGGAAAGCTGGCCTCGACGCTGCATCGAGCGCGCCCGGCGGAATTCCTCGTGGCCCTGAAGAGCGCTGTGCGCGAGCTGCCGGCGCAGGAGCGCTCCATCGGACGCGCCTACGCGCTGGGCTACGTATGCCACTACCTGCTGGACAGCACGGTGCATCCGCTCATCATAAGCCAGGTGAACGCCTTGTGCGGCGCCGGCGTGGAAGGCCTCACGACCGAGGACGCCCATGAGGTGCACGCCGTTATCGAGACCGAGCTGGACGAGCTTGTGCTGACGGCCAAGCGCGACGAGACCGTGGCCACCTACCACCCCGCCACCTCGGTGCTGCGTGGCCGCGACAGCATGCTGGATACCGTGGGCCGCCTGTACGCCACCGCCATCGACGACGCCTTCGGCCTCACGATGCCCAAGGGCATGTTCAAAAGCGCCGTGCGGGCCGAGCGCGCGGCCCAGCGGGCCCTCTACTCCCCTACCGGCGCCAAGCGCGCCGTGCTCTCCGCTGCCGAGCGCCTCGTGCGCCCCCATGCCATGACCGGGGCCATGAGCCACCGAGCCGCCGAGCGCGCCACTTCCGCCTTCGCCAACGACGAGCGCGCGCCCTGGCGCCATCCGGCCACCGAGGCCGTCAGCCGCGCCAGCTTCTGGGATCTGTACGACCAGGCGCGCGCAGGCGCCCTGGACGCCATTAAGGCCATGGATGCCGACGACTTCGACCTGGCCGCTTCCCACCGCCTCACCGCCGACGTGAACTTCTACGGCGAGCCCGTGGTGGCCCTCGTCGTGGCCGTGGAAGACGCCGCGGCCGGCGACGACGTCCCCGACGTGCGGAATCGGTAGGAACGCCCATGACCCTCGAGACCGCCTTCGACCTCCCCTTCTGGTTCGAGTTCGCCGCTACCGTGACCGGCGGCCTGTCCGGCGGCATGTCCGCCGTGCGCGCCCGCTACGACATCTTCGGCACCGTGGCCATCGCCTGCATCACCGGCATGGGCGGCGGCATCATCCGCGACATCCTGCTCCAGAACTACGGCCTGTACGCCTTCCAAAGCCCTTGGTTTCTCCTGTCCTGCGCCCTTGCCGGCGTGGCAGTGTTCTACTTCGGCAAGCTGGCCACCTACCTGGACCCCATCGTCGACCTCCTGGACAACATCTCGGTAGCCCTGTGGGCCATCATCGGCGCGTCGAAGAGCCTCTCGGCGGGCCTTACCGTCATCCCCTCAGTAGTGCTCGGCACCATCACCTCCATCGGCGGGGGCATCTCCCGCGACGTGCTCATGAACCGTCCGCCCGTCGCCTTCCAAACCGGCCCCATTTACGGCAGCGCGGCTCTTATCGGCTGCATGGTCTACTGCCCGCTGAAGGCCAACGGCATCCTGCCCGACACGGCGGGCATCCTGTGCGCCGGCCTCATCATGGTCCTGCGCTACCTGTCCCTCATCATGGGCTGGCGCACCAAGCCGCCCCGCGACTACTCGGACACCGTGGTGGAAAGCGTGGCGCGGCCGATGCGCTTCATCGCGCGCAAGGTGCACGTGCCCATGGGCAAGACGGCCCGCGAGCGCCAGGGCACGACCAAGTTCGACCGCTTCAAGAGGAAGGGCAAGAAGCTTTACGACCGTCTGAGCGGCCGTTGGATGGACGACGACGGTGAGCACTTCCAACCCACCGTGCTCATGGATAAACTGGTGGTGCCCTTGGCCGACGAGGACGAGCACGTCGCAGAGCCGGCGCCGGACCCCTCCGATCGCCTGTTCGTCGACCGCGACGAGCTCTACCGCATCATCGGCCTCGACCACGAGCCCCGCCGCACCGGCCCGCAGGCAGCGGTGAAGGATTCTGCCGCGGACGCCCAGGACACAGAAGATGCGGGAAGCGAGAAAAAGGAAGGCGTGGAAGGCGCCGACGCGGATGCGGCACGAAAAGCCGACGACGAGCCGGCCTTCGACCCCTTCGAACCGCAAACCCCCGACCCGAAGAAGCCCCAGCACAACCCCCGCGACCAGAAGAAGCGTTCATGACGCTCTCCCGTCGCCAGGACACCAAATTCGTGCAGGATTTTGCGATAGGGAGAGACCAAGGCGGCCCAGCAACCGATTTAGAGTCTCCCTATCGCAAAATCCTGCACGAATCACCCAGACGCGCTCTCTCTAGCGAAAAATCTTGCACGGAAATACGGCGACCGTCGCCGCACACTGAACAAGCTCGCCGCTTGGCCTGCAGACATCCCCGTAGGGACCGGCCTCGATCGGCACTCCCGAGCCAGAACGTCCGCCAATGCAGAAAGGGCGGCGCTTGCGCCGCCCCTACGTAGGTGTACCGATTCCCCGATCCTGAGCCTACATATTCTTCAACAGAATCGTGCTCATGAGGTCGGCGGTGTGCTCGCAGGCGTCGCAGCAGCTCTCCATGAAGGCGTACAGGCGCGACCACTTCAGCACGTGCATGGGCTCGTCGGCGTGGTTCACATGCAGGTTGCGGATGACCTCCACGTACAGCGCGTCGGCCTCCTCCTCGTTGTCGGAGACCTGAATGACCAGCTGCTTGAAGTTCTTCGACTTCTTGAAGTTGCGGAAATCCTCCATGGCGGCGTCCACGGCCTTACACGACTTGCGGATGAGGGTGGCGAAGCGCAGGGCGTCCTCGGGAATCTGATGGATGTCGAACATGTAGAAGTACTGCAGCACGTCCTCGATCTCATCCAGAATCTCGTCCAGCGCGCCGGCCAAAGCCACGATGTCCTCGCGATCGAACGGCGGCATGAAGTCGTTGCCGACGTGCTTGTAGATGTCGTGGTTGATCATGTCGCCGGCGTGCTCGAGCGCATGGGCCTCATCGAGCACCGCGCGCAGGGCAGCGGCATCGGTGAAGTTCTCCATGGCGCGCACAAGGACGCTCGCCTCTTGCACGGCCAGATCGGACAGCTCTTCGTAGGCGTCGAAGTAATCGTACTTGTGTTTCTTGGCCACTGGACTTCCCTTCTCGTGTTACAGGATCATAAGGAACAACTTGGCACAGGCGAAGCCCAGGATGCCGCACCCGGGGAAGGTGAGCACCCACGTCTTCACCATATCGATGGCGATAGACCATTTCACGGACTTGGGGCTCTTCGCGGCCCCCACGCCCATGATGGCCGTCGTGTTGGTGTGCGTCGTGGAAACCGGCAAGCCCCCGAAGGTGGCGAGCATAAGACTCACGAACGTGGAGAGGCTGGCGGCGAATCCCTGGAACGCCTCGAGCTTCACCATGTCCATGCCCACGGACTTGATGATGCGCTCGCCGCCCACGGCCGTACCGAGGCCCATGTTGAAGGCGCAGAAGATCATGAGCCACATGGGCATAGCCACGCCCGACAGATCCATGCCCATGCCGGCGGTCATCATGATGGCCAGCATGAAGATGGACATGAACTTCTGGCCGTCCTGGGCGCCGTGCATGAAAGCCACCCCGGCGCCAGAGCATATCTGCGCCCACTTGAAGAACGAGTTCGCCTTCAGGCGATCCACATTGCGGCACATACGGCCGATGACCTTGTAGTTGATCCAGCCCAGGCCGAACCCGAGCAGCGTGGAGAGCAGGATGCCGTAGACGACCTTCATCCACTCGGCGCCGTTGATGGCGTCCAGGCCACCCTGAACGGCGATGGCCGCGCCGGTGAGGCCGGCAATGAGCGAGTGGGATTGCGAGGTGGGAATACCGAACCACCAGGCCGCCGCGCCCCAGACGATGATGGCGACCATCGCCGCCATGAGCGCCGTCAGGGCCTGATGGGAGTTGCCGCCGAAGTCCACCATGGAGAAAATGGTATGGGCCACCGCCGTGGAGACCAGCGACACGAGCAAAAGCCCCAGGAAATTGAACACCGCCGCCATGATGATGGCATGCCGAGGCTTCATGGCCCGAGTAGAGACCGCCGTGGCGATGGCATTGGGCGCATCCGTCGCGCCGTTCACAATGATAACGCCGATATTAAGCAGAGTCACCACCAGAAGGATGGGGTTCTGCATAAGCTCGGAGAGGAAAAAGGTCCACTCGATCGTCACGGAGTTCCTTCCAACAGATAAGCTGCACCCAGAAAATGCGCAGTGGCCCAAGTCTACCCTATGACACGCCGTCAATGAGACAGACTGCTGTGTTTTTTTTGAAAAAGCTCCTACTCGGGGTCGCCGTAGAGGGCGAAGACGCGGCGGCGCTCGGCGCCGATGGTGGTGAGGTTGTTGTGGCCGGGAAGGACCGCCGTGTCGTCGGGCAGCGCCGCGAGCTTCTTCAAGGAAGCGCGCATGTCAGCCATGGAACCGCCCTTGAAATCAGTGCGCCCGATGGTGCCGGCGAACAGCGTGTCACCGGAGAGGAGCACCGGAAGCCCCTTGGGATGGTTGCCGAACTGCGGGATATCGAACAGGCAAATGGAACCGGGGGTGTGGCCGGGCGTCGCGATGACCTTCCACTTCATGTTCCCCACTTCCACAACATCGCCGTGGGCCACGGTGCGGTCGACCGGGCAGGGCACGCCCCGGGTGGAGAGATCCTCGTCGCAGGGTTCCTCGATAAGCGGCGCGTCAATGGCCGACGCAATGACGGGCGCACCCGTGGCCTCGCGCAGCTCGGCGGCGGCGCCGGTGTGGTCGAAATGGGAATGGGTGAGCACGATGGCGTCCAGTTTGCGCTCGCCCAGAGCCGCCAAAATCTTGTCAGCCGAGCAGCTGGGATCCACCACCATGGTGCCTTCGCCGTCGGAGACGATATACACGTTGTTGGCGAGCACGCCCATGACCATATACTCGACATCGACGCACAATCCACTTATCTCATACAAATCCGTCGCCATTTCTCAACCTTTCTTACTTGATCCTTGGGGCATCATTCTACGGGCATCGAAGACGCCGTCGATGGCGGACAGGCGCTTTGTCATGCGCTCGATAACCGCCAAGTCGGACAGCTGGAAGAGGAAGCGCATCTCCACCATGCCATCGCGGTGGGTGGTGGTGTTGCAGGACAGCACGTTGGCGCCCATCTCGGAAATGACGCGCGTCACGTCCAGAAGCAGGTTCATGCGGTCGAGCGCCTCGATATAGATCTCCACCTGGTAGGTGGCCGCCGTGGGCGTCCCCTCCCATTCCACCTCGATGATGCGCTCGGGATGCCGTTTCAAGTCGAGCGCATTGGGGCAGTCGGCCCGGTGCACCGACACGCCGCGGCCGCGGGTCACAAACCCCAAGATGTCGTCGCCGGGCACGGGGTTGCAGCAGCGCGACAGGCGCACGAGCACGTCGTCGACGCCCTTCACCACGATGCCCTGGGACGAGTGGGTCTCGTGCTTCTTCGGGCGCTTCACGGACGTGAGCATGGGGGCCATGATGCCCGTGGAGGAGGCCGATGTGCCCACCGTGGGCTTCTCCGCCTCCTCGTTGCCCTTGTCCACCAGGATCTTCAGCAGGCGGTTTGTGACGTGCTGGGCCTTCTCCTTGCCCGTGCCGATGTGCACGTACATCTCATCGGGGTCTTTGAAGCCGAGCGCCTCGGCCACCAGCTTCAGCGCCCGCATCGACTGGGCGCTGGATAGCCCCAGCCCGTGCTTGCGCATCTCGCGCACGAGCATGTCGCGGCCCATCTGCATGTCGTCGGAGCGGGTGATCTTCGAGAAGTAGGAGCGGATCTTGCTGCGGGCCGAGGGCGTCTTCACGATGTTCAGCCAGTCGCGGGAGGGGCTCGCGCTCTTCTGGGTGAGCACCTCCACGCGGTCGCCCACCTGCAGCTGGTAGGACAGAGGCACGATGGAGCCGTTCACCTTGGCGCCCACGCAGTGGTTGCCCACCTCGGTGTGGATGGCGTAGGCGAAGTCCACCGGCGTGGAACCGGCGCGCAAGCTCATGACCTCGCCCTTCGGCGTGAACACGAAGACCTCCGTGTCGTCGAGGTCCATCTTCAGCGATTTCAAGAACTCGCGGGAGTCCTCGGTCTCGTCCTGCCAGTCCACCATCTGGCGCAGCCACGCCAACTGGGCATCCAGGTTGTCGGCGGCGCCGGGGCGCGAGGCTCCGGTCTCCTTGTAGCGCCAGTGGGCCGCCACGCCGTACTCGGAGTTGCGGTGCATCTCCTCGGTGCGGATCTGCACCTCCAGGGGACGTCCGGCCGGCCCCATGACCGTCGTGTGCAGCGACTGGTACATGTTGAACTTCGGCATGGCGATGTAGTCTTTGAAGCGGCCGGGCATGGGGTGCCACAGCGTGTGCACCGCGCCCAGGGCCGAGTAGCAGTCCTTCACCGAGCTGGTGATGATGCGCACGGCGATGAGGTCGTAAATCTCCGAGAAGCCCTTGCCCTTCTTCGTCATCTTCTGGTAGATGGAGTACAGATGCTTCGGACGCCCCATGATCTGGGCCGAAATTCCCACCTTCCCCATCTCCTCGTGGAGCACGGCGATGACGTCGGCCAGGTACTTCTCGCGCTCCGCGCGGGACTCGGTCACCATGCGGGAGACCTGCTTGTACTTGTTGGGCTCCAGGTAGAAGAAAGAGAGGTCCTCCAGCTCCCACTTGATGGAGTTGATGCCAAGGCGGTGGGCGATGGGGGCGTAGATCTCCAGCGTCTCGCGGGACTTGAAGATGCGCCGATCCTCGCGCAGGGCCGCCAGTGTGCGCATATTGTGCAGACGGTCGGCCAGCTTGATGACGATGACGCGGATGTCCTTGGACATGGCCACGAACATCTTGCGAATGGTGGCCGCCTGCTCGTCGGTGAGCGACTCCACCTCGATGCGGGTGATCTTGGTGACGCCCTCCACCAGCGCCCGCACCTGCGGGTTGAAGGTGCGCTCCACCTCCTCGGCCGTCACCTTCGTGTCCTCCACGGTGTCGTGGAGCAGCGCCGCCGTGATGGTCTCGGCGTCCATGCGCAGATCGGCCAGGATGATGCCCACCTCGATGGGATGGATGATGAAAGGCTCGCCGGACTTGCGGCACTGGCCCGCGTGGGCGTCGCGGGCGAACTCGAAGGCGCGGCGCAGCATGGCCTCCTCCGGCGCGTCCATGTAGGCACTCGTCAGGCGCGCCAGCTCGGCGAAGCGGTCCTCGGGCGTGGCGGGCCCGCGTTCGATGGCCGAATCGGCCGTGGGATGCGGGCGGCCCAGAAGCGCGTCCACGGTCTCTTTCGTGGCCTTCCCGGCGCTGACGGCATCGGCCGCCGCCCGGACGGAATCGTCTCTCTCGGCGCTCATGGGCGCCTCCCTTCTCCTGAACGCGGACGAGCCGCGGATCGTTATCGGTTAGTGCCCCTGGCCCGGTCGGTTCCTCGGCACGATGGGATGGCACAGACGCACCGTGAGCGCGGGCTCGTCGGTGCCCAGCGCCCATCGGCAGAAGCCGCCGAACAGCGTGCGCTCGTCGATGCCCTCGCGGTAGCGCACCGAATCGGTCAGTTCCACCTTCGACGCCCCCTCGCGCACCCGCACCCACAGATGCGGGCGGCCGGCCTCGTAAACGGTGCGCGTCTCGATGAGCCCGAGCTCGCGGAACACGGCCAAGCCGCAGGCCGCCGAGGTGGGACTCACGGCGCGGAAAGCGTCGGAGGCGGCCTCGGCCAGATCGGCGTCGGCCACGCAGAAGTAGTCGTCGGGAGTGTTGCGCTGCAGCGAGCGCAGCTTGCGGTACACCTGGGCCATGACGTCATGATCCGGCGTGGCGTCGGCCAAGATGCGCTCGTTGATGGAGGCATCCCCGCGCCCGTAGAGCAGATGCACCCACGCCGGCTTCCCATCGCGCCCGGCCCGGCCGCTCATCTGGTTGAACTCCACGTCGCTGAAGGGCAGATGGTACAGCACCACGTGCCGGATGTTGGGGATATCCACCCCTTCCCCGAAGGCCGAGGTGGCCACGAGCACCTTCAGGTCGTCGCGACGGAACAACTCTTCGATGCGCTTGCGCTCGTCGCGGGAGAGCCCCGCGTTGTAGAAGCCGATCATGCAGGCGAGCTGCGGCACCCGCCGGCGCAGCATGCGCGCGAGCGCCACGGAATGCTCGCGGGAGTTCACGTAGATAACGGTCTTCTCGCCCGTGGCCACCAGGGAGGCCAAATAGTCGTCGCGGTGCGGGATGTTGCGCTGGTCGTCCAGGTACAGGTTGTCGCGGGCCGTCTCGTCGATGACCGAGTCCTGAATGGGCAGCACCGCATCGATGTCGTCGGCCACGGCGTCGTTAGCCGTGGCGGTCACCGCGAGCACCACGGGGTCTCCGAGCCGGGTCAGCGCCCGGTCGAGCTGGGTGTAGGCCACGCGCTGGCCGGCCTTGGCCTGTCCGATGTGGTGCGCCTCGTCCACGACGACGAACCCGACGCGCCCCGAGGCCGCCAGCTCGTCGGTGTGGAACATGAGGTACTCCGGCGTGGTGAGCACGATATCGAGACTCCCGTCGGCCAGCCCCGCGTACACCGCCGCGCGCTCCTCGGGCGTCGATTCGCCGGTAATGACGGCGCTCGCGATACCGAAGCGCTCGAGGCTCGTCCGCAGATGGAACACCTGGTCGGCGATGAGCGCCCGCAAGGGGTAGATGAACAGGCTCGCGGCATGGTCGGTCAGCGCGCGGAAGGCGGCGTAGGTTTGGAAGCACAGCGACTTGCCGCGCCCCGTGGCCATGACGGCGAAGGTGGACTTCCCCGCCCGCAACCGATCGAGAATCTCTCGCTGGGCCGGATGCAGTGGGCGGTCGCCGATGATGGCCTTCACAATGGCCGCCTCCAGGCCATCCGGGTCGCGGCGGGCCGTCTCCTCCCACTGGGCGCGGCGGGGCGCCAGATCGGGCAGCGCCGGCTCGGGCGCCTCGTCGGCTGCCGCAAGATCGGGCTCCCCTTCCGCCTCGGCGAACAGATCGGCGGTGAACGACACGGCATCCGGGTCGAGGCAGGCCTCCAAAGCGCAGCAGCTGCGCGCCGGCGCCACGGTTTCCAGCATGGCCTTCACCGAGCGGCGGCCGCGCCATTCGTCGATCTGCACCGTGAAGGCGGCGTCCACCACCGCATCGTTCATGAGCAGCGCGTCGATGGCGGCGCAGTGGAACATGATGCCGGCCACCGATGCGCGCCCGTTGGTGAGCGTGCAGGCGAAGTGGTCCTTGGTCTGGCCCACGGCCCGGGTGTTCACGAGCGTCACGTTCCGGGCGAGGAACGTGGGCTGGGGGTTCTCCTGGCCGAAGGGGGCGAGCCGCTCGACCAGCGCCACGGATTCGAGCGTCAGCTCGTCCAGGCTCACGAGCGCGTCCACCTCGGTCAGCGGGTGGAAGGCCGCCTCCGGCAGCTTCTGCATATAGGCGTCGAGACGTTGGGCGAAGGCCTTCAAATTCTTGGTGGGGATGGTGACGCCCACGGCCGCCCCATGGCCTCCGAAGCGCTTGGTGAGATACGAGATCGATTCCACCGCCTCGAAGAGGTTCACGTTGCCCACGGAGCGCCCGGAGCCGCGAGCCTCGTCGCCGTCGATGGTGAACAGAAGCGCCGGCACCCCGTAGGTGTTCACGAGACGCGAGGCCACAATGCCCTTCACGCCCTCGTGCCAGCCCTCGCCGGCCACGACAAGCGCCCGCTGCCCGTGGTAGATCCTGCCGGCCTGCTCCTTGGCGACGTCCGACAGCTCCGCCTCGATGGCGCGCCGCTGGTTGTTCACCTCTTCCAAGGCCTCGGCCATGGTGCAGCACTCGCCGTAGTTGTCGCACATGAGCAGATCGAGCGCCAAATCGGCATTGCCCATGCGCCCGGCGGCGTTCAGACGCGGGATGAGGGAGAACGACAGGTTCGTGGCCGAAAGCGGCTTGCCGGCCTGGCCCGTGGTGGCCAGAAGCGCGGCGATGCAGGGACGCGGGTTGGTGTTCATGCGCGCGAGGCCGTCGGCCACGAGCGCTCGGTTCTCATCGCGCATGGGCATGAGGTCGGCCACAGTGCCCAAGGTGGCGAAGTCGGTGTAGCTGCGCCACAGGTGCGGAAACCCCAGGCGGCTGCCGAGCACCTGCACGAGCTTCAAGGCCACGCCAACGCCGGCGAGGATGGCGCTCGGGCAATCCTCGGCCATCTTCGGATCGGCCACGGGCACGCCCTCGGGCACAAGATCGGCCGCCTCGTGGTGGTCGGTGATGTAGACCTCCACCCCCGCCTTCAGGATGTCGGCCACCTCGTTCTTGCAGGCAATGCCGCAGTCCACGGTGACGATGACGTCGGGCTCCAGAGCTCGGGCGCGCTCGAAGGCGGCCGCGGTGATGCCGTAGCCCTCCTCGAAACGGCGGGGAACGAAGGGGAACGCGCAGGCGCCGAGGGCCCGCAGGCCCCGGGTGAGCACGGTGGTAGCGGAGATGCCGTCCAAATCGAAGTCGCCGAACACGACGATGCGCTTCTTCTCGCGGATGGCGTCGATGAGCCCGTCGGCCACTTCTGCCAGCCCTGGGATCTCCAAGGGATTGCGCCAGTCGCGGTCAAGCGAGGGGTTCAAGAAGCGCTTGGCGGCCCGCACCGTGGTGATGCCGCGGGCCACGAGGGTCGTCGCGATGAAGCGGGGCAAACCGAGGTCGTGCGCCAGACGCGCGACGATCTGCGGATCGGCCTCCCGGATGCTGAATTGGGCGGTCATAATGTGCTAGCTACCTTACGTGCGTTCTTCTTCGTAGTTCGGAAGGTATTTTCGCACAAAGCTCGCATTCTGTCACCGCAGCACGACGGCGGCGCGGCAATTTCCCACGGCACCGCCCGGGCAGCTCCTCGCAAGCCGTCAATCGACGCTCGGCAGAGAGTCGCACAGCACCTAGCGGTTGTCCACTTTCTCGGGGTACAGGTCGTGTTGGGACAGGCGCGTCCAGGCTACTTCCTCCCAGCGGGTGCCGGGGCGTCCGTAATTGCAGTACGGGTCGATGGAGATGCCGCCGCGCGGGGTGAACTTGCCCCAGACCTCGATGTACTTCGGATCCATGAGCGCGATGAGGTCCTTCATGATGATGTTCATGCAGTCCTCGTGGAAGTCGCCGTGGTTGCGGAAGCTGAACAGGTACAGCTTGAGCGACTTGCTCTCCACCATGCGCACATCGGGCACGTAGGAGATATAGATGGTGGCGAAGTCGGGCTGGCCGGTGATGGGGCACAGGCTCGTGAACTCGGGACAGTTAAACTTCACGAAGTAGTCGTTGCCCGGGTGCTTGTTCTCGAAGGTCTCCAGTACCGACGGGTCGTAGTCGGTCGGGTACTGGGTATGCTGGTTGCCGAGCAGGGTGACGCCGCCGGCGCGAGTCTCATTCTCATCGCGGCCAGCCGAGGCAGCGGCGGGAGCAGTCGCTGGCGCGGGGCCGGCATCCTCGCGAGCCAGATGGGCCGCGATGGCGGCCATAGCCGAAGTATCCACCGATCCCTCGGGCTTCCCGATTGCATCATCGTCGCTGCCAAACAGCGCTTCAGCCATGTCCATTGGTTTCATTCCCAGCTCCTCTTCTTTAGCAACTCCTTGGGGGCGGGCTGCGGGGTACCGCTCAGTCGCTCAGACAGTCCTCGCTCGGCGAAACAGGACGTTTAGGCCTGTTTCGAACGCTCTCGGAACTCGCTTGGTGAGCAATACCCCACATCCCGCTACACTCAACTCTGCTTGATTATCTCATAGCCGGATCTTCGACGCCGTTGGCGGCGAAGGCGGCGGCGCGGTCGAGGCAGGTGGCGCAACGGCCGCAGGGCGCCTCTCCCCCTTCGTAGCACGACCAGGTCAGTTCGTAGGGCACGCCAAGGGCCAGCCCCTCGCGCACGATGTCGGCCTTCGACCAGGTGACGAACGGAGCTTCCAAGCACAGCTCGCCGCCGGTACCCTCCACGATGGCGCGATTCATGGCCTCCACGAACTCCAGCGAGCAATCGGGGTAGGCGTTGCCGGCCCAGTCGTCGTGGTGGGCGCCGTAATAGACCGTCGAGCAGCCGAGCGAGAGGGCCATGGAGGCCGCCGAGGAGAGGAAGAGCCCGTTGCGGAAGGGCACGTAGGTGCTCACCGGGCCGCCGTCGCCTTCGGCCTGCTGATCGGCGTAGCTGGACTCGGGGATGGCTGCATCGGAATGGGCCAGAAGCGAGCAGTCGCTGTCGGCGAAGATGGCACCCAGGTCGAGGAAGCGCTGCTGCACACCGTAATGGGCCGCCACGGCGCGGGCCGCCTCAATCTCGCGAACGTGCTTCTGCCCGTAGCTGATGGAAAGCGCATACACGTTTTCCGCTCCGTACTTGTTCACAGCCCGCGCCAAAAGCGTCGTGGAATCCACGCCGCCGGAGCACAGCACCAGGGCTTTGTTGTTGGTCATGGTTCCTATCCTTCCAAATCCTTAAACCCCGCGCGTCTCGTCGGGCCAGATGATCTTGTGCAGCTGCAACTGCAAACGGGCGCGGTCCAAGCCGTGCTCGATCAGATAGGCGGCGATCTCGGCCGGCTCGATAGCGCCCCATACCGGACTTGCCAGCACCGAGCAGCGATCCCACAGCCCCGCCTCGTCGGCGCAGCGCTCCATGAAGGCCAGATCGTCCTCAGTGCCCACGACGAACTTTACGGCATCGCGCGTATCCAGCAGATCGTAGTTCTCGCGGCGCATGGCAGCGGACACGGCCTCGCCGGCCGTGGGCGTCTTCCAATCCACCGTGAAGTGCAGGCTGCCGGGAAGCCCCGCCTCGGCGCACGCCTCACGCAAGTGCGCCATGGGACTCAAGTCGCGCGAACCGTTCGTCTCGATTTCCACGCGCAAGGGGCGCGGGTCGTCCACCGCGAGCAGAGTCTGCACCAAATCGGGCAGGTAGGGCTGCAGAAGCGGCTCGCCGCCGGTGAGCGTCACGCACGACACGCCGGTCTCGGCCACCCAGGCCACCAGATCGGGTACGCTCCACCCTTCCACTTCCACCAGCGGATGGTTCGCCCAGCGCGTGTCGCAGTAGGTGCACCACATGTTGCAGCCGGCGAACCGGATGAAAGCGGCCGGCCGCCCCGCCGCCAGGCCCTCCCCGTTCACGGACACGAACTTCTCCGCCACGGGGAACAGCTGGGCACGGGGGGCGATGGTGTGGCGCGCCTGGTGCCGCTCGGCATCCAGCAGGCCGTCGTTCTCTTCCTCGGGCACCATGGGCTATCGCTGCTCCCGGTAGTAGGCGCAGTTGTTGGGGGTCTCGTAGACCTCCACCTGGGCCACGGGCAGCCCGCGGGCGGCCAGCGCGTCGAAGAACCACTTCGCGAGGTTCTCCGCCGTGGTGCGGAAGGGCACAATGAACAGGGCGAAACCCTCACGCTCGAGGCACGCCAAGGTGTCGGGGGCAAGGGAGCCCTCCTCCACGATGAAATGGTGGTCGAGTCGCTCGGTCAGCGCGCGCAGCTCGGTTTTAAACTCGCCGAAATCCACCACCATGTCCTTGCAGGTGCCCTCCGTCTGCAGGTGTTCCACCTCCAGATAAGCCACCACGCGCCAGCGGTGCCCATGCAGGTTCTCGCACTTCCCATGATAATCGGTCAAAAAATGAGAGGCATCGAACGAGCTCTCTGTCTTCAATCCGTACATATCGAATTCTCACCAATCTACGAACATTTGTATGATACAATCAACATCGCAGGGAGCAAACGCCCTCTGCATTCACCCCGCCACGATGCTAGCTAGAAAGGGGGTGATGCAGATGAGCGATATGCTGGCCTTAATCCAAGTCCTTGTTGGAGTTGCCACATTCATTGTAGCTGTTTTGACGCTACAAAAAGAGAACCCGCCGAATAACGGCGGGAACTCCAACAAAGAGGGCGAGGATTAGGCACCCTCGCCGAAGGGCGTTCCGTTCGGGGCGCCCTTCTTTAGGCAAAACGATTATAGCACAGGTTCACCCATCAGAACGCGGCGTCGAAGGGGGCGGTCACGATGATTTCACTTTGGCCGCGGGTGAGCTCGGTGAGCTTTTCCAGGAAGGGGGCCTGAGTGCCGTCGAGCATGCGGAAGGTGAGCAGGACGTTCTCGGCGAAGTCGCTCTCGGCAAGCTTCGCGCCGGCCGCCTCAGCGATGCGACAGAGCTGCTCGTACAGGCTGTAGGGCACCTCCAGAATGATGTCGACGCAGACCGACACCGTGACGACATCCGCCGCTTCGATAGCCGCCTTCGTGGCGTCGGTGTAGGCGCGCACCAGGCCGCCGGTGCCGAGCAAAATGCCGCCGAAGTAGCGGGTGGCCACCACCGCCACGTCTTCCAAACCTGCATGTTGAATGGCCTCGAGGGTCGGCATACCCGCCGTCTTGGCCGGCTCGCCGTCGTCGGTGTAGCGCACGCGACCGCCGCGCAGCACGTAGGCGTACACGTTGTGGCGCGCCATGCGGTGAGCCGCCTTCACCTCGGCGATGAAAGCGAGTGCCTCTTCCTCAGTGGCGACCGGCGCGATTTGCCCGATGAAGCGGCTCTTCTTCTCGACGATCTCGGCCTCGGCACGAGCGGCTATGGTCTTGTACGCGGCCACTACTCCCCCAGCTTCTCGGCGGCTTCGAACCATTCCAGCTCGAGGGCTTCTATTTGGGTTTCGAAGTCGGCGATTTCCTCTTGCATGGCGGTGAGCACTAGATAGTCGGATTGGTCGGCGGCGGCCATTTCCAGCTGCTTCTTCTCGATCTTGCCCTTCAGGGTCTCGATCTTCTTCTCGTTGGAGGTCATGAGCTTGCGCAGGGCGCGCTGCTCGCCGCCGGAGAGGACGGGGGCGCAAGAGGCGGCCGCATTCCCGGGATTGCTGGAGGTCGCGAGCGAGGGGCGACCAAGGTCGCCCCCTACGGAGCCGACCCCAGAGTCATTTCCGCGGCCACCGCCGGCGCTCTTCGCGGCTTCGCGGTCGGCCTCTTCGGCGAGTTTCAGGTACTCGTCCACGCCACCGGGCAAATGGCGCACCTTGCCGTCGATGAGGGCGAACTGGTGGTCGGTCACGCGTTCCATGAGGTAGCGGTCGTGGGTGACGAGCAAGAGTGTGCCCGGCCAGCCGTCGAGCAGGCTCTCCACCGCCGCAAGCATATCGGTGTCCAGGTCGTTTCCCGGCTCGTCCAAGATGAGCACGTTCGGCTCATCCAGCAAAATGAGCATGAGCGCCAGCCGGCGCTTCTGGCCGCCGGACAGGTCGCACACCGGCTCGTTCTGGTCGTCCTTCGTGAACCCGAGCCGTTCCAAGAGCTGTCCCGGCGTCATCTCCTTGCCGTCGAGCATCGTGCGCCGCGAGTAGCGCGAGATCACCTGGCGCACCCGGTCGTCGCCGAGCTTGCGCAGCTCGTCCAAATGCTGCGACAGCACGGCGAAACGCACGGTCTGGCCGATTTTCACGCGCCCGGAATCGAGCGGCTGCAGCCCTTGGATGATGCGCAGAAGCGTTGTCTTGCCGATGCCGTTGGCGCCCACAATGCCGTAGCGATCGCCCGGGCCGATGATCCAGTCGACGTCGTCCAAGATGACGCGATCCCCGAAGCGCAGCGATGCGCCCTTAAGGTCGACCACCTGCTTGCCGAGACGCGCCATGGCCATGCGCTTGAGCTCCAGCTCGTTGCGCAAGGGCGGCACGTCGGCGATGAGCGCCTGGGCGGCGGCCACGTGGAACTTAGGCTTCGTGGCCCGCGCACGGGCGCCGCGGGAGAGCCACGCCAGCTCGCGGCGCAGGGCGTTCTGGCGCTTCTGCTCGGCCAAAGCCTCCAAGCGATCCCGTTCCACCCGCTGCATGATGTAAGCGGAGAAGCCTCCCTCGAAGAGCCAGACGCGCCGACCGTGCACCTCCCACATGGCCTCGCAGACCTCGTCGAGGAACCAGCGGTCGTGGGTCACCACGAGCAGCGCCCCCGCTCCGCGGCGCCAGCGGGTCTTCAAGTGCTCGGCGAGCCAGGTGATGGCGCGCACATCCAGGTGGTTGGTGGGCTCGTCCAGCATGAGCACGTCCCAGTCGCCGATGAGCAACCGGGCCAGATCAACCCGTCGACGCTGGCCGCCCGAAAGGGTTCCCACCGTCGCGTTCCAATCCACATCCTCGAGCAGCCCCGCGATAATGGCGCGAACCCGAGGGTCGCCGGCCCACTCGTATTCGGGGATATCCCCCACCACGGCCCGCTCCACGGTGTCCGCGTCGCGCAAATCGTCGCTCTGGCCGAGTACGCCCACCGAAACGCCGCGGGTGCGGATGACACGGCCGTCGTCCACTTCCACATCGCCCGAAAGCACCCGCAAAAGCGTGGATTTCCCATCGCCGTTCTGGCCCACGATGCCGATGCGAGCCCCCTCGTCCACCCCGAGGGACAGCCCCTCGAACACCGTCTTCGTGGGGAATTCCACGCTCACTTTTTCACAACCGAGAAGAAACGCCACCAAAGCCGCCTTTCACTTCCATTCGCTTCGGAGCAGATTATACGCTAACGGATTTTCCAAACGGCAACAATGAGCACCGCTAGCGAAAGCGCCGCCGACAGAGCGAAGGCCGCCCGATAGCCCCACACGGCCGCCTCCGCGCCGCCCACACCCGCCAGAGCCAGCGATGCGGGCACGCTTGCCACGAGCAGCATCATGAGCGCCGTGCCGAGCGAGGCGCACACCTGGCGGGCCGTGGCGAAAAAGACACTGCCGTCCATCGTGTTCGCGGGAAGCAAGCCCGAAAGACCCCAGGAATTCAACGGCCCCACGAGCGTGCTCACGCCCAAAGCGCGTACCGCTTGCATGGCCGTCAGCAGCCATAGCGGAGTCGCTGCATCCACGAACATCATGGAGGCCGCACCAACGACGAGCAGCACGGCGCCCGTCACCGTAACCGCGCGTGCGCCCACCCGATCGGTGAGCAGGCCAGCTAGCGGATTCAGGAACAGGGCTATCACCGTAGCCGGCACGAACACGATGCCGGCATCGAGCGCCGAGAGCCCACAGATGCCCTGCACGAACAAGGGAACGATGAGCGTGATGCCCATGAACGAGGCGAACAGGCAGTTCTGGGCCACGAACGCCGCCCGGTACTGGCGGGCGCGAAACACGCCCAGATAAATAAGCGGATGGGAAATACGGTCCTGCCGCACGAGGAACGCGGCCACGCAGCAGGCACCGCTCAGCGCCGGAACCCACACGCCCTCGCTGGACAGCGGCATGTTCGCCGCATTCGATGCCGCCAAGAGCAGCCCGCCGAAACCGAGCGTGGAAAGCGCCAGCGACGGCACGTCCAACACAGCGCCGGCGCTGCCATCCCCCTCCTCGCGCACCAACAGAGCGCAGGCCAACGCGAGCAGCACCAAAATGCCGATTAGCAGCCCGTAGAAGCTGCGCCAGCCCCAGGAGTCTACGAGCGCGCCGCCGATGATGGGCCCGATGTTGGGGGCGAACCCCATGGCAATGCCCGCGATGCCCATGGTCGTGCCCGTGCGCTCTCTCGGAAAGCGCGTCATGGCCAGCGACTGCACGAGCGGCAGCGTGATGCCCGTAGCCACCGCCTGCAGCACACGTCCCAGCACGAGCGTGAAGAACGTTCGGGCAATCAGATCAACGGCCGAGCCCGCCAGAAAGAGCCCGAGGGCCAGACACACCAGGCGCTTGACCGACATACGCCGGGCGAGGAACGTCACCACCGGCACCGTAATGCCCATAACGAGCATGTAGACGGTGGTCAGCCACTGCCCCTCGCCGGCATCGATGGAAAACTCCGCGCAAATGCCCGTGAGCATGGAGTTCGTAGCGGTTTGGGAAAGCGATCCTAACGCACAGGTGATGACGACGATGGCGAACAGGACGTAGGTGTGCCCCTTCTCGGAAAGACGCATGGGAGTTTCCAGCCCTCAGTTGAACCGCTGCTGGGTCTTCTCCAACCCGTTGTCGATGAGCGAGAGCACCGCCTCAGCGCCCTGCGCCACCGCATGCTCGAAGGTCTCGGTATCGTCCTTGCTGCGGGGGCGCGAGAGCACCCAGTCGACCACGGGCTTCCGTCCCGGCGGCCGCCCGATGCCGATGCGCACCCGGTACCAGTCGCGGGTGCCCAGCTTGTCGCAAATGGAGCGCAGCCCGTTGTGGCCGGCATGTCCCCCGCCGAACTTCACCCGAATAGTGCCGGGGTCGATGTCCAGCTCGTCGTGGATGACGATGAGATGATCGGGATCCCCATGGTAGGCCCTCATGAGCTTGCTCACCGGGCCTCCCGAGGTGTTCATGAAGCTCTGGGGCTTTACGAGCAGAAGCTCGTGGCCATGGTAGCTCGCCTTCCCCACGAGCGCCCCGCCCTCGTTCTTCCAGTAGCGCACGCCTAGCTCATCGGCCAGCGCATCCACCGTATCGAACCCGGCGTTGTGCCGCGTGTGCTCGTACTCCTCGCCCGGATTCCCCAGGCCCGCGATCATATACAACTTGTCACCTATTTCCGTCATTCATCCTTGGAAGAGTAGAACCGAGTCCCCGGAGAGGGGGCCCGCGCGCAGTTCATTGAAGTGCAAAGAAAGAAGGCCCGAGACCCTCGGAGAGACCCGCACTTCAATGCTGTTTGAGCACGGGCTTCCTCCCCGGGGACTCGGGCCGGACAGCCAAGCAGCTATTCGAACAATTTCCCAATAGAGCCGTTGTTGTACACCACATCGATGGTCTGCGCGAACAGCGGCGCGATGGAGAGCACCTTGATCTTGCCGGTCTGGCGCGCGAGCGGCACGGGCACGGCGTTGGTGACCACCACTTCCTCGATGCAGGAGTTCTCCAGACGCTCGTAGGCCGGGCCGGAGAACAGGCCGTGGGTGGCGCAGGCGTACACCTCGGCGGCGCCCTTGGCCTTCAGCGTGGCGGCCGCGGCCACAAGCGAGCCGCCCGTGTCGATCATGTCGTCGTTCAGGATGCAGATCTTGTCGGTCACGTCGCCGATAAGCGCAGTGATCTCGGCCTGGTTGTGCTTCGGGCGATCCTTGTGCATGATGGCGATGTCGCAATCGAGCGCCGTGGAGAACTTCTTCGCCGCCTTCGCGCGGCCCACGTCCGGCGAGACCACGCACAGACGCTCGGGATCGAAGCCCTTGTTGCGGAAGTAGTCCACGAAAATGGGCATGGCCGTCATGTGGTTCACGGGGATGTCGAAGAAGCCCTGGATGGCATCCTGGTGCAGATCCACCGTGATGATGTTGTCGATGCCGGAGACCTCGAGCAGATCGGCCACGAGCTTGGCCGTGATGGGCTCGCGCGGGGCGGCCTTGCGGTCTTGGCGGGCGTAACCGTAGTGCGCGATGACCGCCGAGATGGAGCGGGCGCTTGCGCGCTTGGCGGCATCGGCCATGATGAGCAGCTCCATGAGGGCGTCGTTCACGTCGAAGGTCTCGCTCGCGCACACCGACTGGATGAGGAACACGTCGGCGCCGCGGATGGACTCCTGGTAGCGGGCGTAGATCTCGCCGTTGGCGAACTTCTCGTGCTTGATGTTGCCGAGGTTCACGTTCAGGTACTTGGCGATCTCCTCGGCCAGCTCCGGATTCACCGAGCCGGAGAACAGGATCATGCGCTTGGTCATCTCGGTCATGGGGTGCGTCCCTTCTGCGACGGGTCTTTCAGCTTCGGTTATTGTAGTACGGCGCGCCGCTTCATGCGGGCTGAAGCGGCGCGACCGACTATTTCTTCTTCTCGATGGGGTGGGCCGCCACCCAGCCTTCTATCTCCTGCTGTCTGGCGCGCCCGAGGGCCAGCGCTCCCGGCGTCACGTCCTTGGTGATGGTGGAACCGGCGCCCACGAGCGCGCCCGCCCCGACGGTCACGGGGGCCACCATCATGGTATCGGAACCGATGAAGGCGCCGTCCCCGATGATAGTGGCGTGCTTGTTCGCGCCGTCGTAATTGCAGGTGATGGAGCCGGCGCCGATGTTCACGCCCTCCCCCATGGTGGTGTCGCCGATGTAGGACAGATGCGGCACCTTCGAGCCCTTGCCGATGGTGGATTTCTTGATCTCCACATGGGTGCCGGCCTTGGCGCCCTCGCACAAGTGCGCCGCCGGACGCAGGTAGGCGCGCGGACCGCAGGTGGCGCCGTCATCGATGAGCGCTTCCACCGCCACGGTCTCGTCGATGCGGCAGCCGCGACCGACGCGCGTGTCGGTCAGGCGGCTGTCGGGGCCCACGACGCTGTTCTCGCCGATCGTCGTCTTCCCCAGCAGCATGACGTTGGGCAGAAGCTCCACGTCGGGGGCGATCTCCACCTCGGGGCCGATGTAGGCCGTGGCCGGATCCCACATCGTGACGCCGGCGGCCATGTGCGCGTCGTTGATACGACGCTGCATGACGCGGGTCGCCTCGGCCAGCTGGCCGCGGGAGTTCACGCCCAGGCACTGCTCCGCATCGCTCGTCTTATAGGCGAGCACGGGCCGCCCGGCGGCGCGGCTGATGGCCAGCACGTCGGTAAGATAGAACTCGCCCTGGGCGTTGTCGGAGTTCACCTGGGAAAGCGCGTCGAAAAGGGCACAGGCGTCGAAGCAGTAGACGCCGGAGTTGCACTCGGTGATGGCCGCTTCCTCGGGGCTCGCGTCCTTCTGCTCGACGATGCGGGCCACCTCCCCGGCGCCGTCGCGCACGATGCGGCCGTAGCCGAAGGGGTTTTCAAGCTCCATGGTAAGCACGATGACCGCCGCGTTGTGCTCCTCGCGCAAGGCCGCCATCTGGCGAATGGTCTCGGGCTGAATGAGCGGAGAGTCGCCGGAGAGCACCACGACGGCGCCGTCGAAGCCGGCCAGGGCATCGGCGGCGGCCAGCACCGCATCAGCCGTGCCGCGCTGGGCCTCTTGCACGACGACCTCGGTGTCGCCTTCCACCAAGGGGATCACCTGGTCGCGCATATGCCCCACCACGGTGACGACCCTATCGGCGCCCGCCTCCTTGGCCGCTTCCACGACCCACCGCACGAGCGGGCGGCCCAGCACCTCGTGAACCACCTTCGGCTTCTTCGACTTCATACGGGTACCGGCCCCCGCGGCCAAAATAATCGCAGCAGTTTCCATGAAACGCCTTTCTATAGCTATACGTGCGCTCGTTCGCGCCCATTTCCAATTGGCCTAGTATAGCGCAAGGAGCCTATAATCGAGCAGGTCGACACTAGGGAAAGGAGGCGACCATGGCCCAAGGATTGGACGCGCTGACCCGTGAAGAGCTGGTCGGGCTTTTGGAAATCACCGCGAAGGACCTCATCGCGCTGGACGGAACATGGTTCCAATCGCTGGAACGCGAGCAGGGCATGGACACGGCCATGGAGCACGACCGTGCTGCCTGGCGACGCTTCGTGCCCAGCGAGGCCCGACGGCTGAAGAAGCTGCTCGGCCTTTCGGATAGATGCGGACTTGAAGGACTCGCCGAGGCGCTGCCTTTGCGCTGCACCTCACTGGCAAACGAATGGGAGATTTGCCGGGAAGACGACGGGGCCGCGCTCGTCTTCCGCATCACCGACTGCCGCGTGCAGAACGCCCGCGCGCGCAAGGGAATGGAGTTCCACCCCTGCAAGAGCGTGGGCGAGCTGGAGTACGCCGGCTTCGCCGCCGCCTTGGATGACCGCATCCACTGCGAATGCGTCAGCTGCTTCCCCGACATCACCGACAACACCTGCAACTGCGCCTGGCTCTTCCGGATGGAGGGGTAGACCGCGCCCCCTTCTACTTGAACCGTTTCAGCAGAAGGGAGTTGCTGACGACGCTGACGCTAGAGAGGGCCATGGCGGCGCCGGCGAGGGCAGGGGCGAGGATGCCCACGGCGGCCAGCGGAATCATGATGCAGTTGTAGATGAGCGCCCAGAACAGGTTCTGCTTGATCTTGCGCATGGTGGCCTTCGACAGGCGCAAAGCCACGATGAGGTCGGACAGGCGGTTGCGCATGAGCACCACGCTTCCGGCGTCCAGGGCCACATCGGTGCCCGAGGCCAGCGCCACGCCGATGTCGGCGGCGGCGAGCGCCGGGGCGTCGTTGATGCCGTCGCCCACGAAGGCCACGACGGTCTTCGCGCCGGCGGCCGCGTCCTGGGCGGCGCTCGCGGGCGACTCGAGGGGCACCGGCTCGGCGGGAATGCCCATGTCGGGGTCGGAGGCGGCCATGAAGGCGGGGTCGGTCACTTCCATTTCCATAATGCGCTCGTCGTCCTTCTCGGTATCGCGAGCCTCGGCGGCGGCCTTGCCGAGCATGGCGATATCGGCGGCGCCCCGCACGACGCGCACGCAATCGGCCTTCTCGAGCGGTTTCACACCGGCGAACACGTGGTCGGGCGCGATGCCCACTTCCTCGGCGATGGCTCGGGCCGTGGGTGCGGCGTCGCCAGTGACCATGTAGGAGGTCACGGAGAAATCGCGGGCCAGCTCGCGCACCGTGGCCGCCGCGTCCGACTTGGGCTCGTCGCGGAACTGGATGCGACCTGCGGCCACCCCGTCGATGGACACGAGTGAGCCCGAAGCCCCGGCTTCGGCTCCCTCGCCTTCGGCCTTCCCGACGCCCACGAACACCTCGTGGCCTTCCACGACGCCGCGCACGCCCTCGCCGACGACGGCCTCGAAGGACTCAGCCGCGGGCAGCGGCGCCAGGTCGCGCCCGGTTGCATAGGCCACGACGGCGCGGGCCAGGGGATGCTCGCTCTTCGCCTCCAGAGCGGCGGCCAGACGCAGGGCGTCATCGGGAACGTCGCAGGCCACAACGACCGGCTCGCCCTGGGTGAGGGTGCCCGTCTTGTCGAAGACGGCTGCCGACAGGTTGCCCATGGTCTCCAGCACCGTGCCGTCCTTGATGAGCACGCCGAGCTGCGCGCCCTTCCCCATACCTACGGTGAGCGCCGTGGGAGTCGCCAGGCCCAGCGCGCAGGGGCACGCCACGCAGATGACGGCGATGGCCGGCATGAGCGCTTGCACCAGGCGGTCGTCGGGGCTGGCCGGCACGACGAAGAACCACACGCAGAACACGATAAGCGCGATCAGCAGAATGGCGGGCACGAACACCGCCGCGATGCGGTCGGCGATGCGCTGGATGGGGGCTTTGGTACCCTGGGCGTCTTCCACGGCGCGCACGATGCGGGCCAACGTGGAATCGGCGCCCACGCGCAGGGCGCGCACGGTCACCGAACCAGTGGTGTTCTGGGTGCCACCAGTCACCGCGTCGCCCACGGCTTTTACCACAGGCAGCGTCTCGCCGGTCAGCATGGACTCGTCCACTTCCGTGGCGCCTTCCACCACCACGCCATCGACCGGCATCTTCTCACCCGGCCGCACGAGCACCGTGTCGCCGGCCACCACCTGGGCCAGGGGCACCTCGCGCTCCTCGCCGCCGCGGACCACCCGCGCCGTGGGCGGCGTCAGGTTCATGAGCGACTCGATGGCCTGGTTCGTGGCGCCCTTGGCGCGGCTTTCCAGCATCTTGCCGAACAGCACGAAGGTGATGAGCATGGCACAGGTCTCGAAATAGGGCATGCCGTCGTTGATGGCGAGCGCCGCATGGCTTTCCCAATCCCCCGTGATCACCGGCAAAAACGTGATCCACAGCGAGAACAGAAACGCAATGGAGGTACCGAGCGCCACGAGCACATCCATGTTCGCCGAGCCGCCCTTAAGGGAGCCCCACGCGCCCTTGTAGAACCGCGCGCCGCAACCGAACTGCACCGGGGCCGTAAGCGCCAGCAGCAAGAGGTTCGCCGCGAACATGGCCTGCACATGGGTGGGATCGGTCACGAACAGCCCCGCCAGGGCCGCGCCCACCCCCATGTGCCAGCCGGGAATCATGCCGATGGCCACAATAGCCACCGTGAGCACGGCCGCCACGCCGAACACCTTGCGATCGCGCTTGGCCCGGGCGGCCTCGCGGGCGCGGCGCTTCTCGTCCACCAGCGGTGCGTCCTCGGGAATGATCTCGGCCGTGAAGGACAGATTGTCGAAGACGGCGAGCATGTCGTCCACGCTGGCCTGGGCCGGGTCGAACACCACGCGCCCCGTGTTGTTGGCCAGGTTCACCGCCACATCGACGACGCCGGGCGTGGCGCGGTAGTGCTTCTCGATGTTGGCCGCGCAGTTCGCGCAGTGCATGCCGTCGATGGCCAGGCGCAGGTTGGCCCGGGGCGCTTCCCCGTCGTGCTGCGGCGGCTCTTGCCGAGTCGTCTCCTGCTGCATCGTCTCCTGCTGGATTGCCTCTCGTTGGGACATAGCTTGCCTTCCTTACTTCGAGAAGCGGCTCATGAGCGCCATCACTTCATCGATCACCTCGTCGTTGCCGGCACGCACCTCTTCCACCACGCAGGTACGCATATGCTCGGCCAGCACCATCTCCGACACGCGCCGCACCGCCGCCTCGGCGGCGGCCAGCTGGGTGAGCACATCCCCGCAATAGCGGTTGTCCTCGATCATGGCCTTCACGCCGGTAAGCTGCCCGATGGCCCGGTTCAGCCGCTTCTGCATATCCGCCTGCAGCTCCATGCTGCGCGGTGTGTTCTTGTGCCGGCAGGGGCAATCGGGCACGTGGCCCGTTCTACCTGCACCAGTCTTGGCCGCTGCCTGGGCCGCCCCGGCCTTCGGCATTGTCTGCGCCGTCCCTTCCCCGCTGCATGCTTTCTCGTTCTTCATAGCATTCCTTCGCTCATAGCTCCGGCTTTCATTCTCGAAAAAAACTTATACCCCTAGGGGGTATTTTCGTCAAGCAGGAAAAACCGCAGTCAACGAAGACCCACGATTTTGCATGAGATTGACGGTTATGAGCGTCTGGAGAATCTAAGTTCACTCGAAATTGTCAATTATCGTTAATTATAATCACTATAGCTGCCCTTCAGACGCTCATAACCGTCAATCTCATGCAGCGACAGGAGCCTTCACCGACTAAGCGAGACGAGATGAAGCGCGAAGCGGCCATTACCGGAAAGGCCGATCGGAATCGGTTCCCATAGAAGTGGAGCGCGACCGCTCTTATCGAACGGGGCTCAGACACGTTTCCTCCGGCAGAGCGGCACGAGCCCACACGGGGCCTCTTTCGGCACAGACGCAGGGAACTAGGCAACAAAAAGGCCCCGCAACCTGATGGCTGCGGGGCCCCAGTTCTGCTGAAACGCGACGGGCGCTTACAGCGAGTCGATGTAAGCGACCAGGTCGCCCACGGTGACAAGCCCCTCGGGCTCGCCGAAGTCGACCTCGCAGGCCTCCTCCAAGTCGCAGATGAGCTCGACCATGTCCAGCGAGTCGATGCCGAGGGACTCGAAGGTCGCCTCGGGGGTGACGGTGGCGGGGTCGATGTCGAGGTTGCTCTCGAGAACGCCGGCGATGGTGTCGATAGTGGCCATGAACTAATCCTCCTTTTGGGTGAGCAGACCGTAGCCGCCGTCCTCGCGGCGGTACAGGATGTGCACCAGGTTGGTGTCGCGATCAGTGTACGCGAAAAAGTCGTGACCCAAAAGATCGATCTGGATGAGCGCCTCTTCTTCGGTCATGGGCGTGAACTCCGTCTCCTTGCGGCGGATGATCTCGTCCTCGGACAGCTCGTCCATCAGACGGTCGAGATCCAGCTCGCTCTCCGGGTGGGCGTCCTCGTGGGCGTAGTCGACGATGCGCTCGGTGGCGCGAACCTTCTTGTCCAGCACGCGGGTCTTGTACTTGCGCAGCTGGCGGGCGACCTTGGCGGCAGCCACGTCGATGGCGGCGTACATGTCCTCTTCGCTTTCCTCCACGCGCACGATGTGGCCCTTGACGCGGACGGTAACCTCGCAAATAGCCGGCAGCGGGTTGGCCGGGTTCTTCTCGGTGTAAAGAACAATTTCCGTGGAGACGGTGTCGGCGTCCACAGCCTTGATCGCGTTACCGACCTTCTCCTCAGCGTACTGACGAAGGGCGTCGGTGACGGGCATTTTGCGTCCGGACACGGTGATCGTCATGATTTCCACCTCTTTTACCTCGTTGCTTGCACAATCAGCGTGGAAGGCGCGAGCCCGCTGGGGCACCTGAGCGCACCATGCGTAAAACGCACCCTTCCAAACTGGAAAAAACAGCATAGCGCACTTTTCGCTAGATTGACCGAGCAATTTGAGGTTGCAAGAAAACGATTGCCGTCTGAGGACTGTTTTCGGAATGCAGCGCCTTTGAAGTCGAACGGTTCTCGTTTTCGTGTGAAAAAGGCTGCTACGGGGACTTTACAGATAGGGATTTTCGCTGAAGCGAAAGGGAAAGCGGTTACAATTAACGGATATCTGTGAAGCCGTCTTGCTCGCAGGCGGCTGAGTCGGTAAGAGAAATTGAGGATGTAAGGCATGGAACCCACTGCGAAGAATCCCGATCCGCATCATATCTTCATTGATGAAGTCCAGGGGCATCAGCGTCGCTGGTTGAAAGTCATCCAATTTACGAGTTCGTCCACGAAGGCGGCGGCCATCATGCTGGCGGCGGCTATTGTGGCCCTCGTTATCGCGAACTCGCCGTTCTTCGAGCCTTTTGAGGAGTTCTGGCACACCCATGTAGTGGTGGGCGTCGGCGGCTTTATCGGCGAGATGTCGCTGGCCCATATCATCAACGACATCTTCATGGCGGTGTTCTTCCTGCTCGTAGGGTTAGAGATCAAATACGAGATGACCGTCGGCGAGCTCACGAACATCCGTCAGGCGGCGTTGCCCATCATCGCGGCCTGCGGCGGCGTTCTGGCCCCTATCGTCATCTACTCCATCTTCAACGCCACCAACCCTGAGACCTCCCACGGCTGGGGCGTGCCGACGGCGACCGATATCGCCTTCGCCTTGGGCATCATGGCGCTGCTCGGCAACCGCGTGCCCAACGGCGTGCGCGTGTTCCTCTCCACCTTGGCCGTGGCCGACGACATCATCGCCATTCTCGTCATTGCCATCTTCTACGGCCAGAGCCCCTCGCTCATGTGGCTTGCCATCGCTGCGGCCATTCTCGTGGTGCTCGTACTGATGAACCGGGCGCACGTGTACGCCCTGACGCCTTACATGCTGGTGGGCTGCCTGTTGTGGTTCGCTGTGTTCATGTCCGGCGTCCATTCCACCATCGCCGGCGTGCTGCTCGCCTTCACGATCCCCACGGGGTCGCGCGTCGATCTGCAGAAGTTCATGACCTGGTCGGGCGACCGGGTTCGCGAGGCGCGCGCCGCCTATGTGGAGACCGAGCCGGTGACGCTCCAGAAGGATTACATGTTCACCGTCACCCGGCTCTCCAGTGTTGCTCGTCAGGTGGTACCCCCGGCCACGCGCTTGGAGCATATGCTGTACCCGTGGGTGTACTTTGCCGTGCTGCCCCTGTTCGCGCTGACCAACGCCGATGTGAGCTTCCTTGGCGGCGATGTTCTCGCTATGGTCTCGAGCCCGGTGTTCTTCGGCGTGTTCTTCGGATTGCTTCTGGGCAAGCCCATCGGCATCCTGCTCTTCAGCTTCTTGACGGTGAATCTGAAGATCGCCAACCTGCCCGATCATGTTAACTGGATCCATATGCTGGGTGCCGGCATCCTGGGCGGCGTGGGCTTCACCATGGCCATCTTCGTGGCGAACCTCGCCTTCCCCGAGGCCGTGCTCATCGCCGATGCGAAGATCGGCATTCTGTCGGCCTCGCTTCTGGCCGGCGTGATCGGCTTCCTCTTCCTGTTCATGCAGGCGAAGGCGGCCGAGCGCCAGGGCATCTCGTACGTGTCCGCCTCGCTGGATGAGGTGGTGCGCCAAACGGCCGGGGAAGAGGCCGCCGACATGGCCGACGACGTGGTTCTCGGCTGCGGCGACGAGGATCTGGTCGACGATGTGCGCGAGGTGCTGGAAGCCGAGGGCGGCGTGGCGGAGTTCGTCGTGCACGAGATCCGCGACGAGGCCGAGGCCGAGGAAGCCGAGGACGTCACCGGTACGCGACCCTAGGGGACGCGTCGATCCGCGGGCTTTTCGTACTTTCGGAGGGCGCTCTTTCGGGGGCGCCCTTTTTCATGCATCAAGTCGTTTTCGCAAACAGCAAGCTCGCTACAACGCGCCCATGAGGTCGGCGATGGCGTAAAGGGTGCCGAAGGCGACGGCGCAGCCTTCCGGGCCGGCGGCGGCGCGGGCTGCGCGCAGGGCATCTGCGGGAGCGCCGCACGTGCGCACGGGCACTTCCCCGGCACGGGCTTCCTCCGCCAGCACTTCGCGCACGCAGCCCTCCAGCTCGTCGGCCGCCAGGGCGCGAGGGCTTTTCGGGGCGTACACCGAGAAGCTGCGGACCCACGGCGCCACGGCGCGCACCATGGCCGGGTAGTCCTTGTCGGCCAGCACGCCCAAAGCAAAATCGACCGAGGCGCGTCCCTCCTCCCCCAGAAGATCGGCGAGCGAGGCGGCCAGGGCCTCGGCCCCCTGAGGGTTGTGACCACCGTCCACAATGGTAAGCGGCGCGGTATCCACCACTTCGAAACGGCCGGGCCAACGGGCGGAGGCGATGCCCGCGAAAGCGGCCTCGTCGGAGATGGCCCACCCGCGCCCGCGCAGCACGTCGACCGCCGTGAGGGCCAGCGCCGCGTTGAAGGGCTGGTAGCTGCCGAGGAGACGCGTCTCGAACCCCCTCCCCTTCCACGAGAACCGGCGCAGGGCCACTCCCTCGAGCGGCTCCACGGACAAGTCGCCGAAATCGGGCACGAAAAGCTCGCAACCGCGCTCGGCGGCCACGACCTCGATGACCGCCATGGCCTCGCTCTCCTGGGGCCAGCTCACCACGGGCGCTCCCGCCTTCACGATGCCGGCCTTCTCGCCGGCGACGGCGCCCAGGGTATCCCCGAGCAAATCGGTATGGTCGAGCCCGATGCGGCAGATCACGCTCGCCTCGGGAGTCTCGATGACGTTGGTGGCGTCCAACCGCCCCCCGAGCCCCACTTCCAGCACCACGATATCGCAGCCCACGGCGCGGAAATGCTCGAAGGCCACCGCCGCCATGAGCTCGAACTCCGTAGGATGATCCCCGCACGCCGCCTCCACGGCCGCGGCCGCCGGGCGCACCGCCGCCACGGCCCGGGCGAGCTCCTCGCCCGTGATGTTCTCGCCGTTCACGCGGATGCGCTCCTCGAAGCAGAGGATGAACGGACTCGTGAACAGGCCCACCTTGTAGCCGGCCGCCTGCAGCACCGAGGCCACATACGCGCACACCGACCCCTTCCCGTTGGTACCCGCCACGTGCATGAAGCGCAACTCGTCCTGGGGGCGCCCCAAGCGCTCCAGCAGATCCACCATGCGCGAGAGCCCCAGGCGCGAGGCCTGCCATCGCGGGGTGTTTATCCAGGCAACGGGATCGAAGTGGCGCGCATCTTCCACGGCACGTTCTCCTTCAAGGACGCGGCTACCGTTTTCTTACAAACCCGGTAACCGATGGGGCATATCACGGCTCCATTCTATACTAGGTTCCGGGCACGAGAGGCCGCGCGACGAGAGGAGGAGCCATGGCAGCCATTTACGACCTGAACCGGCCGAATCCGCTGGCGACGCCCTGCGATGAGGAAAGCTGCAAGCCGCCCCTGGTCAAGATCCTCACCTCCCACGAGTTCAGCCAGCTCACGCATATCGCCCCGGAGGCGCGGGCAGAGCTGGCGGCGCTCGAGCTGGCGGCGGCCAACTTCGTCGAGCTGTACCCCTCCTACATCATCGGCTCGTTTTCGGTGCCGGACAAATCCGACCCCACGGGCGATCCGGACACCATGTCGTTCTACCTGGAAGCCGACCACCTCATCCTCATCGACGACGGCGACATCGCGCAGAAGACCCTGGACAAAGTGGCCGCCACGGGCATCCTCACGAAGCCCACCACCTCGCATACCCTGTATGCCTTCATGAAGACGCTCATCGCCGACGATTTCAGCTGGTTCTCCTCCATGGAAGACGCCATGGAAAGCCTCGAGGACGCCATGATCGGCCACCATGCCGACATCTCGTCGCAGACCATCATGAGCTATCGGCGCGCCGCCATGCGCATGGGCTCCTACTACCAGCAGATCGGCGTCATGGCCGACCTCATCGCCGACAACGAGAACAAGGTGATGAGCCGCGAGGAGGCCCGCACCTTCGGACACATCACCACCCACGCGAACCACCTGTCCGACCGCGCCGATATGCTGCGCGAGTACAGCCTGCAGCTTTACGAGCTGCATCAGACGCAGATCGACTTGAAGCAGAACTCCACCATGCAGATTCTCACCATCGTCACGGTGATGTTCGCGCCGCTCACGCTCGTCACCGGCTGGTTCGGCATGAACCTCACCGTGCTGCCGGGACTCGATTGGCCTTATATGGCGGCCACGATCATCACCCTGGCCCTGGTCATGATCGTGGTGATGGTGCTGTTCTTCAAGCGGAAGAGATGGCTTTAAACCTCGCCGCGCAGCAGCTCGCCTAAGGTGGCGAAGTCGTTTTCCAAGGCCTCGCGCTTCTTGCTGTCGTAGAGCGCGGCCGCCGGATGGAAGATGGGGAACACCTTGAAGCGCCCCGCCCGCTGCAGCGTGCCGTGCAGGCGCGTGATGCCCACATCGGTTTTCAGGATGAACTTCGTAGAGAAGTTGCCCAGCGTGACGATGTACTCCGGGTTGATGGTGCGCGTCTGCTCGCGCAGAAACGGCGTGCAGGCCTGAATTTCCTCGGGACGCGGATCGCGGTTGGAAGGGGGACGGCACTTCAGCACGTTGGCGATGTAGACGTCCTCGCGGGACAGCCCGGCGATGGCCAGAAGTTCGTTGAGGTACTTGCCGGCGGCGCCCACGAAAGGCTCGCCCTGCAAATCCTCGTTCTTGCCCGGGGCCTCGCCGACGATGAGCACCCGGGCCTCGGGATTGCCCACGCCGAACACCGTCTGCGTGCGGCCATCGCACAAGGGGCAGCGGCGGCAGGCGGCCACTTGGGCTTGCAGGTCTTCTAGCGGAATGTGGGGGTGCTCCATCGGGCGTCCTTCTTTCTTGAATTCCTTTTTGGGACTCACCTCGGGCGAGCGCCGGGAGGGGGTGCCGTGCTCAAACAGCATTCTATGGCATTTCCCGCCGAGAGTCGCGGCATTTTCGTATGCCATAGAATGAACTGCGCGCGGCACCCCCTCCCGGCGCTCGCTGCGCATTGCTGTTTTTTCAACCTGCTGCACAGACTTGGTACTCGCTGCGCATCGCCTTCTATACGTACAGCCTCGGCAAGCGAGAGCAGCCGAAGCCGATGGCCACCTCGTGCTGGACGGTGCCCAAGGTCTCAGCCATCTGGTCGATGGTGACCGAGGCCTCGCCCTGCTCCCCTACGATGATCACCTCGTCGCCGATCTGGGGGTCGATGTCGTTGCGCTGGCGCAGGTTCACTTCGAACATGGACTGGTCCATGCAGATGTTGCCCACCTGGTGGAAGCGGCGGCCGGCCAGCAGCACGTCGGTGCGACCGGAAAGGCCCCGGCGGAAGCCGTCGGCGTAGCCGATGGGCATGGTGCAGATCTTCACGGCGCCGGGGCTGCGGTAGTTCAGGCCGTAGCTGACGCCCTCGCCCACCGGCAGCGTCTTCACATCGGTGATGCGGGCCTTCACGCTCATGGCCGGCTTCAGATCGATCATCGGGTAGGCCTCGGGGCACGGGTAGAATCCGTACAGCGAAATGCCGAGGCGCACCATGTCCAGCTGCACCTCTGGGTAGCGGATGGCGGCCGCGGAGTTCGCCGCGTGCACGATGCCCGGGTTGATGCCGGCCGCGCGCAGGGCGTTCACGGCTTCCGAGAAGCGCTTGACCTGCCGCTCGAAGTCGATGGTGCCGGGGCAGTCGGCCGTGGCGAAGTGGGTGAAGGTGCCCACCAGATCGAGCGCCCGATGGAACGATATCTGTCGCGCGAATTCCACGACCTCGTCCCAGCGCACGCCGATGCGGTTCATGCCCGTGTTCACCTTCAGATGGAAGGGCGCGGACACCCCGAAGGCGTCGGCGGCCTCGGCGTAGCGGATGGCGAACTCGGCGGTGTAGACCGCCGGCATGATCTTGTAGGCCAGAAGCAGCGGGATGGCCGTAGCCGGGGGCTCGCCCAGAATGAGGATAGGGGCGTTCACGTAGGCCTCGCGCAGGGCGATGGCCTCGTCCACCGTGGCCACGCCCAAGTACTCGGCCCCGGAGTTCAGCGCCGTTTTGGCGCACTGCACGGCGCCGTGGCCGTAGCCGTCGGCCTTCACCACGGCCATGAGCCGGGTACCCGGATTCAGGCGCTGCTTCACGGCCGAGGCGTTGTGGCGGATGGCGTTCAGGTCGATCTCCACCCAGGCCCAGCGCCGATCCACCTCGGGAATGCGGGCGAGCTTGTCCGGATCGAAGCGCGGAGCGCCGGCAGCCGCCGTGCCCTGCTCAGCGAAGCGCAGCACATCGCTGGCCGCCGAGGACAGCTGGGACAGGGGGCGTGCTCCGGCCCCGCGAGCGACTGCATCGGAACCGCCCTCTGCAGCAACGCCCGCGCCGACGCGCTCGGCGCCGGCCGGCGACCAAGCCTCGGCCAGATTGCGGGCCTGGGCCTGCTTGCGCGCCGCGAACGGCGTGTCGTCGTACCGCGAGCCGCGCAGGGCGTCGCCCGCGGACACGAAGTTCGGATCTCGGTGCGAAAACCCCGTGAACCCGTTGGGAAGATCAGTCATAGTGCTACCACCTCAAACAGCCGCGCCCTATCGAGCGCGGCCGCATCTAGAACACGTTCCTCATGAAGTATAGCGCAGACCCGACGCACGGGAACGCGCTCTTTTGGCATGGGGCAAAGACTTCCGACCGCGAGAACCCAGTCCCGGAAAGCCATACGGCAAGCGCATCCGCAGCCAACCCTCCATCGCGACTTCGAAGCCAAAGGCCCTTGCGTACCCGCTGCCTTACCCGAGTTCGCCCCGGGCCGCGGCGGCGGCGAGTTTCTCCGAGAGATCCTTCTGCGTGTTGTGCCCCTCGCCGGCCATCATCTTCACGGCATGGGGCAGCGCCTCCACGATACCTTCCCAGTTCTCGGTGGCCGCCTTAGTGGAGCCGGGCAGGTTGATGATGAGCGTGTGCCCGCGCTGGGCGCAGATGGCGCGCGAGAGCATGGCGAAGGGCGTGATGGCGACACTGTGGGCGCGCATGGCCTCAGCGATGCCGGGCACCTCGCGGTCGGCCACGTCGCGGGTGGCCTCGGGGGTCACGTCGCGCAGCGAGAGACCCGAGCCGCCGCAGGTGAGCACGATGTCGGCGTCGGTGTTGTCGCAGGCGTCGATGAGCGCGCCGGCGATGAACGGGCGCTCGTCCATTTCCACAACGCGGCGGACGCACTCCCAACCCTGCTCGGCAATGAGCTGCTCCAGCTTCTGCCCCGCCTCGTCAGTTTCCAAAGTGCGGGTATCGGAGCACGTGATGATGGCGAATTTGATGGTCATGGCTTCTCCTAGAGAACGACTTCTTCCGGAATATCGAGCAGCAGGCAATCGACGATGGAGCCCGCAGGTTGAGGCTCGGTGCCCTCGGGCATGACGGCCAGGCAGTTGGTCTTCTGGATGGGGCCGAACAGCCCCGAGCTCTGGTTCTTGGCCGGCGTCACCTCATAGCCCTCGGCGGTGCGCGTCAGGTTCGCCCGCAGGTAGATGCGGCGCGGGTCGCGGTTCTTCTCGTCGGCAGTGAGGCGCGCCTTCACGACGGGATGATCCATGAAGCGGTAGCCCTGCATGGTGCGCAGCGCCGGGCGGATGAGCATTTGGAAGCCCACGTAGGCGGCCGCCGGGTTGCCGGGCAGGCCGAAGACGGGCGTGCCCTCCACGATGCCGAAGGTCTGGGCCTTGCCGGGACGCATGTTCACCGTGGTCATCAGAAGCTCGCCGAGCTCGGCCACCACTGGCTTGATGAAGTCGAAGTCGCCGTTGGCGGCGCCGCCCGTGGTGACGACGAAGTCGTACTCGCGGGCCGCTTGCGCCACGGCGTCGCGCAGGGCCTCGAAGGTGTCCTGGACGATGGGGAGCATATGGGCCTCGGCGCCGGCCTCCCGGGCGCAGGCGGCCATGGCGTAGCTGTTGGAGTTGCGGATCTTACCGGGGCCGGGCACCTCGGAGGGCGGCACGAGCTCGCTGCCCGTGGCAATGACGGCCACGCGCGGTCGGCGGTAGACGGGCACCTCCAGCACGCCGCAACCGGCCAGAAAGCCGACGCCGGCGGCGGTGAGCACATCGCCCGCCTCCACGACCACGTCCCCCGCATGGGCTTCCTCGCCGGCGGCGCGAATGTTGGAGCCCACTTTCGTCGGGGCCGAGAACGACACCACCGAGCCGGGTTTGCCGTCGCCTTCCACCACGCCCACGATCTCGTACTTCACCACGGCATCGGCGTCGGCAGGCAGGCAGGCGCCGGTCATGATGCGCACGCACTCGCCTTCCCCGATGGTTCCCTCGAACACGTCGCCGGCGCCGATTTCGGCGATGACCCGCAGCATCGCGGGGCTCTCCTCGGCGGCATCGGCAATCTCGGCGGCGCGCAGGGCGAAGCCGTCCATGGCCGAGTGCGCGAAGGGCGACACGTCGATGTCGCTTGTCTGGTCGGCCGCCACCACACGCCCGACAGCGTCCAGCAGCTCCACCGTTTCCACGGGCAACTTCTCCACAGCCCCGCACACGAGCGCACGGGCCTCTTCCAACGGAATCATTTCTCTCACAGGATCGGTCCTTCCCTTCCACGCCACCACACCACCGCGCTGCAGCAATGCCGCGGCCGCGGAATCCAACCGTCGTCATTTCACTGGGAATCATTATAACTATTGCAGGATAACCGCGACCAAAAAGAGCGACGTTTTCACCTTCGATCCAAGCCGGGCACGCGACGGTCGCCCCTTCCGTGTCTGCGACAAGCCAACCGAGCTTCGGCATCTTCCGCCCTCAAGAAGCTAGCATCCCGCAAAACCGTCTCATACCCCCTTCGCGCAGAAAAAAGTGCGATTGTGCGAGTTGAAAACCCCCGAAGATCTTCTTCATGCAGAGTAAAGTGCGATCGTGCGAGTATTTGATCCCTCAGAACTCGCACGATCGCACTTTTTCCTGCACGAAACCGATGATTTTGTTTTCTAGAAAGGCGAACGCGTCCTCAAGCGAATCTCGGCTCCCGTTCTAATCGCCGAACTGCATACGGTAGTAGCGGGCGTAGACGCCGTCGCGGGCCAGCAGCTCGTCGTGGGTTCCCTGCTCAAGCACGCGGCCGTCCTCCACCACGGCGATGAGGCTCGCGTTGCGAATGGTGGACAGGCGGTGCGCGATGGTGATGGTGGTGCGCCCGCGGGAGAGCTCCGCCAGCGACGCCTGGATGGCGTGCTCGCTCTCGTTGTCAAGCGCGCTCGTGGCCTCGTCCAAAATGAGGATGCGCGGGTCGCGCAGGAACACGCGCGCGATGGAGATGCGCTGCTTCTGACCGCCGGACAGCCGCGCGCCGCGCTCGCCCACGAGCGTGTCGTAGCCGTCGGGCAGCGAGCAGATGAACTCGTGGATGTTGGCCTTGCGCGCCGCTTCCTCGATTTCGGCCTGGGTGGCGCCGGGGCGGCCGTAGGCGATGTTCTCCCCCACCGTGCCACCGAACAAGTACACGTCCTGTTGCACGATGCCGATGGCCTCGCGCAGGCTTACCAACTGTACGTCGCGCACGTCCACGCCGTCGATGGTCACCGCGCCCGCGGCCACATCATAGAATCGGGGCAGAAGCGAGCAGGTGGTGGTCTTGCCGCCGCCCGAGGGCCCCACGAGCGCCACCGAGGTGCCGGCGGGGATGGAAAGCGCGAGCCCGTCGAGCACCGGGTGGGTGCCATCGTAAGAGAACGTCACGTCGCGGTAATCCACAGCGCCGCACACCTCGCCGCCGCAGGCCTCGGCCAAGGTGGGCGCACCGGACTTGGTGGCCACGTCGGGCCGCTCGGCCAACACCTCGATGAAGCGGCGGAAGCCCGCGTAGCCCTTCTGCAGAGTCTCGGTGAAGTTGATGAGCTGCTCTACCGGTGCCATGAAGATGCCCACGTACAGGGCGTAGATGGCCAAATCGGTCACGGCGAGCGTTCCGGCGGCCACGAAGTAACCGCCGCCCACCACGACGATGGTGTACAGAAGCCCCGTGAACAGCGAGTTCAGCCCGTGGAAGGCGCCCATGAACTTGTAGGAGCGGTTCTTCGTGTCGAGGAACGCCTCGTTGGCCGCGCGGAACTTCTCGCGCTCGGCGTCCTCGCCGCCGAAGGATTTCACGACGCGGATACCGCCGAGGGAATCCTGCACCGCGGCGTTGATGCCGGCCATGCGCTCGCGGTTCTCGCGGAATATGCGGCGGCGCCAATAGTTCAGCGCGAAGGACAGCGCTGCCATGACGATGGTGACGACGAGCATAATGGCGGTGAGCGGCCCGTTGATCATGAACAGCAGCACGAAGGAGCCGACGATCTTGAGCGTGCAGATGAACAGGTTCTCCGGCCCGTGGTGCGCGAGCTCCGATATGTCGAACAGATCGGTGGTGATCTTCGACATCATGACGGCGGTGTTGTGGCGGTCGTAGTAGCCAAAGGAGAGGCGCTGGTACTGCTCGAACAAATCGCGGCGCATGTCGGCCTCCATGCGCGCGCCCATGACGTGGCCCCAGTAGGTGATGAACCACTGGCAGCCCGTGCGCGCGGCGTACAGCGCGATGAAGAGCAGCGCGATGAGCCCGAGGCTACCCAAGATGACCGAGGGCGACTCGGTGAAGAACTCGCGGGTGAAGAAGTTCAGCAGCTGCGGAAAGGCCAGGTCAACCCCAGCCAAAATGCAGGCGGCCACGAGATCGGCGAAGAAGAGCGCCTTGTAGGGCTTGTAGTAGCCAACGAACCGCCGCAGCACCTCGGCGGCGGCGACGTCGGCGTGTGTTTCCTTGGATGTGTCGATAGCAGTAGCCATAGGCCCATTCTAGCCCTCTGGGAATAATTTCGATGCCGAAGTCATCACGCTTTCACAATCCTTCGGCGAACTGCCGCTCCCCGTCCTCCTCCATCTCCGCAACCGGGCCCGCAGCCGGCCCCGCAACCGCCCAAACATCCACTTTGGAACCCGAGCCTTCGCTGGCATAACTTCGGTCGACGAACTACCGCTTTTCTGCATGAGATCTCTTGCCTGCAGAGTTTCACATTCCTTGGGAACCGGCGGCCGAAGCGCTACAATGGCCTCAGCCACCCAGAGAAAGAAGGCGACCATGACGTTTTCGCCCGCGCCGTTTACACCCACGCCCTACACGCCGCCCGACTTCACGCTCCCCCACCTCGCCGCCGCGCCCGATGTGACGCTCGTGCCCGCGCCGAAGGATTTCGTGGCCCCGGAGGGCTACCACGCCATGTCCATTTATCCGGAGTATCTGAAGATCGCAGGGCAATGGACGCTCGCCCGCGATTCCCGCATGGATTGCGTGGCCGTCGTGGAAGGCGGCAACGTGTTCGTGCGCGAGTTCCGCCACATCCGCGCCGGCGATCTCATCGCCTGCGGACGCACGGAAAACGGCGAGGAGGGCATTCTCGTCTACACCGACGGCTTCCGCGGTCTGGCCACATCGGAGGACGGCGCCCCGCACCCGGGCGGCCACGACAACTTCGCCTTCCGTCTGGGCCGCTCCCGCGAGACCGCCTTCTCGCGCGACTACGACGAGCTCTATGAGCTTTTGCGCCACGACCGCGACCACGGCTCCATCGTGTGGGTCATGGGGCCGGCCTTCACGTTCAACGGGTACTCCCGCGAGGCCTTCGCGAAAATCATCGACGCCGGCTATGCGGACGCGGTGTTCGCCGGCAATGCTCTCGCCACCCACGATTTGGAAGGGGCCTACTTCCACACGTCCCTCGGCCAGGACATCGACACCCAGGAGAACCGCCCCAACGGCCACTACCACCACCTGGACACCATCAACCGCGTGCGCTATTGGGGATCCATCGAGCGGTTCATCGAAGAAGAGGGCGTGTGCGACGGCATCATGAACGCGCTGGTGCGCAATGGCGTGCCCTACGTGCTGGCCGGATCCATCCGCGACGACGGCCCTCTGCCCGGCGTGTACGGCAACGCCTACGAGGCGCAGGACGCCATGCGCGACCACATTCGCAGCGCCACCACCGTCATCTGCATGGCCACCATGCTGCACACCATCGCCACGGGGAACATGACGCCGAGCTATCGCGTGATGGACGACGGCACCATTCGCCCGGTGTACTTCTACTGCGTGGATATCGCCGAGTTCGCTGTGAACAAATTAGTGGATCGCGGCAGCCTCGCCAGCCGCGGCATCGTCACCAACGTCCAGGACTTCATCGCCAACATCGCCAAAGGATTGGGGCTTTTGGGCTAGAAGGTTGCGCAACATCGGAAAGGTCATCCCCGACGACGACCCTCTTATCGACCGCGTTCCCGAATGGCAGCGCGATTGGCGCAATGCCTTCCAGATGATGGTCGATGCCGGCGCCGTCAAGGAATGCGATACCATCGAGGAGTTGGAAGAGGCCCTCGGATTGCGCGAAAGCGTGCTCGTGCAGGCTGTTAAGGACTGGAACGCCGCCTGCGAGGCCGGAGAGGACACTGTTCCCACCTACAAGTACGATCCCTCGTGGCTCATCCCCATCAGCGAGCCGCCCTACTACGGAGCGAAACTTGGCGGCAACCTGTTCGCCACCAAGTGCGGACTGCGCATCAACCCCAAGATGCAGGTCATCGATACCGAAGGCGCCGTTATTCCCGGGCTTTACGCTGGCTGGCACACCGCCGGCGGCTCGAACGGCGAGAACAACCTCGCCGGCAAGCCCTTCAACGGCCTGTACGGTGATGTGGGACTATCGTTCCTCGGTGGGTACATGGCCGCAGGCTCTATCATCGGCGAGATCTAGTCAGCCATCTTTCGCCACAACCTATCATTAGCCCTCCCCTGGCGCCCCGTCCAACCGACGGGGCGCCGTCATGTTGCACCGCCGACAGAGGCGCCAGCGCACCCTGCCACCAGCCGAGGCTTCATCACCCCCAGAAGACATTATTCCAGCGAAGAAATGCTCTCCTTCAGGCAGTCGACGAACAGCTTCCCGTTCTCCCCGATGCGCTCCTCGTTGTAGATCACATAGAGATCGCAGGGCACCGTAAAATCGTCGACCGCGAATATCTTGATGTCGGAGCTCGCCCGCAGACCCGAGCGCACTCCCCCCAGCGCAATGCCGAACGTCTCGCCCGTTCCCGACAGATACAGGTCAAGATAGTTCGAACAAGGCTGATTGTCGGGCTCCACGGCTACCCCGACCCCTGCAAACCATTCGATGAGCACGCGGCCCGCGCGTTCCATATTCGCGGAATTCCCCAAGAGCATCGTGAAGCCGTCCAAGTCGGCCGCCGTCACGCGATCGCACTCAAACAGAGGACAGGAGCGGTTCATCCAAAAACGACATTCGCCCTCGCTAAAGCGAAAAGCCCCCACTCCGGCAGGCAGCTCATCGGGCAGCGCCTCTTCCCCGCCATCTCGTCGCCTCACTTGAACGAAAATGGAAAGATCCGCCTTGCCGCTCTCCACCGCTTCCATGTTCGCGTAAGCGCCCGACGCCATGAGCATTTCGAGGCATCGGTCAGGATGATCCCGTCGGAAAGCGTGCAGCGCACGCGTCAGCAACTCCTCGAAGGGAGCGTAATCGAGGGTGCCCACCACTATGGACGACGAGGCTTCCGCCAGCGCCCGGCACTCTTCCGCGCTTTCCTCTACCAGCTTCACTATGGCACGAGCACGCTTCAGAAAAAGACGGCCGGCTGGCGATAGCTCCAACTGACCGACGCGCTTGACCGTAAGAGGCGCCCCTACCTCCTCCTCGAGTGCGTGAATATGGGCCCGCAGCGTCGGTGGCGACACGAACAGATCAGCAGCCGCCTGGGCGAAATTGAGAGAGCGCGAGAATTCGATGTACTCGCGCAGATATGCGGTGTCCACGGACAGCTCCTTCCCCACCCCCGAATCGCGGAACGCAACCTGCAACCAGTATACCCCATCAGCTCCTCGCAGCAGGTCAGCAGCCGCTGGGGCCAAACTCAACCGATGTTGCGCAAATACGGCTTTTCTGCTACCGCTCCTTCGGGGTTTCAGGGTTCCTCGACCCTGAATTCGCTGAGGCTAGCCACGAGTTTCAGCCCGAAGCTGCTCTCATGCGCGCTATGATCGAGGCCCGGCAAAGCCAAAATTTCACGCAAAAGGAATTGGCCGAACGATGTGGCATAGCTCAGACCGAAATCAGCCGCATAGAACGCGGAATCCGCAACCCTTCGATACGCGTCCTTCAGAAAATCGCGGAGGGAATGAACATGTATCTGCATATCTCCTTCCTCCCCCGCGACCCGCAACCGGGCACCCGCTCCGCATAGCATAGCAACGCGAAGACGCCGCCGGCGTGCTTTTGGGCTCCCCAAGGCCGTTCTGAAGAAATCTCGGTCAACGAGCTACCCGTTTTCTGCATGAGATCTTGAGTTATCAGCGTCTCGGGCACGCCCGCAACCCGATGCCGGGAACTCCCTTACCAAGCGCAACGCTTTGACCAGGCATTTTGCAAAAGCCGTTCTCAGCCGCGAGTTCTTCTGCGGATTCCGGACGCTTATAACTCGAGATTTCGTGCAGAAACAGAGGGGTTCGTCGACCGAGAACAGGCAAAAGCGATCCCAGCTGGCTGCCGCGAAACAGAAGAAGGGCCGCCTCGTTATGAAGCGGCCCTTCTTTAGTCGTTTGTGCGCTCGCCTCCCAAGGCGAACCTTGTGGACTGCGAGCCCCTGCTCGGCCCTCTAGCGCTTGATGTTGTAGAAGGCTTTCATACCGGCGTACTGGGCCTGGCCCTCCAGCTGCTCCTCGATGCGGATGAGCTGGTTGTACTTGGCCACGCGGTCGGACCGGCAGGGGGCGCCGGTCTTGATCTGGCCGGTGTTGCAGGCCACGGACAGATCGGCGATGGTCACGTCCTCGGTCTCGCCGGAGCGGTGGCTCATGACGCAGGCGTAGCCGGCCTGCTTGGCCATCTCGATGGCCTCGAGCGTCTCGGTGAGGGAGCCGATCTGGTTCACCTTGATGAGAATGGCGTTGGCGCAGCCCAGCTCGATGCCCTTGGCGAGGCGCTTGGAGTTGGTGACGAACAGGTCGTCGCCCACCAGCTGCACGCGATCGCCGATGCGGTCGGTCAGCTTCTTCCAGCCGTCCCAGTCCTCCTCGGCCATGCCGTCCTCGATGGAGACGATGGGGTACTTGTTCACGAGCGCCTCCCAGTAGTCCACCATCTCGTCGCTCGTCAGCTCACGGCCCTCGCCGGCCAGCACGTACTTGCCGGTCTCGGCGTTGTAGAACTCGGTGGAGGCGGGATCCATGGCGAACAGGATGTCGGTACCGGGCTTGTAGCCGGCCTTCTCGCAGGCCTCCACGATGTAGGCCAGCGGCTCCTCGTTGGTCTTCAGGTTGGGAGCGAATCCGCCCTCGTCGCCCACGCCGCCACCAAGGCCCGCATCATGCAGCACCTTCTTCAGAGTGTGGTAGATCTCGGCGCACCAGCGCAGAGCCTCGGCGAAGGTGGGGGCGCCCACGGGCATGATCATGAACTCCTGGAAGTCCACGTTGTTGTCGGCATGCACGCCGCCGTTCAGGATGTTCATCATGGGCGTCGGCAGAAGATGCGCGTTCGCACCGCCCACGTACTTGTACAGCGGCAGCTCGGCGGCCTCCGCGGCAGCCTTGGCCACGGCCAAAGAAGCGCCCAGGATGGCGTTGGCGCCAAACGCGCCCTTGTTCTCCGTGCCGTCGGCCTCGATCATGGCGGCGTCCACCATGCGCTGATCCTCGGCCTCGAGGCCGATGAGCACGTCGGCGATCTCGTTGTTCACATGGGCCACGGCATCCAGCGTGCCCTTGCCCAAATAGCGGCTCTTGTCGCAGTCGCGCAGCTCCACGGCCTCGAAAGCGCCCGTGGAAGCGCCCGAAGGAACCGCCGCGCGGCCGAAGGCGCCGTCTTCCAGCACGACTTCCACTTCGACGGTGGGGTTGCCGCGAGAATCGAGAACCTCGCGCCCGTACACATCGATGATGACGCTCATGTAGTGCCTCCTTGAAGGTTGGTTGATGCTTCTAATCAGCGTTCACCATCATAGCACGAACGACGCAAGCGCAAGCGCCCCGCGCGGGTTCATTCCGCACGGGGCGCATAAAACAGGGGTCGCTGCCGGGCCCAATCGGGCACCGCAACCAACAAGGACGACGGCTCTCGCCCTCAGACAGAGCCCCAACAACGGCGCAGAGGCGGGTTAATGGATGCCCGGCCACACGGCACCCGTGGCGGGCACGGGCACGTCCCGGTTCTCGTCGGTGGTCGGAATGACGCCGAATTCCTTCAGAAGGCCGTAGATGTCGGTGTGCTCGATCTCCTTCAAGCCCTTCGACAGCAGCAGCTTCTCCAGCACGTTCATGTTCATGTCCGTGGCCGGCTTGCCGTCGCGCAGAAGCACCGTCGCGTTCAGCAGCACGCGCAGGTCGAACACGCTGCCCCACACCTCAGGCACGCCGCGGTCGATGGCGAGCAGCGTATATACCGCCTCCATGCCAGTGCGCATGGAGTACTCAGTGGTGAAAATAGTGTCGCGCGGCGTCTCGGCGAACTGGCCGATGAAGGCGAAGTTCACGGCGCCCTCAGGCACGACGAGCGGACGGTCGCCATCGGCGCGGGGCATGAAGAAGGCCGTGATGTAGGGCATCATGCAGGGCACCGTGTTCGCGGAATGCTCGGCCAGCTCCTCGATTTGCTCCTCGGGCACGCCCAGGTGGTACAGCCACTCCTCGCAGATTTCCTTGCCGGTGCAATCGCGCATGGGCTTCTTCACGTAGTCGCCGGGCACGTCGGTGAACAGGCCGTAGAGCCACACGCACACCTGTCCCTCGGGCTGGGCGCGGAACTGCGGCTGCCGGTTGATGGTCCAGGAGAGCAGCCAGCTGGAGTCCTTCACCGACACGATGCCGCCCGTCACCACACCGCCGGAGAGCGGGTCGCGCTTGCAGATCTTCTCGATGTACGGCAGGATCTTCTCATCCAGCGTGGTCACCGTGGCGCTCTCCCAGTTGCTCTTCTCCGGATCGCCGCAGAACTTCTCGGGGCGGCCGAACTCCGGCGACTGGGCCGCGATCTTCTTCCACAGATCCCAGCCGTCGCCGGGGGTGAGCTCGGGGGCGAAGCGGGCCGGGGCGTCCTGGCTGCCGAAGGAGGAGTGGGCCACCAGGCTGCCGGGCGTGATGAAGACGAGGTCGTTTTCCGTGAGCGGAATGGTCTCCTCGCGGCCCGTATCGGCAGCCGGGGCCGTCTTGCCGTCTTCGGGCAGCCCCTCGGCGGCATCGATGGCCGCCGGATTGTTCTCACGCACCAGTCGAATCTCCGTGGCCAGCTTGCGGTTGTCGTCTTTGGCGTCGTCGCAACTGAAGCGCACGTCGGTCACATGGGTGTTGAATTGGAAGTCCACGCCGTGCGCCTCAAGGTAGTTCACCATCGGCAGGATCATGGACTCGTACTGGTTGTACCGCGTGAAACGCAGGGCCGAGAAATCGGGCAGGCCGCCCAAATGGTGCACGAAGCGGGTGACGTAGCGCTTCATCTCCAGTGCCGAGTGCCAATTCTCAAAGGCGAACATCGTGCGCCAGTACAACCAGAAGTTCGAGTTCAGCACCTCATCGGAGAAGTACTCGGTGATGACCTTGTCCTGCAGCTCCTCCTCCGGGGTGAAGAACAGGTTCATGATTTCCATGCAGGCCTTGTCGGACAGGTTGAACTTGTTGTCGGTATGGGCGTCCCGGCCGCGATCCTGCGTGGCGCGGCACAGCGAGTAGTTGGGGTCGCGCTTGTTCAGCCAATAGTAGTAGTCGAGCACCGATACCGACGGATCCTCGATGGAGGGGATGTCGCGGAACAGATCCCACATCACCTCGAAGTGGTTGTCCATCTCGCGGCCGCCGCGCATGGTGAAGCCGAGCCCCGGGTACTCCCAGCCATCGCAACCGCCGCCGGCGCGCGGGTCGCGCTCCAGAATGTGGATCTTCTCGCCGGGCATTCGGCCGTCGCGCACAAGAAAGCACGCCGCAGCGAGTCCCGCCAGGCCGCTGCCGATAATGTAGGCCTGCTTGTTTTCCACGCCCTCGGGCGGAAGCGGATGGGCGAAGGCCTCGTAGTTGCCGCTGGAATAGTACATAGCGCACGTCCTCTCTGGTCGGGTTCAATGCTTACCTTCCATCATGCGGCCGCTCCGCGCGCCCGCATCCGTCAACAAGATTCCGTTGCGCCCCCGTTGGCTGGCAGTAACCTGGCGAAACGCGAAAGGCCGCACTATAATGGCTGGCTGTGACTGAGAAGAGACATATCCCGGGCTTCGTGTACAAGCTCATGCTGTTGGCGGCCACCATTATTTGGGGGTTCGCCTTCGTGGTGATGAAGGACGCCGTCGACGTGCTGCCGCCGGCCCAGCTCATCGGCGTGCGCTTCTTCCTGACGGGACTGCTCATGGCCGCGGTGTTCCATCGGTCGCTGGCGGGCACGCTGAACGGGCCGTGCCTTAAGGCGGGACTTGTGCTGGCCGCCGTGACCTTCCTCGCGTTCTGGGTGCAGACGGTGGGGCTCGCCGACACCACGCCGGGCAAGAACGCCTTCCTTACGGCCACTTACTGCGTCATTGTTCCCTTCATGCTGTGGGCCGTCGCCGGCAAGCGCCCCACCTTCGCCAACGTGGGCGCCGCCGCTCTCTGCATCACGGGCATCGGGCTCGTGTCGCTCACCGCCGGCTCGCTCGCCTTCGAGTTCGGCGATGCCATGACGCTTCTGTGCGCCGTCTTCTTCGCGGCGCAGATCATCGCCATCGCGCGCTATTCGAAGCGCTTCAACGTGCTCGCGCTCACCGTGTACCAGTTCCTCTTCGGCGGCATTGCGGGACTTGTCGTCGGCGCTCTCACCGAGCCTGCACCGAACCTGGCGGCTCTCACGCCGGAGTTCGCCTTCAACCTGTTCTACCTCGTGGTGTTCGCCTCGGGGCTGTGCTATCTCTTCCAGAACGTCGGACTCGCCCACGTGTCGCCGGCCCAAGGCTCGCTTCTGCTGTCCTTGGAATCGGTGTTCGGCGTGCTGGCCAGTGTGCTGTTCTACGGTGAGGTGGTCACCGGGCGCATGGCAGTCGGTTTCGTCCTCATTTTCGCCGCCATCCTGATAAGCGAGCTGGCACCGGCGCGGGCAAAGAGCGAAAAGCGCCTAAAGGCGGGCGAATCGCCCGATGCCCCTAAGTCGCGCAGCATTCCGATAGTCGACGAGGACGACAGCGACCTTGTCGCAAGCTCCTAGGGAATAAGCGCGAAGGCGGCGCAGGCGACAACGCCGACGAGGAGGGCCGCCCCGTCGCCAAAGGCGAAACGGCGCCCGTCAAGCGACGTCGGCACGCCGGAAGCTCCGTAGCAGCGCGCCTCCATAGCGGATGCCAGGCGATCGGCCCGACGGAAAAGCCCCACGAGCAGCGGCACCATGAGGCCCCCATAGGCACGCAGGCGCCCCACGAGCCCTGCGCCCTCGAAGGCGGCTCCCCGCGAGGCCTGGGCAGCCCTCACGGCCCTCAGCTCCTCGGAAAGCAGCGGCATGAACCGCAGGGCGATGGAAAGCGACGTCGTGAAGTCGCGTACGGGCAGTCCCAGACGGCCCAGGGGGGAGAGCAGCTGGCGCAGCGCCTCGGAAAGCTCTGCAGGCGTGGAAAGCGCCATGAGCAAAAGACTCGCCCATACCAGCAGAAGCAGCCGGAGGGCCACCGCGATTCCCGCAAGCCACCCAGAGGCTGCAACATTGTAGACGAGCAGGAAGCCGACAATGAGGTAGGCGAAGGCCCCTTCGCGCAGCAGACGGGCAACGGGGACGTCCCCGACGGAGGCCACGGCCGCCAGCAGCGCAGCCGCCACACCCAGACCCAGAAGGTTTTCCGTGCAGAAAAGCGCCACGGAATAGGCCACGAGCAGCCCGATCTTCACACGGGCGTCCACGGTGCGCAGTGTCCCTTTCGCACCGATGCGCGCGGCACGGCGAGCTTCGCCGGCGCCGCATCTCGCACCGCCTGCGCGTTTCGCAGCGTCTGCGCGAGCAGCACCGGCGTCCCCCTTCTCGGATGCGACAGAATATATCGAGGCTTTTTCCATGTCGCCAGTATCCCACAGAGCCCCCATCGTCACGGACGCCATCCCTCCCCCATCGGCCAGACGCCGGTGTGCGCTCGTGTTTTGTGCAGAGACGCAAAAGAAGGCGCCCCTATGCTCAAGGGGCGCCTTCTTTCAATTCCGTCAAGCCATCCCGCGGGCTCCTGTTAAGGAAGAGCCCAGGCTTGGTGGAGTCATCATGAAGCCGGCGAGTTAGCGAACCGGCCTCGAATCGGCGAACCGCACGGCCCGCATGCAGATGTTAGAGCGATTGCTCGGCCGCAATCTCGGCCTGCTCGAACTCGAAGGCAGTCTCCGCATCCTCGGCGGCAGCCTGCTCGTTGCCCAGCGCGTCATCGTACTCGGTGGACATGGTGGCCTCGGCCACAACCTGCTGCTCGACGCGCTCGAGATCCTTGGCGGCATCTTCGTTCTTGGCGGCCTCGGTCGCAACGAACTCCTCCATCAGCGTATCCTTGTCAGCCATGATCCGGCTCCTTTCAATCGGTGCGATACCCATGAACTTACACTGCAGGAGCAAGATCGGTTGCCCTTGCAAGGAGTATTCTATGGGCCTCAGCAGCAAGGTAAACTTGAGCGGGCCGATAGTAATTCAGAGGTTGGACGCGCGTTGCCTTGCCGTCATGAGACCCGCGCCGCAAGTCATACCGCGCTTGCGGCAAGGGGCGACCGAGGTCGCCCCCTACGGGAGGAAACGCAGAGAAGCCGCCCGAGGGCGGCTTCTCCGGTATAGAACGATGCTTCCACGCTCCGCTTTTGCGGCTGGCGGGCGCGCGGCGCACCCGAAGTTCCCAGTCGAACGATTACTCGCTCTTGACGTCGGCCTTCTCTTCCTCAGCCTTCTCCACCTCGGAGGTCTCGACCTCCTTGGCAGCCTCGGCCTCGGCCTTCTCGGCTTCCTCCTTGGCGGCCTCGGCGGGATCACCGGCGGTCTCCTCGGTCTCGCGGAACGCCTCGGCCTCTTCGGCCTTCTTCTCCTCGACGGCCTCGACCTTCTCGGCATCGGTCATCTCGGCGCCGTTCTCGGCAACGGCCTCGGCGGCGTCTACAGCCTCGATCTGCTCGACGGTGCCGTCGGCCTCGAAGCCCAGATCCTCGGCGAGCTCCTCGGACTTGTCGGCCTTCTTGGCGACCTTCTTCGGGGCAGCCTTCTTGGTAGCGGCCTTCTTCTCGGCAGCAGCCTTGCGCTCGGCCTTGGGCACGCAGGGCTCGGTCACGAGCTCCATGATGACCATGGGGGCGTTGTCGCCCTTGCGGGGCCCGAGCTTCATGATGCGGGTGTAGCCGCCGGGACGATCCTGGAACATGCCCTGGGCGACCTTCTCGAAGATCTCGCGGACGAGCTCCTTGTCGTTCAGGTAGGCGATGGCCAGACGGCGGGAATGCAGGTCGCCGCGCTTGGCCCAGGTGATCACCTTGTCGACCTGCGGGCGGATCTCCTTGGCACGGGACTCCACCGTCTTGATGCGGTCGTTCAGGAACAGGGCGGACACCAAGCTGCGCTTCATAGCCTTAGTGTGGCTATAGTCGGTGCCGAGCTTGCGACCCTTCTTGTTGTGTCTCATAACTCTTTGTCTCCTAAAGCTTCAAATTGAGGTCCATGGAAATGAGCTTGTCCTTCACTTCCTCGATGGACTTCGCACCAAAGTTCCGAATGTTGAGCAGGTCGTTCTCGGAGAACTCGACGAGCTGGCGCACGGAATGGATGCCCGCGCGCTTCAGGCAGTTGTAGGAGCGGACGGAAAGGTCCAGATCCTCGATCTGCTTGTCAAGCTCGGCGTTGGACTCCTGACCCTCCGGCGCGAAGATGGAGGGAGCCTCGCCCTCTTCCTCCTCGCCGGTGGAAGCCAAAGCCAAAAACGCGCCCATGTACTGGTTGATGATGTTGGCCGCGCGGCACACTGCCTCCGTGGGGGCGAGCGATCCGTCGGTCTCAACTTCAAGAACCAGCTTGTCGTAGTCGGTGCGCTGGCCCACGCGGGTGTCCGTCACGTTCATCGTGCAACGGCGCACCGGCGAGAACAGCGAGTCCACATGGATGATGCCGATGGGGTCCTCCGTGCGCTTGTTGCGCTCGGCGGACACGTAGCCGCGGCCGACACCGATGCGGATGGTCATGTCCAGCTGGCCGCCGTCGGCAACCGTGGCGATGACGTGATCGGGGTTCACCAGGTTGAACTGGCCCGGCACCTCCAGATCGGCGCCGGTCACCGTGCAGGGGCCCTCGGCGAACACGTGGGCGGTCGCCTCGTCGGCCTCGTCAGACACCTGGGAGAACACCAGGCCCTTCACGTTCAGCACGATGTCGGCGATGTCCTCGATGACGCCTTCCGCGGTAGTGAACTCGTGCTGGACGCCCTCGATCTGGATGGCGGTGGCCTTAGCCCCGTCCAGCGAGGAGAGCAGCACGCGACGCATGGAGTTGCCCAGCGTGTTGCCGTAGCCGCGCTCGAGCGGCTCGACGATGTAGCGGGCAACGGTGTCGTTGACTTCCTCCGTGGTAACGGTAGGCCTCATGAACTCTGTCATGTATGGGTAGCCTCCTAAAAAAGTCGCGATTATTTCGAGTACAGTTCGACGATGAGCTGCTCGTTGATGTCCAGATCAATCTGGTCGCGCGTCGGGAGGGACAGCACGCTGCCCTGCAGCTTCTCGATGTCGATCTCCAGCCATGCCGGGACCTGAACGCGCTCGTTGGAGACCAGAGCGCTCTTCACCACGAGAAGCTCCTTGGCCTTGGGGGCCACCGAGACGAGCTCGCCGGGACGCACGCGGAAGGACGGGATGTCCACGCGGCGGCCGTTCACGCAGATGTGGCCGTGGGTCACCATCTGGCGGGCTTCCTTGCGGGTGCGGGCGAAGCCCAGGCGGAAGACCACGTTGTCGAGACGGGTCTCCAGGATGGTCATCAGGTTCTCACCGGTCTGACCCTCCATGGACTTGGCGCGCTTGAAGTACCCACGGAACTGCTTCTCGAGCACGCCGTAGATGAACTTGGCCTTCTGCTTCTCACGCAGCTGCATAGCGTACTCGCTCTCCTTGCGGCGACGCTTGGGCTGGCGGATGGATTCCTTCTTGCTGGAGTAACCGAGCACCACAGGATCGATGCCCAGCTGACGGCAGCGCTTGAGAACCGGAGTTCTGTTGATTGCCATAATGTACGATCCTTTCAGTTACACGCGGCGACGCTTCTTGGGGCGGCAGCCGTTGTGCGGGATGGGGGTGCAGTCCTGGATGCTGGCCACTTCGAGGCCGGCAGCCTGCAGGGAGCGGATGGCGGTCTCGCGACCGGAACCCGGGCCCTTCACGTAGACGGCAACCTTCTTCAGCCCGTGCTCCATGGCCGTCTTCGCGGCGGCCTCGGCGGCCATCTGCGCGGCGAACGGCGTGGACTTGCGCGAGCCCTTGAAGCCCACGGTGCCCGCGGACTGCCAGGAGATCACGTTGCCCTGGGGATCGGTGATGGAGACAATGGTGTTGTTGAACGTAGACTTGATGTGAGCGGCGCCCACGGCAATGTTCTTACGCTCAGAGCGCTTGATGCGCGTAGTACGTACTTGCTTCTTAGCCACGGTTTGCTTACCTCACTACTTCTTCTTGCCGCCGATTTGCTTGCGCGGACCCTTGCGGGTACGGGCATTCGTGTGCGTGCGCTGGCCGCGAACGGGCAGGCCGCGACGATGACGCAGACCGCGATAGCAGCCGATCTCCATCAGGCGCTTCACGTTCTGAGAAACCTCGCGATGCAGGTCGCCTTCGACCTTGAGGTTCTGCTGGATGTAATCGCGCAGCTTCGCGAGGTCTTCCTCGGAAAGGTCCTTCACGCGAATGTCGGGATCGACGCCGGTAGCGGCGATGATCTCTTTGGCCGTAGTGAGGCCAATGCCGTAAATGTAGGTCAAGGCGATCTCAATGCGCTTATTGCGGGGAAGATCGACACCAACGAGACGTGCCATGTTGTTCTAAAGTCCTTTCTTCCTAGCCCTGACGCTGCTTATGGCGCGGATTCTCGCAGATGACGAGAATCTTGCCATGGCGTCGGATGATCTTGCACTTGTCGCACATCTTCTTGACCGAGGGACGTACCTTCATGTCGTTTCCTTTCGGTATGCGGATCGTTCTATACGTGCACGCCCAGCCGCTGGCGAGTGTTTTCTCAGCTGTGACCGCGCGCGAAGGATCCGGGTCTTCACGCGGGGGCTACCCTATGCGGGCCTTGAGGGGGAATTACTTGAAGCGGTAGGTGATGCGGCCGCGGTTCAAGTCGTACACCGACAGCTCCACGGTCACGCGGTCGCCGGGCAGGATCTTGATGTAGTGCATGCGCATCTTGCCGGAAATGTGGGCGAGGATGGTGTGCCCATTCTCGAGTTCCACCTTGAACATCGCGTTGGGCAAAGCTTCGAGCACCGTGCCCTCGAGTTCGATTACATCTTCCTTAGCCAAAAGTTGCTCCTCCAAAACGGACTGATAAAGCAGCAACGCAAGATAGTACCAAAAAGGCAAGAGGATTTGAAGAAAAAATCGCACAAGGGCGTAAAAAACCAAAAAGCGGATTTGGCTTTGAAAATGACCTGCTTGTCAGGCCTGCGGTCGAGCCGCGCAGCTCTCGTTCGCGAAACGGAGCCGCCAGGTATTGTTCGCGCTGCCTCGCGCGGCCGCCTTGTCGGCAATTGGGTATGCTAGCACAGGTGCGCCCCTCGATGCAAGCGGGAGGCGCACCTTGGCAGATAAAACAAGGGGGCGGCGCGCCCAGATGAGACAACAGGGAACCCAGGCGCGCACCCCTACACGAAAAGATGGTCGACGGCTACTCGCTCAACCAGCGCAGGGTGCGGCTGCTTTTCTTCGCGAGGATGACCAGGGCGATGATGACGATATCGACGATGAAGCCGAACACGAACACATTCTGGAACACGCCGGTGGCCTCGTAGATGGACATCGTCAGCGGAATGCCCAGGCTAGCAACCAGGTAGCCGCAGCTGGTGATGCGCGAGAAGATCTTCTCGAAGTCCCTCATGCCGAAGATGGAGAGCGCGAAGGTGGAATAGCCCACGCCGGTGATGGCGTACATGGCGTCGTTCAAACCAGCGCCTACGCACGAGCCTACCACCGACTCGCTGCTGAAGTACAGCACCACGAATGACACCATGGTGATGCCCGTCCACAGCACCATGGCGCGCGTCGAGCCGAATTTATCGCTGGTGGCACCCGCCAGGGGGTTGAAGACAATGTCGCAGAGGCTCGCCGAGGACACCATCAGTCCGCCCACCACCGCGCCAAGTCCCACCACTTCGGCGTAGGTTGGAAAAATGGCGTTCATACAGGCCGTCCCTTGGCACAGCATCACCACGCCCACGCAGAGGAGGAACGGCACGCTGCGGAACGCTGCGGCTGCCGGCACGCCGGGCGCGGTGCTGGGAGCCAGGGTTTTAGCGCGCCCAGCCGCTTCCTCGTACCCGTAAGGCAGAAGCCCCTTATCTTCAGGGCGATAGCGGATAACGAAGACGATGGCAGGCAGCGCCAGGCATGCGGATGCCGCGGCGAGCACGAAATATGAGGAGCGCCAGCCAATGGCCTCGATAATGGTGGCGAACAAAGGGCTTGCCACGGCGCAGTACAGCGCCTGGATGGCCCACACCACGCCGATGGCGAAGCCGGTCTTCTTCGCGAACCAATTACCCATGGTGGGCGTGACGGTAACGGTGCTGGTGGCCGCCAGCCCGAGACCGACGAACACACCGGAGACATACCACATCCAGGGCTCATCGTAGAAGGCCATGGCCACAGTGGCCAGCACCTCCATGGCCACGGCCGCGATCAGGATGACCGGCAGTTTCACGCGCGTGAGCAAATTGCCCACCAGGGGCATGGCCAGGCCCATGCACACCATTTCTATGGTGGTATAGAGCGTCAGGGTAGAGAGTTCGCAGCCGATGTCCGTGCTGACAGGATAGAACCACTGCGCGCCCACCACCGAGAACGAGCCGATGGTGCCGCTCATCATCAGACCATAGGCAATCATCACAAGCCATGCATAGTGGGGCTTATTCCCCTGTTCAACGGTTTTCGCAGATGTCATTGCATCCAACTCCGTTTCTAAGCTCGAAGATTCGTTTCCAAAGTCGATCTCTCACAGCTGCGAGATTACATAGGACCGGTACTCGAAGGCCTTGTCGGCAATGGGCAGCGGGAACGTGTCGAAGGTGTGCGTGAGGCCCGTGAGCACATGGAGCTCGGCGGGAACGTGAGCCGCCATCAGGCGCTTCGCGTACTCGATGGTTTCGTCGCGGAACAGGTCGAGCTCGCCCACCTCCAGGAAAGCCGGCGCCAGGCCCTCGAAGCTCTCGTTGCGCGCCGGGGCCTCGCAGGGCAGCACTTCATCGGTTCCCCGGCGCTCGCCCAGCACGGCCTCCCAGGCCATCTTGTTGTTCTCCGCGAACCACACGTGTGCAAGGCCGTCGAGCTCATCGTCGCAGGCCACGGTTCGGTCGTCCAGCATGGGGTAGATGAGAATCTGCTTGGCCAGCGGCACGCCTCTGTCGCGCGCGAGGATAGCGGCCCCCGCCGCAATGCCCGCGCCGCCGCTGTCGCCCATGATGGCAACGCGGTGCGCATCGATGCCCAGCTCGTCCGCATGGCCGATGAGCCACAGGTACCCGTCGAGGGCATCCTCGGCCTGGGGGCGCGGATGCTCGGGCGCCAGGCGGTAGCCGATGGACAGAAACGGCACGCCGCTTAGGGCCACATAGCGCGAGATATCCGCGTCCATCTCGTCGATGCCCATGAGGATCATGCCGCCCCCGTGGACGTACATCACCGCCGAGCGCGCATCCGACCCCTCCTTCCGGTACCAGCGGGCCCGCATGGGATAGCCGTCGGCCGTCTCAATCTCCACATCACGCGCCACGACCCCCTCCGCCAGCGGCAAGTCCCGCATCTCGGCGTAGAGGGGGTCGGCGAACGCGCGCATTTCCTCAAGGGTTCCCACGAACTTCTCCGCAGGCGGGAAGCCCGCGGGGTCGTCTACGAGCTCCTGGAGCTCGGGATGGTAGCGATAGGTCATTCCCCTCATCCTCTCCTTTTCTCGAGAATCGGAAAACGCGAAAAGCCACCTGCCCGGCACGAGGGCAGGTGGCTTTGGGGCTTACTCCTGCGGGGCGGCCTCGGCGGCAACCTCGACGGTTTCCTGGGGCAGCTTCGCGGACTGCTTCTCGCCCACCAGCAGGCATACGATGATGATGGCGCAGACGATGAACCCGAAGACGAACACGTTCTCGAAGGCACCGGTAACCTCGTAGATCTTCATCATGATGGGCACGCCCAGGCTGGCAACAAGATAGCCGAACATCATGACCGTGGAGAAGATGCGCTCATAGTCCTTCTTGCCGAACCAGGCCATGGTGAAGGTGGCTAGGCCCACGCCGCAGAGCGCGTACATGACATCGTTGATGCCCGCGCCCACGATGGCCAGAATGGGGCTGTTCACGCTGAAGTACAGGATGACGAACGACACCATGGTGACCACGGTCCAGCCGATGAACGACTTGGTGGGGCCGAACTTGTCGGCCGTGGTGCCCAGGATGGGATTGAGAGCGATATCGGCAAGGCTTGCCGCCGTCACCATGAAGCCGCCCACAATGGCGCCAAGGCCAACTACCTCGGCATAGGTGGGGAACACCACGTTCATGTTCGAGATGGTCATGGACATCATGACCACGAGGACGGCCATCACGAAGGGCACCGAGCGCAGGGCCAGTTTGTAGGGCACGCCGGTCTCGGCGACCGCGCCACCCTCTTCCTCAACGGCGTTCGGGTCGTAGCCGTAGGGCAGCATGCCCTTGTCCTCGGGACGATAGCGAATGACGAAGATGGTGAAGGGCAGGGCCATGACCGCGGCGATGATGGCCAGCACCACGTAGCTCATGCGCCAACCGAGCATCTCGATCATGTTGCTGAAAATGGGGCTCGCCACCGCCACAAAGATACTCTGGATGGTGAAGATCATGCCAATGGCGAAACCGGTCTTCTTGTGGAACCAGTTGCCCAGGGTGGGCGCAGCGGTCACGGTGCTGGTGGCCGACAGGCCGAAGCCGATGGGCACAGCCGCCACAAACCACATCCACATCTCGGTGAACATGGACATGCAGGCGAAGGGAACGAGCTCCAGCAGCACGGCCACGGTCATGAGCACCGACAGCTTGATTTTGCCCGATGCCATGATCTTGCCGCAGATGGGCATGCCCAGCGCCATGAACACCATGGACAGCGTCACGTACAGGGTGAACGATGACAGATCGAAGCCCAGCTCCTCGCACACCGGATAGTAGAACAGGCCGCCCATGACGGTGATGGCGCCGATAGTGGCGCACATGACCATGCCAAAGCCGACCATGACGAGCCAGGCGTAGCCGCTTCCGCTTTTCTTTGCTACTTCAGTAGACATGTTTTCTCCTTACGGGAACGGCGGGCAGCCGCGCGGGCCGCCCGCCCGTGGTGAGTCGACGACTAGATGCCCAGAACAGCGGCCAGGCAGGCCTTGATGGTGGGCTGGCGGTTGCCGGCCTCGCGGAAGATCTCGCTGGCGTGCTTCTCGAAGCACTCGTCGGAGATGCAGATGCCCTCGGTGAGGATGCGGCGGTCGCGCTCGTTCTTGGCCTCGGCCAGGAACTTCTGCATCAGCTTCATGTCGGCGTTGTGGTAGGCCGGCAGCATATGCATGACCAGGCAGTCGGGGTTCTTCACGTAATCTTCCATCAGGTCGCTCGTCACGCGGTAGGGCTCCATGATGTCGGAGTGGCGCAGCCACGCGTCGTAAGAGTACTCCAAGCTCGTCCAGTCGCCGGTGGCGGCCAGGTCCTCGTCGTGCACGTCGGGGTTCTGGTAGATCCAGCACTCGGTGGTCACCACGTCCATGCCCTTCAGCTTCTCCTTGTCGGAGGTGAGCACGATCTCGTTGTTCGGTGCCCACTTGTTGAACAGGTCCTCGATGTTCTCCTTGAAGGAGTCGCACAGCTGGTAGCGCTCGTCGTCGGGGCCCACGGCGTAGAAGTCCATGCCCAGAAGCGCGCACAGGCGGCCGTACCACATGGCGGTGGTGGCGCAGTTGCCCACGAAGGCCAGCTTGCGGCCCTTCAGGTTGCCCAAAAGCTCCTGCATGGTGAGGGCGTCGGCCAGCATCTGGGTGGGATGGTCGCCCTCGCAGCAGGCGTTGATGACTGGAATGGTGGCGATGTCGGCCACCTCGCGCACGTAGGCCTCCTCGCGCTGGGCGCGCAGCACGATGGCGTCGTACATCTCGCTGAACACGCGGATGGAGTCCTTCACCGTCTCCTTGTTGCCGAAGTGCGAGTTGGACAGGTAGGTGAAGCCCAGGCCCAGGTCATGGCAGGAGGTCTCGAAGGCGCAGCGGGTGCGGGTCGACTCCCACTCGAAGTGGGCCACCACGTTCTTGTTGTGGAAGCGGGCGTGATCGACGCCGGTCATCTTCTCGGCCTTCAGCATCTTGGACAGATCCAGCAGGTACTGGAACTGGTCGGGGGTCATGTCGCCGATGTTGATGATGTCCTTTCCTACGAAGTTGTTAAGCATGGGTGAGATTCCTTTCCTCTTGTTTTCTTCCCTTGCGAACTCACGTTATTGGGGCATTGCCACGTTCTTGGTCCAGCAGTGCACGCCGCCGCCGAACAGGTTCAGGTAGTAGGTGTCCAGCATGACGACCTCGCGGCCGGGGAACACGCTCTTGAGCACCGCCTTGGCGCGCTCGTCCTTCTCCTTGATCTTCGGATCCATGCCCTCGTGCCAGTAGCGCTGGCCCAACACCACGTCGTTGCACACGAGGAAGTTGCAGTAGCTGCAGGAGTTGACGAAGCAGTAGTCGCCCTCGGGCCACGGGGTGCCGTCGAAGGCCACGCCGCCGTTCTCGTCGAAGAACTGCTTCCAGCCCATGACCGTGGGGTTGTCCTGGCTGCCGCGGAAGATGAGATGCTCCGGGAAGGGCATGCGCACGATCTTCAGCGGGCGGCCGTCGGGCAGCGTCTCGTTCTTGAGGATCTCGTAGGCGGCGTCGATGCGGCGCTTGTTCTCGGCGCTGATGGGACCCTCGGCGGCTTCCTCCTCGGTCACCTCGGCCAGAAGCACCGTGTCCTCGTCCACGAAGCGGCAGTACTCATCGGCATGGGCGGCGAAGGAGCCAGGCCAAATCAGCGTGCCGTCCTCCATCTTGTCGATGGGGCCCTTGCGGATGTCGTCGTCTTCCAGCATCGGCTTGGGAATCCAGATGATCTTGTCCAGGTTCCAGACGCGCTTGTACTCGTCCTCGATTTCTTCCTTGGTGTACTCGGGGTTGCGCTTGACCACCTCGGTGTCCTCAACGGCGATCATGACGCCCTTGCCATTGAACTCGCGGTTGCCGCCTTCGGACACCATGTCGGAGTTCACCATGTCGAAAACGTCAAGGTCGATGGCCATGTTCGCGCCGGCGCGACGGGCCAGCTGCTGGGCAGGCTCCATCTTGTCGTTGTTGGAGTAGTTGCTCCAGCGCATGTTCACAGCCAGCGTGTTGCCCTCGTCGTCGATCATGACATCGGGGCCGTTGTCGCGGATGGACACGCTCCAGTCGTCGAACTGGGTGAAGCGGATGAAGGGGCTGAACTTCTCATCCCCGTTGTCAGCGGCGGTGTTGCGCTGACCCTCGGTATCGGGGTCGGACACATCCACACCCGCATCGGCCAGCATCTGCTTGCAGGCCTCAAGGGAGGTCTCGCAGCCGCAGTTCACATGAACGTTCACGTGACCCAGCAGATTCTTCACCACCTCGACGAGCACCTCACGACCCTTGTCGCCGTCCTCACCGGCGCAATAGTCGGGAAGCCAGTTGATGAACACGTCGGTCTGCGGTTCGAACTCTCCCGGGAATCGGAACTTCTCAATTTCCACTTGCTGCTCCTTTCGTCCTGCCCGCGCTCTTGCGAACGCCCCTCTTGTTCCTTACTTACTGTAAGTAAGGCAAACTATAGTGACCTTCCCGCTCAAAGTCAATGGATTTTTTTACAATGTGTAAGTTTTTTTACACGCTGTAAAGATTTCAGGTAATATATAGGCGATCGAAAAAGCATCGAGCGAACGAGTCTATTGGTTGCAGAGCGAGGAAAACCCCATGTCAACACGAGATCAAATACTGGAAATCGCCTATCGGGCCTTCGCGGAGAAGGGCTACAACCACACCTCCATGGGAGCCATCGCCGAAGAGCTCGGCATCACGAGGCCGGCCCTCTACTACCACTTCTCTTCCAAAGAGGACCTGCTGCTGGCCACCTACGAGATGATCGACCCGCTCATCAACGTGAGCGCCGACGAAGCGCTCGGCTGCACGGAGCCCGCCGAGTTCAAGCAGGCCTTCGCGGCCCTCATTGCGGGCATCACCAGCAATTTGCGCAACGATGAGCAGCGGGCCCGGTTCGTTGCCACCGTCGAATCGACGTCGGGGCAGATTCCGGCCATCACCGAGAGCGCCCAGGCCCAGTACGACGAGACCTGCGCCATATTCGCAACTGCGCTGGAGCATGGAAAGGCAATCGGCGCCGTTTCGGCCGATATGGACATCGATGCGGCCAAGCAGTACTTGGGCATCTTCATCTACGGCATCGGCGACATCATGCTCCGCGGCTGCAAGATCAACATGAAAGCCACCCGTGACATGGCCTTGAAAGCCATCTTCGGATAGGGTCCTTCCCTACTCCACGTACCCTTTCTGGAGCTTGCGGGCCAGTTGCAGGCCGCGGGCTACGAAGCCCTGGCCGTATTCCTCGCGGATCTTCCAGGCGTAGCGAGTGTGAGGGTCCTCGAACTTCAGGCGCTGGAAGGCCAGGCATTCGTGGACCGAGGTGCCGAAGTCATCGAAGAACGCTTCCATGGCATCGATGATACGCTTGGCAGCCTTCACCACCGAGCAGGCGGTGCCGTCGGGCATGACGATCTTCACGGTCTTCAAATCGTAGTGGGCGGCGTTCTTGAAGTTTTGCACGGCTTGCACCTGATCCTTCACCGTGAGGTTCGCCGGCGGAAGCGAGGCGGCCCACACTAAGAACAGCTGGCTGAACAGCACGTCGCGCTCGTCGATGCCGGCGCGCACGAGCGGGTTCAAATCCACCATGCGCAGCTCGATGTGGCTGATGCCCTCTTTTAAGCCCTCCAGGCTGTAGGGGCCGAAGTTTTTCAGCCGGATGGGGTAATAGAGCTCGGAGGGGTAGCGAATCATGCCGCTGTCGATGTAGGACTGGATGGAATCGGCGTAGGCCGCCGCACTCGTATAATCGAGAATGGGCGCGAAGAAGTTCCAGTAACCGAGCTCCGAACAGCGTACGGTGGCCAGGCCCTGGAAGAGGTCGCCGCCGATGCGGCCCTTCTCCACGAAGGAGGAGTCGCACACCGGGCTCGCGGCCATGACCGCGGTGAGAATCCAACTGTAGGCCACGCAGTTCTCGGCCAGGCGCACGTAGAACTGGTCGCGGTAGGCCTCGAAGGCGGCGGGGGCGTCGGGACTCTCCGCGCGGGCGAGCTCGTAGTCGGCACGCAGCAGCGCCTCGCCGAAAGAGTAGTTCAGGTGAATGCCGGAAAAGGCCATCTTGTAGCGGCCGTAGCGGTCGGAGAGGTACTCGCGGTATTCCGTCTTGCCGGCATCGTCGCCGAAGTACTGGGCGATGGGGATGTCCTTCTCGTTCAGGATATAGGGCGGGTTCGAGAAGGGCCACAAAAGCTCGCGCTCGGGCAAATTCGCGATGGCCCGCTGCACGAGGCCGTTGTAGTGCTCCAGCGATTGGATCGCCTCGGCCGGCGTGGCGCACACCGGCGTGTTCACTTCCACCTGGTTCTCGGAGAAATCGCGCACGATGTGCACGTCGTCGGCGAAGTCGGCCGGCGTATGGGCGAGAAAGCCGCCGCCGTCGATGCGCAGCGACTCTTTCTCCAGGCCGAAGCCGCCCTCCAGCAAGTGGGCGCGAACTGATTCATCGTGGGCGTGCAGCATGGTTGCCTCCCGAAATGCGTCGGGCGTCGACGCGACGCCCTGAAGCGGCGGCCATGCGGCCCCGCTATCCCTGATGTTCACGGTTAAGTTTACCAGTTGCGACTTCTCTCTCGCGAAACACCATCGCATCGCTACTATTCTGCAACCCTGCATCCCGGCGCTTTGTCGCACCGACGCGCCGACACCGCGGCACACCGGCACGTCGACGCTCTGGGCCTCCGATGCCTCCAATTGTGCAAAACACAGTAGTTCTCGTAGTGCGGAACGCACGTTCTTCAAGAATGAAGACACGTTTTCCCAGGTCATACTTTTCACAAACCCCTCATCCAACACCTCCAATTACGAGATCTGCCGTGTTTTGCACAAAAACGGGGATGCCCCGTGGGCCAATTGCTCATTGACCGAAATCGCACGGAGCGTTAGACTATGCGATTGCGTAAAGAAGTGGGCCTTTAGCTCAGTCGGTAGAGCAGGGGACTTTTAATCCCAAGGTCGCGGGTTCGATCCCCGCAGGGCCCACCACTTTTCGTTCGATACGGCACTGGGGTATCGTCCAACGGCAGGACTCTGGTTTTTGGTACCAGCTACCTAGGTTCGAATCCTAGTACCCCAGCCATTTTCCGCACAAGCAAGCCGCTCTCCGGAGCGGCTTTTTCATTGCCTGCTGAGAGACGGAGACGCAACCGCGAGAACCCTCCCCTACCGCGCGCCCTTCTCTGTTTTGGCGACAACGAGGAACAGGGCCAGGGCGAGCGCGCCTACGACGGCCATGCAGAGGTACAGATTCGCGTACCCTATGAGCGGCGCCACGATGCCGAGCAAGATAGGGCCCACACCCACGCCCACGTCGAGCAGCATGTAGAAGGTGGCGTTGGCGACCGACAGGCGCGCATCGCTCGTCACGCGCACGGCCATAGCCAACCCGCACGACTGCACGGTGCCCACGCCGAAGCCGAGCAGGGCCGCAGCCCCCAGGATCATCCAGTCGTTGGCCGCGAAGGCGAGCACCACCATGCCGAGCGCGAAGGACACGAACGCCGGCACCATGACGGGATGAGGCCCCACGCGGTCGAAGGCGCGGCCGGTGAAGGGGCGCGTGACGAACATGGCCAGCGCGTACACGACGAAGAACACGCTGGCGGCCCGGGCCAGGCCGATCTCAGTGGCGTAGGGCGTGAGGAACGTGAGCAGGCTGGAATAGCCGAAGAACAGAAGGCCGCACACCACCGAGATGGGCAGTACGCCGGCTTCCACGAAACGGGCGAGCGGCGAATGCTCCACCTTGGCGGCGACCTTCTCTTCCAAATGAGTGGAGGGCACGCGGGTAGAGGCCGCCAGCGCCTCGTCGCGGTTGGCGGCGGCATCTTCGCGCGCCTCCTCGTCCGGGGCCTCCGCCACCGCACCGGCCACGGCATCGGCGGCCGCTTCCACCTCGGCCTCGGCGGCCGCTTCGCTCCCCTTCACCTTCGTGGAAGATGCGGGGCGCAGAAGCAGCGCCGCCGGAATGGAAAGAGCCACGAGCACGCTCGCCACAACGAACACCACCGGATAGCCGAAGTTGTTCGCCAGGAAAATGCCCGCAAAGGGCCCGATGGCGCTGCCAAGGGTGATGGACAGCATAAAGTACCCGATGCCCTCGCCCTTGCGCTCGGGCGGCACCACGCTGGTAATGACCGTAGCGATGGTGGTGGAGCACACGCCGTAGGAGAACCCGTGGGCCAGACGCACGCCGATGAGCGCGCCCACCGGCTCGTTCAGCAGGTACAACGCCGAAAGCGCCACCTCGGCGATGCACCCGACGATAAGCAGCGGCAGCCGTCCGAAGCGCTCCATCATCGGCGCGGCGGCGAAACGCGAGAACAGCGTGCCCACGATGAAGGCGCTGGCGCAGAAGGCAGCCACGGCGGCCGGCGCCTGGTACACGGTAAGCGCATAGGCGGTCATGACCACCATGAGCATGAAGTAGTTGCCGGCGATGAAGAAGTTCAGGAAGGTGCCAGCGATGAAGTTGCGCGTCCAGAGCGGTGCGGGCGCAGGCGCGGGCCTTTCGCAACGCGAAGGAATAGCAACCTTGGCAGCAGATGAGGCCATTAGCGGCAGTCGCCTTCTTTCGCGATGAGCACCGTCATGGGCGACTCCTTGGTGACGGCATAGCTCACGGAACCCAAAAAGCCCTTCACGCCGCCTTGGCCGCGACTGCCCATGATGATGAGGTCGCAGCCCTCCTCCTTCGCGCAGTTCACGACGAGGTCGGCCGGGGACGTGCCCTTGAGCACGCGCACCTCAGTCGGGTTCACCATATCGGCGGCGATGGCCTCCAGCTCCTCGCGAATGGCCATGGCGTCGTCCACCATGACGGTGTCCATGCCGGCGGCGGCCGAGCCCGACGAGAACAGGCGCATGACGTGCACGAGCACCACTTCTACCGCCGGGTTCTGGGCGGCAATCTCGCGCATCACCTCCAGCGCTCGATGGGAGGGGGCACTGCCGTCATAGGCGACGAGGATCTTCTTGCACCACATGGGCATCCTTTCTGCTTCGCGCATCGGCCCCGGCACCCCGTCGGGCAACAGGTAACCGAATCAAGTCCGCTTTCCATTGTAGACCCGCCAGCCTGCCGCCACCGATTCTTTGCAAAGTTGTTGCAATAGAAAAAGCCGCCCCCGTCTGACAGCGGAAGCGGCCCCACAACACAATTATTCGAAAGCATTGCGAGGCGGCCCGCCGTAGCCGCGGCGGCTCGCCTGTTCTTTACCATAGAAGGCGTCCGGCGAAAGCCAACGACCTTCCTCAGAAGGCCCCTACTCCGGCTCGACGAACGTGTCGCGGTCGGGGGCGAAGGACTGCATGGCCTCGATGGTGCGGGCGAACAGCTCGTCCAGCTCCCAACCGAGCATATCGGCGCCCGAGGCGATGACCTCGCGGCTCACGCCGGCGGCGAAGCGCTTGTCCTTGTACTTCTTCTTGAGCGACTTCACGTTGAAGTCCATGACCGACTTGCTCGGCCGCATGACGATGGCCGCCCCGATGAGGCCCGTCAGCTCCTCGGTGGCGAACAGGATCTTCTCCATCTGAAGCTCCGGCTTGGGCAGATCGGTGTTGTAGTCGGAGGTGTGCGACTGAATAGCGCGGATGAGCTCCGGCGTACCACCCGCCTCCTCGATGAGCGGCGCGGCGTACAGCGTGTGCTTCTCCGGCTCGTCGTCGTGCTCTTCCCAATCCAAGTCGTGCAGAAGGCCCACGATGCCCCAGAACTCCTCGTTTTCCGGATCGTACTCGCGGGCGAAGTAGCGCATGGTCTGCTCGACGGTCTCGCCGTGCTCGATATGGAACGGATCCTTGTTGTGGGCAGCGAGCAGTTCAGCCGCTTGCTCGCGGGTCATGCCGGCGGAAAGTGCGGTCATGGGCGTCTCCTCTCGTCTTGTTTGTCGCTTCCTGACACTATAACGGGGATGCACCCCCTTGCGCTATGGGGTGCGAAACAAAATTCCCTATGCCCACTTTAGTGCTCGAACAATCCACGTCCTTGTTTCGGGCAAGAATTTCGAGTTGTTAGACTCTCACTGTCGAGCAAAATGATCGTTCCGCTGTAGCATGATCCTGCTGCAGAGTAGTGACAAGGTTGCGACCTGGCCTTTTGCCCAGTTGCCTCGAGATGCGCAGTCGCCAAAGCGATCGACAGACCTGTTAGCGCGCTCCCTTATGTCTAACAACTCGAAATTATGCCCCGAAACGAGCCCCCAGGATTCCCGGGTGCCCGTTCTGGGGCAGCAATGCGAAGAGACCAACAGCAGGATGCTTGCAGCTACGCGACCCGCTTCTACGCGACCCGATTCTACGCGACCCGCTTCTACGCGACTCGATTCTACGCGACTCGATTCTACGCGACCCGCTTCTACGCGACCCGCTTCTTTCCGAAGATGGTCTTGCAGCCCTTGACGGCCAAGATGACGGCGAACACCATGAGCAGCACGCCGATGACCAGCTGCAGCACCGTGGCGGCATCCACCGTGCCCGCGGCCAGAAGACCGATCTTGGCCCACACCGTCAGCGCCAGCGAGGTCAGCGTCACCACCATCATGAACGCCATGGGGACATAGAACATCTTGTTGTTGCGGCCTGCGTTGCCGAGCCACGCGCACACGGCCAGCAGGCCCAAGGCGGCCAGAAGCTGGTTGGCGGCACCGAACAGCGGCCACACGAGCTGGTAGCCGGTCATGCCCAGCCCCACGCCGAGCACCACCGTGATGATGGTGGCGACCCAGGGGTTCACGAGCACCGCGCGCCAACCGGTAAGGTCGCTTGCCTCCATGCCGTGGGGCGTGAAAAGCTCCTGGAACATGTAGCGGCCCAGGCGCGTCGCGGTGTCGAGCGAGGTCAGGCAGAACACCGACACCGCCAGCACGAGCAACGCGTAGGCGACCGACTCCGCGCCGGCGAGCCCGGGCACACAGGCGAGCATCTGGGAAAGGCCCGCGGCGAAGACTTGGGTCGGCGAGGCGTAGGTGCCGTCCATATAGCCGGAAAACACGAAGGCCACCGCGCACAGCGAGATGACCGCCACCAAGCACTCGAGCAGCATGCCGCCGTAGGCGATGGGCTGCGCCTCGGCCTCGCGATCGAGCTGCTTGGAGGTAGTGCCCGAGGCCACGAGGCTGTGGAAGCCGGAGATGGCGCCGCAGGCGATGGTGATGAACAGCGCCGGGAACAAAAAGCCCGAGGCAGCCACCTTGGATGTGCCAGCCGCAGCGGAAAAGCCGGTGAATGCGGGAATGTCCAGCGAGGCGGCGTTGCCCATGACGCCGGCGCCGATGATACCGACAAGCGCCAGGGCGATCATGCCGTAGAGCAGATAGCTCGACAGGTAGTCGCGCGGCTGCAGAAGGATCCACACCGGGGCCACGGAGGCCACGAGGATATACAGGCCCACAAGGATCATCCAGGTGGTGTTGTCCAGCGCGATGACCGGCAAGTTGTAGCCGAGGGCCACGACGACCACGATGATGGCCAGAGCTGAGACGATGTTCGCGGCCGCGGGGATCTTGCGACCACGGGTGATAACGCCGTAGATGACGGCTACCACGATGAACAGCACCGAGATCATGGCCGTGCGCATGTTGGCCAAATTCCCCGTCTCGACTGCCACGGCCTTGGCGGCGTCGTCAGTGGGCACCGGTGCCACAGCAAAGGTGCTCGCCACGATGGAGGCGAAGGCGGCCACCACCAAAATGAGCGTCAGGTACGAGAAGATGCAGAACAGCTTCTTGGCCGTGTCGTCGATGTTCTCGGCAATGACCGTCGCGAGCGTCTGCCCCTTGTGGCGAATGGAGGCGAACAGCGCGCCGAAATCGTGCATGGCGCCGAAGAAGATGCCGCCGATGAGCACCCACAGAAGCACCGGCACCCAGCCGAAGATGGCCGCCTGGATGGGGCCGTTGATGGGGCCGGCGCCGGCGATGGACGAGAAATGGTGGCCGAGCACCACGTAGGGCGCGGCGGGCACGTAGTCCTTGCCGTCCTCGAACTCGTGGGCCGGCGTGGGGCGGTTGGGGTCGATGCCCCACTGCTTGGCGAGCCAGCCGCCGTAGAAGACGTAGCCGCACACGAGAACCGCGATGGCTACCAGAAGAATGATCAGGGCATTCATAACGTACTTCCTCTCTTCTCGCCCTGGGCTTCAAAGAGAGGGCGCGCGCCATCGCAGGCTCGGCCCTCCCGATCTTGCGGAAACGCCGGGGCGGACGCGTCAAGCCGATGCCCATCGCGCACGGCGTCGCGAACAGCGCTGCTCGCGTTGCCGCAACGAGCGTCGCGCACAGCAACGCCGCCGTCGATGAACGCATTGGCCTGGAGCGTTTCCCCCAGCGGTTTTCCCTGTGAATTGGTCGTCACGCGCCCGCGCGACAAGTCGGCCACCGCCAGACGCAGATCGGCCCACCCCCGCCAGCCGAGCGCGAAGTTCTTGCGGAAGCGTGTGCGCCGCACGCGCTCCCACGCGAGATCGTCTACGGCATCGGCGACGATGGCGAGCGACAAGTACGTCGTCATGTGATCGGGCGCGGGCCGCACGAGGGAGAGCCCCTCGCCGGTAACGCAGCCGACCAAGTCGTCCAGCTCGCCTGTGGTCAGGCGGGGCGTGCCCCAGAAGAACAGGTGCTCGTGGCTGGCCGCCTCCCACAACTTCGCGCGCTTGACGAGCACGTACCGAGAGACCGAGGAATGGAACTCGGCGTAACCCGGGAAGGTGCGGCCGGCGAAGTCGTGGTCGCGCTCGACGTCGAACCACGCTTCATGGGCGGCAAGAAGTCGCTCGATGACTTCTCCACGGCCTGCCAACGCCATCGCCTTCTTCCCATTGATGACCGAAAAAGTTAACTTTGCGAGCGTAGTACTTACGACTGGGCGATGCAAGAACTTTTTTGACGGCTCGTCAGGTTTTTACGGAGTGGAAACGCTCGGCGATGCCGCTAGAACACGACCCCCAGGCCATTGCAGATAAGGCCCCAGAACACGCCTATGGCGTACAGCACCGCGATGATGGCGACGTTCTGCTTCCAGTGGCGATTGGCCCGGGCCAGCACGAGCAGCCCCACGCCAGCGGAAACGAGCAGTCCCGCGAGCATGGCCCCAGCACCCAGGACGCCCTCCACATACAGCTGGGCGATGACCACGCTGGCGGCGCAGTTCGGAATAAGGCCCACAAGCGCGCAGGCGAACACCGAGAAGTTCGGATTGTCGCCGAGGAACTGGGCGAGCGCGTCCTCCCCCACCGTTTCCAGCACGACGTTCAGCGCGATGGTGATGAGGAAGATGAACAACGTCACCTGCACCGTATGCTTCGTGGCGCTCTTCAGGATGCCCTTCCAACCGTGCCCATGCTCATGGGTGTGCTCCACGTCATCGTGGTGCTCGTAGGCGCGTTCGGGGGCCTGCTCGCAGGTGTGACAGTCGTGGTTGCAGCCGCACTGGTCCTGCTCGCACAGCTCATGGATGCGCAGGCGCTCCTTGTCGCGGCGCGCCAGGCGCAGCACGGCATCCACGATGAAGCCCATGACCATGCCGATGACCACCTTCGCCCCCATGATGGACAAGATGGTATTGCCGGGCACCGCCTCGGCCAGGAAAATGGGCAGCATCTCGTCGGAGGTGGAGAGGAACACGGCGAACAGCGTCCCCAGCGTTATCACGCGACCCGCGTACAGCGTGGCCGCCACGGCCGAGAAGCCGCACTGGGGCACCACGCCCAGAAACGCGCCCACAATGGGCCCGGCCGCACCGGCGTGGCGAATGGCCTCCTGGGTCTTGCCGCCGGTCTTGTGCTCGAGCCACTCCATGGCCAGGTAGGTGACGAACAGAAACGGGATGAGGTACAGGGTGTCGGCCAGAGAATGCTCCAGCACGTGTTCGGCTATGTGCGCGATGGTTTCCATGGATCTAAGATTCTAACGCGTCTGTGGCGATATCCACCGAATCGTTGCCCTCCTCCACGATCAGCGGGCCCTCCACCTTCTGATCTTTGGGCAAAAGCAAGCTCGCCAGAATGGCCACGACGAAGACCACGGCCACGCAGTTGTCGGCAAAGACGCTCTGCACGAGCTCCGGGAAGATAGCGAAGATGTCGCCCATCTGCGTAAACCCGATGCCGACGGCCAGCGACAGCGCGGCGATGGTGATGTTGCGCTGGGAGAAGCCGGCATTGGCGATCATCTGGAAGCCGCTGACGATGATGTTGCCGAACATCATGATGGTGCAGCCGCCGAGCACCGCCTCGGGCAGCGATGCGAACACGAGGCTCACCACGGGCACGAAGCCGGCGAGCACGAGCACGACCGCTCCCGTGGCGATGGCGCGACGGTTCACCACGCCGGTCATGGCGATGAGGCCGACGTTCTGCGAGAACGAGGTGACCGGCGAGCAGCCGAACACGCCGGCGAGCGAGCTAACGAGGCCATCGGCCGTCACGGCGCCGGAGAGCTCCTTGTCCGTGGGGTTGCGGCGCAGCGCGGCGGCCGTGAGCGCCGAGCAGTCGCCCACGGTCTCGGTGGCGGAGACGAGGAAGATGAGCGTGACGGTGATGATGGCGCCGAGGTTGAACTCCGGCGTCACAGGCAGCACGCCCGGCAGCGAGAAGAGCTGCGCCGAAGCGAAGCCGGAGAAGTCCACTTTGCCCAGAGGAATGGCCACCAGATACCCCACGACAAGGCCGAAGAGCACCGAAAGCTGTTTAGTGGCGCCCTTGGCGAGGCCCTGGAACACAAGGCACGCCAGAAGCGAGACGGTGCCGAGGATGAGGTTCGTGGCGCTGCCGAAATCCTCCGCGCCGGAGCCGCCGCCGAAGGAGGCCGCCCCCACGCCGAGCAGCGAGAACCCGATAGAGGTCACCACCACGGCCGCCACGATGGGTGTGATGATACGCCGCCACCAGCGGGCGAACAAACCCAGCAGCCCCTCGATGAGGCCGCCGACGATGACCGCTCCCACGAGCGCCCCGTAGCCCTGGGTCGCCGCAATGGTGCAGGCCACGGAAACGAACGTGAAGCTGATGCCCATGACGATGGGAAGCCCGCTGCCCACCCGCCACAGCGGGAACAGCTGCACGAAGGTGCCGATGCCGGCGATGAACATGGCGTTCTGGATGAGCGTGGCCCGCAAGTCTTCGGGAAGGCCCGCCGCTGCCGCAATGATCGCGATGGGCGCCAAGTTCGCCACGAACATGGCCAGCACGTGCTGCAGGCCGTAGGGGAAGGCCGCCAGCCAGCCGATCTCGCCATCAAGGGACGAGAGCGCCTTCATCTTCGGGTCGATGAAAACCACGCCGCCCTCGCTTTCCACGTTTCTCTTGCGGCTCATGAGCGGAACTCGATGGCGCCGGTAGCGGGATCCATGGCCTCGACGATGGCGAGCGACTGCAGGTCGTAACCTGCCTCGCGCAGCTCGTCGCCACCGGGCTGGAAACCTTTCTCAATGGCGATGCCGATGCCCTCCACAGTGGCCCCGGCACTCTCGCAGATCTCGAGCAGCCCGCGCAGAGCGCAGCCGTTGGCGAGGAAGTCGTCGATGATGAGCACGTGATCGTCGGGCCCCAGGAAACGGGTGGAGACGATGACGTCGTAGATGCGGTTGTGGGTGAAGGACTGGATGCGCGTGGAATACATGGTGCCGTCCAAGTTGATGGACTGGGTCTTCTTCGCGAACACCACGGGCACGCCGAAATGATGCGCCACCACGGCGGCGATGCCGATGCCCGAGGCCTCGATGGTGAGGATCTTGTTAATGGGCTTGCCCGCGAACAGGCGCTTCCATTCCTCGGCCATCTGGGAGAACAGCTCAATGTCCATCTGGTGGTTCAAGAAGGCGTCCACCTTCAGCACACCGCCCGCCTTCACCACGCCATCGCGGCGAATGCGCTCTTCCAACAATTCCACGGAAACCTCCTTGGGCTTCGGGGCCATTTTCGCGTATCGCACTATCTTAGGAGATCGCGCCCCTCTTGGGAACGACTGCCGAAAACACCCATAGAAAAGGATGTGACCGCGAATTGGCTGTTAGCACAGCTTGGAAAATGTGCTTTTTTGAATAGGGATTTGACCTGGTATTTTTTGAGTTTTACCAGGTCAAAATGGGTGTTTTCCGAAAACAAAAAAGCACATTTTCCAAGCTGAGCGATCCAAAAAAGCACGATTTCCAAGATGCACAGCAAAAACCTGCGCGCAACAGGAAGGGCGCCCCGGAGGGCGCCCTTCTGCGAGTTAGTAGGTTACGCGGTTAGGCCGCACGCAAGTTTTTCCTGCTTGGGCCTAGTACATTCCGCCGCCGCCCTGCATGCCGGCAGCCAGAGCGCTCAGATCGGGACCCTCCTTGGGGATCTCGTTGATGGTGGCCTCGGTGATGAGGATGAGAGCCGCCACGGAGGCCGCGGACTGCAGCGCCGTGCGGGTCACCTTCACCGGGTCGTTCACACCCATCTCGATCATGTTGCCGTACTCGCCGTTGGCGCAGTTCAAGCCCTCGCCCTTCGGCAGGCTCTTGACCTTCTCCACCACGACGGAGCCCTCGAAGCCGGCGTTCTGGGCGATGGCGCGCATCGGGGCCTCGATGGCCTTGCGGATGATGTCGATGCCGACTTCCTCGTCCTTGTCGTCGGCCTTGACGGCGTCCAGGGCGCCGATGGCGTCCACGAGCGCCACGCCGCCGCCGGCGACGATGCCCTCTTCCACGGCCGCGCGAGTCGCCTGCAGGGCGTCCTCGATGCGGGACTTCTTCTCCTTCAGCTCGGACTCGGTGGCAGCACCCACCTTCAGCACGGCCACGCCGCCGGAGAGCTTCGCCAGGCGCTCCTGGGCCTTCTCGCGGTCGAAGTCGGAATCGACGCGCTCGAGCTCGGCACGGATGATCTGGATGCGGTTCTCAATGTCTTCCTTCTTGCCCGCGCCGTCCACGATAAGGGCGGTGTCCTTGGTGACCTTCACGGTCTTGGCGGTACCGAGCATCTCCATCGTGGCGTCGGCCATGGTCATGCCAAAGTCCTTGTCGATGACCTGGGCGCCGGTGACCACGGCGATGTCCTCGAGGATGCGCTTGCGGCGGTCGCCGAAGCCGGGAGCCTTGATGGCCACGACGTTCAGGGTGCCGCGCAGGCGGTTCAGCAGGATGGTGGACAGGGCCTCGCCCTCGACGTCCTCAGCCACGATGAACAGCGGGCGCTGGGCGCGCATGACTTCCTCCAGCAGCGGAACCATGTCCTGGATGGAGTTGATCTTCATGTCGGTCAGCAGGATGAAGGGGTCCTTCAGCACCGCTTCCATCTTCTCCATGTCGGTGGCCATGTAGGGGGAGATATAGCCGCGCTCGTACTGCATGCCCTCGACGATGTCCATATCGATGCCGAAGATGGTCTGGGACTCCTCCACGGAGATGGCGCCGTCGTTGCCCACGGCGTCCATGGCCTCGGCGATCTTGTCGCCGATGGCGGCGTCGCCGGCGGAGATGCGGCCGACGTTGGCGATCTGCTCCTTGGTGGACACCGGGGTGGCGTCGGCCTTGATGGCGGCCACGATGGCGTCGGTGGCCTTCTCGATGCCGCGGCGAATGCCCAGCGCGTCGGCGCCGGCGGTCACGTTCTTCAGGCCCTCGGAGACGATGACGTCGGCGAGGAGGGTGGCGGTGGTGGTGCCGTCGCCGGCCACGTCGTTGGTCTTCACGGCCACCTCGCGCACCAGCTGGGCGCCCATGTTCTCGACCGGGTTCTCCAGCTCGACTTCCTTGGCGACGGTCACGCCATCGTTGGTGATGAGCGGGGCGCCGTAGGACTTCTCCAGAGCCACGTAGCGGCCCTTGGGGCCGAGCGTCACCTTGACGGCATCGGCCAGCTTGGAGACGCCCGCGGCCAAGCCGGAGCGGGCATCAGTATCGAACTTGATTTCCTTAGCCATAAGTTCGTGTTCCTTTCAGTGGATCTATCTTCTCGGTTTATCTTCCCAGTTATTCAACTACGGCGTAAATGTCGTCGGCGCGCAGAATCAGCACGTTCTCGCCGTCCAGCGTCACCTCGGTACCGCCGAACTTGCCGTAGATGACCTTGTCGCCGACCTTAACAGGCATAGGAAGCAGCTTGCCGTCCTTGTCCATCTTGCCCTCGCCCACGGCGATGATGGTACCGGTCTGGGGCTTCTCCTTGGCATCGGAGGCCAAAAACAGGCCGGACGCGGTGGTAACCTCGGCCTCGTCCTGCTTCAGGATGACGCGGTCGCCCAGAGGCTTCAAATTCATAGCTTGCCGTCCTTTCAATGGTTGTTGTGGCGCCTTCGCGCAACTTCCAATTTAACCACTCGGTTAGGTTAAGTGCTAGCACTCGGTAGCAACGAGTGCTAAACAGTTACGCATCATAACAGCTACGGGAAGGAATGCAAGAGGGGACGGAGAAAAACTTGAGTTTTTTTCACTCAAGTTTCCTGTGATTATAATCTTGATCAGGGATTACTTTTCAAGTTGGAATTTGTGCAGGTGAACAGTCTCCCTAGGGGGCAGGCGTCACCAAACCCGTCTCGTAGGCGAAGACGACGAGCTGGGCGCGGTCGTGAGCATCAGTCTTAGCCATGACGCGGGCCAGATGCGTCTTCACCGTGGCCGGCGAGATGAACAGCTCTTCGGCGATCTCGTCGTTGGAAAGGCCCCGGGCCACCAGCACGAGGATCTCGCGCTCGCGGTCGGTGAGGCTCGTCAGCGCGGCGCGGCGAGTCTCGGCCACATCGGCGGCGCCCCAGCCGCCCCGCGGGCGCGCGGCCACGAAGGTCTCCACCAGCCGGCGCATCACCGAGGGCTGGATGAGCGCGTCGCCTCGGGCCACGACGCGGATGGCCGCCACGATCTCGTCGGGGTCGGCGTCCTTCAGCAAAAAGCCGCTCGCCCCGGCGCCCAGAGCATCGTAAACGTACTCGTCCACGTCGAAGGTGGTGAGCACGAGCACCCGGGTTTTTGCGAGCAGCGGGTTGCCCGTAATGGCGCGGGTGGCCTCGATGCCGTTCATTTCAGGCATGCGGATGTCCATGAGTACCACGTCGGGCCGAAGGCGCTGCGCCTCCTGTACCGCATCGGCCCCGTTTCGGGCCTCGCCGACGATCTCGATGCCCTCGTAGGTGCCGAGAATGGCCTTGAAGCCGCCGCGCACGAGATCCTGGTCGTCCACGACGAGCACGCGGATGGGATCGGCCTCACTCATGGGTCTCCTCCTTCTGGCTGAGGGGAACGCTCACGGCAATGCGCACGCCGCCGAGCGGACTTGGGAACGCGGAGAACGTGCCCTGTAGAAGCCGCGCGCGCTCGCGCATGCCGAGCAGGCCGTGGTGACCGGCCGCGGCGGCCGGGGCAGCGAGCCCTCGCCCGTCGTCGTCGACGATAAGCTCGGCGAAGCCCTCCCGTTTCGTGGACAGTGCCAGCGTCGCACGGCGCGCCCCGGCGTGGCGCACGATATTCGTGGCCGCCTCACGCGCGATGCCGAAGAGGGCCACGTCGATGAACGCCGGCACGCAGGCGCGGTCGTAGGCGGTCTCGTCCAGCGTGACCTCGATATCGGCACCTTCCAAATAGGACACCAAATCGCCCATGCGGTCGGTGCCCTGGGTGGGCGTCGTCTCGGCCGGCCCCTCCTCCGCGCGCAGCACGCCGATCATGGCGCGGATTTCCTCCAGAGCGCCCTTGGCGGTGCGACGCACCTCGGCGATGGCCTCCTTGGCGGCGGCGGGATCGCGATCGACCAGGCGCTCGGCGGCCGCGGCCTGGATGCTCACGGCAGAGAGCGAATGGGCCGTGATGTCGTGCACTTCCCGAGCGATGGAGACGCGCTCGGCCTCCACCCGGCGACGCGCCTCGGCCTCGCGGCTACGCTCGGCGGCAATCGCGCGCTCCTCGATGGCGCGCGTGCGTTCCTGGTGCTCGTGGAGGGCATAGCCGGCGAAGGCGGCCGCCAGGGCCAGCGCCATGTTCTGGAACACGGTGAGCTGCGTCAAGATGCGCGACTGCTCCGGGGGCGCCGGCGCGAACAGCAGCACCAGGCACATGACCGCGCACGCGATGGCCGCCTCGGCCCGCGAGCGCGCAGACGCCAGCGTGAACAGCGCAATGAGGGGGCCCGCCACGGACAGGGCGATGCCGTTCAGCTCCGCTTGAAGCAGACCCCAGCTGACCAGGCACCACACGAACACGGCCCAGGGGCACTTGCGCCGCAGCACGAGCGGCAGCGTGGTGAGCGCGATGGCCAGAAGCGAGAGGCCCGAGGGCACCATAGCCTGGATGCCCATGAGCCGGCGCATGAACTCGTCGGGGATGAGCAGGTTAACGGCCACGGTGAGCTGCAGGCAGCAGAACCCGAAGGCCCCCGCCGCGATGACGGCGTCGATGAGCCAGTCGGTGGCCGTAAACTTCGGGGTATTTCGAAAGATCTTATCCATGACCGCTATGGTAAACGACCGGACGCCCACGCGCCATACACCGCGGGGTGTATGAAACGAGCCTGTTGAACAACGCCGACCCCAGACGGGGCCCGTTCGCCAGCAGGACGCGGGATCGCCAGCGGGACGCAGCTTCGCTAACGGGACGCGGGATCGCCGTAGAACGGCGCGTCAGGGTACGGAGGCTCCAACGCACGCTTGAAGGCGTTGGCGTCGGTACGGGCGATGACGTAATCCACCAAATCGCGGCTCAGGCCGCTCTCGGCGACGATAGCCGCCGCATCCTTCCCCTCTTCCACATAGGCGACGAGAATTCGATCCAGCGTGGCGTAATCGACGCCGAGGGACTTCTCGTCCTCCTGATCGGGCGCGAGTTCCGCGCTCGGCGGCTTCACGAACACGTTCACGGGAATGGGGCCAGTACCGCCCTCTTCCACGGCCCGGCGGTTGCGCCAGCGCGCCATGGCGAAGACGTCGGTCTTGTACACGCCGCCCAAGGGCGCGAAGGCCCCGGCCGTGTCGCCGTAGAGCGTGGAGTAGCCCATGGCCGCCTCGGACTTGTTGCCCGTGTTCAGCATGAGCCAGCCGTGGGCGTTCGAAAGCGCCATGAGGCACACCATACGGCAGCGGGCCTGGGTATTCTCCGCGGCAAGCCCGGTGAGCGCCCCGCCGCAAGCGCGGGCGAGCACCGCCTCGAAGGCCTCGAAGGGCTCGCAGATGGGCACCGTGATGTTGGAGATGCCGAGGGCTAAGGCCAGCGCCTCGGCGTCGTCGATGGACGACTCGCTAGAATAGGGGCCCGGCAGCATGACCCCGTGCACGTGATCGGCCCCCAGGGCGTCGGCAGCCATGACGGCGACGAGCGTGGAATCCATGCCGCCGGACAGCCCGATGACCACATCGGTAAAGCCGGCGCCGCGCACGAAGGCGCCCAAGGCGTCGGTGCAGGCCACGTACATCTGCTGGGGGTTCATAGGCGTCCTTTCTATAGCAAAAGCGCTGCCACGAGTATGGCAGCGCTTTGTTTCGGGTCGGTTGCCGACGTGCGTCGTTCCGGTGGCGCCCGCAGCCGTCACTCTTCCGGCAGATCCACCTCGATGGAGTCGATCTGCAGCTCGCGCCCGGCCAGAAGCTCCGTCGCGAACGAGTCGCAGACGGGGCAGAAGCGGTTGTAGAGGTCGTGCTCGAACTCGTGGCCGCATTCCAAGCAGACGCTGCGCGGGCGGATCATCGTCAGATCCAGCGTGGCGCCCTGGGTGAACGGGTCGGCCTCGGCCAGGGCCTCGAAGGCGAACACGAGGGCATCCTCCACCGCCTCCGTGGCCTCGCCGATGGAGACCCTCACACCCAGAAGCCGCGTCGCGCCGGCCTCGCGGGCCGCCTCCACGGCGGCGTCCATGACGCCGGTCATCAGTCCCAGCTCGTGCACTTACTCGTCCTCTTCCTTCGCCAGCTCCTCGTTCTGGCGCTTGATACGGCGGCCCAGCACCACGCGCGCGATGAGCAAACTGCCCTCGTAGAGCATGATCATGGCGGCGAACATGAGCAGCATGGTGACCGGCGAGGCGTCGGGGGTGACCACGGCGCAGATGACCATGAGCACCACGTAGACCGTCCGCCAGCTGCCGCGCAGCTTCTTATAGGGGATGACGTCGAAGATGACGAGGTAGAACACGATGAGCGGCAGCTCGAAGGCGAAGCCGAAGCCGAGCTCGAACTTGATGATGATGTCGATGTAGGAGCTCATGCGCGGCGCCACATAGCCGAGGCCCATGGCCTGGTCGGTGAGCCACTGGAACGCCGGGTTCAAGATGATGAGGTAGCAGAACACCGTGCCGATGATGAACAGGGCCACGGCGGCGGCGAAGGTGGGCATGAACCACTTGCGCTCGCTGGGCTTCAGCGCCGGCAGGAAGAACGCGAGCAGCTGCCACAGGATGACGGGGGACGTGGCCACGATGCCCGCCCACAGCGAGATTTGGAAGCGCACGGAGAACGCCTCGAAGGGGTCGATGGCCTGAAGCGAGGCCATGCCGTCGACGTTGGGCAGAAACTCCGCGATGGGCATGAGGAGGAACTGGCCCATGGTAGGGGTGGCCATGTAGAACACGACCACGGCCACGGCGAGGCAGGCGACGATGCGCACAAGGCGCATGCGCAGCTCGCCGAGATGGTCGAATAGCGGCATGCGTGCCGGTCCGATAGGCATCGTTACGCCTCCTTCTTCTCGTCGGCAGCGGCGGGGGCAGCCGCATCGGCGGCCTCGGTCACGGCCTTGGCCTCTTCGGCGGCCTTCTTGGCCTCCGCCTCGGCCTTCCGCTTGGCGGCCGCTTCCTCGCGCTTCTTGGCCGCTTCGGCCTTGCGCTTCTCAGCTGCGGCCTTGCGCTCCTCTTCTTCCTTCTTCTTCAGCTCCGCTTCCTCGGCGGCCTTGCGCTCGGCGCGCTCGCGGTCGTAGCGAGCCTTGCGCTCGGCGAAGCTCTCGGGCTTGGCCGGGGCCTCCTCGGCCTTATCGGCTGTGCCCTCGCCGTCCTGCTCGGCCTTGGCCGCAGCAGCTGCGGCGGCGCCGGCGGCAGCGGTGGAAGTGCTCTTCTTGGTGGTTGCGCTCGCCTTCTTCGACACAGCGCTCGCGGCCTTCTTGGCGCCCTCGGCGCCCTTCTTGGCCTTGGCCGCCGCCTCGTCCAGGGCGTCGAGCGGATTCTTGAAGGGATCCTCGGCGTCCTTGTCGAACACCATCTCCCCCTTCAGCACCCCGCTCATTTCCTCCTGGGCGTTGCGGAACTTCGCGATGGCCTTGCCGAGGGTCTTCGCCATGGCCGGCAGCTTATCGGGCCCGAAGATGAGGAACCCGAACAGCAGAATGAGGAAAAGCTCGAATCCGCCGATTCCAAACACGACTGATATCCTTTCAACAGCTCTACAGCGAGAGCACGGTCAACGCCATAGTGGGAATGCCCAAGGCGAGTACGAGAATGATGCACACGACCACGGTGAAGATCTTCTTGGTGCGCGCCTTGGCCTCGGCGGCCTCCTTGGCACGGCGCTCGCGTTCCTCGGCCTGCTTGATGCGCTCAGCCTGCTGCTTGCGCGTGGGGTTCTTCGCGCCGGTCTTGTTCTTCTTGCTCGACATCGCGGGTACTCCTCAGGTTCCCAACTTCAAGTATACGCAAATATGGCATTATCGCAGAAGCGGGCGCGCCGCGCCAGCGAAAATGCCTGCCGCGGCGCGCCCTCCACGAATTCACAACTGCGCCGAGCACCCCGCTCAGCGATTGCGCCCGCTAGGCCTCGGGGCGCAGCTTGGAGCGGATCTCGATGACCCGCGCGATGCTCTTCGCCACTTCCACCTTCACGTGCCAGCGGTTCTTCTCGTACAGAACGTTGCCGTCGACCATGGTCATGAGCACGTCGGCCGTGGTGCAGGTGTTCACCACGGCGGCCACCGGATCGGTCGTGAAGGACTGATGCGAGCTGGACAGATCCACGGCGATCATGTCGGCGCATTTGCCGATCTCCAGCGACCCCACCTTATCAGCAATGCCGAGTGCCCGCGCGCCGCCGAGCGTGGCCACCTCGAGCATCGTATGGGAGTCGAGGAAGCGCCCGGGGTTCACGGCGCGCTGCAGCAGCATGCCCAGGCGCATCTCCGAGAGCATGTCGGTGGATTCCGTGGCCGCCGGCGAGTCGGTGCCGAGGCCCACGCGCAGGCCGGCGCGGATGTACTCGTCCAGCGGCGCGACGCCCATGCCCAGCTGGGCCGAGGCGCGCGGGCACACGCAAACGGCCACGTTGTGGGAGCGCAGCTTCTTCAAATCCTCGTCGTCCACGTAGACCGCGCCGATGATCATGACGTTGTCGGCGTCGAAGGCGTTCCAGTTGAGAGCATAGCGCACCGGGCTCACACCCGTGGGCAACCAGGGCGGAATCTCCACGTAACCGCGCTTCACATCGCCGCCGTGCACTTGGAAGGGCGACGAGCCGTAGCGCACGAAATCGGACTCCTCACGGCTGCCGGCGAGCCACAGGGCCACGGGCAGATCCTCCTTCTGGGCGAATTTCGAGATAGCGGAAAGCATGGCCGGGTGGTTGGTGAACAGGGGCGCCGCGGCAATGCCGATGGCGACGCGGTCGGAGTCGACCTCCTCGCGCCAGTGCAGGATGTCCTTCTGGGCGAACTGCATGGCCGCGTCGATGCGGTTCTTGTCCATGGCGCCCACCTGGCGGTAGATCACCGAGCGCAGGCCGAGCTTGTTCACGGCCGTGCAGGAGGCGCCGGTCAGCGTGATGTCGGCCACCGTGGTGATGCCGCTGGAGAGAGCGTCCAGGCCGCCCAGAATAGCGGAGTCGAACCAATCTGAAGCTTCCATGCGCCCGCTTTTCTGGGCCACTTCCGCGAGCCACTGCACATAGGGCGCGTCGTTCACCACGCCGCGCAGCACCGATTGCTCGAGGCGCGTATGCAGGTCAACCAGGCCGGGCATGACGGCGGCCAGACCCTGGTCGACGACCTCTTCCTCGGGGTAGCGCAGGCGCAATTGCTCGGCCTTCCCGATGTCGCGAATGACGCCGTCGCGCACGAGGACCGCGCCATCGATGATGGGCTCGGAAGAAACCGGCAGGATATACTGGGCACACAGAAGCATGGTACCTCCCAATTCATGAGGGGCGTGTTCAATTAGCCACCCATGATAGCACGGCGCCGCGCCGCCTAGGGATATGCGCCCTCGATTTGCGGGCGAGTGCCCTATACTGGGGCCAAACGACGATACGAAGGGCGCGATCTTGCGGGATCGGCGCGCCGCACGAGGGAGTTTTACGCCTATGACCATCGACACCGCCACCGGGCTCGAGGCCCCGGCCGAGCTTTCCAGCGAGCGCGTGCGCGACATCTTCTCGCATATCGCCCGGAAATACGAGCGGTTCAACGCCCTCTCCAGCTTCGGCGCCTACAAGCTGTGGCTCGCGGGCATGATGCGCCAGGCCCCCATCGATGAGAGCCACGACGTGCTGGACATCGCGGGGGGCACCGGAGACGTCACCTTCACCGTGGCCCGCACCAAGCACCCGAGCCATATCCAGTGCACCGATTTGGTACCCGAGATGCTGGACGTGGCGCGCATGCACATCGATGAGGGGGACGGCGCCGGCGTGCCCATCGATTTCGAGGTCGTGGACGCCCAGGACATCCCCTACGCGGACGCCTCCTACGACGTCATCACCATGGCCTACGGCATCCGTAACATGCCCGACCGGCCCCGGGCGCTTTCCGAGATGTTCCGCGTATTGAAGCCGGGCGGCTCGCTCGTGTGCCTGGAGTTCTCCACGCCGCCCAACGGCGCGTGGCGGGCGCTGTACCACTTCTACCTGCGCCACCTCATCCCGTTTTGGGGCGGCCTGGTCACCGGCGACAAGGACGGCTTCGTGTACTTGGCGAAATCGATCCGCGCCTTCCCCGACCAGGAAGGCCTGGCGGAGATGATGCGCGAGGCCGGCTTTACCGACGTCACCTGGAAGAACTACACCGGCGGCATCGCGGCCGTGCATGTCGCGAAGAAGCCGGAGTAAACGAGCAGCCCATGTTCGGGTTCGTGGTGGCGGATGCGGGAGCACTTTCCGAGGAGGAGAAAGAGCGCTACCGGGCGGTGTACTGCGGGCTGTGCCTCGCGCTGCGAGACCGGTACGGGCAGCTGTCGCGGGCGTGCCTGACCTACGACCTCACCTTCTTCGTGCTGCTGTGCAACTCCCTGCATGAGCCTGCCGAGACGCAGGGCACGAGCCATTGCGTGATGCACCCGGCACCGGCCGCCCCGCGGGCATGGGCGCGCTCGGCGTGGACCGACTATGCCGCCGACCTTTCCGTGGCACTCGCCTACCACAAGGTGCTCGACGACGTGGCCGACGACGGCGATCTTGCGGCACGGGCGGCCGAGCGCCTGCTCGCCGGCGCCTACGAGCGGGCCCGGGCGCGCATCCCCGAGCAGTGCGCCGAGATTGAGCGAGCCATGGCGGCGATTCGGGCTATCGAAGGCGCTGAACGCAACAACACACCGGCACTTTCGGACAGCACTGAAACCGCTTGCGTCTCTCCTCTTAGCGCAGACGCAACCGATACCGCCCTCGCGTTCGACCCCGATGCCGCAGCCCGCGAGTTCGGGCGCATGCTCGGGCGGCTGTTCGCCCACAACCAGGGCTTCTGGGCCGAGGCCATGGAGGCTTTGGGCAACGGCTTGGGGCGCTTCATTTACCTGATGGACGCCACCGTGGACTTCGCCAACGACGCGCGTACCGGCAGCTACAACCCCTTCGTAACGCTCGGCTCTGACGCCGATGCCATGCGCGCCACGCTGGCCCTCGCCGCCGCCGATGCGGCCGCCCCCTACGAGCGCCTGCCGCTGGTGCAAGACGCGCACCTCATGGACGCCATTCTGTACTCCGGTGTCTGGGCCCAGTTCAACAAGGCCTATCCGCCCCAAGACGCCCTCGCGCAAAATGAAGGGAGCCCGCAGAGCGAACCCCCTCGAAACTGACCGACGCGCGCAACCGCGCTGACGCTACTTGATGAAGGCGCCAAGCAGGCTGGCGGCCTGCTTGTAGAACGGCACGCGGGAATCCTTCTCGCAGGCCTCGGCGAACTGGGGCATCCACACCTTCGCGTGCTCGGTCATGAACTCGTCCCAGGCCGCCTCCGGAGAGCCGCCGGGCAAATCGGCCGAGGCCACCACGTCGCCGGGCTCGGAACCGTCGTCCTCCGCGTCGAACTCGTCAATCTCCTCGCCGATCTCCTTGTACTGCGCAGCCTGCTCCTCGGTGGGAGCGCCGTCGCCACCGGCTTCCACATCGGCCTCGGCCGCCTCGTCCATAACGTCGGCCGCCGCGCGCAGGGCTAGGTACTCCAGCAGCTCCAGCTCGGTCCACACCGCGTCGAGCGGCTCGTTGGTGCCCTCGGGACGACCCAGGCCGCAAGCCTTGCAAAAGCGCTCCACGGCCATGGAGTGCGGGTTCACGAACAAGAGCGGCTGCACGCCCTCGGCCTTGGCACGCCACACGCCCTCGTACGGGCTGCACGCCGCCTCGGGAGCGCCCACGAACAGGCGCGTAGCCTCGGGGCGCAGCTCCTTCTGGATGTCGTCCGGATCGGGCAGCGCAGCGGCCTCAGCGGCACCGGGGGCCGCGGCGGCCGTCCAGTCGATCCCGAGCGCGCCGGCGATCTCGTCGGCGGCCTCGCCCCACTCCCCCGAGGCGATGGCCTCGGCGAGCACCTTGTCCTCCGGGTAGCGGAACGACAGCGCCAACAGCTCGCACATCGCCGCGCGCGCCTGCCAAATGTTTGCGGATACGGTCATGGAAGTTCCTCCTTTGCGGATGGGTTTTATCAACGAGAAGCATAGCATTGTGCGGCCCCGTTGTCGGCGTAGCTTCGCGACCAGCGTCGCAACTCCATGGCTGACGCCGAGCGCCCTACTGCGCAGAAGCCTCGCTTGTGGCGACGAACCGATAGGGCACGGCGCGATCTTCGAACAGCGCCAGCAAGTCGGACAGAGGAACGCGCAGCGTGGCCGTGTTGTCGTTGGGATGCACGCCCACGGCCGGCCAATCGCGCAAAGCCGCATCCAACACCACCTGCACTTTCCCTTCCGTATCGTTCAGCACGCCGAAAGGAGAGACCGCCCCACCGCGCAGACCGAGAATTCCCTGCAAGTCCTCTTCCGAGGCAAAACGCAAGGGCCGCGCTCCGAGAGCCGCCCGCAAAGCCTTCAGATTCGCCGGCTTATCCTCGGGCATGACGACCAGATAGTAGTTGCGCTTCTTGTCGTCGCGCAAAAAGAGGTTCTTCACCACCACATTGGCGAAGGGCAATGAGAGCGCGTCCATCGCCTCCATGGTGAAGACCGCCTCGTGATCGACTCGATCGTAGACAACCCCGCGACTGTCCAGATACGCGCACACCTCTTCTTTTCCAAAAGCCACAGTCCCGCTCCTTTCCGCCGTCCGGCATCGCCTATCGCAAACACGCCGTCGATTTCTCTGCGGCACAGTATAGCGAAGAAAAGCGGGGTGGAAGACTAACTTGGATCAGCGGCCCATCAGGCAATCGCTTTCCGCAGCGCGAAGACCCCTGCGTTGCCGTAGAACCGCCAGCGCGGCGGGAGCGCGCACGACCAGATGCACGAGCAGGGCCGCCAAGAGCACCTTGGCCGCCACCGCGTGAAGCGGATCCCAAAAGTGGTAGCCCGAGGCGTACAGCCCCAGGGAGGGCAGCACCGTCCCCGACACCATGACGCCGGACACGACGCACACAGCAAGCGCCAGGAGCAGCACGGCGTTCAGAACGAGCTGGCCCACGCGCCCGCGGCCGCCCAGACCTTCCCCGCTCTCGACCACATGGGCCGCGACCATGATGAAGGCGCCGAGCCCAAGGAACTCGTGCAGCGGGATGCCCGTGAGGGCCGGGTTGGCCGCCAGCAGGTACACGGCGAGCACGGCGATGTCGAACAGCGCATGGCTACGCTTCATAGCAGGCCTCCTCTTCGCCGGCAGTCCTACGAGCGCCGCGGCCCATGCGGCGCACGAGCAGCCACAGCCCCAGCACGAGGGCCACCGGCATAAGTATCCACACGTTCAACGACATGTCGGAGGCCTGATGGTAGCGCTCGATCAGCGAGCCCCACCCATGGCACTCCGTCGACGCGCAACCGGCCTCGGGGCACACCATCTCGTGAGCCCCGTCGGGCTCGGGCACCGCCTCGAACCCATGGCACGCGTCCGACGCGCACCCCGCGGCCGGACACGGCGAATCAGCGGCGATGGGCTGGATAGCCGTCGAGGGCGCAGCCGCAAAGCCGACCATCGCCACCGCGCCCACGAGCGCCGCCAAGACAGCGGTGGCGACCAACTTCTTCAGCATTGCGAATCTCCTCCCTTTCGCTGAGCCAGACAATTTTCAAGCCATTATTGGACCAAGATTTTCGAGTTGTTAGGGGTTTGCTTGCGCGCTCGGAGAGCCCACAGGGAAAGCGCGGAAGCAAAACCCCAGGTCGTAGAGTTTTCTCCCAACCGATACGGCCAATGGCGCGCGCAACGACACCTAACAACTCGAAAATTTCGCTCCCACGCTTCACTTTTATTTTCTGAGACTTCCTTTGTGGAGCATCCCCTCCGAAACCACACTCGCGAATGCGCCACGTCTATCTCACCAAAGGGACCCGCGCCGGGAAGGGGCGGCGCGGGCCTGCACATAAGAGGGACGGTTACTCGGAAGGCGCCTCGTCGTCTTTCGGGCGAAGGGGCAGGAGCTTAATGCCCAGCAGGAACACCAGCACGCCCAGGGCCACGACGCCGAGGGTCACGCCGAGCTCCAGCGGCGTCGGCCAGTAGACCATGCCGCCGTAGATGCCGGAGAGGCCGGAATCCCACGCCGTGTGCTGCATGGGGGTTAGCGGGCCGGCGTAGTCCAGGTTGGCGATCTGGAAGCCGCCGACGAGCAGCTGCACGCGCTTGCAGAAGATGCCGAGGATCGCGAGCAGCGAGCCGGCGACCAGCAGGGCGTTGGTGCGCAGCGCCGGCGTGAAGCAAATGACGGCGCAGAGGGCGCAGCCGACGACCTCCGTCCAGAAGTAAGGGACGAGCGGGCCGGCCGTCAGCATGGCGACCACCTCCGCGCCCGAGCCGCCGGGGAACGCCTCGGTGAGCAGGTCGCAGCCGAAGAAGTACAGGTCCACCACGACGAAGGCGCCGAGCAGCTTGGCGAGCTTCACCAGGTAGGCCTGGTCGAGCGAGAGGTATCCCGCGCGGCGCAGCGCGATGGCGACCACCATCACGAGCGCCGTGCCGCACACAAGCGCCGAGGACACGAACCAGGGGGCGAGCAGGGCCGTGTGCCACATCTCGCGGCCTTGCTGAAGCCCGAAGATCCAGGCGGTCACCGAGTGCACGAGCACGGCGGTGACGAGCGCCACGACCGAGATCACGCGCAGGGCGGTGTGGGACACCTTGCCCGCGTCGGCCCGCACCTGGGCCCACAGGTACACGCAGGACAGGATGAGGTAGGTTCCGAGCACCACGATGTCCCACATGAGCGGGCTGCCTAGGTTGGAGTAGGCGAACAGCTCCCACAGGCGCGCCGGCTGGCCGAGGTCTACCACCACCATGCCGATGGCGGCCACGGTGCAGGCGATGGAGCTCATGACGGCCACCTTGGAGATGCCGCCGAAGCCCGCGATGCCAAAGGCCTTGGGCACCGACGAGATGATGAGGCCGCCGGCCGACAGGCCCACGAAGAACATGAACGACGTGATGTAGAGGCCCCACGAGCTCAGATTGCGCATGCCGGTCTGCACCATGCCGCCCGAGAGCTGCACACCCCACAGCACGATGCCGGCAACCATGATGACGGCCGAGACGCCGATGGCGGCGTTCAGCCCCTTGCCGCCCCATGCGGCCGTCTTAGCAGCGACCGCCTCATGGCTTTTTGAGCGGCCCTTGGCCGCACTAAGGTCGAGGTCATCATCGACGATGGCCCCAGTAGAGAAATCAGACATGAGAATCTCCTAGAAGTAGGCGGGCGGCGCAACCACGCCCCGCCCGCGATATCGCATGACGAGGGAAAGCGCCCTACACCAGGTAATACACCGACGGCTTCGTTCCCTCTTCAGGAAGCAGCTGCTTGTACTCGCGCGAAGCTATAAGCTTGGAAATTTCCGAATTCGGATCGTCCAAATCGCCCCAATGCCTAGCCTTTGCCAAGCATGCCTCTACGCAAGTCGGCTCTTCTCCACGGGCAAGCCTATGCCAGCACATTGTGCATTTTTCCACCGTATGCTTCTGGTGTTCAGGCGCATCTGTGTCTCCAACGGCAAATCCTATTGAATGAGTCGGCTCATCCCAATTGAAAGAACGAACCCCCGTATAAGGACAAGCAGCTATGCACATACGACATCCAATGCATTTATCATAATCTTGCCTTACCGCACCGGTATCCGGATCTTTAAACGTTGCACCGACAGGGCAGACCTTCACACATGCAGGATTCTCGCAATGTTGACACGCAACGGTTACATACTCCTTGCTGAGATTAGGAAACGTTCCACTCGCTGTATCCATGGAGGCGCCACCATTTGTCAAAACGCGGTTCCAGATCACATCGTCTGGTAAATTATTCTCAATTTTGCATGCTATAGAACAGGTATGGCACCCGACGCACCTTATTGTATCTATGGCAAAGCCGTATCTCGATCCACTCATTTTTACTCTCCCTGCCCCCACGGTCGAATGTCTGCCGCCACATCCATAAACGATGTGTTTACGGTAAACGGATTGCAATGAGCTGAGGTCATTTCCGAGAACCCGCCTTCCTTGAATTCACACTGCTGCCAGCCTTTCGGGTAAATCAGCACCCCTGGACGAATATCGTCTGCGTAAATCGCACGAACGACGGCATGTCCTCGTTCGTTGAACAGCTCGACATAAGAATTGTCTTCAATGCTGCGGGCTATTGCATCTGATGGATTAATCTTCACAATGGGCTCGGGCGCGATCTCACGCATCCATTCATTTTCGAACTCGCCAGTGTGCCAGCGTGTTCGTAGCCGGTGCGACATCAAAGTAAAAGGATATTTTTTCGCGACCTCACCCCTGGGCCACGCTTCGTTGGGGAGAGAGAACGTTGGAACATGTCCAAAATCAGGATCGAGCTCTTGACCCCAATCGATACGCGGCACAACCGTTTCGCAATAGATATTTGCCCTGCCCGTTTCTGTTGGAAATACTCCGCCATAGAATTTGATATCTGTTTCGTCGTAACAGATATCTTTTTCAACCCGAAGCCTATCGAGAGTGATGCCCCGTTCAAGACCGAGCTCGGACTCGTCAACCAATTCCCTCAAGTACTCTTCATCGGTCTTTTCAAAATACTCTCCAACGCCCATTTCGACCGATATTAACCGGGCAATATCAGAATCGCTTTTTGCCTCTGCAGGCGACTCGACCGCCTTTTCGGTTATTCCAACATACGGATAATAACTACCCTTTAGCACATCCTCGACTTCAAGCGCATGCGCACAAGGCAACACTATATCGGCATATTTCACACTATCGCTATATTGCAGATCAGACACAACGATAAAGTCAATCTTATTCCACCATTCCAATATCTCATTTGAGCTTCCACCGCTCGACATAGGATTCGCAGCAGCTACAAATAGAGACTTGATCGGGTAGTCTTCCCCAGCATATTGCCCGGAGTCCATAATGTCAGTCATAGAAAGAACGGGAACAGTATTAACAAACGTGCCTGTCGGAGCCATGAACGCAGGATTAGTGTTGAAAGAGTACCAAGAACCTCCAACACAAGAGCCAGCACGCCCTACCGTGCCCGTCAAAATAGCCAGCGTAGCAAGCGCCTGCCCGAACTCGGCACCATTATCGTAAGCCTGACTTGCATATCCTGCGATGTTCCAGATCTCTCCTTCGGATTCCTCGATTGCGAGCTTTCGGATATCGTCAACTGAAACTTCAGTCAGTTCCGAGGTTCTTTCAAGCGAGTACTTTCCGAGCTCATCGCAAAGCATGTCGAAGGCTGTTTTCACTGGTATCCCATGCACCAGCCTCTCTCCGGAGAGAGCCGGGCTGACAGCGGCATCATAGGCAACTGTTGTCTGCGATTGCTCATCCCAGACAATAGGAGAATCGAGGATTTCCGACACATTTTCGACAGAGGAGTCTCCTTTCTCCTTAGAAAGAATGCCGAGGTCGCTTGCACGAAGGATTTTTTTGTATCCTGACGTATCAAAAAAGATGCATTCGAATGATTTAGCAAAAACTCCTTATTGTGCAAATCGTTTTCGACGATGTAATTCATTATCCCAAGGAGCAGAGCGGGGTCCGAACCGGGACGATTAGACACCCACATATTCGCCTTAGACGCAGTGGTGGAGTAGTTGGGGTCAACTACGATAAGCCTCGTACTTCCCTTTTCCATTGCATCAGCAAGGGGCCACCAATGCTGCCACCAAGCATCGACAAAGTTGCACCCCCACATGACAACTTTATCGGCATTGCCTATGAGCGAGGCTCCATTTCGGAACATCCCGTCCCCCGCAACCCGCGCCATGCCATATCCAAGGGCCATATCTGTGCAGTAATCCACCATGGTCATCTCGAGAACATTTGCAAGCCGTCCTAAAAGACCTCCAAAGTTGCCCGAACCAAGCGCGGCGCAATTCCCAGAACCCCAATAGTATGCAATAGAGCGTGGACCGAATTCCTCCCTATACGATTTCCATTTTGACGCAATAGTAGATATTGCCTCATCCCAACTGATTCGTTCCCAATTGCCTTCCCCTCGCTCGCCAGCTCGCTTCATCGGATAAAGAATTCGATTGGGGTTGTAAACAGCACGCATCCTTGAACGACCTCGAAGGCACATACGAGAACCCCGAGGGCTTCCGCCCTCAATCGGAGAAAGCTTTACAATCTTTCCATCTCTAACGTGTGCTTCATATTGACAGTAAACACAGGTCCAGCAGCAGCCTACACGACATTTTGTTTGGTCCTCAGGCTCCTCGGCAAAAGCCCCCTCATCAGGACCAAGCGCCCGTAAGACACCGCCGCCGATAAGCGCCGCCGCTCCCACAGTCGCCCCAGTAGCCTTCAGGAGACCTCTGCGAGTGAGATTGGAACGCTTTTCGCTTCCAGACATTCTCTCCTCCTCTTTCGAGTGAGAGGAACGCGCAATTCAGACAGAGAGCTGATCCGCAGAATCGTCTTGCGCTTTCCTCCTCTTTCCCATCCCCCATGGGCGAACCCGGTAATCGCGCAACAGTTTGATGGGATACCGTACATGTCTTTAGAATCGGCCGGATTCTGATGCTGCCAGTCTGTCATACTTTGTCATATGTTGTCAAGAGAAAATGTAGGACAATCTATGACAAAATTTGTCCTTGATTCAAAACACCGGATCAGAGATCATTTCATGCAAACCATTTTCATGGCAGAAAATTGCACCATTTTGCAAAGTCAAGTCTTGATTATAGAATATTTGTTTGTATTATTATGAATTAAGCGGGGAGCTGGGGCTCTCTGCATACATCTCCCCTAACACCAATTCTAGATAACGGGAGGGAGGTGATGCAGATGAGCATTTTCCTGGCCTTAGTCCAGACTTTGATTGGAGCCGCCACTCTTGGGGTTGCACTTTTGGCCCTAGAAAGCGGGGACCCGCCACATAGTGACGGGTCATCCAACAACAGCGAGGACTAGGCACCCTCGCTACCGGGACGTCTTCGGGCGTCCCGGCCCTTCGGGGCCAAGTTCTCTAGGCGAGGCCCATTGTAGCACAGATGCGTCGTCGGTCGCTAGGCCTTCTCCCCGCCTTCGGGCACAAAGCCCTCGCTGAAGGCGCTGGGGATGACGAGCGTGCCGCCAGATTGCTTCACGGACTCGTAGGCCAGATGCATGGTGCGCAACCTCATAGCCTCGGGGTCTCCGGCATAGCTGGCGCTCGCGTCCTTCAGCATGTCGGAGATATCCGCCTCCGCCTCGGCCAGGGTCATGCGGGCGTCGCGCTCGCGGGCCGCGATGGCACCGGCGGCCATCGCCGGCTGCAGCTCGCGGGGCACCACGATGTCGCGCACCTCCACGTCTATGACGTCGATCCCCCAGCCGTCCAGCTTCGCCTCCAGCACCTCTTTCAGCTCGGCATCCAGCTGATCGCGCCGACAGGCCACCTCGGCCAGGCTCGCACGGCCGATGGCCGCCCGCAGCGTGGCCTGGGCCATCCACGCCACGGCGCTCGCGTAGTCCTCCACCTCGCAGGCCGCCTTCTTCGGGGAAAACACCATCCAGAACACCACGGCATCCACGTTCACGGGCACCAAATCGGACGTGAGCGTCTCCTCGGCGCCGAAGTAGGTGGCCGCCACGCGCTGGTCGATGCGCACGGTGTAGAACTCGATGACGGGCCAGGTGAACACGATGCCCGGCCCCGCCACACGGTTGAAGCGGCCGAAGCGCATGACCACGGCGCGCTCCCATTCCATGACGATGTGCACCGACGAGGCGGCCAGGGCGCCAACTACCGCGGCGATCACGAGGGCCGCAAGGCCAATACTGCCCGCGAGGGCCTGGGCGCAGGCGAGCACCAGCGCGCAAACAGCGGCGAACACGATGATGGTGAACGCCACGGCGCCGTTGCGGGAGGTGCGGTTACGCCCCGTTTCCAGCCGCGCGCCCGTCTGCGGCGCCCTCTCCTGCGGGCTCGGGGAACTTGACGAGGCGTCCGCGCCGTGCTTCTTGCGGGTCATGGGCTGCTCCTTCGCTTGTGCCATCCTTCTCGCGCTTGGCCTTGGCGGCCACGAGCGCCGCTGTGAACTGCGCGTCGATATCCTCCAGCGACATGCCGAGCTCCTGGCAGCGCTTGAGGTACTCTGCCGTGACGATCTCCGCCGTCACCTCGGCCAAGACGCCGGGCTTGTCGGACACATCGGCCACGAACGCCCCGAGCCGCCGCTTCGACACGATGTAGCCGTCCTCCTCCAGGCTCTGGTACACCTTGCTCACGGTGTTGTAGTTCACCTCCACCTCGGCGGCCAGGCCCCGCACCGTGGGCAGCTGGTCGCCCGGCAGGTAGAACCCCGAGGTGATGAGGTAGATGAAGCGGTTCTTCAACTGGAGCCAGACGGGGATGGAGCTGGCATCGTCCAGCTGGAACAGGTCCCCGGCCGGTATCGTCTTGCCTAGTTTGACCACAGGGTCACGTCCTCTCTTCCCGTTGCGGAGCCTTCTCCCCCGCTTTCCTCTGCGGAAGGCGCGGAACGCAAGCCCGCCGCCTCCTCGTTTTCGGAAGGTACGGAAGCGGGGGCTTCCGCTTCCTGCAGCTCCAAGGGACGCTGGGCACCGGCCTCCACCACCGCGGCGCGCAGGCCCAGAGCACCCACGAGCACGAGGGCAGCCGCAAGAGCCAGGGCCGCAGCGGGATACGCCTTCGCGACCGCCTTCGCAGCCGAGCGCGAGCGCCCGTGCCCGCGAACAAGGCAGCCGACTTCCACGGCGAGCGCCGCCGCAAGGCCGCAGGCCACGAAAGCCGCCCACCAGGGCAGCGCCGCCGGGCCGTGCATGAGGCTCGTCGCCGAGGCTCGCACACCCGCGTGATCGCTTCCCAGCGCGAAGGCGAGAAGCCCCGCGGCCGCCACCGCCTCCGCCACGATGACGACCACATCGACGCGGGCGGCGCTGCGCACCGCCTTCCGAACGCTCCCGTCGCCTTCCACGAAAAGCGCCCCGGCCATGAGCAGGGCGCAGCCGCAGGAGGCGGCCGACAGTGCGAAGAGCGCCGGTACCCAGGGCGACGACCACAGCCGCACCCCGGAAAGCGTCTGCAGCAGCAGCCCGGCGTAAACCGCCACGACCACGGCCAGCCCGCAGGCGACGATCTCCGCGACCACCATCGCGCACCGACGCAACCAGGGCACGTACAGAAACCGCGCCAGGGCGAGCGCCGCCGCCAGCGCCGTCAGCAGCGCCACGGCCCAGGCGCCCAGGTTCATGAGCGTCACAGGCGGTGCCGTAAACAGCGACAGCACGCGGTCGATACGCCCGAGGTCGGCGGCGAGGCAGCCGGCGCCCAGGGCCAGCGCCCCGCAGGAGAGGGCCAGCACACCGGCGACCAGGCGCTCAGCCGGGCGCTTCTCAGCGAAGTCAGGCACCACATCCGCGCCGAAGGGCTCGCGCACGAAGAGCAGGTCGGCCACAGACGCCGCGGCCACGCCGCCCGCGCCGACCCCGGCCAAGAACAGATAGGCTGTCACCAGCTCCCCGAACAACGCGCCCCCTTCGATTCCGTTTCCCGAAGTATGACACAAACGCTCGCCAATGTATATGACAACATGGGGCAGAAGCGAAAACCTATTCCACACGCAGCATGCGGTAGCCGATGCCAACGTGGGTTTGGAGATAGACCGGGCTGGCAGGATCGGGCTCGATCTTTTTGCGCAAGGTGGCCATGAACACGCGCAGGCTGGGCAAGTCGCTCGCCAGGGCGGCGCCCCACACCTCCTTCAGAATGTAGTTGTGGGTGAGTACCTTGCCGGTATTGTGGGCCAAAAGCACCAGAAGCTTGTACTCGATGGGAGTCAGATGAATCTCGTCGTCGCCCCTCACGACAACCTTGGCATCGAAGTCGATGGCGAGATCGCCATTGCGATACGTCTCCCCCGCCTCTTCCTCGGTCTCGTCGAAGGCGACGCGACGCAGCGCCACGCGCACTCGGGCAAGCAGCTCCGCAACTGAGAAGGGCTTTGTCAGGTAATCATCGGCCCCCGCATCAAGAGCCGTCACCTTATCGGCATCCTCCTGGCGCGCCGACAGAACGATGATCGGCACGTGCGACCACCCGCGCACCGCTCCGATGACCTCCGTCCCGTCGCGATCGGGCAGCCCCAAATCCAAAATGACGAGGTTGACATCCCTCGCGCACGTAAGGTCAGCGAGAGCCGCCGTAGCCGTGGATGCCTCGCGCGAACGATAGCCGTGCACGTCAAGGGCACACGTAACCAGATTGCGCACCGCCGGGTCATCCTCCACAACGAGGATAACGCCCTCGTCTCTATCGCTCAACGTCCGCACTCCCTTCCTCGACGACGCCAACCGGAGCCTCTTCGCGCAGCTCTGCCGCGGGAAGAGCGAACGAGAACACGCAACCGTGCGGATAGGCATCGCGCAACACGATATCACTGCCGTGCGCCCTTAAGATAGAGCGGCAAAGCGAAAGACCCAGCCCCATTCCTCGACGCGCATCGCCCCCTTCGCCGTCCTCGCAGCCTGTGCCCACCCGTCCCCCGTGGTAGAACAGATCGAACACGCGCGCTTGCTCGGCGGGAGGGATGCCCGGACCGTCATCGGCCACCGCGACAACCACCCTATCGCCGGAAGCGCTGCGCTCGCGATGCGCGGTGAGGCGAATGGACGACCCCGCGGGCGTGTAGGCGATGGCGTTGTTCAAAAGGTTCACCACCACCTGCACAATCAAACGTCCGTCCATCTGAGCCAGGAGAAACTCATCCTCGATCTCCACCGTCAGCCGATGCTCGCTCACAAAGCGACTGACATGGCGCAGCGCATCGGCCAGCACGTCGGAAACCAGTTCGGGGGCGCGCGACACTTCGACGTCGCCGTCGTCGAGCCGCGTCACCGACAGCAAATTCTCCACCAGATTGATCAGCCAATTCGCGTCCTCATGGATATCCGACGTCAAACGCTTCCTCTGCGCCTCGTCCAGGACGTCCCCCGAGGCGAGCAACATATCGGCGTCGCCCGAGATGCTCGTGAGCGGCGTTCGCAAATCATGGGAAATGGCACGCAGCAGATTCGAGCGCAGCGCCTCCTTCTCGGCCTTCACGGCGAGGTTCTTCCGCTCGCTCGCCAGCGCCAGAGCCTCCGCCGCCTGACCGCATTCGTCAAGCAGCGCTACGAGCAGATTGCGCTCGAAGGAGCCGAAGTCGTCGTCGCCTTGCTCCATCACCAATCCCGCCACACCGAACACGCGATCCTTCGAACGAATGGGAAGGTACAGGCAGCGCGCCTCGCGCAAGGTATCCGTCGTCGCGCCGGCGGCCTCGCCATTGGCGGCGACCCACGACGCAACAGCCATCTCGCCCGGAGCCGCGAGATCCAGCTTCTCGGCGTCTCCCCCGCCGCTGCCGGGGACATCGAAGACCCGCGGCGGAAGGAGGCCGCCATGCGCCGCCCCGTCGACCTGGTACATCACCACCGGCCGATCGAGAATCTTCACCACTTGGGCCGCCGCCGTCTCCAAACAAGCGCCGAGGCTCACGACCGCCTGGAACTCCCGACTGCTCTCCAAAAGCACCTCGGTACGATAGGCCCGTCGCGCCGCCGTGGTCGCCTGACGCTTCAGTCGGATGGCCAAAGATGAGGCCCCCAATGTTCCTATCAGCAGAAACGCGAAGATGATGGGGGCCGATAGGCTATAGGCATGGAAGGTGTAGCGCGGCGCCGTGAAGAAGAAGTTGTAGGCCACGACACTGCCCAGCGCCACAAGCACGGCATACAGAAAACCATCCGCGCGCGTGGCGAGCAGCAGCGCGACCAGCAGATAGGTCATGAGGATGATCGAGGGCGTAGGGCTTGCCAGCCACGCCACTTCCCCCAGCGCCGTCGCAACGGCTATCGCGAGAAGCGCTCGAAAAACATCGGAGGCCGTGAGGCGAAAGCTCGCATGGGTGCGCAAGCGCTCGAGCACCGAGGGGGCGTCCACCGCGGGGACGGCCGTCACCATGGCCTCGGGAGCGGCCCGCATCAACCGCGACGCCACGTCCCCGCATCCGAGCAGGCCGATGCGACCGGGCATCGAGGGCACCACGATACGGCGAATACCCGCCGCTGCGGCGTAAAGGGCCACGGGCTGCACCGGATCGTCCCCCGTCAACGTGACGATGTGCGCACCCATCTCCTCCGCAAGGGCGATCGAGCGGGCAAGGGCCGCATCGCCTTTCGATCGCCCCTCCACGCCCTCGCCGCCCGATTCGACCACAAGCGCCGTGCACGAGCCGCCAAACGCCTCGGCCATACCCGCTGCCGCGCGAATAACTCGCGGCGCCGCCGCATCGGCGGTCACCAGCACCAAAACGTCTTCGCCGCCAGCCGCATGCGGCACCGTAGCCGCAGAGGCGCGCGTGAGGCGGTCGGCAGCGCGACGCAGGGCAATTTCGCGCAGCGCCGCCAAATTCGATCGCGAGAAAAAGTGCGAAAGCGCCGACCCGATCCGCTCGGGCGCGTAGATTTTGCCCGAGCGCAGGCGCTTGATGAGGTCAGCAGGCTCCAAATCGACGACTTCGACCGAATCGGCCGCGTCGAAAACGCGGTCGGGGATCCGCTCGGAGGGCGCCACAGCCGTCACGGAGGCAATCTTGTCGTTAAGCCCCTCGAGATGCTGCACATTCACCGTCGTGTACACATCGATACCCGCACGGAGCAGCTCTTCGACATCTTGATAGCGCTTGCGATGGCGGCACCCCGGCGCATTGGTATGCGCCAGCTCGTCTACCAGCACAACTTGGGGACGGCGCTTCAGGGCGGCGTCGAGGTCGAATTCGCGCAAAGCGACGTTTCGGTGCTTCACCGATTTCACGGGCAGCACTTCCAGGCCATCGAGCAAGGCAAGGGTGTCGGCACGCGTGTGCGGCTCAACGTAGCCCACTACCACATCGACGCCCTCATCTTGGACATGATGAGCCTCGGTGAGCATGGCGAAGGTCTTTCCCACGCCGGCGGCGTACCCGAAGAACACTTTGAGCCGGCCGCGCCCCTCGAAGCGCTCCGCCTCACCCGCTTCCTCTTCCTCCCGGATTCGCTGCAGGATGGCATCGGGGTCGCCGCGGCCGCCGCCGATCTCCCATCTCTCTCGAACTTCCGCCACGTCACTTGCCCTTTCGCGTCGTCCCGACAGCGCCCCTGCATCCTAGCACGCCCCACCCCTCAGCCGCATCTCATTCGCTATCCGTTTCCCTCAGGTTTTCTCCAAGCGCGCCAAGCTCCACTTACTCCAGCACGCCGTCGAGCATGAGGTTCACCTTCAGCACATTCACCCGCGCTTCGCCGATAATGCCCAACAGGGGGTACTCGGTGCACTGAGCAATAATGGCACGCACCTCTCTCTCGGGCCGTCCCGTTGCCGCAGCGATACGTTCCACCTGGTAATCGGCAGCGGCCGGCGAGATATGCGGATCGAAGCCCGATCCCGACACCGTCACCAAATCACTTGGAACGGGCTGCGCGGCACGGTCGGGATGGGCCGCCCGCACCTGCTGTATGCGTTCGTCCACTCGCGCGGCAAACTCGTCGCTCGCGGGACTGAGGTTCTCGGGGCTGTACCACAAAAGCGGCTGCCCCTCCGCATCGGAGAAGGAGCCGGCGTCGACCACCGTGGGCCGACCCCACAAATGGGTGTCGCTCTTAAAGGGCTGTCCCACCAACTCGCTGCCGTACTTCACCCCGTCGACCTCGATAATAGAGCCTGTCGCCTGGTACGGGAACGCTATAGCCGACAGCCCCGTCACAGCCCAGGGGTAAACGATCCCGCACAGCACACTTGCCGCGATAAACAACGCCAGGGCACTCGCGAAGCACCGCGTCACCATCTTTCCACTCATAATGCGTTCTTCCTGTTCTCGAAAATTGCCTTCACAACGGTTCAAACGAAGGCCGCCGCCATGTTGCGGCCCGGATGCCTTTACGCAACGCCGACAAACACCATGAGCGCATCGAGCGCCTTGATGGCCGCAAAGGGAACGATCACGCCGCCCAAGCCGTACACTGCCAAATTGCGCGCGAGCAGACGGTGCGGCGACGCCTCGCGACACTTCACCCCGCGCAGCGCAAGCGGAATGAGCGCGACGATGATAAGAGCGTTGTATATGATGGCCGCAAGCATCGCCGAGGCGGGTGTGGCCAGATGCATGATGTTGAGCACCTCCAAACCCGGATAAAGGGGCACGAGCAGCGCCGGGATGACCGCGAAGTACTTTGCCAGGTCGTTGGCGATCGAAAACGTGGTGAGGCTGCCGCGGGTCATGAGCAGCTGCTTGCCGATACGCACGATTTCGATGAGCTTGGTGGGCGAGGAATCCAGGTCCACCATGTTGCCGGCCTCCTTGGCCGCCTGAGTGCCGGAGTTCATGGCCACGGCCACATCGGCTTGGGCCAGCGCCGGAGCGTCGTTGGTGCCGTCGCCTGTCATGGCGACCAGATGCCCCTCGGCCTGGTAGCGACGGATGGCCGCAAGCTTCGCTTCGGGCGTGGCCTCGGCAATAAAGTCGTCAAGCCCCGCCTCAGCGGCGATGGCAGCGGCCGTGAGAGGGTTATCGCCCGTGACCATCACTGTTTTAATGCCCATGGCGCGCAAGTCGGCGAAGTTGTCGCGAATGCCCGACTTGATGATGTCCTTCAAGTGAATGACGCCGAGCACGCGCGCATCGCGCGCCACCACCAAAGGCGTCCCGCCCGATCGAGACACCTCCTCGGCCACGGCGGCCACCTCCGCGCCAAAGACGCCCCCGCGCGCTTCCACGTATGCCCGCACGGCGTCGGCCGCACCCTTGCGAATCTCGTGACCCTCGAAATCCACACCGCTCATGCGCGTTTGGGCCGTGAAGGGAACCACCGCAAAACCGGACTGCGCCAACTCGCGCTCGCGGATGCCGAAGCGCTCCTTGGCGAGCACCACCACGCTGCGTCCCTCGGGCGTCTCGTCGGCCAGGCTTGCCAGCTGAGCCGCATCGGCAAGTTCGCGCTCGCTAACGCCGCCAACGGGCAGAAAGGCCGCAGCCTGACGGTTGCCGAGCGTGATAGTGCCCGTTTTGTCGAGCAGGAGCACATCTACATCACCCGCCGCCTCGACGGCACGCCCGCTGGTGGCCAGCACATTGGCCGCATTCAGTCGGCTCATGCCGGCAATGCCGATAGCGGACAGCAGCGCGCCGATGGTGGTAGGCGCCAGGCACACGAACAACGCCACCAACGAGGTGATTCCCAGAGGATTTCCCACGCCGTGCTGCGCGGCGGTAAACGCTCCGAACAGGTACAAGGACAGCGACACCGCAAGAAACACCAACGTCAGCGCGATGAGCAGCAGCTCGAGAGCCTGCTCGTTGGGGGTCTTTTTGCGCGCAGCCGACTCGACCATGGCGATCATCTTATCGAGAAAGCTCTGACCCGCCTCAGCGGTCACCCGCGCTACCAGCCAATCGGAGAGCACCGTCGTGCCTCCGGTAATCGACGACCGATCGCCGCCGCTCTCGCGCACGACCGGCGCCGATTCGCCGGTAATCGCGCTTTCGTCCACGCTTGCCGCCCCCATGATGACCTCGCCGTCGGCGGGCACCTGCTCGCCCGCGCGAACAAAGTACACCTGCCCCCGCTTCAACGTAGCCGATCCCACCGCGCGGCCTCGATCGGCAAGAAACGCCGACGGATCTTCCATCGTGGCGGCATCAGCGAGGGCGGCGTTGTCAATGAGGCACGCCTCGACATCGCGTTTGGCGGAGCGCAGCGCATCGGCCTGCGCCTTGCCGCGACCCTCGGCGAGCGACTCGGCAAAGTTTCCGAACAGCACCGTCGCCCACAGCACCACGCAAATTGCCGCAATGTAGCCCCACGGAGCGTCAGATATGCCCGCGAGCGCTAACGCAAGCAGCACGGTGGTCAAACAGGCCGACAGATACACCATGAGCATAACCGGATTTTGAGCCTGGCTGCGAAAGGACAGCTTGGCAAAAGCGTCGCGAATCGCTCGTTTCGTTTCCTTTTTCATAGCCCACGCACCTTACCTAGAACGTACCCATGAACTGCTCGGCCAGAGGTCCCAGCGCAAAAGCCGGAAGAAGGGAGAGCGCGCCGATGAGCACGATGATGACCAACAGCAGCACGGCGAACAAAGCGCTTGAGGTGGAAAGCCCGACCGCTCCCGTCGCCTGAACCTTGCGCTGCGCCAAATTCCCGGCGAGCACCAGCGCCGCAGCGAGCGGAGCCAGGCGGGCAAAGAGCATTTCCACCCCCAGCACCACGTTGATCGGCGGCGTGTTCGAGCTCAGACCGGAAAGGCCGCTGCCATTGTTTCCGCCGGCCGAAGTGGCCGCATACAGCAACTCGGTAAAACCGAAGGGAGCCGGAGTTCCCACCGCCGCCGCGCTGGCGGGGCTCATCACAAGCACCGATGCGGCAAGCAGGATGGCAAGCGCCGGCGCCACCACGATAACGACCGCCATGCGCATCTCGGCCGGACCCAGCTTCTTTCCCAGGTATTCAGGAGAGCGCCCTATCATCAAGCTCGCAACGAACACCGCCAACACCGTGAAGCCAAGCAGGCCCACCAACCCCGTGCCGACACCGCCGCCGACCACCTCGCCAAGTCCGATGAGCGCCAGCGGCACCAGCGTTCCGATAGGAGTCATGGCCTCGATTGATGCGTTGGCCGAACCGTTGGAAGTAGCGCTCGTGAGCACCGTCCACGCCGCCGATTCTCCGACGCCGATACGACATTCCTTTCCCTCCATATTGCCAGCCGACTGATCCAAGGCGCCCAGATACACTGCCCCATCGGCTGAAAGCTGGGGCGTGGCCGCCGTCTCGGCGGCGATAACGGAGAACAGACCCGCCGCGAGAAGCGCGAGGACAACCGTCATGAGCGCGCGACTCTACCGACGGTCGCCCACCATGCGCCCGAAAGCAAATACCAGAGCGAAGGGAATGAGCGGCATCGCCGCGCATTGGAGGAGATTCGTAAGCGGCGTGGGGTTCTCCAAAGCCGAGGCGGAATTCGCGCCGTTGAAGCCGCCGCCGTTTGTTCCCAGCTGCTTGATAGCCACCTGGGACGATTGCGGACCGAGCGGCACGACCGCCTCGGTCACCTCCTGCACCGCCGTCGGATCATCGGCATCGACGAGAGTCCCCTCGGCATCGACGCTCACCGGCTCCAAAAGCTGCACCGTCTCGTAGCCCTGAAACGTCTGGGGGGATCCCTGCCACACTCCCACCAAAGCGAGCACCAGCGACAGGGGCAGCAGCACGTAGAGCACCGCGCGCACGACATCGACGAAGAAGTTCCCGAGCTTGCCGCCGTCCGAAGATGCCAGGCCCCTCAGCAACGCGAATGCCACCGCGATGCCGACGGCCGGCGAAAGGAAGTTCTGCACCGCCAGACCAACCGCCTGTGAGAAGTAGCTCAGATTCGTCTCACCGGCGATAGGCTGCCAATTGGTGTTCGTCACAAAGCTCGCCGTCATATTGAAGGCCGTATCGAGCGCAAGCCCCGGAAAGCCCTCGGGGTTCCAAGGCAGTGCGCCTTGGCAGATCAGCAGGATGAAGAGGCCGATAAAGCTTACCGCCGTAAAGGCGAGCGCACTGGCGAGAAAACGCCTCCAATCCATGCCATCGTCCTCGCGCGCGCCCACAAGACGGCACGCAGAGCGCTCGAGCGGGCCCAGCGCACGCCGAATGAGAAGGGGCCGACCTTCCATCACGTCAACCAAGTACCCCGAAAGCGGGAGGGCGCAGGCCACGACGAGCGCCACCAGCACGCCCGCCTGCAGAAACTCCGACCCCGCGATCGCGCTCATCGCTGCTCACCGCCCCGCAGCAGCAAAACCGCCAAATACGCCATTGCGGCGAGCGCCAACACGCCCACGATAGGTGTCACCACGAACATGATCTTGCCCTTGTCTCTCAAGATCCCGCAGGACCGCTTGCCAACATCCGGGAGGCAACGCGCTTCGCGCGCAAGAGCACCACCCGATGAATGTCAGCATAATCAGCAAGGGCTAAAGACGCCGTTAAGGTTCATGCGCCCGCATTAAGACGGTATTAAGATTGCAGTCCGGCAGCTCGTCTCTGCGTCTGCGTCGCATCCACCCCGCTATTCAGCTTTCAACGGATCCAGCGCGAGCGAGCTAGAAGCAACGGCGCCTCGAACGCTGGTGCACCGGACGCCGCTTCGGAGGTCATCGCCGATTTTCAACGCATGTTTGACGCAGCTCAAGCTATAATTCACCCTGAAAGACACGTATGGCTTGTCCGGGCAAACGGCAAGCCGCAACAGCAAAGGAGCATTCGCATGAAGATCGCCATCCCCAGCGAAACCGACGCCGGCCTCGAGAGCATCCGCAGCGGGCACTTCGGCCATGCCGCGTACATGACCGTCGTCGAATTCGATGACGACATGAACATCGTCGGCGTCGAGTCGGTGAAGAACGCCGATCACGATGCCGTGGGTTGCGGCGGCGTGATCGACTTCGTCTCCGGCATCGGCGTCGACGGCATTCTCACCGTGGGCATGGGCATGCCTCCGTTCACTCGCTTCACCAACGCCGGCATCAAGGTCTACTCCGACACCACCGAGCCCAACGTCGGTAACGTGGCCCGCCTGTTCGCGGAGGGCAAGGTCGCGCTCATGGACCCCGCCAACGCCTGCCGCCACTAGAAGCGGTCTCGGCCTGCAAAGGTCACGGGGCATTTGCCTCATCGCTCGCCCAGCCCGAAGAGCCGCTGAAAAGCCGACGGCTCTTCGGGCTTTTGTTTTGGGTTCGGCGCTCCGGGTCGCCGAGGGCAATCGGCAAACGCCCGAACCCTGACGCCCGGAGCCGCTAGTACGGCACCTCCAAGTCGCCATGAGCCAAAGCGTCAGTGCTAAGCGACGAGAACGCCCCGGCCCGATAGCGGTCGAGCGCCACCTCGGCGATCATGCCGGCGTTGTCGCCGCAGGAGGCGAGCGGCGGCATCACGAGACGCACGCCCTCCTCGGCGCACATCTGCTCGTAGGCGGCGCGCAAGGTCGGATTGGCCGCCACGCCGCCGCCGAGGCAGAAGGTGGGCGCCCCCGTCTCGCGCAGGGCCGTGCGGGCCTTGGCCACCTGCACGTCCACGACGGCCGCCGTGAAGCTCGCGCAGATGTCGGGCACATTGAGCTCGCGCCCGGCGGCGCGCTCGTTGTTGATGTAGGTGACCACGGCGGTCTTCAGGCCCGAGAGCGAGAAGCGCAAATCGCCCGAATGCAGCATGGCCCGGGGGAACGGAATGGCATCCGGGTCGCCCTCGGCGGCGAACTTCGAGACGACCGGGCCGCCGGGATACCCGAGACCCAGCGCCTTGGCCACCTTGTCGAAGGCCTCGCCCACCGCATCGTCGATCGTCGCGCCGAGCACGCGATAGTCGCCCCAGTCGGCCATATGCACGAGCAGAGTGTTGCCCCCGGACACGAGCGAGACCACCGCCGGCGGCGCGAAATCGGGCCGACCGATCTTGTTGGCGTACAGGTGCCCTTCCAAATGGTTCACCACGATGAAGGGGATGTCGGCGCCCCAGGCCGCGCCCTTGGCGAAGGCCACGCCCACCACGAGCGCGCCCACGAGTCCCGGTGCATAGGTGACAGCCGCCGCGTCCAGATCGCGCCAGCGGAGACGAGAGCGCCCCAGGCTCGCCGCGGCAACGTCCAGCGCCTCGTCGCAGACGCCGCAGATGGCCTCGATGTGCTTGCGGCTGGCAATTTCGGGAACGACGCCGCCGAAGCGCGCGTGGAAATCCACCTGGGTCGCCACCACATCCGAACGCAGCACTTCCCCGCCGTCGATGACGGCGGCGGCCGTCTCGTCGCAGGAAGACTCGATGGCCAGAATGAGAGGGCGGCACACCGCCGTTCCGTCGCTCTCGCAGCCGAGGGCGGCGCAAGAGGCACCCCTACGGGATTCGTCCACGATGCTTTCGCCGTTCGGAACCGCCGCTAGGGTGATGGTGGGCAGAGGCCCCTGCATGATGAGGGCATCCTCGCCGTCGGAGTAGTAGCGCGGGCGACGCCCCAACGCCTCGTAGCCAAGGGCCGCATACAGCGCCTGGGCCCCAGTGTTTCCGGCGCGCACCTCCAACGAGCTCGTACGTGCGCCCAGATTGCGGGCGTCATCGGCCACGCGGGCGAGCAGAACCCGGGCTATGCCATGGCGGCGCCACGCGGGATCGACGCCCACCTTCAGAATCTGCAGATCGCCGTCGACCACCCAACCGCCGGCATAACCCACCAGCGGCGCCTCGGCAGAAAGCGGCATCTTCGGGTCGGCAGCGTAGGCGGCCCACCACACGCGGTCGGCGCGCCCCAGCTCGTCGGCCACGAGCGCCTCGTTCCACGCATCAGTCCCCATCACCGCCGCTTCCAAGGCCGCCACCTCGGCCACATGGCGCGCATCCAGCGGCTTGTAGGCGATGCCCTCGCCGTTAGCCCGGGCATTGGCAATGGCCGTATCGTTCATGGTCACATGTCGCGAGCCGCGCTTGCCCGCCAGGCCATCGTCGATGCGGGCCAAGCGCACCCGCTCGTTCTCCTCGGCATCCGACAGGCGCGTGTACACGGGCAGCGCGAAAGCCGGGTCATGCCGCGCGGCATCGAAGGGGTCGCACTCCCCCGCACGCCAAGCGGCCTGCAACGCCAGCAAGAGGCCCGCACCCGTCGGCGTCCAGAGCGCCTCGGGCAGAGGCGCGCTCGCACCTTCGATGAGATCCGCGTACTTGCGCAGGCCATCCCCCGCAATCAGGCGATCGGAGCTTCCCATCGCGCCGAGCTCTTCGGCGAAGGCCCCGGCCTTGATCACGCGATCAGCGGTCAGCCGTTCGGCCCCGTCCTCGCCCAAGCGGTACTCCACAGGGTACACCTCGCGGCGCATGGCATCGGCCACAACGAGCAGCGATCCGCGCTCGCCCGCCCTCCACGCGCCCCAGGCCACCGCATCCAGCGACGAGACGCCTACGAGGCCCACTTCCAGAGCGCTCGCAACGCCCTTCGCCGTGGCCAGGGCGATGCGCACGCCGGTGAACGATCCGGGCCCGCGGCCCACGCACACGCAGGCGATCTCCTCCCGGGCCACGTCGGCCTGGGCGCACAGCTCATCGATGCGGGGCACAAGCTGGGTGTTCGACGCCCGCCGCGCCTCCACCTCCGTGCTTGCCACAAGCTCGATCGCCCGCGCGGCAGCATCGAGCCGTCCCACGCCGAGGGCTATGACCTCGTTGGCCGTATCGAAGGCGAGCACATAAGCTGGCGTGGCGCTGTCCACGGGCAAACTCCTTTTCGCGCAGATTTCCAATTGAGCAAACGCTCCGGATGCAGCTACACCAGCATATGCGCCGACTACGCAGCCTCGTAGCAGCAAAACGAACCGAGCGAGCATCTCTATTCTACCGCAGCAACCGACAGAGCAATGCCGCGCCAAGCGAGACTACTCTTTTGTGCAGGATTTTGCGATAGGGAGAGTCGGACCGAACCGAAAATGCAGGAAAATCCTCCTTTGCAGAATGTGGGTAGCGCATCCGCCGCCGCGCGCGTTGCCCTA